>Ga0268359_11365_pt1 | contig 684725 bp, 630 predicted proteins | sample BioMet11_FD_194416 | JGI IMG/M metagenome (GOLD analysis project Ga0268359, IMG submission 194416) | Sewage microbial communities from Oakland, California, United States - Biofuel 11 (PacBio Assembly) | ecosystem: Engineered > Wastewater > Sewage > Unclassified | place: USA: California...
CTACAGGTAAAACCATCAGCTTATCGTACCATGCAACAAAAAGGATACAACTGATTGTGATCAGAATACAGGCACATATTTTCTTGAGCATCTCCGTTGTCTGATCTGCATAGGGATTGTAATGAAAACCAATAATCAGTGCCAGAATAAATGCGCACACAAGGAAAATTCCGATTCCGTATTTTTTAGGTAATGCACCGATTCCGGGCAAACGCTCTTTTTTATTTATATTCACCCCCGAAGAGGTCTTCTTTTTATCTGATGATTTCAAATCATTTTCCTCTTCCGGCAATCAGGACAGATGATGTTCCTGCTTATACGCTGCAATATTTCCCCATTTTTGATCTTTATCCGAAAAGATTAATTCTATTCCTTCTTGAAGTGGCCACTCTACTCCGATTTCCGGATCATTCCAAATTAGTCCGCCCTCATCATCCGGATGATAGAAATCTGAGCATTTATATGTAAATTCCGCATAATCCGACAATACCAGAAATCCATGCGCAAAATTTTTCGGAATATAAAATTGTTTCTTATTTTCTGCAGACAATACCACTCCGTGCCACTTTCCAAAAGTTGCTGATCCGGGTCTCAGATCCACTGCCACATCATAAACTTCTCCGTTTACAACACGAACGATCTTATCCTGCGGGAAATGTTTTTGAAAATGAAGTCCTCTGAGTACACCCTTTTCTGGATGCAGATTGATTATCCTGCACAAATTCCATATTGATTCCCGCATCTGCAAAGTCATTTCGGTTATACGTTTCCATAAAATATCCTCTGCTGTCTCCGAAAACCGCCGGTGTGATCACCTTCAGTCCTTCAATCTCACATGTTTCAACAGTAATCTTTCCCATTTTCTTTCTCCATTCTTATTTCTTGTCCTTTACCTGAAACTACTACCTGTACTGCTGCCCGCAGAACCTGATATTTCTGTCATAGCGGTATTTTCTGCGTTTTGTGTTACCTCCGTCATTACGCCGGTTACGGGAATATGATAGCCTGGTATCTGTTGCATTCTCACAAGATATGACCCGACAGACAAGTCATCAACCTCAATAATTCCATTCATATCATCGTCAGTATAAACTTTTTCCCTGACTGTTTTGGAAGCATGCGTATTTCCCTTGTTCTTCTGCGCTGTGACCGAAACAGAAAAAAGTTCTCCCGTTTCAAGACCACCCCGCTCATTCATGATTTTGACGGCAATGCTTCCTTTCCCCGGGCTGACTTCCATGGAGACGCTTTGCACATCCTGAGAGGATATCTCCTCCAATGCACTATTTTGGTCAAAAAAATTCTCATCCGCCAGAAACGCTTTCAGATTGTCTCCAATCTGTTCACCGTAGTCAGAAGATATTTCTTCCGCCGCTGATATTGCACTTTCTGCTGATGCATCTGTTGTCCCGTTGATCAGGGTGTCAATTCTGGCAGTATTTGTAGCATAAATTACAACCAGAATCAACGCCAATAAACTGATGAACATCAGAACTGCAAGCCGGATGATTTTAAAGTCCATTCGCTACCTCTACCAGATATTTTCCATAATCCGTTTTCATCAGGGGTTCTGCCAGTTTCAACAGCTGATCCCTGGAAATAAATCTTTTTTTATAAGCGATTTCTTCAATACAGGAAATATACAATCCCTGTCTCTTCTGAAAAGCTGAAACAAAATCCGCGGCATCAAGCAGTGAATCATGATTTCCTGTATCAAGCCATGCGAATCCCCGCCCCATCTTTTCTACATGAAGTGTTCCACGGCGCAGATATTCATTGTTGATGCTTGTAATCTCAATCTCACCGCGTGCAGAGGGTTTAATATTTTTAGCAATCTCTACTACTTCATTATCATAAAAATAGAGTCCCGGAACTGCATAATTACTCTTTGGATTTTGCGGTTTTTCTTCAATGGATACAGCCATTCCATTTTCATCAAACGCAACAACCCCATATTCTCTGGGATCTCTGACATAATATCCGAAAATTGTAGCGCCATTTTTTCTGTCTGCAACGTTGGACAACAGGCTGGAGAAGCTTTGTCCATAAAAAATATTGTCTCCAAGGACAAGTGCAACAGAATCCGTTCCGATAAACTCAGCTCCTATAATAAATGCATCCGCCAGTCCACGTGGCTGTTCCTGCACTGCATACTCAAAATGCAGCCCAAGCTGTTCTCCATTTCCCAAAAGTTCTTCAAATACCGGAAGATCTCTTGGCGTTGAGATGATCATAATCTCCCGGATGCCTGCCAGCATCAGCGTTGATAATGGGTAATAAATCATCGGTTTATCATACACCGGCATGATCTGTTTTGAAATTGCTTTTGTAAGAGGGTAAAGTCTGGTTCCTGAACCTCCTGCCAGAATAATTCCTTTCATTTTTCACCTCATGTTTCATCCAATATGATACATACTATCATAATATTTCTGATAGTCTCCACTTGTTACATGCTCCATCCATTCCTGATGCTCAAAGTACCAGTTGATGGTCTTACGGATACCTTCTTTAAACATTGTCTCAGGTTCCCAACCGATTTCTTTTTTGATTTTATCAGGTGCAATGGCATATCTTCTGTCATGTCCCTTACGATCCTCCACATAAGTGATAAGATCATAACTGATATATTTTTTACGCGGATCGTCATTTGCAAGTTCTTCCTGTAAAAGATCAATGATTGTTTTTATGATTTCAATATTTTGTTTTTCATTATGCCCGCCGATATTATATGTTTCGAACAGTTTGCCCTGCTCCTGAACCATATCGATTGCTTTTGCATGATCTTCCACATAAAGCCAGTCACGGACATTTTTTCCATCTCCGTATACAGGGAGTTTTTTTGCCATTCAGTGCATTGTGAATAATGAGCGGGATCAGTTTCTCAGGGAACTGATAGGGGCCGTAGTTATTTGAGCAATTGGTGATATTCGCCGGGAAATGGTAGGTATCCATATAAGCTTTTACCAGCAGATCTGAACCAGCCTTGCTTGCACTGTAAGGACTATGCGGAGAATAGGGTGTTGTCTCGTAAAAATATCCGCCATCTTCACTTAAAGATCCATAGACTTCATCCGTTGACACATGCAAAAATTTCTTTCCTTCCATAAAAGATCCATCAGGAAGTTCCCATGCCTTTTTGGCTGCATTGAGCATGGTTGCCGTACCAAGAACATTCGTCTGCACAAATATTTCAGGATGCACAATGCTGCGGTCAACATGACTTTCCGCCGCAAAATGAACCACTCTGTCAATGTCATTCTCCGAAAAGATTCTGTCAATCGCGTCTCTGTCACAGATATCCGCTTTGACAAAAGTATAATGATCAAGTTCTTCCACATCCTTGAGATTTTCAAGATTTCCGGCATATGTCAACGCATCCACATTAATTATGCGAATTTCATTACCATACTTTTTAAACATGTAGTGAATATAATTGGATCCGATAAATCCCGCTCCGCCGGTTACAAGATAAGTTCTCATGCATTTGCTCCGTTCTGCAGTTCTGACACTGCACCCTTATTCTTTTTTGAATATATCAATAACAGATATTTAAATCCACTTTACCCGTAATGCCTGTTACTGAGCCCTTTGATGTATATTGCCACATATCATACCGTGTTGCCGAATAAGTCGGGTTAGCCGCATACTGGGCCAGCCAGATTTTATATCCGGTCAGACTTGCTGTATTGATTCGGGATGTCAGCCATGTTTTGTTTGCATATACTCCCGTTCCGTAACCCGCATTTGCCATCGTAGCACAGAAAGCCTTGCAGACAGCCGTTCTGGTTCCGGTATCGATTGTATCTCCTCTTCCGTTACTGCCTTCCACGTCCAGATAAACGGGATATGACAAGCTATATCCACTGCATAGATCTGCAACCATGGATGCTTCTTCAACTGCTTCCACATCACTGATTGCCTGCGTAAAGAAATATACGCCGACTTTGATTCCGGCATTCGTCGCACCTTTAATATTGGTTCTGAATTTCGGATCTTCGATCAATGCCCCCGTTGAAGATCCTCTGTAACCACACCTGATAATAACAAAGGAAACTCCTGAATTTTTTACTGCGACCCAATCTATATTACCATTCCATTTGGATACGTCAATTCCCATATTTCCGGAACCGGTCTGCAGTACCCCATCACTGCCAAATGTATATTTGGCTCCCTGTATTGTCTGCTCGCCTGTTACGACATTCCCATCCTTATCGTAAAAATAGGTTTTTCCATCAATCGTCTGCCAACCGGTATATTTATACTTTTTACCTGCCGTCTGCACATAGAATTTCGATGCCGTATAGTAATCAGCATAGGTTGCCTGCACATACTTTCCATTCTTATCCAGAATATATACTGTGTTTCCATTTTTGTCTTTCAGAACAGACGCACTGTCTACAACCGTAACTGCACAGGTTGCCGTTTTTGACTTGTCTGCACTCGAAGTAGCAGTAATTGTTGCTGTTCCTGCCTTTACAGCTGAAACCTTACCCGCTGATGATACTGTCGCAACTGAGCTGTCGGAAGATGCCCATGTTACTGTTTTATCAGACATATCTGTAACAGCAGCTGTCAATGTCGAGTTTTTTCCGACAAGGAGCGTCAGTTTTGTGGGACTGAGTGTAACTGCACCCTTATCACTTGTCACTGTAAGTGCAAGCGTTTTTGTCGAAGATCCACATGCGGCTGTCAGAGTTGCTGTTCCTGCTGAAACTCCTGTAACGGTCTTATCCTTTATTGTTGCGATAGCCGTTTTATCACAGGTCCATGTAACTGTTCCGCCTGCTGGATCTGTTACTGCCGTGAGTGTTGCTGTTCCCCCGACTGTAATGGATGATTTGTCTATGCTGACGCTTGTAATCGTATATTTTGTTTCTGTTACTGTAATCGTAGTTGTCTTTGTCGTTCCATCACTGTATTTTGCCGTAATTACAGCCGTTCCTGCAGTCTTTCCTGCTGTTACCAGTCCTGTATCACTGACCGTTGCAACAGAAGTATTTGCGGAACTCCATGTTACCTTGGTATCACTTAAATTCGTAGAGGAAGCAGTCAGCTGAACCGTTCCTCCGACTGCCACTGAAGCTGTTGCAGGTGTCAGCGAATAGGTTGCCGCTTCTGCTTTTTTACTTACTGTTATATCAATAGATGCGGTAACTGTTTTGTCTTCGGAAACATTTTTGGTCGTTGTTGCAGTTGTGGCACTTACATTTCCGCTTGCATCCTTGGTTGAAGTTGCCACTGTGGTAGCTTCCGATGAGATTGTAGTATAATTGCATGTTGCAGTAATTTTTGCCTTGCCTTCTGAAACGGCCTTCACATTACCGCTCCCATCAACCGATACTGCCGCACTATCAGAGTTCCAGGTAACCTTTCCTCCACTGGGAACCCCCAATGCCTGCAACGTCCCAGTATCATTAACCGTCATCGCGGAAGCTCCGCTGACACTGAAATTCACTCCGTCAAATCTGCTGAGCCCTTTTATATTAAGCTTTGCACTGGCAGATGGATCTGTTATTGTAGACTTGTCAATTGCAGAATAGGCTGTTGTACTGTCATCTGTTCCAACTTCTGTTTTGGTTGATTCCACCCATTCCACTGTATCTTTTTTTACAGATTCCACAGGCGTATTCTGTACCTGCGTATCCTCCTTGGCAACATTGACCTGTGCTTCCGTTTTAATCTCATCCTTGACATCTACTTTTTTATAGGTAATGGTGTCCTTAACCGCAATTTTTTGTGCATCCGTCGAAATTTCATATCTGTCATACTTTGAATCAAGCGGCTGCGCTGTTACGGTATAAGTTCCTGCCGGAATATCCGATTTATAAATGATACCGTCCATATCATCATCGTTATAGGTATCTGTTCCTTTTGGTCCTTCTACCTTAATCGTAAACGGAACATTCGCAACAAGCTTCCCGTTTTCCCGATTGATAAATTTAATTTTAAGATCTTTCTTTATGGTAGCGAGTGCTATCCTGACGCGAACTTCTGCATTTGCATCTTCTGTTGAAGCAGAGTCGGCGGCATCTGACACAGCATCTGAAGCTGCCATTTTTGCCTGTTGGGCATCTGCAACTGCCAGAAGACCGCTCTGCCCGATTACCTGAACACCATTCAACTGTGATCCAACATTTTTAAAGGAAGCAATCTCACGATTTCTGGCTTGTGCCTGTACAAATATTGTTCCGACTGAAACACCTACTGCAATCACAATTCCGCCTGCCAGCAAAGCCACACGTTCCATTGCATTCGCATTTTTCAGAAAAGGAAGGACCTTTCCCTTTCTTTTTCTGCTCTTACCTCTGCTTTGTTTCCGGGAATGATATTCTTCCTGATCCTCGTAATCCTCATCCTCATCTTCATCATAATCATCATACCCGTCATCATAATAATCATCAGATATCGGATCATCATTTCGGTCATTATCATCCTGTTCGTCATAATAATCATCTTCATATCGTTCATCATAACGGTCATCGTCTTCATCCCGCTCGTCATAACGGTCATCGTCTTCATCCCGCTCGTCATAGCGGTCATCATCCTTATCCCGCTCGTCATAGCGGTCATCGTCTTCATCCCGCTCGTCATAACGGTCATCGTCTTCATCCCGCTCGTCATAGCGGTCATCATCTTCATCCCGCTCGTCATAGCGGTCATCATCCTCATCCCGCTCGTCATAGCGGTCATCGTCTTCATCCCGCTCGTCATAACGGTCATCGTCTTCATCCCGCTCGTCATAGCGATCATCGTCTTCATCCCGCTCGTCATAACGGTCATCGTCTTCTATATCATCATCTTCATATTCATCACGCTTATAACGTCTGTCATTATAATCATTTTTTTTCCGTTTTACGGCTGTTCTCCGCTTTACCGTTTTATGATTATGTTGAAATAGTCCCAAACTTTTTTTCATTATTACACTCAACTCCCATATATTTGTCACACGTATTTACATATCTTATATTTATGATGTACCTGATCTGACCAAATACAGTGTACATTCTATCATCCGTATCACGATTAAGCAACTTTACACAAGATAAAACACCAGAATACCCGCCAGCAGAAGTATCATCCCGCTTATTTTTCTAGGTGTTATCTTTTCTTTAAAAACGATCCGGCTCATAAACATGACCAGAATATACCCGATGGGTTCCATAACAACTACATTCATATATCCCAGTCCGCCGTAACAGATAATTGAGATCAGCATGGATACTGCAAGCATTCCATAACCTGCTATCACTAAAATATTCAGATATTCCTTCAAAAAGGAACTGTATTTTCTTCCTGCACTCTTTTTTAGCAAAATCTGTGAAGAGGACGCTATCAGCTCTGCTATGATCATGAGAATCAGATATTTTATCATACCATCTGATCCTCCTCTGGCTTCTCATCCATCACCTCACTGTTGAGAATAATCGTACCTGCTATCACCAGCAACACCCCAACTACCTTCGCAGGGGTGACAGAATCTCTAAAAATCAGAACACTCCAGAGTAATGACCACAAAAGCGTCATTGCCTTATTTGCATATGCAATCGAAAGCTCGAACCGTTTGATCATCTGTTGCCAAAAAATCGCATATATACCAAGTACTGCAAATTCAAGCAGATATAACATAATAAACTTAAATGACAGAAATGGCTGATCTGATACAAACTTGGCTATTACTGTATTGATACTGTAAATCACAACCACCATCTGTAAAAGAATAATATCAAAAAAATGAACTTTCTTTTTCAAAACATTTCACCGCTTAGCCCTTACATTTTAGTTGTAAATCACCTGCTATGATTCATTCGACCTCATTTCATCATTTTGTACTTGCAGAGCTTCCGGATGAACCGTCAGAAAAAACCACCTTTACAAAATGGTCTGTAATGTAATCCCTCGCTTTTTTATTCAAATGAATATTATCCGTCAAATAATCCTTATAATTATCTGCATCAATTGTTCCATAATAATTATCAATCATTGTGACACCACAATCTTCACATACATCAATCAGTTTTACCAGATAGGTGGAAAGCTTCCCGTCCCCGAGATCTTCATTATCCGCATCAATCATCTTCCCGTCTTTGTCATATGCAAGACAATATGTAAGTGACATAACCACAATCCGGATAAAAGGATATTTCTTATGAATGGCTTTTATTCCACTGTCATATGCACCGGAATATGTCTGCGGATTCGCGTCATTATTCGGATCATAACAGGTATTTCCATTCAGATAATCCTGCCCGTCATACATGATTACAATCATATCGACATTGTTAAAATCCACACTTTTAAGTGTATCGACAGACTTTACATACTGATCATTTCCCATTGTCGGAGCAAGCTGCTCCATTGCTGAAAAATCATTTTTTGCAATAAACTGTGATACATAAAAGAAACTGTACATATCAATCGGATAGGAATTATCAAATGTTGCATTTTTAATTGCTACTGTTGAAGAAGGAAATGCAGCATTATAAACTGTGGCACCTGTTTTTTGGGCAATCATCCCGGCCATTCCGCTATCTGTCGTATCATCTGAAAAAGGATCGTTACCAAGACACAGTATTGTTTCCTTCCCGTCATCCTTGTGCCCTTCCAGATCTGACTCGGGCTGCAAAAATACCTGGTCAAGAACTTCAACATCATATGCACTTGAACTTGCATTCGGATCAAGCACTACCTTTTGTCCTTTATTCCACTTCATAAGCTTGAACACAGAAAACAAAGCAATCAATACAATTGCAAGAAGAAGCACAACATTTGCAATCACAAAAATTTCAGTTTTTTTACGTTTATCATGTCTGTCCTGATTGAGTTTATTTTTATCCATTTACTATTCTCCGTTTAAAATATTAGTTCTGAAACGCATTTAATGTATCAATCACATAATCCTGCTCTTCAACTGTCATACCCGTATACATTGGAAGTGATAATACTTCTTTTGCATATTGTTCCGTAATTGGAAGTGTCCCCTCCGGTATTCCGAGATACTGATAAGCCTGTGACAGATGTGGCGGAATCGGATAATGTATAATGGTTCCGATATTTTTTTCTTCCAGATATGCTTTCAATTCGTCCCTGCACTGCGGTACACGGATCACATACTGATGCCACACCGGGTTGGTATGTATTACCTCCTGCGGCTTTATAAACAATGCATTTGTAATCTTTTCATTATATCTCGCAGCAAGTTCATGCCTCTGGGCGGTAATCTCATCCATATGTCTTAGTTTTACCCGTAAAAGACCCGCCTGCAGTTCATCCAGTCTGGAATTGGCCCCGACTACCATGTTATGATAGCGCTTCTCACTGCCATAATTTCTGTATATCTTTACCAGTCGCTCCAGCTCCGGATCATTCATTGTTACTGCACCGGCATCGCCGAATGCTCCCAGATTTTTGGATGGATAAAAAGAAAAGCATCCGATATCGCCAAAACTTCCTGTCATTTTTCCGTCAAAGCATGCACCATGTGACTGTGCACAATCCTCTACCAGTTTCAAATGATGTTTGTCACATATTTCACGGATCCGATCCATTTTGGCTGGCTGCCCATACAGATGTACCACCAGAACTGCCTTTGTTTTCTCTGTTATTTTCTCTTCAATACGATTTTCATCTATCTCATAATAGGAATTCGGTTCTACAAAAACCGGAGTTGCATCATTGATGGTAATCCCCATAACACTTGCAATATAGGTATTTCCCTGAACGATTACCTCATCTCCTTTTCCGATTCCCAAAACACGAAAGGCAAGCCATAATGCATCCAGTCCGCTTGCAACACCAACTGCATACTTTGTACCTATATAAGCTGCAAACTCTTTTTCAAATGCCTCATCTTCCTTACCCAGAATATACCACCCTGAGCGCAGCACTTCCAAAGCCTTATCTTCATATTCTTTCTGATACATTTGAAAGCCTCGATCCATACGACTCTGCATTATTTTTTCCATATCTGTATTCTCCTACACATTTCCCCCAATATAAAGAAAACGATATTCCACTTTTACTGTTCAGTGATTTCTTCCTGCTTGGGGCAATTTGCACTTTTTCATGCCGAGATTGCTTTTCCAATCTCGTTCAGATTTGGGTGACGCTTCACCCAAATCTGATTGTACCATAAAATCATTAATATTTTCTTAACAATTTAATAATCCGTAGAAAACAGGCCTTTAAAATCAAAGTGCTCTACTATGTCGCGCATCTTCTGCAGTTGCTGCGACATTTGTCCTTTTTTTACTTCGCAGGTACCATTCGCAAAGCATGTAACCATATACTTATTTATTTCAGGCTTATAATGTGTATAATCAGCATAATTGTTTAGATTTGTTACAATATCTTCCAGATTCTGGAAATAGAAAACCCGCACATTATCATATTGCAAAAGTGTATCCGCAATGTATTCATACTGATTTAAGGTTGCCTCAAAATGATTTTCGTTCTGCACATCATTCCAGTACAAAATACTGTATGGCGGGAAAAACATATAAAATTCGGTTTCCGGATGTGCCTTAATGAAGGGAAGGATATTTTTTTCAAGATTATCTTTTGTTCCGGAAATCAGCTCATCAGCAGGCATTTCTTCTGAAACTTTTGCAGAAGGTTCATAATTGTGCATAACCCATTGTATATTATAATAATCCGGTGTCCACCAACTGGCATATATCTGAGAAAGATCCGTCGGATCCCGATTGACAACCGGTCTGAGAATATATTCCAGCAAAACATCCTTATTGAGCAAATAGGATATATCATTAAATGGATTCTTATCATAAAGATATTCCGGAATCGGATATTTGGTATCAGAAACTCCGGCTGTATAAGTCATTGCATCCACTCCGAGAAATACCGCTTTTACATTTTCCTGTTTTCTTGCATGGGAATCCGGATCGAATACCAGCTTCAGAATATTGTAATCGTCATGCGGAAGTGCCCCGCTGTAACTGAGTTTTATCGTATTCATTCCCATGATCTGCCTAAAATCATCGGTATCAAAGTTTACCGTCATGGAAGAGCCGATAATACAACTGTCATAAATCATATTCCTTGCCATACCGGGATTCTGTGAAAGCTGGTTATCCACCACATAGGGAAAATTTTTCAGTGGTTCATGATAATGAAAAAAGGGATCTACTGTCACCACCAGAATGCATACTGCAGTCAGCATGGTTATCACAATTGCAAAAAAAGCTGCAAGTACATGCACCGCATACTTATTTCTATTTGTTTTTTTCTTTATTCTGTCACTTTGCTTCATCCACATCTCTTTTATATACACCCGCCGCCTTAAAAATTAAGATACAGAAAAGTACTGACATTTGAAAATGTCAGTATGCTCCAAACCATTAAAATACCAGCCAGAAATGCCTGTCTGCAGGAGATTCGGCTTTTCAGTGCCAGATCCTCGGCTTTGTTTTTTCCAAAAGAGAACACCGCTGAAACAATCAGTATCAGCCACATACATATTACACCACTATATTTCCAGTCTGTTACAGGTGTCACTTTCAGTACATACCAGATTTCATCCATGCGAAAGCATTTCGCAAGCGCGGGCGTAATCTGTAAAACCGGTCTCCCAATAATCTTCTGCAGCATTATGCATGCCTGTGCAACAGAGGTCGCCCTGAAAAAGATCCACGCGGCTGTCACATACACAAAAGTCAGAAAAACCGCCAGCACATGTCCGATTTTTCCTGGTAACTGGGGTATTTTTAACTGCCGCAGCAGTTTCGTGAATACAGAAAGTATCCCATGCATTGCTCCCCAGATCAGGAACGTCCATCCCGCTCCATGCCAGAAACCGCTCAGCAGAAAAATCAGAAACACGTTGCAATACATCCGTAATGCACCTTTCCGGTTTCCGCCCAGCGGTATATATACATATTTTGTAAAAAATCTTGTCAACGTCATATGCCATCTTTTCCAGAAATCAGAAATATTTCTGGCACGATATGGCAGATTGAAATTCTGTGGCAACCGTATTCCCAATATGCAGCATACACCCTGTGCCATATCACAATATCCGCTGAAATCAAAATATAACTGAAAAGAATAGCTGACTGCCACAATAACTGCATCCAGCTGCGTCAGTCCCGTCAGATTTGAATAACCATAATCCACTGCTTTTCCAAGTGTATCTGCCAGAAGAACCTTTTTGGAGAGTCCGAATGTAAAAAGAAGAATTCCACGGTACACAGATTCAGCCTGTAATCTGTTTGCAGACATATGATCAAACTGCGGCTTCATTTCATCAAAACGTACAATCGGCCCCTGCAGTATCTTTGGGAAAAAGGTGATATAAACCGCATAGTCCAGCAGGCTGCATGCCGTTATTGTCCCTGCATACGCCTCCGAAAGGAATGAGAGCTGCTGAAACGTGTAGAAACTGATTGCAAGTGGAAGCAGTACTGCCGCAGACATCGTCCGGGATCCCGTAAACTGATCCATTATCCCCGCAAAAAAACCTGCATATTTGAAATAAAGAAGAAGTCCCAGATTTCCTATTATCCCGAATATAAAGACTGCCTTTCGGATTTTGTGAAATTTCTCCATCAGCAGATAAATCAAAAAATTAAAAGTACAACTTATTAATAAAAGTCCTGTACAATTCCAGCCAAAAGACGCAAAAAACCACAGCGACATCAGAATCAGCCATAGCTTCATCATAACCGCCGCTTTTCCGGGGATCTTCTGAAAATACGCAATTAAATAATACCCGATAAACAACACCGGAAAAAAAACAAATACGAACGAATAGGAATTAAACAACATTTTTTCTTTTTCTCTCAGGAATTCATGATTTCCGGATCTGCATAAATATTATATTTTCCAATTGTTGCAATAAGGGTCAGACCACACGTTGCCGGATCCTGTGTCATCTTCCTGCCTACCGCAAGAATAACATAACTGCATTTCGTTTCCCTTGTTGCCTCAATCAGTGCTTTTGTATCAATTGTTTCCGGTTTTTCCATGACATCATATACTGCATTATAATAGTCCCATTGCGTCTCAACCATTTCTCTCCCGAATGGCAGCATGATATCTGTGTCATATTGTCTGACAAAATATACCAGTTCAGAAGGAAACGCTGCACGGATACGTGGTTCACCATCTTTTGGCGCAATCAGATTGCAAATATCGATCACTGTCTGTGGTATATGATATGGATTCTCGGCTTTGGTAATCAGACTGCTCCGATAAACACAGCTTCCACTTAAAACCACCACTGCCGTGATTACCACCAGTCCGATTCTTCTGTGCTGATAGATCACCCTGCATCCTGCATAGGCAATGATCAGCCCCATTGGAATCAGCCACAAAAAGCGATAATAAGTTGCCCCTTCATCCATCGCTGCAACAAAAACGATTCGGGTAATGGGGATAAAAAAAGATATAAAAACAAGTCCCGGAACATAAACCAGAACAATTCTCTTATAACGTTCCTTTTCAGTGACCAAAAGATATAGCAGTGCTGCAAGAAATACAACCGGTAAAAAACCTGTTCCGCAATATTGTTTAAAGATTACCCAACTTTCCATAAAAATACCGAACATATTGGTTCCTTACCTTTCATCTCAAAATGGAGAGATAAATCAAAACATAAACAAGATTTGGAATACAGCATAAAAAAGCACCCAGCAAAACACCGATTCTACGCGTTATAACAAGCATGACTATTGTATATGCGCCAATCAGAATTGTTCCCAGAATCACTCCCATGGAACTGCATATCCCGCCGGTCATATTCACCAGCCCCATCAGAATCCAGGGACTGATTTTCTCCAATAAGGGAGTATTGCTGTTCGCCCTGGAAAGATTCTGGTATTCTTCACTGATCCATAGAAACAGCCAGATCAGGAGCGGTATTACAAGATTGGATACCAGTGATTTTCCCTGCCACGTTCTGGTAAGGAAAAAAGTTTCCGGTGTGTAAATTGATGTATTTCCAAACATCTGTATCACACTGAGCACAATGAGAAAAATCGGAATCATTTCTTTTTTTCTCCGGAACAAAATCATTCCGATCTGCATATAAACCATATACACGAAAGGAATAAAAAGAAGCGGAAGAACTGTGTGTGAGACGATCGTTGCATGAATTCCACCTGCCTTGGCGATAAACGCCACCCACATTGTAATTACTGCAAGCGCATGTCTGATATCAAGTGATGTTGATGAGCCCGTGTAAGGTAAAATCGTATTCATTACATTTGCCTGCTGTGCAAGCAGTGATTCCGTCACATAATAAGCATCATCTCCGTCAAAGGAAGCATGTGTAAACGCCATATACATTTGAAATAATACGATCGCCGCAAAAATCAGCCAGAAGATCATGGTTTCTGCAGAAAAGTGCTGTCTGTATATTGTCACATCACTCCGCGGGTTCAGAAGGTCTTCTGCCTCTGCATAACAGTCACCCGGAAAAACAATCGCCAGTTTATTCTTCAAATTCCGGCCTGAAAAAGACTTATTTTTCACGACAGGTGCTGCAAGCCGCATTTCTTTTCTGATCTTCGCATAACTTTGCATGATCCCAATAGCCGCAAGTAATAGTTCCGCTGCTGCATAAATTCTCGTTGTATAATGAAAACTTCCGTATTCAATATTCATCATACACGGTATGGCAATCAGTTCAAAAACAGCAAAAGAAAGCAGATATCCGGAAATAAATGTAACAATAACCGTCTGCCTTTTTTGCGGAAGAATCTGAAGTGGTATCAATCCGATCAGAAACGGAATCACAACCATCCAGACCAATAATCTTATTATGATAAGTATCATGGTTCTGTCTCCCCGTTTTATCTGAGCATTGATTTCAAATGTTCCTGCAGAATATGAATTCCCGTCAGATTCTCGCCGCCCCGCGGAATGATAATATCCGCATATTTCTTGGATGGCTCTATGAACTGCTCATGCATTGGTTTGACCGTTTCAGAGTACTGCGTCAGAATTGACTCAATGCTTCTTGCACGTTCCGCCATGTCGCGGCGGATACGTCGCATCAGCCTTTCATCCGCATCGGTTTCCACAAACACTTTTATATCCATCAGATCCCGTAGTCCCGGGTTTTCCAGAATCAGAATTCCCTCTAAAATAATTACTTTCTTGGGAACAATATGAATGGTCTCGTCGGAACGGTTATGAATGGTGTAATCATAAACCGGTATATCCACTGCCTTATTTGCCTTCAGTTTTTTTACATCCGCAATCATCCGGTCTGTATCAAAAGAAGAAGGATGATCATAATTTAATCTGGAACGTTCATTGTAGCTTAGTTCATCATGCGCCTTATAATAGGAATCATGGCTGATAACTACAATATCATCTCCGAATGTTTCCTTAATCATATTGACAATTGTTGTTTTTCCGGATGCGGAACCTCCTGCAATCCCGACAATACATATTCTATCCATACACACTCCTGCATTTATGATTTTTTACTGATTTCTCTTTTATACAGAAATATGCTCTCAAATGCAAGTATTCGTCACATTTTTCTGTTTTTATATAAAGTTTCTGTATAGCATTATTGAATGAATTTGAAGCCTACCAGCATTACAATTATAAATCTTATGATATTTGTAATCAAAAGTCCCCATGCAATACCATTTAAACCAAACATCAGGATCGCAGGTATCACAACAACTGCAAATACGATCAAATAAACAATGTTAATATACAACTGATATTTCTCTTTTGTAAAGTTCAGTACCACGACCATCAGAGATCCTGATATAAAATAGAATATCTGTCCGGCATTTGCCAATAGAAAATACGGCTTTGCTGCCTCAAACACATTCGCATACATGATTTTAACAAAATAATATGAAATAAATGTACATGCACCAGAAGCTAACAGCGAAACGATCAGCATCATACCACATACGCCTGCAAATATTTTTTTGGTAAATTTCATTTTATAATTAGTCAGATAGCTGATGATAATCCCGTTTAACGGTGTCGTCAGCATTGCAACAATCTTTCCGATCAGTGTTGCAGTATAGAATGTCGTAACTTCCTGTGCTCCTATCAGTATACGGATCAGTAACCGATCTGAATTCAGTATCAGCGCGGATACAAGATTGGCTGAAGAAAGCACCCATACTGCATGCATGTTTTGTTTAAAATCCTGAGATTTCTCAAAAAATGGTTTTCTGAAAATCGTTCCGCTGCAGAAAGTAAACAGCACCGCCAGAAACTCTCCCAGAAAAACGGTCAACGACCAGCTTTTGCTGACCGGATATAGTGCAATTCCCAGCAGATTCCCTGCTGCAATCGCAGCATAAAAGATAAAGTATTCCTTAAAACGAATCGTCATACGGTATTGAACATCCGCATAATAACGGAATACAGAAATAACCATCAGTACAAGGAGCTGCAAATAAAGACCAATCTGGAACTCATGTAAGACAACAAGTGTAATCAGTGATACAAAAACCGAAATTCCTGCTATTCCCCAGAGGAAAATATTGTAATCTCCGTTTGTCTGCGTCCGGTGTGCTTTGGCAACCATTCTGCCATAACTTGCACCTGAGCCAAAACTGGCTCCCATAACAGAAACCACCGATATCAGATAGAGCACCGTGCCAAACGCCTCTGCTCCCATCTTTCCGTTTAAAAAGGGGTAAATGACCAGCTGCAGAACACCGTTATATACCATCAGTGCCAATACACTGTATATAAAGTCTCTGGATGCTGACTTTGCAAGTTTTCGATTCATAAATTATCCTATTCTGTTTGATCTGATCAATATAATATATCCGGAAAATATTGTAAAAGGTACAAATGACCTCTTGCTATATGACACGCATCAAACGGTTAAACTACCATTCTATGCGTGTCACACTTTTTTATTTTAAAAATTCTTCAATTTCATGATCCATACAGGCCGGAATATCGCCGCTCTCCTGCCAGACCTTTGTCCATTCAATGATTTTTTCCATTGCCGTATCAATGTGCCAGTGCGGTTGCCACCCAAACGTTGTCTTGATTTTTGCACAGTCAAGCTTCAGGAAAGTGGCCTCATGCGGTCCATGATCGCTGATGTTTTTCCAGGATGCTTTTTGCTCCATGCCGGCGCCGTTCCACTTCTCACAAAAAAGATCGACCAGGTTGCCTGTTGTCAGACAATCGCAGTCATCCGGCCCCACATTATAGCATCCTGCAAGTGAAGGATCTTCATACTGCCCGGCAGCGAGCATAAGATAACAGTATATCGGTTCCAGAACAAACTGAAACGGTCTTGTTGAATAGGGATTTCTGACAATGATCTCTTTTCCTGCCTGCACGCCCCGAATGCAATCCGGAATGATCCTGTCATTTGCAAAATCACCTCCACCAATCACATTTCCCGCACGCGCCGTCGAAATTGCAATCTGGCGACCCGCAGTGCTTTCTGCATCAAAAAAGGAATTGCGATAGCATCCCGTAACCAGTTCTGAACAGGATTTTGAATTGGAATATGGATCAAATCCGTTTAATTCCTCATTTTCTCGATATCCCCAGTTCCATTCCTTATTCAGATAAACCTTATCCGTTGTTACATTAACAAATGAGCGAACACTTTTACACTGTCTTACGCACTCCAGCACATTGACAGTTCCCATAACGTTGGTTTCATATGTATACGCCGGTTCTTTGTAGGAATCCCTTACAATCGGCTGTGCTGCCATATGAATCACAATTTCAGGCTGTATCTGATCAAATACTTCAAGCATATGCCGCAGATCCCGGATATCTCCTTTAATTGACTTGATATGAGATGCAACCTCGCTGAGTAAAAACAGATTCGGCTGCGTCGGCGGCTCCATGGAATATCCCGTCACCTGTGCGCCTGCATTTATCAGCATTTTGCACATCCAACTGCCCTTAAAGCCCGTATGCCCTGTTATCAGTACCCTTTTCCCTTTGTAAAAATCCATCTGGAAAACTGTCATTCTGATCACCCTGCCTTTCTGCATTCTCTGCACTTACTTTTAAGTTCACTTCTGCTCTTCCTGTTTATCCTGAAAATTAATTCTTCTTTCTTCTACCACGATTGGTCTGTGAATCGTTCTGGTATTGATATTCAGGATATATTCCCCCATCAGCCCGATGAAAAACAGCTCAATCGCACCAATCAGGAAAACACCAATGATCATTGGTGCATAACCGGCATGAAAGCTGTACCAGTTCGTCAGTTTCAAAACCAGATAAATAATTGCGATTACCACATCAACAAGGGAAGCCAGAAATCCGAAAATAGTTGCAACCCGCAGTCCCACTTTTGTATAGGATGTAATACTCAACATGGCGGCATCATACAGGGTATAAAAATTATTGTGTGTCTTTCCTGCACGGCGCTTCGGCTGTTCATATTCCACAAGTTTCAAATTAAATCCCGTTCCATATTCTGCTACAATTCCACGTACAAAAGGAATCGGATCATCCAGCTGTCTGAGTAACCGGATAAAGGTCTGATCATAAAGTCCGAATCCTGTAAAATGTTCAATCATATGTACGGAAGACATGTTTTTGATTAATTTATAGTATATCGACCTGAGAAAATAAATAAACCCGTTTTCTTTGCTCGAAGACTTCACTCCACTTACAATTTTATGCCCTTTTTCCCATTCGTGCACAAAAATCGGAATCATTTCCACCGGATCCTGGAAATCCGCGCACACAGGTATCACACAATCTCCATCCATCTGACAAAGTCCATAAAAAGGTGAATTGAACTGTCCGAAATTTGTGACATTAAAAATCGCCTTGATTTTAGGATTATTTGCACAAATTCCTTCAATTTTATCCCTTGTTCCGTCTGTAGAAGCATTGTCTATAAAAACAATCTCATAGTCATATTGCGGCAAATCGGCTTTTACAGTTTTTTCTATCGCCGCACTGATTGCATCAACATTTTCTACTTCATTATAACAGGGAATCAAAATACTGATTTTTTTCATACGATCTTTTGCCTTTCTATAAAAAGCACGACGAAGCCGCATTCCACATGGCTCTGTCTTTTTGAATAAGCAGACACCACCTTCGGAGCCTTCGGCTCCTCGGTCGTGTTGCTCGCCATATGTTATGCGTCTTTCGTTCGTGCAAGCACGACGAAGCCGCATTCCACATGGCTCTGCCTTTTTGAATAAGCAGACACCACCTTCGAAGCCTTCGGCTCCTCGGTCGTGTTGCTCGCCATATGTTATGCGTCTTTCGTTCGTGCAAGCACGACGAAGCCGCATTCCACATGGCTCTGCCTTTTTGAATAAGCAGACACCACCTTCGAAGCCTTCGGCTCCTCGGTCGTGTTGCTCGCCATATGTTATGCGTCTTTCGTTCGTGCAAGCACGACGAAGCCGCATTCCACATGGCTCTGCTTATTCACGCAAATGATGCGGTGCATAGCACCGCATCCTGTTATGAACATGTGTCCCGGATCATCAGTCAATCTCTACTTCCTCTTTCTGAGATTCATCCTGCTTTTCCTCATGATATTCCATCTCTGTGTTAACACTCCAGATATTACTGCGATCACGTGTTCCGCTGATAATGTTCTTTACTGTCTCAAAGGATGTACACATGGAATGATCAATATTGTTGTAACGATGCTGTCCGTTGCGACCCACACAATAAAGATTGTCAATACTGTTGAGATAATCTACCAGTGTGTCCATCTCCTCATAGGTGTCAAAATATGCAGGATATGCTTTCTTTACACGTTCTACATGATAGTCCATGACCGCTTTACTGCTGTCTATCAGTTTCAGGGTAATCATCTCATCAATTGCCATCTTTGCGAACTGCTCATCTGTCATCGTCCACATCTGATCGCCTTCATTACAGAAATACTCCAGTCCCATCCAGATCGTATGCTCCAAATCCTTTACCAGATATGGTGACCAGTTATTATAGATCTGGAATCTTCCCATCTGTACACTTCTGTCATGTACATAAACCCAGTTATCCGGTACGATATTTCCAACTGTAGGAATACTCGTTTTGTTTTCCAGATTCAGGTGCGGAATCAAAACCCCGACTGTCATATAATCACGATAGGGAAGTCCTGCTGCAATTCTTGCCGGATCTTTCGGAACATCATTCATTCCCGCAACAAGATCTTTGATCGGCATGGAGCTGATTACCAGATTCCCTTCCATCGACAGTTCTTTTCCATCCTGTTCATAGGTAATTCCCGTAATATGGTTCTGTTCATTTTTATGAATCCCGGTCACTTTTGCATTTGTCAGGATTGTTCCGCCAAGTTTACTTATTTCCTGTGCAGTCACATCCCAGAGTTCTCCGGGACCAAGCTTCGGATAGGAAAATTCTTCTATCAGAGAAGTTTCAACTTTACGATTTTTATTACCGAACTGTTTGCTGAGTGCATTTTTTACAACAGCCATAATGGAAACACCCTTTACGCGTTGTGCGCCCCAGGATGGATCGATCTGGCTGGGATGACGTCCCCACAGATTTTCCGTATAATGTTCAAAAAACATGGAATAAAGTTTTTTACCAAAACGATTGATATAAAAATCTTCAAGAGAATTTTCCTTTCTCTTGAAAATACATGCTCTGATATAGCTGAAACCGGCAACCATGGTTGTTCCCAGTCCCATGTTCTTAAAGGTCTCTATCTTCAGAGAAATCGGATAATCATAAAATTTACGATCAAAGAAGATGCGGGATACACGATTTCTGCGCAGCATGACCCGATCTGTTTTCTCCGGATCCGGTCCACCCTCATGCATCTGCATTGGTCTTTTCAGAATAATATCATCACAGGTCGGTGCACCTTGTTGGGGAAGCATCTTTTCCCACCATTCATTTACTTCCGGTACTTTTGAAAAAAAGCGGTGTCCGCCCATATCCATGCGGTTTCCCTTATAGTCTACCGTTCTGGAGATTCCCCCCATTTTTTCACTTTCCTCAAAAACAACGACTTCCATATCCCTGTCTTTTGTCAGAAGTTCATACGCCGCAGTAAGTCCTGCAGGACCCGCTCCGATAATCAGTGCTTTTTTCATCACAGTGATTTCCTTTCACAAATCAGCAGACTCTGCGCCCCGCGCAGGGTCTGCAACGCAAACTTTTTTTGCATACTTTTTGTATCATAGCACTTTGACAGATTTCTGTCCATGCAGAATAAAGCCCCCTTATTCTCCTATCATTTCCAGCATTTGACTTACTCTTATATCATACGTATGATCCAGCTCAATCTTATGATGGGCGCATTCTGCAATTTGTCTGCGTTCTTCTTCATGCTGCAGATAATATCCGATTTTTTCCATCATATCCTGTCTGCTTTCATAATAGACAAAGTCTTCACCCGGAACAAAAAAGCGCAAAAAATCCTCCTGGAAATTTGTCAGTAAAAATCCCCCGCAGCCCATAATATCATATGCCCGCAGTGGAATACCCTTTTGGATACTGCGCAGGGTTATATTCAGGTTAATGGCAGAACATTTGAAAACGTAAGGCATTGTGTCATAATAATCAATCTGACCGCAGTTCATTACTCCTGGTGCAGTATACGCTCTATCCTTGGTATATAGCTTTACAGGGTATTTTTCTCCGATCTGCCGTATAATCTGTGTACGCTCAGTCGATGTAATCTTACGATTGATCATATATTGTGCATAAATATAGGCCGATGTTTCAACCCCATCCGCATTGGGAGGTGCCGGAAGCTCTTTCATCATACCATCCAAAACCGTCTGTGAAAGGCACTCTTCCACAAAATTCATCCCGTCAATCTGCATCTGCGCATTCATGATTCCCTGCAGATACCCTTTTGTATAATCGTCCAGTTTTGGTTCCATACGATCATAAAAGGTATGCGCTTCCGTATACATTGCGCCCACAAATGAAACTTTTGCTCCATACTGCACCTGCTCTTTTTTTCCAGGCTGCATGGCGTCCAGTCTTCTGACAGATGCCGCCAAAGGCAGATAATGTACCGTTTTAATCCCCTGCGCTGCAAAATGTGCATACATCTGATAATCAAAAAGAAAGATATAATTGCAGGAATTGATCAGTGTATAGGAATAAAGTGCAATATGCGGATTGTCATATACCCATGACACATATTTCATGCTGCATTTCTGACATACTTTTGATATCAGTGGATAGAAATTAAACGAAAACACAAAATCAGGTGCTTCCCTCTGCAGATCCTTTGAAAAATGATCTTCAAATTCCGGATCATCCCGTTTATCCGTGTTCTGAAACGGATAACGGATAACATTCAAATCCCCCCTGTGCGCAAATGCATCCAATATATCTTCGTTACCAAAGCTTTTCCAGTCCATAAAAAATACTTTTTTCATTGATACACTTTCTCTTTCGTATAAAAATCTGTCCGGGACATCCTGTTCCCTATCTGCTTTCCCCTGACAGCCTGCATTTGTTTGCATTGCAGCCATATCAAAACTGATATACAATAGACCCAGTCAGATAAACAACACAAACTTCCTGCTGCAGGAGTTGTTTGGCATGTATTTTCTTTCCTTCACCCGTATGCAGGCTTTCCCGTTTTGGAGAACAAAAATGAATGATTCGTTTATCGCTTCGCAGTTGCAAAAGCACTGCGCACAAACTTATATATGTAACTCGGGAGCCAACCAGCTGGACCGAAAGAACATGCTGATCGTTTCGCATTGTCTGGAGCGCGGTGGTGCACCTCTTGTACTGATCGAACTGCTTGATTTTTTTCAGGAACATTATAATGTCTTTTTTTTATCTGAAGCTGACGGAAATCTGCGTGATGATATCTTATCACGAAATATTTCTGTTTACATCGGCGGCTGTCTGAATTTTGCCGGCTGCGATCCCATTCTGTGGAAATCCTTTGATCTTGTATTTATGAACACTTTGATAAGCGGTGATTTTCTGCCATTTTTTCAAAACCGGAATATGCCGGTATTATGGTGGTTGCATGAACCGGAGGTTCTATTCCAAAGTACCTATGGACAGCTCATCCACTTCGCTCTTTTGAGTAAAAACATCAGAATTCTTTCTGTAACCGATGCGACAAGCAGTTATGTCCGTAAATACTACGGCATCAACAGCCCTGTTTTTCATATGGGTCTGAAAGATATGTACCAAAACAATGATAACGAACCCACCACTTCCGATCGCAAGATCCGCTTCTTCATGCCTGCGAAGTTTCAGATGCTGAAAGCACAGGATCTTCTGGCTAATGCAATCCTGGATCTTCCCTCTTCCTATGCGGAACGTTCAGAGTTTATCTTTTCTGGGCCACGCGACAATATACAGCCCGAATATTTTGAGCTGGTTCAGAAACTTGCCGTTGCCTGCCCGCATGTCAAAATGCTGGGTGAAATAACAAAAGAAGAGGTTTACCAGATATATCCCGTGGTCGATTGTGTCCTTGCCCCTTCCCGCGCCGATGCCACTCCGACCACAATTGTTGAAGGAATGATGTTCCGTTGCATCAGCCTGTGCTCCGATGCTGCAGGAATCTCGCAATATATCTCCGATGGGGTTAACGGCTTTGTTTTTCCCTCCAATGATGCAAATTCCTTACGTGAAAAAATAATGTATATCATTGACCACATTCAGGAAATGGATCAGATACGGGACAATGGAAGAGAAATCTATCTGAAATATTTCAGCTACAATATGGCTACCGATTACCTTCTGAATACAATTGCCGAACTGGAACAATGATTCTACTCAGATCGGCAATTACATCCGGATAAAAGATCTTTAGATCCTATTTCTTCTTGAAAATATACATACCGCACAGATAATCACTGCCTAACGTAAGCTTCTGCATATCCTGCGGCAGAACATTAATAACCCGATATGCATCAATATAGGCGAATTTGATCAGTTCCATTTCATCCAGGACATTGGGAATCGTCATAACCGCAAACATTCTGTGTGCATTAAAATACAATCTGTTTTCTGTTCCGATCGGAACAGAAAGATATAGTATTCCGTCTTTCTGTATTACACGCTGCATGGACAATACTGCTTTTTTCCAACCATCCGGATCAATTGGATCCCCATACCTCCCCAGTCCGAAATGTTCAACCGCATGAAGTGAGCTCAGTGACATAATACTCTCATCCGGAATATTCTCAAGATTGCTGGCATCTGCCTGAAAAAAAATCAGACCATCAATCTGATACGGTAAAGTCCTGATATCGATCATGGTTATCTGCTTCCGAAATGTCAGAAGGTGTGCAATGAACCCATCAACTCTGCTTCCGATGTCATAATGCCTGGCAGGATTATTCTGATATATTTCTCTGGCCATATAAATATCCTGCAAAAAATAATGAGCATCCAGCAGCCCGCATTTTCTTTTTTATCCTCCAGACATGGGAAATCATAAGCTTCATTCAGCGGAAAATCCTTTTCGCCCATTTCCATTGCCATTCTGGCATAAGTCCTTTTATCTTTTTCATAATCCGATTCCTGGGTATCTGTCATACAACTCGCTTCTTCTCCCCGCAGCAAAAAGAAATCTGCTCCAACATGAATCCGGTTCGTATAACCTGACAGTTCTGCTATTCTCTCCACATCTAGCGTTTTTCCTTCCCGGTTATAAAGCTCTGCCAGCGTCTGCACATCCGTTTTTTTGGTATTATCATAAATATTCGGATAATCATCCTGTACACGGTTTACCGTTATCACAAAAGCTTTACTCTGCATGTAGGCGCACATTCTTTTTTTGGGAATCAGCCATTGTGCATTATTTGCAGGAACAGCTTCCAGATCATTTTGGTTACGCAGTACCCCTGCTCCTATCCGGTTCATAATAGCAAGAACATCTTCCTTTCGGTACAGCGTGCAGTCCAGTTCCCACGGATAGGCAAAGTGCGGACTTTCTACCATTGTCCAGTCCCATATACAGAAATCTTTGGAAACAATTGCCTGCGGCGGAAACGGAGCGATATTTCTGCCCAGTCGCAGACTGAATCCCCAAATACTTGATTCATTTCCGAGAATTTCTTCAATAATCTGTATATTGAATACTCCGGTAAAAATGACATCATCACATCCGAACATGACTACATCTTCTGCGTCCTGTATGCAGGATAAGGTATCTGCATAAAAGTCTTTCTGCCTGATCCACTTTGCGGCCGGAAATTCACACTTTACCCTGTCATACAGAATATGGTCTGACTCAACATAAATTATACTGATCTGGTGCTCTTCTATATCTGAAAAATGTAATATGCTTTCCAGATATGCATGTAACTGCATTGGCCTGTCTTTTGAAAATACGATTACAGATGCCATTCTTTCTCCCTTTTTTCTCCGCGCATGTCCAACACCTTATCCGATGTCATTTCTGGCTCTACGCTGCGCATTTTCTTTTTCAATTGTTTCCGTAATAACATCCTGCTTTACAAAAATGGTATTAATATAATTATCAGCATATACACAATATCCTTTTGCCTTCATAAAACGCACGATATCGTCCATATCCTTTCTTTTGGCAAAAGCACCATATTCTGCTGTCTCGATGCAAATGACATATGGCGCATACAAGTCATAATCAATTGCTTTTAAGATCTCGAAATCAAGTCCTTCCACATCGATTGAAATAAAATCCATCTTTCCGTATTGTTCGAAGATCCAGGCGATTGGTATTACTTTCACATCGATATAGCCAAGCAATTTGTGACCAGCATTAATTGCATCCTGTACTGCCTGCATTGAAAAACTATTTAACGTATCCGCATCCATAAAATAAAACGGCAACACACTTTCTTCAATTCCTACGCCGCAGTTGAGTATAATATCCTGCGGACGCTCCTGCATCAGTTGCTCACATAGCTGCGGATTCGGTTCTACCAATACGCCTCCTCCAAACTCATTTTTCAGATAAAAAAAGTAAGTATTACTTAACCATTTGGGAGCATTTGCTCCGATATCAAGATATTTCACTTTTTGCTTTTTTACATTTTTTTTTACATAACATGAAAATAGAAAATCAACAATCAGATCTTCGCCCTGCTGTGCCCAACTGCTTTTTTCAAACTGATCCCCCATATACGCTCCTTTGTACAATACTGTAACTGTTTTCCTTACCCGATGATTACATTTGACTTTTTATCTGATATTCCAATAAAAAACTTCTAAAGACATTCCATCCACGTGGGCTTAATGTCTGCATATATACATTATCTGCTGTATCCGGGAAAAATTGCAGAATCTCCTGAATCAGATAATTCCCGCATTCATTCTTTTCTTTTTCCGAAAAATCACCTGAAAGAAGATAAAACATACTATTGTAATACATATAATGAATGCAGAAAAAAGAAAATTCCGCATAATATCTGCTGATGGCCTGTTCCAGCAGATTTCTCCTGTCCAGTTCACTCAAATACGTTTCTGTAACAAATACGCCCTGTCTGATTTTGTCCGTATCTACGGTATGAACATCACTGGAGGGATTCTGGAAATAAAAATAGAGCGTTTTCCCGATTTTATAATAATTATTTACCAGCAGCATCGTAATGCCGCTGAAATGAATGTCCTCATAACTGCAGTTCTCAATAAAGCGGATATCATTGTCCACCAGAAAATCTCTTCGGTAGAGTCTCCCCCATGGTGCCACTTTATCCACATATCGCAAAATGATTTCTTTACGATCATCCTCGCTGACCATCTGCATTTCTATGTCGTCTTCTGTCCTTTTCTCCTGCGGGCTGCTGTTAAAATCAGTAAAAACCATATAGTCACATTCTACCAGATCTGAACCCTTTTTTTCTGCAATTTGAAACATTTCTTCCACTGCAGAAAGGGAAAGTCTGTCATCCGCATCCACAAACATCACATAGTCTGCCGATGCATATTGCATCCCCGTATTTCTGGCACCCCCTCCTTTTCCGTTTACCGGACAATCAACCAGAATGATACTTTGATCATATCTTTGTTCATATTCCTGTAGAATGGTAAGGGTATGATCTGTTGAAGCATCATTGACCAGAATCAGTTCAATCAGATGAAATCCGATTGACTGTGCTATGATACTTTCCAGGCAGACCGCAACATATTTTTCCACATTGTAGCATGGTACAATGATTGAAACTTTTTTCTCACACATGCACTTACTCCTTTTCCGCACTACCTGGTTTTACGATTGGTAGGATTCAGAATATAATGTATATTCTGATTCAGAAGGGTTGCCAGATAGCAGAATGCACTGTTTGACACCAGCACATTTTTGCATAGACTCATCAGTTCCAAATCTCTGAAAGCATTTTCATTCTGGTTCCCTCTTACATAAACTGTTTCCGCTGCAAGTGTCAGTCCAATCTCCTGTGCATGCACTTCACACCAGTCAGGATCATCTGAGAAGACAAACAGAACCATATCCGGAACATATTCCAGCATCTTCGAAATCATCTGACTGTAACAGTGTATCGGCATGGTCAGTCCGTCTGTTACATAATCTCCTCTGCGTATGTGCAAAAGTGTGGAATTAACCGATAGGATATGGCTTCGATATTTCTGATTCAGACTGTCTTGCGGCAGCATCTCCGGAAAAATCAGCTTCTGCCCAAAGGTATTCTGAAATGTATCAAACCACGCTCTCCCAATCCAGTAACCATGATAATAAATATTTCCCTTTACATCCATAATTTCCGGATGGAACGCAGCAGCGCTGACATCCATCACTTCACCGTCAAACGGATTCCATTTCTTATAATTATCGCATTGTGCCAGCATTACAAACTCTGTTCCGTATGTTTTCATGATTTGCGGAATGCTGCGATTGTTTTCTTTTTTTTGTTCTATCATGTAATCCCAGACATCCTGATCAAAATGCCTGCTTAAAAGATTTTGATCATCTGCCCCAAATACTTTTCCAAGTTCATAACCATGATGCACCTGATGCACATAAAAAAAAGAATCATCCAAAATCCATTCTTCCTCCGGATGGCGTATCTGTCCGCATCTGAAAAAAAGATACTGAAATACCTGATTTGCCAGTCCCCCGTTTAAAAAAACCAGTTTCACCTTACTCCCCCTGTCTTATAAATAATTTCTGATAAATATTTTTCGATAGTGATTATAATGAAAAAGTGACAGCATATTTCCATCATCATGCACACACCACGGAAACTTCTGTTCCGGAACAATTACTTTCCATCCCGCTTGTCTGTATTCAAAAGATTGTGATATATCATAAAAATCAAATCCGTCAAACAGATCCTCCCGCCACCTGATATCGGTTCTGGTTGCCATTATAAAACCGTCAACAGCTTCGCAGTCATATATCCTGTGATTCCCGCCAATTTTCTCCTGTTCATACGCTTCCTCAGAGGCTTTATATACCGCCCCGCAGCGTACTCCCTTCCACATAACGGCATTTTGATCCAAATGTTCGGTTCCCACCATTCCGATCATTCCCGCTTCCTGATGTTCCTCAAACAATCTGCACAAATTCACCAGAAAAAAACGATTGCATACAAACACATCCTGATGCATATAGATCTTATATCCTGCATCACTGCTCTCCATGGCATGATTGTAGGCGGATGTCATAGATTTTGCATGGAAGACCGGACAGATTCCCAGTTCATATCCTTCCGGTATCAGAAGTCTGTTCAGATATCTCCTGCATTCCTGAAACAATATCTCATTATTTACACAAATGATTATACTGATTTTTTTTTCATTCACCTGCTTATCCAACCCCGGTCATCCCTCACTGTTTTTGATCATTACATATAATTGTGACTGCAGTTCTCTTGTGTCTGCAGAAGGATTCTGAATCATGCACAGATACAGATAAGCCATCATGCTGTTTCCATTATCCAGATACCACGATGCGATCCGCAACATGATTTTCTCACGGTGCCCCAAAAGTGAAATGATATTATACAGAACTGCAGCAACACTATAAGGGGATATCTGCTGCCTTATAATATAACGGTAACATTCTTCCTGTTCCGCTTCCGGTAAATCAAATTCCACCCTGCGCAGCAGCAGTGTGAGTTGTGTGTACTTATTCCTGAACCGGTCAAATGAATCTGTATTTGCGATAAAAGTGGTAAAGCCACTTTTCTGTTCAGACCTCACAGCCTCTGCCATCTGTTTCATCCGAAGCAGGTCTGCGGACAGCGTCAGTACTTCACGATATTTTTTTTCCCCAAATCGATCCGTAACCGCCAGAAATGCGGCTGTATCTCTCTTATACAATGCACCATCTGCAAGTTCTGTAATATCATGGATTCTATCCGTATAATCACTCTGCTTATCTTCGAGTTTTTCCAGGAATCTGATGTATTCATTTTCAGCGGATGTATTTTCCCCGTTCATCTGTTTCACTCCGTATCCGTCACAATTTCTTTTCAATATAGGCGATCTGCTCTTCTGAAAATTTCTGTATTGCAAAATGATTTTCCTTTACCCCGGTTCTGCAAACATCCCTGATCAGTTTTAGTAGGATTCCTCTCATCTGGTCAGCAAGCTCCGCCGTAATGAACCCTTCCTCACAATAAGCATCAATCACACGCATATTGCTCTCAAACATTTCCCAGAAAAAATATTCTGCACCAAGACGAAATCCCTCATAGTCCGGAAGAACACGCAGCCGATCATGCATTGCTCTTACCGTTCTGACCGTTGCATCAAAAAAAACGGTCTCAGCATCCTTTTTGGAAGCAGAATCCGGTGTATCGCAATAGGTATACAGAACTTCCGGCACTGTCGTAATGGAACCGGCTCTGGCATAAACCTCACTGAGGAAATCCTGATCTTCCATAACTGCATTTTCACGAAAGAAAATCTGTTGTCCGAGCAGCAGATTTCTCGCATATATTTTTGTTACCGGAAATCCCACTTCACTGATCAAAAGGCTTCTTTTTGTATCCTGCAACACGCCTGTCGCTTCCTGCGGGGTATAAAGTATTTCGGTTTTATTTGCTTCGTTTCGAATTGCACAGTCTGCTACATCATAGAATTGTCCATCTTTTGTTGCTGCCGCATAAAGTTTTTCATACATATTCTTTTCAATCAGATCATCACTGTCTACAAAACCAATATATTCCCCTGCTGCAATCTGCATTCCATAATTGCGTGCGCCTCCGGGTCCATGATTTTCCGGCAAATCAATACACTTGGTCTGTTCCGGGAATTTTGCCTGCACATTCTTCATGATTTCGATGCTGTGATCTGCCGATGCATCATTTACCAGGATCAGTTCCAAATATATTTCATCCGTATTCCATATGGACTGCGCACAGATTTTTTCGAGTGTTTTCTGCAGGTTTTTTTCAGAATTATAAATCGGGACAATAATGCTTACCGCACATTTTTTCATAACTGCATGATCCTTTCTATCATATGTTCCTGCATATATTCCCCTGCAAAACGGTTTTCTCTGATCTTTCCTTTTACTACCTGCTCTCTGATCTGATGCAGTCCGCTATACATTTCCTGTGCAAGCTCCGGTGAGATCATCTGCTCTTTCACATACCTGTCAATCTGATCCGCTGCTTTCCATAGGAGATCCATATACGCAAACTCTGCGCCTTCCGCAAAAGCTTCATATGAAGGGATTACCGTAAGCCTATCATATATTGCCATAATGGTATGCACAACATCTTCATAAAACATAAAATCAAAATTCTTTTTGGAAGCAGAATCCGGCATGTCCTTATAATCATACAGAACTTCCATCACACCTGTCACAGCGTTTGCCCTTGCAATCACTTCGCTCAGAAATCCTGATCTTCCATTATTTCATGTTCCCGAAAACGAATATGATATTGTTCCAGAAGTTCTCTCCGAAAAATCCGGGTAACCGTATATCCTCTCACCGCCAGAAGTTTTGCCCTTTTCTCATCATCCAGGATCCCCCATGTATCAGGATGTGTATACAGAAAGTTCATCTGTCCCTTACCGATCCAGATGGCACAGTCCGCAACATCATACGTAACTTTTTCAGTTCTGACAGCCGCATACAGTTTTTCATACATTGTGATGTCAACTGAATCATCACAATCCATAAAACCGATATATTCACCTTTTGCCGCATCCAGCCCATAGTTCCTTGCGCCTCCCGGTCCGTGATTTTCTGGTAAGTCAATCACTTTAACCAGGTTCGGATAATCGTTCTGTATTTTATTTAATATTGCCAGACTATTATCTGTAGAGCAATCATTTATAAGCAGGATTTCGATTTCCGGTAAAATCTTTATGCCATTTTCTCTTTTTTCCAGCATCGTCTGATGCAGCAAATTGGAAAGGCTTTTTTCTATTGTATTCTCAGCATTGTAGACCGGAACAATAACGGATATCTTCACAGAATGATTCCCATCAGATTCTTTCTTCTCCATTCTCAGTTCTGCTCCTTCTGCACAATCTCCAGCATCTTTCGTACCTGTTTCTCATAACTGAAATGATTGCGCACTGTCTCATATCCATGCATCGCAATACGCAGACGAATATCTTCATGTGTAAGATAGAATCTGACTTTATCCACCATCTCTTCAAAATTGTGAAATACATCCAGATCTCTGCCTACCTGAAATAATTCCGGTATTTCCGGTTGTGCATTGGATAACATGAATCCACCTGATCCCATAATGTCAAAACCCGCAGCGGTACCCCCGACTCAATAGATGGCACCGTACAATTCAAATTGATTTTGGAAAGATAGTAAAGCTTTGGAAGTTCTTTGACATAATCCACTACCGGCATCTTTGTCACACCGGAAATCTCATTCACAATATCTTTTGTATGAAATCGTATTCCGTACGGGATCAGCATCTGAAGCATTCTGGTTCTTTCGCGATAAGCAGCTTCATGCGCAATGATCATCGTTTCATAATACAGCCTGTCTCCAATATGGGTCCTGTTTGCCTCATTACCTGCAAAAATCCGATTCAGATCCTGTATTGTATCATCAGACAAAATTCCGGTATAATGATTTATACCATCCCAATTGCCAACGGTATAATCCAGTGCCATCTCAATTTCCTTGCAGGTTTTCTCCTGTCCCATCTGCAGCGCTTTATCGTACATTTTATTTCGGTATAATTGACCGATAAACGATACATTACAGCAATATTTTTTCTCATCCTCTGCAGAAATTACAAGAGAACCGATCCGATCGACATTTGCTGCAAGGGGCATATGGTAAACATGTGATACCCCCGAACTTCTGATCTGTTCCATCTGCTTTTTATCAAATGAAAAGATATAATTACAGGCATTTTGAATCGTAGGATCAAAAAGTGCCTTTTGCGGAGAATCATAGATCCATGACAGATAAGGCACCTCATATTCATTACAGGCAGCAGATACAAGTGGTGAGTAATCATGTGTCATAACGAGATCCGGATTTTGCTGCAGTAACCTATGTGACATTCTCTCCCAGTCCGCTGGATCTGCACTCGTAAGACTGCAGTCTTCTTCTACCATGGCCACTTCCTGTTTCAGATTCATGATCGCCCACGGAATATCATACATACGAAATTCATCAAAAAAAGGATACAGAATACGCTTTTTATTCGTTTCCAGATGGAACAATGAGGCATATTCCTGCAAAAAGATTTTGCGATATTTTTGATAATCCACCAGTTTGGGAATACCCGCATCATGAATTACCCACGATTTGTCCGGCTGTCCTGCAACAACGATCCGATAACCTTTCTTTTTGAATTCTCCACATTGAGATACATCATAATAATCCCAACCGTCAAAAAGATCTTCCCGCCAGCAGATATCATATTGCGTTGCAATCAGAAGACCATCCACTGCCTCTACCTGCTGATATGGCGTCTTTATAAGTTGAAAATCCTGTATCAGATCATTTTCCAGAAGTTTATGAATATTCTGAAAAGATCCGCAGCGAATACCATGCCACATAACACCATCATCCGATAGTTTTGGTGTTCCGATCATTCCGATCATTCCAATATCCTGCTCCGCAATATGCTCAGAATATCCTGAATAAAATTGCAGTTACGGATAAAGGTATCCTGATGAAGATATATTTTATATTTTGCATCAGATTCCAGCATCGCGGCATTATATCCTGCAGCCATTGACTGCGCACCCGTAATGGAAATCACATCTGTTGCATATCCCTGCGGTACAATCAGTGAATCAATATAAAGCTGACATTCTGCAGCATATTTATCATTATTTACGCATACAATAAAACAGATTTTCCGATCATCTGTCATTTTTTGTAGTCCCCTTCAGCCAATATATTTTTGCAGATAAGCTTTCATTTCTCTTACCGTTTCATTCGGATTTCTTATCTCTGCAAGAATATGCAGTGCTTCCTCATAATTCTGGTTTTGCAGGAAAACATTTGCGAGCATCAGCAAAACCTCCGCGTCATATCCCTCTTCACGCAGATACAGTAAAATTCTTCCTGCACGCAGAAGCTGTCCATGTTCCAAAAAGAAAGCACTGATTTTCAACAGTACCTCTTTTGTTCGTTCCAGCTCCTGATCCGCTATATATTTGATCATCTCTGCTGACGTATCTGACTGCTCAAGTTCCTCTAATGTCCGATTGATTACTGCCTCAGGTAATTCACTTTCAATCCGATACAACATAAAAGATATCAAATTGTATTGTTCATTAATTTCCTTTATGCAGAGCGTATTTCCGTGCTTTGCTCTCTGTAAAACCGTTATTTCTTTATAAGATTCCTCTCTCTGCCAGATTTCCATACATTTACCCAAAAGCAGCAACGCATTATCACACTCTGAAAGAATCCGGTATTCTCTGGTTTGCGTCAATTGCAGCAGTGCCTGAAAAGCATCCTCTGTACCCAGGAACAGCAGTTTCTCAATTTGTTTCCTGATCTCATTTATACGATTTAAACATATGGTATCCATACACGTTTTCTCCTGTACTCAGTATACATTTCCGCATATCTTTATACAAGTTGCATAGAATTTGCATATATAAAGAAAAAGCGCTGGCTTAAAGCCAACGCCTTTCTTGCTAGCAATATCTGTAATAAAGATATTTCTGTTACATTTTGTCTTACTGAAGCAGTGACAGTACGCCCTGGTTGCTCTGGTTTGCCTGTGCCAGCATGGACTGACCAGCCTGTGCCAGAATATTGTTGTTGGAATACTTTACCATCTCAGTAGCCATATCTGTATCACGAATTGCAGATTCAGCAGATGTGGTGTTCTCTACAACGTTATCCAGATTCTTGATTGTGTGTTCCAGTCTGTTCTGGATAGCACCAAGATTGGATCTCATTGTTGATACGTTCTGAAGAGCGTTTTTAACAACATTGATGGAAGATTTTGCAAGAGTAGCTGTTGTAACTTTCAGTTCTGCATTCTTAGGACTTAAGGAACTACCAGTCTTAATTGCGCTGTTGAAATCAGTAGAAGTATTTGTGATGGTTCCAAAATCCATCTTGTTGATGTTGATGTTAATCTCCTGACCTTCATGTACATTTCCAGTCAAATTTCCTTCAGAACCTACCTGCAGCATCTTTTTTGTGAATGTTCCATCAAGCAGATTCTGTTCGTTGAATGTTGTCGTGCTTGCTACACGGTTAATCTCGGACGTCAGATTATCCACTTCAGACTGAATGTAATTACGATCTACTGTCTGCAGTGTACCATTGGCTGCTTTAACGGACAGTTCGTTCATACGCTGTAACATATCCTGCACTTCAGTCAGTGCGCCTTCAGCTGTCTGTACAAGAGATACACCATCCTGTGCATTGCTGGAAGCCTGAGTAAGACCTCTGATCTGTCTGCGCATCTTCTCACTGATGGAGAGTCCTGCTGCATCATCTGCGGCACGGTTGATCTTGTAACCGGATGACAACTTCTCGGATGACTTTGCCTGCTGAGTAGTTGTAATTCCAAGCATTCTGTTGGAATTCTGTGCTGTCATATTGTGTTGTACTACCATAGTATTTTCCTCCTTGAATGGAATGGCGGCATCCATGCCGCTCATTTGATTAGTAGATTACCATACCCCAAACAGTGCTAGCGGCTGTTATAAACTATGATAATTTTTCCTGTCATTACATATATCGGCTGATTAACCTCACACTTTAGAGCTGTTTGAAAAATATTTTATCAGCCCTGCAGAAGTGAGAGAACGCCCTGATTACTCTGATTTGCCTGTGCCAGCATGGACTGACCTGCCTGTGCCAGAATATTGTTGTTGGAATACTTTACCATCTCAGTAGCCATATCTGTATCACGAATTGCAGATTCAGCAGATGTGGTGTTCTCTACAACGTTATCCAGATTCTTGATTGTGTGTTCCAGTCTGTTCTGGATAGCACCAAGATTGGATCTCATTGTTGATACGTTCTGAAGAGCGTTTTTAACAACATTGATGGAAGATTTTGCAAGAGTAGCTGTTGTAACTTTCAGTTCTGCATTCTTAGGACTTAAGGAACTACCAGTCTTAATTGCGCTGTTGAAATCAGTAGAAGTATTTGTGATGGTTCCAAAATCCATCTTGTTGATGTTGATGTTAATCTCCTGACCTTCATGTACATTTCCAGTCAAATTTCCTTCAGAACCTACCTGCAGCATCTTTTTTGTGAATGTTCCATCAAGCAGATTCTGTTCGTTGAATGTTGTCGTGCTTGCTACACGGTTAATCTCAGAAGTCAGGTTATCAACCTCAGACTGAATATAGTTACGATCTACTGTCTGCAGTGTACCATTGGCTGCTTTAACGGACAGTTCGTTCATACGCTGTAACATATCCTGCACTTCATTTAACGCACCTTCAGCAGTCTGCACCAGTGAAATACCATCCTGTGCATTACTGGAAGCCTGGGTAAGTCCTCTGATCTGTCTGCGCATTTTCTCACTGATGGAGAGTCCTGCTGCATCATCTGCGGCACGGTTGATCTTGTAACCGGATGATAACTTCTCGGATGACTTTGCCTGCTGTGCTGTTGTGATACCAAGCATTCTGTTAGAATTCTGTGCTGTCATATTGTGCTGTACTACCATAATAAATTCCTCCTTGAAATCGAGCCCGCTTCCCTGCTGCTCTTTCCTTATTTTTCAGTAGCCTGTATCCCGGATTCCGTTCCTTAAGCCACGCTTTTTTTATTTTACATTATTTATATCGGAGGAATTGTCAAATGCTTTAGCTTTATATTTCATTTTTTTTATTTATTTTTTTAATTCTTACTGTCAAAGAACTGAGGCGGTGTCACCTGCGAATGATTCATATTTTTGTAATAATTATACGCCGCCGCTACACTTTTTTTACCCTGTTTCATACTGGTACGCTCCGCAGAAAAAAAGCTGTCAGCCATCTGTTTGTTTCTGAGTTCCTGCGTCTGCAGCCTGCTGCTGAGTTCCGTAATATCCCGGATCATATCCTGCATCCGTTCAATCTGCAGGCGATACTGATCCTTGTTAATCTGCAGTTCATCCCGAACCTTTTCATAAAGGCTTTCAAACCCATCATTTAATTCTGTCAGCTGATCAATCATCTTTCCTTTACATTCTACTGCAGCGTCAAAATCCGGAATATTTACCTTTGCCGGATCTTTCAGGATTTCCTTTTGCTTCTCGTTTTCTTTTTCTATTTCTTGCAATATCTCAATCTTTCTTTTCAGGCTTTCTTCCATCATATCCAGATAAGAACGGTTCATCGCATTCTCCATTTCTACTCGTACAGTAATATGGTAACTGAAACATGAAAACCGGATGCCTTCATGAAACATTTCTGTCCTATTTTCATTATAGCATCCGGTGCCAATTGCAGCATAATATTTTTGAAATCATACACTGCATTTATTCAGTTGTAATTCTTTATGCTTCTTTTATCATAATGTGATTTGCTTTCATAACCTGCACCCAATTATCACGAATCGCATGCAGATGAGCATTCAGCTCCTCCAGTATTTCGCTGTCTTTGCTGAGGTTTGCTTCCACAAGTCTTCTGGAGATATAAACATACATATTTTCAAAATCCTGCGCAACCGGATATTTCATATCCAGTGTTTCCCTCAGATAATCAATAATATGCTCTACCTTAACAATATTCTGATGTACCTTCTGGTAATCTTTTTTTTCGATTCCGACTTCTGCAATATTGAGAAACTTGATTGCTCCGTCATATAGCATCAGGGTCAGTTCTCCCGGAGATGCTGTCAGCACCCTACTGTTGTTATACTGTGCAAAAGCCTGTGCGTATGTATTCATTCCCGGCATTTGATATCACTCCTTTTTAATAATTATGTATTGATTTGCTTATAAAGTTTCCTTACACAACGCTTTTTATGACGATGAGGTTCCAAACAGACTGCTGAGTGAGGAAGAAGAAGATTTCAGTTTGGTAAGTGCCGTCTCCATTTTGGAGAATTTGGAGTAATAATAATCCTGTTTTTCTTCCAGTTCCGTCTGTGCATCGCTAATTTTATCCGTGTAAGCGCTGTACTGCGAAGCCATCAGCTTATCCTCATAAACAGTATAGGAACTGCTGTACTGGCTTGTCTTCATCAGATCTGACATTTTGCTGTATAAAGACTTGGACATCTGCATAAAGAAATCAGATACCTTTTCAGGATCTGTTGCAATTGCAGCACTCAGAAGATCTGTATTTCCCTTTGTACTGCTGTCATCCTTATCGCCGTCAATATGAAACGCATTTCTTTCATTCTCTTCCGCATCAAAATAGCTTAAGGTATTGATTCCAAAAGTACTGAGTGAAGCCTGGGAAGTAGTCCCGTTTTTATCAGTAACGGAAAATGACTGATTCATGATCATACGCATGGAATCTTTTATCGTCCCAAGTGTATCATCATTGCGCAAAAGGGAAGCCTTGATTTTATCTTCCCAGTCATTCACTTCATCATCTGTCATCTTATCTTTTTCATCATCTGTCAGCATCGTGTATTTACTTGCAGAGTCAGCATTATAAAGTGTATCAAAATTATTCACCAGTGTATTATATGATTTCAGAAAAGATTTGATGGTATCATATATTCCACTCGTATCCTGCTTGGTTGTCAGCGTAATATCAGATGCCTCCTGATTCGCTGTAATGGTCAGTCCATTAACCGTAAAATTATTGGATTTGGATGTATAGTCCACTCCGTTTAATGTGATTGCAGCATCTGCACCTGCAACATAATTCCCTGTACTTCCAAGTCCCAGACTGCTGAGCAGATTGGAATCATTCGTTGAATCAATTGCAAAACTGGCAGCTTTGCCACTGTCAGAAGCCCCCATATAAATTCTGCCGTTGGTAGCATCAAAGTTGGCACTTATCTTAGTTCCTGAAGAAGAGGAAGCAGTCGAACTGATTCTGGAAATCACATCTGAAAGTTTATCTGTTTTATTTACTGCAACAGAGATTGTATCACTGCTGGCTGTACTTCCATCCGTAACACCCATTTTGATCTTCAGCGTTCCATCTGTTGTCAGTCCAAGATCCTGCATTGTCGTATCGGATGTAATACTGGTTGCAGTAGCACCGCTTGCAAGTGCAAGCTTTCCGCCTGTCATATAGGCAGTTGCCGCAAGCTTTGTAATAGAAAGGCTCTGAGAAGCATTCATTGCGGCATCGCCTGTTACAATTGTCACTGCACTGGTATTGGATGCTGTTGTTGTTTTCTTATTGTATGCAGTTGAAAAACGCATATCTCCAAGTGTTCCGTTATAAAAACTCAAAATATCCTTATTCAGGGATTTCCACTTATCCTGCGTCCACGATAACTTTTTCTGCTGTCCCTTCAAATCATCCACATGGGTCTGATAGGTACTGGTCAGCGCCGTTATCATGCTTTCCGTATCCAGGTTCGATGCCAGTCCGGTCATTCTGATCGTCATGTTTTTATACCTCCTTTACCCATTAACCATTCCATATATCTGTCATCTTTTTTCATCCACCAGAATCCCTGCAAGTTCCCACACTTTGGCGATCATATCCAATGTCTTTTCCGGAGGAATTTCCCTGATAACCTTTTTTGTATCTTTATCAACCAATTTGATGGTGACACGATTTGTCTCATCATGTATTCCAAAAACAGCCTCGGTATTTGAAGTCATCTTCTTGCTCATCTCAGCAACTGCCTTACGGATCTTTTCGTTTTCCTGTTCAATTGCATCCATGGATTTGGCAAGATTCTGTGCCTCCTTGGCAAATGTCGCACTGACGGATGGTTGTTCCGTCTGTACGCCAGATGCAGAAACTGTGCTTACTGCTCCCTGCTGTTCTGTCTGTCCCTGTGTACCCTGTTCAAGTTGGGCTGCCTGTGTATTCTGGCTCTGCTGAGTCGTCTGTGCTGCCTGTGTTCCATAACCGTTAATTGCTTCCAGTCCCATGTTCTCACCTCCGTGTATGCGACCTTATACTCCTGTTTCTCTGTAATTTTCAGTTTTGAAATATTCCGTTACTTCAACCTTTACGCAAATAGGATGATGCAATAATCATACAGTTACTCTTTCCAACACTTATATCGGACAAATTCATGAATTCTTTAGAGGGGAATCTAAAAGTTGCATGATTTCACAAAAATCTGATGAAGCATTTTTCTATAATCAAAATTCTCTATTGTTTTCTTCTGCCCGTTTCCGGCAATTTCTTCACGTTCTTTTTCATGCACCAGGTAATAGGATATCTTCTGCTGCATATCTGCAGGACTATCAGCCATTACCAGATCCTGCCCGTTTACAAAATATTCATCCAGTTCCGCCTGGTATCCTGTCAACAGGAATCCCCCTGCCCCCATAATATCAAGTGCCCTGAGTGGGATTCCCGTTTTAATCGAACGCATGGTAAAGTTAAGATTAATCTTACTTCTGTGAAAAATCTGTGGCATTTTACGCATATAATCTGCACGGCCAAGATCATAGACATTTTCCACAACAGGTGAATATTCCTGCGTATACAGATCTACCTTAAAATATCTGCCAAAACGTTCCAACAGCATCCTGCGTTCTGCCTGTGTGACTTTTTTACGCAGAATATCACGTATCACACTGTCAAGATTCATATCATAGGAACCGGAAAGCTGAAACTTCATATATTGATTGATTTCCCGAATCATTTCCGGAGGCAAAATCTCCTGATTTCCCAGCATATCTATCCCAAAGACCTGTTGCTGTGCCGAAAACAATCCTTCCAGATATCCCCTGAGTTTCTCCGGAAAATACCCTGCTGCTTTGTCATAGAAATTGAATTCATTATCATAAAGACTCCCCAGAAAACAGACATCATGCTCATATATCCGCACATCATCCAAAGGTGTTGTCTGAGCCAGAAGCCTTTTCCCGTTTACCCCAAGCGGAGAATAAAATACTGTGGAAATATTCTCCTTCTTCATCTGTTCATACAATGCATAATCAAAAATCCAGATCCTGTTCACTTCATTTTTCACGGTTTCTGATGTCAGTGGCAAATGCGGTGAATCAAATATCCATGCTATATAGGGTATTCCCATTTTCTGGCATGCTGTTGACACAACCGGAAAAAAATTGAAGCTGAAAGCCATATCATAAGCTTCCGTACCATCGGAAGGATGTGATAATTCCTGCAGAAGTGCTTTCTCAAATCCCGGATCTTTACCAAGCTTATTCCATTTATAAGAAAAAGAGATGGCTTCGTGCCCCATCTCTTTCATGACTGCCCTGCAGTCTTCCCCAGTAAACTCATTCCAGTTATAATACAGAATTTTCAATGTGATTCTCCGGTCAGATCAGTTTTTTCAGTTCATCCATATTGGATATGTCCGTAGATGCTTTATTTTCCTGCTGGATCTGTACATAAACTTCTTTTCGGTAAATCGGAATTTCCTTAGGTGCTGCAATTCCGAGTTTGACCTGGTCACCTCTGATTTCCAACACTGTAATCTCTATATTATTATTTACCATAATCGCTTCATTTTTTTTACGTGATAATGCTAACATGCTGTTTTCCCTCCATTATCTCTGCAAACTGTTACTGCTGCTTCTGCGTCTCTTCCTTCTGTTTCTGCAAAATGTCATAAATCGGGAATTTTACAGCATAGCTGTCATCCTCTAAAATCACCTGACAGCCTTTCCTGGTATCTGCATTAATAATAAACGGACCTTTCAGATTCACTGTCATATTTTTCAGTTCATGCGGAACAGTTACCGTTATAAGAACCAACATATTATCCGGCGTCAGTGGCTTTACGTCTTCCAGTACATCATCCTCAATCTGCGGATTATAATCCTCTCTGACATGAAGCGGATCCATAACCGGCATGGCAAATGCAGGTTCTTCAATTGACTGAAGCCACTCAATTGCATGTGTATCCTTATCTGTATCATACATCAGTGCAAACCTTGTCAGATCCGGAAATCCAATAATTCCCTTTGGAAATGTAATGATTTTGTTTTCATCAATCTCTGCTTCTCCAAAAATCCTTGTAAGTAATTTCATAACAGCCCTCCTGCGCTATACCAGCGCATACTTCAAATATAATTCATCAAAGATGTCTTCATAATCTTCCCTGTTGCCATAAGCGCCGCCTGATAGGTAAGCTCCGCTGTAGACAAATTGGTTGCTGTTTCAGCCAGATCAGCATCTTCATTGTCCGATTGCAGCGTCTTAAATGTTGTCGTCTGGCTCTGCAGACGATTCTGTACCAGATCAAGACGCTTTGATCTGGTTCCATTCTCAGTTACCGCAACATTGGCCTGATCCAGTGTTTTCTGCGTGCTCGTTATCTTACTCTCAAACTGACTCTGCATATCTTCTCTGAGATAATCATATGCTTTCTGTGCAGAATCAATCTGAATCTGAATATTTGCCTTATCCGTAGCATTGGTGGCAGATGAAAGATTTGCTTTCAGTGTGGTAAGCGTAGTATTTATCGTTTTCAGATTATCCAGTGTTTTCTGCAGATCTTCAACATCCCTTTTGATTCCGGTCGTAAATACCTCATCTGCTGTTGTATTTACAGCAATTGCCTGATTATACCCGACATCATATTCCATGATATGATTGCTGTTACCACCATTATACACGATATTATTATTTGTGCACTGAAACAAATTTTCGGGTCTGATATCACCCTTTTCCCACTCTGACTTATCATATACCACATCGATTGTTTTCACATTGGTCAGATCGTCCAATCCGGATAATGTACTTTTCAGGGAACTGCTAAGAAGAAGTTCCCCCGTAACTGAATTAAATACACACTTGTTTGTCCCCGATGCCAGGGAACTGTAAAGGGTATCAATATCCGCCTCTGAAGTCGTACTGGTAATTGTACCATCAACTGTCACAGTATGTTCCTGATAAGATGCGTTTACACTTCCATTTGCGGTAAGTTGAACCACGTTTTCTTCAGGATCTGCTACACTGCTGTTTTCTGCTGTGCCACCTACTGTATAAGTTCCATCCGTATTGACCGTAACCGTGTATGCTCTTCCGTTCGTACTTGTCACTGCCATCGTACATGGTTTATCAACAGCCCCTGTTATCGGCACCTTCAGGCTATCCGCTGCAGATGTTCCATCTGACTTGAAACTGACAGTGGAAATCGACGCATCCGAAATTGTAGCAGATGCAGATGTAATCCCTGTCGGTAAGGTTCCCGCTACAACGCCATTTGCATTAAGCGTAAGTGTATCTGTTCCGGCCATCACTGTATAGGTTCCATTGCTGTTTAATGTTGCCGTATAATTTTTTCCGTTCAAACTCACTGTATTTCCGGGTGTTCCAACGGTTCCTGATGTTGGGACCTTTATACTGTAGGTCGCCCCGCTTGAATCTTTATAATTTAGAGCAACTACCTTATCTGCAGAACCGGATGAAAGCGATGAAGTCGCGGGAACTGCCATTGCTGTGCGATATTTAAGTGATACCGAACCGCTGTCCAGATCTGAATAAGATAACCGTATTCTTCCTACCGAAGTCTGGGTGACAGCTGCCTCAGCCGGTGTACCGGTTATCGCTGTAGAAATTTCATACGCCCCAAGAATTCTGCTTGATGTTCCTACATCCGAAGCATTGAATTCATCATTGATATTCGTATAGGCTTTTGTTGTTGCAGAATCAAACGTCAGACTGGTATCGGTTCTGTATCCTGTAAAAACAAATCTTCCTGCATAATCCACATTGCCTGTGGAATAATATTCATCAGATAGCGCGCTCATTTGCGTTACAATCGTCGTCAGATCGGATATTCCCAGATATTTATTGGCACCCTTTGTCGCCTGTTTTCCTGCATCTGTCAGTACCGACGTCACGGTAGAAAGTGCATCCTCCGTCACCTGCAGCCAGCTGCTGGCGTCTTTTGCATTCTTTTCATAATATTGTGACAGCTGTGCCACATTACTGCGAAGTCTGAGTGCGCGGATTGCAACCACAGGATCATCCGACGGTCTTGTGATTTTTTTACCGGTGGATGTCATGGTATTGAGTGTATCTTCATTGGTTTTATTGATATTAATATTGTATAGTGAATTATTCTGTACGATCTTATTTGTAATTCTCATACGATACCATGCCTTTCCCTTATACGCCGGTTTCCAGAATCAGGCGGTCATATATCTCTGTCAGTGTTTGAATCATTTTGGATGCCAGTGTATAAGAATTGGAATACTGGACCATAGCCTGCGCCTCTTCATCTTCATCAACACCTGACACAGAAAGTCTCTGATTACTGATGGTATTCTGCAGTGAAGTATATGTTGTCTGCATTGTTTTGGAATTACTGGAATTCAGACTGACATCCGCCAGAACCTTATCCAGGAATTCTCCTGCAGTCGCTCCTCTGAAAATATCCTTTTCTGTCAGCATTGTCTTCAGTGCCGTCAGATTGCCATTTTCATCTGCACCTTCTGTTTTATCAGCTTTTGTGGATAAAAGGTCTGCATTATCATCCAGTGCACTGTTCAGTGCAAAATTCTTTGCCGTCACTTGATAATAGCCCTTATTTGTCGTTGTAAGCTCATCATAGCTGTACTGTGCTGTAGAATCTGTTGTTTTATCTGCTGTAAGCATATAGGTGCCGGCATTTCCATCGGAAGTATATCCGTTTACCATAATTTTATTAACTTCACTGGAAAAATTCCTGATCCATTCATTCATCTGTTCCATATAGTACGGAATTCCTTCATAGGAAACCGCATTTCCAACCTTGCAGGTGTCTCCGGTACCGCTTGCTATCCGGCTTACATCCTGTCCCTTGGTCAGTTTAAATGTATATCCTCCGGAACCATCGTATTCCCATGAATCATACTGATAAGTTCTGCTTCCGATCGTTACCTTTCCGGTTTCCGGAAGTGTACATTTATTCATATCTGAAAGATATGAGGCAGTAGTATTGACTGTAATTGTTCCCTCGCATGTGCCATCCATACTGGCTGTCCATGTCCCGCTTGTTCCATGAAAATACTGATCATTGTTACCATCCCGCATTTCAATCAGACCTTCCAGTGAACCACCGATATTCTCATTATCCAGTCTGAAATCTCCCAGATAATTTCCGGACCCGTCCTTATAATCAGAACTGACCCATTTGATATCATAAAGTCCGCTAATATCATTCTGATTGATACTGTCACTTGATTCCCGCGCGACACAGACCAGTTGCTTGTATTCATACATGTCTACAAGTGACTGTCCTCCTGCAATAGATATCTGATACCTTGTAGCTCCTGTATTTCTGGTCGGATCATTCTCATCTATAACCTTTGACTCTTTCACATCTATATTGACAAGCTTTGAAAGATCATCTACCAGTTTATCTCTCTTATCGCGAAGATCATTTGCGGTTGTACCGGTCATTTCAACCGTATTGATCTGCTGATTCAGTGTTGCAATTTCTTCTGCTATCGAATTAACAGAATCTGTTGTTGTTTTGATTTCATCATTCAGATCGCTTTGTTCTGCCTGCAGATTTCCACTGATATTGTTAAAATATTCAGTAATGCTTGAAACAGAAGAAAGAAAAGTTTTTTTGGTTGTTGTTGTGGCAGAAGCATTCAGAGCTGACTGCAATGTTGATGTTATTTTGGTAAAAAGCGATGAGAAACCGGTCGTCCCGTTATCATCCAGATATGTTTCAACCAGATTGTTATAATACTGCTTCTGTGTATATTCTCCCAAAAGTGTTTCATTATTCCGGTACCTGGTATCATAAAAGCTGTCCCTGACACGTTCGATTGATATGGTATCAACCCCTGCACCTGCACATCCATAGGTTGTAAAGGTCCGAAGTGCACTGGACGCCTCCTGCACAACCTGCTGCTTGGTATATCCCGTGGTATCTGCATTCGATACATTATTCGCAGTTGTATTATAAGCGGCCATTGCGGCACGCAGTCCTGATGCTGCAATATTCAGTCCAAAAAACTGAGATGACATATATACTCCTTTCCGGCATCACAAAGCTTATGATCCAAGCGTTGTAACCACATGCTCCAGCATGGCATTTACAACATTAATGTATCTGCTGGCTGCATTATAGGCATTTTGAAACTCGATCATAAACTGAATTTCCTCATCGCTGGAAGCACCTACGATCTGCTCTCTTGCATTGGAAATTGTTGTCACGGTTGTTGCCTGATTTTCTGCTTGGCTTTTGCTTACCGTTCCGGTGTTTGCTACCTGTGAAACAAGACTGCTGTAATAATTCTGCAGATTTGTTGTTGTAGCAACATTTGGATTAAGCGTATATTTCTGTGTCGTAAAAGCAGATTTCAACGCATTTGCAGCATCCGTATCTTCATTCCCGTCAGCCGTCTTAAACGTATTCAATGACGGCTGTTGCAGCAGCAACGAGTTAATCTGGGTATTCATAATTGTAAATCCGGTACTATTGCTTCCTGCCTGGTGCGTGGCATCAATTGTATAATTCAGACTGCTGGCCGGATCAACCTGCGTAAACATCCAGTAATCTGAAGTGTTTCCGCTGCCGGAAAGTGTAGCCGGATTACTCTTCGCGTTCTGTAATACCGTATTGATTGCAGAAAAAGTACTGTTGCACAGCTGATCAAATTCCGCTTCGGTATTCATGATAATGGATTGGGAAACATTGGTATTATAATATTTTCCGGTTGTATCATCCTGTATATCATGATAGGTCGCATTATGATCGCCTCTTGCAAGAAGCGTAGACCTGAGTTTACCAACATCTGTATTCATATCGGTAGAAATTGTCTGCGTCATATCATAAACATGCGCACCACTGATATCCTGAGATGTTGTTCCATCTGCATTTGTTATCGTCTTTGCAGCAAATTCCCAGTAAGGTGTATTATAACCGGAAGCACTTTCCGAAGTATCACATGCCATATGATTGACATGATCCGTTGCAACAAACTGTGTTCCTTCGAAGCTTACCAGAACATTTCCGAAAGTATCCTCCTCATAATCTATGTTGCCAAGCGTTCCCAGTTTATCAAGCAGCGTGTTTCTCTCATCTCTGAGATCATTTGCATGCTCTACCCCGCCACATTCAATTTCAACAATCTGCTGATTGAGTTTTTCAATCTGATCTCCATACGAATTGATCTGATTGACAGTTGTGGAAACCGTATCATTGAGATTGGACTGATAATCTGTTAATCCCTTGTACACTGCCTGAGCACGTTCTACAAACTCATTGCACCTTGTTACAAATGTACTCTGGTTTACCGTTGAAGTAGGATTTTTTGCAAGTTCCTGCACCGATGTCCAGAGATTTCCCAGTGTATCCGCAAATTCGGCTCCGTTCATCTCCTGCAGCTGGTCCTCTACCTCCTGAAGGGTAGAATAGGACACATCATAGAATCCGCTTCTCCCGCTTTCAAGCCGATAGGAGGCATCCAGAAAAGTACTCCTTACCTGCTTACAATTGCTGTAATTGACTCCCAGTCCGATCTGCTGCCATGCCACCGCAGAATTACTTTTAGTCAATGTACTGTAGGAGCGTGTTCCCTGTGATACCTGCTGCCTGGTATAGCCGCTTGTATCAATATTGGACATATTGTGGGCAGTTGTATTCAGTGCATTCTGTGATACCTGGAGTCCTGAAGTACCCACATACAGATTTGCCATAAGTGACATCGCATGATCACCTTTCCGATTGTTTAATATTTTTATCTGCAAAAAAACAGCAGGCACACATCGTCTGTCTGTTCCTGATCCCCGCGAAATGATACCCCGCATTACTGCTTTGCATCAAATCCGCCGTTCCCCGGTCCGATAACATCACCTGATGTACCTGCTGTCTTTGTGTAATTTGCCGTTTCGGGAGCTCTTTTCGAAGCTTGCAGGATGTTCATCTCGAACTGCACCATCTCCAGAGAATTCTGTAACAGTGCCTGATTCTGGCTGTTCACACGCTTGACATTGTCCGCAACACCCTTTAACCTGTCACGTTCGGCCGCCAGCTGTTTCTGTTCCGTTGGTCTTTTATCCAACATTCGAACCAGATCCGTCAGTTTTAATGTTGTAACATCCTTGTTAAGCACATTGGCAATATCCTTCATTACAGACTGTCTTTCTTTCTCCAGTCTCGCAATTCTTACGACAATGCGCTGCTCCTCATCCGTGATTTCTGCCAGAACATTCAAATCTCCTGATACAATGATCGGTGTTTTTTTTACTTGATAATCCCAACAGTTCTTCGTAGTAATCGCTTTCCTGTCTGATAATTACAATCAGATCTTCCATCAAACTCGCCACGGGATCATCCTCCTGTAATCATTCAGACACCTTCTGCTACATTATATCTGCTCAGAAGTTTATCCGCAAAGCTTTCATCATCGATGTCATAGGATCCGTTCTGAACAGCCTGCTTAAGCGGTGCAACAACATTTTCCCTGATATCAGGTGTTTCTGCGAGCGCCTGCTTTACAGTCTGGATATCCTTACCGACAGATGAAATCTGTACCGCATCCGTGCGGCCTGTCTTCTCTGTTCTGGCAGCTTTCTGAACCTTGCTGCTGTTATAAACCTGCTGAATCTGATTATATGCCTCTATACGCATATATCCGCCTCCTTTCCAGGAAGTATATAATTATTTTTCTATAACATTTATCGGTCATTCACCAAATTACTTTAGAGTGAAATTTTATTTTTTCATTTGAGCTATCATGCTTTAACCGTTTCGATGTATAATAAGTGCATTCCCGGCGATTAAACAGCAAATCCGAAACGAGGTTATCAATGCCGACAGCTAATAATATTTTAAAAAACAAAATGGAAGAATGGCCACTGCACTATTATGAAATAGAAGATATTTCTGAAAGAGAACAGGCTCTTACGACATTTCTTGAACTGCATCCTGACTCTCCGGATGATCAAAAACGTCTGGTACTTTTGCATAAACGTTTTGGTGATCGTACAGAAAGCCGCGGTGACCGTTTTATGGCTGCCTGGATGATGATCCAGATATCCGGAAACAGCAGTGTTCACTTTTTGAATCGCCGGCATATGGAAAAAGAACTGCGCAAAAATCTGGAAGCGCTTTGCATATTGAACTTTGAGAAGAACGATATTCTGATCCAGGAATGGTGTGATTTTGCCCGTTGTTTTCTGTATTCCTGCACAAGCTGTAAATCCTACGGTTCTACTCTTTTTGGCATGTTTCCGCTCAAAGACAAAACCGTAGCCGCAAAAATTGCTTCAGAAATCGATCATGTTACCCGCATGATTCCCCTGACTTTCGGCCTTGCAAAAGAATGCGAACCTTTCCGGCAGATTATGGTTGACACATACATCAAAACCATTGAAGACGGACAGGCCTGCTGGGACCGTTATTGTCAGTCAATATAATCATTTACATTTGCAGCTGTTACCTTTGCATAAGGCAGCCTGATATATTTTTTATCTGTGAGTCCGATATTATCCGTGCTGCTCCCGGTAGCAAGTGCGTAGCATAACCGGAACATTGCTTTTGCCTGCCCAGGTCCATCATTATAAACCGTCCCGATCATTTCATCCTTTTTCACTGCATCAAGGCCTTCCTTCGTTCCGTCAATTCCGAAAATTGCCGGCCATTTGCTGCGCAGTATTCCGGATGCTCTATATGCATCAATTGCACCAAGTGCCATATCATCGTTATTTGCAAGAACAAGCTCGATCTTATCTCCATTTTGTTCGATCATCTGTGCGACTTTTGTCTGCGCCTGCGTGCGATTCCAATTTGCAATCGCATATCCTATTTTATCCACTTTTACACCTGCTCCAATCAAAGTGTTTACAGAATATTCCGTCCGTACAATAGCATCCTGATGTCCCGCTTCTCCTTCCAGAACAATATACTGAATCATCCCATCACCGTTTTTATCAATTGAGCTATCCGCATTACAGGCTACTGCAGCAAGCTCTCCCTGCAATATTCCCGATTGGAAAGCGTCCGCACCGACATAATATAAGCCGCTCCACCGCTGCAGATCTTCTTCGACCAGTTCCCTGTTAAAGAAAACAATCGGAACATTATTTTTGCGCGCCAGATCAATTATTGTTGTCGGATCTGTTCTGTCCACCAGGTTTACACAGATCACACTGCAGCCATCCTCTATCATTTTACGAACCTGCTCGTTCTGTGTCTGCTGACTTTGTGCTGCATTGTATACCTCTGTCGTAACATTCTTTGTAATATCCTGATTAAAATTCTCCATCAATTCGGACAGGAATGTATCATACTGATCATATAATGTTACTCCGATCTTTACTTTCTTCGCCGTTTCCGTGTCTTTACCGCATCCTGCCAACATCAGAATTACCATCACTGCTGCCAGCGCAACTGCATAAAATCTTTTGATCATTTCGCCGCCCCACCCCATATCACTGTATAATTGGAAAAAGTAGTTTCTGGTTATCCGGATCATACATATTGTCCTTATGGACAATCCGATAACCAATCGTTACATTTTTCATTGGAACAAGTTTGTTTTTCAAACGATCTGCCACTGCTGTAACACTTTGATAACCCATATTATACTCATCCGGAACAATCATGCTTTTGATGATTCCCTTATCCAGATAATAAACATTTTTATCCGAACAGCCTTCTCCATATAAGGCTACCTTGTCTTCACTGTCGGCAATATAATCAACTGCCTGTTCCAGTCCGTTGTTATCCAATGCTACAATGATATCTGCGTGCGTTCCTGTCTGACGGTAACTCAGTCTTCTCTGCACCGCTCCGGATCCATCTTCGACCCAGACTGTCCTGCAACCTGCATTTTGAATACTTTGTGTAAATCCCTGCATTCTTTTCTGCATGGAATATTGTTTCTGATTTCCACACAATATTCCAATTTTTTTACCTTTTAAATTTTCATTATATTTAATCAGCAGTTCATTCCCGATTGCACGTCCGATAGAAACATCATCCGGCATGACACTTGCATATTTACCCTCAACATCAACATCGGCATCCGCATCTGTATCAATCAGCTCCAAAGCGACCTGTCTGCTGAATTCTGATATCATTTCTGCAGTATCGCTGCTGGAGTACAACTGCGTTATAATTCCATCCGCTCCGCCCTGTATCTCTTTCTCGATCAACTCCCTTTCTTCCGCAAGACTATGAAACTCGTTCGTTGAAACAATATTCAGACGAACATTATTGTCATCCGCCGCCTGACTCAGTCCGGCCTGCAACGGAACCCATCGACTCTCCGCGCTGTTTTCCACAATTACCGATATCTGAACTTTTGCTTCGTTATTCCCTGTGCTGACCAATGCTGCCGCAGACAATACAATCACAAGCATAAGTGCAGAAATGACAAAAATGTATCTCCATTTAGACTTCATCCTGCGCCTCCTGAACTGCTCCTGCACGGATTGATTCGAAATATTTGCCTTCCTCCAGAAGTTTCTGGTTTTCAAGCGTATACGGAATCGCCGGAAGGTGCACCCGAATCGTCGTTCCTTCATCAGGTTCGCTTTCTATTTCCAAACCGTACTGCATCCCGAAACGGAGTTGAATACGATTATGCACATTAATCAGTCCTACTCCCGACCCATGCTTGTGTGCCCTCTGGTTGTCGGTAAGAAGCAGTTCAACCTCCTCCTGCGGCATTCCAAAACCATTGTCCATGACAGAAATATAGATATCTCCATCCTGTAAATATCCGCGAACAGCTATTTTGCCATCTTCATCCATATCCTTTACGCCATAGTAAATCGCATTTTCCAAAATGGGTTGTACAATCAGTTTGACCGTACAGAAATTTTTTATTTCCGGATCAATTGCAAAGCTTACTGAAAATGCATTTTTATATCGTATTTTCTGGATGTTCATATAATTCTCGGCATGCCTCAGTTCATCCTCCAACGGGATAATGGTTTTTCCCTTACTGAGACTTACCCGAAAAAGACTTGCGAGCTGAGTGATCATAAAGACTGCATCATCATACCGCTCTCCCTCAATCATCCATACAATCGAATCAAGCGTATTATATAGGAAATGCGGGTTAATCTGCGACTGCAGTGCATCCATTTCACTTTTTCGTTTTTCTTCCTGCTCCACAACAATATCCTGCATCAGTTGTGTAATCTGATCCAGACTTGTCTGCAACGTACTCCCGAGATGCCTTACCTCGGTAGAGCCTCCTATATAAATCCGCGGATGTAAATTACCCGCTTCCATATCTTTTATTGAATCATTCAGTTTGCGGAGTGGTCTGGATACGCGCATAGATATAAGCTGGTTCATAATCATCATGACCAGAAGCGTAAGCGTCACCAGCATGATCACAAAATACCGCATGCCGGATAGTCCCATGTGGAAACTGTGCATCGGTATAACACTGATCAGTTTCCATCCGGTATAGCTGACCGTATCCACAACAACAACCCTTTTTTCTCCATTGTAATATTCCTCATGACTTCCGTCCTCATAACCGGCTGCCTGCTTGTTGTCCTCCTGATAAAGCCCGGTTCCGATCTGCATCTGTCTGGGATGATAAATAATTTCACCGCTGCTGTCGCAAAGATAAACATATTGCTGTGAATTGGATGCATTCACCTCACTGAGCATCTGTTCAATCGTGCTGTAATTCATATCCACAAGAAGAACCCCAAGCGTTGGTGTGCCATTCCCTGTCAGTTCCACCGCCCTGCTCAGAGAAATGACCCAATAATACCTGTAATTCGGATCATCAAAAAGATTTTGCACATGCGGTGTTGAAAAATGCAGGTTTTCCATCTGTGCCAGTGCATCGGAAAACCATTCCTGTGAAATTACCCCCGGTGCATCTTTTTCAACTCCGACCGGTGCTGCAGAAATCAGTTTGCCGCGATTGGTATACAATGCAAAACTGATCAGGTTATCTTTATTTGCTTCATACAGTAAATTCATCTCACTGTCTACCGTATCACGACTGAGATCTTTATCCTTAATTACATCATAGTACATGGCATCCGATATCCGCCGCATATTGCGCAGATAATCTTCCAGGTTCACCACCGTCTGACCAAGCAGTTGTTCGGTACTTTCTGTGAGCATCTGCTGTGACCTTGCAGCAAACTGCTGATAGAGCGTTACCCCCAGAAAAAGCATACAGACCAGCGATACTACCGTAAACGGAACAAGAATCGTCATCTGAATATTTCTTGGCAAAACACGAAAAAGCATACGCTTCATAAATTTTTTGTCATAAATCCTCTGTATTCTTTTCTTTGTTCCATTACGGATTATTCTCATGGATTATGTTTTTCCCGCCTTATATTTGGATGGTGACATCCCAAACTGCTTTTTAAATACATAGCTGAAGTAATTCGGATCTTCATACCCGACCTGCTGTGCAATCACATACGTTTTTTCATCCTTTTCAATCAACAGTCCGAGCGCTTTTTCCATCCTGTAATCAGTCAGAAAATTCACAAATGTCTTGCCTGTTTCTTTTTTAAATACCGTTGAAAAGTATGCCGCACTTACGCCAAGACTACTGCATACCACATCGATGGAAAGATTTTTGTCCGCATACCTTTCATGTACCAGATCAATTGCTCTGCCCACAAAAGATTTAGAGGTGTCCTGCCTCTTACTGCGAATCATTTCCTGCATTTTCAGGCATATTGCCGTCAGCCATGCCGTCAGTTCAGCAGGTTCCATTTGCTGTGTCACATGATAAATATCTTCATTTTTATCAAAAAGTTCCTCGGAATCCAGATGATTATTTCTGGCAAAACGGTAAAGTTCACTTACCATTTCCATGATAAACAGGCGATGTCCCTGGATGCTGCTGCGCATTCCCTTTCTATCCCCCACATATCCGGCAATTGATTCCTGCAGGATTTCTTTCTCATCTATTTTAATATTTTTAAATACCTCGTATAGTCCGTCATCCGGATAGTCATTTGAAGTGTCACTTTCCTGCGGTGCAATCTCTGCAATATTAATTGCCTTTGTCGTACCATACAGTGCTCTGTACGATACAGCATCTTTGGCACCCTCATATGACATCTGCAGGTCTCCGATCTGGCTGCATATCTGTCCAATTCCGACCGTAACATTTGCCTTGCACACACTTCTGGCAAGTCTGCAGAATTTATCACAATCATCTGTAAATCTGGTCATATCTTCAGATGGCATCTGCGCAATCACAACAGTGCCTCCCTGATAAGAAAAAAATCTCCCGTCCCAGTTCTGTGATAATCTCTCTTCTGCAAGTTTTCTGACCGAAACTGCCATCAAAAGCGGACTTATCCCATCCGGTACATCAGTTGTACTTGTATGCAGAATCGCAATGCAAAAAAAAGGTCCATGCAGATGAATCTGATAATCATGCATTTCCTTTTGAATTCTCTGACCGGAAATTCTGCCTTCTATCAGCGAAGCATAAAAGTCTTCCTGTAAATAAGGCAGACTTTCCATATAATATGCTTCCAGTTTCTCCACATTCTGTTTTTCATCCAGCTCTTTGTCAAGTGCAGCATGAATCCGGCCAAAAACTTCCCTGAGCTCTCCGGCATCAATCGGCTTCAGAATATATTCCTCCGCCTCAAGACGAATTGCTTCTTTTGCATATTCAAATTCATCAAATCCCGAAAAAATAATGATTCTGATATTCGGATATTGCTCTTTCAGTTTTCTGCTGAGTTCAAGCCCATCCATATAAGGCATCTTAATATCTGTCATTACCACATCGGGTGTATGATTTTCGGCAAGGTCAAGTGCTTCCAGTCCATTATGGGCATATTCCGGTTTCATATACCCCATTGCTTCCCAATCCATTTTGTGCAGGATTGCCTGTATTACATCTTCTTCATCATCAACCAGCATTACTGAATAATTATTCATATCTGTCATTCATTCTCTTCCAAAGTACACCCAAAATAAGTGTACAGATTACGATCTGCACAAATGCGATCTGTACACTAAACAGAACCAGAACCGCCATAGCCAATGTGGAAAGTCCGAAAAAAACAATCAGTTTTCCGGCTCCCTTTGCATAATTTTCAGGATCTTTTACAGGAGGCTTGCTCTTTCCTCTGATTGATTCCACATCTTTCAACGCCAGAAGTCTCCATGCATAATACATACATATGACAAACAACAGCAGCGGTATTCCCGATTGCTCCAAAATAGCATTGGTATCCATATTTTCTCCTTTATAATGTACTACCGCACATTTGTATTATTATAACAAATCTTACCGGTACATGCTACAAAAAAGACCCCTGCATCAGTGCCAGACCCTTTGTATCTTTTTTCCATTCTGATACATCTTTTATCTATCCGGAACAGAAAACCGGTTCCGGAAATAATTTACACAATGGCAAGATTTGTCAGTTGTGCACTTTTTTCCGAAACCGGTCTTTCCTATAATGTCCCGCCCGCTTTCTGCAGGATTACCTGTTACTTCTTGGCAACATACTTTCTGATATCCAGTGATATTGCAACAAAGATTACAACACCGATTGCAATATACTGTGCATTGGCATCCACACCAAGATACTGCAGTGCAGCCTTCAAAAGTTCGAATACCGCAACACCGACAATTGCACTTGATACTTTACCACGACCGCCTGTTACAGATACACCGCCGATGGTGCAGGCTGCAATTGCTTCCATTTCATATCCGTATCCAAGATTGACGGATGCACCGCCTGCCTTTGCTCCCAGCATGAATCCGGCAAGTCCGTACATCATGGCTGCTTTCATGTAAATCAGAATCATGGTTCTCTTAACCGGAACGCCTGCAACTTCTGCTGCCTGCGGATTTCCGCCGATTGCATACATATACTTGCCGTGACGTGTCATATTGAAAATAAACCATGTCACAATTGCAACGATTATTGCGATCCAAACCAGATAACTGATCTTCAGGAAATTACCGGTTGCAAAATTAGTATATTCCGTTACATAACCACCAAGTGGTGTTGCACCTGTGTAAATCAGCGCAAGTCCATACACGATTTCCATCATGGCAAGTGTTGCAATGAATGGCGGAACGCTTAAATAAGCAATGAAGAACCCGGAAATTGCACCAAAGAAGCCTGTTACACACATAACAATGATCAACGCAACAAATACATTTAACGGTTTCATATTCGGAAAAAATTTATTGGAATAATCCATCTTCTGCAGAAGTGTTCCTGCAATACATGCTGCAAGACCAATCATACGTCCTGCCGACAGGTCACATCCTGCTGTAATTACGCATCCTGCAATTCCAAGTGCAATAACCAGTCTGGAGCTCATATTCATCAGAATATTCAGTAGGTTATTGGTTGACAGGAAGTTATTGGATGTAACACCTGTGTAGATAACCAGAATAAACATTACAATGATAACACCATTGTTAATAAGGAAGTCTCTTACTTTCTGTTGTCTTGTCTTAACCATTTTCTCTTTCCTCCCAAAAGGATGAAGTCTTATCCGCCGCTCAGAACCTTGTTGCAAATGTCATGACATTTTCCTGTGTCATCTCATTTTCCTGATTCAGTTCTCCGGTCAGTTTACCGTTACACATTACATATACTCGATCTGACATGCCAAGCAGTTCTGCCATTTCGGAGGAAATCATGATGATCGCCTTTCCCTGTTTTGCCAGGTCTGCCATTATTTCATATATTTCATGTTTTGCTCCGACATCAATCCCCCTTGTCGGTTCATCCATGATGAGAATATCCGGATCATTTGCCAGCCATCTGGAAACAATAACCTTTTGCTGATTACCACCTGACAGATTTGAAATATGTTCCTTCATGCTCGGTGTTTTAATACTGAGTTTTTCAATGCTTTCGTCTACAACTTTGTTGATTTTTGCATGATCCAGTACAATACCGGTCTTCAGATATTTATTATATACGGTTACACCAACGTTATCTTTAATAGAAAGGCATCCAAAAATACCGTTTCCACGGCGGTCTTCCGTAATCATTCCGATTCCGGCATTCATTGCATCAACAGGCTTTTTGATACTGACCTGTTTACCATGTACATATACTTCACCGGACGCAATATGGCGGATTCCGAAGATTCCTTCCATAAGTTCTGTTCGCTGTGCACCAACCAAACCGCCAAATCCAAGAATTTCACCTTTTCTTAATGTAAATGATACATTCTGAAAAGACTTCTCATGAATGGAGGATACATCTTTTACTTCCATGATAATCTCTCCCGGTGTACGTTCTTTGGCCGGATAAATATTTGTCAGTTCACGTCCTACCATTTTGGCAATAATCTGATCTGTTGTCATTTCTGCAGCAGGCCAGGTGCCAATATAGGTGCCATCACGCATTACCGTGACATCATCAGCAATCCGTTTGATCTCATCCATTTTATGAGAGATATAAATCATTGCAACGCCTCTTTTTCTAAGCGTCTCCATGATTCTGAACAGTGCTTCAACTTCCTTATCTGAAAGAGAAGAGGTAGGTTCATCAAAAATAATGACTTTTGCATCATGTGATACTGCTTTCGCAATTTCCACAGACTGCATCTGTCCTACGGAAAGCGTCCCAAGCTGTGCCTTAGGATCAAATTCCATATTGACTTCCTTCAGCCACTTCTCTGTTTCTTCGAACATTGTTTTATGATCAATTACCTGTAACGGTCCATATTTTTTTACCGGAAATCTGCCAAGATACATATTTTCAGCTACACTTCTTGCCAGAACCGGCTGAAGTTCCTGATGCACCATAGCAATACCTTTTTTCATAGCCTCATCAGGGTTATTGATTTCTATTTTCTCCCCATCCAGCAATATTTCACCGGCATCCATCTTGTAGATACCGAAAAGACATTTCATCAGTGTTGACTTTCCGGCACCATTTTCTCCCATCAGTGCATGTACGGTTCCGGGACGAACAGCGAGCTGTACGTTATCCAGTGCCTTTACACCGGGAAATGACTTGGATACACCTTTCAGTTCCAGCTTAAACTCTGATGCCATATTCCCTCCATTGATCTCATCGATCCGTTAAAACAGGTGCGGGCACAGTGACTGTACCCGCACCGTATCATTTATGCTGCCTGATTTATTTAACCTTATCCAGGATCTCCTGTGCATTATCAGATGTAACCTTTACATAATCGCAACCGATGTAATGCTCGTTGGTAGCGCCTGTAACATAGTTGATTGCTGCATCAGCCGCACTGTGGGACTGTGCAAAGTGATCATTGAATACTGTACCTGTCATTGTGCCTGCCTGGACATCTTCAAGTGCTTCTGAAAGAGCGTCAACACCTACCAGATAAATATCCTTGCCTACTGTACGTCCAGCGGACTGGATGGACTGCAGAGCACCAAGAGCCATTGCATCATTGTTGCAGAATACAACTTCTACATCATTGCCATACTGACTGAGTGCATTTGCAACCAGCTGCTGTGCAGTAGCCTGATCCCAGTTACCTACTTCATCATCAAGCTTGTTAACCTGCATGCCTGCATCCTGAAGCGCTTTAACAGAAAACTCTGTACGATACTGTGCATCTACGTTTTCCGGATCGCCTTCGATCATAACATAGTCAACTTTGCCATTCTTATTCATATCAAGCTTATCCATTCCAAGATCAGCAATGATCTCGCCCTGGAAAGTTCCGGACTGACGTGCATCACATCCAACATATGTTACATTCCAGTTGTTGTCTGCCCATCTCTGCTCTTCGTCCTTATCAGGTTCACGGTTGATATATACAAGCGGAATATTTGCCTTTACAACCATATCTGTGATCGTTGCTGCAGAAGAGGAGTTAACCGGATTAACGATCATAACATCAACACCTTCTGTGATGAAGTTCTGAATCTGGTTTGTCTGTGTAGCCTGGTCGTTAGCGCCATCTACGATTTCAATGTTGTCCTTGCTGAATCCCTTGGACTCCAGGTATTTCTCAAGTTCGTTGCGGAAAAGGGTCATGAAGTTATCAGAGAACTGATAAATACATACGCCAACCTTTGCCTGGGAAAGATCCTTTGTTGTGGAAGCTGCTGCTGAATCAGCGATAGAAGCTGCATCTGTGGATGTTGTTGTAACTGTGGATGCCTCAGATGTTGCCGGTGCTGCTGTGCTTGCAGCTGTTGTGGAAGATGCGCTGCCGCAGCCTGCCAGTAATGTGACTGTCATTGCAGCAACAGTGAAAATACTAATTGCCTTTTTCATAAATTTGTAACCCTCCTGTATGATTTTGTGTTCGCAGGTATTCCCTGCATCACTGTTTACAAATGTAATTATAGCAATCAGATTTGTGCAAAAACATAGAGAATTCTTCTGTCACTCTTGAAAATCCTATTCATTTTTTGTCTAATATGTGTGAACTGCACAATTTCATCTTGATTTTGTTGTGCAATATGATTATTTTATTTGATTCATTCTTTTGTGTTCTTGTCATATTGTTTTATGTTTCATTCTGCTTCACATTCCTTTACAACCCACGCAACTGCTTTTTCCACACGCCTGCGGACATCCGCAAAGTGATTGCCGGGCATTTGTTCCATTTTTACAACCACACCACTTTCTTTCAGAATTTCTGCTGCCTGACCGGTATTTTCCTCTACCATTCTCATCCTTTTGTTTTTTGTATTTTTTTCCTTTATTCCGACTGAAAAATAGATTGCATGAACTGTCTCTGAGATCTTCTTTTCTTTCATATAATCAATGAAACCGTCATACCAGAATGATCCGGAAACGGATAATCCTGCAGCAAATAGATCGGTATGATATAACGTGTATATCGTAAACAGCCCCGCAAGCGAAATGCCCCCCAATATCCGTTCACAGGCAGCAATCTCCATATATTCTTCTGTATACGGGATCAGTTCATATATCAGAACCTTCCTATATTCTGATGCGTTTCCGGCGAAATCGTTTTGTCCTGTAAAAACAGCCGGTGCCGGCCAGGGGGTAAGATCTTTATTCCAGTCCATTCCGGATATCAATACAATGGTCAGTCCATAGCTGTCCGCAGTATCCTCCAAATTAACGATTCCGGTCTCCGGAATCAGCAAATAAAGGATTCTGCATGTCTTATTTTCATTTCGATCCGGCTGTATGATATGTAGTGTATGGCCATGCCGGTATATTGTCTGCTGCATTCTGTTCCTCTTTTCCATTCTGCTTGCTTTTCTTTATGCATCGTGCTAATGTAGACAGCGCATTGAAGTAAATACCGAGTGTTTAAGCACAGTTTACCTGTGTCTTCCTTCCCACTCAGCACGAAAACTAAAGGAGAAAAATTCATGCAAAGAAAGAAAACGCTGTTTCTTGTTCAGGCAGCTGTAATTGCTGCCCTCTATGTCGTCCTCACCCTGTTTGCACAGGGCTTCAATCTGGCAAGCGGTGCCATACAATGCCGTTTTTCCGAGGCACTGACCATCTTACCGTTTTTTACCCCTGCCGCGATCCCCGGTGTCACACTTGGTTGTTTTCTCAGTAACGTACTGGTTGGAAGCGCACTTCCGGATGTAGTATTCGGTACACTGGCAACCCTGATCGGAACTGTAGGAACCTGGTATCTGCGTAAGCACAAAATCCTCTGTTCACTTCCTCCGGTTATTTCAAATGCTGTGATTATACCCTTTGTTCTGAAATACGCCTACGGTGTTGGTGATATTCTTCCCTATCTTGCGCTGACTGTTGGTGCCGGCGAAATCATTACCTGTGTGATTTTCGGGGAGATTCTGCTGCATGCCCTTTTCCCTGTCAGACATCTTCTTTTTGCGGATACATATCACGCATAATATATAAATATAACTATAGCAGATTATCGCCCGGTAAGGTGTAAGAAGGAACACCCTGCCGGGCGCTTTTCTGTCATTTTCTTTTTATAATTATTACTGATTTTGTACACAATATATTGGTAATAATACAAATTGACTCCACAAAATGTAGTATTTATAATAAAAAAGTAATCTAAAAGGTTTTTGTTTCAGGAGGACACCTATGCAGCCTCTGCGGATAGCCGGACGAAAAAAACATTCCAGCGTGAACGGTTCCGGAATCAGATATGTATTATTTCTACAGGGATGTACGCACAACTGCCCCGGATGCCAAAACCCTGAACCCATGCTTTGGAAGCCGGTGAATTAACCGACACCGAAATCGTTATCAAAGACATTCTTTCGGTCAGATATCTGGACGGTGTCACGCTCTCGGGCGGTGACCCGCTGATGCAGCCGCAAGCGTGCCTGGAAATTGTATCAAAATTACATGACTGTGGAATAAATATATGGCTTTATACCGGTTGGACCTGGGAACAGATTTGTTCCGGAGATGCCGGTGATACCGCCATAGAGATTCTCTCCTATATTGATGTTCTGGTTGACGGTCTTTTTATAGAAACTTTAAAAAGTGATCAGGTGGTTTTCCGCGGCAGCACCAATCAGCGTCTGATTGACGTTCCGGCCAGCATGGCATGCGGGCAGATCATCACGTATATTTACACAACTTAACGGGGGGTTCATAAATGAAAAATGTAATCAAACGCAACGGCACCAACGTTCCCTTTGATGCCTGCAAAATTGAAAACGCACTGGCAAAAGCATTTCTTGCAACCGGAGAAATTGAAGTACATGATATTTCAACCATGTCACGTGCAATCGAACTGATGGTTGAATCTTCTCTCAATGCTTCTGATCTGAAAATCCCGACTGTTGAAGAAATACAGGATACTGTGGAAGCGGCATTGATCAAATGCGGTTATGCCAAAACTGCCAAGGCTTATATTCTGTATCGCAGTCAGCACAAAAAGATGCGTGACACCAAAACTACACTTCTGGATTACAAAAAACTGGTAGATGGCTATATCGGTGTTGAAAAAGACTGGCGCGTAAAAGAAAATTCTACTGTTACCCTCAGCGTCGGCGGTCTGATTCTTTCAAACTCCGGTGCCATTACAGCCAATTACTGGCTCAGTGAAGTATATGACGAAGAAATTGCCCAGGCACACCGTAACTGTTTTATGCATATCCATGACCTTTCCATGCTGACTGGTTACTGCGCCGGATGGAGTCTGAAACAGCTCATTCAGGAAGGGCTTGGCGGAGTTCCGGACAGAATAACTTCCGGTCCGGCAAAACATCTGAGCACACTCTGTAACCAGATGGTTAATTTTCTGGGTATCATGCAAAATGAATGGGCCGGCGCGCAGGCTTTTTCTTCCTTTGATACCTATCTTGCACCTTTTGTAAAACAGACAATCTTTCCTATGATGAAGTCAAACAATGCATACAGTCATTTATCTATGGTGTAAATACGCCCTCCAGATGGGGGACGCAGGCACCCTTTACGAATATCACGCTTGACTGGACTGTTCCGGACGATATGGAAAATCTTCCGGCGCTGGTCGGCGGAACGGAAATGAATTTTTCCTATGGTGACTGTAAGGCAGAAATGGATCTGGTCAACCGGGCTTTTATTGAAACAATGGTAGAAGGTGACGCAAACGGACGTGGTTTTCAGTATCCGATTCCTACCTACTCGATCACAAAGGATTTTGACTGGAGTGAAACAACAAATAACCGTCTGTTGTTCGAGATGACAGCCAAATACGGTACGCCTTATTTTTCAAACTATATCAATTCCGATATGAAGCCCTCCGATGTACGTTCCATGTGCTGCCGCCTGCGCCTTGATCTTCGTGAACTGCGTAAAAAAGCAGGTGGATATTTTGGGTCCGGTGAAAGTACCGGCTCGATCGGTGTTGTCACTCTGAATCTGCCCCATATGGCATATTTGGCTCAGAATGAAACTGATTTTTATACAATCGTGGATCATTACATGGATATTGCAGCGCGTTCTCTCGATATCAAACGTAAGGTGATCAGCCGACTTCTTGGAGAAGGACTCTACCCCTATACCAAAAGATATCTCGGCACATTTGATAATCACTTTTCCACAATCGGTCTGATTGGAATGAACGAAGCTGTTTTGAATGCCAGATGGATGGATGGCGATCTTACGCAGGAAAACGGACGTTTATTTGCCGCAACTCTGTTACGGCATATGCGAACACGTCTGTCAGATTACCAGGAACAGTACGGTACACTTTTCAATCTGGAAGCAACTCCCGCAGAATCAACTACCTATCGTTTTGCCAAACATGATGTTGCCGAATTTCCCGATATAATAACGGCTGCCAAAAATGATCAGGCACCCTACTATACAAACAGCTCACATCTTCCGGTCGGGTATACGGATGATATTTTTGATGCACTTGAAAAAGAAGATGAATTGCAGACACTTTATACATCCGGCACTGTTTTCCATGCTTTTCTGGGCGAACGTCTTCCGGATTGGAAATCTGCTGCAGCACTTGTCAAAAAAATTGCTGATAACTTCCAGCTTCCTTATTATACACTGTCACCAACCTATTCGGTATGTGCCGAGCACGGTTATATTCCGGGTGAACATTTCCATTGTCCTGCCTGCGGTAAGGATGCAGAAGTATATTCCCGGATTACCGGCTACTACCGTCCGATTCGTAACTGGAATGATGGCAAAGTATCGGAATACAAGAGCCGCAAAACTTATCGGAACAGGCAGATGTTACCCAAAGCCGATTGTACCGTATCCTCAGAAACGGCTCCCTCTCCTGCAGATGTTCCTGTGCAAAACGTTTCCTCGAATGAAATTGTTCTGTTGTCTACGAAATCCTGTCCCAATTGCCGGATTGCCAGCAGCGAGCTGATGAAAGCAGGCATCCCCTTCCGGACGCTTTATGCAGAAGATCCGGAAGGAGAAAAGATTGCCAGAACACTTGGTATAAACAATGCCCCCACTCTGATTGTTTCTGACAGAGACACCGTTCATCTTGTTGGAAATGTCAGTAATATCCGCTCCTTTATCCAAACCAGATAAGGAAGATATGTAACAGAAAGGATCCGGTGCAATCGCATCGGATCCTTTCTGTTTATAACTGCTGTGTATTTTTATGCTGTGATTCGCTTTCTTTTTTGTTTTTTCTGATACAACTCCCGATCTGCTTTTTCAATCAGATCATATATAGAACGCGTGCCACCATTACACCTTGCTGTACCAATACTTACGGTAAGCTGATAAGGCGCTTTTGCTTTGTGATTTTCAAGTGCCAGCATCATATGAATGCCATCACAGATCCGTTCCACTTCAAAGTCATTGTCCGTCTCCGCAACCACAATAAATTCATCACCGCCGTACCTTGCAATAAAAGGTCTCCCGGGAATATCTGCACAGGCCTTCTTCAGACACATCGCCACCCGTTTGAGCGCTGCATCGCCTTCCAGATGCCCATAGGTATCATTGATATATTTAAACCCGTTCATATCCATCATCAGAAGAGAAAGCCGATTTCTGCCCGGCATATTCATTTTTGCTCTCAGATAACTCCTGAATTCATTTCTGTTATTGAGTCTCGTCAACGGATCAAGTGAAATTAACTGATTCAAAATACTGTTATAAATAAATGCTGCTCCAAACAGAAGTTCAACCATCGTAAACGTCTGTTCTCTGTCCAAAATTGCTGTCAAAAGAATTAATAAAGACGGAATACTATATAGAATTGCCGACAATATCCCTTTTCTGGATGGCAAAAGTCTGACATAACATCTGCAATAAATCATAATGAGAAAAAGTTCTGTTATCAGATTCACATAGTATATCGCAAGAATCACATTTGCAGCTTCCATGCCTCCGGGGATCAGCGCACTGGAAAACAAATACCATAAAAGATTCCATGCTGTCAGTGGTAAGGATATTAGCAGCATTCGATAAAACAGGAATGACTTTTTTCTGTTATTTCGATTTCTCTGCATACTGAAGAGCATCAATAAAATGATTCCCATGCAACTGAGTCGAAACACAACAAACAAAACCATTTCTTCCATGCTTTACCTCCTGTTTCTACTATCATATACTAGAACCTGTATCTTTTTCAAGGGAAATTCACGAAATATTGTATATTTGTCTTTTTTCACTGCTTTCCTTTTTACTATTTCATGAGCTCAAAAAATACCTTTTCATACATTTCCTTATATGAACTTCCTTTTTCCCATATAAACGCAAAATCGTGTTTCACTTCAAAATCCTGTAAAGAAATCTCCTGTAATATTCCTTTCTGAATCAATGTCTCTGCTGCGGCTTTATACAAAAAGGAAATTCCGGCATCCTCTTCCAGCATCTGCAAAATTGCATGCATTCCACCGATTTCAATGATCGATGCAAAGTTTTCCACTTCCATTCCCATTACAGCCAGTTGTTTTTCCAGTACATCTCTTGTTCCGCTTCCCGGTTCCCGCAGAAGCAGCCTTTCACCTGTAAGATCCTGCAGTATCCGGGGCTTTTGCGCAAAAAAATGCTTTATCGAACAAACCGGGATAAACGGAACCGTTGCGTAAGTCAGACTGTCAAAATCCTTTTTATCAAAATAACCTTCCATCAGTGCAAAATGCAGTTCTCCGCTTTTTAACCCGGCAATCAGTTTCTCCGTATTTCCAATCATCATATGCACATCAGCATTCGGATATCTGCGAAGGAATCTGCTTAAAGGTTTCGCGATCACATATTCTCCGATTGTCATGGTTACACCAAAATGAATCGGAATTTCAGTAATCTTCTTTTCTGCCAATTGTTTTTTCAGAAGTGCATCATCATTTTGTACCACAATTGCCATATGCTGCAGCATTTTTCCTTCTGTTGTGAGGCACAGCTTTCTGCCTGTGTATGAAAACAGTCTGCACGCATATTCCTCTTCCAGAAAATGTATATGCTGCGAAACTGCCGGTTGGGTTATATGCAAAATTTCCGAAGCTCTTGTATAATTCATGGTTTCACAGACTGTCAGAAAAGTCTGCATTCTTACATCAAGCATATCTTATACCCCTCTAAAAATTCTGATTTATATGGGAACACAGCACTTGCTGTAACAGCATTATGTTCTTTTACAGACTTCCCTATCCGTTACATCATAACATATGCTTATCAATATATAAATAATCATAATTTTACTTTATCAATCTATTTCGGTATGCTTCTTGAGAACTGTATGAACATTACCTGCAGTTCTTATAAAACAATTCAATTTGCCATGTGCAAATACAGAAATGGAGAAATCATGAATTATATCAAAGAAAAAGGTCCCGGTATTGCAGCATGTCTTGCTATTGCGCTGCCTTCCTGGTATCTCGGGAAATTATTCCCTGTTATCGGAGGTGCTGTTATTGCCATTTTATCAGGGATGGTCATCACTCTTATATGGAAGGATAAAAAGAGTGCCGATTCCGGTATCCGTTTTACTTCCAAAATGATCCTGCAAACAGCGGTCGTATTACTTGGTTTCGGTATGAACCTTAATGTAATTCTTGCTACTGGAAAGCAATCCCTTCCTATTATAGTTTGTACGATTTCCACTTCCCTTTTAATTGCCTTTGCCCTTCACCGGGTGATGCATATCCCTTCCAACATATCTACACTGGTCGGTGTGGGGTCTTCTATCTGCGGCGGATCTGCAATTGCTGCAACAGCACCGGTAATCGATGCCGATGATGACGAGGTTGCACAGGCAATTTCCGTTATTTTCTTTTTTAATGTACTTGCAGCTGTATTGTTTCCTGTTTTTGGTCATATGATCGGTTTTTCCACAACTTCCGGAGAGGCCTTTGGTATCTTTGCCGGAACTGCCATCAATGATACTTCATCCGTTACTGCTGCTGCTTCCACCTGGGACAGTATGTGGAATCTGGGCAGCGCAACACTGGATAAAGCAGTCACTGTTAAACTCACCAGAACACTTGCCATTATTCCGATCACGCTCATTCTTGCCTTGATTCGTGCACACCGTGCCAAATCAGAAAATACCACAGGAAATTTCAGTCTGAAAAAAGCTTTTCCTTTTTTCATTATCTATTTTATCATTGCTTCCATTATTACAACCATCGCAGTAAATTGCGGGATATCCGTTTCTGTGTTTACTCCCTTAAAGGAACTGAGTAAGTTCTTTATCATTATGGCAATGGCTGCAATCGGTCTGAACAGTAATATGATCAAGCTGATCCGTACCGGCGGCAAACCGATTTTATTGGGAGGTGCCTGCTGGATCGGCATTACAGCAGTCAGTCTTCTGATGCAGCACTTATGCCATATCTGGTAAAATCACATAAAAAAATTTCCACCCTTGCATTTTGGCGTGTCCGGCCGGCATAATGATTCCATATCAGAATATACAGTACGGAGCGCTGAAAATGCTTCAGAATGGAGTTATCATGAATTTTCTGGAAGAACGGATCATAAAAGACGGACAGGTACGGGAAGGAAATGTTCTGAAAGTGGACAGTTTTCTGAACCATCAGCTTGATGTTGCACTGTTGGATCAGATCGGTCAGACCTTATTTGAAAAATACAAAGACAAAAAAATAACCCGGATACTTACGATTGAAGCATCCGGGATTGCAATTGCATGTATGGCCGGACAATATTTTCATGTTCCGGTTGTTTTTGCCAAAAAAGCAAAAAGTAAAAATCTGGATGGAGATCTCTATACCGCGGCAGTGCGTTCCTTCACTTATGGAAAGGACTACGATATCACACTGTCCAAAAAATTTCTGACTGCAAATGATACGGTACTGATTGTAGATGACTTTATGGCGATTGGAAACGCCATGCGCGGCCTGCTGGCTATCTGTAGTCAGGCAGGAGCATGCGTAGGCGGCATCGGTATCGCAATTGAGAAAGGTTTTCAGGGCGGTGGAGACAGCCTGCGCGCAGATGGTTATGATCTGACCTCACTTGCGATCATTGAACATATGGACATGAACAGCGGGATTGTATTCCGTACCTGAATGCCACCTTTCGATTAATTTTTTTCTGTCAGGCTTTTTCCCTGTGCGATTTCAAGATCCACACCGGTAGGATTGGGTTCATCGTCTTCGAACACATAATCTTTTCCCGGTAAAATGGCATTCAGCAGGATACCCACAAGTGATCCTGTAGCAAGGCCCGAAAAGCCGATCGTCACAGACCCGAAAGTAAAGTTCAGTGCCCCTGCTGCCGAATAATTGATTCCAATCGATAATACCAGGATCAGCGCTGCAATAATTACATTACGGCTCTTGGCAAAATCAACTTTGGTTTCAACAATATTGCGTACGCCGACTGCGGAGATCATGCCATACAAAACCAGTGATATGCCTCCGATTGTTGCTCCCGGCATTACTTCAATGATTGCAGCAAATTTAGGGCAGAAAGAAAACAATACTGCAAAATATGCTGCGATCCGGATCACGCGCGGATCATATACTTTGGTCAATGTCAGTACACCGGTATTCTCTCCATAAGTAGTGTTGGCCGGTGCACCGAAAAGAGCTGCAACACAGGTTGCCACCCCGTCTCCTGTCAGTGTTCTGTGAAGTCCCGGATCTTTGATATAGTTGATTCCGACAGTTGATGAAATAGCCGAGATATCCCCAATATGCTCCATCATCGTTGCAAATGCAATCGGAACGATGGTAATAACTGCGGTAATCAAAAGTGACGTATTGGTTTTTCCTCCTGTAAAAATTGCAAATACCGTACGGCTGTAATCAATCGGCAAGCCAATCCATGCTGCCTGTACAACCGGCGTAAAATCGATCAATCCCGTAATGGCTGCAACTGTATAGGAACACAGCACGCCCAGCAAAATCGGAATGATTTTGATCATCCCTTTCCCCCAGACATTACAGATGATTACCACTGCAATAGCAATCAGTGCAATTCCCCAATTGGTGGAACAGTTTTCCACTGCCGATTTGGAAAGATTCAGTCCAATGGCTATGATGATCGGTCCTGTCACAACCGGCGGGAAAAACTTCATTACCTTATTTGCACCATAAATTTTGAACAATCCTGCAAGCACCAGATAAACAAGTCCTGCAATTGCCACACCAAAGCAGGCGTATGGCAACAATTCTTTTTCACCATGCGGGGCAATCGCAGCATAACCTGCCAGAAACGCAAATGACGATCCCAGAAACGCAGGCACCTTCTTCTTGGATATCAGATGAAAGAGCAAGGTTCCGAGCCCTGCAAACAACAGTGTTGTTGATACACTCAGTCCTGTCAGAAGCGGAACCAGTACCGTTGCACCAAACATTGCAAACATATGCTGCAGCCCCAGCACCAGCATTTTGGGTGTCCCCAGCACACGTGCATCATAAATCCCATTTTCCCCAATTGAAACTTTTTTCTTTTCCATGTATACCCCTTTCATGAATGCGACGAACCATGTTCCAAAAAAGAAAAGCACGTCACAGGGAAGTTTTGGCTTCCCCGGACGTGCTTTTATATAATTGAAACTTTACCTGCGATACTTCTTCGAATATCTCTGGGTTTCATCTTTTTCTCCGTACAATTTTTTTCTTTTATATAGTATATGTTTCACCTGAAAACGTCAAGATACCTGTATCCAAAAATACATAAAAATATGTATTGTATTAAACCGGGTGCAGTATTATGATACATAGATGTTAGAATTGCATTCGACAAAAAACTATAATTTGTATATGTCCTATACATTTGTCAGTGCAAACGGGAGTTTATCATGATTGTTCTGGGCAAAAAAATTCATTTAACATCTTTTCGCGTTATCAGCTTTGGCTTTTTATTTACAATTCTGGCAGGAAGCTTTCTGCTGATGTTGCCATTTGCTACGCAGGGAACTGAAAATGCCAGTTTTATCGATTCACTTTTTACTGCAACTTCAGCAGTATGCGTGACAGGTCTGGTTGTTCATGACACTGCTACTTACTGGACATCCTTTGGTCATGTTGTAATCATATCGCTGATTCAGATCGGCGGAATGGGTGTTATTACTGTAGCGGTTGCTCTTGCCATGATCTCCGGTCGCAAAATCGAACTGATGCAGCGCAGTACCATGAAAGAAGCGATTGCTGCTCCACACGTTGGCGGAATTGTTCGCCTGACCCGTTTCATTGTAAAAATCACAATTGCAATCGAATGCCTTGGTGCACTGATCATGGCTCCGGTGTTTATCCGTGATTTCGGAATCGGAAAAGGTATCTGGTATGCCTTCTTTCATTCCATATCTGCCTTCTGCAATGCAGGATTTGACCTGATGGGTATTCGCGGTCAGTATTCCTCCTTAACCTCATATGTTGCGCAACCGGCTATCAATCTTGCAATTACGGGTCTGATCATATCCGGTGGTCTCGGCTTTCTTACCTGGGAGGATATTCTTTCACATGGTCTGCATTTCCGCAAATACAGACTGCAAAGCAAAATGATTCTTACGATAACGCCTTTTCTGATTGTTTTGCCTGCTCTCTTCTTTTATTTTTATGAATTTGCAAATGTTGCAGGTCCTGCAAGAGTTTGGCTTTCCTTCTTTCAATCCGTCACACCCAGAACTGCAGGTTTCAATACTGCTGATCTGGCAGCACTGAGTGAACCAAGTGTAGCTATTATTACCATACTGATGCTCATAGGTGGTTCCCCGGGATCCACTGCAGGCGGTATGAAAAATACAACCCTGTTCTTTTTGCTACTTTCTTCTCTATCCGTTTTTCGCAGAAAAAATGACACCGTATGTTTTCATCGCCGCATATCAGATGATACACTCAAAAATGCATCCACTATTCTGATGATGTATCTGGTTCTGTTCCTGACAGGTGGACTGATCATCAGCTGCGTTGAAAAAATACCGATTCATGTCTGTCTGTTTGAAACTGCATCTGCCATTGGAACGGTTGGTCTGACACTTGGTATTACCCCTACATTAAGTGCGGTTTCCAAACTGGTTCTGATCTGTCTGATGTTTTTCGGAAGAGTTGGTGGTTTGACACTTATTTTCTCAGCAGCTGCAAACCCACGGCACAATCTTTCCCGTTTTCCACAGGAAGATGTTACTGTTGGCTGAATACTGGCATACTACATATCCATCTGTGTTTTATGAACTATTGAAAAAATATAGCATGCCATCGATACGGCATGGAAATGAGGCATTTTATGAAAAGTATCTTATTGATCGGACTTGGAAGATTCGGAAGACATGTTGCAAAAAAATTGAATGAGCTTAATCATCAGGTAATGGCTGTTGATAAACTGGAACGCCGTGTAGACGCTGTGACTTCGTATGTAACAAATGCGCAGATCGGTGACAGTACCAATGAGGAATTCCTGCGTTCTCTCGGAATCGATAATTTTGATGTCTGTATTGTAGCCATCGGTGATGATTTCCAGAGTTCCCTTGAAACAACTGCTTTACTGAAAGAACTGGGTGCCAAAATGGTTGTTTCCAGAGCTGCCCGCGATGTACATGCTAAATTCCTGCTTCGGAACGGCGCCGATCATGTTGTATATCCGGAAAGACAGCTTGCGACCTGGACCGCCATCCGCTTCAGTTCTGAGCACATTTTTGATTACATGGAACTGGATAAGGATTCTGCTATTTTTGAAATATCAACTCCGGATGAATGGATCGGAAAGACCATTGGAAGTCTGGATATCCGTAAACAATTTGATTTGAATATTCTTGGGATCAAACATGATGGTAAACTGGATCTGAAAATCACACCGGAAACTGTTTTTGTAAAAGGAGAAGATTTGTTGGTCCTTGGCAACAGCAAAAATGTGCAAAAGCTTTTTCATGAATAATTGTATCTTTTGTGATCCGTTTCTTTAACTTATTTTATTGTTGCTAATAAAAGCGTAAGGCAGTCATATTCTCGAGAATATGGCTGCCTTTTTATGCAGAATACAGAAACCCTGTCGCCAGATTAAAGCAGATTACTGCTTCTGTTACATGTAGTTCAACAAAATCACGCTGCTTTTCATGTTTTCCCTGCTGAAACTGCAAGATCCACCTGTTGTACGGTTCCTGCCTCTCCATTCTCATGCAGAAATACTCCCGTTGACCGAATCACGCCGGTTGTTTCGCCATCATTTCCTTTTTCCGTAAATTCCGTACCTGCTTTTCTCAAAAAGATTGCACCTACTCCGGCATTTTTCAGACTCAGCATCTTATCGCTTCCATCTTCATTTTTCATCCACACACTCAGTTCATTCCACACCTTATCATTTTCATCTATCCAGCCATTTCCATCACTATCATATTTCTGCAAATCTTTAAATCCATTTCCACTTTGGGCTCCGAACAGTTCTGTTCCATCGTCAACTTTTCCGTTCCCGTTTTTATCAAGTGCAAGAAACCCTGATCCACTGCACAGTTTTGATATTTTTTCATCTTCCCCATCGCAGTTCAGATCAAACAGAAATTTCTGATCAGAAATCCGGGTAACGGAAGAAGCAACATTAATAACAAGCGGATCCTGCAGTACTGTATTCTGCGTGGTACTGATTTTTGTATACCTGGCAAAACTTCTGCTCATTCCAATACTGACCCCGAAATCAATCACTCTCCCATCCTCTGTATAAGCTTTTCCGGTTCCCGTAAAAGAAGTTACTTCCTGTTCTGCTTCAATTGCCGTACTTTCTGTCGTAAACAGTCCGGAAGTGTCTCCGCCCTGCAATCCTGCCAGTTCATTCTGCAAACTGCTTCTGAATGAAGCCATTTCTCCGCTGTACATGAAGTCAAACATCTTTAAAATCGCCTGTAATAAATTGATCTGCATGGTTGTCAGTAGATCATTGCTATTGTCCTTCTGCGTCTGATTTTTTAAATACTCTGTTTTATGGGAACTGATGTCCGAATACCCATTACCCTGATTCAGGGCATTGTAGTCTGTACACATCTCCGTTCTGCTTTCGTAAATATCCCGTTGACTTACTGCTGCATTTCCACTTAAGTTCATCAGATTCTGTCCAAATCCCACTCTTTCATATACCGCACCATACTTTTGATAATTTCTGTTGGAACTCAAATTCACATTACTTGCCGCAATCCTCATAAATCCACCGCCCTTCTCTTTGATGTTTACAGGAGACTGCTCCGCGGTCTCTGCATAAAAATGGCGTCTCTTTCACTTCATCCGTGAAATTGACGCCATCCTTTGCCAGTTATTACAGCGATTTTCCTGGCTGTTTTTGTTTACATCATTTATATCGGTGGATTATTCTTTTTTCGTTATGTAATCTCTACATATTCAGCAATTTATTTCTTACCGGTAAGAATCTCCTGTGCATTTGTAATACGTTCCTGCGTAGGTGTTTTAACATCTCCAAGTGTATATTCCATTCCGAGTTCTTTCCATTTATATGCGCCCAGAGAATGATATGGTAACACTTCTATCTTTTGTACATTTTCAAGTTTCCGGATAAAATCTGCCAGCAGATGAAGATATTTATCATCATCTGTCACGCCCGGTACCAGAACATGCCGGATCCAGACCGGTGTCCCTGTTTCCGAAAGGTACTGTGCACAGTCCAGAATATTGCGGTTTGAATGTCCGGTAAGTTCCTGATGCTGCTCTTCATCAATATGCTTCAAATCCAAAATTACCAGATCCGTATGTCGCATCAGTTCTCTGAATTTTGTAAAAAAAGGCTCCTGTCTTGTAAATGGCTGCGCTGAAGTATCCAGAACGGTATTAATTCCACGCTGCTTTGCTTTAATAAAAAGTTCTATGAGAAAATCAATCTGCAGAAGCGGCTCTCCTCCACTTACCGTAATACCGCCATCATTGCGCCAATAGCTTCTGTAACGCTCTGCTTTATCCAGAATTTCATCCGCATCCATCCATTTTTCAGATGATGCCGCCCATGTATCTGCATTATGGCAATACCGGCACCGCATCATGCAGCCCTGCATAAAAATCACGAATCTGACGCCCGGCCCGTCAACTGATCCAAATGATTCCAGTGAATGTATTGCACCTTTCATCCCAGTCCTCATTTCTGCGCTTTTCACCCGCTGCGCTGCGGATCTTATTTATATTATAGAATTCAAATTTGCCAATTCCAGGCTTTCTGTTCAAAAACGGGCGGTCAAATTAAATGACCGCCCGTTTTGCACATTACATATCTGTATGACAGGTTCTGGAAATTACATCCATCTGCTGTTCTCTGGTCAGATCAATGAACTTAACCGCGTATCCGGATACACGGATCGTGAAATTCGCATATTCCGGTTTTTCCGGATGTTCCATTGCATCTATCAGTTTTTCTGTACCAAACACGTTTACATTCAGATGATGTGCCCCACGATCAAAATATCCGTCAAGTACATTAACCAGATTCTGGCTTCGTTCTTCATCTGTATGACCGAGTGCACCCGGATTCACCGTCTGCGTATTGGATATTCCATCCAGTGCATATTCATACGGCAGCTTCGCAACGGAATTAAGTGATGCCAGCAGTCCATTCTGTTCTGCGCCATAGGATGGATTTGCTCCTGGTGAAAGCGGTGTCCATGCCTTTCTTCCATCCGGAAGAGTTCCGGTATTCTTACCATAAACAACATTTGATGTAATGGTCAGAATGGAAGTTGTTGCCTCGGAGTCGCGATAGGTATGATACTTTCTCAGCTTTGTCATGAATGTCTTAAGCAGCCATACTGCAATATCGTCTGCTCTGTCATCATCATTTCCGTAATGCGGGAAGTCTCCCTCAATCTGAAAATCGGTTGTAATACCGTCTTCATCACGAATTGCCTTTACTTTTGCATATTTGATAGCAGAAAGTGAATCAACAACATGTGAAAACCCTGCAATACCGGTTGCAAATGTACGTCTTACATCGGTATCGATCAATGCCATTTCTGCAGCTTCATAATAATATTTATCGTGCATATACTGAATCAGATTCAGTATATTTACATATAAACCTGCAAGCCAGTCCATCATGACATCGTATTTCTTCATTACATCATCATAATCCAGTATTTCAGATGTTACCGGTTTATATGCCGGTCCTACCTGTAACTTGTTTTTCTCATCAATACCGCCATTGATCGCATAAAGCAGACATTTTGCAAGGTTCGCGCGCGCTCCGAAAAACTGCATTTCCTTACCGGTCTGTGTTGCAGATACACAGCAGCAGATAGAATAATCATCTCCCCATACAGGACGCATAACATCATCATTTTCATATTGAATGGAACTTGTCGTAACAGAAATCCATGAAGCATACTTTTTGAAATGCTGAGGCAGTCTGGACGAATAGAGCACTGTCAGATTTGGTTCCGGAGAGGGTCCCATATTCTCAAGTGTATGCAGGAAACGATAATCGCTCTTTGTAACCATATGGCGACCATCCTGACCAAGTCCGCCTACTTCCAGTGTTGCCCATACCGGATCTCCTGAAAACAACTGATTGTACGAAGGAATTCTCGCAAATTTGACCATCCTGAATTTCATAACCATATGGTCAATGAGCTCCTGTGCCTGGGATTCGGTCAAAGTTCCTTCTCTCATATCTCTTTGAATATAAATATCCAGAAAAGTAGAGATACGGCCAACACTCATTGCCGCCCCGTTCTGAGATTTTACTGCAGCAAGATATCCGAAATACAGCCACTGAATCGCTTCCTGCGCATTCTTTGCCGGTGCTGAAATATCGAATCCATAAACCTTTGCCATTTCAGCGATCTGTTTCAGTGCACGGATCTGATCTGCAAGTTCTTCTCTCTGACGGATAATATTATCTGTCATCGTTCCGGATCCACAGTTTGCCAGATCTTCTTTCTTTTTTGCAATCAGGAAATCAATTCCATAAAGAGCAATTCTTCTGTAATCACCTACAATACGGCCTCTTCCATATGTATCCGGAAGTCCGGTCACAATCTTACTGTGACGGGCCAGTTTCATTTCGGGTGTATAGGCATCAAACACTGCCTGATTATGTGTCTTATGATAGTCCGTAAAAATTTTGTGCAGTTCGGGAGCCGGTGTATAGCCATATGTCGTACATGCTTCTTCTGCCATTTTAATTCCGCCGTATGGCATGAAGGCACGTTTTAAAGGCTTATCAGTCTGTAAACCTACAACTTTTTCCAGATCTTTATCCTGTTCGCTGATGTAACCCGGGCCATATGCCGTAACAGAAGAAACAATCTCTGTTTCCATATCAAGAACACCATCTTTTGCACGTTCCTGTTTCTGCAGATCCTGCAGCATTCCCCACAGCTTCTCTGTAGCCTGTGTTGGTTTTTCAAGGAATGATTCGTCTCCATCATATGGTGTATAGTTATCCTGTATAAAGTCTCTTACATCGACATCATCTAGCCAATGTGTTCCGCAAAAGCTTCGCCATTCCTGCTTTAACATATCAGATTCCTCCTAAATAAAACAACGCGTTTACTGTAACGGACCGAGTATAGCATGCAACGCAATATTTTGTCAAATTTTTAACATACACAATATATTGTGTTTCAGTTATCTTCTGGCACGTCATATTGTATCATTGTAGAAATCGTCCGTCAATAGTTCCATTAAATATATCTCTTGAGAATATAATTTCGTCAGTTTTCCGCTTTATATTATGAAATAATTGCTCTGTCAGATTCACAATATATCGATCTGTTCACCTGCCAATGCCTTGTTCATACTGCGGACTGCGCAGAACTTACCGCACATACTGCATGTATCACTATGATCGTCTTCCGGCGCTCTGCTGTCTCTGATCTGTCTTGCGGTTTCAGGATCCATTGCTTCCATCCACTGTGCATCCCAATCCAGTTTTTTTCTGGCATCTGCCATTCGATCATCCTGACTTCTTGCCTGTGGAATTTTTTTCGCTATGTCAGCCGCGTGTGCAGCGATTCGGCTTGCAATAATTCCCTGCCTGACATCTGCAAGATCTGGAAGTGCCAAATGCTCTGCCGGTGTAACATAACACAAAAAAGCCGCACCTGCCGCAGCTGCGATTGCTCCCCCGATCGCTCCCGTAATATGATCATATCCCGGTGCGATATCCGTTACCAAAGGTCCCAGAACATAAAAAGGTGCTCCTTTGCAAATCGTCTGCTGCAATTTCATATTTCCCGCAATCTGGTCCATCGGCATATGACCCGGTCCTTCCACCATAACCTGAACATCCCGTTTCCAGGCGCGCTCGGTCAGTTCCCCAAGCCGTATCAATTCTTCAATCTGACAGCCATCTGTTGCATCTGCAAGGCATCCGGGTCTGCAGGCATCCCCCAGGCTGATTGTTACATCATGTTCTCTGCAGATTTCAACAATTTCATCATAAAATTCATAAAACGGGTTTTCATTTCCTGTCATTGTCATCCATGCGAACAGAAGGCTTCCGCCACGACTTACAATATTCATTTTACGACTGCCTTTTCGAATCTGTTCGATTGTCTTTCTGGTAATCCCGCAGTGCAGCGTTACAAAATCAACTCCATCCTGTGCATGCAGTTTTACAATATCGATAAAGTCCTTTGCTGTCATGGATGCCAGATCTCTCTGATAATGAATGACTGCATCATATACCGGCACTGTACCGATCATCGCAGGGCATTCCATACAAAGTTTTTGCCGGAACGGCCGGGTATCTCCATGGCTGGAGAGATCCATGATCGCCTCTACTCCAAGGTTGACAGCACTCATAACTTTCTGCATCTCTGCATCATAATCTCTGCAGTCCCTGCTGACACCAAGGTTTACATTAACCTTGGTCCGCAACATACTTCCGATTCCGTTCGGATCAAGTTTTTTATGATTCAGATTTGCAGGAATGACAACTTTTCCCTGCGCTGTCAGTTCCATTATTTCGGATTCCCTGTACATTTCTTTTTGTGCGACAATTTTCATTTCCTTTGTCAGGATTCCTTTTCTGGCTGCTTCCATCTGTGTACAATATTCTCTGCTCAATGTATTCTCCTTTTTATGCTCTTTCATAACAGCGTTATCGATTTTCAGTCTATTTTCCGATGTATGTTCCGGTTACGCCAACCCAATGATTTAATGGCCCGTTTCCGTGTCCCAGAATCATTTTCTCCGCAATTGCATCGCTGACATATGCCTTTGCTCTTTTGATGCTTTCACTGAGCAAAAAACCTTTTGCAAGATTTGCAGCAATTGCGCTCGAAAGTGTGCATCCCGTACCATGTGTATTGTTATTGACAATTCTTTTTCCATAAATCCATTCCATATGATTTTCTTCCCAAAGAAGATCATTTGCATCACCTGCAGCATGACCCCCCTTTAGCAAAACAGCACAGTGACAGGTCGTGCCAATAATTTCCACAGCTTTCTCCATTTCACATTCTGATGAAATACATTGCCCTGACAACACTTCCGCCTCCGGGATATTCGGTGTCAGAAGTTTGACAATCGGAAACAGCTTCTTTTTCATCAATACAATTGCCTGATCGCTGATCAATCTGGTACCGCTCGAAGATATCATGACGGGATCCAGTACTACTCGCTCTGCCCGGTATGCAGATAAACGCTCCGCGACCATACAGATATTTTCTGCAGATCCCAGCATCCCTATTTTGACCGCATCCGGTTTGAAATCTGCATAAATACTGTCGATCTGTTCCTTTACAAAATTTGCAGGAACATCCATCCTGTCCGATATCCCCATTGTGTTCTGTGCCGTCAGTGCTGTCAGTACCGTCATCGCATAGGTACCGTTTGCAAACATTGTTTGTATATCCGCCTGAATACCTGCTCCTCCACTGCAATCGCTCCCCGCAATAGATAAAACCGTATGCATATGATTTTTCCTTTCTGATTTAACTTATCTTCTGCAGATATCTGAGTGCATGTGTCCGATAGAGTGCTCCGATCAGAACAGCCGCGGCACAGGTCCCACCGCAGGTGCTGACCAGAAATGGAATGATATAAGCAAAGAGTGCTGCCTGTTTTCCCATAAAATACAATGCAACCGGGTATGCCAGCAGCCCTCCCAGAATCCCCGTGCCGAATATCTCTGCCAGATAAGTCGGCAACAGTTTCCCGACATAACGGTAGGTCACGCCGCAGCAAAAAGCGCCCAGCATACTGCCGGGAAATGCCATAAGCGTACCAGTCCCCATAAGATTCCGGATCAGTGAAGTGCAAAACGCAATTGCTACACCGTAAAAAGGCCCTAAAAAAACGGCTGCAAGCACATTGACCATATGCTGCACCGGAAAGCATCTGGATGCTCCGATTGGAATGGAAAAAGATGAAAGAGATACGGCAAGTGCTATCAGCATGCCTGAAACTACTATTTTTCTGACTTCCTTTTTTTTCATATGATACCTCATGCTGCGACTGTATTTGTTAAAGCAGTGCGCAACTGCCCGGTCGGGCGCAGCACCGATCTTTTATTTTCTTCTTTCTGACCACATCGCATCGCAGTGTTTGCGCATGGTTCTGGCAGCCTGCTCGATATCGCGCTGCGCAAAAATCCCTGATATAACAGCTGCACCGGAAAGTCCACACCCGCTAAGCAGCTCTACATTTTCTGGACAGATTCCTCCGATTGCAACTACGGGAATCTGCACATTTGCAGTGATATTGCAGTAATCTGCCCTGCTGATCGGATGTGCATCTTTTTTGGTTGCCGATCCAAACGCGGCACCGGCTCCCAGATAATCTGCTCCTGCCTGCTGTGCATGAACTGCTTCTATCACATTGTGCACCGTTACACCTATTATTTTTCCGTCCCCCAGAACACCTCTCGCCCTGTGTATTTCCATGTCTTCCTGTCCGATATGAACACCGTCCGCATCTGCAAGTCTGCATATTTCCACATCATCATTGATCAGAAGCAAAATTCCATATCTGTGGCAAAGCGTTCTGAGCGCAATTGCTTCCTGCAAGAAACGATTTTTATCCAGTTCTTTCTCCCGAAGCTGCACCATTGTCACACCTCCGCGGATTGCTTTTTCCACCACTTCCTCAATTGTCTGTCTTTTTATCCACCTTCTGTCTGTTACCGCATATAGCCGTAGATCTTCCTTTTTAAATTGTACATTTTCCATCTGTATTCCTTTCCGCTATCTGCTTATTTCATCCATCAGATACATGCCAAAAGTCCCTGTTCCGGTGCTTCCTGTCACCAGCATTTTCTGCTTCGCCTCCTCTGCTGCATCATTATAGAAATGGATACACTGCGCAACCGTTTCGGTTTTCTCCCCCTGTACCATATAGATTGCAGCAAGACTGCAGCAAATCAGTCCGGACAGCATACAACCGGCCCCTGTTATTTTCTTCAGAAGGTCTGTCCCGCTTTTTTCTGTCAGAATTTTTTTTCCATCGGTTATGATATCCGTTTCTCCTGTTACGACGATGATTGCACCTGTTTTTACTGCCAACTGCTGTATGCACTCCGGCGGCAGGAAATCATCTGCAGCTTCCACCCCGCTGTGGTTGGATCCCATATGACAAAGTGCAGCAACTTCTGTTGCATTTCCCCTGATACAGGTAAAATGAATCTGTTCCAGTAACTGCGACAGAATACCGTCCCGAAAAGAGGATGCTCCTGCGCCAACCGGATCCAGTACTACAGGGATTCCTCTCCTGTTTGCTTCTTTACCTGCAAGCAGCATTGCCGTACAGCCTTTTGCAGAAGGCGTTCCAATATTGATCAGGAGTCCATCTGCCGCCGCAGTTATCTCTGCCGCTTCTTCCGGTGCAGCTGCACAGATTGCCGTTCCGCCTGCAGCAAGCACTATATTGACCACATCCTTTACCGTCACATAGTTCGTAATCATATGGATCATTGGCTTTTTTTCTCTTATAACATCGGATAATCCCTTTTGCATCCCTTTCTCTTTTCCTCCACATTTCCTGCAAAACAAAAAAACGGCGCCCGATTCCGGACGCCGCACGTATGATCATATAAAATAATAATCCCGCTAACATCCCTACGTTGGCATTATCCAAATCAGGTTCAGGGTCGTGCACATGCACCTCTCAGCCTCTCGGCTCCCCTTGTTATTTTTGCTATGAAATTCTACAACCTGTATTACCGTATCACAGGCTGCGGGCAAATGCAAATACAAAAAAACAGCATGGTTGATTGACCTTCCTTCCTAACAATGCTATGCTCAAATATATGAGTATGAACCATTACCATACATACAAATGTGCCGAAACGGCACAGAAACGGGGCTTGTTATGGAAAAGAAAAGTTCTTCTGTTCTTCCGTCAATTATTATCTGTATCAGTGTTATCGTCAGCTGTCTGATCCTTGCCTTCAGCTTTTTAAGTTATAAAAAAAGCTATGGCCACTATATCAGTGCAACCGGTTCAGCAAGTGTAGACTTTGAATCCGATCTGATCGTATGGCGCGGTTCATTTTCCGCTCACGACTCAACTTCCCAGGCTGCCTATGCCACGATTAAAAGTGATGCCGCACAGGTTAAAAATATCTGACCGACAATGGTGTCAAGGATTCTGAAATCGTATTCAATTCTGTGGATATATCACAAAGCTACAGTTACTCTTATGATATGAATGGTAATCAGACTTCTGCAACGCCTACCGGTTATGACCTTACACAGGGCATTGTTGTCACCTCTTCCAATATTGACACCGTGGAAAAAATATCCCGTGACATCTCCAGTCTGCTGGCCTCCGGTATCACCTTCACTTCCGCTTCTCCTGAATATTATTGCTCCAAACTGGATGATGTAAAACTGGATCTGATTGAAAAAGCTACAAAAAATGCCAAACAGCGCGTGGATATTATGGCCAAACAAACCGGATCAAAGGTTGGAAAACTGACCAGTTCCGATCTCGGTGTTTTCCAGATTACAGCTAAGAATTCCGGTACATCCAATTATTCCTATGATGGTGCACTGGATACTTCTTCCAGAGAAAAAACAGCTACCATAACCGTTAATCTGCAGTATTCCATCAAATAAAACGATGTAAAGCATATCGTTAAACCAAAAGTGCCTCCGGATCATTCTCCGGAGGCACTTTTTTTCATGTTGCATACATGCTGCGTAATTAAGGCAAATATGATCGGACTGAACTGATTTTTCCAAATCAGCCGGCTACCATCGAATTGCTTGCCGTATCATAGTGATATCCTGTTCCGGTATCTGTTACATTTCCATATACATCCACGGTATAGTATTTTCCGTCCACTCCAAGACGATACCATGTGGAAGCTTCTGATTGTGCTGCAGTAGCCGTATTTTTTGTGGTAACAACATTTTCATAGAATATAATAACTCCGGAAGCATCCTGATATCCATACACATCATTATATACATTTTCCTGCCTAGAATAATCTTTATGATGAATCACAAACTGTATACGGTTTTTGTCCAGATTATCAATCGCATCCTGTGGTGTCATATATGAAATCTCGTATGATGTGAGCGCTGCCGCATAATTGATCGGACCGCCTTCCAGGACAGCAACAACACTTCCATTCTGATATACTGTTTCTTTTGCCTTTACAGCAGTACTTCCTGACGTCTTCATTATTCCCGGCGTTCCTGTCGTTACTGTATTGACAAACAGCGTATCCGCACCGCTGTATGTTGAAAGTTCAGCATACGAAGATGTCTCCGCGGCAATATCATCATACGTCATGGAATGCACGGCAGAAGCATCCATTCCAACATTTCCCACTCCAATTGCATTAATTCTGGTTGTTCCTGTTCCCTCTGCATCAACATTAACCGAAAATATCTGCTCGCCATTAACATAAATTCCCGCTCTGGTACGATCTACTGACAAAATAACATATCCGTTTAATCCGCCGACACTGATTTTTGCAATTGCACCATTAATATTGATCGTATATGCTGCAGCATCATCGCTTGTCACAACCGCCTTCATGGTACTTGTGCTGCTGTCACTTCCCTGTACACCATTTCCTGTAACCTGTGTACCACTGCCTCCCACTGCCTCTTGCGCAAAAACCGGTGTTCCTGCCAGTATAATACCCGCCATAACTGCCAGTAGCATCGCAGATACTTTTTGTAAACCTTTTTTGCATAATCGATTCATGTCCTGCAATTTCCTCCATCGCATTTCTGTTCTGATTATTGTATCTCACTTCTGTACCGTTATCAGAAATTATAGGACTTTTTTTGCAGTATATGCAATATATATACCTTATTTCACAAAATCTACATATTTATACATTCTTTTCAGAATGTTTCTTTTGAAACTGCATTTTCAGCCTGCGTTTTATCTGCAAAAAGTATTCGGAAAATCCATCTTGTAACGGGGCCTGCGGCAAACAGATTCCACAACAGTGCCATGGGAAAATTTTTCATTACAGTTCCTGTCCATATTGTGGGAAGCCGCCAGGCATGGCATTGTAACCCATTTTTACTGCAACATTGTATACCTCCATTCCGATTGCCATGGTAATGGACATCAATATTCCAAACACAACTCCCTGCAGTTTATTTTTTGGCATTTTGCCCTACCCGCTTTCTGAAAAAAGCGTAATCTATTGTATTTACCAATAGACTACGCCTGAAAGACTTATTTCTATCATTACAGATAGATTCTTATGCTGTTTTTCAGAAGTGATTATAAAGATTTATTTTCAGATTTGCAAGCATATTTTTCATTTATGCAACCGGAACTTCTTCTTAACTTTATAACTCGTAAATACCTTCTTTTTCCGGTTGATATATCATTTTCTTAATCCGGATGACAGCCGGACCCGACGGAATTTCCCACTGAATGCAGTCCCCCTCCTTATATCCAAGAATTGCTGTTCCAACCGGAGAGAGAACTGATATTTTTTCCTTTTTCGGATCTGCTTCCCATGGATATACCAGACTGATTTCAAATTCGTCTTCTTCAACAGCAATCACTGCTTTCGAATTCATGGTAACTACCTTGTCTGATATCCGTTCAGAATTGACAATTACTGCACGATTTAATTCCTTTTCCAGCCTGCTGACTGACTGAATTTCTTTCTCCCTGTTGTTCACATCCGTAAGCATTTTCCCAAGTCTGCATGTATCTTTTCTTGTCACATATATTTCATGTGAAGTCATATGTATTCCTTTTAACAAATTCAGGTATTGCTCTATCGTCAATGAAAAAATCTTCATTTTTTCGTTTTCTCTTTCCAGAAGCATTCCGGCACCGGCACACATACAGATTGAAGCGACATTGTCATTATCAATTTTTGCTGTTACCTTCTGCATTCTCTCTTCCAGAAAAGCAATCTGCAATATTTTCTGTACCATTCCGGTTCCGACTCGTTTGTTCCAATTCTTTCTGTTTCCGATCACAACAACAATTTCGCAACAGGTACCTGATTTTATGGTACGAACGAATCCGATTGCTCTATCTGCTTTGTCATATACCATATAGAACCGCCCGTTTTGATTAAACAGATGTGTCACGACCGGAAGATTAACACGCTGCAGCATGCGCTGCATTTCTTCCGAAACATTCTCATAATCACTTAAGAACCTGGTCACTTCCGGATCTTTCATCCAAAGACACAGAATATGAACATCCTCTCTTGTTACTTCGCTGCAAAAAGCCAGTCCGTTTTTCATGCTAACCTCCCTTTCAAATGCCCATCTGTAAAAAAAAAGAGCCTCCCATAATATGCTTTCACATATTATAAAAAGCCCTTCTTTCATAAGACGGTTCTTTTTTCAATATCAGCAGTTATAATTCCATAACCGCAAAATTTATTTTTATGATATCATAGAAAAAAAAAATGTCAAATGCAGCGATCGGACAGTCCTGACAATGACATAAAAAGGAGAATTTGCTGTTATGCTAAAAATTTTTTCCGGAAAACCGGATGATATACAGAAAAGATCTTCCCGGGAACTGCGTGTATATGATTTTCTTGAACAATTACAGATAGAATTTCTGCGCGTTGATCATCCGCATGCAGATACCATGCAGGACTGCCAGGAAATTGATGCTGCCTTTCATTGTACAATATGCAAAAATCTTTTTCTCTGTAACAGACAACAGACTGCGTTTTATTTACTGATGATTTCGGGTGAAAAAGCTTTTAAAACAAAAGAACTTTCGGCACAAATAGGCTCTGCAAGACTTTCCTTTGCTCCCACAGATAAAATGCTGGAATATCTGGATATTCTTCCGGGATCAGTCAGTGTCATGGGACTCATGAATGATCACCGTAATCAGGTTCAGCTGCTTGTTGATAAAGACCTTCTGGAAGGCGAATATATCGGCTGTCACCCATGTGTCAATACTTCGAGTATGAAAATAAGGACTGCAGACATTATGAATATATTTTTGCCTGCAGTCCATCATGATCCGGAAATCGTTCAATTATCGGGTGAGTAATCGTAATTCCTTTTTCAGCAAATCATCCTCATGATTTTATCCGAAAACGGTCAATCATATTGTTCAGATTCTCAGATTCTTCAGAAAGCTCCTGTGATACTGCACTTGATTCCTGCGCAGTAGCGGAATTGCTCTGCACAACATTGGAAATCTGTTCAATACCCTGATCAATTTCTTCCATGCTCTGTACCTGATTACGTGCCATGGCTTCTGATTCATGCATCATCTGCGCAACATTATTAACAGAATCTTCTACCTGTTTGAGTGCCTCCATTGTTTCATCCACAACAATATTTCCATTGCGGATCTCATCCATGGTATCGCTGATCAACTGATGCGTACTCTTGGCCGCTTCCGTACTTTGATTCGCCAGCGTGCCGATTTCTCCTGCCACAACAGCGAATCCCTTCCCTGCATCTCCTGCTCTTGCAGCTTCGATAGACGCATTCAATGCCAGCAGCTGTGTCTGTTTTGCAATTGCCTCAATCGTATTGGTAATCTGCTCGATTTCCCTTGATGCATCTGTAATTCTTCCCATTGCATCCGTCACAAGCTTCATCTTGTGTCCGCCCGTCTGCACATCTGCCTGCACGGTTCTTGCCATATCGGTACTCTGCTTTGCAGCATCCGCCATGTTCTTTGTCTGTTGTGTTACAGTCGTTACCGATGCCGTCAATTCTTCAATTGCTGCAGCCTGATCCGTCGCTCCCTGTGCAAGATCCGATGCCCCCTGCGACATATTGGAAGCACCATGCGATACCTGCCCGGATGAGTTTCTGACCTGAACAAGTGTAGTTGATAATCTGTCTGTAATATCATCAAATGCATCTCTTATCTGTCCATAATCGGCAATATAAAGTTCAGGATGAGCAGATCCCGATGTAAAATCACCTCCTGCGATTTTATTCAGTGTTGCAATAATATCCTTTACAATCGCAGATATAGCTTTCGTAGAATGATCCAAATCTTCTGCCAGCTGGCCCAGTTCATCCTGTGACCTGATTGCAATATTAAAGTCCAGTTTGCCCGCCGCCATTTGATCGGCACCTTCTGCAATTGCCACAATCGGTTTCAAAATGCTCACAGAAAGCTTCTTCTTGGCGTTTATAATAAATAACAGAGCAAGGATCACAAGCAAAACAGCAATCACAGACAGTACAATTACAGTAGCCATCACAATCCGATACAAAGATGCCGCATTGGAAGCCGTTGTTGCCGAAACTTTCTTCAGATCCGCAGCAACCGCATCAATAGAAGGATACAGCGTTTTATTGTAATACGCATATATTTCTTCCTGTGTTTTTTTGTCCGTGAACATTTTCTCCAGCACAGCCCCGTTGTCCTTGACCGTATTCAAGTCTGTTCTGACCCTGGCTATCATTTCTGCATCATTGTATACGGCAGCAAATTCCGTTAATTCAGCATCAAAAGAGGTGAATTTATCTGTTACCTTATCAAGCTGCTCCTGCCTCTCGGCATCGTCCTGCGTTGCCATTGCCCACAAAAACGTCTTGGACAATGCCTGTATATCAATTCGAATCTCTCCCTGAATATTATCTGCTTTATAATAGGTCTGATACATCTGGAACAACCCTGCTTCACAGACAATCAGCGTTATACCGAGAGCAAGGATTGCAATCCCGGTCAACATAAATAATTTTTTAAAAACAAAATGAAATTTTTCTTCAACCTTCATTGCACGCAGCCTGTGCTCACTGACACTTGCAAGATATTTAATACTCATCGCTTTCCTCCTTGAAAACGGCATGATATATGTTGTATATCCTCCATGCCTGAATGACTACAATCATATTTATATCGACAGATCCCACTATATAAATGATAGTAATTCTATACTTTTCCCATTATACCATCAAAAAATATTTATCTGTTTTTTCTGCTTACTTTCTCCTATTTCTTTATTCATTAACATGCTAATATGAATATATATTCTTTTTATACTTTATTCATATAGGAGGATAATCCATGTTCAGAAAAATGAGTATCAAAGTCAAAATGCTACTGGGGATTTTGTCTGTTCTCATTGCCGCAATGATTCTTCTGACTGTAATCAGCGCAAACTCCAGCAAAACAATCATTGTCTCACAGGTTTCCCGGACAGCAAATTCTGATTTACAGGCAAACATCAATCAGGTAAATGATACCCTGAATCAGGTCCGGATGACCGCTGAAAACCTTGCCCGGGTTGTCGGTGCTTCCTATAAGACTACCGACATGGACACCTATGGTACAATGATCGCTAATATTATCAATGACAATCCTTCCGTTCTGGGGAGCGGTATATGGTTTGAGCCAAATGTATATGATCCCGCTTCCCGGTATGAAGGTCCCTATTGGTACAAAGATGGTGATAAGGTAACACTTACTTATGATTACAGTAACGCTGAATATGATTATTTTTCCCAGGAATATTATACCAATGTCAAATCCTTTACCAAAGCCGGTACTGTAATCACAGATCCCTATTATGACAAGACCAGCAACATGACCATGGCCAGCTGTTCCGCTCCGATCTTTGATTCCAACGGAACCTTTATCGGCTGTATCACCGTAGACATGGAACTTTCCAATATTCAGGATATGGTTTCCACCATTAAACTGGGCAAAACCGGAACCGCAATGTTGACCACTGCAAGCGGTGTATATATCTATACTGCAGACCAGGATAAAGTCGCAAATGCAACCAAAATTACAGAAGATAAGAACACTTCTCTTGCTGCCGCAGGAAAAAATGTTCTTGCAAACGACAGCGGAAAAGAATCCTTTCGGGATAACGGATCTGAATATACACTTTTTTACCAGAAAATTCCAAGTGTAGACTGGAAACTGATGATCCAGATGTCCAATTCTGAAATGGATGAGCAGGTTCGTACACTTACCTACAAAATGATCGGTATCTGTTGTTTCTTCCTGCTCCTCAGTGCCATCATTGTTTCGTTTCTGGTCAGCAGCATCTCCAACGAACTTGCAAGAGTTAAAAGTTTTGCAGGTTCCCTTGCAGGAGGAGATTTTACAATCAGCAAACTCTCTTCCCGGCACAAAGATGAACTGGGGCAGATGAGTGAGTCACTTAATAACATGTATGAGAGCAATCGCTCCATGTTACATGATATTTCGGACAAATCATCTGATATCAATGACTCCAGCAATTCTCTGAATACTATGGCAGACGATCTGCGTTCACAGTTTGACCGGATCCGTTCCACTATCTCAAACGTCAATGATGCCATGATGTCTTCCGGTGCTGCAACGCAGGAAGTAACTGCTTCTGTCGAAGAAGTAAATGCTTCTGTACAAACACTTGCTTCCGAAACAGCGAAAAACCGCGGAGATGCGGAAGCAATCAAATTACATGCAGCTGAAATTGAACAGAAAAGCCGCACTGCATATGAAAATGCTATCTCTATTGCCAATGCAAGGGAACAGGAGCTTTCCGCTGCAAATGAAAAGGCTGCTGTCGTAAATGAAATCGGAAGTCTTGCGAATGCGATCGCCGGTATTGCAGATCAAATCAACCTCTTATCTCTAAATGCTTCCATTGAGGCTGCGAGAGCCGGTGAACATGGACGTGGATTCGCTGTTGTTGCCTCAGAAATCAATAAGCTTGCAAACGATACCGGAGAAGCTGTCAGCAAAATACAAACTACCGTGGATGGTGTGCAGGAAGCCTTCCAGACACTCATAAACAGTTCAAATGAGCTGCTTGCTTTTCTGAAGGATACCGTCACCCCGGATTATGACAGTTTTGTTGCAGTCGGAAGACAATATGGTGAAGATGCCGCACTTTTCCGGAATCAGGCAGATCAGGTAGCCGAAATGGTTGAAAATATCCGGTCTGCCATGAATGAGGTGAGCAGTGCCATACAGAACATTGCAGAATCTACCCAGGAAACCGCTTCACATAGTTCTCAGATAAATGATTCCGTCAATAATGTTTCTGACGTAGTTGAAAATGTAAATGATATGTCAACCAAACAACAGACAATTGCAAAAGATCTGGATGGAATCGTTGGTCAATTCAAATTAAAATAATTTTTATACCTGCTCATATATACTTGTCAGTTATAAAAAAACAGATCTGATACAGGATATTTTGAACTTCCTGTCAGATCTGTTTTTATATTATTTGCATCAGAGAATTTCAAATTTTCTGGTACTCTCACTGAGTTGTCCGGCTACTTTGTTATTCTTCTGCATTGCTTCACCGATTCCCTGTATTTCTCCGACAATCTGGGATGAACTGTTTGCTGACATATTAATTGCCTTTGAACTTTCCTGCACCGAATTGGTAATGGTAACAATGGAATCCGCCATCTCTTCCATAATCATGCGCAGATTTTCTGCTTTTTGCGTAAAACGTGCAAGCATTTCATCCATCACAGTTGCTGTTTTTTCATAGCGATTTCCTGTTTCCACAAAAGAATCATAATCTCCGATCACCGTTGTATTAATAAAATCAATTACCTGCATGGCATTATCGGACAATGATTTTACAGCTTCTGTTACACTCTTACTGATATTTTGAATATTTCCTGCCGTCTGACGACTGTTTTCCGCAAGAGAACTGATTTCCTGCGCAACAACCGCAAACCCTTTGCCTGCTTCACCTGCTCTTGCTGCTTCAATCGATGCGTTAAGTGCCAGCAGATTTGTCTGTGAAGCAATTTCAAGAATATCATTGGTCAGTTCATTGATCTGTCCCACCTGTTCACTGTTCTTGACTGACTGTGTAAGAACTTTACTCAGTTCCTGCACTTTATGCCCCGTATTGTTTTTCTTCATGGAAGCATCTGATTTGATTGTATCAGCTTCTGCCTTTATTTCTTCTGCCCTTCTGGTACCTGCAATTACTTCATTTCCAATCTCATCTGCTGCAGTTTTTACATCTTCCAGTTTGCCATTGATTGTCTGCGCTGTTGATGAGACATTTTCCATACTGGCAGAGAGTTCCTCCAATGCTGCGGAAGTATTCGTCACATTATCATTTGCCATCCGGATCTGTGAAGTAACACGTTCGGATGCGTCTGTCAGAACAATTGTACCATCTTTCACATCTTTCATAATTCCCTGCAGTGTTGTCAGAAAATTATTAATACCATTTCTGATATAGGAAAGTTCTGAACTGGTCTGTGTCTTTATCCTGCAGGTAAGATCTCCTTTTCCCTTTTCAATATCTCCGATCATCCGATTCAGTTCTTCCGACATGGATCTGATCTTTTTGATGATCAGTCTGTAATTAATCAGAAAATTGACAATGCTGCAAATGATAAATATTATCATACCCGTTATCGCAGCCTGAATTCCATTATCACGCATTGTCTGCATGGAATCTGTACAAAAGGAAATGGATTTGGATATTGCAGCTTCAATATCTGTAAAATTGCCCGCCATCCTTGCCTGTGCAGGAACAACCCCGCTGGTGATCACGCTCATTGCCCCCTTCACATTATCCTTATCGCGAAGTGCAATCACCTGATTTACTGAGTCACTGAATGACTGATAATTCTTTGTCAGCTCCTCCAGATTTGATAATGCCTCCTGATCTGTTTCCTGCTGTGAAGCAAAGGTTTTTTTCAGGGAATTGATATTCTCATTTCCTGCCGCCTGCTGCTCTGTAATTTCTTTTGCGTATCCGTCCATTTGTGTTTTATCAGTAGAAAGTGCATATGCATAAAGATCATTTTCCATTGTCGACATATTTGACTTTATATTGCTTTCTGCAGAAGTCAGTCCCATTATATCATTCATCATATTTTTGGATGTTGTCACTGTAGAATCATAGGAACGCATGACAAAAAGCATCACCACACTAAAAACAACCAACATGATCAGATTGATTGTTGTAACCTGAAACGAAATCATCTGATAAAATCTCGGCTTTGCATTTGTCATTTTTCGAATGCCTTTTTTCTGTTTCATTTTTGATACTTACCTCCTGTAAGTTTTTCTTATCATACATGCAAATATATCATACACATTTTTTGTATTTTTTGCTATTTTTTCTTTGCTATTTTTTGTATTTTCTTGCACATTGCACAAAAAATGACTCTGAAAAACAATCAGAGTCCTTAGCTTTTATATACATTTACGGAATTAATTCATTTCCATTGATAAACCTGTCAAATCAGTTCTGCTATATCCGTATTCTCTCCAGTCAGTCCTACCCATGCTCCCTGTGATACCTCTGCAGCATCCCGGTGTGCCAGAAGCCATTTATTTCTTGCAAATAAAAGTCTGTCTTCCGGTGATTGTCCCGGTAGCTGAACTGTTCCGACATTCGTCTGGGAAGGAAGCGCGACCATAACACGAAATCCTTTATCCCTTGCTGCCTGACAGGGCGCATAATGAAAGGAAGTTGCATATACTTCAACCAGAACTCCTGCCGGCACCTTAAATGCTTTTACACAGGAAGTATCAACCTTGAAATCATGCATATCTGATTCTTTGGTCAATAACAGAATAAAATCTTCCGTACCAAGATTAAACTCACTGCATCTGTGATACTCCAGACAATTCAGCTTCGTATTATGACCGTTACACCATCCGAACTGTGTCGGCATACCACCATACAAACTAAGAGCCAGTTCAGCTGCCTGCGGAAGGTTCTGTAATGCCGGTTCTTCCGGTACATATCCCACGCCTTCCGGGAGCGGTGTACTTGCTGTAAGTGCATCTGTAAAGGGTTTTGTATCAATTCCCTCAATTACTTTTCCATATTCTGCAAACGCAGGATCTGTTACATTGTAAATTTTCATGACAATATCCCCTTTCAATTTTTACTTTTATTCATTCATCTGCGGAAAAAGCTCTTTTAAAGCAGGGTATAACTTTTTAAATGTCTGATAACGCTTTTCATACAAAGCTGCTGTTTCCGGATCCGGTTTCACACTGCCCGTTACACGGATCAGCTGCTGTACTGCATCCTTTACCGTGGGATATTCACCACATGCCACTGCAGCCAGAATCGCACCGCCATATCCCGGTCCCTGTTCTGTTTCAGGCAGATCCAGCTCCATATTCAGAACGTTGGCAAAAATTTTTCTCCATAAAGGACTCTTTGCGCCTCCGCCACAGATCATGCTGCGCTGCACATCAATTCCAAGTTTTCTGGCAGCTTCCAGACTGTCCCGTATACCAAATGCAACACCTTCCATCACTGCCTGTGTCATATCACTGCGACTGGAATCCATTGTCATGCCAATGAAACAGCTGCGTGCTGCAGGATCGTTGTGCGGCGCACGCTCTCCCATCAGATAAGGCAGGAAATAAACATGATTTTTGCCAAGTTTATCATCTGTAATATTTTCCTGTTCCTTCGGGAAATCTTCTGTTCCGATGATCTCTTCCATCCACCATTTATTGCAGGAAGCAGCAGAAAGCATGCATCCCATCAGATGATAACCTCCGTCTGCATGATCAAATGCATGAAGCGAATTACCGGAATCCACACGAAATTCATTTGCTGAAATAAAAATTGTTCCGGATGTTCCAAGTGAGATATTGCAGGCACCATCTCCAACTGTTGCGGTTCCGATTGCTGCAGCTGCATTGTCTCCTGCTCCTGCTACGATTCTGACCGTCTCCGGAAGCCCCAGTTCTTTTGCCATTGCAGGTCTGAGTGTTCCAACCGTCTCATAACTCTCATAAAGCTTTGGCATCTGCCCCTTTGTAATTCCACAGATTTCCAGCATCGGATCACTCCAGGATCTGTTTCTGACATCCAGTAAAAGCATACCTGAAGCATCTGAATAATCAGTACAGTGAACACCTGACAACATATAATTAATATAGTCCTTCGGCAACATGATTTTTGCAATTCTTGCAAAAAGCTCCGGTTCATGCTTGCGCATCCAGAGAATTTTGGGCGCAGTAAAACCTGCAAAAGCAATATTTCCGGTATATTCTGTCAGCTTATCTTTTCCGATTACCTGATTCAGATAGTCAGTCTCTTCCTGTGTTCTTCCGTCATTCCACAGAATTGCCGGTCTGAGGACCTGATCCTGCTCATCCAGAACTACCAGCCCATGCATCTGACCGCCTGCTCCGATTCCTGCCACCTGTGTTTTATCACATTCCTGTGTCAGTTCATGAATTCCATCAATAACAGCCTTCATCCAATCCTCGGGTTTCTGTTCCGACCATCCCGGATGCGGAAAGCTGAGCGGATATTCTCTTGAAACAATTTTTCTGATCTTCCCTTTTTCGTCCATCAACAGTAATTTTACTGCTGATGTTCCCAGATCAACACCAATATACAGCATATCAAATACCTCCTGCTTAACCTTCTTTTCAACACAAATGAAGGTGCCATTCACCTTTTTTATCATTGTACCATATTCATTGCCTCGAAAACACCTGATAAATTACAGTAAAAAAAGCTGCAAAAGTTTACTACTTTTTTCTATCTGTGTTACAATCAGGTTTATGTGATTTTTTTACGGAAATGGAGAATATACTGGTGTATGAGTCGTGAAATAAAAGGAGCTTTTCTGACATTATTCGGTGGTGCATGCTGGGGACTTTCCGGTTCCATGGGACAATATCTCTTTACTGTAGAAGGAATGGACAGCAGGTGGCTTGTACCGCTCAGACTGGGACTGGCCGGTATCATTCTTTTCTTCTGGTGTCTGCGGCACTATGGTCACAAACTGGTTTTTCAGCCATGGCGAAGCAAACAGGATGCGGCTGAACTGATCATCTATGGTCTGTTGGGCGTCAGTATCTGCCAGTTCCTTTATTTTCTGACCATTCAGCTCTCTACTGCTGCAATGGCGACTATTTTGCAGGATCTTGCCCCTGTCATGATACTGCTCTGCTCCTGTATCGGCATGAAACGGAGACCTTTTTTTTATGAAATCATCAGCATCCTGCTGGCACTGACCGGTATCTTCATGCTGACAACACACGGTAATCTCCAAAATCTGGCGCTGCCACTTTCTGCACTGATCACCGGAATATTAAGTGCGATCTGCGTTACCGTTTACAATGTTACTCCCGCGCGTCTGATGCAGACATATCCGGTCGTCCTGATGCAGGCCTGGGCTTTTTTGATGGGTGGTCTGTTTATCGGACTCGTTTTTCATTCATGGACAATCCCGTATACTCCGAATCTGATGGGACTGTTTGGAATTGCTTTTGTTGTTATAGTCGGCAACATTCTGGCTTTTACCTGCTATATTACAGGTGTAAAATATATTGGTCCTGAGAAAGGTATCCTGTATGGCTTTGCTGAGCCTGTCACCGCTGCCCTCATATCAACGTTTGTTCTTGGAAGCTCTTTCACACTTTGGGATGCAGCCGGTTTTCTGCTGATTTTCCTGATGCTGGTTCTGATTTCTGTCGGCCCGCGCCTGATCCGGCATAAGTGATTGATTGGAACTGTAATACCTGTTCTCACAGCAACATTATATGAATTATGTTTTTATAAAGAAACAACCACAGGAGCGAACCTATCAGCCTGTGGTTGTTTCTTTTTCTAATTATATAACGTGATATTCCTTAAGCAGTTTTTCAACATCGGTATTTTCAATCTTTTTCAATACTTCTTTTAATGCGATCTTTTCCTTCAATCCAAGATTCATTTCCGTTACTGCCTTACCATCACGCATCTTTACGGTTGCATCCAGCAGTGATCTTAAATCATATACACTGCCCCATACTTCCGGTACGCCGCGGTCCACATTCAAAAGTGTGTATACGGCTTCCATTCCGGTACGGATCGAATATTCTGTCGTGAAGATCGTGTCTCTGTGTGTTTCTGCAAACTGACCAAGGAATGCAAAATTTACTGCGCCATCCGGTACAACATTCGGACGATCACCATAAGCACGCGGCATGAAGAATGCAGTAATATATGGCATCATGCAAGGTACGGTATTGGCACTGTGCTCTGCCAGTTCTTCAATTTCATTTTCCGGAACGCCCATATGATACAGCCACTCTTCACAGATTTCTTTACCTGTGCAGTCACGCATATTCTTATGGACATAATCACCCGGCTTATCTGTGAACAGACCATATACCCATACCAGGCACTGATCTTTTGGCTGATCACGGAACTGCGGCTGACGATTGATTGTCCAGCTCAGAAGCCAGGAAGAATCTTTTGCTGTTACAATTCCTCCTGTTACAACACCGCCGGAAAACGGATCACGTTTGCAGATTTTTTTGATATAAGGGATGATACGCTGATCCAGTGTTGTTACGGTTGCACTCATCCAGTTACTTCTCTCCGGGTCACAGCAGAACTTGTCCGGATGTCCAAAGGAAGGATCCTGCGCGGCAATTTTGCGCCACATATCCCATCCGCCGCCTTCTTTGATCTCTTTATTGAATGCAGCCGGTGTATTCTGGTCACCAATGGTAGAATTCTCTACACAGCCTCCGTTGGTAATAAATACCAGATCGTTTTCTGTCAGATCAATGCTTTCTGCATGGCCTTCTCTGAGCGTATCAATTCTTACTGCCTGCTTCTTACTTCCTTTGCAGTCAAATTCAACATTTGTCACCTTTACATTGTAGTGGAACTGAACGCCAAAGCTTTCCAGATATTTGACCATTGGCAGTATCATGGATTCATACTGATTATACTTTGTGAATCTAAGTGCCGTGAAGTCCGGAAGACCTCCGATATGGTGAACAAATCTCTGTATATAAAGTTTCATTTCAAGTGCACTATGCCAGTTTTCAAATGCGAACATGGTACGCCAGTACATCCAGAAATTGGATTTCAGAACTTCATCGTCAAATACATCTGTAATGACTTTATTCTGTAATTCTTCATTCGGGGTAAAAAACAGATGCATAATTTCCTGTGCACCCTTGTCAGAAAGTGCGAACTTATTATCTGTATGTGCATCCTGTCCCTTATTTTCTGTTGCACGGCAAAGAGAAAAATTCGGATCTTTTTTATTCAGCCAGTAATATTCATCCAGAATACTGACGCCTTCCGTCTCAATGGAAGGAATGGATTTGAACAGATCCCACATACACTCAAAATGGTTATCCATTTCACGTCCGCCACGCATTACATATCCGACATTCTCATATTTGTATCCGTCACAGGCACCACCCGGAATCGGATCTTTTTCCAGAACATGAACATGACTTCCATCCATCTGTCCGTCACGTACCAGGAAACATGCTGCAGCAAGTGCCGCAAGACCGCTTCCGATAATATATGCTGACTTGTGTTCTACACCTTCCGGTTTCAACGGACGTGCAAATGCTTCGTAATTACCACTTGAATAATACATATGCTATTCCTCCTGTTTATAAAAGCGTTTTCATATCGCTTTTTGTTTGTATCCTCAATATAATTCTTTTATCTTTCTGTTTCCATAATCAAAAAAAGGGACATGATAAAACTTTTATCATGTCCCGCTCTTTGTACAATTTTTTATCATTTATGCTGATCTGTTCAATTTCTACAGATCTGTCCGATATCTTTCCAGTGCAAGTGAAATGCTGCCCTGAATCGTACGCGACAATCTCTCTACTATAATAGCCGGATCCTCTTTCATATCTTTTCGGATCCATTCCAGCATCAGCCCCACAAAAGCATATTTGTAAAAGTCAGCAATGAATTTTTTATCTTCATCCCGAACCTTCATGCCCTGTGCTTCTTCCTCAACAACATCCTTGATCAGCGCATACGTTACGCTGTAAAGATATGCTTCAATTTTTTCACTGCTTACAGAATGGTATACATTTTCAATAAAGGGTTTATTCAACCTGACGGATTCAAATATCTGCAGAAGGCCTTCCTGCCACGTATCATATGTTTTCTTATCCGCAAGGGCCTTACTGGCGTCCTCTGCGCATGACCATTCTGCCAGATCATAAATATCCCTGAAATGATAATAAAACGTCATACGGCTGATCCCGCAGTCTTCCGTAATATCGCTTACTGTAATCTTATCCAGCGGTTTCTGCAGTAAAAGATTTTTGAGAGATGCTTCCAGTGCACGTTTTGTAGTCTGTGACATTCAAATTCCTCCAAGTCCATGCGATATGAAAAAACGCTTTCAGCTGCTTTTTCCATCATTTTACATTCTCCCCTCAAAGATGCCTGCATCATGCAATAAAATCAGTTAAAGGTTTCTGTTCGATTCCTTCTGCTTTTTCCAAAATCCGCGCAAGTATTCTGCCTATTATTATATTTCCGCCTTCACTGTCACTTTCTATATTTAAAGGCATAATGGGTTCATGGAGCGATTTTCGTAAGAGCAGCCATCCATTACCATGCTCCGGATCACAATTAATCCGGACACCTTCATAATTCTCCGGTTCCAGACTCCACCCCTCTGTCCGTTCTGCGGCATTTCTTACCAGCGCCAATACCTTGTCTCCGTTTTCTGCAATGTTTTCTGCCGTTACAGGAAAACGAATTTCGATACTCTCCGCAGGCTCCTGCAAGTCTGCGATCATGTCTTCAAGGCGATTTCCTTTTCCCATTTCAATCAGCAGTTTAACCATCAGATAAGCACCGTCATCCAGAAAGAAATTCTCTTTCCAGGCTCCATGACCGGATGTCTCAATAGCAAGCTGACTATCCGTTCCTTCTTTGTTCAAACGTATGGATTCATCAATTACATTTTTGTATCCCCTTTTGAATCTTCTGTGCACACCGCCATGCGCTGTAATAAATCCGGCCAGTCCGCTTGAAGTAACAGAATCCGTAACAATCGTTGTGCCCGGATGTTCCGCCAGTGCAATTCTGGAAAGCACTGCAATCAGAGCATTTCTGGTCAGTGTTCTGCCATCTGCAAGCACCGCACCTGCACGGTCCACATCTGTATCAAAGATGATTCCAAGATCAGCGTGTGCAAGTATTGTTGCAGCCTGAACCGAAGCTGCTGCCTTTTGATCCTCGGGGTTCGGAATATGGTTGGGGAAATGTCCGTCCGGTTCCAGGAACTGACTTCCTGTTGTTTCAGCTCCGAGTTTCTGCAGGACGCCTGATACAAAAAATCCGCCATCTCCGTTTCCTGCATCAACAATAATATGCAGTCCCTTAAGCGGCTGATCATAATCGGAAGCATTTACTCCCTTTTTGATCCGGTTACATAAATAGGATTCATAAACAGACATAAAATCCACTTTATCCGCAGCTGCATCAAATGGTTCTGTAAGAGTCAGACCGGATGCTATTTCTGTAAGTTCCTTTATCTCATCTTTTTCCAATCCACCATCCGGAGTAAAAAACTTCATACCATTTCTGTGGTATGGAAGATGACTGGCTGTGATCATAATGCTGCCATCAAAATGACAGGGATCCAATACCGTTGACATGAACATTGCAGGTGTGCTTGCAAGCCCCAGATTTAAGCTTTTTGCTCCCTGCGAATTGATTCCCGTAAAGGCAGCCTGTAAAAGTCTCTCTCCTGTCAGTCTGGAATCATGTCCTGCAGCAATATGAAGATTTTTTCTCCCGTTACGTTTTGACAACCAGACTGCAAAGGCACCTGCCAAATGTCTGACCGCATCTTCCGTCAGATTAACCGTTTCATTCCATTCATTTTCCATCGCGATCCCGCGAATATCACTTCCATTTTGTAGATCAGAATACTTCATTTCCTGTTTCCTCCGATATACCGATTCTGTTTTCTGCATCCGAATCTCATTGTACATTTTTTTAGTTAAAAAGCACAGTGAAAAATTCAATCCTCTGCCGAAAGATTTCGGATTGACATGTTTATTCGGATTCCGTACAATAGTATACATAATAAAGGGGAGTAGCTGACAGCATTTTATGATGCTGTAGCCGGATCCGTCATCACGATGGAAACATCCGAATCCGGCCCAGGTGATCTGTTTCGAATCTTAACCGACGGCAAGACTTTTATCATAGCTCTCATGCTATAATAAAAGCTTTTCTGTCGTTTTTTTGATTATAAAAAAACTATATAGTGCGTTTCATAATAAAGTGAAACGCAGAAATGAGGCGAGTGTGGAACAAATTCTAAGTCTTTATTCAAACATCGGTAATACCACATGGCAGATGATTGTTATGTGGATCATTGGCGGTATCCTAATCTATCTGGGAATTGCCAAAAAAATGGAACCGTCTCTTCTGGTTCCGATGGGATTCGGTGCGATTCTGGTCAATCTTCCCATGTCAGGTGCTGTCACACAGGTCATTGATAACATTACAGAACAGGGACCCCTGAATGTTCTGTTTGATGCCGGTATTTCCAATGAAGTATTCCTGCTTCTTTTATTTATTGGAATCGGTGCAATGATTGATTTTACTCCGCTCCTGTCCTGCCCGCAGATGATGCTCTTTGGTGCAGCTGCACAGTTTGGTATTTTCTTTACCTTAAGCCTGGCTACCCTGTTCGGTTTTAATCTGCAGGATGCTGCCTCTGTCGGAATTATCGGTGCAGCCGATGGTCCTACCTCTATTTTCGTTGCAAACTATTTCCAGTCCAAATATGTCGGTGCAATTGTTGTAGCTGCCTATTCGTATATGGCGCTTGTTCCAATCATTCAACCACCGGTCATCCGCATGGTCACAACCAAAAAGGAACGTCTGATCCACATGAAATACAGTCCCCACAATGTATCAAAAACAGCAAAGATTCTTTTCCCGATCTGTATTACTATTGTTGCCGGACTCATCGCTCCCCGTTCCGTTGCACTGGTTGGTTTCCTGATGTTCGGTAATCTGATCCGTGAATGCGGGGTGTTGGACTCTCTTTCCGATACGGCACAGACTTCACTTGCAAATCTGATCACACTTATGCTTGGCCTGACAGTTGCTTCCCAGATGCGTGCAGCTGACTTCTTAAACTTACAGACTCTTTTCATTCTGCTTCTGGGCTTGGTTGCGTTCGTATTTGATACAGTCGGTGGCGTACTTTTTGCCAAGATCCTCAACCTGTTCCTGAAAGAAAAACTGAATCCGATGATCGGTGCATGCGGCATTTCTGCGTTCCCGATGTCTGCCCGTGTAATCACACAGATGGGACTAAAGGAAGATCCGACCAACGTTCTGATCATGCAGGCAACCGGTGTAAATGTATCCGGTCAGATTGCTTCCGTTATTGCAGGCGGACTGATTTTGGGACTGATTCCTCGCCTTTGATCTGCTGTACTGATTTCTGATATACTGATATCAATCTTGGTGCGCTTCATACAGCGCAGAAATGGAGAACGGTTTATGATAACAAGTTTTATGGAATCTCTTAGGGTAATGGGACTTGGCATGCTCGGAATCTTCTCTGTAGCAGTTGTTCTGATTCTGATCATGATGCTGCTGACAAAGCTGTTCCCTGCAAAAAAAGATACTGAAGAATAATTCAGATAAACAGATACATTTCTTACAACCCAAAAGGGTACTTCCATATATCGGAAGTACCCTTTTTTATTCCATACAATTAATCTGTCTGACATATTTTAGGAATGTTTCCGAAGGAACAGGCTTAGAAAAATAAAATCCCTGCTCGTAATCACACCCCATCTGTGCAAGCTCATCTGCCATCTTCTGCGTCTCCACACCCTCAACTACGATCTTCAGATTCTGACTTTTAAACATCTTTACCACGTGTGGAAGAACATTTCTTGCCCCGGAAAAATATGCCCAGACAATTGATTTGTCAATCTTGACAATATGAAGTGGCAAATCCAGTATATTGATCAGATTGGAAAATCCGGTTCCATAATCATCCAATGAGAAGGTCGTCCCATTTTTACTGAGCGTATGCATATTTTCTCTGATCACAGCCACATCTGTTGTTGCCGTCTCTGTGATCTCCAGATTTACAAGTTTCATCGGGACAGCGTGTCTGGCGGCAATTTCCATCAGTTCCTGTGCCAGCTGTTCTCTGAGACATTGCACCGGCGACAGATTTATTTCAATATAATCAATACCCAACGCCTCCAGATCGTTGCCCTGAATAAACTGACATGTTTTTTCGAAAACCTGTCTGCCCAGTTGCATGATACTTCCGTTTTGCTCCGCCTTAACAATAAACTCTTCCGGGGAAATAAATCCCAGTTCACTGTCATAAAGTCTTGCAAGCGCCTCTGCTGCAGTCACTTTGTTTTGTGCAGTTGAATAAATCGGTTGAAAATAAACATCGATCAGATTATTCTCAAGTGCTCTGCTGAGTGCATTTTCCACCTGCGCATCATATTGCATCTGCCTGATCAGTTCCTCATCAATTACAACACAGATCCCATTTCCCTTTTCGGTTGCTTTTTCCATTGCCATCTGCAGTCCATCCACCATTTCAATTGCACTCGTTCGCACAATCTGTCTGGGCCATAATGCCGTGCAGATAGAAAAATAGATTTCACCATTTTCAACAAGCCACGGCTGTTCAAAACGTTGTTCAATCTCTGCCTTGATCTGCTCAAAGTTTCCGCCTTCTGTATCCATTATAACAAAACACCCGTCATGGAAATAAAAAGACGGCATCTGCGGATACATTTTCTGCAGAAATTCTGCAATTTCTTTCAGACACAGATCAAGATGTTCTTTTCCATATGTCTTTCGCGCAATCGGAAAATTGTCCATAACAATTCCAAGTGCAGTAAAGACTTCTTCTCTGCCTATTTTTTCTTTTGCAATTTCCATATAAGCATCTGCATTAAACAATCCGGTCATCTTGTTCTTATAAAAATCGGGATTCTGCAGCGACAGATAGATCACCGCAATGGCAAGTGCTGAAAATCCATTTGTCAGTAATATATATGGAAAGAAAAATATCTGCAGCACAACTCCTGAGAATTCCAGAATACAGAACATATAGATACTGATCAGTTGCCTTCCTGTAACGTTTTTGTGGAAGACTGTAATATACCCGATTGACATGAAAATATAAAAACAAACCATATAAAACAGAAGCATATATCCCCAGCCACGCTGGTACCCGTTCACAGGATCAACCGTGAAAATCATTCCGGTAAAAGGTGTCAATAATATGGCAAGCCCGGTCAGCATGAAGGGAATCTGCAGAACCATCTTCCACTTCTGTGATAAATGAGCTGCATGCTCCGTCAGTGAAATGGTATAAAAAAAGAATTCAATGATCAGAAGTATCAGAAACAGAAAATAGATAACATTCGTGATATTCAAAATAAAGAAGGAATATTTCCAATATTCAGATGAGATTGCAGAGGCGATCAAATCACAGAAAATAACGCCAAACTCAACTCCCAGAATGTGAGAAAAATAGTGATTCTGCTTTAATGGCAGACGTCTTTCTGTACAGAAAAAAATATTAAAAACCAGTGTAACCAAAAGTGCCGCAATTTCAAAATCGGGATTCCACTTCATCCTTCTACGCTCGCTCCGCATCTGACATTCTGCATATATTGATTGTTTCCGGGTCCGATCATACTGCCCATCGGATCCGGAAACCTGTATTTCATTTTACATTTGTCTGATTAATTAATAATTCTCAGCTTTTTTCTGATAATAGCTTTGTGGATGTCCGCATACCGGGCAAATTTCCGGTGCTTTTGGTCCAACAATAATATGTCCGCAATTGGAACACTGCCAGATTGCATCCCCATCAGAGGAAAATACAACCCCGTTCTCCACATTTTCAAGAAGCTTACGATATCTTGCCTCATGCTCTTTTTCTATTTCTGCAACCCTGCTGAAAAGCCTTGCAATATCGTCAAAGCCTTCTTCTTTTGCTGTCGCTGCAAAGGAAGGGTACATTTCTTTCCACTCATATTCTTCACCATCAGCAGCCGTATTCAGATTCTCAGCCGTATCACCTATTCCATGCAGAATCTTATACCATATCTTTGCATGTTCCTTTTCATTATCTGCCGTTTCCTGAAAAATATTACCGATTTGAACATATCCGTCTTTTTTTGCTTTTGAAGCAAAATAAGTGTACTTGTTTCTGGCCTGTGATTCTCCCGCAAAAGCCGCCAGAAGATTTTGCTCTGTTTTTGTACCCTTGATTTCCTCTGCCCTGCATCGTAAAAAATCTGCCATGTCTGGTATCTCCTTTCAGGTTGTCAGTAACTGACTGCTTTACTCAACTACAGTATCTATTGTTGCATAAAAAAAACGGGACTGCAACAGCAGTCCCGTTTTTTTGAGAAATATATTGGTTAATCTTTTACCTCAATCCTTCTTGCATCTTCTTTTTCAGGGATGGCTTCCTTTTTAGGGAATGTCACTGTCAAAACACCATTCTGTACTGCGCATTGATATCTTCCGGATTCAGATTCTCTACTCTGAATGATCTCTGATAGGATGCTGATCTGCGCTCACGACGAATATATTTGCCATTCTTATCTTTTTCATCCTTATTCTCATCATGTGCAGCAGAGATGGTCAACATATCATTCTTCAGATCAACATGAATATCTTCCCTGTTAAATCCCGGAAGATCAGCCTCAAGCTTGTAATTTTTTCCATCATCAATGACATCTGTGCGCATACTGCCCGCGCTTCCAAGGTCGTTTCCCCAGAAGTCATCAAACATCTTGTCCATTTCTGCAAATGGATTCATCAGGTTCATCTCATCATCTTTGTTACTCTTCCACAACATTGGCATCAACATATAAATCACACTCCTTTTAAAAATATGATTAAATGGTTTGATTGTGAAGATTGGTTTCTGTTTCTCTTCCTCTCTTCGATATTGTTATAGCATGTATGGAACAACAATTCAATTAAGGAAATCTAAAAAACAATTAAAAAATCACTTAAAAAAATAAACTATTTGGTACCGATTTTATCAGTTTTTTTTCCGGATTTCTCGATATACATATTTTTTTCGGCTTCGACAATCATCTCCCTGAGTATCTCTGACTTTTTTTCGAAATTCTCATTATAAGAGTATCCCATGTCAATCTGCGGTATCAAATCCTCTGCTCCCGGAACTTTCAGTTCCTTGACTGTTTCCTTGACTTCTGCAATTTTTTCTCTGATGTTATCTTCCGGACAATTCAAAAGTATAATCAGAAATTCATCTCCGCCATACCGGATCACACAATCCTGTTTTCTGATCAGCGTCAGAATAATATCTACCATTTTCTGCAATAATTCGTTTCCGACTTCGTAACCATAATGCAGGTTGATCTTTTTAAGATTATTCAGGTCACACATAATGATACCTACCTGCCTGGGTTCTCCTGCATAATCCTCCATGTCCAGGAAAAGCCACTCGGTGAGGTATCGCTTGTTATAAGCCTGTGTGAGCGTATCTCCATATATCTTTTTCTTCAGGCCATATGATATATCATTTCCATAATAGCCTTCGAGCATATCTTCACTCAGAACCGCTTCCGTCTGATTTACATTTTGAATTAAAATCTCATAATCTTCCACTGACATCGGTTTTGCAAAATAATAACCCTGAATATACTCACATCCGATACTGGTCAGAAAATCACTCTGTTCCTTCGTTTCCACACCTTCCATCACGACCGGCAATTTCAGCCATCCTGCCATTCTGACTACAGATGTCAGAATTTTTTTGCTCTTACTTTCTGTCGAATCCACCGGCAGGAATTTCATATCAATTTTGATGATGTCGACATCAAAGTCCTTTAAAGTATTCAGAGAAGAATACCCGCTTCCAAATCATCCATCATGATCACAAATCCCATCTCATGCAGGCGTCTGATCACTTCATTGATTTTCTTGGGGTCATCCATATAAGCACTTTCCGTCAGTTCGAGATTCAGAAATTCGGCCGGAAGCTGATATTTATCCAGTAACCCCTGTAATAATACGAACAGATTTTCATTCTCAACGTCCATTCGGGACATATTTACGGAAACCGGTGCCGGATGCATCCCCAGGTCCATCCATTTTCGCAGAAGCGCACACACGTGATCCCACATATAATAGTCCAGATCACGGATCAGTCCGTTCCGTTCAAAAACCGGAATAAAATCTGACGGTGAAATTCTACCTTTTACCGGATGTTCCCAGCGTACCAGAGCCTCCGCACCATAGGGCATTCTGGTTTGCATATTATATTTGGACTGCAGAAATATCTTAAACTGCTCCTGTTCCCGTGCTTCTTCTGCTTCCTCCATGATTTCCTGCTCTTCAAACAGTTTTTCTCCCATTTTACTGTCATAAAAAGCCACACAGATCCGGTATTTGTCTTTAATTGTATTGGCCGCAAGCGAGGCCCGCAGATAAATGTTTCCGCAGACATCCTGTTGTTCTCGATCACATATATTCCGAATGCAGGCTCCACACTGAATTCTGTTGAATACCCTCTGAACAGCTCAATCAGTCGATGCACCATTTTTTCACATTCTATGGCATCATACCGCATACATATTCCAAAAATATCCGCTTCGATATGTCCATATGTGCGCTCGCTCTGACCGATCATATACTGATCAATACTTTTGGCCATATATCGGAGCAGCAGATTTCCTCCCTGCTCTCCTTTCATTGCATTAACCATTCGGAACCGTTTAATATCAATTCGTATAAAAGCAAATACCGTTTGCAGATTATTATTTAAAAGTACCTCAGTCTGTTCAAAAAAATATCTTCTGTTATAAAGCTCCGTAACCGTATCATGTTCCGCAAGATGGCGGATTTTCTTCAGATAAGATACCTCACTTCTGGCAATTGCATTCCGCAGACGCGTCAGAAGAATCTGCATCTGATATGGTTTGGAAACAAAATCCCATGCTCCAAGTGCAAGAGCCTTTTCTTCCGCAGCAGTTCCTGTATCTCCTGTCATAACAATAATCGGTATATTTTCAATTCCCATTTCATGTGTCTTTGCCAGAAGCTCATAACCGTCCATCTTTGGCATTACAATATCGAGCAAAATTGCTGTGATGAAAGCCTTTTCATACTTCAGGATATCCAGTGCTTCCAGTCCGTTTCTTGCTTCAACAGTGCTGTATTCCTTCTGTAACATGCTGTCCAGTATTTCTCTGTTCAGTTCATTGTCATCCACGATCAGTATTCTCTGACTTTCCTTTTTCATAGACATCCTTCCTGTTCTCACATAATTCTATGCAGGATAATCTTTTACCAATTGCTGTTCTTGCCATTTCAAACATTTCTGCTGTTCTGATGAACCACTACCGAAAACTGAAATTGTCCGAACTCAAAGGTATTACCAGGTCTTACAGGAAATTCATGAATTTACATTTCGAATCAGTTAATAATTTCTCCAATGACACTTAATATAATTTAACCATAAAACATGGAAAAGTAATCATAATTTTATTATTATGCAGGAGTGATACTTCGTCAATAACCGATTAATGATTGCTCCTGTTGCTTTTTTTGCAATGATATGTTATCCTTTATGTAGTAATCAAAACTACATTGAGTAGTTATTTGAATTTAACCCTGACTGATCAGGACATCTTCTTCGTTATTACAACACCGGAAGTATGTAGAAAAGAGGTCTCCTATGACAACAAATGAATTGAAAACTTTTTTTAATGAACATCTTGTTCCCAGGAAATTTTACAGTTTGAATGGAAATCATAAGAACAGAATCTGTATTGAAAAAACATCAGACGGTTGGAACGTCTATTTCAGCGATAGAAAAGAAAAGGTAGGCCTCCTCCATTTTGCAAATGAAAGTGAAGCCTGCCTTCGAATGAGAGACGAAATCAAGAAACTGATGGAACAGGTTTATGGTCTGACCTGGAAAAACGGCATCATGGTGTAACCATTAATCATTGTGCATATTTTTCATATAATTCCCTGAGTTGTGCCCGTTCTTCCTCTGTCAGGGAGTTCTGTGCATATTCTTTCAGTCCCTGTGTATCACCTTTTGTGATATACTCCTGAACTTTTGAAGCGGTTTTGGAATCCAGATGATCGTCCACGATTGTCTGGATTTTTTTCTGATCCTGCGCACTCATGGACCCATATACTTCCTTGGCACTCTTTCCGTTTGGGAGAGATGCATCCGATCCCGCCATCTGTGTAACAATTGTTTCTGCAACCTTATTTTCTACCTTCTGCTTTACAAAACCCTTGCCGTAATATAACAGTCCTGCAATGATCAGGACCACGATCAGTGTTTTAATGAATATACCTGCAAAGTTTGTTCTTCTGCGTCTTCTTCTTTTTGCCATCATACACCTCTTTCTTTTATTAACGAGACCTTATCACTTTTTTTCTCCTGCTTCAATCAGGTATTTATAGAATGTATCAATATAGAATCTTTTTAATTTGCTTATCCCGTTCATTTTTCTTTTGCCATGGAACTGGTCATACCAAGATCCACAGTGTGCATTTTCTCATGCAATATGTTTAATCAGTCATTTCATATTGCACTATTACGCCATTTTTTCTGGTTTTTGATGTTAACATTTGACGTTCTGATTTTTGAGGAATAGAATAAATACAGGCTCTGGTATTATCAGAAGTCTAATACAAAGGAGGAAAAAGAAATGTTATTTCAGGTTTACGGGGATGACTCGATTTACAAGTTCATCGGATGGATTCTTGTATTTGCGGGTCTGGTAATTGCCAACGAAATTGCCAGAAGGACAAAAGCAGGCGGTATTCTTATGTTTGTAATCATACCTGCCATTCTCACAGTGTACTTTATTGCGATTTATGCATCTGCTGCTGCAGGCGCATCCTGGGCTCTGAACAATCAGACCTACATTCACATGACCAGCTGGTTCCATTATGCCAAGCTTTATGCTGCAACCATTGGATGTATCGGTTTCATGATGCTCAAATACAAATGGGGTATCGGTAAAAAAGAATGGTTCAAACCATTTCCTTTTATTATCGTAGCAATCAATATTCTGATTGCCGTAGGCAGTGATTTTGAATCAGCAGTCAGAGGTTCTATTGCGCTTGCTGAAACAGGTTCCAGATGGTGGCTGTCTTCCGAGCATGTATGGCTTTACGGCGGTTGGTGGAATATTCTCAACGGTATCGCAGGTCTTCTGAATATTTTCTGTATGACAGGCTGGTGGGGAATTTACTCTTCCAAAAAGAAAGATGATATGCTCTGGCCCGATATGACCTGGATGTTCATCCTTGCCTATGATGTATGGAACTTTGAATATACCTATCTGAATCTTCCGACACATTCCTGGTATTGCGGTCTTGCACTTTTGCTTGCACCTACTTTTGCTGCAGCATTCTGGAACAAGGGCGGCTGGATCCAGAACCGTGCCAACACACTGGCAATCTGGTGCATGTTTGCACAGGTATTCCCATTATTCCAGGATAAGAGTATCTTCTCCGTTATCCCTGTACTTTACGCTGACGGTGTAATGGACTCTGCAACACACCCTGCAACAGCTGATCCAAAGGTAATGGGCTTCATCGCAGTTCTGGCAATTGCTACAAACGTTATTGTTCTGGCTCATATTGTCAAACTGTCTATCGAACAGAAGAAAAATCCTTATAAGAATGAAATCTTTGCAGGAACTCCTGACTTTGAAGAAGCAATGGCAAGAAGATAATCTGGAATTCAGCAAATGTAACATATGCATATAACATGCAACAGGGTATAATAAATTCAGCTGTGAAAGCAGCTGAATTTATTAGATTAATGAGGTTTTTTCATGAATTTATGTATGAACGATGTTCTATACGCCATCTCCGATGCACTGGACTGTGTAGAACACGAATATCTGGGTGCCACAACCTACCATGCAAGACGCGTTGCCTGTCTTGGTACGCTTACCGGCAGAACACTCGGGCTGGATGACAACACACTGTTGGATCTGGCTGCCTGCGCCGTATTACATGATAATGCACTGACTGAGTACGGGTTGTCAGAACTGCAGCACGGTATTGATCTGAACAAGACCCCTGCCCAGTTCAGAATGCAGGATCATTGTGAAATCGGAGAACATAATGTACAGGCCATGCCATTTTACAAACGCTGCAAAAATGTGATTCTCTACCACCATGAGCAGGCTGGCGGAAAAGGTCCTTTTGGGAAAAAAGCTTCTGAAGTTCCGATTCTCTCACGCCTGATTCATCTGGGGGATCTGATTGATATTAATTGCAGTATGTATTCTGTTACTCCCGATAAATATCAGCGCATTCTCGATTATGTGGAATCCGGCAGAAACATACTTTTTGATGCAGAAACTGCAAATGCCTTTCTTTCCAGCTTCACACCGGAGACTCTGGCTGCGATAAGCGGAGAAAACGTCAAACAGACTTTGCGTAACACACTCCCTGTTATTACAAATCCGTATTCTCCCGAAGAACTGATTCGTATCTCTTCCATGTTCGCGCGCATCATCGATTTTAAATCGGAATTTACCTGTCACCATTCCATGGGAATTGCCCAAAAAGCTTCTGAAATGGGGCGTTATTACGGATATGACAAAGAAATGCAGTCCAAACTGTTTTTTTGCAGGAGCCGTCCATGATATCGGTAAGCTGGCCATTCCTTCACAAATTCTGGAAAAGCCGGGGAAACTGACAAAAGAGGAATTTACCATCATTCAGAAACATGCATCCGTTACCTATGACATATTAAGTCAGATCGACGGATTGGAAGATATTACCCGCTGGGCATCTTTTCACCATGAAAAGCTGGACGGAAGCGGATATCCTTTCGGCAAAACCGGAAATGAACTGGACCACAATGAAAGACTGTTTGCGTGCCTTGATATCTATCAGGCTCTGACGGAAGAAAGGCCTTATAAAAAGGCCTTCAGTCATGCAGAAACGATGGAAATCATGAACAAAAATGTGGAGGAAGGAAAACTTGATGCTGCCATCACACATGATCTCGATCTGTGTTTCAGGGACTGATCCGGATACTGCAGCACAATATTTCAAAATCATATTCTGTAATTCTATTCTGTAATCTTTGCATACCGCTCCGGTCTTCTGTCACGGAACAGTCCCCATTCCAGGCGTTCTTTGCGAATCTGTGCAAAATCGAATTCAGCAGAAAGAATTTCTTCTTCCCCTCTTAATCCATCCCGGATTATTTCACCGGAAGCATCTGTAATAAACGAGGATCCGTAAAAGCAAAGGGCCGAACGTTGTCCACCATTTGCTTCACAGGGTTCAACCGTCTCCGTGCCAATCCGGTTTGCTGCCATTACCGGTATAATATTGGCGGCAGCATGCCCCTGCATGGTACGTCTCCAGTGTCCTGCACTGTCTACCTGCAGAATCGGTTCACTGCCGATCGCTGTCGGATACAACAACAGATCTGCACCCATAAGTGCCATGCATCTGGCAGCTTCCGGAAACCACTGATCCCAGCAGATTCCTGCTCCGACCTTTCCATATGTGGTATCAAAGACTCTGAATCCGGTATTGCCCGGTGTAAAATAAAATTTCTCCTGATAATAATGATCGTCCGGAATGTGTGTTTTGCGATAAACGCCCAGAAGTTTTCCACAATCCAGAACTGCAACGGAATTATAAAGCACATTTTCGTCTTTTTCATAAAAGCTGATGGGCATAACACACTGCAGCTTCCGGGTTACCTCAAGAAAATGCTGTACGGCATCATTTTCTGCGACAGGTTTTGCATATGCATAATAATCATACCTGCGTTCCTGACAGAAATACTGTCTTTCGAATAGTTCCGGCAGCAGAATAATCTGCGCCTGCGCCCGGTGTACCAGTTCATCTGCATGTGCGATGTTCTCTTCCACACTGCGGCTCATCTGCATCTGAATCGTTGCAACTTTTACGGTACCTGTTGTGTAATGCAATGAATGTTACCTCCTCCCATCAGAATATCCCGTGCCATGACCGGAATCACAGTTCTGTCCGGAAATTCTCTCTCGAGAATATCCACTGCCTGCCTGTCGTTCACATCTGCGAACTGCGGTACGATCACTGCCCCGTTTGCCAGATAGAAATTCACATACGAAGCTGCCAGTCGCTCACCCGCTTCCCTTCTGTCCTCTCCCGCTTCAAAGACGAAGCCCTTTACATCCTCTGCACGCATACAGATTGGAACAGAAGGAATCGGAAGCTTTGTAATCTGAAATGGTCTGCCCTTTGCATCCTGTTCGTTCTGCAGCACTTCCAGATCTGCCATACTGCGCGCATACTGGGGATCTGTCTGATCATCTGTCCATGCGAGCACGACTTTCCCCGGCGCCGTAAATGCACAGATGTTATCCACATGTCCGTTCGTTTCGTCCTGATATATCCCCCAGGGAAGCCAGATCACCTTCTGAATTCCAAGGTAATGTGCCAGTTTATCTTCGATCTGTTCTCTGGTAAGTGCAGGATTTCTTCCCTGACTGAGCAGGCATTCCTGTGTTGTAATCAGTGTCCCCTCTCCGTCCACATGAATGGAACCGCCTTCGAGAACAAAAGAGCCTGCACTGATCGCTGGAATTCCCAATGCCTTACAGACCACATCCGCACAGGCATTATCCATGGCAAAATCCTTGTAAAGGCCATCGTAATCACCACCCCAGGCATTGAACTGCCAGTCAATTCCTGCAACATCACCTGCAGCATTTCTGACAAAAGTCGGACACATATCTCTTGCCCAGGCATCATCTGTCGGAATATCCAGCAAATGGATCCGTCCTCTGCTATCAGACTCTTCCAGAAGCTCCAGATCAGGTTTCTGTGCATGATACAGCACCCATACCTCTTCCCTTTTGGCGATCGCGCGAATTACCTGTGTAAAGGCTTCCTGCGCCTTTTTTGCGCCATATGGCCAGGAGCCTTTTCGAACCGGCCAGATCATGATCGTTCCCCGATGCGGCATATATTCCGCCGGCATGGTCAGTCTCTCATTTTCCAATATTGCGTTCTCCCTTTATGATAATCTTCCCTTGAAATCCATATAATCAAAAGAACGGATATCCAAACAGGAACCATCCTCCTTGCGTACTGCAATATCCGGAAGTGCGATTCCGTTAAATGTATTATTCTTACAGATGGAATAAATTGCCATATCCTCAAATAACAGTGTATCACCCGGTTTTTTCTCACAGTCAAAGGAATAATCCCCTATGATATCACCTGCCAGACAGGTATTTCCGGTTAACCGGTAGGTATACGGCTTTTCTCCCGGCTCAGCGCTGTCCATAAGCGGTGGCCGGTAAGGCATTTCCAGCACATCCGGCATGTGACAGGCAGCTGATGCATCCAGAATCAGATTGGTAACATTCCCGTTCTGCACGACATCCAGTACCGTAGCTTTCAGAAAGCCTGCCTGCAATGCTACCGCTTCTCCCGGTTCCAGATAGACCGTTACGTGATAGGTATCCCTGATATGCGTAATCAGCCGTTCCAGACGCGGAATATCATAATCCGGTCTGGTAATATGATGACCGCCTCCGAAATTCACCCACTTTAACTGATGCAGGAAGCTACCAAATTTCTCTTCGACTGCCTGCAGTGTCCGTTCCAGATCATCTGCATTCTGTTCACATAAGGTATGGAAATGAATGCCCTCTATTCCGGAAGCCGCAAAATCGTATCCGTCAAACTGCTGCCGCGTCACTCCCATCCGGGAACCGGGACGGCAGGGATCATAGATTTCATGCCCGTTCTGCGTCGGACACTCAGGATTGATCCGGATGCCCGCACTGACACCCTGCAGCATAGGCCGATGTCTTTCATACTGTGTAAACGAATTAAATACAATATGATCACAGAACTTCACGATCTGTGCAAAATCACGATCCGTATATGCCGGTGCAAAAATATGGTTTTCTTTGCGAAATTCTTCTGCGCCAAGTCTGGCTTCAAACAAACTGCTTGCTGTTGTACCGCTTAAATATTCACGTATCAGCGCATATTCATAAAAGCATGAAAATGCCTTCTGCGCCAGCAGAATATGGCATCCTGTATGATCCATTACTTTCTTCAGGATCTCACAGTTGCTGCGCAGCTTTTTTTCATCCAGAATATAACACGGCGTCGGTAACTCGTTTACAGTCATACGCTTCCTCTCTGAAATTCTCAATCCACCAGAACCGGATTTTCATCCACTTCCCATGGTAACCCCCACTGATTCAGTGCATCCATATACGGATCCGGATCAAACTCGTCTGTTGTGAACACACCCGGTGTCCGCCACAGGCCATTTACTACCAGCATTGTACCAATCATGGCCGGAACACCTGTCGTATAACTGATTGCCTGACTTTCCACCTCTTGGTAGCATTCCTCGTGATCACAGATGTTATAGATGTAAATTTTCTTTTCTCTGCCATCTTTTTTCCCGGTAAAGATGCATCCGATATTTGTTTTGCCCTTTGTACGAGGGCCAAGAGAAGCGGGATCCGGTAAAAGAGCCTTCAGGAACTGAATCGGCACAATTTCTCTGCCTTCATACTGAACCGGTGTTGTGGATAACATGCCAACATCTTCCAGACAACGCATATGATCCAGATAGCTCTGTCCGAAAGTCATAAAGAAACGGATTCTCTTTACTTCCGGCATATGCTTTGCAAGTGCCTCAATTTCTTCATGATGGAGCAGATACATGTCCTTTTGTCCGACACCTTTGAAATCATACACACGCTTGATGCTCATCGGTGCGATCTCTACCCACTTGCCATTCTCTATGTAACTGCCCGCTGCGGATACTTCACGCAGATTGATCTCTGGATTAAAGTTCGTAGCAAATGCATAGCCATGATCACCACCATTACAGTCGAGAATATCTATGGTATCAATGGTATCAAAATAGTGCTTTTTGGCATATGCCGCATAGACACTTGTAACGCCCGGATCAAAGCCGGTTCCGCAAAGTGCCGTAAGACCTGCCGCCCTAAACTTCTCCTGATATGCCCACTGCCAGGAATAATCAAAATAAGCAGAAAATCCAAGCTCCCTGCAGCGCTTTTCGTAAATTGCTCTCCACTTCGGATCCTCTGTATTCTCCGGTTCATAGTTCGCAGTATCTACGTAATTCACGCCGGTTTCCAGACAGGCATCCATAATCGTCAGATCCTGGTAGGGAAGTGCAACATTGAGAACCGTATCAGGCTGATAGGAACGGATCAGCTGCACCAGCTGCGCCGTATCATCTGCATCCACCTGTGCCGTTGTAATTCTTGTCTTCGTTGTTTTCTGAATTTTTTCCTTCAGTGCCTCACATTTACTGACTGTTCTGCTCGCAATACAGATATCTGTGAATACCCCGCTGTTTTGACAGCATTTGCGGATTGCTACCTGTGCAACTCCGCCGCAACCGATTACCAGTACCTTAGCCATGTTTTCTTTCCTCCTCTTCCAAAATATCTTCAATATATCTGGGCAGCATAAATGCGCCGATATGCAGATTGGTCGTATAATACTCTGTTTTAATGCCTCTTGCCTTCCAGCGTGCCGCATTAAAATCATCAATCGGATGATACTTCTTACTGGCAAAGCCAAACATCCAGTAACCTGACGGACAGGTCGGAATATGTGCCTGATATACGCGGCTGATCGGGAAACTCTGGTATACCTTCCTGTGCATCGCACGGAACGCGCTTTCATCCTCATCAAAGAACGGACTACCGTGCTGATATACCATGATCCCGTCTTCCTTCAGTGCGCGGAAACAGCTTCCATAAAATTCTTTTGTAAACAGACCTTCCGTATGTCCAAACGGATCCGTCGAATCATTGATGATAATGTCATATTCATTTTCACGTCCGCGCAGAAAGCGCAATCCGTCCTGATAAATCACCTGCACCCTTGGTTCGTCCAGTCCTTTTGCCGCATCCGGAAAATACTTCCTGCAGACATCCACCATCTGCTCATCCGGTTCTACCACACAGATCTCTTTCAGCTCCGGATAGTGTGCAAACTCACGGGCCACGCCGCCGTCACCACCGCCTATGATCAGTACTTTTTCCGCATGCGGATGCACTGCCATCGGTACATGTGTTACCATTTCATTATAAATAAATTCATCTGCCTCTGAAAAAAGGATATCACCGTCCAGTGTCAAAAATCTGCCAAATTCCTGCGATTCGAATACATCAATCCGCTGAAATTCACTTTCTGCGCTGTATAGCTGCCTTTCTACCCGTATATTCATCTTCACGTTTTCGGTATAGAATTCTGAAACCGTGATATCAATCTTATCTGCCCGTTCTGCCATTCTTTTCCTTTCCGCCTCTGCTCCACAACCTGTCTGTACCGGATCCGGAGTACTTAACGCATCATATCCATTCACGCAAATAGTAACATCCGCAGAAGCTCTTTACAATAAAAAAATATAGAAAAAGCGTATGGATTTTTACGCATCCATACGCTGTATGATTTACCTTAAAATCATTTTACAAATATCCCGATTCAGCTTTCTTTCCTGCTGCCGGCCATTTTCTTTATCATTTCTCTCATTTCATCCTCATCCATGTATTCCAGATACGGCTAATATCCATACCTTTCTCCAAAGCCAGATTTGCCAGGTCACCTACCTCATCCTTATCCATATACTGTAAAAGATGTTCGGCACTCCTGCCATCTCTGACGAATTTTCCGGCCAGCCGAGAAACATCTTCTTCATCCATATACTGCAGAAATCTCTCAACAGAACGTCCCGCATCATATTCCTGATTGGCAAGCACTGACACGTCCTCTTCATCCAACTTCGATATATCAGTATCACTGTCTCGATCCGCACATTCTTCCTCTGCCGAACGATCTGTCTGCCCTGCATCTCTTTTCCCTGCAGAAAAATCTATATCCATCCACTTCCCGATAAACGGTCCGAATGCGATCAGATCTTTCAGATTTCCGCATTTCTGTATATAAGTGACAATCTTCTGCAATGTTCCTCTGGACAAAAATGGTGCAAGTCCTACAAGTGATCCCATCTTCTTATTTTCCCTGGATAAATACCATTCCACGTACTTTTCAAGTGTTTCCTTATCCAGAAACGGCGCCAGTCCGATTATCTTAACAGAATTTGCATCTGTATTTTCATCTGCCATGCTTTTCTCAACACACCTGCGAAGTGTTTTTTTCGACAGAAACGGAGCAAGCCCAACAAGAGCACCCAGATCATTTGTTCCAATCTGATCAACCATTGCATCCAGTTTTTCTTCACTCAAAAATGGGGCCAGTCCGATCAGCATTTTGATGTCAATTTTTTCTTCTCCGGAATCTGAACCCATATTCTCATCTATTACTTTATCAACCTGCTCCGGTTTCAAAATCGGAACAACATCTACCAGTTCTTCCATTGTTACCTTTGCATTTTCATCTTCGACAATTCTATGTGCCACCCTGGTTGCTTTGGATTCTCCGCCCAGCATCTCTTCCAGATTCAAATCCAGAATCTTGCACAGATCCGGAATCTTGGATATATCGGGCATCGAATTACCTCTTTCCCAATTGGATACCGCCTGATAGCTTACGCCCATTGCATCTGCCAGATCCATCTGCGTCATATTTTTGCTGATTCTGCCTTCTTTGATATTTTTTGCAACTGTATTTGTATCAAACATTTTCTCATCCTCACTTTTTCTTTGCTTAGCCGGCTCGTCATCTGACATGGTCATCATAGCAAAAAATTTCATTCATTCCTATCAAGCAGTACTTGCATTTTCCGACTCAAGTAACAGTTGAACTGCACACTGTAAAATTGTTTTCAGTAATGAAATCAACTATGCTTCTGAATCAGTTCACGCCTGATTACGTAAATAACACAGCAGCATTTCAGAAACATTATGCATCTTATTTCATGATATTGTCCCATCCGGACCACTGGTGATCAATATGAGACTGATATCGTACTGAATAATCCTTCCCACTATTTTGATCATTATGTATCTTCCGTGTATCTTCACCATTCGTATTCTTTTTCCCGGTGCAAATATGTTCTTCAGACTTCCTTTCAAAAAAAACTTTTTTTAGTCCCGTTCCACTTCTTCTGATCTTCTCAATAACTGTCTTTATGCCACACATTTGTCATTCCTCACTGTTTTATCATGTCGGCCGGCTTGTCTCATCTGACATGGTCATCATAGCAGGGATAATCATCCATTCCTATCAAGTATTGCTTGCATCCGTAAACTCAAGTGAGGGTTGAGTTTGCCTGTTGCAAAAACCGTGCACCAAATGTTCCGGTGCACGGTTTTCTTTTTTTATTTTACTGCCACGAACATGCCATACTCTTTTGGCACATGCAAATAACCATCTACCTTCTTTGATTCAAAATACGATTTTAAAACAGCATAATATTTTCGTTCCAGACCATCCAGAGAAGCCATCGAATAAATATAATCCAGATAATCTTCTATCCTGGCTATTTCCAGTGCATCTTCATAATTTCGCAGTTCGACCTGTTCAAACTGCCTTCCCAGTATTTCCGCTCCGTTTTGCAGGGTAAAAGATACTATCCATCTCCAGATCCAGCAGCTTTTTATCATCAAAGATTTTTTTCCACATCTCACCTCTGCCGCTTCCAAGTTCCAGTATCCTTATTTCGGGGGCAAATCTGTATTGGTCAAACATCCAGTTCTGAAAACCGATTTTATTGACACTATACTTCTCATGGAGAGATTGACGCAACTTCAGATTATGTGTATTGCTATACTGTTCAAACACTCTCTGTCCGTCTGTCATATTGTTTATATCAACCATCTTTTTCTCCATGAATTTAGAATGTATTCCGATAAAGCAAGCAGTTTCCTGTTTCACTCATTTTTAACCATATACTCAGGGTTACTTTCCCAAATCAACTTCTTCTCTTTTGACAGTTCTGTTTATAATCGTTTTTATACATTTTTCAGACATTTCCCCCATGACTGTATGGGCAGAATTTGAAACATATATGAACAATATAGCATAAACTTCTGTAATATTCCGACACAGCCGATTGCCACAAACGCAAACAGCATCAATAGTATCAATGAATTCCCTGCCACCAGAATTTCATAATGAGGATGCTGCAAAATGACTGTTTTATAGTCCTTTCGCAGCACTCCCATTAGCTTATTATCTAAAATGCCTGCAATTACAAGTATTTTTTTATAAACTCATCAATTGGTAAAGATAAATCATCTTGCCTTTCAATTATTTCTTCATCAGTCCAATCCCACCACTTGATTTGGTTTAAGTGTTCTATCTGCTCTGCAGTGTATCTATAACGTATAATTCTAGCCGGAACACCTGCAACTACTGCATAGTCTGGAATATCTTTTGTAATTTCTGCCCCTGCGGCTGCAATTACACCATTGCCTATATTGGCTCCATTTGTAATGATAACATTGCGTCCAAGCCAAACATCATTACCTATGATTGATTTTTTACACTTTAATTTTCCTTTTGGCATTATACCATCAGAATACCAAGCCTCATTCTTTACATCTTTATACTTTTTAACATGAAGTTCATCATTTTCACCACCAAAGTATGCTATCGGGTGAGTAGTAATAGCCGACATTGTATGATTTTGTACACATTGTGTACCGTAAGCGAAAGAGCAAAACGCTCCTACTGACTCAATCCACTCTTGACCCATCTTGATTTGATCTAACAATGGTCCATAACTATATTTTCCAATTACAGCTGAATAATCCGGTTCTGGTTCTGATATTAAAGATACAATATTATTAATATCAATATATTTTAACAGTTCCGACTTTACATCATCATAAATATCTGTATTTGTTGTAGCTAAAATTGCAACATACTTACTACAATCAACTTCTTCTAGAAATGTTAGCGCTTTTATTTCTTTGTTGTATTTGCACAAATGATTATCCAGTATATATTTAGCATCAATATTATATACCTCGTTTAATATCGTCTTTACTCTCATACCAACATCGCCAAAAGGAAAGATAATAAAATCTTTATTACCTTTATCAAGTTCTAATTCAATTAGTCTTTTTGCATTATTTAGTAAGCTCATTATCAACCTCATATATCGTTATTTCGACAAATAGCCTGCTACAAACTATTTGTCGTTCTAATCTGAAAAATCATTCATTTCAATATTTTTTATATATGTGTACATACTTCTATATTCAAATGAAGCGAAATCCCCATGAAATGACTTATTATGGCTATGGCGTAGTTTTCGTCTCACAATTAAAAAAAGTCGATATTATCACCGCTATGAAGACAATACTATCTATAAGCCTGTTTTTCAAGCTGTTTTCTACAGTTGAAAAACTCTGTAAGACAGTTTTTACTATATTTTTTAACAAAATTATTGATCGCCAAACATTTTCACTCTTCATAAATCCTTCTTTCCTTGCCGGTATGGAGCAAACAATTTCTAATATGATACGCGCATTTCATACATATAATCAATGGACAGAACTGTCAAGTCATATACTGCATGACTGACCATTCTGTCCACTATTTTACAATTTCACTTATATCTTTTTTCGTTTATAAATATATTTTATACCTATAACCTTTTAGCGAAGCGCCATTACTGATTTTCTGAATGAACTGTAAATTTGTTATTACTTGACAGTTCTTGTAATAACATATCTGTCTAAAACACTGCAATTATCACAATTATTGGTACGATCAAAAACAATACTCTGATTGAAAATACTACCATTTCCGGAAAAATTTCCTATAAACATTGTTTTTTCATACTCACCACCTAAATCCAATTACAATATTTCTTTCATCCATTCCTTTTTGAGAGAATCATAGGATTGTCCAAATGTATTATGATAGTCACTTTCGTTGTACATAAAATCCCATACCGTTTTAAACGAATATTTTTTTACAAGAAAATCATGAAAATGAATCAGATCCTGATCATATTTTTTATTTCTCACTATTTCCCCCATCGGCTCATCTGCAATCGACATAACGATCTGCCGTTTCATCAATTGTATAGTATTTCTCCGCTTCCCGAAACCCGTTCGGTGAAATTGCTGTTTTTTCCTGTTTTTTCATATAAAAGAGTATGCTATAATCAGTTCACTGTTTTATGGAATTATATCCGGTAACCTACATTTCAAAGAATATCTATGAGGTAAATGCAATGGATCTTGAGAGGCAGGCAAAGGCGCCAATTTATGAAGCCCTTGAAAATTTTAAGAAAAAAAGAGTTGTTCCTTTCGACGTTCCCGGTCATAAGCGCGGCCGCGGCAACCCGGAACTGGCAAAACTCCTTGGAGAACAGTGCGTCAGTCTTGACGTCAACAGTATGAAACCTTTGGACAACCTTTGCAATCCGGTTTCCGTTATTGCAGAAGCAGAGGATCTGATGGCGGAAGCCTTCGGTGCTGCAAGTTCCTTTTTCATGGTAGGCGGTACGACCAGTGCTGTACAGAGCATGATTCTGTCCGTCTGCAAATCAGGAGACAAGATCATATTGCCCAGAAACGTACATAAAAGCGCCATCAATGCCCTGATTCTGTGCGGTGCAACACCTGTTTATGTACGCCCGCAGATTCACAAGGTCATCGGTGTTGCGCTTGGAATGGAGACCGGTGACGTACAGGGTGCAATGGAAGCCAACCCGGATGCGGTTGCCGTTCTGGTCAACAACCCGACCTATTATGGAATCTGCTCTGACCTGAAGGGGATCACAGAGCTTGCACATGCACGCGGGATGAAGGTGCTGGTAGATGAGGCACATGGTACACACCTGTATTTCGGACATGGTCTGCCCATATCCGCCATGGCAGCCGGTGCAGACATGGCAGCCGTATCCATGCACAAATCCGGGGGAAGTCTGACCCAGAGTTCCTGCCTGCTCCTTGCAGCCAGCATGGATCGTGATCAGGTGCGTTCCATTATCAACCTGACCCAGACGACCAGTGCCAGTTATCTGCTGTTATCCAGTCTTGACATTTCCCGCCGTAATCTTGCACTTCGCGGAGAAATCAGTTTTGCAAAAGTTGTGGAAATGGCAGAATATGCCCGAGAAGAAATTAATAAGATCGGTGGATATTACGCTTATGGAAAAGAACTGATCGATGGAAAGAGCATTTATGACTATGATGTCACAAAGCTGTGTGTTTATACCAAAGGCATCGGTCTGACGGGTATTGAAGTCTATGATCTGATGCGGGATGAATATGATATTCAAATGGAATTTGGGGACATCGGCAATATTATGGCTTACATCTCCATCGGAGATCGGATTCAGGATATCGAGCGCCTGGTCGGTGCCTTTGAGGATATCAAACGTCTGTATCAGAAACCGCCGCTGGATCATGCATTTGTAGATTCCGTACAGCCCGAAGTTATCTACAGTCCGCAGAAATCCTTCTATGCAGAAAAAGAAAGTGTTCCAATCGGAGAATCTGCCGGCTGCATCTGCGGCGAATCCGTCATGTGCTATCCGCCGGGTATTCCGATTCTGGCTCCCGGAGAGCTGATTACACAGGAGATCATCGATCATATTCTGTTCGCAAGGGAAAAAGGCAGTTCCCTGCAGGGTACCGCTGATCCACATGTGGATTATATCCAGATTCTGAAAGATCTGACCTGATCCTTTTAATCCGAATATCCGGATATTCTGTTTTATAACAATCATTTTTTGTTCTAAAAGTATTTTTATATTATCATCGGGGAACTTTTTGAAATATTCTTCTTCAAAAAGTTCCCCGATTCACTTATGGTGCAAAAGCTGCCCGATATGCAGACAAATTCGGTGGAACACTGCTGCCAAAATTCTGCCTAGCGCCTTACCAGATGGTTCTGTCTGTCTAGCAGCATCATCCCAAATGGCGGTGTCAGAATCGGAACTTCCCTTTGTCCCATACATCTGATCCAGCCTGCCTCTTCCTGACTCAAGGCCGGCAGTTGCCGGATTCTTTTTTCCCATAATTTGTTTATACCGCTCATATCTGCCCCTCTTTCCTATGCTTTGCGTTTATCTGTCAATTGCTTTTTAGCATTGTTTTTATACATTGACCTGTTACAAATTATCTTTCTGATTCTGTTTTAGCACAGGGGGCATTTCCATTTATAGCATTATTGTTTGTTTTGTAGTATAACGGTTATATATCTGTCGCACACCAGTGAGATGGTATTCCTGCATATTTCTGATGATGACCATTCCTGAATCTGGTATATACACCGCTTTTCAACCCGAAAGGAAACAGACTTATGACAAATCATATACAGCATGCCCGGCTGCGCGAATCAGATGTTCATTATCTGGAATTTCTGAATCGTGAGAATCATTTCAGACATCACTATTATGATGAAGAGATGAAGCAGTATGAGCTTTTAAAGATCGGCGATCCTGATGCCGTTGCAGAAGGGAAGCGTCTTTTTTCCTGTCAGAATCTGGGACATCTTTCTGATGACCCACTCCGAAATATCCAATACATGTTCGTTGCTTCGGTTACCCTTGCAACCCGTTTTGCGATTGAAGGAGGAATGGCTTCCGAAACTGCCTATGACATCAGTGATCTATATATTCGAAAAGCGGACAAATGCAGTAATCCGGATGATGTGGTATCTCTGCACACAGAAATGCTTACTTTTTTCACGCAGAAAATAATCCGGATCCGGAAACAGAATATTATTTCCAAAAATATCCTGCAATGTATGGACTATATCGACTATCACCTGCATGAAAAGATTACCGTTTTGGCACTTGCCGATTATGTGAAACTGAATCCCAGCTATCTGTCTGTCCTGTTTCATAAAGAGACCGGTCTGTCCATCTCTTCTTATATAACAAAACGCCGCATCGAAACAGCCGGAAACATGCTTAAGTTCTCCGACTACTCCTATGCGGACATCAGTAGTTTTCTTGCATTCAGTTCACAAAGTCATTTTATCAAAATATTCCGTAAAGAAACCGGATATACCCCAAAAGAATATCGAAACCTCTTTTCGGAAGTGATTTTACAACGCCTTCTACACTATGATTTTTTGCAGCTCTTATTGCTGCGGAATCTCCTGTCTGTAGAAAATCTGAGATTTGTCATAAGTCCAGAACAGTTTATCCGTAATGCCCCCAATATAATATGCCAGCGGTCCTTTATCAGGGCCATTGATATAGATAGCAAGTTCCGGACATTTCCCGCGGGCTGTCCGGTCGATCAGCTCATATTGAAAAGCACTCCCAAAATCGTCTGTTATCCCATATTCATCCAGATAGGGAATATAAACTTCCGCTCCATTTGCTGTGATATACAATGTTTCATCCATATTCGGATCATACCATAACCCATAGAATCTGGAATCATCAGACAGGATATCTGAATAATCACCTTTATAAGTATACTTTTTCATATAAGGCTTTATAACAGATGTGTCTGCATCTGTTATAAAACCATTTATAACCTGATCATCAAATATAATAAATTTCTGCTCTGTCTGCGTTTCTGCTATGCTTGCGGACCGGCTCTCCAGATCTGCTTCCGGTTCGGTTTCTGACTGTACTTCCGTACCGGATGTTGACTGCATCTCTGTACTTTCTTCTGTGCTCCCAGTACTTTCTTTTGTACTGTTCTCTGTACTTTCAGTACTTTCTCCTGCACTGTTCTCTGTACTTTCAGTACTTTCTCCTGCACTGTTGTCCGCAGTTTTTTCTACGGATACACTGCTTTCTGCGCTGTTCTGCTGCTCCCTGGATACATCTGCGCACGCTGTCAAAGCGGTCACCGTTAACAGAAGCGCAAATATCCACGCTGTTGTTCTTCTATTCTTCACGCCTGCCTTCTCTTTTTCCTATTTCACGACCAGATTCACGATTCTGCCCTTGACATAAATCGCTTTTACAACGGTCTTTCCTTCGATCGCTCTTGCAACGCTTTCTATCTGCTTTGCTTTCTCGATCGCGGTATCATTGCCTTCTTCAACAGCCAGCATCACCGTTCCCTTTACCTTACCGTTTACCTGAACGCCGATTTCGATGGTATCTTCCACCATCTTGCTCTCATCATATTCCGGCCATTTTGCATAGGCAATTGTTTCGGTATGTCCAAGTCTCTGCCACATTTCTTCTCCTACATGCGGGCAGATGCAGGACAGCATCTGAATCAGTCCTTCTGCATATTCTTTGGGACAACTGCCATTCTTATAGGCCGCATTTACGAAGATCATCATCTGACTGATTGCCGTATTATAGGCAAGTGCTTCAAAATCATTGGTAACTTTTTAACGGTTTGATGATAAATTTTAGTCAGAGCATCATCATTCTCTTCTGTTATATTTGCCGATTCTGTAAAGAATTTCCAGACTCTGACAATAAACTTTCTGGCACCCTCAACACCTTCTGCACTCCATGGCTTGGATACCTCCAAAGGTCCCATGAACATTTCATACAGCCGCAGTGTATCTGCGCCATAATCGCGTACAATATCACTCGGATTGACAACATATTCCGGGAAACGCTTCCCCATCTTGATACCGTTTGACCCAAGGATCATGCCCTGATGAACCAGTTTTTTGAACGGTTCCTTAACAGGAGAGAGCCCCTGATCGTACAGGAATCTGTTCCAGATTCTGGAATACATCAGATGTCCGACAGCATGCTCCGGTCCACCGATATACAGATCAACCGGCATCCAGTGCTGTAATAGTTTCTGATCTGCAAAGGCCTGATCATTATCCGGGTCAATATATCTCATATAATACCAGCTGGATCCTGCACTTCCCGGCATCGTTGAAGTCTCACGAACTCCCTTTATACCGTTATGATCATATTGCTTCCAGTCTTTGGCATTTTCCAGCGGTGCCTGTCCGTTTTTACCTTTATAATCTTCCAGTTCCGGCAGTACAAGCGGCAATTCCTCGTCATCCAGAATATGGATCTCTCCGTTTTCCAGATACACGACCGGCATCGGCTCACCCCAATAACGCTGTCTTGCAAAGATCCATTCGCGAAAGTGATAATTTACAGTTCTCTTTGCAACGCCCATATTTACAAGCTTATCTGTAATTGCCTTCTTGGCTTCTTCTACAGTCAGACCGGTAAATTCCTCTGAATTCAACAGCTTGCAGCCTTTTCCGAGATAATCATATTTTTCGAAAGCTTTTTCGCTTACATCCGCTCCCTCGATTACCTGAATCATCGGTATCTGATGCGCCACAGCATACTCAAAATCACGCTGGTCATGAGACGGAACTGCCATAACCGCTCCCGTTCCGTAGTTCGCCAGTACAAAATCACCGATATAAAGCGGCACTTTCCTGCCGTTTACAGGATTGATTGCAAAAACGCCCTTCAGTTCACAGCCTGTTTTGCCTTTATTCAGCTCGGTACGGTCCATATCGTTCTTTTTAAGTGTTTCAGCAATATATGCCTGCACTTCTTCCTGATTGGTGATTCTCGGCATCAGATCTTTTACGATCTGTCCGTCCGGAGCCAGTACCATAAAGGTAATTCCATATATCGTTTCAATACAGGTGGTGAAAATAGAGAACTGACCGCCGTCTGCGATCTGAAAATCCACTTCAACACCCTCTGACTTGCCGATCCAGTGTCTTTGCATATCCTTCGTGGATTCCGGCCAGTCGATCTCATCAAGCCCCTCAAGAAGCTTATCTGCAAAAGCTACCTGATCGATGACCCACTGTTTCATTTTCTTACGGATTACCGGATAGCCGCCGCGTTCTGATTTACCGTCAATTACTTCATCGTTGGAGAGTACGGTACCCAGTTCTTCACACCAGTTGACCGGCATATCCACGCGCTTGGCATAGCCCGCTTCATACAGCTTTTTGAAAATCCACTGTGTCCATTTATAAAATCCCGGATCACTTGTCGCGATTTTCCTGGACCAGTCATAATCAAAGCCCAGCTCCTGAAGCTGTGCCGTAAAGGTTTCAATATTTTTTTCTGTAAATCCGTTCGGATTATTTCCAGTCTTAACAGCATATTGCTCAGCCGGAAGGCCAAATGAATCATATCCCATGGGGTGAAGCACATTATATCCCTGCATTCTCTTCATACGGGACATGATGTCAGTTGCAGTATATCCTTCGGGATGTCCTGCATGAAGACCTACTCCTGATGGATAAGGAAACATATCCAGTGCATAATATTTGGGCTTACTGAAATCCCACATATCTGTCTGAAAAGTATGATGTTCATCCCAGTATTTATGCCATTTTGGCTCAATCTCTTTTGCGTTATACGGTTCTGTCATTTCTTTACTCCTCCATTTCATTCTTATGCGTTTTTAAACTTTCACAACGCATAACTTTTCCGGTTGGATGATTTTTTCAACCTGCTATTCCATGCAGTCCGGACATAGGGCAAAGTATCTGCTGTGCCGGAGTACGATCCGAAGCGGAGCACTTTCAATTTCACAGGTGCAATTTTCTGTAAAAAAAAGCCTTCCGCCTGCTCATGTTTCCATAAGAGACGAAAGGCTGTAGCTTCCGCGGTACCACTCTGATTCAGGTCATAGACCTGCGCTCGTATTTTCTGTAACGGGAAATCCCGTTGAAGCTTACCTGACCATTTCACAGGATATCCTGATACCCGGTCTTTCGTTCAGCTCCAAAGCTCCCAGACGAGTTCAACAATTCTCTCTGCCGCCTTTCACCAACCGGCGGTTCTCTGAAAGAGACAAATCATCTACTGCTTCTGTTCAGCGCTTCATTGATATTAATTTTGCACCCTCTAGTCTAGACAGAAAAGTAATATATGTCAAGATTTTTGTATTATTCTGCGGCAAAAACGCAGATTCCGATCAGGCCCGGACCAGTATGAATTGCCATGGATGCATTGATCTGACGCTCCACTACAACCTCGGCATCCGGGATTGCCTCCAGCATGGCTGCCTTCGCCTGCGCAAAAATCTTTGGATCCGCACCGCCATCCATCAGAGAGAGCCATATTTTCCCGTGCATTTTGGCTGCATACTGCTTCTCTACCTCTACCAGCTTATTAAAGCCCCGTGCCGCTCCGCGAATCTTGGCAACGGTATAATATACACCATCCTCATTGCAGGTGATAATCGGTTTAAGTTTCAGGACTTTTCCGACAATTGCAACAGAAGGTGTGATCCTGCCGCCTCTTGCCAGATAATCCAGTGTATCCATATAAAAGCAAAGCTTTGTATCGTGGATTTTTTGCTGAAGTCCGCTCACCACCTCATCAAAGGACATTCCTTCCTCCAGCTTTCTGGCTGCCCAGATTGCAAGGATACCGCCTCCAATGGAGATATTTTTCGTATCAAATGCAAAGGTCTTAAGATCCGTTACCTCCTCCAGTGCCAACCGCACCGAATTAAAGGTTCCTGACATGGCACCTGAAATGGTAATTCCGATTACATTTTCATAACCCTGTTTGCGGATCCCGTCTACCAGATCCAGAACATCCTGAATATTTGCCATGGAAGTAGAAGGTATTTCTGCCGGAAAACGCTCATATACCATCTGCGGCTTAATATCTTCCCCGTCCATATACATTTTCTCAGGATAGATTACTTTGAGAGATAGCTGCTTCATATCATATTTCTGAATGAGCTGTTTGCTGACATCACAACCGGAATCTACAATAATTGCTGTTTTTGAAGGATTCATTTTCGACCTTTCTGAAATGTAGTTATTAATACCACTTTATGTAGTATAAATTTTCCAGGCATGAAAGTCAATCTGTTCTGTGCTATGATTGTTTCGGACAACACTGCAGAAATTGCGGATTATATATTTAATAAAGAAAGGTAACTGAACATGAATGTAGAAAACGCAAATAAATATGACGGATACAATTTATCCCTTGCGCTTGTGGACGCACTTCCTGTAATTTTTTTTCTGATCGGCGGATTGCTGCTTTTTCGAATTTTTCCAAGTAAATGGTTTATACTCGGTATTTCTCTGTCGACGCTTGCCGGTGCCGGTAAGGTTCTGTGGAAAATATTACTGATCAGAAAGATTGACTTTTTCTGGCTTAACCGGCAGTTCCGTTTCCTGATGCCTGCAGGATTTGGCTTTTTGCTTTTTTCGATGCTGCTCAATATGCATGCAATCAACTGGAACGGTATCGGGCGCGCCGTTACTTCTTTTCCTTCCCTCTTCTTTTTTTTGCAGGCATCATCGGTATGACAGCCATGACTCTTTTTATCAGGAAACTGGATGACAGCCTCCGGTCCAACTGGATTGAACAGCTGACCAATATGGCAGCACAGCTGATGTTTCTGCTCGGTATTGCTTTTATCATATTCTGATCCGTAAATCTTTTATTCCATTTTGTTCAGATGATAAAGCGGAATCCCCGGAATCAGAATTGGTGTCTTCTGCACATACTCCTGATAATTTTTCTGCTTCCCATAGTGCTCATTTTGCCGCTTTTCAAGACGTTTTGCGCCGCTGAACATGATCAAAACAATGCATACGTATCCAAGTACAGCCATGCACCATTCTCCCGCCCCCTGCAGTACGCTGAAGCCACTCACAAACAAGCCGCTCCAAAAGAGAATTTCTCCGAAGTAATTCGGACAGCGCACCATCCGGTATAATCCCTGCATTGCGACCATACCCGGGTTCCTCTTTTTCTGATCACTCTTTTGTTTATCCGCCAATGATTCCAGTACGATTGCAACCGCACAGATCAGTATTCCTGCCCAGGCAGCTGCATCATTTATGCCGCCTTTCGCATGGTACATCCTGTAAAAGACCGGGCTGCACTGCACCACGTACAAAACACTTACACCGATCCAGATCAGTATTTTGACACCTACAGGCATTTTACTTTCTCCTGCTGTCACTTCCTGCAGTGTTTTGCGATATTCCGCGGTCTTCCACTCTCTGTATATCAAAATCCGGCCAACCGAATCCCATACAGAATCATCAGTCCGCACAACAATATACTGACCACACTTCTTTCTGTCGGAAACATCAATATAAGCGCCGTACCGATTCCGGCAATTGCAAGCCCGTATCCGACTGACATAAAATATACATATCTGTAAAAGCCCACTATACATAAAAACGCAGCAACCAGACCAAGAATCAAAAGATTATTCCATCCCATATTTTTCTCCATTTTCTGACAACCGATCATTTTCATTTCTATTTCTTTTTCTATTCATCTTCTCCAAAACTGTTCGCAATGTATTCGGCAAAGCTATGCTTTCCGTATTGTACCTGCGCTACCATAGAATGTGTGAGTGTCCATTTGCTGAACCGTATAATCGGCTCTTTCCCGTTTTTCTTCAGATGATTGATGAAGATCAGCAAATCAAACAACCAGACCGGCGCATGCCTGATGACTGCATCTTTCCCTTCTGCCGCAAAGCACATCCGGGCAATTTCCTCATAGGTATAGGTCTCCGTTCCGCCGATCGGTACTGTCAGATTCTGATCTGACAGGTGGTTGACAATATATTCTGCAAAATCCGGTGTATCAATGACATTTGCACGGACCGACTTTTTGCCGAGAAGTGTGACCGTTCCCTTCTCCACCATCGGTCTAAAGACATGTATAATATCATAAAAATATCCGGTCGGACGATAAATGATATATGGAATCCCGCTCTTTTTTACCTCTTCTTCCATCTGATATTTGGCATGCAGCATCGGAATCTCCGGTGCCTGATCTGCCTGCAGAACGGAAATATAAATAAACTTTTTAACCCCTGCTGCCTGTGCCTCACGCAGCAGATTCAGATTTCCCTGATAGTCAATTTCGTAATTGCTCAGCGTTGCAGAAGTCTTTGTCAGGCCAACCGTTGTAATGACAATATCTGCACCATCGCATAAACCTTTCAGCGCCCCAGGACTTGTCACATCCAGTTTTTTATATGTATAGTCTCCAATCAGTCCCAGCTCTGTTTCCACAATATCCGCTGCAACCACTTCATGGCCCTGTTCCAGAAGTTTTCTGAAAATATCGCTTCCCAGATGTCCGTATGCGCCTGCCAGTACAATTTTCATATATTCCTTTCTGCCGTATTTTGCTACAGTAATCCCTCTGCCATTCTTTTTATCTATAACTGCTTTTTATCCTTCTTCATACAAATTCACATTGCACGCATCACGATTTCAAGAAATGCTGCAAAAGACATTTCTGAACTCCCTGTACACAACATCAGATTTTCCGTCAGAAACAGATCCATCTCATCGTTTTGGTACGCAGAAAACCGCTGCGTCAGTTGGTGGGTATGTACTGCTATCTGCCGAATCAGCATCTTATGTCTTGCTGCATATGTTTCCTGCTGTCCCGGTCCATAGGAATATCCTGCCCATACTTTCCGGTATTGCTTACTAAAGCGATTCAGATCTTCATAAATAATCGTAAGTCCTTCCCGCATATCCTGGGCTTTTTCACATTTCTCCCCAAGTGCAGCCAGAATCTCGTTCCAGTCCTCCAGAATAACCGCAGCAGCAAGAAGATCTTTCGACGCATAATAATTATATACTGTCCCGACAGCAATACCGCATTCTTTGGCAACATTTCTGATCGTCAGGGCAGAATACCCTTCTTCCAGCATGATTTTCCTGCTGATCTGTAAAATTGTCTCCTGCAGATTCTCTATCAGTTTCGGCATGATTCTCCATCTCACATATATTTTTATGAACGCGTTCATTTTAATCGTAAAAAAAAGGGAAGTCAAGCAGATCCATTGATTCAAAAAAAAAAACGGATTCGGGTATCTTTTCTCCCCAAATCCGTTTCCATTCTTATTCTGTCATCAGTTCTTCCATCAGCGCTGGTACCGTAGTCATTTCATGGATTCTCCCTACCTCTGCTCCGCAGAAGATCAAACCGTTCTCTACATCTCCCTGCACGGCACGCGTCAGCGCATCTGTAATGCAATAGGGAATGTGCCCAGGATCACAGTTCTTCAGGCATCCGTAACAGCGTCCGATCGGTATGCTTCCCTCTTGCACCTGTTCCAGAAAATGATTATGAAGGGCACGTCCCGGCATTCCCACAGGGCTTTTGATGATTTCGATCTGCCCGGCAGTACCGTTTATATAACAGTCTTTGTACCGCTGGTCAGCATCGCACTCTCTGGTTGCCACAAAACGGGATGCGACCTGTACCCCGTCCGCACCAAGTGCAAAAGCATGCTGCACATCTTCCCTCGTAAAAATCCCTCCGGCGACAATGACCGGTATCTTGCGCTGAAATTTCTGTGCAAATTCCTGTACGGTCAAAATGATCTTCTGTATCACTGCATCATAATCAAGCGACTTGATATCCAGCAGTTCTTCTTCTGAAAATCCCAGATGTCCGCCCGCTTTTGGTCCTTCAATCACCACAAAATCTGCTGTTCTGTGATATTTTCTATCCCACATACGCAGAATGACAGATGCCGCCTTCGGAGAAGATACAATCGGTGCAATTTTGGTATCACTTCCTGCCACATATTCCGGAAGATCAAGCGGCAGTCCTGCCCCGCTTATGATGACATCCGCACCTGCTTTCACTGCTGTCCTGACATGATCTGCATAATCCTTCAGGGCTACCATGACATTCACACCTATGAGTCCGCCGTTTGCCTTTTCTCTAGCTATTCTGATATGTTTTTCGATCGCACGCAGATTTGCCATGGCAGGATGTTGTGCAAAATCTTCCTCATCGTATCCGATCTGTGCAGTCGAAATAATCCCGATTCCGCCTTCGGCCGCAACTGCTCCTGCAAGTGAAGACCTGCTGACACCAACTCCCATTCCACCCTGAATCAGCGCAACTCTTGCTGTTTTATCTCCAATCTGCAGTGATCTCATTTATCCACACCTTTCTCTCTGTATGCTCTGGTTTCCTCCGCTTACAGATTAAATATTATTAATTAAATATTTTTAATGTGTTTATATGCTATCACGCTGAAACATATATGTCAATATCTTGAAGTATTCATTCCGGTATCATGTCGTATTCAATACTATGTTATTGTCAGGATATACAAGTCCGCTTCTATAACGTACCGCATTACAGTTCCATGTGCATATTACGAAATTCTTTTGGAGAAATTCCATATTCCTTTCGAAACGCACGAAAAAAGGCAGAATAATCCCGAAATCCATAACGCAGATAGGTATCACTGATCTTCTCGCCTGCCAGAATCGCTCCTTTACTGGCTTCGAGTCTCTTTGCCGTTATATACTGGTGAATGGATATCCCGATATGATCAGTAAACGTATGTGCCACATGATACCTGCTGACATAAAAAATTTTTGCCAGATGTTCCAGTGAAAGATCCTCATCCAGATGTTCCTCAATATACAGAAGGAGTTTCTGATAAAGCGTATTTTCTTCGTGTGTGTTTTGAGATGCTTCTGTTCATATACCAAACGATTAAGCATCAGGATCAGTTCCTGCAGATACAGATCGACCTGTGCCTGCCTGCCGAATCTGTTTGCATGGATTTCTTCGATCAGCTGAAACACCCTGAACTGAATTGCATTAAAGGTGACAGCATCATTATGTATGATATATTCTTTTTTCAGCATAACTTCCTGCATCAGATATCCGTAGCACGAAGACAACTGCAGCAGCTGCTCACAATACGCGGGCGTAATCCAGAGCACGAACCGGCGATAGGGCTGATCCAGAGAATGGATCAGGCAGTGATGTGAAAGACCCGGCGGGATCATTACCATATCGCCATGTAAAAGCGGCTGCGCCTCTTTTTCTATTTCAATTGATACATCTCCCTCCAGAAAAAAATAGAATTCATAATAATCATGAACATGGCTTTCCACTTTTTTCAGTTCCCGGTCACAGTAATAATATATTTCAAAATCGCCTGACAGCATGTATTGTCTGCTGCTGAATTTTGTCTGCAGATTTTTTTTCATGCGACCCTCCATTCTTTTCTCTGCTGCAATCAGCCTGCATATCTTTTACGATATTCCCGCGGTGTCATTCCCATTTTCATCTTAAACTGCCGCATGAAATATACGTCATATTCATAACCGCAGGATTCCGCTATTTTCTGAATCGTGAAATCAGTCCCGGTCAGCAATTTGCAGCTGTAATCTATTCTACTGTGTATTACATCATTAATGAGCGTTACTCCGAATATTTTCTTATACATATGCTGCAGATAAGAAGTACTGATGAGCAGTCTCTCTGCTTCTTCTTCAATTTTGCGCTGCACTGCAGGTCTGTTATAGATGTCTGCACGCAGCTGTACCAGCTGATCATATAACGGACGCAATATTCCATTCTCTCCAGTGCCTGACAAATCACTGATCTTATTGGATAAAATCTGCATATACAGGTTCAATGTACTGTCTCTGAGAGAATCTGCCGAATAGAACTCCAGACTCATCTGTCTGATCAGTTCTGCAATTGGTTCCGCATCCGTCAGACTGATCATGGTACTCAAATGAATATGATTTCTTTCCCACCACAGAAGTTCTTCTGGTTCCATGGAAAAATGGATCCAGTTATCAACATAATTCTCTCCCGCTGCCCCATAATGCTGCGGTGTTGTTTTGTCATATAAAATAACACTTTGTGCAGGATATATCTGTTTCTGTGCATTCAGTACATGGAAAGATGATGTCTCCATCAGCAGTAACAGGTATTCTCCATATCCGCATGGTCTTGTGATCTCAAAATCCTTCCCGTGTATGGTGCGATATCCGATTCCGATAATATGCATATTGTTCCTCTTTGCGTAAAGCAGAATTGTTCAGTTAACTGATAGCATAGTTTATTGCTTCTTCTGTGTCAATCTACTACACTTGAAACAATGCATGACATAAAAAATACTTTTTTCAAAACAAAAAATGTCTGAATGCATGGAAATGGAGAATTATGATGATCGCAAAAAATCCGCCTATGGGCTGGAACAGCTGGGACTGCTACGGAAGCGCCGTTACCGAAGAACAGGTAAAAGCAAATGCCGATTATATGGCTGCAAATATGAAACAATACGGGTGGGAATATGTTGTAGTGGACATCGAATGGTACCAGCCTACCGCAGACACACACGAATACCATCCCTTTTCTGACCTGTGTATGGACAAATTCGGACGTCTCCTTCCTGCTGTCAACCGTTTTCCGAGTGCCGCAGACGGACGTGGTTTTACATCCCTTGCCCGCCTACGTTCACAGTCTGGGTCTGCAATTTGGTATCCATATCATGCGTGGTATGCCGCGTATGGCTGCGCATAAAGATCTGCCGGTCCTGCATTCTGACCTTACAGCACGCAGCATTGCGGATCCCAATTCCATCTGTGCCTGGAATCCTGATATGTATGGTCTGAAATGTGAACAGGTTGAAGCCGGCGCACAAGCTTATTATGACAGCATCTTCGAGCTTTATGCTTCCTGGGGAGTCGATTTTGTCAAAGTCGATGACATTGCAAGAGAGTACCCGCACTGCCGTCGTGAAATAGAACTGATTTCGAAAGCATGCAGAAACTGCGGACGTGACATGGTACTGAGTCTTTCTCCGGGTCCTGCTCCGCTTGAACAGGCTGAGCATCTGAAACTGAACGCAAATATGTGGCGTATCACCGATGATTTCTGGGATGAATGGTCACTTCTGCTGGCTATGTTCGAGCGTGCCGAAAAATGGTGCACACATGCAGGTCCCGGACACTGGCCGGATGCTGATATGCTTCCTGTCGGTGCTCTTCGTCAGGATTATGATCACAGCAACTGGACCAAATTTACGCAGGATGAGCAGATTACCATGCTCTCATTGTGGTGTATGATGCGGGCACCTCTGATCGTCGGTGCGAATCTCCCGCAGAACGATGCGTTTACCCTGCAGCTTCTGACGAACCCCGATATTCTGGAAATTGAACGGACAACACACTGTGCACATCAGCTTTACCGGACAGAAAATGAAGTTGTATGGATTGCCCCCCGCAAAAACGGAATCGGTATCTACCTTGCTCTTTTCAATATTTCGGAGGAAGATCATGAAATTGTTATTGGTCCTGATATCTGCGGCATGGAACATATGCAGCATGCAAAAGAGCTTTGGACACAGAACTGTTATGAAATAGACAGTCATCTGTCTTATATCGTAAAAAAACACGGTGCCGCAGTTTTTCACCTGACCGGAACCGTGTAATTCGACAATCTTTCTTTTCTATTCTTTCCATTCAACTGACAGAACCGTATCCTCCTGCAGGGTACGTTCTGTCACATTTCCATCTGTGATTTCCTGCCCTTTTCCAATCAGTGGAAGCTGGCGCAAAAAGATATCATTTTCTTTCCGCAGCGTACAAAGTTTTCTGGGAATTCCCATCATGCCTGTCCACTTCTCATCAACTGTCGGTGTCCGCAGCCATGGTATCATGATAATATCTTCTGTTCCGGAGAAAATCTGTGCCGCATATGGCATTTTGTCGGCATAAGCCTCATGCCTGATACCATTCCAGGAGAAATTGTATCCGTCAAAACTGCCCGGATAATAATATCCATCCGCAGTCCATACAAACCATGTTCCGTCACAACAAAAAAGATTCGGGCATTCATATCCCTGTGGCAGTGTAAAACGCTGCGTGATTTCATATTTTCCGTCTATCTGTTCCGATCTTAAAATTGCAAAATCATTTTTTTCCAGCCAGAGGCATATAATATAGGCTTTTGTCTCTTCATGCCAGAATATCTTCGGATCTCTGTTCTCCGCGCAAATTGTCGGTATTTCAAAATCAGCGTTTTTTTCCAGTGTATATCCGCCGTCTCTGCTGACTGCCATTCTCTGTGTAAAATGACCATCCTTCGCTGCAGTATAAAAATAATAGAGCATCTCTCCCGCAGCGATTGCACTTCCCGAAAAGATCATACCATGCTCATCCGGTGTAAGAACCGTCCCCTGCATCTCCCAGTTCTGCAGATCCACTGAAGTTGCATGTCCCCAGCTGATATGATCCCATTTGGGAGAATTCGGATTATATTGAAAGTACATATGATAGACTCCATTTGACAGAATCAGACCATTCGGATCATTCATCCATCCTTCATACGGTGTAAAATGATACTCATATTTCATTTTCTGTTGACTCCCTCTCTATCAGTCGTACCGGCAATATGGTTCTCGATGGTACCAGTTTGCCCTGCCCTGCATCCAGCAGTGCGCTGACTGCTGCCCTTACCATTTCTTCTACGGGCTGATGTATTGTTGTAATCGTCGGTGTTGTAAGTGAAGACACTGCTGTATCATCAAATCCTACCAGTTTCATATCTTCCGGAATCCGAATCTGGAATTTGCGGGCAACCTGAATAATCTGGGCTGCTATAATATCCGAACTGGCAAAAATTCCATCACAGTCACGATTCTGAATGAGTGCTTCCCGCAGAAATTCGTGATATTCACCTTCGTTATACTGTCTGATCGTCGTCTTGATCTCCCGATGTGCCACATGATGCCGTTCGCACACATCAACAAATCCCTGTTCTCTGGCGTCTGCCGGCATTTTCGTCTCGTTCACACCGCTGATATGGAGCATTTTCCTGCATCCGCGTTCGATCAGATGTTCCGCCGCCAGTCTTCCTCCATTATAATTATCGCATTCTATCCCGGCAGTTCCCCACTCCAGACTGCGCTCGATCGTAACCAATGGAACTGTCAGACTTTTCAGATTCTCCATGGATACTAGCCCGCTCATGAGAATTACACCTGCCACACGATTGGATTTACATATTTCAACATATTTAGCCTGTTTATCATCTCTTCCTTTTGAATTAAAAAGCAGAATTTTATAGCCTCTTGCATCTGCCGCACTTTCCAGACAACTGATCACTTTTGCAAAATACGGATGTGATATGTGCGGAAGAATTACACCAATTGTATTTGATGTTTTTTTTGACAAAGAGCGTGCCACTTCATTTGGCTGATAGTCGAGTTTCTGCATTGCATCCCGAACTCTCTGTCTCGCATCTTCACTGATATAGCCCCGATTATTCAAAATTCTTGAAACAGTGCTGACTGTAAGTCCTGTTTCCTTTGCAACATCCTTTAAGGTAGCCACATCATACCTCCCGTATCATATTTTTCACCTGCTCGTTCAGATGCAGGGAACAACCCGCCTGCAATGTTTTCCGAGGTTGCTCCTGCAACCTCGTTCAGATGCAGGGGACGCCACGCCTGCAATGTTTTCCGAGGTTGCTCTGCAACCCTCGTTCAGATGCAGGGGACGCCCCGCCTGCATCTGATTGTAACATACTTTCAGACCCAAATGTTCGTTACCATCTGAGTCTGAAACAGAAAAATATATTATTTTATTTTATTCCGCATTTTACATGACACGCTTGTCATTTTCCAGAATAATGAAATCCCGCTCTGCAAAATCAGCTTTCAATGTTGCGGTTACGCCACCTGCCTTACGTACCATTTCCAGTTTGTGTCCTTCATAACTGACATGAAATTCCCCTTCCACATCAAAAGCAGGGCATTCATTTCTGAATTTCATCATATGAAGCAGTTCACTGACTACAGGTCTTTGTACTTCTCCGTCAATTTCATCTTTTGTATAATAATGCCGATTGATATTTCTTCCTACTTTTGTTTCTTCCAGGAGTTTCAGATCGTTTCTGCCTGCCAGCATTCCCACATAATATACCTGTGGAATTCCTTTTGCAAAAAACTGTACCGCACGTGCCAGAAGATATGCTCTGTCATCATCACCGCACGCAGAATAGTAGGAACAGTTTACCTGATAAATATCCAGATTGTTATAAGCCGCCGTATTATAGATTTTTTTAACATTGGCTCCTTTTCGGAAAATATCTTCTTTGGTTCGTTCGATTTCGTCATCCGGAAGAAGATCCTTTACATCCACAACACCGATTCCGTCGTGCGTATCCAGCGTTGTAAACTGATGTACAGGACTTCGGTCAAGCCAGTCGGCCAGATACTGTGTATTTCCGTAATAAATTGCATTCAGTAACAGCATCGGAAGCGCAAAATCATATACATAATACCCTTTTTCTGCAATACGCATCGGCATCGCATAATGTTCATGAATTTCCGGAAGAATTTCAACATGATAAGGCTCCAGCGTATCCGTACATTTCTGCAAAAGATTCCACACATCCGGTTCAATAAAGAAACAGCTCGTACCTGCCTTTTTGGTCGCATATGCAAAAGCATCCAAACGGATAATCGATGCGCCATGCGCGGCAAGATTCTCCAGATTTCCCTTAATAAATCTTCCTGCTGTCTCGCTCTGTACATTGATGTCAATTTGCTCTTCATCAAAGGTACACCATACCTTTTCCGTTGTTCCATCTGCAAAATGAGCATCCGTATAAGGTGCGCGCGGCTTTCTCTTATAGATCGCATCCACCTGCTCTTGTGTCGGTTCTCCGCCTTCCCAGAAATCCTTGTAACGAATAAAAAGATCCCGATATTCAGAAGCATCCTTTTTCTCCAGGAAATCCTGATAATACGGACTATGTGCCGAAATATGATTGATCATATAATCGAACATCAGATAGTAATTTCCGGAAAGAGCTTCGATATCATCCCAGTTTCCAAATGCACTGTCTACTTTGGTGTAATCCATCGGTGCAAATCCGCGATCCCCGGATGATGGAAAAAAGGGAAGTATGTGTACTCCGCCTACAACACTTTTAAAATATCTGTCGAGGATCTCTTTCAGATCCTTAAGATTATGTCCCATGGAATCGGCATAGGTAATCAGCATAATTTTATTTATCATGATTTAACGGCTCCTGCTACTACTCCTGATATGATTTGCTTCTGCAAGAATAAATATACGACCAGAAGCGGTGCGACTGTCAGAACAAGTGCTGCCATAATGGTTCCGTAATCTGCTGAATAGGTTCCATAAAATGTATAAGTGGAAAGCGGCAGTGTCAAAAGTTCTTTTTTCCCAAGTACCAGCGATGGCAACAGATAGTCATTCCAGAATGCCATGATATTGAGGATCACAAGTGTCGATGTTGTCGGCTTCAAAAGCGGAAAAACAATGCTCCAGAAGGTTTTGAGATTGCTGCACCCGTCAATATACGCCGCTTCTTCAAGCGACAGCGGAATATTGGATTTGATGAATCCCTGAAAAATGAATACGGACATGCTCATTGCAAACCCGGTATGCATAAATACCAGTGTCAGCCTGTGATTGAGCATATTCAGCTGCGCGCCGTATATGGAGACCAGCGGAATCATGATTGCCTGAAATGGAATAATCATGGATACTGCCATCAATCCAAAAAAGACTTTTGAAAAAGCATTTTTAGCGCGGACAAAATAATAGGCTGTCATGGATGCAAAAACAATTACTGCGAGTGTAGCAAGTCCCGTAACAAACAGGGAATTTCCGAAAGCTTTGATAAAATCCATCTTTGTAAAAGCTTTTACATAGTTTACCATGGAATATCCTTTTGCTGCATATATTGCGAAAGGATTTTTGATAATATCCGTTTTGGCTTTAAACGAATTGAGTACGATCAGAATAAACGGTATCATATATAATAAAAACATGATGAATATCAGTACAGTACTGATTCCACCGACTATTTTCTTCTTCAGACCGCCTGCTTCATGTCCGCGCATATTTCCATCTGCCATTATGCCTCGACCTCCTTTTTCTTACCTGCATATATCTGTATACCCGATATACATGCCACAAGGATGAACAGGAACAGTGCTTCTGCCTGACCGACTCCATAATTTCTGGAAGTGAAAGCCTTATTATACACATGCATGGCAACAAGAATCGTGCTGCCGTAAGGCTCTCCGCCTGTCAGTGTCAGGTTGATATCATATACCATAAATGCTCTTGAAAGTGTCAGAAAAATGCAGATAACAAACGACGGAACCATGAGCGGCAGAATGATATGACGCATTTTGGCCACTCCGGTTGCACCATCAATACTTGCTGCCTCCAGCACATCTGTTGAAAGGCCTGTAAATCCGGCAATATAGATGATCATCATATACCCGGATAACTGCCATACCGTCACGATAACAAGCGTCCAGAATGCCTTGTCCGGATCAGAAAGCCAGGACTTTCTGAAAATTTCCCACCCCATTGATTTTCCGAAATTTACAAGTACTTTTGAAAAAATAAACTGCCAGATAAAACCAAGTACTACACCACCTACCAGATTGGGTGTAAAAAATCCGGTACGCAGAAAATTCTGTCCCTTTATACCATTTGTCAGCAGATATGCCAGCAAAAAAGCGATTCCATTTACAAGCAGTACCGAAAAAAAGACATATTTCAGAGTCAGTAACATCGACGTCCAGAACTCTTTATCCCGGAAAGTCTCTGCATAGTTTGCAAATCCCACCAGATTCTTTGTCTGCGCCACACCGTTCCAGTCTGTAAATGTCAGATAAAATCCATATAAAAACGGTACGATTACTACCAGCAGAAAAATGGCAACTCCAGGCAGTGCAAAACATAACAAATTTTTGATTTTCTGTGATCCAGTCCGTCCCATGAACTGCTCCTTTCATGCTGTAACGGGAGCGGGTATCTGCCCGCTCCGTCATTACAACTCTTTTACTTGATCTTATTTCTGTGCTGTCCAATAATCACTGAGCGCCTTTGCAAGATCATCTTTGGTAGACTCGCCGCCAATGTATTTCTGCATAGCTGCACCCATTACTGACCAGTGGTCGGAAGGTGCTACAAAGGAAGAACTGTATGTTTTCCCTGCTGCCATCTTGGCCTGGATATCTTTGCCCAGCGGATCTGCAGGAGCAACGGTATTATTGGTGCATGCCGGAATGACTGCACAGCCTGTCACAAGATCTGTCTGTCCCGTTGTAGAATAAACAATCCAGTTCAGAAATTCTTTTGCTGCTGCCTGCTGCTCTGGTGTTGCAAGTTTATTATCGATCATAACCTGCTTGGTCGGAGAAGCCTGCATGGAAGTATTAGCAAAATCGGATGTATCATTTCCAAGTACAAAAGGAATGAAACCATATTTACCATCCGGATCAGCACCTGCATTCTTCATATCCTGCCAAGCCCAGCATCCGTTTGCCCAGAACGCTGCATCGCCTTCCGCAACATACATTGCATCCTGATCATAAAGAGAACCGTTCGGATCATCTTTGTTAATGTTATATTTCAGCAAGAGGTCCATGGTGTCCATAAACTCATTGAAGCGTTCATAATCGGCAGGTTTGAGTTCTCCTGATTTCAACTGACTCATAACCTTTGTAGCACCCGCTGTCGTTCCATCATAAGTATCGTAGATATAACCCAGCTGATGTGCGCCAAGTGACCAGTCTTCATGTGAAATAACAACCGGTGTTTCCATTCCTGCTGCGGAGAGCTGCTCCAGCAGCGCTTTCAGGGAATCATATGAGTTGACGGAAGAAGGATCCCAGTCTGATCCAAGTGTTTTGTCAATTGCATCCCTATTGTAGATCAGTCCTCTTCCTTCGATACAAAACGGGAAACTGTATACCTTATCATCTACCTTTGTCAGATATCCGGAACACTCCTTTGTCCATGTCTCATTTGAAAGATCAAGTGCATAATCCTTTGCAAGTGCAATGATATCTGTTGTATCCAGCATTGCCATCGTCGGCGCATTCCCTGCATTATACGCGGATGTGATCTTTGTATACGGAACTTCACCTGTACCGCATGCCTGTATCTCTACCGTAATCCCTGTTTCCTTTTCGAAATCTGCTGCCATTGTTTCAAGTGCTTCCTGAATCTCACCCTTACTGTTCAAAAAAGAGATAGATTGTCCTTTCAGACTTTCATCTGCTGTAAAGGTACCTGCAGCTGATGCACCGGATGTTGCTGCAGATGCAGAATCTGTAGCAACTGTAGAAGCTGCAGAGGCTGCCACTGCTGAAGCTGCCGTATCGTCTGTGGAAGCTGCCGTCTGAGAAGATGATCCGCATCCTGTAACCATTGCCGCAGTCATGGATAAGATCATACCCAATGCCGTAATTTTTTTGAACCCTTTCATTTTTTACCCTCCTGTAAAAAATGTTCTGAAAATCAGAACCGTTGTTTAATGTAACCACATCTTATCATTGTGTTTTTTGTATGTCAACCGTTTGTTATATGCATGCTGAGGTTTTATCATCAATAAATCCGTTTGTTTTTGTGCACATTGCACTTACATATTCTCAATATTTAACTGAATCGCATGAAATAAGCTTCTCTTTTTGGCAATTTTTAACGAATTTATATATTAACCGATTATCATATAAAATATAAAAAGCCTGTCCAGATTACAAGCCGCTATTTATGCTTTCGCAATACACAAGCATGATGCGTATTGCTGCCCTCGTTCTGAACAGGTAAATTTATTTATCTATGATGATCTTTCTCAGCTTCTTCTCTTTTTCCCGCCGCTCTGTTTATGTTCATATTTCATTTTTCTGGGCGGAATCAGGCATTCCTTGCCAAATCCGATCAGATCTTCCCGATGTTCCGTGATCAGTGCCTCCTTAACCAGTTCATAGTTCCTGGGATCACGGTACTGGATCAGTGCCCGCTGCATTGCCTTTTCATGCGCACTTTTCGGGACATAGACCGGTTCCATCGTTCTGGGATTCCACCCCTGTGTAATACATACAGGTGGAAATGGTAGACGGCGTCGGATAGAAATCCTGAACCTGCTCCGGCATATAACCGATATCTCTTACATATTCCGCAAGCTTAATTGCATCTTTCATCGTAGAACCCGGATGGGATGACATCAGATAGGGAACAAGATATTGCTCCTTACCGAGTTTTTCATTTATTCTGCGACATTTTTCCACAAATGCTTCATATACTGCATTCCCCGGTTTGCCCATCAGCCTGAGTACATGATCCGACACATGTTCGGGCGCCACCCTGAGCTGTCCACTGATATGATAGGAACAGAGTTCCTTTATAAAGGTATCATCGGGATCTGCCAGTGCATAATCAAAACGTACTCCGGAACGTACAAAGACTTTTTTTACGCCCGGCAGTTCCCGCAGTTTTCTTAAAAGTGAAACATAATCGCTGTGATCCACCACCAGATTCCTGCATGGTTTTGGAAACAGGCACTGTTTATTGACACAGGCTCCTTTTTCCATCTGTTTCTCGCATGCCGGTCTCCTGAAATTCGCCGTCGGTCCCCCGACATCATGAATGTTTCCCTTGAAATCCGGCTGTCTGGTCATTTCCTGTGCTTCTTTCAGAATGGACTCCTGACTCCTTGCCTGCACAATGCGGCCCTCATGAAAAGTCAGGGCACAGAAAGAACAGCCGCCATAGCAGCCTCTGCAGCTGGTCAGGCTGAACCGGACTTCCCGGATTGCCGGGATCCCCCCGGCTGCTTCATAAACCGGATGGTAGGTATTCATATAGGGAAGCGCATACACATCATCCATTTCCATCTGCGTCAGTGGTTTTGCCGCAGGATTCTGCACCACATATTCTCCGCCATCCCGTCCATAGCTTTCCACCAGACGTTTTCCTGAAAAAGGATCCGTATTCTGATATTGCAGATAAAAACTTCTGGCATAATTCAGTTTATCTGCTTTGAGGTCTTCATAGGAAGGCAGCATCTGATAATCATAAACACTTTCCAGTGAACCAGTGTGGTATACGGTTCCTTCTATAAAAGTAATGTCCTTTACATCAATTCCGGAATCCAGGGCATCCGCAATTTCCACAATGGACCTTTCTCCCATTCCATAGGATATCAGATCTGCCTGCGAATCAAGCAGAATGGAACGTTTGAGATTATCCGACCAGTAATCATAATGCGCAAGTCTTCGAAGGCTTGCTTCTATTCCGCCGATGATAACCGGTGCATCTTTATATTTTCTGCGGATCAGATTGCAGTACACTACCGTTGCGTGATCAGGACGTTTTCCGATCACCCCGCCGGGGGTATAGGCATCCGTGCCGCGGCGTTTTCTGGATACTGTATAATGATTGACCATCGGATCCATATTTCCGCCGGAGACCAGAAATCCCAGCCTCGGTCTGCCAAATACGGCAATGCTGTTTTCATCTTTCCAGTCAGGCTGCGGGATCATACCGACCTTATACCCTCTTGATTCCAGAACCCTGCTGATAATAGCAGGGCCAAAAGAGGGATGATCCACGTATGCATCCCCTGTTATATATGCAAAATCAACTTCTTCCCACCCGCGTTCCCGGGCCTGTGACATGTTAATCGGTAAAAAATTTTTCAATCATTCTCCTTTATGTTTCATGCGCATTTCTCGTTTGCACTGCAACGATGCCGCTAAATCCTGCTATTTTCACCAATTCCGGGTTTGGTTCTCTCCTCTTCCCCGTCATATTTCACTGTATACATTTTACCCTCGCAGTGCAGAATTCCCTCGTTCTGCATTCTGCGCAGTTCACGAATCATGGCACTTCTGTTCACGCACAGATATTCTGCCAGTTCCGTATGATTATACGGAATCAGAAGCTTGTACTCCCTGTTCTCCTGATTACTTACAATTTCTGCATTCATCCCATACATTACGGCATCCTTACTGAGCAATATAAAAAAAGTCATTAACCTTTCCCGCATTGATTTTTTTGATAAAATCTCAATCTTTGCAAGGAGGGATCGGGCTTTCTGTGATAAAAGAAATGCCAGATTTTCTGCCATGATCTTATGGCATTTGCAATGTTTACTGCATAATGTGAACAATTCCTTATAACCAAAATAAATAATATCACAGTCTGTAAGCGCGCGATAATTCACCGGACATTCAATCGGCTCTCTTCCCAGAAACGGATCTCCGAAAATCTCATCTTCCTGAAATGTTCGAAAGCAATAGCTGTTTCCGTTCAGATCTTCTTTTTCCATTATCACGTTTCCCCTGACGATGATTCCGATTCCGGTTTACTTTCTCACCTTCCATCAGCAGATATTCTGATTTTTTGTAACTTTTTTCCGTAAAATTAATACAGGCCATGAGCTGTCTGACTTCCTGACCTGTAATATTTTTAAATAAAGGATAGTTTACCAGCTTATCTTCTATTTTCATCTTTATCATCCCTCATAGTTCTATCCTACTCCTTTTTCTGTTGCTTTGGCAACACTTTCGTGTATTTGAAAGGCGTAAATTGAATTTACAAAAACGAAAAGACAAGGACAACTGTTCCTGCTATGATATCTGTTGCCCTATTTTGAAAGGATTATTAACCATGAACTACGAAACTAAAATCAAATTTGCAACTGTAGATGATATTTCAGAATTTGTAAAAATCACAAGAACCATGCCCGGAGATATTGATCTCTGTCTGGAACATGACCGTGTTGACGCCAAATCCTTTCTGGGTGTTATGGCTCTGGTCAGTTCTGCGATACAGAAAGCTGCTGCCGTTATAATATGCTTCAGTGATTCGGATGACTATAACTCATTCTTACAAAACGGCAGATTTCTTTATTCCAACTGCTGAAATCATCCTGTTTATAAAAAATTAATTAGCATGCTTTTATTTTTCCGTTAGACTGATTGTAAGAGACAGAACCTGTTAACAGATTCATAAGGAGAAAATCATACTTAAAAAGCTGCAAAAAAACTTTATAAGATAAGTGAGATCATGGAACTGATTATGGCTTTTGTTGTTGCCATATCAATTGCAATTGCCATCTTCCGCTTTTTCCCTGAGATTTCCACACTGCTACACAGTACGGAAAGTTCTGCCCTGATTCATTTTCTGGAAGAACTTTTCTATATCATCATTGCAATTGAATTTCTGAAAATGTTGTGCAAACCGAATGCAGATACGATCATTGAAGTCCTGATCTTTCTGGAAGCACGTCATATGATTATCGGAGAAACAACATCCGCACAGGATTCTTTTATCTATTATCTGTATTGTAATGCTTTTTCTGCTTCAGATTTTCCTGCAGCGAATGAAAGTTCCCAAAAAAGATTCCTGATTTTTCATGAATCTTTTTTTCAGGGAAAAATCAAATATTTTCGAAAAAAAGATACTTCCGGACCATTTTCCTGAGTTTTTTCGGAAGAACCGGTTTTAACAGATAATTCGAAAAGCCCGCTTCCAGATACAGTTCCCCCGCGCCTTCTACCGCATTCGCAGATAGCATGATTGCCTTTGTATCAATATTCTTCGTCCCTTTTCTTCGAATTTCCTGAAGTGCTTCAATCCCATCCATCCCTGGCATCATATAATCAATCAGGAGCAGATCATACTGTTCATCACTGCACAGTCTTACTGCCTCTGCACCGCTCTCTGCCGCCGTAATCGCTACTCCTGTATCCTGCAGAATATATTGCAACACCATAATGTTCTGCCTGCAGTCATCTACTACAAGAATTTTTTTTCCGTTTCCGTTAAATACTTCCCAGGTATCTTCCTGTTCTGTGCTATCATCCAGGCCATCTTTTCTTTCAGTATTCCCATATGGCATCCACACCGTAAAATTGCTTCCATTCCCGATTTCACTTGAAAGCGTAATTTTTCCACCCATTGCAGTAACGTATTCCCGTACAATAGCAAGTCCAAGACCAAGACCGTCCTGTTTCCCTGATATAACCTGTGAGCTTCTGATAAAACGTTCGAACACAGCTTCCTGCTCTTCTTTCGGTATACCGATCCCGGTATCTTTGATCATATAGCGAATCCCGTATTGTATTTCTCCATTTTGTTCTTCCTGTGCATCAGTCTTCACATCCAGCGTAACGCTGCCGCTTTCTGTATACTTTACCGCATTGTTAAGAAGATTCGTGAGGATCTGATTCAATTTCTGCTCATCTGCATAAAGCTGCAGATCCTGGTGTACTCCGGTTCCGGTTCCATCCCATCTGGTCTTGAAAATAAGTCCTTTTTCTCCGGATGATTTATAAAAAACATCTTCTACTTCTTCCAACAGTTTTTTCAGTGAAAAGCTTTTTTCCTTTATTACAATATTTCCACGTTCGATCTGCGAAACATGAATGATTTCCTCAATCATGGACATCATTGACTGTGCTGCAGTCCCGATCATCTGAGAATACTTTTTCACAGTATCGTTTCCTGCTTCATTCAGAACAAGTTCATTCATTCCGACAATCACGTTCATGGGTGTCCGAAGTTCATGACTGATTTTCATCAGAAACTGTGTCTTGGCATCGTTGGCATTCCTGGCTTCCTCCACATGTCTGACATATTCTGTCAGATTGATCAGATACAGCATAGATCCGGTCTTCTGTCCATCCTCAATGATGTCCTCCAATCGAAGCTCCCAGATATCCTCTCTGAGTCTGCAGGTGTGATGATCCATTTTCAGAACATCCATAATTTCCTTATGCTCTTCGAGCATATCACCCTTCTCAATACCCGGAAGAAGCACCTTTGCTCTTTGATTATAAAATACAATGATATCTGCGGCATCCATAATCAGAAGACCCTCTTTACCATGATTGAGCGCATTATCCATTGCTGCATCCAGTGAGGCAAAATAGCCATATTTGACAAGTGCCATCATCATACAGAACATCGTAAAGGTCAGAGCAATACTGACCAGATTATAACTCCCGAATATCCCCGTGGCCTTCATTACCAGTTCGATCATCATAACGCCAAGTCCCGTTACAATATACTTAATTCGTTTTTTCTGAATCTGGTTGCTTTTGTGGTATTTTTTCAGGCAGCATACGATCACTACTGTAAAGACCAGAAAAAAATGTACATAATGAAGCCACCATATTATTCCATCTGTACAGGAAATGCGGTTATACATTCCCCCGGTCTCTATTACCATGGAAGTATAAAACAACCTATGCCATTCCGCTGTCATTACACCGATCATTACTACTGTATTGATAATTGCCTGACCAATATATACCTGACGCGGCACCTTCAGATTGATAAATTCCTGTGCAAACCAAAGAAGCGCTACCAGGAATCCGCACTGCCCGAAATATTGTACAGCAAGTCCGTTTAATGCTGCCTGCACGGTATCCGAGTGGATCAGTTCCAGATGCAGTCCCAGAATAAAAACCATTACAAAAACATCAAACAAAATAAATGCCAATTGCGCCTTGCTGCTCTTTTGCCTGCATACGACCACCAGCATTCCAAGCAGTAAAAAAAGGCCGCCGCATCAATTGTATAGAGTAAATCGTACATACCGTTCTCCTGCCCTGCATTTTGTTTTCATTATAACAGATTTCCATTTTCCCCGCATCCGCACTGCAAAAAGCCGCCATAAATCTGTTTTGTTAACGGTTGACCATATTCTACATATCATATATCCTTATGCTAAGGTATAAAAAAATATATAAGTAGGAGGATTCAAATGAAAAACATTGTAGTTGCAGGCGGCGGTGTACTTGGCAGTCAGATTGCCTATCAGGCAGCATACTGCGGATTTAACGTAACAATCTGGCTTCGGAGCAAAGGCAGTATTACCCGCACTCAGCCAAAGCTCGATCATCTCAAAAAAGAATATGAAGAAACGATAACGAAAATGGCAACCCCACAGGGACAGACTCCGGATACATGGGCACGCGGGATTTCAGATTTTGAAGATTTTGACAGAGATACCTGTCTTGCCAGATCAGAAGCTGCATACAAAAACATCAGGCTCGAACTCGATATGGCAAAAGCGGTAGCGGATGCTGATCTTGTTATCGAATCTATGGCCGAAAATGTAGAAGATAAGATCACTTTCTATAAAAATCTTGCTCCTCTTCTTCCTGAAAAGACCATTATTGTAACGAATTCTTCCACCATGCTGCCTTCCAGATTTGCCAGATATACAGGACGTCCGGAAAAATATCTGTCTCTGCATTTTGCCAACTCAATCTGGAAAAACAATACCGCAGAAATCATGTCTCAGGATAAGACCGACCCGCGGTATTTTGATGCCATTATGCAATTCGCTGCAGAGATTCGCATGATCCCGCTCCCTGTCCGTAAGGAGAAATCCGGTTATCTTCTGAATTCCATGCTGATTCCGCTTCTCTTCTCCGGAATGGATCTGTATGTAAATAATATTTCCGATCCGGAAAGTATCGATAAAGCCTGGACACTCGGAACCGGTGCTCCCAAAGGACCATTTCGTATTCTGGATACGGTAGGTCTTACTACCGCATATAATATCGTAAAAATGTATGTCAAAATTCCTTCTTTTCTGGCTCCCTATAATTTCAGGGGAATGGAGAAGATGCTGAAGAAATATATTGATGAAGGTAAACTCGGTATGTCTTCCGGAGAAGGCTTCTACAAATACGACAAGTAATTTATTTCTTTATCTTTGGCCGATAGCGAATATCATTCACTGTATATACCGTAACAAAAGCTTCCGGATCCATCTTATCAATAAAGGTAATCAGTTTCTGATATTCGCTCCGGTCTACTATTGTCTCAATTTCCTGCCTTCTGACTCCGTCATATGCTCCAACCGCTTCATATATCGTCGCACCGCTGTGTAAATTATGCAGGATAAAATCCTGTACCAGCTTCTTCTGATTCGAAATAATACATACTCTCTTTTTTATTTTCTGTCCGAAAATAAAATGATCCAGCACCAATCCGTTAATATATGTTCCCAGAATACTTAAAACAACTGTTTTTTTGTCATATACAAGTGCTGATGAAAGAGCAACCAGCATACCCGAAACAGACATCGCCGTGCCAAGATTAATATGCAGATAGCGGTTCATGATTTTGGCAACAATATCCAGCCCGCCGGACGAAGCATTCATATTAAACAGGATGCTGCAGCCGATACTGACCAGGAACACATAACATGCCACATCCAGTGTTGCATCTCCTGTAATTGACTGGTAATGCGGGAAAATCACCTCCAGCATACCCATGAAAATCGGAAGTAAAAGTGATGTATAAACTGTTTTGGCACCAAAATCCTTTCCACAGAAAAAAAATCCAATTATCAGCAATATTACGTTTAAAAGCATGGTAATTGCCGATACCGAAAGCGGAATGAAGTTTACAAGAACAATAGCCAGCCCTGCAATACTACTTACGGATGCGTGACTTGGCTCAAGAAAAAAGAACACAGCAGATGCAACAATAGCCATAGCTCCTGTCATTATTACGATTTCTTTCGTCTGCTTAAGCATATTTTTCATTCCGCTTTCTCTCTCCGTATTATATCATTTCTTTTCGCGTATACTTTGAACCAGATAAATATCTGCTCCAACTTTAACACAAATGAAAGCCTAATTGTGGTAAAATTGTATTTAATTGCAGGATCAGATTTATTCATGCTGAATTTCAAAAAATGCTTGTTTCTCCATGGAGGTATTACCATGCATTTAAATCGGAAATCTGTTATCACAATCATGATGATCCTGATTGCAATACTTGCCTCCTCTGTTTCTGTTCAGGCCTTTTCTGCGCAAAATTCCAAAACCGAAAATGTCATTCGAATCGGTGTAATGGAACGGGATAACTATGCGCAATCAGATAAAGACGGATCTCCCTGTGGAACTGCCGTAGAGTTTCTGTATGCACTTTCCGCCTATGCAGATATTTACGTCGAAGAAATTCCCATTTCAGATGCATCATCCATGTTTGCATCTCTCAAAAACGGTACAGTAGATGCCCTGATGGATGTTTTCAAAACAGATGAACGACAAAAGCAATATCTTTTTCTGATTTTCCAACCGGAGAATATTCACTTTCTGTTTACGTTCCGCTCGACAGTATGCGAAACTACGGAGACATTTCGGGGCTGGACAATATGACAGTTGGCGTTGAAAAAGAAAGCTGTTCATCTGATATGTTACCCGCATATTTCAGGCAACATGGCATTTCTGTCAAATGTAAGGAATATCCTGATATCAAGTCAATCAACGAAGCCATTGACAGTGGTATGATTGATGCCGGCGTCTACGCTACTGCTGCCTCCTCTGATTACAAAACCATTCTGCAGCTTCCTCCCGTCTTCAGCTACTTTGTATTTCGTTCCGAAAATCCTGCACTGAAAACCAGACTGGATTACGCAATCAGCCAGTTTTCATTGCAAAACCCTGGTTTTAATCAGAATTCCGGTAATTTGTATCCCCTATCGGGCAATCAGCAAAAGCCGGTTTATTCGGTTGAAGAAAAAAAATATATCTCCTCTCATCCTGTCACAACCGTTGCTGTTCTAAGGCACGATGAACCATATTTTTCCATTGATAAATCAGGCAAATATATCGGTATTCTTCCTGATTATTATCAGATATTGTCTTTACAGTCAGGACTGCATTTCAAGTTCAAAGTATACAATACCCAGGCAGAGGCAAATGCCGCAGTTAAAAACAAAGAAGCAGACATTCTCAGCGTATTCAGCAGCGGTCCTGTTGCTGCCCACGAACTGGGCTATCGCCTGACATCTTCCTATGGCACATCCATTGCCGTTCTGATTTCCAAAACAGGTACCAGCCAGAAAGACATAAAAAAAATAGCCTGTAAGGGCCGGAATGCCAATATCATTCAAAAAGGTCTGGATCCTGCAACCATTTCCAAGCTTGTCACTTATGATACCTCTTACGAATGCTTTGATGCTCTGCGAAAAGACAATGTTGATGCAATCATCAGTGGGTTACCGGGGGCAACCTGGACGGTCAACTAGGCCGATTCTTCTGCCTATACCATCTCTGCCATCTCCACGATTGAACTGCGCTTCTGTGGTGCGCTGAATTTCAGTAACAATATCCTGTGGTCCATTCTGAATAAAGCAATTCGTGCCTCCAATTTCAGTTTTAACAGTATTGTCACACACAACACCCTCGCAGAAAACAACTGGAGTACTTTTATCACCAGAATTCCTTCTTCCATGTTGACCCTCTATACTTTATTCATGCTTCTAACAGTTATTATCCTGATTTTGGCCATCTTTTCCATAATCAAAAGGCAAAAGGAACGGACACAGATTTTACGATCTCAGGTCGAAAATGAAAGAAAAAGCCTGCAGCTTGCTTCCATGGAAAAAAGCGTGGAAGAACGGAACCGTTTTTTTTCAAATATCAGTCATGATATGCGAACTCCATTAAATGCCATTATCGGTTTTGCTGATCTTGCCGGTCAGAAAACCGTTTCTTCTGAAGTACAGGATTATCTGATCAAAATAAGACAATCCGGTAATCTGTTACTGGATCTGATCAATGACACCCTGACTCTATCCAAAATAAGCAGCAAAAAACTTTTCCTCTGCCCTGCTCCCGTTTCTGCGTGGGAACTGGTTGATGAGGTTGAAACACCGATTCGAAAAAGTGCAGAAGAAAAACACATTACCTTTATTGTGGATAAACCTCCGCGGGATCGGATCATACTGGTTGATAAACTGAATCTGCAGAAAATATTTCTGAATCTGCTCTCCAATGCAGTAAAATATACCCCCTCCGGCGGAACCGTAGAATTCAGACTGCATTATGTACGCTCTGCTGATCCGGATCCGGATACGATTGTGACCATTAAAGACAATGGCATCGGTATCTCCGAAGCATTTCTGCCTCATATCTATGAGCCTTTTGAGCAGGAGCATCAAAATGGATCTTACCCCTCCGGTACCGGTCTTGGTCTGTCTATTGTAAAACAGCTTGTCGATTTTATGCAGGGAGATATTCAAGTGACAAGTGTGCTTCAGAAAGGAACCACTTTTACGTTAAAGTTTCATTTTGCAGAAACAAATGCTATCCCGGAAACTCTTTCGATACCGGATGCGAAAGTTCCTGTCTGTTTTGAAGGGAAAAAACTTTTGTTATGTGAAGACAATCAGCTGAATACTGAAGTTGCATGTGAAATGCTCAAATTGTATGGTTTTAAGCTCGATACCGCTGCAAATGGGAACGAGGGTCTGCAATTATTTGAAAAATCCAGCCCATATTATTATGCTGCCATTTTAATGGATCTTCGTATGCCTGTAATGGACGGCTACGAAGCCACTGCACGCATTCGTTTGCTGCAACGACCGGATGCAAAGACGATTCCGATTATTGCAATGACCGCCGATGCCTTTGATGAAGATATCCAAAATTGCCTTAAAAGCGGCATGAATGCACACATTTCCAAGCCGATCAATCCTGAAATTCTGAAAAAGACTTTGCTTAAATGGATCAGATATACAGATTAAACCGGTAAAAACCAGAATGAATAACATGCATTAACTTATATCAGAATTCCTTCCAGATGATCACATTCATGTTGAATGATCTGTGCTGTCCATCCGGAATATTTCTGCCTGTGTTTTCTGAGTTCCATATCCTGATATTCCACTTCGATATCATGATAACGGGTAATACTTCTGGTGCCTGAAAGAGAAAGACAACCTTCTTCCGTTTCATAAGAACCTCTTCTTTTTATGATCACAGGATTCAGCATTGCGATATTCATTGTTTCCATATTAACAACAATGATTCTCTTTCGTACACCAATCATATTGGCTGCCATCCCCACGCATTCTGATTCATGCTCCCTGAGTGTATCCAACAGATCCTGCGCCGTCTGTATATCGTCTTTCGTCGCCGGTTCTGCTTTCTGACTCAAAAAAATACATCTTTTATAATTTGTTTTACCATTTCCGCTTCCCCTGCGCTTTCCCTAATTCCAATTTTTCCATATATCGGGGGCATATCCAATTGTGGCCTCATGACCGTTGCGGACAATCGGAAATCTGAGAACCGACTGATTCTCAAATACTTTTTCTTCTCTGTCTTCTTCCGCAATATAACAAATGAGTGCCAGCAGTTCTCTGTCTCTGCAATCCCGGTCAATCATGCCATCCAGTCCGCCTGTAGCCTGCAGGACAGAATGAAACTCTCCTTTTGACAACCCTTTTTCTTTCATATCAATACTTTGAAATTTAATTCCGCGTTCCTTAAAATAGCGTTCTGCCTTCCGTGTATCTGCGCTTTTCTTTGTTCCGAAAATCTGAATATTCATATTTACCTCTATGTCGGAGCATTTTCTTCGAAGACACATAAAGAGAGACCTGCGCATGCAGTTTCTCTTCTTTAATCATAAAGGTTTATGCTCCGTTTCAAGCCTTTTGAATTCTCTGTTCTGAAATATAATGAATTTAATCATATTTTGCATCATTTTTCTTGTTTTATATATATTCAAATACCAGTTTATATAAGAATCAGAAATTTATTTATTAGAATTTGTATATAATTCTATTATATACATATTTCTCGCCTTTTTTGTATTGCACATTGCACAATTACATGTTAAAGTATTGCTAAAAGTAAAATATAAGCCTATGAGACGAGAGAATGTGGCTATCAGACAGCAAGCGCTGTTCTGTTCATAGTTGATACATTTTCTTTTTTTATGTCTGGGAACAAAGTGGAGCAGAAAAATATGTCTAAAAAGAAATTTATTAATGATATTGAGTCATCTCCTATAATTGCAGCTGTAAAAGATGATGAGGGTCTACATAAATGTCTTTCCTCGGAAGTAACTACAGTGTTCATTTTATATGGGGATGTCTGCACCATTCCTTCCATTGTTAAGACAGTCAAAGACTCCGGGCGTACTGCAATGGTTCATATGGATCTTATTAATGGTCTGAGTCCAAGAGATATATCCGTTGATTTTATAAAACAATACACACTGGCAGACGGTATTATTTCAACAAAATATAACTTAATCACACACGCAAAAGAGCTCGGTCTTTATACGGTTCTCCGTTTTTTTATTCTTGACAGTATGGCACTAGTAAATATTGAAAAGCAGTCAAAACCCAGTAGTATACAACCTGATGCCATAGAAATTTTACCTGGAGTTGTAATTCCAAAAGTTATTACAAAAATCAATTCCATCAGCAGAGTTCCCGTTATCGCCGGTGGGCTTATTTCGGATAAGGAAGATATCATAAATGCATTAGCAAATGGCGCAATTGCCATTTCAAGTACCAACCAGGATGTTTGGTTTCTTTAAAACACTTTTTGATTTTATCACAGAATATTTTATCATGCATGATATTTGCTGATCAAATTACACAAAAAGCATACAGGTAAGGAGGAACAATAATGTCAAAATATATTATGGCATTAGACTCAGGCACCACAAGCAACAGATGTATCCTTTTTAATGAAAAAGGAGAAATGTGTTCTGTTGCACAAAAAGAATTTATTCAGTACTTTCCAAAACCAGGATGGGTAGAACATGATGCAAATGAGATATGGTCTGCCCAACTTGGTGTTGCAGTTGAAGCAATGTCGAAAATTGGTGCAACTGCAAAAGACATTGCTGCTATTGGTATCACAAATCAGCGAGAAACAACAATTGTATGGGATAAAAAAACAGGTGAACCAGTTTATCACGCGATTGTGTGGCAATGCCGTCGTACATCCGAATATGCAGATTCTCTCAAATCCAAAGGGCTGACTGACTCTTTTCGGGAAAAAACAGGTCTTGTTATTGATGCATATTTTTCAGCAACGAAATTAAAGTGGATTCTGGATAACGTGGAAGGCGTAAGGGAACGAGCAGAAAATGGTGAACTGCTATTTGGTACTGTTGAGACCTGGCTGATCTGGAAACTGACCAAGGGACGTGTTCATATAACAGATTATTCCAATGCATCCAGAACCATGATGTTCAATATCAAGGATTTGAAATGGGATCCTGATATTCTGAAAGAACTGAATATTCCGGCATGCATGCTTCCAGAGCCAAAACCCTCCAGCTATGTATATGGTGAATCTGATCCACAATTTTTTGGTGGTCCCATAAAAATTGGCGGAGCTGCTGGCGATCAGCAGGCAGCTCTTTTTGGGCAGACATGTTTTACAGAAGGTGAAACAAAAAATACCTATGGAACAGGATGCTTCATGCTGATGAACACCGGCAATAAGCCGATCTATTCGCAAAACGGACTACTAACAACAATTGCGTGGGGTCTTGATAATAAAGTAAATTACGCCCTGGAAGGTTCCGTATTTGTTGCGGGGGCTGCCATACAATGGCTGCGTGACGAACTTCGGATCATTGACAGCTCCGCTGATTCTGAATACATGGCCAGAAAAGTAAAAGATACCAACGGTTGCTATGTAGTACCTGCATTTACCGGACTGGGTGCACCTTACTGGGATCAATATGCAAGAGGCACCATTGTAGGAATGACACGCGGCTGTAATAAATATCACATTATCCGAGCTACACTTGAATCTATCGCTTTTCAGGTAAATGATGTTCTACACTCCATGGAACTTGATTCTGGAATACATTTGAGCAGTCTCAAAGTAGATGGTGGTGCATGCGCAAATAATTTCCTGATGCAATTTCAATCAGATATCATTAACGCGCCCGTACACCGTCCTCACTGCATCGAAACTACAGCGATGGGAGCCTGCTATCTTGCCGGACTTGCAGTCGGCTACTGGAACAGCAAAGAAGATGTAATTAAAAACTGGCAGATTGACTGCACATTTATACCTGCAATATCCGAGGAAAAACGTGCTTTACAGATAAAAGGTTGGAACAAAGCTGTGAAATACGCATATGGCTGGGCAAAAGAAGAATCATAATCTTCAGGCTTCACTTATACAACTTAAGATTTTTTTCAATAAAGCTATCGCACTGAATTATCTTATAGTGTTCATATTGACAAATTTTGATTTGAGGCTTATTGGGAAGCCTTATCCTGATTGTTGTTTTTTACATGTTTTGGCTTGCATTTTAATCAAAGATAAATATAGATTTTTATTATATGTGAACTCTTCAAAAAAGTTACACTAACTAAGTTCTACTAGTAAAAAAACTGTTTGAATTCGCATAAATCATACTAATGCTCTCCTATTGAAAAGTCAGCTGAACTGTGATATATTTAGTGTAACGGTTACACTAAATAGGAGACCTCACATGTACTACGATTCAGCGATTCAGACTCCCATGGTGAAGGGTAAGATCATCACCAAGAAGAAAGGCTCTGCCGTTTATATCCTGTACCAATACGGCACTGATTATAACAGCGTGAAGCAATATTCCATACCAAAGAGAACCATTATCGGTAAGCAGGTTCCAACCGACCCGAGCAGGATGTACCCTAACGACAGGTATCAGGAATTCTTTCCTGATGCTGTCTTTCCTGAAGAACGTTCAGAGGCTGACAGAAGCTGCTGCATGAGAATCGGTTCATACATTGTCATCCGTTATGTACTTGAGGAATATCAGCTTCCAAAGATACTTTTCAAACGTCTTGGCACAAGTGCCAGGCTGTTCCTTGATCTTGTGGCATTTTCTATCATTGATCAGGACAATGCTGGTCAATACTACCCAGACTTTGCTTTCTGCCATCCGCTGTTTTCTGACCGGATGAAGATTTACAGTGATTCGGCTGTCAGCAGGCTGCTCTCATCGATTGGACGCGACCAGATCATCGGATTTCTTGATGACTGGAATACCGGAAGAGATAAGAAGCAGAGAATTTATGTTTCTTACGATTCCACTAACAAGAACTGCCAGGCTGGAGACATGGATCTTGTCGAATTCGGCAAAGCCAAGGATGACAAGGGTGTTCCAGTATTCAATGTTTCCATTGCCTTTGATAAGTCGAATCGTGTTCCTCTGTTTTATGAAGAATATCCGGGTTCTATCACTGATGTATCGCAGTTCAGATGCATGGTCGATAAGGCAATCGCGTATGGCTATAAGAAGATAGGTTTTATTCTTGACCGTGGCTATTTTAGCAAAGAGAACATCCGTTACATGGATGCCAACCATTACTCATTCATAATAATGGCTAAGGGCTGTAAGTCTCTTGTGTCTGCGATGGTTGACAGTGTACGTAATACATTTGAGACTGACCGTAGATGCGCGATCCGTGCCTATAAGGTTTATGGCATGACAATCACCTCCAGGTTATATGAGGATGATACCGATGACCGGTATTTCCATATATTTTACAAACCCTCAAAGCAGGCAGCTGAAAGGGAAAGATTAGAACAGAGCATCGACAGCATGCATCAGTTCCTTGAGAAGCATATCGGAACTGACACAAAATTCGGTCCTACATACAATCACTACTTTTCCCTGTATTACAAGGGAAAGAAGCTCATAGGTATACAGGAAAGACCCGATGTCATCCAGAAAGAGCTGGATCTTTGCGGATACTTCTGCATCATAACCTCAGAAAAAATGACTGCCTTTCAAGCTCTGATTCAGTATAAAGGCAGGGATATTTCTGAAAAGTTATTCCGCGCAGATAAGACTTTTCTCGGATGTCAGAGCATGCGTGTCCAGTCTGAAGAGGCACTGTCATCAAAGGTATTTATAGAGTTTGTTGCTCTTATTGTCAGGAATCGGATATACAACCTCCTGAAGGAGACCATGTTGAAGATTGAAAGCAGTCCGAACTATATGACTGTACCGGCGGCTCTCAGGGAACTTGAAAAGATTGAAATGGTCCGTCGGAACAATGGCAGCTATGCTTTGGATCATGCAGTGACCAAAAAGCAGAAAATTATTCTGTCGGCCTTCGGGCTTAATGAAGACAGCATCAGGACGGGAGTTGCAGAAATAAGCAATCTTTTGGCCAGCAATCAGCCACTCATGAATAAATCAAAGGAGGTCTGAGCAATGGCACGTGTAAGAACAATCGAATCCATAAATGCTGAGATTGCCAAAATTCAGGAGGAGTTAAATAATCTCCACCAGAAATATGATAAAACCGCAGCAAAACTCGAGGTTTTGCAGGAACAAAAGCAAAAGTATCAGACAAAGCTCGTCATGAAAGCCCTGCAAAGCAGCGGGAAAAGCTTTGATGAACTGATGACATTCCTTAAGCCATAAGACAGATGCCTTGGTAATGGATGCCGTTTAGTGTAACTTTTATGCAGAGGTCACATTATACAATCACTTCAAAAGTACAAATCTATCCTGCAGTAAATTATGTACACCAGAAATTCAGGGAGGGAATATCATGGCTAAAAATCAGAATAATGGAATCAGTTTTTTTCAGAAATATCTATCAATATGGGTCGCACTTTGCATGATTATTGGTGTTCTGCTTGGGCACTGGTTTCCTGGCATTGGCACATTTTTAAATCAGTTTGAATATTACAAAGTCTCTATCCCTATGGCTATTTTGATCTGGATCATGATTTATCCAATGATGATGAAGGTTGATTTTAAGAGCGTGCAAAACGTCAGAAAAAATCCGAAAGGTCTTTATGTCACATGGATTATCAACTGGCTTATCAAGCCGTTTACCATGTATGGCATCTCTGTACTGTTCTTTTTTGTCATCTTCAAAGGATTGATTTCGCCTGAATTGGCTACTCAGTATCTGGCGGGTGCAGTACTCCTTGGTGCGGCTCCCTGCACAGCGATGGTTTTTGTCTGGAGTGCCCTTACAAAAGGAAATCCTGCATATACGGTTGTTCAGGTTGCAACAAACGATCTCATTATTCTTTTTGCATTTGTTCCTATTGTAAAATTCCTGCTTGGCGTTTCCAACGTCAGTGTCCCATACAGCACATTGATACTCAGCGTAGTTCTGTTTGTAGTAGTTCCGCTTACAGCTGGAATTCTTACCCGCCTTCTGGTTATTCACCGCCATGGAATAAAATACTTTGAAAGTAAATTTATCCATAAATTCGACAGTGCAACCACAATCGGTCTGCTTCTCACACTTGTAATTGTGTTTATGTTTCAGAGTGAAGTTATTCTTAAAAATCCACTTCACATTCTTCTGATTGCTGTACCTCTGATTATTCAGACTTACCTGATCTTTTTTATCGCCTATTTTACTTGCCGCATTCTAAAGCTGCCTTACAACATTGCTGCTCCTGCCGGTATGATTGGCGCATCTAACTTTTTTGAACTGTCTGTTGCCGTTGCTGTGGCGCTTTTTGGAACAACCAGTCCTGCAGCCCTTGCTACAACAGTCGGTGTTTTGACAGAAGTACCTGTCATGCTGACCCTGGTAAAAATTGCAAACAAAACTCAGATATGGTTTCCAATCAAATAATATAGTGTTGATCGCAACATGAAAAAAAATATAAGGACTGCAGTAAATTTGCGCTCCGCAGCACTTGCTGTACTTGTATTTGCTGCTATTCCGTGGTAAAATTGTACTATAAAAAAATTTGTAACTGAATAACTGTTGCGGAGACTGGAGTCAGGCAAATAGAACACATTGGAATGTGTTTTACTTGTTCTGGCTCCTTTTTAAATGTATCAAAATGAACTAATCACAGATGGAAGGAGAATAAACTGATGTATGATATTGTAATTATCGGTGCAGGCGTCACAGGCAGTGCCGTTGCACGGGAACTGTCACGTTACAAAACAAACATCTGTGTTCTGGAAAAAGGTGAAGATGTATGTTCCGGTACATCCAAAGCCAACAGTGCAATCGTTCATGCAGGCTATGATGCCGCAGAAGGATCGCTTATGGCACAGATGAATGTACAGGGAAATGAAATGATGGAGGATCTCTCCAGAGATCTGGATATTCCATTTAAAAGAAACGGTTCTCTTGTTGTATGTATCCATAAGGAAGAACTGGATGGATTACAGGAATTATATGACAGAGGTGTCGCAAATGGAGTTAAGGATCTGCGCATTCTTACACGAGAAGAAGTTCTTGCGCTTGAGCCGAATCTTTCCGAAAATGTCGAAGGAGCTCTTTTCGCTCCGACCGGTGGCATTATTTGTCCTTTTACATTAAATATTGCACTTGCAGAAAACGCAAATATGAATGGTGTAGAATTCCGGTTTAATACAAAAGTTGAGAATATCACCAGAGAAAATGGTATTTATCATATAAGAACCTGTAACGGCATGGTAGATGCACGTTATATTGTAAATGCAGCAGGAATCTATTCCGGTTATTTTCATAATATGGTCAGCAAAAATAAAATTCACATTACACCAAGGCGTGGCGATTACTGTCTGCTTGATCAGGAAGTCGGAAACTACGTTTCACATACGATTTTCCCGCAGCCGACCAAACTCGGAAAAGGTGTTCTGGTCTCCCCCACAATCCATGGAAATCTGATTGTCGGACCGACTGCTGTTGATATAGAAGATGCAGAAGGCACCAACACAACTGCTGAAGGTATCAATGAACTGATCAATAAGGCAAGTCTGCATGTAAGAAATCTCCCCATGCGCAAAGTCATTACTTCCTTTGCGGGTCTGCGGGCGCATGAAGATCATCATGAATTTGTGATTGGAGAAGTCAGTGATTCTCCCTGTTTCATTGATTGTGCCGGTATCGAATCTCCCGGTCTTACCAGTTGCCCTGCAATTGGCCGGAAAGTTGCTCTTATGTTACGTGATAGGATGCATCTGGAAGAAAAAGCAGATTTTATTTCAACCAGAAAAGGAATCCTGAATCCATCCAAATTATCCATACAGGAACGCGATGAACTGATTCGGTCAAATCCCGCCTATGGAAATATCATTTGCCGATGCGAATCCATTTCGGAAGGTGAGATCCTGGATGCCATTCATCGTCCGCTCGGTGCCAGATCCCTTGATGGAATAAAGCGCAGGACACGTGCCGGAATGGGAAGATGTCAAGCCGGTTTCTGTTCCCCGAGAACAATGGAAATCCTGCACCGTGAACTTGGACTTTCCTATGAAGAACTGACCAAAAGCGGAGGCAGATCCAATCTTGTTCTGGAAAGAACAAAAGCAGAAGACGGAGGTGAACAGATATGATCTCATATGATATCGTCATTGTAGGCGGCGGTCCAGCCGGACTTGCAGCAGCCATCTCTGCCAGAAAAAGCGGAATTGATAAAATTCTGATTCTGGAACGTGATCATGAACTTGGCGGCATTCTGAACCAGTGCATCCACAACGGTTTTGGTCTGCATACCTTCAAAGAAGAATTGACAGGTCCTGAATATTCTTATCGCTATATGGAACAGGTCTTTGATCTGGGTATTGCATACAAACTGAATACGATGGTCATGAGCATTTCCGATGATCGTATTGTTACCGCCATGAACAAAACAGATGGCATGTTCCAGATCCAGGCAAAAGCTGTCATTCTCGCAATGGGTTGCAGAGAACGTCCGCGTGGTGCCCTGAACATTCCGGGATATCGTCCTGCCGGTATCTTTTCTGCAGGTACTGCGCAGCGTCTGGTCAACATGGAAGGTTATATGCCCGGACGTGAAGTTGTAATCCTCGGGTCCGGTGATATCGGACTGATCGTGGCCAGAAGAATGACACTGGAAGGCGCCAAAGTCAAAGTGGTAGCAGAACTGATGCCCTATTCAGGCGGACTCAAACGTAATATCGTACAATGTCTGGATGACTTCGGAATTCCGCTTAAACTCTCTCATACTGTCGTAAATATTGAAGGAAAAGAGCATATCAGTGCAGTTACTATCGCAGCGGTCGATTCGCATGGTAAACCAGTTCCCGGAACAGAAGAACGCTATACCTGTGACACACTTCTGCTTTCCTGCGGATTGATTCCGGAAAATGAGCTTTCCAAAGGCTGTGGTGTTGAAATAAATCCTGTGACAAGCGGCCCTGTTGTAAATGAAAGTCTGGAAACCAATGTCCCCGGTGTATTCGCATGCGGCAATGTTCTCCATGTACATGATTTGGTTGATTATGTATCGGAAGAAGCAGGCCGTGCCGGTGAAAATGCCGCAAAATTCATTCGCAATAACTGTATCGATATCTCAGACGGTAAGAATATCAAGGTCATCGCAACCTCCGGTGCACGCTATACAGTTCCAAGTACCATAAACCCTGCCAATATGGATCGCCTGCTGACTGTTCGTTTCCGGGTAGGTGATGTATATAAAAATTCCTATGTCAATGTTTACTTTAATGAAGAACGGGTTATGAGCAACCGAAAGAAAATTATGGCTCCCGGTGAAATGGAACAGATTATCCTGCAAAAAGATAAATTGGAACAGTTCCCCGATCTGAAAACAATTACAATTCGAATTGAAGAAGGAATCGAAGGATCAAAGAAAGAAATGCAAGCATGAAAGTTTTTCGGTAATTTTGATTATGGAGGATAAAATGGAGAAAAAGGAACTGACCTGTATTGGATGTCCCATGGGCTGTCAGGTTACTGCCATTCTTGAAAATGGTGTTGTTACAGAAGTAAACGGAAATGCCTGCGCAACCGGTGACAATTATGCACGAAAAGAAGTGATCAATCCTACCAGAATCGTAACCTCTACTGTTGTTATTCGAGGTGGTGATAAAACACGTCTTTCTGTAAAGACAAAGTCCGATATTCCCAAGAATAAGATCGGAGAATGTATGAAAGAAATAAATGCGGTTCGTATCAATGCCCCTGTTCAAATCGGTGATATTATCATTGCAGATGTTGCCGGAACCGGTGTCCCCGTGATTGCGACACGTAACGTGGCGCAGTTAACAATATAAACACATTGCATGCAGTTCTTCCCCGTTCAGCATGCAAAAAAGCCTCATATCCACATCAAAAGCCCCATGTGTACGCATAATAAGTGCACATGGGGCATGTTGATTCGTCCAAGTTCATTATATTGTACTGTCAAACTTAATAACTCACATACATTTTCTAATTGAACTGTACTGTGAATTCTTGGAGATCGGCAATTTATATAATAATCGAAAGATCAGATACTGCAAAATTCCACCCGCAATTACGATCAGAATTCCTGCAGGGAAAGTAAGGTTCACAGGCAGATTCAGGGAAAAGATGTATAAAGCAGTTCCGTTCATGGCTCCCATTCCAATGTATGTGGCAAAAAATATGATCAGAAATCCTGCTGTTGCAATATAGAATATTTTATAGCAAAAAGCTGTATAAAGCATAAATACAAGAATCAGAACCGCTTCATACAGCATTCCTCCTGACAGCTGCTGCATATCCATATTTCCTGCTTTGTATAGTATCAGATTCTTAATTCCCAGAATCAGATATGTTATAATCGATACTCCAAAACACACCATGGCCGGAAGAACTGTCTGCATGCTTTTCTTATGTGCAGAAGAAGCAATCAGACCCGAAACATTCAGGGAAAAGACCAACTGTACAGCATTGATTGCTGTGATCGCAATAAAATAATCTCCAAAAAGTCTCATATTGGATGAGAACTGATACAAAATTCCAACAATCAGAAAAATAAAGATAGCCACTGCAGAAAGCTTTAATCCATTGGCATACCGGATCATCTTCAATTCTTTCTCAATTTTTTTTATCATATCTGCTCCTTTTCATTGCATAATTTGAAAAAAACACTGCCATTGCACTCAAAATGCAATCTGAAAGCACCAGGACCGGAAGCATCCATATGCCATTTCCAAAAGAAACTGCAACGGCTACCAGCATTGCAAAAGACATCAGGTAAGCAATTATCATCGTGATCCATATCGAATCCAGAAATCTTGTAATAAGCAATCCGATTGTCACCGCCATATACAGATACAAAATCATGTTCCATGTATTGATCGCAGACATTTTATCTGTCCATGTAAAAGCATAAACAAGGATTTCTTCCGGAATCCAGATCAATAATGCCAGAGAGCAGAACCGAAAAACAAGATCCGTCATTACAATATTCCGAAGCATATGCTCACCTTTGGATGAAGTTTTCATATACGCAGTCAAATTGCTCTTCGGCGATTCTGCCCCCGGCAAGAACCAGTTGTCTGCCACAATATGTATCATGCAAATAAGTGCAGCCAGAAGAAAAATCAAAACTTTGGAATACCCTTTTCCAAAAACAAACGTTATAATGATAATTCCTGCAGGCAGGAGCAAATATAACGCCGCAAGATATTTAATCCCCGCAAATGCCGGGTAACTTCTGATTCTATTCATGCATTTCCTCATTTCTTCGATTCGATTTTCCTTTATTATCGTTTCAGCTTCAGGTCTGTATTTGCTCTCATTACTGCAACACTGATCTGCGAAAGAGTCGGGGTTTCAGTACTGATATCTGTTCCCGCCAGTTTATCCAGATTTTCTGACAGTATCATCCCTTCGAACCCGTAAGAACTCTTATTGCAGTCATACAGATACTCCTGTATCTTGTCCGCATCCTGTACATCCCCTTTTATCAGAATGTATTTTTCTTTCAGATCTTCAACAAAACCCTCTTCGACGATTTTTCCGTGTTCCATAATGATCGCATAATCTGTTACATTTTCCATATCTGCGATATTATGTGTAGAACAAAGTACCGTTTTATCTCCATTTCCCTGCTCAATATAGGCACGGATTCTGTTACATAACTCATCGCGCATCAGCGGATCAAGCGGGGACGCCGGCTCATCCATGATCAAAAGCTGCGTTTCCCGTGCCAGAACCCCGGCAATCATCAGTTTCATCCTGTTCCCGTCTGACAGATCACTGACTTTTTTGTCTTTTCCACCAAGCTTTTCTTTTGTAATGCCAAGTTCCCCGCAAATTTCCTCATACCTGGTTTTGTCAAAACGCTCAAATAACAGTTCACTGATTTCACCGACCTGCTTGATCGTCCACTGCGGCAGAAAATAGCATCCCGGTCCTGTATACCCGATTTTTTCTTTTACTGTTTCATCTGCTGCATCATTCGTATCAAAAAAACGAATATTGCCTCTATAATCCAGTTTCAAACCCGCAAGCATATTTAAAAGTGTTGTCTTTCCGGCACCATTTTCACCGATCAGTGCAGTCGTAAAACCTTTCGGAATCTCAAAATGCGGAATATTCAGTTCAAATCCTTTGTATTTCTTGACCAGATCTTTTGCTTCAATTGCATATGTATAATTGTTTTCCATTTTTTCACCTCTACTGTGGCCATTTTACGGATACAGCCTCTCATCATTTATATCAATCTGTTTTCTTTAATCGTATCAGCATTCTAAGCGTATCGATCAGTTCTTCTTCCTGCATACCGGCATATCCTGCTGCCGTAATGGCATTTGCCAGTGCAGCCTCAACTTTTCTGACATTCTGTTCTCTGATCATGTCTGTATCCTGCGCATTCACATAAAAGCCTTTGCCCTGCATTGCTGTGACATACCCCTCTGACTGCAGCTGTTCATATGCTTTCATTGTTGTGATGACACTGATCTTCAGTTCTTTGGCAAGTCCTCTGATCGAAGGCAGCTCTTCTCCTGCTTTCAGTCTGCCCTGTACAATATCCTCTCTCAGTTGATCTGCGATCTGTTGATAGATCGGAATCCCTGAACTTTGCAATATTCTCAAGCTGTTTCCTCCTTCATTCCTATTTATATGTTATTTCTGTATTTAGTGTTATGTCTGTTTATGTATTATATATACAGTTGTTTTATAAAAAAGTCAAGCCTTTTATAAAAAAGCCTGACTTTATATTTTTCAATCCGTATTCGCCTTATGCTTTGGTTATATCATCTATCTAATACTTGCATTATGCATTATAATATACAGGATAGGTTTTCAAATTTGTATTTAGAAAATGGAGTATTTATCATGCAGACGGAAAATGAAAATTCACAGGATCCATTCTCTATTCCTGATCCGGAAGAAGCACTCAAACCGCGTAAATACCGCCAGCCGATTCATAATTACTTTGGGCGCACGCTGGATAATGATAATATGGAAGTCGTAAGTTTCATCCCGGGTTCTCACATCAGGCTATGGTACAACAATGAATCCTCAGCCTACAGTGAACACCACCATGATGCAACAGAGATCATCTATGTTCAGGAGAATCTGTATCCCGTTCGTATCGGAAAACAGCAGTATATGCTCAATGCAGGAGATATTCTATATATTCCGCCTCATATGCCGCACACACTGGAAGGTGGTCCCGGCGTACGCTTTATCATGCTGTTGGATTTATCTCCATTTCTTGTCTTTTCAGATTTTAAGATCAATACATCCTTTACCTTAAATCCACAGTATCTGAATGAAACACATGGGAAACAATATTATACATTGATCCGTGGAACCTATGAAAAAATTATTGATATTTACTTTAAGGCTGATGTAATGTGGGAAATTCACATTTTCTCATGCCTGTTCGATATGTTCATTCAGGCTGCCCAGATGAGGCTTTCCGCATCTCCTAATTTTGATCCGTCCTGCGGGAATTCTTCCCTTGTCAACCATGAAAAATTTTCATCACTGCTTAACTACATTGATAAAAATTACTGTGAAGATCTTACTCTGGAAATGGCTGCCGATTATGTTGGTTTTTCCAAATATCACTTTTTGCGTATGTTTAAAGAATATACCGGTTTAACTTTTCATGAATATGTACTGCGCAGAAGAATACAGGTATCCCAGTCCCTTCTGACCACACAGAAAAGCATTACCGATATTGCTTTTGAATCCGGCTTTAATTCCATCAATTCTTTCTCGCGAAGTTTCCGTCAGTACACCGGAATGTCTCCGACGGAATATCGCGAGAAAAAAGATACCTATGATGAAATGGGTTATTCAAAGTTCATTATCCCTTCACACTCCCAAGAGCAACCCCCGCAATAATGTATTTCGAAAGAAGCAGATATACAATAATAAGTGGAAGTGCTGTCAGTGAAAGTCCCAGATATACACATCCGTATTCGGTCTTATAAATATCACCTCTTAAAAGCGATATCATAATCGGAAGTGTGTACTTTTTCTGATCTGTCAAAAGGACAAGCGGTGTAAACAGATTATTCCAGCTTGCTACGAAACTGAAGATTGCCTGTGTTGCTATGGCAGGCTTCATGATGGGAAGTGCGATATGATTAAACGTATAAAGTTCTTTTGCTCCATCAATTCTGGCAGACTGAACAATTTCCAGTGAAAGTGCCGGCATCATGTACTGTCTCATAAAGAAAACCATTGCAGGGGATGCAATGACCGGAAGAATCAGCATCAGCAGATTGTTGGTCATATGCAGTTTATACACCATCTGATAAAATCCAATCAATGTAATCTGTGCAGGAATCATCATAACTGCAAGGATAAAACTGAAAAACGCATTTTTCAGTTTCCACTCATATACAACAATTGCATATGCAGTCAATGTTGAAAAATAAGTTGCAAGGACTGTTGAAGTAACCGAAACAATCAGGGAATTTATAAACCCCACGCCGGGATTAAAACTTTTCCCCAACAGGATCTTCATATTGTTAAGCAGATAAGTTGAAGGAATCAGACTTACTGCGTGTTGCTGGATTTGTGTTGTACTTCTGGTAGCATTTACAAGCATAATCACAAAGGGCATCAAACTTAAAATTGACAGAAGCACGCATATAATGAAGATCGGTATTTTTTTACCAGTGTTCTTTCCGCTCTTATTCATTTTGCAGATGCCTCCCTGTTTTGTTTCTTATTTATTTTTTTTACTTTCCTGATCTGTGCCTTTTCCTTTGCTTCATCCCGGTCACGCAACATATAGAACATAATCAGGGATACCGCCACAATAATGACAAACATAATCATGGATGCTGCAGCTGCACGATTATACTGATATGTTCCGCTGAAAGCAAGATTATATATAAATACACTTGTCGTAGTCGTTGCATTATCCGGACCTCCCAACATAAACAGTTTGGGAATATCAAACATATTCAGTCCGCCGATCAGCGATGTTACCAGTGTAAACAACAGTATTGTTCTGATATTGGGAATCGTGACATACCAGAACGTCTGCCACCCATTCGCCCCATCCACCTCTGCTGCTTCAAATATATCAAGACTGATACCCAGTACCCCGGAAATCAGTATGATCATTGTATAGCCATACCACATCCAGGTCTGAATAAAAATAACCACCGCCTGTGCGATACCTCTTTTAATCAGAAAATTGAACGGATGCGCTACAATTCCAAATCGAACCAGAAGATCATTGATCGGTCCCATCGGATACCCAAACAGCGCATTGAAGAGAATAGCCACTGTTGCTGCCGTTATAATATTGGGCATATAGAATATTACTTTAAAAGCGCCTTCTCCCGGAATTTTAAACCTGCGATCCGTAAACCATGCAGCCAGCAGAAGTGCCAGACACAGCTGTGGTATAAAATTGCAGACCCAGAGAAAAACGGTATTTCCAAAAGCCTTTTGGAATGTCGGACTGGTCAGAACCGCCTGAAAATTTGCAAACGGATTCTCTGTCAGGAAATGAAAAGTTGTCTTACCGACACCCTTCATATCTGTAAATCCGATCACAGCAGTATAAAGTGTCGGATAAAGTGAAAAAATCAGATAGGCAACAACAAACGGAATGCTGAACAGGTAGCCATATCTTGCATAACTGAAATTTGCTTTTTTCTTTTTCATGTTTATTCATCCCTTCGAAAAGTGGGCCAGACAAAAGCCTGACCCACTCTCTCAAGCAGTATTATTATTTATTTTGCAGCTTCAATTCCAAGGTTATCGCTTACTGTCTGTTTGAAATCCTTAATTGCAGCATCACGGGATTTCTCACCTGCAGCATAGGAACGAACCTGATCTCTCCATGCTGTGTTGATTGACTCATCAAACTGTGTCATATTCTTACCTGTAGCATAGGTGTTGGCAGGAATAAAGTAATCAAACATATTCTGTCCACCCAGGAAATCGGTAGAGCCATCTGACATAGCCATAACGGTACCGGATGCAACTGCATCCTTTGTTCCGCCTTCTCCGTTAAGTGTGCCGTTTGCCCACTTATACTGCAGGCCATCCTTTGTGCAGTCAAGTGTGATCCAGTCAATGATCTCTTTAACAGCAGCTACTTTATCCGGATTCATCTTCTTGTTTGCAAGAAGCCATGTACCACCCCAGAAGAAGCCAACCGGTGAATCGCAGACTGCCCAGTCACCATATGTGCCTTCGCCAGTTTTCTTACCACCACAGTTCGGAGCAAGTGTATAGTTGATCAGCCATGCAGGTCCGAAGAAACCAAATACCGGTTTCGGGCCTTCACCCTTCATATCTGCAAACCATGCATCCTGCCAGTCCTGTGTAACATTTGACCAGCCTTTGTCTGTCAGGTTCTTGGAAATATCAAGGAATGCTTCTCTCTTAGGATCAATCTGAAGCTGTCCTGCATCATTAAGCCAAGCTGAATCAGATGAATTTTCAACAGCGTGCCATACATCACCGTCTCCTGATACGATAGCATCACCTTTATCAGAAAGCTTCTTGGCTGCATCCCAGAATTTATCCCAGCTGCCGCTGCCGCCACCGATCAGTTTGGAGATTTCTGCCGGATCGTCTGTTCCAAATACATCTTTTGCGATAGATCTGCGGTAAATGAATGCACCACCTGTTGCCTGATATCCAAGTGCATCAATGTCACCGTCTGTATTTCTTCCGATATCCATTGTATACTGTGCGATCTGTGCATCTTTTGTTTCCTTATCCACATCAATGCCAAGATCCTTATATGGCATTGCATAATCCTGCATATCGCCCTTTGAATATTTCAGAATAAATGCCGCTTCAGCACAGTAGATATCCGGCTGCTGATCACCACCTGCCTGCAATGCTGCATCCAGTGCCGGCTGATATGCGCCGTCTGTTGTTGCAATAATGGTAGGATTAACCGTATAACCGAAATCCGGATGTGCCTCAATGAACTTGTCAACCATTTTCGGAACTTCATCCGTGAATGCCCAGAGGTTAATAACCCCTTTGCTTCCCGCTGCAACTGTACTTGCACCTGCGCTGGCACCTGTTGAAGCTGCTGTATCTGCGCTTGCTGCCGGTGCAGAAGTATCTGCCTTGCTGTCAGCTGTTGCAGAAGATGCAGTGCTTCCCGTACTTGACCCGCAGCCTGCAAGAAGGGATGAACCCATGGCTACCGTCAATAATAAAGCAATTGCTTTCTTTTTCATAACTATCCTCCATTCTGATTTTTAGCTACTTCATTTTCAAGCGAGGCCCCGCTTTCCTGATGTGATTATTATTGCATCTTTGCTTTTCGAATGTTTAGCAAAAATTGCGATGCTCTTCGCATAAATTGCTAAATATGTCTAAATATAATGAAATATGCATCATTTTTTTGTATAATTTACTCAAAATTTTAAGTAAAGCAGTCGCAAAAGTAGAAAGCATGAGGGATAATATGCACAATTTATTTAACCCGGATAACCCGGTAATGATCATTTTAGGCAAAATCTGGGATCTGATTCTGATGAATATCTGTTTTGTTATTACATCACTTCCGATATTTACAATCGGAGCCTCTCTGACGGCACTTTATCGAACCGCGCTGTCACTGAAAGAAAACGATCCCGAATGGGTGCACACTTCCTATTTGAAAGCCTTTCGCAAAAATTTCCGGCAGGCAACTTTTTTATGGCTCATCCTTCTGGCTGCGGGTGTTTTCCTTACCGCCGATCTTTATGTTATTTACGAAGTGATCGATCCTGTCTATCGCTGGCTGCAGTATCCTGTATGGTTACTTGTAATCTTGCTTCTCTGCATCATCCTGTTCGCTTTTCCGCTTATGTCCAGATATGAAGAAAGTACCGGCATGCTGGTCCAAAACTCCATTCGCCTTGCAATCGGAAACTTTCCAACTACGATTCTGTTTCTGATCATTATTATGAGTCTTGTGGACTTTGCTTTCCATAATCCCGAACTGCGCGTTCTTTTCTTCAGTCTTTATCTTTTTATCGGAAATGGAGCAATTGCGGCATTTTTTTCATTATTTCTGGATAGAATTTTTGAACGCGCAGAAAAAAAATGAACCGGATTTTTATTATGGCATTTCAATTACACGCGTTGCGATCTTCTCCTGAAATCTGATATCATGATCTACCAGCAGCATAGTTGGCTGATATTTCGTGATCAGATTTTCAATCTGCATCCTTGAAAAAACATCAATATAATTCAACGGTTCATCCCAAATATACAAATGTGCCGGTAAAATAAGACTTGATGCAATTAAAACCTTTTTCTTCTGTCCTTCTGAAAAGTCCTCCAAACGCTTTGTAAACTGTACCCGTTCCAGATCAAGCTGTCTAAGGAGTGAGAGAAAAAGACTTTTTTCAAGATTTCTGTTCAGGCAGAAATCATCGATTCTTCCACATATCGACCCTGTATCCTGATCAATATAGGAAATAATTATTCCTGCACCGCTCCTGATCTCTCCACCGGTTATAATGATTCCTTCCTCTTTTCTTCCTGCCTGTGCCAGAATCGTTTTGATCAGCGTTGATTTTCCACAACCATTTTCACCATGCAGGAAAATGCGTTCTCCCTGTTTGATATCAAAAGAAAACATGTTCAGCACATTTTCTTTTCCGGAAGAATACGCCACACTCAGATCTTTGCATGCCACCAGAATTTCTTTATGATATTGCATTGGATTCAATTTCAGTTCTGTCGGATTTTCAATATCCTGCAATAGACCTTCCTTTTCCTGAATCTCATTTTCTATCCGCCGTTCATATTGTTTTACGCGGCTTTGCATTTTCTTCGTTTTACTTCCAATATAGGCTCTTGTCGCAATATTCCTGTCATGCTCTTTTTGCGGATCAAATCCGATTTTGGTGTTTTCGCTTTTATCTGCCCATCTTCTGCTTCTGTCTGCCGCTTTCTTTAAAGTACCGATTTCTCTGATATGCTTTTCATTTTCTGCTTTTGCAAAATTGTCTGCGCGATTCTTATTTTCCCACCAGCTTGAAAAATTTCCATTCTGCACTTCGATGGTCTTGCGGTTAAGCACCAGAACATGATCAACACAGGCATCCAGAATATCTCTGTCATGTGAAACCAGAATGAATCCTTTCTTTCCACTCAGATACTGTTTTACAACCTCTCTTGCATTTTGATCCAGATGATTCGTTGGCTCATCAATGAGCATAAAGTCACTCTCTTCGGAAAAAAGAACAGCCAAAAGCACTTTTGTCCGCTCTCCATGGCTTAATGTTCCAAACGGTCGAAACAAAAGTTCTGCATCCGTCCCAAGTTTTTCCAGTTCACATATGACCTTCCACTCCTCACACCCTGCCTTCAATTCTCCCATAAACTCGGCTGCACATCGTTCAAGTCTGTCCGGTGTAATCACATAGGGAAAATAATCAAATCCGGATGATGTCGTAATACTTCCGGAATAAAGATATTTCCCCCTTAATATATCCAGGAAAGTTGTCTTTCCTTTTCCGTTTCTGCCTATAAATCCAAGTTTCCAATCTGTATCCAGCGTAAAAGAAACATTTTCAAAAATATTATCAAAACTGCCTTCATAGCAGTATGTAAGGTTCATAACACTAATCTGTGACATATACATTCCTCCCTATTATGACGGATTTTTCCATCAAAAAATCACCTGTTGCCAGGTGATCTGAATTCTGCATATTCCCACATATAAAAAGGTATCAAAAAAGAGGGGATATGAGAATCATAATCCACCTTTGGCAACACGAATAACAGTATCGCACCTGCGGTACCGTTCAACTTCATGTTTCTCAAAAGTAGATTACTCTCTCATCCTTTCACCCCTCTCCTGCATTCAAATATTGGAATTCTTATATTCTGATATTATCACATTATTATATTTTTTCCATATACCAATAGTATATTCATAAAATTTTGTCATTTTCGAGCCTGTTCATAACATTTCAGTAAAATTTCTGCTGTATCCCTTATTCCTGCCAGATCATTTTCAAAAGCGGTACCTTTTCTGATACAGTCATAAAAATCTCTGATACAGGCTTCATGTCCGCTTCCCCAATAATCTTTTCCGTACAATGTTGTCTGCATCCCAAAATCATGTGTTGTCTGCATTTCACCTTTACTGATGGTAACTTTTGTACCTTCCATCCTGACTACAGCATCTTCGCACATTATGTCAATCAGGGTTGGCGAATCTGCTGCACCTGCTGTTGTTACATACAGATTGCACCCGGCAGAAGGGTACTGAATATATACCGACATGGTATCTTCTACTTCAATTGCACCCTTCAAATGGTGATTTGCCATCATAGCATCCACATTGACCGGTTTTTCACAGATCAAATAATTCAGCAGATCAAGCGTATGTATTCCCTGGTTTATTAGTGCGCCTCCCCCCTCCTGATCCCAGGTTCCTCTCCATGCACTTTCTTTATAGTATTCCGCCGTTCTGTGCCACGTAACAAATCCTCTTGCGCCGATTATTTTTCCATATTTTCCGGATCTGAGTATTTCAGAGACATATTTTGTCGCATAATTATATCTATTCTGAAAACAAAATCCCAAATACAGATCCGATTTTATACATTTCAGTTTTTCGTATTGCTCCCTGTTAATTATCGGCGGTTTTTCAGAAAAAACATGTACTCCGTGCTGTAAGCCATAGGTAATCATCGGCACATGCAATACATGTGGCGTACATATATGCACTGCATCAACATGCTCATGCCGCAAAACTTCTTCCATTGACAAATAAGTTGGAATATTATATTTTTGTCCAAAATCCTCTGCTTTTTCAGGAACAATATCTGCTGCCGCAACCAAAGTACAGCCATTTATATGTTCGATACTTTCTGCATGTACCGATGCAATATTTCCACATCCAATAATTGCAATTCTGAAATTTTCTGCTGTTTCTGACATTATTCTGCCGCCTCATAATCCTCATTTTCTATAATCTGACCCTGTACTGATTGCAATGTCCTCAAAGTTCTCAACTGCTTTTTTCTTTTCATAAAAATGAATTGCATGACGCAAAATGCCTTCTTTTGTATAAAACTGATCAGTAACTTTTAAAGGTAATGTTACAGTCTGTTTCATACAGCCGGACATGTAGATCGCTGTAATGATTTCTATCGTTTTTCTTCCGTCTTCTCCGGATATCATTACATCCGTCCCATTTTCAATTGCTCCCATTACATTATCGATCTGCCCTGTGTGCATTTCATACTGCAATTTGGGAAGGCTGTTATAATACTGCTCAATTTCATGTTCTTTTTGAATATCGATTTCGGGAAATCCGTTCGCAAGTGATTTATCCGCAATTGTTTCCCACGGAATCTGAATTTTCCCCAGTTCTCCCTGAAAAATAATGTTCTGATCTTCTCCGTGATGAACAACCGAACTTGTTATCTGTGCCAATGCACCGGGATAACTGCAGACTGCAATTGACAGATCTTCCACCTCTGCATTATCATGTCCGACATTTGCCAGAACAGCTGTTACCTGATCCGGAAGTCCCATCATCCAGTTCAACATATCAATATGATGAACTGCATGGTTTAAGGTACATCCACCACCTTCTTTCTCCCACGATCCTCTCCACCAGAGATCATAATAGCAATGTCCGCGCCACCAGTGTGAATCGATCTGTACGTGTCGAACAGGTCCGATCAGCCCGGCATCCAGTGTTTTCTTGAGATTCATTACAGGTGTTCTGAATCTGTTCTGTGCAATAACTGAAAGTTTTTTTCCGCTTTTTTTTGCTGCACAAAGCATGTCATCACATTCTTTCAATGATGATGCCATCGGTTTTTCCGATACTACATGAATGCCCGCTTCCAGACACGCACATGCGAGTTGTGCATGTGTGTACGGAGGGGTACAGATACTTACCAGATCCACCTTCTGATCAGCAAGCATTTTTTCACAGGAATCATACACCTTTGCATCAGTCAGACCAAACTCTTCCTTTCTCTTTTGTGCCTTTTCCGGATAGATATCAACCAGGGCGGTTATGATACATCTGGACGGGAATGTAAGATATCCCCTGATATGCATCGGTGAGATTCCACCGCATCCAATAATTGCTATTTTCAGCATATTATCATCCCTTCATTCTACTCTCTGAGAGTGTTTTTTTATTAATGGATATCAGGTATCCGTATCATGATAATATACCGATACCCGATATCCATATGATCAGACTGTCAGTCTGTACCTTTGGCATGTGCCGTACGTTCATCTATCAGTGTTTTGATGCCAACTCCCTCAAGTTGTGACATATATTCGTCATAGGTTGCATCAAAATCCGCTTCCGAACAGGTTACTACCTTTACCCGGTACTCATCTCTTACAAGATCAACGTCTGTCTGCAAATCTGATGCTGACGGTGCAGTATAAGTTGAATCGTTGATTATCGTTCCTGTTAATGCATTTTCATAATTATCAATTACATACTGCTCGTATCCGGGTGCTTCTTTAGAAGTACACTCATTGAATTCATCTACTGTATTAAAGTATCCCTGATTTCCTACCAGAAATAAATCTGTACGGATCCAGTCTTTATCCTTGCTGTTATAATTGGAATCAATTACAACGGGAACATTATTGGTAAGCTTGTAGTGTTCTCCTTCCAGTCCATGATAAAGTACATAGCCTCCGTCTGTTGTTGATAACCAGTCCAGATAAGTCATACATGCCTCAACTTTTTCTGCATCCGCCGTCTTCGGGCACATACAGATCAGACCGCCTTCTGCATATCCGGCACTATATTGTTTTCCATCATTGACATTTTTCAACGCAGGAATTGATACAATTTCCGCCTTTGAATCATTTTCCTGTAACGTCTTCATGAGTGAACCACGCAGCACATCCACACTTCCATTAACATTGTATTCCATAAATGCCTGTTTTCCATTAACAATATCACTCTTGAAATCATCTTCCGACTTGTCATAATATTCCTGATCCATAAGGCCTTCGTTATACATTTTGTTCATATAACGGTAATATTCACGCATACCTTTGTCATAATAATCTCCTGTAGCGCTGTCTCCTCCGGATATTTCATACTCTACCGGATCACTTACCAACTGTGAAAATGCCATTTTCAAATTCCATGCCTGCAATTCGGTTATCCCAATTACATTACTTTTTCCTTCCGGATTTTCTTTTACCATCTTACTGATGCAATCATGCAATTCATCCGGGGTTGTTGGAATGGCCAATCCAAACTCATCCAACCAGTCCTTTCTGATAAAAAGATTTGATTTGGCTGTTGTTGCCCGCCTTGCTACTATTCCGTAGAGCGACTTATCTTTATTCCTGCCGATATCCATAACATCATTGCCCAGATATTTTTTCAGATTTACCGCCTGATCATCTCCGTCAACAAACTCGGACAGGTCCCATATCCCTCCCTGATCATAATATTGCTGGGCATACGCATAGGTATAGGTAATTGTAATATCAGGTGAGGTCCCGGATGCCATCATTGCCTGCATTTTGGTCACTTCGTCACTTCTTGGAACCGGAACAAACTCGACATTGATACCAACTTTATTCATTTCCTGATTTACATATTTGGTCCATCTGTTATCTGTAATCGTTGGTCCCTCCGGCGCATTGCTTCTATCGAAAAGTTCCACCGTAATCGTGACATTATCAAACTTTTTTGAACCATATGTTGTTTGATATTTGCCGGCAGATGTTGTTTCCTCTTTTGATTGATCCGTCCCGCTTTTGCCTGATACTGTTTTCTGCACGGTTGTACCGTTTGCACATCCTCCCAACAGGGTGCTCACCATAACTGTTGTAAGAATAAATGCCCCAAACCTTCTTCTCATTTTCATCCTCCTTTGTTTATCTCATATACACCAATGCCGGTTTTTACCCAGTCCGTCAGCCTTTTACCGAGCCCAGCATAACTCCCTTTACAAAATATTTTTGCAGCCACGGGTACACTACCAGAATCGGTACTGTAGATACTACAACAGTTGCCATCTTCAATGACTGCGTCATTACCTGTGTTCCGATTCCCTCCAGATTATTGCCCGAATTATCAAGATCATTGCCAAAAAGAAGTCCCCGGAGTCTTAACTGTAATGTATATTTATCCGGATTCTGAATATACAACAGTGCATCAAAATATGTATTCCAGTAACCAACTGCATAAAACAGTCCCATCGTCGCAATGATTGCAAGCGACAGTGGTAAAACAATCTGAAACAAAATCTGCATGTCGGATGCTCCGTCTATTTTGGCTGCTTCTTCCAGACTATCCGGCAAATTTCTGAAAAAAGTTCTCATAACGATAAAATTGAAAACATTAATAGCCTGTGGAATAAACAGCGCACCAAGCGTATCATACAGACCCATTCCTTTTACAACAATAAAGGTTGGTATCATTCCGCCACCAAAATACATTGTAAAAAGAATGAATCCTGAAATCACTTTTCTTCCCGGAATATCTCTGGATAATGCATAGGCGGCGAATATAGTGAGCATAAGACTTACTGCCGTTCCTTCAAGTGTGACCAGCACCGTTGTTCTAAGCGCCATCCATATCTGATTACGTCTCAGAATATTGGCATAGGCTGCTGTCGTAAAGTCAATCGGAAAGAAGGTCACTCTTCCGGAAAGAACGGCATTATACCCGCTGAACGAATATGCTATTACATTCAGCATCGGGTAAAGACATACAAATGCAATCAATGTAATCAGGATATAAAGTATTATTTCACCGGCTTTTATTTTTCTGTTTTTATAACTACCTGCTGCGCTTAAAATGTTCTGCACGTCAATCCTCCTTTAAATAATTCCTTCTTCGCCGATCCCTTTTGCAAATTTGTCCGCTGCGAAAAGAATCAATATATTAATGACAGACTGAAATAATCCGATTGCTGTTGATTCACTGTATTTGGCATTCTGTATACCGAGTTTATATACATAAGTGCTTATAACTTCAGAAACATTCATGACCTTTGTATTTCCAAGAAGCAGAGGTGCATCCAGACCAATTGTCATCATTTTGGATATCTGAAGAATCAGCATCGTTACAATCACAGATTTTACAGAAGGTAATGTTATATAGATGATTCTTTGAAAAGTGGTTGCTCCATCCAGATATGCTGCTTCATATAATGCTTCATCTACACCTGTAAGTGCTGCCAGATATATGATTGTTCCCCATCCGATTTCTTTCCAGACATTGCATATAATATATGTAAAAATCCACCATCCTTTACTGCTGAGAAAGGGTATCTCATTTAATCCCATCGAATGTAAGATCAGATTTATTGTTCCGTCCTGCTGTGAAAACAAATTTGTTGCTATCCCCGCGACAACGACCCATGAAATGAAATGTGGCAGATACAAAACGGACTGCGTCATTTTTTTGAACTTCATATTTCTGATTTCATTCAGCATGAGTGAAACAATGATTGTCAGTGGAAAGCTGACTGCAAGCGTAGAGAGGTTCAGCACCAATGTATTTCTGATCGCCAGCCAGAAGTTTTTACTGGCAAATATCTTTTTAAATACATCAAATCCGCACCATGGACTTCCAATCATACCCTTGAATACGTTATAGTTTTTAAACGCAATTGTTACGCCATACATTGGAATATATTTGAACACAATGTAGTACGCTATCACCGGTATCAGCATCAGATAGATCCACTTGCATTCCCAAATTCTATGCAGAACTTTTTTCCTCTGGTAAAGCTTTTTTTCCATTTTTCCCTCCTGTTTTCGTCCCCCGTTTGTTTAATTTATGTTGTATAAAACGATATACTAAATATAGCATTCGTATATTATACAAAATACACGTTTACAGACTATTTTTATTGCTTTTTACGATATTATCATTGTTCAATTAGTATATATGTATCATTTTATACGTAAATATTTGTGCATATTGTAATGTAAAACATTCAACATCTTATATTCTTTTTGTTATAATATGTATATATATAAATTTATAAATAAGGAAAAGAGGAAATAGAAATATGAGATTACCAGAAAAAAAATTTGATGTTCTTCCATCTGAATTTCTTGTTGAATTCAAAACGGTTGATCTGGGCGGAAGTTTACTTCATAATCACGACGGATATGAACTGTATTTGTTGCTGAATGGTAAAGTAAATTATTATATAGAACAAGATGGACAGCATCTTCAACGTGGTACGCTTGTCTGTATCCGTCCCTATGCTTTTCATCACAGGGAGCTGCTGCAGACAAACCCTACCCGGATAGTCGTTAGTGTAAAAGAGAGTAAAATCAACTTCCTTTCAACCAAAGACACCGATCTCACAAAATGTTTTTTTCAAAAGCGCCCCTTTTTTCAATTAAATGAATCTGAAATTGAACAATTCACAACTTTTGCAAAAGGTTTAAAAAACGCATTACAAACACACACTTTTGGAAGTGAAATGCTTGCAGAATCTTATATGCGCCAGATTCTCATTCTGGTAAATCGAAATGCGATCGAGCAGACCCCACTTAAAACGCAGAACCCAATGCCCCGGATTGTTTCTGAAACAATATCCTATATCAATGATCATATTGATGAAGATGTTACGTTAAATGCACTGTCTGAATTCTGTCACCATAACGGAACCTATATCAGCCGTTGTTTTAAGAACTTTGCAGGCATATCTCTTCAGCAGTATATCATCCGGAAGCGTCTTTCCATGGCAAAAGAATATCTTGCTGAAGGAAAAACACCCTGTGATGTATGTTTTTTAACAGGATTTAATAATTATTCAAACTTTTCCCGCATTTTTTCCAAGCAGGAAGGGTGCTCTCCCAAGCAATATCAAATGAAATTCCGTTGAATCATTCAGACAGCAAATTAAAACTGCGTATCTTTTATATGTTCCTTTTTAACGGATTTTTCTCTTCGCTTATTCAGTTCTTGCAGATATTGGGCTTCATCAAATGGAATATTCACCATCTGACCCAGCCAGGAAGAAAGGTATATTGCGTTTGATAAAGTAAGTCCCTTTATTCCTTCCCTACCATCTGCTACCAGTGGTGTATTATTCAATATCTTTCCTGCAAACGCACGCATCACACCAGCGTGTTCCGGGCAATCCGCATCAATTATCATTGGAATATATTCGCCTTTGGGCTTCTCCATTCCAATTTTGCAACGATACATAAACTGTCGTTCATCTTCTTTCAATTTATAACAGGTCAAATGATTATCCGCATAAATAAGCTGTCCACCGGAAAGATCTATTTCAAACCGGTTGGTTCCCGGCGCATCCCCTGTTGATGCGATAAATACCCCGGTTGCACCATTCTCATACTCCAGATATGCCGTAACATCATCCTCTACTTCAATATGATGCCACTTTCCAATGTGGCAATGCGCACTTACACGTATCGGCATGCCACAGATCCATTGCAATAAATCCAACTGATGCGGACATTGATTCAGTAATACGCCTCCGCCTTCTCCATCCCATGTCGCACGCCATTCACCGGAGTCATAATATGCCTGTGTTCTGTACCAATCCGTGATAATCCAGTTAACACGTTTAATCGTTCCAAGTTCCCCGCTTCTAACCAGATCATGCATCTTGATAAATGCCGGATTGGTTCGCTGATTGAACATAATTGCAAAAACTTTGCCACTTTTCTCCGCCACATTATTCATTTCCTGCACCTGCCGGGTATATACGCCTGCAGGTTTTTCGCATAGTACATGAAGTCCCTGCTGCATTGCCCGGATCGATATTTCAGGATGAAAATAGTGGGGAACAACTACCATAACCGCGTCACAGATTCCTGAAGCAATCAAGTCTTTATCACTGTCAAATATTGGGATATCATCCGGAAGATTTTTTTTTGCCCAATCTCTTCTTTCCTGTTTTATATCAGCAACTGCCGCCAATTTCATATTGGGAACTTTTCCCGAAAGAATCGTCTGACAATGTCCCGATCCCATATGCCCGATCCCTATTATTCCCACTTTAATAAAATCTGCCATTTGCATGCCTTCCCATCGCTATTTTCTCTGCCTGCATTTCTGCTTTTACACACAATTCAGCAGCTTTGAATGCATGTTCCTGTGTCATTGCATTTTCTGTTCTATTCATACAGTCCAGAATCAGCTCTCCAAAAAATGGAAAACCGACTTTTCCTTCTACGTCAAAATATTGTTCCCCTGCATCGTTAACCAGATATACATGGCCTCCTCTGCCATCATTGCATCCGACATTTACATATTTGCGCAGTTCAATATAGCCATCTGTACCAATAATAAATGTCCTTCCATCTCCCCATGTGCTCAGTCCATCCGGTGTAAACCAGTCCACTCTGAAATGTTGTGTTGCGCCATTATCTCCTGCCAATATGGCATCCCCCATATCTTCCAGTTCCGGAAAATCAGGATGTGCATAATTGCCGACTTCACTGTACTTTACAACAGCATCTTTTACATTACAGAAATATAGAAACTGTTCAATCTGATGACTTCCGATATCACAGAGTATTCCTCCATATTGCGCTTTTCTGTAAAACCAGTCCGGTCTGCTCTTCGGATCGCCGATTCGATGTGGTCCAAAACCATCAACATGGATTGGTGTTCCGATAGCGCCCTGCCTGATCAGTTGTCCTGCAAAGACAGCAGCTTCGACATGTATCCTTTCGCTGTAATAAACCATATATTTTCTGCCTGTTTTCTGAACCATTTCTTTGGCTGCTGCAAGCTGATCCAGACTTGTCAGAGGTGCTTTATCCGTAAAATAGTCCTTTCCTGCGCCCATTACTCTCAATCCGAGTTCGCAACGCAGGCTTGTTACTGCTGCTCCACATACCAGCCTGACTGCAGGATCGTTTAATATCTCGGATTCTGACTTTGCCGCTTTCGCTTCAGGAAATACTTTTATAAAATCCAATACTTTTTTCGGATCCGGATCAAAAACCCACTTAATTGTTGCTCCTGCTTCGATCAAACCCTTGCACATGCCATAGATATGTCCGTGGTCAAGTGCTATCGCTGCAATCATGAATTCATTTCTTTGTACTACAGGGGCCGGTCTGCTTTCCGGCATATAATTCATTCCACTTTCAATATTCTTCATCGATAACCTCCATCCTTGTCATCATACAAGTTGATATTTTGACTATACCACCATCAGATTTATACATAATACGCGTATTACAACTGTTTTTTTTGCTTTTTGTGATATCGATATTAATGTATTTGAGAGCAGCAAAAAAGGTATGCGCACTTTAGCGCATACCTTTCTCAAAAAACAATTTCTGACTTAAATCAGTTTTCGAATCCATACAGTACTTTGGCAATCTCAGAATCCCTATCCAGGATAATCGTCTTATTACTTCCCTTAAGGGAATTTTTCAGTGCATCCAGACTTCGCGTATAATTATAAAAAGACGCTTTGTCTTCTGTATTATACGCATTCTGCAGCGTCTTCATATATTCCGACTCTCCCTGTGCTTCCAGAATGGCCGCCTGCTTATCTGCTTCTGCCTGCATAACTGCAACTTCTTTGTCAGTCTCGTTCTTAATCTTCTGTGCATCAGACTCACCCTTTGCCTGATAGGATGCTGCAATATTATTACGTTCCGATATCATACGCTGATACACTGCTTCCTTGTTATCATCCGGCAGATCCAGCGATTTGATTTCTGTCTTTACGATCGTAATCCCATATTCCCCGATATTTCTGTTGGTATCTTCCGTGATCATATCAGTCAGCTTCTCACCACGGGCTGCAATCATATCATCCTGTGACATGGAACTGATAATATTCTTAGTTGCATTGTATGCCGCAACAGAACACCTGTCCTGTGCACCCGAAACAGACCCGTTCAGTGTCTTGACGAATTTTACCGGATCAGATACCTCCCAAAGAATGTAATCATCTGCAATCATCGATTTCTTATCCTTGGTAATCACATCCGAAGGCGCAATATCATATACCTGCACCGCCTTTGGTATGTATGTTGTATTCTGAATGAACGGGATCTTAACCTTCAGACCCGGTTGTGTATCCACTCTTACAATCTTGCCAAACTGTATGATAACTGCATACTGGTTCGCCGGTACCGTATATAATGGTCCCGCAATAACAAACAGAACACCGATTATAATAATGGCATAAAATATTTTTGAAATAATGCCTGTGATTTTTTTCATTTTTATCCCCATTTCTCCAAAGTCTTTTATTTGGATGCACCTGTATCAGCACTGCCGGAATTTTGCGCTGAAAAACTGTCAAGCGGATACATTGTCTGTGTCTTTCCGTCTGTAATGATTACCTTCAGATCAGGAAGAACATCTTCCATCGTTTCATAGAACATACGCTGTTTGGTAATGAGCGGATACTTTGTATACTCTGCATACATTTCATTGAAACGCTCAACCTGTCCCTGCGCTTCTGCAATTCTTGACTCCTTTTTTGCCTCCGCATCCTGCGTGATCTTATCTGCACTTGCTTCCGCTGCCGGTATCTTTTCATTTTTGTACTGATTTGCATTATTCTCTGCTGTCTGGGCTCCCTGCTTGGCTGTTTCCACCGCCTTAAAAGCCTGCATGACTTCGTCCGTCGGCGGAGCTGCATCCTGTACCGAAACATTCACGACCTGAATACCGATATCATTCTCCGCAAGCGCTGCTATCAGCTTTTCTTTTACTTCCGCCTGAATCTGACTTTTCCCGGTTGTAATTACATCATCTACTGTATAATTGACAACCGTAGAACGAATGGATGCCTGTGCTTCATTTTTAAGTATCGTATCCGGCTTGGACGAAGCGTACAGGTATTTAACCGGATCACTGACTCTGTATTCCAGATAAAAATCTATATTTACAAAATTGAAATCGGAAGTGATCATTGTCGATTCATCAGGAACCGTTGCAGTTGCTGCGCTCTCTTCATCACCCCGCCCTGCATCATCAATCGTATATCCGATTGGCATACCATGGGTCGTTGTATCAACCTTATATACCTTTTGAATAAATGGGATTCTGGTGTACAGTCCGGCGCTTTTGATTCCCTGTACCTGCCCGAACATCGTGATCACCGCCTGTTCCTGTTCCCCCACTTTGTAAAACGAATTCAACACCAGTACGACCGCTATTATGATAATGGCAATCAGACTGATGGCATTCCGTATATCTTTTTTCTCCGTTCCATTACCGAAATGTTTTTTCAGAATTGACATCTTTTTTCTCCCTTTTTTGTGGTTCAAAATGTTTAAACATACACAATAAATTATATCCTATCAATCAGCCTATGAAAACAGCAATACACATGCCTTTTCTGCCGATGTACATATTGTATATGCTTTTGAACCGCACTTCCATATGGAAAAAGAGAAAACAGCTGCTGCCATTTTCTCTCTCTCATCCCTGTTAACCACTATTTATTTACTTTTTCAGCAAAATAGACATTTTCTTTCTATGCAAAAAAGTAACCCGCTCAATTTCATCTGTTCAAATCATGACTCAGACTGTTTGGTACACTTCTGGGGCCACGAACTGCATAGATTCGGTAATCCGTTTTCAATCTGTCAAAGGTAAACTGATTCGGATCATATCGATGCAGGAGTCTGATGCGCATCACTTTTTTTATCCGCAGGCCTTTCTCTTCATAATCATAGGGCAAATCCACTTCAGTTGCTTCACAACGATACATAATTGCTGAAACCGGCGCCGCAACATACAAAAAAATGATATCTCCGGCTTTCACAGGATGGTATCCGTATCATCAAAGGCATGTACCACGTCATAATACCTGGGATTTGCGGGAACAATCCATTCCACCGGTCCACGGATCAGTTTCTTCTTTTTTACGGAAGCTGTCATTTCATAACTCATATCAAGCAGATTATATATGGTTTTGATCGGAACTGTCCCATCCAGTAAAAGCGTTGTCCATGCAATATGATTCATGTGATACCCCGGAAGAATTCCGGGCTGATGCCGCATAGAATCTGCCAGCATCGGATCAAGCTTTACATTCAGAATATCCATGCGCTGCAACGGATCTCCCATGAGCCCGAGCTGTCCTGCCGTCGCTGAAAAAAGAAGTCCATACCACTTATGATTATCTTCATGCCGCAGTACGATGGCATCCGGTGTTTTATGCCAGGGATGATCCGGAACGGTTCCATACTGATCCTTTCCGTATTTCAGAATTTTCCGGATCATTGGATTCTCTTTCATAGCACTTCCTCCTGTTTATTTTGTACTTTCTGAGAGTCTGTAATGTCCTCTCTCTTCTTTTACCAGCACTCCGCTCTCTGCAAATTTTTTTAACAGCCTCTGCAACTGTCTCCTGCTGCAGTGCAGATATGCCGCTGCATTTCCGATCTGTGACAACGTTCTGTTCTCGCAGATATGATCCATATACTGCAGGAGCCTTTCCTCAAGCGGGAGGATACTGAGTCTGTCAGCCGCACCCATTTGAATCTTCTCCGCCAGCCTGTGAATAATGAACAACAAAAAAACTGCGTCTTTTTCCAGAATCGGACGGACAGAACTGATCGGAAGGCACAATGCTGTTACCGGAGACAGGGCTTCTGCCCAGAATACGGGCGGACACTGCGTCGCAAACTCTATGTCCCCCAGCATATAACAGTTCTTCTCCTCCGATACCGAATAGGATGTACCGTTATCATTCAGTCCATATGTCGACACTGTCCCTTTTATCAGAAACTGCAGCCATTTTGTTTGTTCCAGAGGAGTTACCAGTATCTCTCCCTTTTCGTACTCAGTTATGAAAAAAGGAAGCTCTCTGCTTTCGAAATAGGTATATACCCCATAATCCAGAATTGCCTGACTTATCTTTTCAGAATCTGTTATTATTTTCATTTTTTCTCTTTAAACTTCCCTGTTTATTTTGTGCAAAAAGACTTTTACTTCTCTTCGTTCAACAAAATACAGATTTTCTGTATTTTGTTACAAAAACCTATAGTATATAGTGACATATGTCACAATCAGATGCAATTATTTTCCGTATAATTACGATATTATGGAAAGGAAACAATTCGAAATGGAAAATGAACTTTTTGTATCTATGCCTGTCAAAAAGGCCTACTTCAAACTCGCACTCCCGGTCGTTCTGGGCATGGCCGTCAGTCTGGTCTACAACCTCGTCGATACCTGGTTCATCGCAGGGACACAGAATACGGCGCTGGTTGCCGGTGTATCTTTATGTGCACCGGTTTTCACTCTGATGGTCGCTTTTGGTGATATTTTCGGACTCGGCGGAAGTACTGCCATATCCAGACTTCTTGGTCAGAAACGAAATCGGGATGCAGCCGGTGTCAGTGTCTTCAGTATATATGCTGCCATTTTACTTGGCATTGCAGTCGCAGCCCTCATGCTGATCTTCCGTCTCCCGCTTCTGCATCTGCTGGGTGCAAGGGAAGATACCATCGCTTATGCATCCTCCTATTATATATGGCTTGCACTTGGAGCGCCTGCGATCATTCTGAATATTGTCCCCGGTAATCTGCTGCGTACGGAAGGTCTTGCCAAAGAAGCGATGTTCTGCACCGTGATTGGTGCACTGATCAATATCGTTCTGGATCCGATTTTCATTTTTGCACTTGGATTTGGAGCCGGAGGTGCTGCTGCAGCTACTGTTCTGAGCAATGTCATATCGGATATCCTGCTCTTTTCAACGATTTATCACAAAGCAAAATTCCTTTCGATTCATCTGCGTGACTTTGTTGTTTCATCTGCTGTTTTACGTGATATTCTGTTTATCGGTATTCCTGCATCCATTACCAATCTGATGCAGAGCCTCGCTATCCTTTTGACCAATCGTTTTCTGCTGCCCTATGGCACCGGTCAGGTAGCTGCCTACGGTATCGCCATGAAGGTCAATATGGTCTGCATCCTGATCCTGGTCGGATTTGCTTTTGGCGCACAGCCGCTTCTTGGCTATAACTTTGGTGCCGGAAACAGGGCAAGATTAAAGGAAATCATTCGATTTGATATAATGATTCAGATCATCACCGCTTCCTTTTTTGCTCTGATTTCTCTTTTCTTTGCGCCTTTGCTGATCAGGCTTTTCATGCAGGATCCTGCTGTCGTCACTGCCGGTGCTCAGATTCTGCGCTGTGTCATGCTATCCGCACCTGCTGTCGGAATTATTCTGGTATGCACAACACTTTTTCAGGCGGAAGGAAAATCTCTTCCTGCTCTCATCCTTGCAATCAGCAGGCAAGGGGTCGTCCTTGTTCTGTGTCTGGTAGTGATGTCCCATTCATTTGGTTATATCGGGGTCCTGCTTTCCCAGGCTCTTTCTGATCTGATTACATTGGGGATTGCCCTTTTGTTTCTGCGTGCCGGATCAAAGCCAGAATCTTCTGAACCGGTTTGACATTTTCCTCTGTTTATTCCAATATATTGGGTATCATAGTATCAGCTCTATGAACGAAGGAGAAAACAGTGGATTCATCACATCGTAATAAAATCATCATCCGCACCGGAATCGCGGGCATTGCAACAAATGTTCTGCTGTCGGTTTTCAAAGCTTTAGCCGGCATTCTTTCCGGTTCGATTGCCATTACACTGGATGCTGTAAATAATCTCAGCGATGCACTTTCCAGTGTGATCACGATCCTGGCTGCAAAATTTTCAGAAAAGCCCGCTGATAAAAAACATCCGCTTGGCTACGGCCGAGTTGAATATCTGAGTGCCATGCTGATTGCCTGTATTGTTTTATTTGCAGGCGTAACCTCACTGACAGAATCCATCCGGAAAATATTTCACCCGGAAAAGACTTCCTACACCATGGTTACGTTACTCATTGTCGCCGTATCTATTGCGGTCAAACTGCTCCTTGGCCACTACACCAAAAAGGCCGGTGTATCTGTAAAATCCGATTCTCTGATTGCCTCCGGATCCGATGCCCTTTTTGATGCGGTTGTATCCTTTACAACGCTGGTCAGTGCTGCTGTTACACTTTTGTGGAACTATAACCTGGATGGTTTTCTGGGCGTTATCATTGCAGTCGTAATTCTGCGTGCAGGTCTTGGCATGCTGATGAATACACTAAACGATATTCTTGGCCGAAGAGTTGATGTGCAGACTGCAGAGGAAATCCGATCCGAAATCGGCAGCTTTGAAGGAGTTCTTGGTGCCTATGATCTCTTTTTGGACAGCTATGGTCCACAGAAGCTTGCCGGAAGTGTTCACATTGAAGTATATAACACCATGACAGCTGCTGAAATCGATATTCTGACGAGAAACATCAGCAGGCATATCTATACCAGATTCGGCATTTTACTGACCTGCGGAATCTATGCCGTAGACATGCAGAATGAAACAACGATTGCCCTGCGTCAGGAAATAACGGAACATCTGAAACAGCACAGCGGTGTTCTGCAGATTCACGGCTTTCATATTAATGAAGAACAGAAACTGATTGCGTTTGACCTGGTACGGGATTTTTCCATACAGGATGTTCCGGCTTTCCTGCAGGAGCTGAATGATGAGCTGACAGCGCTGCATCCTGAATATCACTATATCATCACGCCCGATCTGGACATCAGCGACTGAAAACCGGAAATGACAACCTGAACAATCAGAAAATACTTCCGCATGCCAGCAGTGATGCTTTCAGATCCGGCCTATATCCCTGATCAGATTCCTGAAAACCCGCATAAACACAGCCAAAACTGTCTCTATGCCCCGTGGCATGAACAAAGCGGCCTTCACCGATATAAATGCCTACGTGTCCGGGGAAAAAAAGAAGATCTCCCATTTGTATCTTTTCCATTTCTATTCTATGCACCGGATAGCCCTCTTTGATCTCAGCATCCCGGTATATCAGAATTCCGTTCATATAATAGCTCATGAACGAAAGCCCTGAACAATCTATTCCTGCCGGCGTTTTGCCACCCCACCTGTAAGGTGTCCCCAGGTAGCTTTCAGCTGTCTTTACAATTTTTTCACGCAGTTCCTGCTGTGATAAATCAATGCGGATCCTGCTCACGGATTTTTCAGGAATATATCCCTTTTTCCCATTCTGCAGCCTGACCATCCGGTATCCATCCTCTGTACGATCCTCTACTGCAATCCGGCTTCCCCGCGGCAGTGTCAGCATGATTTCTCCCTGTACTTTTGGTATTCTAAGTATATCTGCCCACGATGCTGTTACAATCCATTCTGTCATTTGCTTTTTCCGCTTTTTTCAACAGTACTCTTCGCCAGATAGCCTTCATAACCATAAAAGGTCCTTACAAGGAAACAGTCCTTTTTTTCTGCCAGAATCTTCATATTCCATCCATACAGTACTTCATCTACGATTCCGCTTTTGTGATTATGCTTTTTTTCACATGCATCCTCCTCTGTTGCATAGAGAAAGGCCTGTGGTACTTTGATTACCGCATGTTTCATATATAGCCTCTTTTCGTTTTGCTTTTAAAAAGGAATCACCCTTCCTTATAGAAATCATAAACCCTGCGCGAAAGTCTTCCTATCAGACGTATCGCTTCTGTTTCCATTTTACTGCCCTTTCTGTATCCCGAAACAAAAATCCCTAAAAAATATGTTCCAAATGGAGTTACGAATATTCCGGCATCATGCTCGATTCCTTCCAGTTCCCCGGATTTGTGCGCACATAAGGGTTCTTCATACAAATAGCGCATCAGATCCTCATGATCTCTGTTGTGCAGCATAATATTCCAGCCTCTTTCATACAGCTGATCGCTTTTCTTCTTCTCGTACAAAATACGCATACAGATATAAAAATCTTCCGGTGAAATATAATTGTTTTTTCCCTTTGCAATCGCATCATAATCCAGCATAAAGCGTTCCGCTTTTGTCTGCTTTAAGCCGATTCTTCCAAAAAAAGAATTCATCTCAGAGAATCCAAGATATTCCATCAGAACATTTGTTGCTGTATTATCGCTATTTTCCATCATCCAGACCGTCAGCTCATAAAGTGAACATTGACATTCTCCATATTCAAATACCTGGCTGTCTGGTAATATCTGTTCCTTTCCCACTAACAGCATCGTCTGTTCAAATGATATGTTTTTTTTCTGTATTTTTTCAAAAAGACACAGCATGATTGCTATCTTGATCATGCTCGCTGATATCACCTGTTCCTTTTCTTTATCAGAAAGGGAACGCACAGGCTCTCCCAGATCCCGATAAAGATATTGCACTTTACCGGGAAAGGAACAAACCTGTGCGTCAAAATAATCTTTCAGTTCATTTAATTTATCCAATTATTCTCCCCTAGTATCAGTTTACACCACACTGACCTATTTTGCTTTTACATAACCGAAGAAAACATTGCCGCAATAATATACCAATCCGTCATATTTTGTATCATCAAACAGATAACTGTTCTGTGAATGGAAAAGCGGAATGACCGGAACATCTGCAGCCAGTGCAGACTCACATTTATTATAATCTGCCCACTGCTTTGCGGTATCTGTTTCCGCTATTGCTGCCTTATAGGCATCATCATAGGCAGTATTTGCATAGCCTGAATCATTTGTACCGCTTGTAAACGTATACAGCATATTGGAGATATCCGGATAGTCCATATACCAGCCAAAATAAGCAAGATCAAAATCATGATTTTCACGCTGTGCAAAGAATCCATCCACCGTCTCAACTGTTATCGTACTGATTCCCAGAACCGTTTTCCAGTCTCCGACAATTGCCTCCGCGATTTCTTTTCTGTCGTCATTATTTACAATATAAGTAAGTGCCGGGAACCCTGCCCCATTTTCATATCCGGCTTCTTTCAAAAGCTCTTTTGCCTTTTCACAATTGGCGGCATAAGCGGTATTGTCGAACCATGGTGTCACGGTCGAATTAAATTCCTTTCCGTCTGCATTGGTAAGCCCATCGGGTGTATACGTAGTCGCAACCTTATCCCCAAGATTCCGAATGGAAACCAGCCTGTCTCTGTCTACTGCGAGGGACATAGCTTCCCGAACTTTCTGATCTTTAAAGATTTTCGGACCGCTGTCGGTCAGATTGAAGATTGTACAGTAGCTGTTATAACCGGATGTTGTCTGCAGTCCGTTACCTGCAAGTGACGCTGCAGAATCCTGTGGATAACTGTCAGAATAAATAATGTCTCCACCCTGGAACGAAGCCAGCATTGTTGAGGTATCTGTCATCAGGTCCCAGGTGATTTTACCGACTGAAATATTGGCGGCATCATAATAATCCGCTCTGGCATCCATGACCAGCTCCTGCTGATGTGTCCAGGAGAACAGCTGATAGGCGCCGTTGTATACCGCCTTATCCGGATCTGTTGCATAGGAATCTCCGTATTTCTTGACGATATCCTCTCTCACCGGATAAGCTGAGGGAAACGCAAGGATACTTGGCAGATAGGAGCAGGGATATGCCAGTGTGACTACCAGTGTCTTGTCATCTGTCGCTTTTGCATCACTGACCATACTCAATAAATCACTGTAATCATTTGCACAGGTTTTGAGATACTGCCAACCGTACAGGAAATCGCCTGCCTTGACAGGCTGACCGTCTGACCAGGTGATATCATCCCGCAGTGTAAAGGTATAGGTCAGACCATCTTCTGATACCTTTACATCTTTGGCCTGTCCCAATACCGGTTTTCCAGTGGCATCAATTTTGTAAAGTCCTTCATACAGATGTCTGCATGCGGAAAGACCTTCCAGTGTTCCTACTGTTCCGGTATTTACCACCATCGAGTCTTCGCTGCCAGCACAGACACTGATATCAAGTTTTTGCGCTCCTGCTTCTGCACCGCTTTTACCGGATGCCGCCTCACCTGTAGTGCCTGCCGTTCCTGTTTTTGCTGCAGCAGAGCCGCATCCTGCAAGCATTGCTGAAAGCATAGCCGCGCATAGTAATAGGGAAATCAGTTTCTTTTTCATATCCTTACTCCTCCTGTGATTTATTTTCTATTCATCTTGGGATCCAGTGCGTCACGCAGTCCATCACCAAAGAGATTGAACGATAGGATGATCATACTGATCAGCAGTGCCGGAAAGATCATTCTGTAAGGGGTAACCGTAATACTGTCAAGTGCTTCTGAGGTAAGAGAGCCCAGACTGGCCATTGGCGCATTTACACCGATTCCAAGGAAACTCAGGAATGCTTCCGTAAAAATAGCTGAGGGAATCTGCAGCATAACCGTTGCGATCAACTGCCCTTCACAATTAGGCAAAAGGTGTTCCCTGATCAGTCTGCCTTTGGTCGTACCAAGCGCTCTTGCTGCTGTTACATATTCCATTTCCTTCAGCTGCAATACCTGTCCTCTTACGATCCTTGCCATACCGACCCAGTACAGACATCCATATACGATAAAAATGGCAAGCAGTCCGGATCCGATCCGCTGCAGCGGTTTGAAAAAAGCGACGTTATTGACAAGATTTCCAAGTGGTGCATCAATTACCAGTTTAATTACTACGATCAACAGAATTTCCGGTACCGAATAAACAATATCCACAATGCGCATCATAATCGTATCCGTTTTTCCACCGACAAGACCGGATATCGCACCATAGACGGAGCCGATCACCAATACGATAATCGCAGACACGACACCTACCAGAAGCGATATTCTGCAGCCGATCATGCAGCGTACCAGAAGATCTCTTCCCAGTCTGTCTGTTCCGAACAGATGCGCCATACAAGGTGCCAGATTTTCATCTCCACGCGTCTGCTGGTCATAAGTATAAGGCGAAAAAAAAGGTCCTATGACTGCAAAAATGACAACCAGAAAAATAATAAACAATGCAGTCATCGCAATCCTGTTTTTCTTCAGACTTTCTCCTGCTGCCTTCCAGAATCCAAAATCTTCTGTCGTTTCTTTATCATCTGTATAATAATCCGAAGGAAGCAGTTCAAAATCTCCGGGTTCCGTTTTAACTTGCATACTCAGAATATGATTCAAGTACATTTCCTCCCTGCACATCACTGTTGTGCAAATCTTTTTCTCCATGCCGGAGTCTTTTCATGCTTTTATTCTATTTTGATTCTGGGGTCAACGACCTGATACAAAATATCACAAAAAAGATTCATGAAAATGACAAGTGCCGCGTAAAAAACAGTTGTCCCCATAATAAGCGTATAATCTCTTGCACTGATCGCACTTACAAAATAGCGCCCCAGTCCCGGAACATTGAATACACTTTCCGCTACAAAACCGCCTGTCAGAATACTGGCAGTAAGCGGCCCGAGATAGGTAATGATCGGAATCAGAGAATTCTTCAGTGCATGAACAAAGATAACAACAAATTCGCTCATTCCTTTTTCCCTCTCTGTCAGAAGATAATCCTGTCCAAGCACATCCAGAATACTGGTCCTTGTCAGTCTTGTAAGGTAACAGGTAGGATACAGGGCGAGTGTAATGACCGGCATCACCCATCCGCCCGGTTTATTATAAGAAGTCGGCAGCCATTTGAGTCTGACTGCAAAGAGCAGCATCAAAAGAGCAGCTACCACATATCCAGGAACTGAGATTCCTACTGCGGAACATACCCGGACAATTGCATCTGCTGCTCTGCCTTTATGCAGTCCTGCAATACACCCAAGTGTCACCCCCAAAAGAATTGCCACTATAATGGCAAGAATGCCAAGCCTGAGTGAAATACCAAATGCATCCACAACGATTGTATTAATGGCGCGTCCCTTCTGCAGAACATAGCTGTTTCCCATATCTCCGAAAGAAAGCGCCCGCAGATATTTCAGGTATTGTATATAGACCGGCTGATCAAGCCCGTACCTGGCACGCAGCACAGCCTGTTGTTCTGCCGAGGCTTTATCAGACATAAACGGATCTCCCGGTAACAGACTCATCAGGAAATATGTCAATGTGACAATGACAAAAAGGCTGAAAAAAGCAAGCAGGCACTTTTTAATGATTTTTTTTACAACATCCATAGGTTCCTCGTTTCTGCTGCGATCTGCACTGATTTGCAGATTACAGATCTGGTTCAGAATTTAAAACATGCTACAGAATGTCCGGGCATCCGTTCCTGTAATTCCGGCCGCCTGCTTCTGCAGTCTGCATCGGCATGGGGACATCTTGTCTGAAAAGGGCACCCTTTTGGGGGATTAAGCGGTGACGGGATTTCCCCCTCCGGTACGATTCTTTTCCTGGCTGCGCTTGTATCAGGATCTGCAACCGGAACTGCCGACATCAGCATCTGCGTATACGGATGGAGCGGATTTGCGCAGAGCGTTTCACTTTCAGCCAGTTCCACCATATGTCCCAGATATAGTACCCCAATCCGGTCACTGATATGTTTTACAACTGCAAGATCATGTGCAATGAACAGATAGGTCAGATTCTTTTCTTTCTGAAGTCTTTCCAGCGTATTGATCACCTGCGCCTGAATTGACACATCAAGCGCCGAAACAGGTTCATCACAGACTATGAACTCCGGATTTACAGCAAGTGCTCTGGCTATTCCGATCCGCTGCCTCTGCCCTCCGGAAAATTCATACGGATAACGATTATAGAATTTTTCACTCAATCCCACCTGCTCCATCAGCTCAATGATCCGTTGTTTGCGTTCAGACTGACTATTGCACAGATGATTGATATCTATCGCTTCCCCGATGATTGCAGATACTGTCTTTCTGGGATCAAGGGAAGCATATGGATCCTGAAAAACAATTTGCATCCGTGCACGATATGGTTTCATTGACCGGCCGGTAATGGATTCTCCTGCATAATAGATTTCCCCTGCGGTTGGTTCTGTCAGGCGCAGGATCGTTCTTCCCAGTGTTGTTTTCCCGCACCCGCTTTCTCCTACTATCCCAAGCGTTTCGCCTTTATATATTTGAAAACTTACATCAGCCACTGCTTTCACAGTTGCCCTTTGAAATACGCCCTGTTTTACTTCAAAATATTTCCGGAGGTTTTTTATTTCCAGCAGTACTTCTTTTTCATCTGTCATAATCCATTTCCCTGCCTTTCTCCAGATAATATTTCCAGCAGGAAACATAATGCCCTTCTTCTGCTTCCAGCTGCGGAGGATTCTGCCTTGCACAGATTTTCATTGCATAACTGCATCTGCGTGCAAATGGGCATTCATTCTGCAGTGCAGACATATCCGGCGGATTTCCTTCTATCGGAATCAGTTCCTGATCTCTGCCTGCTGTTATGGAAGGTACAGAATACAACAGCCCCTCCGTATAAGGATGCTGATGCTGATAAAAAATCTGCCTCTTCCTGCCGGACTCAACGATCTCTCCTGCATACATCACACTGATCCGGTCACATATATCCGCCACCACTCCAAGATCATGCGTAATAAAGATAACCGACATGGCCATTTTCTTTGTCAGTTCTTTGAGTAAGTCTACAATTTGCGCCTGTATGGTTACATCGAGTGCCGTTGTCGGTTCATCCGCGATCAAAAGCTTTGGTTTACATGCCAGTGCCATGGCAATCATGACTCTTTGCCGCATTCCGCCTGAAAACTCATGCGGATATTGTGAAATACGCTTTTCCGGCTGATTGATACCGACAAGCTGCAGTAGTTCAATCGATCTGCTTTTTCTTTCTGCATGCCTCATCTTTGTATGTTTTTTGAGCACCTCTTCCAACTGATATCCAATTGTGAACAACGGGTCCAGACTTGTCATCGGATCCTGAAAAATCATGGAAATTTCATTTCCTCTTATTTGTTTCATCTCCTGCTGCGAGATTGCCAGAAGATCCTTTCCCTCAAATATAATCTTCCCTCCGTTAATCACCCCATTGGATGGCAACAGTTTCAAAATACAATGTGTTGAAACAGATTTTCCACTTCCGGATTCTCCTACAATCCCAAATATTTCTCCCTCATACAAATCAAAACTGATTTTACGGATTGCCGGAACTTCTCCTTTTCTCCCCCGGAACGCAACCTCCAGATCCTGAACCTGTAGCAGCACCTTATCATTCATGACTTACTTACCGCCTTCCATTTCTTCATAATAATTCCGCTCTATACCCGTAATCCCGATTCCCTGTGTTTCATTCAGATAAATATACGGATCCTGAAATGCAGGTCCCCCGATATATGGATCAACTGCACACAACGAAGGACCATCCAGATCAACTGCAGTAACAACATCCCCCATTGCTGCTGCAAAATGCGCTGCCGCACTGACTGCGATCTTACTTTCCAGCATGCATCCTATCATGCACTTTTTCCCATACTGTCGTGCTATTTCCGCGATTTTCAAAGCTTCATATATACCGCCCGCTTTCATCAGTTTGATATTTACCATATCCGCCGCATTTTCGTAAAAAATACGTTCTGCATCTTCCGGATGAAAAGCACTTTCATCCGCTACAATCGGAATATCCGTATTTGCTTTTATATATGCCATCCCGCTGATATCGGTTGCTTTGACCGGCTGCTCTACAAACTCCAGATTCAGTTTCATATCCTGTGCCTGCTGTAATATTGCTACTGCCTGCTGCGGTGTCCATCCCTGATTTGCATCTACACGTATTCCAACCTGATCTCCAATCGCAGCACGAATTTCATGGATTCTTTCCAGATCTTTGCTTCCTTCTTTTCCGACCTTTATTTTCAGCGACTGAAAGCCCCGTGCAACCGCTTCTTTCGCATCCAGAACCATCTGCTCTACCGGATTCACACTGATTGTCAAATCTGTCATTAATGGTTTTTTTAAATCCGTACTTTTATTCAGCAGAACACAAAGCGGAATCTCTGTACGCTTTGCTGTCAGATCATAAACAGCCATATCCATTGCGGCCTTAGCAGAACTGTTCCCCGGAATACAGTTCTGAATCTTCTGCAGAATCACAGCAGGTTCCTTTAAATCCATTCCTTTTACCGCAGGAATCAAATAAGTGCCAAGAGCATTTGCAATGGATTCCAATGTTTCACCTGTGATCGCTTTGGTCGGAGGTGCTTCTCCATAACCTGTCTCTCCGCTTTCTGCTGTTATCCTTATGACGATATCCTCTACACTTTCTACTGTTCTGAGTGCTGTTTTAAAGGGCATTCGAAGCGGTATTTTCACTAATCCGATTGTTATATCCTGTATTTTCATATGTACCCCTTCTCATATCCGTATTTTCCTTGGTATAAACAAAGACGTGCACTCTGCAAAGCAGAATGCACGTCTTTATGCGCTAAAGTATTAAAGTATTAAATTGGTATTTATCTAACCACGCCGGAAGCAGTTTGTCAAGCATTCTTTCTGATACAAGCAGTAAATAATTACTTCTTTTATGACCCGATCCCATCCTGCAGAACCCGAAGAACATTTCCGGACATAAATTTATCCATCTGCCGCTGTGAAAATCCACTTTTCTGTAATGCAGTAAAAAGCAGTTCCATTTTGGATGGTTCCGCAATCTCCAATTGTCCTTCAATTCCATCCATGTCAGTTCCGATTGCAATCAGATCCTCACCGCCTGTCTGCAACATATGCTGAACATGCTGCACCATTCTGTCTACTGTACTGTGCGCATCTCCAATATCGGGATTCAGAAAATACCCTTCCAGATTAAGCCCTGCCACACCACCATGTTCTGCCAGCACATGGATCATATCATCTGTCAGATTTCTCGGATGAGGTGCAATTGCTCTCGCATTGGAATGGGAAGCCACAAAAGGTCTCCTGCAGACTTTTGCCACATCATAGAATCCGCCATCCGATAAATGTGAAACATCCACCAGCATTCCAAGCCGGTTCATCTCTGTCACAGCTTCAAATCCAAATTTTTTCAGACCTTTTTCCATCTCATCTTTTTTCCCTGAATTGGGAAATCCAAAGCAGTTTTCAAAATTCCAGGTCAGCGTAATCAGCCTGACTCCTTTAGCATAGAATTTCTGCAGGTTTTCCAGCTTGCCGTCAATTATTCTCCCTTCTTCCAGAGTCAGGAGCGCTGAAACACAGTTTTTCAAGTGATTGTTCTGAATATCCTCTGCTCTTCCTGCAAAAAGAACCCTGTCCGGATATTTTCGCAGCGTATTCTCAAAAATATGATGCAGGCAATCAAAGTATGCTTCATCCGAAGCAAAACTTTTCATATATGCTTCCTGCTGCGGTGGAAAAAAAATTGCAAAAAACTGTGCAAGCACGCCTTCCTGACGCAGTCTTTTAATATCCACCATCCCCGCAGGGTTTTCATATATATCCTCTAAATGATTTTCTGCTGCACTAAGCAGACTGTCACAGTGCATATCAATATACGCATTTTTCATTTGTTTTCTTTCCGGTGCGGATGAAAATCCACATACCTTACCGATATATTCTCAGCGAATCCACCTTTTCATCAAAGCTTTTCTGTTGCTCATTCCATACTGCAAGCAGCTCCTCCAGTTCCAGTTTCCCGGACAGATACCGTGCCACTTCCATTCCGCCTGACAGATTTGCAATTGTATTTTCATATTGATCTGCATCCTCATACACCTTAAATTCCGGATATTGCTCAGCAATTATACGCAGGAACACTAGAAAAACAGGCAGGAAATCAGCACGTTTATCAAGTGGCTCAAATTCAAGTCCATAGCAGATTTGCCCGGTATATTTGGATGTCTGCGGAATAAAAGCTCTTTTCCGGAAAGCAAAAAGATCTGTTCTGCTGTCTTTCTGTTTGTTATGGCACAGTCCGGTTACAGCCTTCTGCATTTGTCATAAATGACATCCATGTCAACAAAGGGTGCGCCATATATCTGAAACGGTTTCGGAGTGCCACGCCCCTCCGAAAGATTGGTTGCTTCTGCAAAGCATCCGCCATTATAGCACACTGTGCTCTGATATGTTGCAAGCGCCGGCGAAGGCATATTCCAGATCAGCCCGGTATCCGGATGAAACATATCTCTTGTGTAATTCTGAAGCGGAATCACATGGTAATCCATTGTTAGTTTCCGGTAATCACAAAAATATTTTCCGACTTCGCCGATCGTCAGTCCGTACCTGACAGGCATTTCATAATTGCCCACAAAAGATGCATATGCAGTCTGCATACAACCACCTGAATAAATACTGCCGGAAAGCGGATTGGGTCTGTCCAATGTAATAAAGGTTATTCCTGCCTGTGCGGCGGCTTCCATACAATAAGTCATTGTGTATATAAACGTATAATAGCGAAGACCCACGTCCTGAATGTCAAAAACAAGTACATCGATTCCCTTCAGATCAGATTCAGATGGTTTTCGCTTGTCACCAAAAAGCGAAATTACGGGTATTTTGTATTTGGGATGCAGCATATCCCCCACTTTTTCACCGTCCGGGCTGCCATATAAGCCATGTTCAGGCGTATATATTTTGACAATTGTATATCCCTTCTGCATAAATACATCTATATTATCCCACCATTTCGAATCTACGCCGGAATAATTTGTAATCAGTCCGATCCTTTTATTTTGAAAAAAAGTATGATAATCGCTGATCTGATCAATCCCCAGAATTGTCTTCATTTTTGTCTCCATGCCGAAGCTTTTTTTCGAAGGCATAAGGTAAAACTGCATGTGCAGTTTTTCTCATGAAGGTCTGCACTTCGTCGCAGACCTTTCGCGTGAAAGATTTTCATTAAAAAACTTTCACGTTATTCACTTTTTGCCTTATACATTGCCAGCATTGCAGCTCCGTATGCCGCGTCCTGTTCCGGTGCTGTCAGAGCAATGTGCGGATTTTCTTTTACAAGCATTTCTTCCAACCGTTCCCTGATATACCTGTTATGGAGCAGTACCCCACCGCCTATAATCAGGGGGATTAGCTGCCTGCTGCCATCGGTTTTATCATTTATCTGTCTGCTGACTGCCTTTATCAGTTCCATCAGCTCATTTACCGCATTCTGCGCAATGCAAATTGCAGCTTCATCTTTTTGTTTCAATGCAGTATCCAAAAGTGCAGACAACTTTGCAATTCCCTTTTTACCGGTTTCCGGCGCATAGACATAGGCAATCAGTTGCTGTATATCGGATATCTGCAGATATTTTTTTACCACTTCTGTCAGTAGTGTCTTTTCTCCTCTGCCGTCTGCTGCTTTTACAACGGTGCTCAGTATATCTCTTCCGATCGCATAGGCACTTCCCGCATCATCAATCAGATGTCCCCATCCTCCTGCACGATAAAAATGCCCTGCACCATCAGATGCAAGACATACCGATCCGGTACCCGATATGAGCAGGATTCCTTTGCCTGTGCCGACTGCACCGACCAGTGCTGCCTTGTCATCTCCACAGATTTCGCATGTGCACGAAAATCCTGCTTTCTCTGCACATTTCAATAGAAAGGGAACTGCTTCCGGATTACTGATTCCGGCTGCTCCGATTCCCATTCCTGCAAGCTTCTGCCCTCCGGGAAGAATTTTCTCCACTCTTTCTCCAATTTCAAACAAAGCAGTTCTGATCTGTTCCTTGCTATAACTGTTATAATTAATTCCGGACACACAGAATCTGTTCTCTTCCCGTAATAACCCATTCGGAGACTTTGCCAGCAATACACATTCTGTCTTGGTTCCGCCACCATCCATTCCAAGGTAAAACTTACATTCTTCCTGCATTTTCATATTCCTCTATCAGCTGATTTTCTCAGCTCCTCATAACTTCTTATCTGCCATGCGATGCTTCTGGCATATCCGATAACTGTTTTCCAGTGGCTGCCTGATCTTCTCATAATTTGCACTTGCAATAATCGTAAAAAGTATATCTACTACCATCAACTGTGCGATACGACTGCTCATGGCACCGCTTCTCATATAAGCTTCAGGTGAAGATGTATACAACAGAATATCACAGTCTTTTGAGAGCATACTTTCAGAATATCTTGTGATTCCAATTATCGTACAGCCATGTTTCTGTGCTTCCTGTAATGCCTGCAGCACTTCCTGCGTCTGTCCCTTATCCGATATAAAAACTGCCACACTTTTACTTGTCAGCGTTGAACTGTAACCCAGCTGAATATGGGAATCTTTGCTGAAAACAGCACTGATCCCGATCCGCAGAAGTTTATTATAAAAGTCTTCTGCTACCAGCGATGATGCACCCATTCCGAACATTCTGACAGAATCAGCCTTCTGAATCGCCTTTGCAGCCTTTTCAAGCGCTTCCGGCTGCAGGATTTTTGCCGTATTTACGACCGCCTTTTCAGTAAGTGCAGCAACTGTATGCAGAATCTGCTCTGGAGACCCGCCTTCATTCAGGTCTGAAAAAACAGTCTCTTTATCCTCACTCTGCTTCTGAATATCTCTATTCTGTTCATCAAACAGATGGTGTCGTAAGTCTTTTAATCCATCAAAACCAATTGACTTGCAGAACCTGATCCATGCCGCAGAACTGACTTTCGAATTTTCTGCAAGTATGCTCACCGGAAGATTGATAACATCAAGCGGATGCTTCAGGAAATAGTCTGCAGCCGTTTTTTCCGCATCACTTAAGGAATCATACTTTCCTTTTATTCTGAGTTCTACATTTGTCATTCTCTCGTTATTCCTCTTTCCGACCATTCCAATTCAAATATTTCCATATCTGTTGAAACTGGGGTTTGCTGTATTCCCATCCTGCGATGCGCACGACATTTTCCGGCATTTCATCCAGATCATACGGATCCATGAGTGCCACCGCAGCCATAGGGCACATTTGATCTGCTGCCTTTGCCGCAATCGCTTTGGCGAGTTCCAGCTGTCCCGTCTTTATATGTCCATTATACAGACCATAAATCACAGCTGTATACTGATTCTCTTCATATTCATACAATATTTTCCCGATTTCTTCTTTCCCCGGATTCTGTGAAGTCACAAACGCCTGTCCGCATCCTGCCTGCGTCTTCATGTATTCCGCAAACGTAAATACCTCACCGGACTGATCTGCTACTTTTGCTGTCCGATAATCTTTGCAACCGATAAACAGCGGATTGCTTCCACTTATCGGAATTTCCACGATATCCTGATGATACGGTCTGATTGTCAAAAGACGCATCTGCGCAATTTCCTGTCTGACTGCCGTTTCATTTGCTTCTATTTCAGAATCAATTCCATTTATGCTGCAGAACTGCTCTTTGTATGCATGAATTCCTGCCACTGACTCTTCAAATTCTTCTATGTTAATTCTGCCGGCCTGTACTTCCTGATAAATCTGCTGTGCCGCTTCCATTGCAAACATAACCGTATGTGAGATACAGATCAGATCTACACCCGCCTTTACCGCTTCCACTGCTCCGTGCACTGTTCCGTAATACTGCGCGATCGCATTCATTTCCATACAATCGGAAATGATCATTCCCTTATAGCCCATTTTTTCACGCAGAAGTCCGCTGATAATCGCACGTGACATCGTCGCCGGTACTTTCCCCGATTCAATTTGAGGAAACAGAATATGTGTTGTCATAATTGCCGGTGCACCTGCTTCCATTCCTTTCTGAAACGGAATCAGCTCACTTTGTGCAAGTTCTTCCAGACTCTTATCCATCACCGGTAGTCCCAGATGTGAATCAACGGCTGTATCACCATGCCCCGGAAAATGCTTCAGACAGCATGCAATCTTTTCTTTCTGATAACCCTCTATGGCACACACACCATACCTGGCAACCGTCTCTGCATCTTCCCCATAGCTTCTTGCACCAATTACGGGATTATCCGGATTGGAATTAATATCCATCACAGGTGCCAGATTCATATTGATTCCACAGCTTCTGAGCTCCTGTGCAGTTATTTCTGCTGCACGGCGTACCATCTGCGGATCTCCGGTTCCAGCCAGAGCCATCTGCCCCGGAACATTCATCTGCGCATCTGCAATTCTGGTTACACCTCCGCCCTCCTGATCGATCATGATAAACGGAGCTTCTCCTATTTCACGTTTGATCAGTTCTGTAATCTGCATACAGAGTTTTTTCAGCTGTCCCCAGTCTTTGATATTTCTGGAAAAAAGAATTACATTTCCGATTTTATATTCCCTGACTGCCTCAATGAACTCCCTGTTCAATTCATACCCGGGGAATCCTGCCACAAGTCTCTGTCCGACTTTTATTTTTAATGCATTATCCATAATCCGCATAATCTCCGTTATACTCTTACTGCTCCGTATGTATGCCCATCTGCCTTTTCCAGTTTCCTGTCTGCTTCTTCTGCATCGCAATCACACAAAATCATAACGATTGCAGTCTTTGCCCTGTTCTCACTTTTTTCAAGTGCTTTTTTTGCCTGTTCTGCACTGCACCCTGTAGCCGTGCAAATGATGGAAACACATCTGTACAGCAGCTTTTCATTGGTTGGACTGACATCTACCATGAGATTCCCGTATACTTTTCCCATCTTGATCATCGTGCAGGTCGTCAGCATGTTCAATACCATTTTTTCCGCTGTTCCGCATTTCATTCTGGTTGAACCGGTTACCACTTCCGGTCCCGGGTAAGGTGCAATCCCGATATCTGCAGTCCTGTCAATCGGACTGTCCGGGCTGCAGGTCACTCCGATCACAAATGCGCCACATGCTCTGGCATATTGCATCGCGCCCAGGACATAAGGAGTTCTGCCACTTGCGGCAATTCCAACCAGAATATCCTTTTGATTAAAATCAATTTTCTGCAGATCCAGAATGCCCAGTTCCTCCCTGTCTTCCGCACCTTCCACTGCGTGGAAAACTGCCATCTCTCCTCCGGCAATCAATCCCTGCACCATTGCCGGATCGGTTGAATAAGTCGGCGGACATTCTACCGCATCCAAAACTCCCAGCCTTCCTGATGTTCCCGCTCCGCAGTATATCAGTCTGCCGCCTGCATGCAACTGTTCATATATTTTCTCAATTGCAGCCGCAATATGTTCCTTTTCCTTTGCAACTGCTTCAACCACCATAGCATCTTCACTGTTTATCAACTCCACCATTTCCATAACAGACATCGTGTCAATATGGGCCGATCTGGGATTTGCCTGCTCTGTCGGCATTTTTTCTATTTCTATCATGTAAGCCTCCTTATATGTGGTTATCAATTATTCTGATTGTAATATTTTTTCACTAATTATTCAATATATATGAAATATTATTTTATATTTTTTATATTTGATCAAATCAAACTTCCTGATCACCTGTCTTCTCACAATCCAGGATATACTTCACTCCTGATCGCATCTTTCTGCTCCCCGATATAACAATGATCATCAAAAAATCATGCAGGTTCACTTTAATTTGCAATAGCATCTATTTGAAAGTTTGAATCAAGAAAAATATTTATAATAAAAAGCGTACACAGAAAAGAAAAAAGGAGCGTAAAATCATGTTTTACAAATTTATTGAAAACGAACAATTCAACTTCCAGATAAACCGCATCGTAACATACGGCGAAGAAAATGCCTGCATAGAAGAAATAAAATCGAGTATTCCCTACATAAAAGATATGACAAGCTGGACAGAAAACTGAAACAGATTGGCTGAACAGGCAAAAAATGAAGGGCGATATTCTCAGGCAACCTACTATTACCGAATGGCTGAGTTTTACATGACTGATAATATCCATGAAAAAATTGACTGTTACCATAATTTCAGAGAATGCTTTGAGAAAGCAAATGAAGATAAAATGATTCAGAGATTTGAGATTCCATTCGAAGGGACCTTTCTTCCGGCAATCAAAACTGCTGCTGAATAGAATCCTTGAAGGAAAAAAGAAGGAAAGCATTGATCTTGACTGGAAGATCAGGCATGGCATGTACATTACCGGTACAAAGAGCCCTTATGATTTTTTAAACAGCATAAAAAAGCACAATTTGTCATGTTGTATAGATAAAATTACGCAGAATGTTCTGCTGTTAGCCGGTGAAAATGATCAATATGTACCTGTTACACGTATGAAACAGATTCAGAAAGAACTTGTCAATGCAAAATCTGTTACTGCAAGAGTATATACCAAAGAAGAAGGCGGGGAACAGCACTGCCAGGTCGGAAACCTGCTACTTGTTACAGCGGAACTATACAAATTTCTTGATCTGCACAATTAAAAAGCAGCAAAAAAACAAGGGTTCAAAGCCCTTGTTTTTTGTTTTGGTGTATAATATTGCAAAACAGCTTTGACACACAGTATAAGGCAGGGAAAACATTTTGCACGATATTTATTTTGGTATAGATCATATCTTGTCAGTCGCGGATTTTAATCAGCCTGACATACATAAGCATTGGGCAAAGCATATTGCCATCGGTCTGGACCACTCAATAGAAATAATTGTCAAAAATGAAAAAATAGTATGTGAAGGCATTATAATCAATTCCAATGTTATGCATACCATTTATTGTAATTCTCAAAGACATTTTGTCTTTTCATTTGAAGATGCTTCCAATATTGCCCGTGAGATTAAAAAAAATATTTATTGAAATCAGATTATTGTCTTCTGGATCATACGTTAATTGAATCTCTCAGACAGATTTTTGATATAAAAGGCCTCAAAGCCAACCGGGAAACATACTATGAAACTTATAACAAAATGCTTGCGATACTGGAAGTGAATCATAATCGATCCAAAATCAGTGATGAAAGAATGGTACAAGTCCTGAACTTTATTAAAAAGAAGGGAGAAATCAATCCGGATACAATTAATGAAATCCTTGCATTGATTCATATCTCCCAAAGCAGACTGTCTCATCTTTTTGAAGAACAGGTAGGAACATCACTTAACAGCTATTTGACAATGATGAAACTTGAAAAAGCTTATCAATATCTGTTTTGTGGAAATAATATTACAGATGCAGCGCTGATGGCAGGATTTGACAGTGCCTCACATTTTGCCGCAACAAGCAAAAACATGATAGGCCTTTCAGCAAAAAACATGTGTCACAACAGTGAATTTTTTATAGAATAATTCTGTCATAATACTGATTTGGACTTTTGAAAATTCAGTTGAACAATTGCAAAATGAGATATCCAAAAGTTGGAGACAATATGAATGGTTTTTTTCTTTTAATTCCTTTTTTTCTGATCAGATTCGGACTATTAAGCATATTAAGTAAGGACGGACTAAAACGTGCCGTTTTCTTTGCGCCGCTCATTGGGAAAGAGAAAATAGCATACTGGTTTTATCAAATTTCAAATATCCTTTTTCTCGTCTACTTGTTTTTTCTTAAAATTACGATTCTGCAGCATTGGCTTTTTATAGGATTGATAACATATGCCGTAGGAATTTTATTGTGTTTTGGTGCAATCTCTGATTTTGCAAAGCCCTCGGAGAATGGCATTAATCTAAAGGGACTATACCGTTTTTCCCGCAATCCGATGTATGTGGCATACTTTGTCTATTTCCTGGGATGCGTAATTCTTACACATTCTCTGATATTATTTCTAATCCTGATGATTTTTCAAATATCAGCACACTGGATCATTCTGTCTGAAGAAAGATGGTGTATCAGACAGTTTGGGAATGAATATATAAACTATATGAATAAAGTAAGGCGTTATATTTGACTTCTTTGGCACAGCCCGCATAAACTATGAGAAAAAATATTAACCTGAAGCTGCAGCCGAGTCACAAAGTACAAAGTTTTGTGACTCTTTTTCATTATCTTATATTCTGCTGAATCGCTTGCATGATAGAAATGAACCCTTTCCATGTTCACAAAACAGAACCTTTTTTCTCGACAGTCCATCAACCTGCTGCCACCTTTCCTGAAAATAAATGCCAGAATAAATGTAGACATGAAAACCCATCCAATCTATAATCAAGCCATAGTTTTTCCATGTCAAAATACCGAATCTGACAGAAAGGATGCAGATATGAATCCTCAAATAACTTTTATCATTGCAGACGATGAACAGAATATCTGCACCGGCCTGACAAATATTATCCTGCAATGTGATCCGCGCTTTTCCATAATCGGCTGCGCCGGTAACGGTACAGAAGCACTTTCCATGATCACAATGCACCAGCCTGATTTTGCCGTCATGGATATCCGAATGCCCGGAATGGACGGACTGGAAGTGATTCAAAAATCCGTAGACAGCAGTCCCGATACATGTTTTTTGATCTTATCCGGCTATGACGATTTTACCTATGCACAGAAAGCCATCCGATATGGTGCAAAAGGATATTTTCTCAAGCCCCTTGATGTTCCGGCTTTCTGTAATGAGATCCTGCGCCTGTCACAGACCCTGGTCACAGAAATAACCAAGCGGGATCTGCAGCAGCAACAGGAACGGGAAGAACAGTTGATGACAGAGCGAATTCATTTTCTGAATTCCTTTCTGCACGGCGAAATAACCAATACATCTCACGCACACCGGTCTTTTGCCGACCTGTTCCCTTTTTTGAAAAATATCCCTTCCTGCATTGTTATCTATCAACTTGATTATGATGATTCTTTCGGTGAGCAGGAGCTGCTCTCCAGAATAAAAGAACGCACGGATCTGCTTTTGACGGCCTATCCGCATTTCATCTGGGTTCAGGATTCTCATCACATTCTGATTATCCTGAATCTCACAAATCCATTTGAGATTCTCTCAGAAACGATCCGAAAAGATGTCGGAAGAATTTCCGCATCAGATGGACTGAACGTGTATGCCGGTATGGGAAGTACCGTGTCTTCTCTGCAAAGCACCCCGGTTTCCTATGCCTCTGCGGTTTCCGCTTTATCCTACAATCTGTATGATACCGGATTACAGGTATATGATTCTTCTGTCATCTGCACAAAAACGCCCGATTTTGCCGTTACAGATATTCATCCGGAACAACTGAGCAGTTATATTCTAAAAAATGATATGGACGGGATTCATTCTTTTTGTGAGCATTTTTTTAAATCACTATTTTATGTATCTTTTCCGCCTCCGGATTTTGTACGTGGTATGTGTGTCTATCTGATTGTAAATATACAGAAGGAATTTTCTTCTGCATATCCCGGAAGCGAACAGAAACTGGATTTTGCGCTTGCTCTTGAGAGTATCAAGCAGGAGACTTCCATTCGCGGTCTGCAGGAGGTCATGTATAATACTTTTTCCTGTTTCAGCAATGTACTGCGGGAAACTGACTCCATTCATCAAAATGATATGATTCTCGCAATCAAACAATATATTCAGGATAATCTCCGTAAAAACATTACCGCAAAAGATATCGCCGCACATGTCAATCTGAGTGAATCCTACATTACAATGACGTGGGTGTCAAAAGTCACTTTCTGAAAATGGCTTTTCACATATAAATCTGTACTTTGACAACTGAATACAACTATGAATCCTGATTTTTATCCAGGTAACGGCAATGAGAAGTGCATATACCTGCCCCTTTGTAATTATTCGGGCTGCAATGCCATACATCTTGTCTTACCCTGTATGAACCGGAACATCTTTATGAAATTGAAGGCAGCAACTTTAAAGCCGAAGAATTGTTTTGTCTTCAGCTTTCCGCGAACCGGCATATGGTCAACGCCGTATTTATTCCGTATGATTGAAGGTACTGTTTCAACACCGTTCCTGATCCTGCCGATCAGCTGCCGTACTTCATCATCCTGCATATTCTTCTGTGCAAGCACTTTGACGCGTGATGCTACTGATATATACATCATTGCCGTGCGCTTTTTCAGAACCGGATTGCATTCTTCCCGCTGCGGGCACTGTGCACATTTTTCACGAAGGAATGATACACGTATGAGGCCTGTCTGGCTGATATAGGAACTGCTTTTGGGTTTATGCCCTGCAGGGCAGCTTATTACAGACTTCCCATCACCGGACAGTGTGAACTCTGACAGAATTCCTTTTGGCTTCCTGCCTGTAAGCCCTGTGGTAAGGACCCCGATGTTTTTCAGTGAGGCCTGCTCCTGTATGTCTTCTCCACTGTACGCACCATCTGCGATGACTGCAACTGTTTCTTCGGAGACTGTGGCATTTTCAATCGCTTCTTTGATAAAGGATGAATCGCTTCGGGTATTTACATCATACTGGTAATTCATGATGACAGACCCGTTTCCATCAACAGCTTCTGTGATATTGGCTACATAGCCACGGTGCTGTTTCCCTGCTTTGATGCGGTATGTTGCATCCGGGTCTGACGGGTTCTGCAGTACGGATGAATCCATTCCGTCAGCCTTGTCTTTCGGAATAAGATGGCCGTTATCCCCGTCCTTTGTCTGCTCACTTACAGCCCTTTCAAGCAGCTGGTAATCTTCTGTACCATGATAATCTTTTTCACATCTGGGAAGAAGGGATGCAGCGTCATCTATGATCTTTTGAAGACGCTCGCCCTGCGGGGTTTCTTTGTCATAATAGACAACACGGTTCCGGTCATTCGGGTCTGCATAGTGTTCAAGGCCTTCCAGAAATTCTGTATGGCCGTCACGGTGTACTTCTTTCACAAGATTTGAAAGACAGGTGTAAAGCAGTTCGAGACGTCCCATTTTCCGTATGTTTGACTCTATCATCATACTGTCCATACGCTGGATGGACTGGTCGATTTCCATAAATCTGCGGATATGTTCGGAAAGACCGGAGATGCATTCGTGTATCAGGTCCCTGCCGGTTGCAAGCTCGTATGCTGCATTTCTCTCCCTGAAGCGGCTGAAGGTTCTGTCACTGATCGGCTGTTCTTCAAAGCTGGTGGTATGGAGTGCATACTGGAAGCGCAGGTCGAATTCACATTCCTCACGGATTTCATCATCTGTGAGATGCGAGAGTTCTTTCAGGATCAATGCTCCGACAATCACATTAACTGGGGCATTTGGCCTTGAATTCGTTTTCTCACTGTAAAGGGGGGCGAATATCATTTCATCGATATTGACAAAAATGTTGTCAGAAAACGCTTTGGCCCAGGATTTTTCAAGTATGTGAAGTTTACGTTCAGATAAAAAGCCAAGTGCATCAAACAGAGAAAGTTGCTGGGATTCATTTAACAGGAAAGACATTGGGATACCTCACAGGTTATTTGTATTTATGCTATTATTATACTGCGGAGCACACATGTAATTCCATAGTTATATTCAGTTTTCAAGGTACGTCAGGGTGTTACTTTTGACACCCACGTCATTACAATTTATTTTAAGGCAAAAACAGGTGTTAATTTCCGTGATTACCTGCTCCATCAGAAAATGGACTATGCCAAAACGCTTTTGCGCAACCCATCCTCAAAAGTTACGGAAGTGGCTTATTTGCTTGGTTATCAGGATTATCGTTCTTTCTCACGGGCATTTAAAAACTGTTTTAATATGTCACCTGCGGAATTTGCAGAAGGGTTGCATGAATGAATATCATAAAAAGAAAACTTCATTTATCCATTCATAACAGGTACAAATCAAAACTGCGCTTCAGGATGTGGCTTTCCATGGTTTTAATTACCATGACTGCCATTTTGTGCGCAGAATTTGCCGTTCAGATTTTTTTGTCAAAGTATTTCCTGGACAGTTCTCTGAAAGCATCTGATCTGATTGTTACAAATGCATCCTCTTCCATCTCCGGCACTTATGATTCCGAGCTGCGGCGCTTTGTTGCACTTACAAGCAGAGCCAGTCTGAACGTGTTTTTAAAACGGGCTGCCGCGGATGACGCAACACATTATATTCAGTTAAACAATGATCTGCAGAACAGTCTGAATGATTTTTCCACATTATATCCGACTGTGAGTGCTGCCGTACTGGTCAATAATTCCGGAACCTTTTTTTATCCGATTGGATTCAGACTGCGCAGCGACTCCTATAACTGGTTTTGTAATGTACGCAAAAACAATAATGGAAAAATTATTTTTCTTCCGATGATGCAAAGTCCTTTCCGGCATCTTGGTTCTGTTATTCCGATTTCCGTCCCCCTGTATCTGTCGAAAGACAGTTCCTATACCTTACTGGCAGATAAAGGAAAGGTATCTTTATATCTGTATATTCTGCTGGATGCCTCCAAAATAGAAAAATATCTGGATCTGTATGCCGACAAGGATCTGCAGGGTACCCTTTACCTTGCTGATGACAGCGGACGCCCTGTCAGTCTGTCCGATTCTGCAGATAACTGGACGATCATCAGCTCCGAAAGCTATAAAAATCAGCTCTCAGATGCTTTCTCTGCAGGCAGGAGCAAAATTCTGATCGATAATTACTATTTTCTGACTGCTCCTGTAAAAAACAGCAATCTTCACGTAGTTTATTTTCTTGACCGTTATAATCTGACGCCGCAGGTTCAGTCCATTACGCATTTCCTGATTCTGATCGCCATCATCGGTATTTTGATCATAACCCTATTGTCTTTGCAGATTTCCATGTATATTACCAAACCGTTAAAACTACTGATGAATTCCGTAGAAGAAATAAAGGACAATACCTACACCGGCTTACCTTTTACCCCTTCAAATGATGAAATCGGAGAACTTGGCAGTTCCATTGATTCCATGCAGCAGACAATCCGTCAGCAGATGGCCCGGCTGCAACTGGATGAAAGAGAGAAATATAATGCCGAAGTACGTCTTCTTGCAGAACAGATCAATCCTCATTTTCTATACAATACACTCGAAAACATCAATATGGAAATCTTCTCTGAACATCCCGAGAGTGCCTCTGCCATGATTCGAAATCTGGGTGATTATCTGCGCATCGGCCTTTCTTACGGAAGTGACCAGATCCCGCTTGCTTCCGAAATATCACATGTACAGTCCTACGTGAATATCATGAATTACAGATTTCATCACCAGATCACCATGACCTATCATGCAGAGGACTCCCTGATGCAGTCTTATATCCCCAAATCCATATTTCAGCCGATGGTCGAAAACTCTATTAAACATGCTTTTGTCAATGATGGCGGTCAGTTTTTCATGTTTCCGCCCGCCATTGATATTTCTGTATGCCGTTCTGAGACCGAAGTTCTGTACACAGTTACGGACAACGGATCCGGTTTTGACTGTGATGAACTAAATGCCCTGCTCCTGGAACAACCGGAAAATGGATCCAGACATATCGGTTTGCGAAATATCTATCGGAGGCTGAATATTATATACGGGCAGATTTCTTTTACTTTTTCTTCCATTCCTTATTTCAAAAATTCCATCACAATACACATTGCAGGTGAAAAAATATCTTCCTCTCCCTACATATTGGACAAATAATATTTCCTTTTTCAACTATTATTGGGAAATGTTACATATTTACTGAAAAATGCCCTTTTTCATTTTGTCTGTTTTTCATATGATTAGTTTTGTTCAATTGTGAACAAAGCGAAAGGAGAATGAAGGTTATGAAAAAGGTTATAGGTATTGTACTGGCTGCAACAATGGCTGCGTCTCTTACGGCATGCGGCAGCACATCCGGTGAATCCGGTTCATCAACTGCAACAGCTGCATCATCTGACAATGCAACAGCTGCATCATCAACAGGCAGCAGTCAAACCGCTGCAGCACCCGCAGGCGCAGTTACTGTAAACGTATGGTCTAACAACCGGCATGATGAAGATTATATGACAAAAATGGTAGATGCGTTTAACGCCAGCCATTCCGATGTTCAGATCAATTACACCATTTCCACAGACGACTGGGCAAATTCCATTCAGCTTGCCTATCAGGCAAACACTGCTCCCGATATTATTACCATGTCCGCATCGGATGAGATGGATCTTACAACCTATGTAACTTCCGGTATGTTTGCTCCTCTGACGGATTACATTGCTGCGGATTCCACTTTTCAGAAGGTAACCGACTGCTATAACCACATGTATGAAGGTTTGAACAGTATCGGTAAAGATATTTACTGGGTACCCAACGGCGTTCGTTCCGGGACCAGAATCGAATATAATCCGGATCTGCTCAAAGCAGCCGGCTATTCTGCCGTTCCAACAACGCTTTCCGATTTGGTTACTGCAGCAAAAGCAGTTACAAAAGCCGGAAACGGTTCTTCCTACGGCGTAGGCTTTACTTCCTCCAGTCCGTTCAGCAGATGGCTGGAAGGTGTCGGCGAACTCAGTGGATATAACCACGGTGGATATGATTACAAAACAGGAAAATATGATTTCAGTCAGTGGAAAGATTTGCTCGAAACTGCTGCCAAACTGTATACCGATGGTTCTGTTCTTCCCGGTTCCGAGACGCAGGGCGTAGACGCAAGCCGTGCACTTTTTGCACAGGGTTCATTCGCATTCTGGGGAAATGCTTCTCAGGAAGTCGGCGTATTTACAGAACAGTTCCCCTGCTCCTTTGACTGGGGTGTTGCTGCTCTCCCGACCATGACAGGTACCGTAAAAGGTGCGCTGAACATGACCCCCAACGATGGCTATGCAATGCTCAGTTCCTGCAAGAACAAAGATGCCGCATGGAAAGTTATCGCGTATTTCTCAAGTGAGGATTTCCTCAAAGGCTATCTCGAAGGCGGTTATACTGCTCCATTATCTGATTATATGGCCGGCAAGATTGATACTTCCAAGACCGGACGTCTTGCTGACTTTGCAATTACCGATTCCGAAGATGTTTATCCTACACTTCCATCCATGACACTGGAAGGTGATAATTACGGCATTGTATTCTGGAATGTTGTGCTTGGAAATGAAAGCGCAGACGATGCGATTAAAGATCTGAACACCAGATACAACAAAGCCCTGGAAGATGCCATTGCATCCGGTTCGGCAAAACGACTGGTTATTTCTGATTATGATCCGCTGCATCCGTCAAAGGGTACCATGACTTATCAGGATAAATAAGTATTTTGTTTCATTGGTAAGCGGCTGCTTTTCAGCAGCCGCTTATTTAAATAAACCGCCATCAGGCTTTCACTTTGAGGATTAAAATTATGAAACAATCAAATTCCACACTGACTACCTTTGAAAAAATCAAACGGGCACGTAACAGGGGAGATTTTGCAGCTTTTTTCATGCTTCTGCCTTCTCTTTTTTTCCTGTTTGTCATAACCATTTATCCCTTTGCATGGCTCTTCAAATATGTATGTTATGAATATAACGGACTTACCGCACGTTACACGGGTATGCACAATTTTCAGCGAATGCTTTCTGATCAGACTTTCTGGCTCAGTGTCGGGCATACCTTTGAATATGCAGCACTGAAAATCATCTTTATTATACCTTTCGCACTGATCATGGCAGTCATGCTGAATCAGAATCTGAAAGGTTCTTCCCTGTTCAGAGGAATCTATTTCATGCCGACGATCATCTCATCAGCTGTCTACAGTCTGGTGTTTGGCTTTATTTTTGCCGCATATAACGGTGTCCTGAATGCCATTCTACGTTCCTTGCATATCATTGATCAGAACATCAACTGGCTTGGCGATAAAAAATATGCCATGGCAGCTGTTCTGATCGTTGCAATCTGGGGCGGCTTCGGAAACTATATGATCTATTTCATTTCCGGTCTGACCAGTGTCCCCGAAGACGTTTATGAGTCTGCCAAAATTGATGGTGCAAACGGTATTCAGACTTTTTTCCATATTACGATCCCAATGCTTTCTCCCATCATGAAAGTCATTCTGATGCTGGCTATTACAGGTGCATTTAAAGATTATGATTCTATTCTGGTATTGACACAGGGCGGTCCGGATAACCGGACCCAGGTCATGTTCCTGTATATCTATCAGCTGATTTTCGGCAAAGCCGTTGCTCAACCGCAGATCGGATATGCAACCGTGCTCAGCATAACCGGCGCACTGATCATTGGTATCGTAACTGCCGTCTAACTTTTCTTTGCCAGAAAACTTGATGAAGTTGTCTGATCAGCTGAATTTATCCGAAAGGTATGGTTATAAAAATGAAAAAAGAAAAAGATACTTCCGTTCATTCCAGAACTTCCAGAATCATCAGAGTTCTTCTGATTATTATGATGTCTTTTATTGCACTGCTTACCGTTTATCCGCTTGTATATGTTGTATGTGGTGCCTTTAAGGAAAATGCCGAATTGCTGCGCGGCGGTTCCAATATTTTACCGGCAAAATGGATTCTGGATAATTTTATACAGGCATGGAGTCAGGCCAATTTCGCAGTATATACATTGAACAGTATGTATCTTGCGATTGGTGTTATGCTCATCACGCTTGTGGCAACCAGTATGTCCGGATATGTCTTTGCACGTAAGAATTTTCCCGGAAAAGAACTTTTGTATGGATTGTTCATTATGTTCATGTTCCTGAACGTCGGCTCCGTAACCCTGCGTCCTTTATTTGAACTGGCAGTCAAGGTTCATCTGAACACTTCTCTGACTGCTGTTATTCTGATTTCGGCAGGTACCGGACAGGCAACCTATATTTTTCTCATCCGCGGTTATATCAATTCCATTCCGAAAGAACTGGATGAAGCTGCCAAAATAGACGGCTGCTCCTTTTTTCAGATTTTTTACAGAATCATCCTCCCTGTTCTGAAACCGATTCTTGCAACCGTTGCTCTGCTTTCTTTCCGTGGCGGCTGGAATGAATATATTCTTCCTCTTGTTTTTACCATGACAAACGATGCAAAACGCCCTCTGACAGTCGGCGTAACCATGCTGAAAAATGCCGGAGACGGGGCCGCTGCCTGGAATATTATGTTTGCAGGCGCAACCATTGCCATTATTCCGATATTGATCATCTATATTATGGCCAGCAATTATTTTATAAGCGGCATGACTGCAGGTGCCGTGAAAGGATGATATGAATACAAATTTTCCGCTTTATCAAAATGGTTTTGTTTCTCATTACCTGATTTCGGGACCAGTACGTTCTGCATTCTGCGATCCTGTGCCGCAAAAAGAACCGGATAAATTAAAATATGAACATTATCTCCGTTCCATTTTGCCGAAAATTTCTTCCGAAGAACCGGTCCCGGAGCTTTCCTTTTCTCAGAAAAGCGAATGCGGCACCCCATGGGAATATTATTACGACCATGGTAACTGCTTTGTTGATGTCAGCAACTTCTATTCAACTTTATATGACATCCGTTTTCTGGCAGCATGTGAGATAACCGCTGCATGTGAAATGGATACAACATTGCAGATCTGGAGTTACTGCGCAGCCGGCCTATGGGTCAATGGTTCCTATTGCGGCGGCATTTCCACTCCGGTTTACAAACCGATTTCACAAAAAACACTTTCCGTACATTTGAAAGAGGGATCCAATTTATTCTATATCCGTCTTCGCAATCTGGGTGTACGGGATACCCGGAATCTGTTTGCGATGCAATTTGCAAATCCGGCACATTTTTCATTTTTAGAACAAAATGTCCCCGAACAGGAATATTTCGAACCGGAAATTGCCGCCCGCCGCTGGCTCAGTTCCATAAAGGTATCCTCCGAAACTTTGCTGCACTTTCCCTCTCCTGCACCGGAAGATTGCTTTTTGAAACTGTCTGATCCGGATATGGATCTGGAGCATGCTGCTGCCCGTGATCATTTTACACCGCTTCATGATCAGACAAACCTTTCTGCAGGTTCAAACGCATCCCTTTGCCTGGAAATTCGTCTGCTGCATACTACACTGACCAGATGTTTTGAATTTCCCTGCAACATGCGTCCGCATTATACGAAAGTCCTCTCTGAACAGGAGAATTATATCCGAATCTTACATGAAATTGCAGACATTTCCATAACAGACCGGTTTGAAGACGGTGTCGGATTTGCCATGCAGAATATCCTGGCACGCAGAGCACTTGGCATTGTCCTTCCGAAAGATTCCGCATATCTGTTTCTGACACTGCAGCAGATTCAGGATCGCTTTGACTGTTCGGATTTTCTGCTCTGCGCTTATCTTCGTTATCTGAAAAATTATTCCATCAGTGATGATCTTGCAGTCCGTACACAGGATGTATTGATCAATTATCGATACTGGATGGATCAGGATGGAACCGATGCCATGTGTTTCTGGAGTGAAAATCACCAGCTGATGTTCTATGTATGCGCCATGATGGCAGGTGAACGCTATCCGGATCAGCATTTTCCCACCGCGCACATGACCGGACGGGAACTGCGACAACATGCTGTTTCCTGTATTGACTTGTGGCTGCATGATATTGAGACCTACGGGTTTGAAGAATTTCAAAGTGGTACCTACATCAATGTAACCTTCGCGGCACTCCTGAATGTAGTTGATTATGCGCCTGCCAATTTACAGGAACGGGCACGTAAAGTTACAGATATGCTGCTCGCCGGTTTGGTGCTGCATACCTTTCAGGGAGTTCTGATTTCTCCCCAGGGGCGCGTCTACCGGGATGCCATTTATCCGTTTCTGCATTCCGCACAATCTCTGATCAATTGTATTGACAGTACCCGCCCCACCGTATATGGAGAAGGTTGGATTTCCGGTCTTGCTACCTCTTCCTATCACTTTCAGCCAAATCTGAAAGAAGAGATAAATGCTTCGAAATCCATTTGCTATTCTTCCGGGAATGCAAGGATTCATCTGGAAAAAACACCTGATTATGTACTTACTTCTGTTGAATCTCCCAGAACAGATCCTTCCTTTATCCGTTGGAATGATTCTGATCCTGCCGGACTTGAAAATGAAGCACTTGCGCATTTTCAGGTCAAAAAAATGAATGAGCGTTTTCACGGAACGACCTGTTTCGCACCCGGCATCTATGGTTATCAGCAGCACCTCTGGCATGCGGCACTTTCTCCCGACTGCAGCGTATTCATCAATCATCCCGGTGAAATGCACGATGGAGGCAGTATGCGCCCCGGCTACTGGCATGGGGAAGGTTGTATGCCTGCTTTATTGCAATCCCGTAATATGCTTGGAATTATTTACCATATTCCACAGGAACTACCGGTACATTTACACACTTACTGTGGATGCCCTGCAAATTTGACCGTACACTTCAAAAAGGTCACTGGCTGACCGGTCAGAAACTAAACGGTTATATCGGTATCTGGTGCAGTGGACACCTGGAAGCCTATGATGATCTGCTGATTAACGCTGAACGGCGCTGTTATGATGATAAAGTTGCTTATCTATGCTTTTGCGGAGATCAAAACCATTTTGCATCCTTAACGGAATTCATGCAGGCGTGTGAACAGCTTTCTCCCTGCTTCGATTCGGACAACATGAAGCTTACTGCCGATTCCTATTCTCTTACCTATCATGCCGTCAGAGATCTGACACAATATATATGATTTGATGCGCAAATGCGCTGAAAGGAAAATATGTTTACTTATAATGATATGATTACTGCAACTGCCTGTGAACCCGGCGTTTCAAGAAAAGTTCTGAGCTATTCGCCTGATGTAATGATGTGCGAACTGCATTTTCAGAAAGGCGCCGTGGGCAACACTCATAAACATCCGCATACGCAGGTCACCTATATTGAAAAAGGCAGCTTCCGCTTTACCATCGGAGATGAAACCCGTGAAGTACACAAAGGTGACAGTGTTCTGATGCCGCCGGATGTACTGCATGGTACCGTTGCATTGGAAGAAGACAGTATGCTTGTGGATGTCTTTACTCCCATGCGAAAAGAATTTCTCGTATAAATTTTCAACGGAACGTTTTTATTTAACAGAACATAATTTTCTATACAAAAAAGACCGTCTGCCCCAGATATTTACGTTCGGAAGCAGACAGTCTTTTTTATTTTTCTGACATTTACTCAGTAATCAGAGCATGATCTCGCAGTTTCCATCAGTAATGACACCTTTTTTCTCTGTTTGATCTGCCAGATGCAGCACGAACGGAACCTCTTTTCCGCCACCCGTAATTTTCCATGTGACTTTCGTACCATCAGAACTGGTCTGTGCGGTTATATTCATTACGGTCTTGCCATGCATATCAGGAATGCTGCACTGCGCAGTGCTTCCCTTTACCGGTACATAGAAATGCAGTGTAACGCCTTCCGCAAAATCATAATCCGGTACCTTTTTACTTCTTCCGATCGGCAAAATGGTGTTCTCCCGAACAAAAAGCGGCATATGGAAATAATCATAGACTTCCGTATACCAACGGCTGCCCGCTCTGACTGCACCGTCAATGAGATTCGTCCAGGTACCATCCGGCAGATAATACTGACCTTCACTGCGATCATTGAAAACAGGTGCTACCAGAAGTGCATCCCCCAACATATACTGCATATCCAGGTACCTGCAACCCGGATCCTGCGGATATACAAACGGCATCGGTCTCATAACCGGAGTCCCCTTTTCATGCGCAATGACTGCCAATCTATACAGATACGGCATTAAGGAGCATTTGAGCTCTGTAAAATACTTCAGGACATCACAGGCTTCCTCTCCGAACAGCCAGGGTGCACGATAGGTGTCCGAACCATGCAGTCTGCTGTGAGAAGACAGCAGTCCGAACTGCACCCATCTCTTATATAGATCCGGTGTTGCCGTACTTTCAAAGCCTGAAATATCATGACTCCAGAAAGCAAATCCCGACATTGCAAAAGAAAGTCCTCCGCGTATCGTTTCAGCCATAGATGCATAACTTGCCGAACTGTCGCCGCCCCAGTGCACAGGGAACTGCTGAGATCCTGCCGTTGCACTTCTGGCAAAAAGAACTGCCTCATCCTGCCCTTTTTCTTTTTGCAGAAGCTCAAATACGGCTTTGTTATAAAGGAATGTATAATAGTTATGCATACATTTCGGATCACTCCCGTCGTAATATCTGACATCGATCGGAATCCGCTCACCAAAATCCGTTTTAAAACAGTCAACACCAACATCCAGTATCGTCTTCAGCTTATCTGTATACCACTTTACCGCAGCGGGATTAGTGAAATCCACCAGTGCCATACCGGGCTGCCAGTTATCGATCTGCTTGATTCCATGTCCATCCGCACGCATCAGGAAATAACCACCTGCTGCGCCTTCTGCAAAAAAGTCTGTATTCTGGGCAATATAGGGATTGATCCATGCACAGATCTTCACTCCTTTATCATGATAGCGCTGCATCATCGCCTTAACATCACCAAACTGATCCTGATCCCATTCAAAATCACACCAATGCAGTGCACGCATCCAGTAACAGTCAAAGTGGAAAACGCGCAGCGGAATATCGCGATCGAGCATACCATCGATCAGACCGGTTACTGTTTTTTCATCATAACTTGGTTTGAATGACGTTGTCAGCCATAATCCAAAAGTCCATGCCGGCGGAAGTGCAGGTCTGCCTGTTAATGCGGTATATGATTCCAGAACCTCTGCCGGTGTCCTGCCATAAAACAGATGATACCGCAGCTGTTCTCCCTGTGTACTTACAGCGACATACTCCACTTTCTCACTTGCCACTTCAAACGATACGCTGTCCGTGTGATCGACAAAGACACCATATCCTTCACTGGTCATGTAAAAAGGAATGTTCTTATAGGATATGCCGGAAGCGGTTCCGCCATCTTCATTCCACATATCCACAACCTGACCGTTTTTTACAAATGCAGTAAAGCGTTCACCAAGTCCATATACACATTCTCCTGGCTTAAGTGATAACTCACTGACCATATAGGGGGTGTAATCCTGCCGGAAATAATCTTCCCCTGCTGAAAGACTGGTTGGTTTCTTATCCACTCTCATATAGCCGAGATTACGAAATCCGGAAGAAGTCAGAACTTTTCCTGCTGCTTCAAACTGGTATGCCCAGTGTACCCTGTCCACCCTGACGGTGATATCACCCGCTGTCATAACTGCTTCTTCCGGTGTGACCTGAATATCTACGGGATCCGGATGTCTGGTCAGTTCGAATCTCGGCTCATGGCTGTCATATGCCTGGTAATGCGTTGCCGTAATCGCAATATCATTGTGCCCTGCAGATACAAAGTCAACAACCAGAACTGTCAGATCCAGTGCATCCGCTCTTTTCAGAATCGGATGTTCAGGCGCAGTGATCCGCATACCGTTTTCTATTTTTTCAACTGTAAATCCCTGTGTTGCGTAGGACGGCTGGACACTTTCCTTTCTCAGCCAATAGCCTTCATTAAATTTCATTCTGTATGAATCCTCCTGTCTCATATATACTTTGTTATAAAAAGGCGCTTTCAGGAAGATACCGGAAAGCGCCTTTACATACAGTTTAATCTACCATAGTGTTAATTTCAATTCAAAATCAGTTGGATGCTCCGTCAATTGCCTGCCACTGCTTCTGAATTGCATCGCAGGTAGCATCTTTATCTGTTGTTCCTGCAATATATGCCTGCATCAGCTGACCGAAAGTCTGATGCCAGCTGTCTGTAGAATAGCAGACAGCAAGCGGCGCAGCTCCAACAGAAGCGGAGAGTTCATTACCCTGCTGAATGATTGCATAATCGCTCTTTGCATCTGTCTTGATCGGAGGAACAACTCCTGCAACATCGGTGAACCAGGACATACCATAATCAGAGGTGTACCACCAGTTAATAAAATCAAGTGTTGCCTGCAGATTCTTGGAATCCTTATTTACATGAAGCGCCTGATCGGAGCCTGCTATTACCTGGCACTGTGCTGCATCATCCGTTACCGGATATCCGTTAAAGCCGATGTTGATCTTGTCATTGATTGCCTTCACATCGCCCTCTATCCATGCACCCTGTCCGACAACCATAGCTGCCTTTCCGTTACCAAATGCTGCTTCTTCTGCACTGAGGTCAGTTTCAAGCGGCTTGTCATCACCATACTTTACGGTAAGGTCAATGAAATTAAAGAAATTTGTGTACAGTTCCGGATAATCTGAAATCTTTGCTTCACCTTTTTCAAACTTCGCAACCAGTTCAGCCGGCTCCATTCCTGCATCTTTTGCTGCTGCATCAAGGAAATGCTGCCATACATGCTTGAATACCCACCATTCGCTGTAACCTGTCGTAAATGGCTTATATCCCTTTGCTGCAATTTTTTCACAGGCATCGATCATCGCTTTTTGCGTTGTCGGGAATTCTGTTACGCCGCATTCATTCAAAATGTCTTTGTTATAAACCATTCCGAAATAATTGCCCTTAATTGCAATTCCATAGCAACCGGTTCCCAGTTCAGGAGACTTCATTGTATCTGCTACTGCCGGATCAATGGTATTCATCAGTGCTTCTTTGGACAAGTCATAGGAATATTCACGGTAAGTATCGATTTCCTTACCGGATGTGGAAGAAAAGATATCCGGAACTTCTCCGGAATTGATCTTTGCTTTCAGCATGGTCGGATAATCATTCTGTGTTGTTTCATAATTGATCGTTACATTCGGTGCAACGCTCTTGTACTGATCAATGAGTGTATTGATTGCATCCGCATACTCCGGTGAACTGATAAACATATAAATATCGCCACTGTCCTTGGAATAATCAACAGAAGCTGCTGTTGCGGAAGCACTTGTAGTATCTGCAGAAGCACCTTCTGCGCTTGCCGCTTCCGATGTTCCCGTGCTGCTTCCTTCTGCAGGTGCCGCAGCAGCCGATGTACCTGATGTACTCTGCGCCTGACCACATCCTGCCAGCATGCCGACTACCATAGCCGAGCATAATAATGCGGATAGAACTTTTCTTTTCATGTAATACCCTCCCAGTTTTCTGCCCCATATGAGGCGGTCATTAATATGTTACTTTATCACCATTTCCTATTGCAACGGGTCAAATGCCCGATGATGATCATCCCTTTACTGCTCCAGCTACAACACCTTCCACAATATATTTCTGCAGGAAAATGAATATAATAATGGATGGAAGTACTGTCAGAACCATTGCTGCCATTGCATATTGCCACTTGGTATTCATCTGTCCGACAAAGGTATATGCCGCAAGTACCAGCGTCTTGGTTTTGTCACTGCTGTTTACCATCAGAAGAGGCAGCAGGAAATCATTCCAGATCCACATTACATCCAGAACAACGACTGTGATCGATACCGGCTTCATCAGCGGAAATACTACTGCAATAAATGTTCTGAAAGTGGATGCACCATCCATATGCGCACTTTCATCAATTTCACGTGGTATGGTGTTCATGAAATTGTAGAAGATAAACGTTGCCATTGGAATTCCAAATCCCCAATACTGAATTCCCAGACCGATACGGCTGTCGGAAAGATTGATCACCGACATGGTCTTCAGTAATGTGATCATAATCGTCTGGAACGGGATCAGCATCGGTGTGATAATCAGTGCATATATAAATTTCGTATACCGATTTCTGCGTCTGTCCAGAATATATGCCGCAAGAGATGCAAACGCCACAATACCCGCTATTCCGATTGTTGTGATCAATACGTTGTTAAAAAACAATTTTCCGTATTTGATCTTTTTCACAACATATACAATATTTTCAAAGGTCGGTTTCTTCGGAAACGCGATCGGATCTGATACAATTTCTCCGAAAGGTTTAAATGCATTCATAAACATCAGGAATACGGGATAAATAAAAAGAAGTGCTATAACCGTAAGCAGAAGGACTCCTGCAATTTTTCCGATCTGTCTTTTTTTCTTCATACCCATTACAGTTCCACCTCTCTTCTGCTCATTACTTTCAGCACCAGCTGTGTAATTACCAGTACGACAATGAAGTACAGAATTGCTTCCGCAGAACCGAGTCCGTAATTATTGTTGGTAAAGGCTTCATTGTATATCTGTAATGTCGCGCTATAAGTTGAGGTTCCGGGACCGCCTTTTGTCAAAGCCAGAATAATATCAAATACCTTAAGTCCATTGGTCAGTGACATGAAAATGCATGTTGTTATGGAAGGCCCCAGAAGTGGAAGTGTCACCCTGAAAAATTTCTGCCTCCCGCTTGCTCCGTCCACTACCGCTGCCTCCAGAACATCACTCGGTACTGCCTGCAGACCTGCAATGTACAATACGATATAAAATCCGAGTGACTGCCAGACACCTACAAATGCCACAGAATAAAATGCAAGAGAAGGTTGTCCAAGCCAGCTGTAATTCCAGAATCCCCAGCCCGTCATTCCATAAAGCGTTTCAAAACCTTTGGTAAAGATAAATTTCCATATAAACCCTACAATTGTCATACTCATAATATAGGGAATAAAGAAAAGACTTCTGTAAACATTTGCCAGCTTGAACTTTTTCGTTAAAGCTACTGCAAGTGCCAATGCCACAACATTGGATAAAATAACAAAAACAAACGTATACCGGATCGTAAACAGCAAAGATGAAACATAATCACTGCTGCCGGAAAAAATATCCTTGAAATTCTTCAGCCCCACAAAAACCGGTGCTTTTGAAATACCGTTCCACTCCGTCAGAGAGTAAAATCCGCTCATCACGAACGGAATGTACATCATCATGCAAACCAGTATGACCGCGGGAATCGTGAAGCAGAAATTCTCGAGATTTTCTTTTCTCTTTCTTTTTGAATTCATGGTACCGCCTTTCAGTATTGCTTTTCATAATCTGCCTTTCAGCTTATGTCTACTATAAATCATGCTAGTTGCACAAAGAATGGAAATTTCTGAACTGTTTTCTGTAAAATTTGATACTGTTTTGTTCTTTTGTTGTAAATTTTATTGTGAAAATGTATTGTATATAAATAAGAAGACAGCCCTGTACTGTTTGACTTATGAAAAATACGCATGGACATCAGGAAAGAAGTCACAATGATAAAGAATCTCCTCCGGATTATAAAAAAAAGATTAAACCAGGTTTTATTATGGAAACAGCTTGTTTTTTTTCTGCTGTTTATTTTACTGCTGTTCACTTCCCTGATCAGTGCTTCTGCATATTTTCAAAGCAGAAGAAATGCGATTCAGTCACAGATTGATAAATCCAACCGTCTTCTTGATCTGAAGATGATCAATATGGAAAAATATATTGATGAACTGTCTGATTTTTGCATACAGCCATGTTATGATAATGAAATATATGCGGACATTCTTTCCACAAAAGCACTTTCTTCCTATGATCTTGCCGAGCTTAAGAATGCTGTCCATACGTTTTACTACACCAGAAATGATCTGGTATCCTATCAGATCTATCTGATGAATCAGGGAATATCCATTGGACGTGAGAAAAAAGAGGATCAGATCTGGGTTCGCGCAACACCGGAAGAAACAGTCGAAAATTCACATGTTTATTCTCTGTGCAGCACCAGTTCATATAATTCTGCACTTTTACCCTCTGATGATCCGGATACTTTTTTTAATTTCAATCATGCGATCATCCGAATTGAAAATCATGCGATTATGGCAATTGTTACCATCAACATTAAACGACAGACACTTACTCCCTTTATTTCCAGAAGCGCAGGCAGTGATGAGTTTTTCTGTATCTATAATTCCGACGGGAACCTTCTGTATTCCGGGGACCCTGCCCTGGTCAGCATTTCTGATCATAATATGAACAGCCAGCTCGCTGTACGTTCAGACAACACTGCAAGCTATATTCGTTTTGGAAATGCGCAATATCTTGTCACTTCGACTACCGGATCAAAATATGGTGTAAAGATCGTATCACTGATTCCTGTTTCTGAAATTACCGCACAGTTTAAAAAGGCACAAAGTATCACCATCCTGCAAAGTCTTTTTCTGCTGACGCTTGCAGTTCTGTCCATATATTGGCTGATTCGTAAAACTACCGCTCCGCTTTCACTTCTTGCCGACAAGCAAAAGGATGTCGGCGGCGGAGACTTTTCGCGGATTCATATTGAAGGATGTCAGGAAATCAGCAATCTGAGCAACAGTTTCAATGAAATGACTGCACATATTGATGAACTGATCCGCGAGAATTATATGACACAGCTAAATGAAAAAAATGCACGACTGGCTGCCCTGGAAGCACAGATCAATCCGCATTTTCTCTATAATACTTTACAGGCAATTGGCTCAGAGGCACTTTTGAATGACCAGAAAAACATTTACAGTATGCTCACTTCACTTGCCTCCAGCCTTCGTTATTCCATTAAGGCTCCCAACATTGTTACTCTGGAAGATGAACTGCACTATGTAAACGATTATATTATGCTGCAGAAAATCCGCATGGATGATCATCTTTGTGTCACGCAGACGGTAGATGAAAAAGCACTTACCGCTAAAGTTCCAAAGATCAGTTTACAAACCCTTGTGGAAAACTCCATTTTGCATGGTCTGCAGGGCAGCCATACACATATACACATTTCTCTGAACGTTTTCTACCGGGACGATGACCTGTATCTGTGTGTACGGGATGATGGCTGTGGAATAGACAATGCCTCACTGATGGAACTGCGTGAAAGTCTGCATGTACAGACGCTTCAGGATACCGGAAAATCAATTGGGCTGGTCAATCTGTACAACCGGATCCATCTGATGTATTCTGACCTTGCAAATCTGCAGATAGACAGTCAGACAGAAGAACCTTCCTATACCCTTGTCACTTTGAAAATTCCGGCTGTGAAGGGGGAACTGACCGATCTGCAAAAGGAGGAAATAACTGATGAAAACACTTATCGCCGATGACGAGCGTCCTGTCAGAATTGCTATCAGTAAACTGGGACAATGGGGAAAATATCATCTGGAGCAGCCTGTCCAGGTCGAAAACGGACAGGAAGCACTCCTTGCCATGTATGAGCTCAAACCTTCCATTGTTTTCGTAGATATACAAATGCCGGTCATGAACGGCCTGGATTTTCTGGAAAAAGCATCTGTCGAATTCCCGAATACCGTCTATATCATCGTGAGCGGATATGACGAGTTCTCTTATGCGCAAAAGGCAATTCATTACGGTGCAATCGATTATCTTCTCAAACCCATTGAAGAAGATAAACTGAATGCTGCCATTGAAAAGGCGGTTCGTATGCTTTGTCCTGATTTTCCAGGTAATGGTCAGATGCAGGATGCCTCTGATATCAAGGCTGAAGAAGTAATCGAGATCATAAAAGAAAAGATAGACCATGAATACAGTGAAAATATTCGAATCAGTGACTTTTCCGCAAAATACTTTTTTTCCAGAGAATATCTTTCAAAGCTTTTCAAGACCAGATATGGAATCGGTATTTATGAATACCTGCAAAAAGTCAGAATGGAACGCGCCGCTGCCCTTCTGCGTGACCCTGATATCAAGATTCTGGATATCTCATCACGCATCGGGTATACGGACAACAATTATTTCAGTAAAGCATTTCGAAACTATTATAATCTGACGCCGACAGAGTTCCGTAAACAAAAGGAATAAACCATCCGTTTCTTTAGTTTAAACCTTTCTTTTTCCCCAGTTCATCAAATAATCGTGAAAAACTGTCATACTGTTCACAATTTGAAAAAAGGAAGGAATCCGGCAGTTTCATGATCTGTTCGACATCATAGGTCTGCAGCAGTGGTTTTAAAATATATTTTTCCTCCAGCGTATACAAAAGCGCACGCTGCCTGAATGCCAGCACGTACCTGTCTGCTTTTGTAGCCTGTGAAAATCCTGTACTGCATAAGTATTCCACCGTTTTTTCAGCCCTGTCTGTCTCCATATGGTGGTTCCATAAAAGTGCGATCTGTTTCTGTAACTTCATCCATGGAGAATTTTCCCTGGGTATTACCATCCCCATGAACCTTGCATCCTTATAAGACCACAGGGTAAAGGATATATCATACTGATCAAACAGATCCAGTGTATCCCTGATTAACGGAAAAGTCTTTTCAAATCCGTTTGTTGCTATTTCATAACCTGCTTCTCCGCACAATATGGGCCTTTCATACTGCTCTGCTGATGTGATCAGCTGCTGCATGACCTGCGCAAATTTTTCCTTCCGCATCGCGGGATCATAGTTGTCATCATACAGATCCGGATACCAGACTGTCGGATAAAAATGGAATTCCAGCGCAAGCTGTTCTTCTGCAATTCCCTGCATGCAATCAAAACAGGATGCAAAATGATCTCCCTCCAGAAAAATGATATGAACAGGATCATTGGCACGAATTGCAGCAATCACCTTCTTATAGAAATCATTCAGTATCGCCGCTGCATTCTGTACCGCAATTCCGGTCGCGATATCCGCCGCATCATCATTTCCCTCCAATAACTGCGGAATCAGAAACGGTTCATTCAGCACATCATAACCCAGCAAATATTCCTCATTTTGATAATGTGCTGCGATCTTTCCCCACAAGGAAATAATCTGTCTCCGGAAAACATCATATTCCCAGAATTCCGTGTATCCATTTCCATTGTCACTGTGCCAGTCCGGGTTCTGTCCACCGGGGGTTGTATGCAGATCCAGCAACACATATATCCCATATCTGCGCGCCAGATTCATCAGATAATCCAGGTATTCGAAACCTTTTTCCCTGAGCGTATCTGCATTCTGATCATCCAGAAAGAGTCTGTAGTTAAAAGGTACCCGAACCAGATTAATCCTGTTTTCCTTTAGAAACCGAAAATCCTCTTCGGTAATAAAATTATATACAAACCGGTCAAAAAATTTTTCTGCATTCTGTGTACCAAGTACATCTGCAAAGGTCTTTCTGATCTGAACATCTGTCCCCGGTATTCCCAACATGAAGTGTTCCATATTCAGCCATGAACCGATACCAATTCCGTTGAAGAACAGTTTCCTGCCTTCTTTACAGTATTCTTTTCCCTGTACCTGCACAAATTTCTGTCGATTATCCATAACCATTCAGCGCCTTCTTTTTTATTCCAGTGTTTTGGGATTCAAACGGATGCGGATCACTTCTCCTGCCAGTACATACTGGGAAAAATTGCTTTCATCCCCGTTTCTCCTGAAATCACATACCCAGTTATCGTCTTCAAAATGCCCTTCTTCTACAGAAAGGAAATTAAGCTGCGAAAAAGATCTTGCATTCATATGGCTGTAGCTTCGCTCATCAGCAGCATCGGGAATTTTAACAAAATCAAGCGCCACGCCTGCCCCGCCAAGATAGAATTCATTATCCCCTGTCTGCACCAGAATTGCTCTTCCCCTTATTTCTTCAGGGTTCTGCCCTGCCTGCCTCATTTTATCCACTGAAAGTGAATAGCCGTAATACATAGTAAGATATTTTGTAAATTTTGCTATGATATGATATTGATCATTTTGCAGATATCTGTATTTTTCAAATTCCTCTTCCGCAACCGCCCAAATATGATCACTTCCCCTGTATTTCATCAAAAGTGGTGCCATTGCCGCAATTGTACGCATGCTCAGCGCAATATCGCGGCTTTCCGGTCTGATCGTTTCATCGGCTTCCAACATGGATTCTGCGCCAAAGCAAAACAGTCCTGCTGCTCCATATTGTCCTGCAGCCAGGATGAGATTCATCGCATTTGCTTCGCCTCGTATCGGAGATTCCGGAACATAAAGCGGATTATCATTTCTGCTGTAATTCCGACATATTCTTTCATAGGTTCTGCGGTCTTCATTATAGATATCAGGCCCGATCACATCGATATCCGGTGCCGCGGCTTTCCACAGATCCAACATACGGCTGACCGGCGCACCTGCATTATAGCAAAGCCCTGCTTCTTCATAACTGTTTTCCCCAACCATCAGGTTTACACTCATCGGAAGTGGATAAATTTCTTTCCCTGCCCTGGCAATTGCATTAATATAGCGGGCGGTATACCATGCCGAAAAAGCTTCCTGCGCATACCTTCCAAATTTTCTTTTCCATGGAGACTGCGCAGCAGATGCTTCTGACAAACTCTCCGTCTGCGCATTTTCAATTACGATATCGGAAAGTTCCTGCGGAACTTCTTTGGCATAATCCGCTTCAGCCGCTTCGGAATAGTCACGGTCTGTACCGCCGTATCCCATTTCATTTTCAACCTGTACCGCAATTACCGTGCGCTCTGCACCATCATATTCTTTTAGAAAAGTCATCAACCTGCAAAAAGCTGCCTTATCCCGCTCCAGAGTATTCATACAGTGTGCGGAAAGTGCTTCCAAAGGGGCCTTATTACACTCTTTCGCCATCAGAAATGTGGCAGGATTCAGTTTAATGTATTCCGGTACATAATTGGGATGACCATTTTTACTTGTTCCAAACCATAACAAAATCAGATACAGGCCTGCAGCCCGTGCTTCATCTATCAGCTTTTTAACATGCGTTGTATCATATTGATCTTTTTCCGGTTCCAGCAGATACCAGTATATGGGAGCTTCCATACAATTACCGTTCACTGCCTGAATTGCTTTTATCGTCTTTTGTATCAACTGCGTATCTGTTGACGAATTATGCGCCTGTAGTCCAATCGGAAAGATCTCCTGATCAAATTTATTTTTAAAAGAGAACATATTATTACCTTTCTGCCTGATATGGCATTTTCATTCACTGACACTTATGTCATGTCTTCTTGTTCATTTTTGTATAGATCAGATCATACAAACCCATCCGGTCGATCAGAGATACAACCTCCCCTGTCGAATCCAAATCAAATTTTTTCAGAATTTCATGGATCTGCGATTTTATGGTAGACATTTCAACATGTCGAAGCGCACAGATCTCCGCTCTTGTCTTATGTTGTATCAGTAAATCCAGTATTTCCAGTTCTGTCGATGTAAGAGAGGTTACAATATTGACTGCGAGCAGAAAACTGTTTTCACAGGAGCGAACCCTCTTAAACTCACCCAATATCTTGCTGGCAATCTCAGGGCGCAGTGGACTCTTATTTTCGTATGCATTTCGTATGCTTTGCATAATCTCTTCCGGCTGTGCATTCTTGAGAATATAATCGCAAACTCCCATCTGAAATGCAGTAAAGATCAGTTCATCCTCTTCATATACGGTCAATATGATGATCTTGACATGCCTGTCCTTCTGAAAAATTTTCTGCGCCGCACATATTCCCGCATCAGCAGTCTCCATCTCAATATCCATCAGAATAACATCCGCATTCTGCAGGCTTTGCTGTATAACAGCCTCTTCACCGCTTCCGACATCTGCGCAGACTTCCATATCACCGGCAGAATTCAATATTTTCACATACCTTTTGCGGATCGGTTCCATGTCTTCCGCAATCAATACTTTTATTTTATCCACCTGATTCTCCTTCCGTGCTGTTTGCGTGGTATATCTGTATTTCGGCCTTCTTTACTTTCTTCCTGCAAAATGGAGGGAAGAAGAATTTTGAATGTTGTCCCTGAATGCTCCTGGCTGGTAACTTCAATCTTTCCGCCATGTACCTCGATGATCTTATAGGTTAAAGATAATCCGATTCCCCAGTGCTGTTTGATTGGCTGTGAGGAAACAAACGGTGTAAAAATCTTGTTCAGATTCTCTTTTGGTATTCCCACGCCATTGTCGGAAATTGATAATTGTACCCAGTTGTTAACTGCTTCAATCTGAAATTCCAGTATATTGTCCCTTTTTTCTTCTTTCCGCATTGCATCAAGCGCATTTACAATAATATTATGAATTGCCTGCTCAAAATAATCGGAATCAACCATTACATCCGGCACGGGATCCCTGTATTCCGTAATTACTTTACAATCCGCCAGTTTCGCCTTCATATGCGACTGTATTGCATCCATCAGCTGAGGCAAATCTGTCCGCTCCAGAACCAGCTTCGACATCTTCGTACTGCGATGGATTTCATCCAGTCTGTCATACAGATTCCCGCAATCCTTCAGTATCTGCTGTTTCATTTGCATATTATCTGTACCTACTTCAAGCAGATCAATTTCCGACTGCAACGCCAGAATTTCATTTTTCATATAGTGGCAGAATGCTTTGGATGTTGTATCTGCAGCATCAATCTGCCTCGTAATATACAATCTGTTGTTATCCAGCTTTTGTTGCAGTTTCAGATTTTTTACAAGATAATACAGAATCGCAAAACCTGCGATTGTAATATAGTATGGAAAAAGACTGTATATTTTATGGCTTTGCTCCGTCAGTGGAATCTGCTGATAGATTGTATAGCCGGCAATTTTTGAAATTTTTGTCAGAAAAGCCGGTGCAAACCAGAAAACAAATATAAAAGCGACCTCAACCCCACAGTAGCAAACACATTCTCCCCATGCATAAATACGGAAAAAATTTGATGAAGAAATTTTCTGGTTGGCAAAATAAACCAGCAGAATTGACAGAATCAACAACCCATTGTTTCCGACAATCGTTATTTTTGAAAAAACATTTTCGATCATTTCTATTTTATCTGCTTCAAATATGTTTCCGCACAACAGACAGTATAGCTTTGTATGAATCCACGGATCATAGAATATTGCCTGAACAGAAAGATATAATATCAATGCCCTTCCGATTTTGTGATCATGATGCAATCGCATATCAGACATAAAGGCAAAGGTAAACAACATACTGAAATAAATAAAAAAAAGCGTTGCAATATTCATCAGCCGAAGTGAGAATGACTGTGGAATATCAGAATACATCAGTACATTCCATACCGGTTTCGGAAAAGAAAAATACTGATTCAACACATTATAATAATATGCATCCTTTGAAATATAAAAAATCAGCGCAACAATATCAATCATAAAGAAAGAAAGTGTCGTAATCAGATATTTATCAGATTCCCTCTTATCATTTCTTGTCAAAAAGAATAGAATCAGAACAATAATAATAAAAATAAAATAGAACATTGCGCCTCCTTTTTCATTTTGCTATTCTGAATTATGCTTATTATAATCTAAAACAAAACGAAAATGGATTCAGGTTTACCTTACCATAAGAAGGAGATATCATTTGAAACGTTGCCTGTCTTTTTTTACTGTCATTCTTTTTTCCATTACCATATGCTGTACCGGATGCGGTACGATACTCTCCCCTGTTTCGGATACAGATTCCTCAATCGACTCATCCGGCAATGATATTGTAACCACACTCAATTATTATGTATGGATTGATGAAGTTCCCTATGCTACCACGGCAGCAGATGCTTTTAATGCACTGCATAATAACATTAAGGTCTGCATCCGTTCTCTGGATAATACAGATTATGAAAAGCAGCTGGATTCGATGATGAACGATACAAAAACATCTGTTGATCTGTTCGGTACCAAGGGTATGGCTTCTACCATCCAGTTTGTGCAAAAAAATAAGGCGCTTGATATTACAGACTATATCAGGGAAAGCATCAAAGACGGATCTCTGAACGTTACTGCCTATGGCACCATGTTCAACAGTACACTCTATCAAAACCGTTATTACTGTCTTCCATCACGCACTACCTGCTGGGAACTTTATTATAATAAAACTGTTTTTGACCGTGCCGGTATTCCGTATCCCAGGCAAATGACCTGGGATGAATACTGTGATCTTGCCGGAAAACTGACCTCCGGAAGCGGTAAAACCAAAGTATGGGGCGGTTACTGGGTCGACTGGATCCCCAGCTTTATTGCACTGCAGCATGGCAGTTACCTGACCGATGATGATCTGACCTATGCCAGAGAATCTCTGACACTTTTTAACCGGTTATACAATATTGACCGTTCTCATGTCAGCTATCAGGAAATGATCAGCTTTCCAGACCCGGATCACGAAGTTTACCGAATGTTCAAAGCCAATAAAGTTGCAATGGTTCCGCAGGGTGAATGGATGATCAACGACCTGATCAGCAGCAACACTGATGTTGACTGGGATATTGCACCCATGCCGATTGACCCGGATGAAAGCGCCGGCACTACTGTCGGACAATATCAGTTTGTCAATATTGCATCCTCCTGCGCACATCCTGCAGAAGCTTTTGCTTTCATGAAATTCCTATGCGGAAAAGACGGTGCTGCCATTTACGCACAGAATGCTATTTTACCTGCCTATTTTGATGATAACATTGCAAATGAATATCTGAAGGCAACCGGCAAGGAATCTGCCCGCATCTTTCTGGAAGCAAGAAAATATATTGAACAGCCTCCTGTTTCCGGTTATCAGGAATGCCTTGAATCTTTTAAAACGCAGGCAGAATCCTATTTTTCAGGACAAATAACCCTTGATGAAGCAATGTCTGGGTTTGCGCAAACACGGCAGGCAGTTTACACTAAATAAACTGCCCGCTTCACATTTACCCTTTTAATCCTGAAAATGCAACACCCTCGATCAGATATTTCTGTGCGATACAATAAATCAGCAGAATCGGTATCAGGGAACATACCGTTCCAGCCATGATCAGACCGTAATCTGTCTTGTATAGAGACCGGAATCCTGCAAGTCCCAGCTGAATCGTCTTATACTGGTCATCATCCAGATAAATCATCGGTGCCAGATAATCATTCCACATGAAGGTAAATTCAAAAACCGTCAGGGTTGCTATGCCAGGACCGCATAATGGAAACATGATTCTGGAAAAGTTCCCAAATTCATTACAACCATCTATTCTGCCCGCTTCGCACAGATCATCCGGAATTCCCATCATAAACTGACGCAGGAGAAAAATACCAAATGCACTGACCAGATTCATAATAATGACAGCTTCCGGTTTATTGTATAAGCCAAGGCTCTTATTGATCATAAACTGCGGAATCATGATTGCATGCCAGGGTACCATCATGGTTGCAAGATATACCATAAAAATCGCATCTCTTCCCGGAAAACGAAGTTTTGAAAAAGCATACGCAGCCAGAGAACAGGTGAATATCTGTCCAACGGTAACAATAACCGAATAAATCAGTGTATTGGTAAAATATTTCAGAAATGGAATCTCGGTCCATACTGAAACATAATTTTTTAATCTGACCGGATCAGGAATCCACCGGATCGGATACAGAAAAATTTCATTATTACTCTTGAAAGAAGCTGATACCATCCAGATAAACGGAACAACCATGATCAGTGCTACCACTATCAGTATGATAAATAAAATACCGTCAGATATTTTCCGCTTTATACTTCTCCCTGTTTTCATTTTTTCAATTGCGTTATCCATATTTTTCCCCTTAGCTTAATATACAACCCATTTCTTCTGTCCCCAGAACTGTATCCCTGTGATAATCAGAATAATGGCAAACAGGAAATATGCTTCTGCGGATGCGTATCCGAAATGCATATATTTAAAGCCCTCCTGATAGATTCGGTAAACAAGCACGTTGGTTGCACGTCCCGGTCCCCCTTCTGTCATGATATTGATCAGATCAAAAACCTGGAAAGAATTTATGATCAGCAAAATCAAAATCAGGAATGTCGTAGGTGAAAGCAGTGGCAAAGTGATATGAAAAAATTTGGTCAATCCACTTGCACCATCAACTTCTGAAGCCTCATAGAGCTGCTTCGGAATTCCCTGCAACCCTGCAAGAAAAATGATCATATAATAACCTGCCCATTTCCATACTGTTACGATCATAACTGCAGGAAGTGCTGATTTTGTTGATAACAGCCATCCTGGCGGATTTGCAATTCCGATACTTTTCAGAAAATTGTTGATTGGTCCGACTGTCGGATTAAAGAGCAGTGTCCAGATGATTCCGACCGCTACCATAGATGTGATATACGGGAAAAAGAAAACCGTCTTGAATACAGACGATCCTTTAATTCCTTTATTAACTGCTACTGCAAGCAGCAGGGACAAAATCAGCGTCCCCGGAACGGTAAACAGGGTATATACGATATTATTTTTAAATGAAACGAGGAAATAGCTGTCCCTGAACATTGCTGTATAATTCTGTAAGCCGACAAAATTCATTGTCTTAAATCCATCATAGTCCGTAAGTGAAATGTACAACCCCATAAAAATCGGAATGATCATAAATGTGATGAATATGACCAGACTCGGAAGAATGAAGAGGTACCCTGAAATCACTTCACTTTTGCGGTATTTTACCTTTACACCGGATATCTGTTTTTTTTCGTCTTTCATGCTTTTTCCTTCATTTTGTGAAAGGGGAAGATATACCTGTCTATCCTCCCCTTTCCATGATCAGTATTATGAACTGCTGCCCTAATTACTTACTGTATTTGGCACGAAGCTCGTCTGCCTGTGCTGTGAAGTCTTTCATACACTTGTTAATGTCTTCTTCGCCAAGGAAATACAGTTCTGCATTTTCTTTCAATGCATTTACATATTCATCATAACCTGCCACATTAGGCTGCTCCTGAACTTTCTTTGCATCAAACAGATAATGAACAGATGCTTTTCCGCTTGCTTTTTCAAGTGCCTGTTCTGCACTGTCTGAAGCGTATGCGTGGATCATACCGGTACTTGCATAAATCTCTGATCCCTTTTCTCCACACAGATAATTCAGGAAGTCATATGCTTCATCCGGGTGTTTACAACCGCTTGTAATAGCCGCATACTGGAACTGTCCCCATGAAGTACCATCTGCTACACCTTCCGGAACTGGCATCGGTGCAACTTCCCAGTTTACATTGGTATCTCCTGAAGCCTGCGCATTCATGAGCATATTGACACTCCATTCCCCATTCGGAAGAAGCGCAACATGACCATTTTCAAATTCAGACATATAATCATATGTCCCGGAAGATACATCTGCATAGGAATAATGTGTTCCGTTTGTCATAAATGTATTGAGCAGTTCCAAAGATTTCTGAATATACTGCGTATTGGTATCATTTACATATACACCATGCTGAACCGAGTAGAACTGGTAGATCCAGGGTACCCAGTAACCTGCCTTGATTGCAGTGCCATCTCCGGCTGTCTTACCTTTGAGTCCGTCTGCAACCTTCTTGGAATAATCCACATATTCTTCCCATGTCATCTGCCCCGGTGCATCAACACCTGCTTCTTTTAAGAGATCTGCATTATAAAAGAGTGCCCAACAGGTTGTTCTTGTCGGGAGTGCATAATACTTCCCGTCAACGTCACTGGTTTTCCACATTTCACCATATTGGGATGTATCAAGACCACTTTTGGATACTCTGTCGGTAACATCCAGAAGCGCACCCTGATTCGCATAATTGGTCATCTGTGACACACCACGGATATCTACCAGATCGACTGAAGTATCTCCTGCCAGCATTACTTTGAGCTTGTCATCATAATCATCACTGGCAACCGTGTTCAAATCAACTTCTACCTTATCCTGTGAAGCATTGTAAGCTTCCACTACTTTTTTGATGTAGTTTTCTTCATCACTCCAGATGTAAAATGAAAGCTTTACCTTTTCTCCGCCTGCAACTGTTGTTGCAGAAGCTTCTGATGTTGCAGCGTCCTGCCCCTTTGCCTGCGATGAACCGGTTGCTGTTCCCGTTGCTGATCCACAGCCGGCAAGTCCTGCTATCATCATTGCGGACAATGAGACTGCAGCCATACGTTTTAAAATATTTCTCTTCATTTGTAACCTCCCTTTAAATTTCTGATACCAATTAACAGTTTCATACTTACAGGGCTATTCTAATGAATATCAGGGATATCGAACAGGTTGATATTTTATCCACCCGCCTGCCATCTGTTTCGCCTGCGTGTGATTCAAAGCGGAGCGTTTTTTTAACGGAATGTATTTTACTGATTAATATAGAAAACCGTCCGGAAGTTTACCCTCCGAACGGTTTTCAAATTTCATTTTCTGATTCTATTCTGCCCTGTCTTCTCTTTCCGGTTCATATCTTTTCAATACGCTTTCCAGGAACTCCGACAACACAAATGCTGCAGGTCCGGGAATCAGAAAAAATAAAAAAACAAATTTGTACAATAATACGCCAATACAGAACAGCATACACCAGATCATGACTGTTGTCCCCAAATGTCTGACCGCCATGTAAGCAGCTTGCTTCAAAAGCCATACAGATCCCATTTCATATCTGGAGAGTGCTGCAAATAAATATACTGTGATCGTTATCCCTCCGAGCAAAACTGCAATATAAAACATCAGCATAAATAATGCCAGATTACCATTTGCCATATTCAGCAAAATAGTAATATTAAAAAATGCAGTCCCTGAGATGATTAACATAATCAGTGTCAGAAAACTTCCCTGTTTCAGATTCATTTTGAAGGAATGAAGAAAACTGCGTATCGGATAACTTTCTCCTTTTTTGATACATTTCACTACTGCATAATACAATGCAGAAGAAGCTGCTCCCATCGTTACCACAGGTATACTGCATATAATCCACAGAATTCCCAGCACCAGAAGATCAAATACCGCATTCATGAAACTGATGTACTTTTCACTGTATCCTGCACTGTCATGCCGATCTGTATTTGCACCTTTCTTCATTTTCCCTCCTGCTTTACCGATACTGATTACTGAAATGCAATTTCATCCCATTTGCCTTTTCTGATAAAAACAGGAATACAGTCAAGAGAAGCAGTTACCTCTATTCCGGTATTCCCCTGATACAACCTGCCATCATAAAGACTTCTCCATTCTCCCTCCGGAAGATAAAGCTGTCTGCTCCTGGCTCCTTCCTGCAGAACCGGTGCCACCAGAATATCCGGTCCGAACATGTATTCATCTTCAATCCCCCATGCAGCCGGATCTGTGGGAAAATCAAAAAATAACGGACGCATGACAGGAGCACCACTCTCATGTGCCTGCTCCATGACACTGCGAATGTATGGGCGCATTTTTTCTCTCAGAATCAGATATTTCCGGCATATTTCATATACTTCGTCTCCATATGACCAGACTTCGTTGTCCGCACCACTAAAACATTTTCCTCCACCACTTGTCCCGATCGGCTCCTTGAACGGTTCCCGAAATCCGTGCAGTCTCATAACAGGACAGAAGGTTCCGAACTCAAACCAGCGGATCAGCAGTTCCCGGAAGGAAGGATCCTGAATATTGCCACCGTGAAATCCTCCTATATCAGTCGTCCACCATGGGATTCCTGCAATTCCCATATTCAGTCCTGCGCGCAGCTGATTATTGAGTGACCGAAAAGAAGAATCAATATCTCCCGACCAGACCAGTGCTCCATATCTTTGTGAACCCGCCCATGCACACCGCAGTAGATTTACTATTTTATCCTGGCCTTCTGCCTGCATTCCCTCGTATACCATTCTGGCATACTGCTTGGGATATATATTACCGATTTCCTTGTCTGCACCTCTGTAGAAACGATAATGCTGATACTCATAGCCTGTCAGTTCAGGTTCCGCTTCGTCCAGCCAGAACAGGTGAATGCCCTTTTGATAATAGTTCTCCTTTATCTTCTCCCACACATAATTTCTGGTATCGGGATTGGTAACATCAATAAAGGCTGCATTTCCAAGCTGCCCCAGACGTTTGCCCCGTTCGGACCTTGTCAGATAGCCAAGCTCAGTCATTTCTTCATAATTCTCGCTCTCTCCATCCACCGTCGGCCAGATGGAAACCATCAGCATAATATGCATTTCCCGAAGTTCTCTTACCATCCCTGCAGGATCCGGCCAGTAATCTTCATCAAACTTCCAGTCTCCCTCATGCGGCCAATGAAAGAAATCGACTACAATCACATCAATCGGCAGCTCTCTTCTGCGATATTCCCGCGCAATATTCAGAATTTCTTCCTGCGTCTGATACCGGAGTTTACACTGCCAGAATCCCATTCCATATTCCGGCATCATCGGCACTCTTCCTGTTACTTCCGAATAGTTTGCTTCTATCTCTGCCGGTGTGTTCCCTGTTGTAATCCAGTAATCCAACTGTTTGGTAGAATCCGCCCGCCATTCTGTCAGATTTTTGCCAAAACGACGCTGCCGATTGCAGGATTATTCCACAAAAAACCATATCCCCTGTCAGACAGTACAAACGGAACACTGGCCTGTGAATTACGGTGTGCAAGCTCCAGTGTACATCCTTTGAGATCAAGATAGGGCTGCTGATACTGACCCATTCCGAACAGTTTTTCTTTGTCACATGCTTCAAACCGCAGTGTCAGACGATAATTGTCCATAGATTCATAGGATTCGAATGTTCTGGGCGCAATCTCCAGTGCACTGTTAAACTCTTTCCTGCCTTCTTCTGCCATTGTGCGCATCCGCTCATATTCTTCCAGAAGAAGCTTCCCGTCTGCCTTTATGAAGCGCAGTTTTCCTGTCTTTGTCAGTTCGCAGATCAGATCTCCGTTCTGTATAAAAGTACTTGTTCCTTCCTCTTTTATACTGGCTTTACAGATATATTGCGGCAGAAGTGCTGAAATATCATCCTCGGGATTAAACTCATGTCTTTGCGTTGCCCGAACACGAAAACTGTTTTTCCCCCAGGGTTCTATACACAACAATTCTTTATCAAAACGTCGCAGAAGCCTGTTTTCTTCTTTTTTCAGCATGTTGTTCCTTTCTTTTCCGATCCTGTTATGCTGCTGTTTCTGTTTGTATCATTACGATAAATCGTATCATTTTTTATTTTATGATACATTCTTTATATCTTCAGTTCAAATCCATCCCGGGTAAATAACGGTATCTGGTCCAGCGGTGTTTCGACTTTTACAGTTTGTCCTCCGTTTATTGTCTCTCGCGTCCATACATTTGTCCATGTACTTCCTTCCGGCAGATATACTTTTTTGGATTTCAAGCCACGTTCCATTACAGGTGCAACCAGAATTTTTTCTCCAAACATATAGGCTGATTCATCCGCCCATGCCTGTTCGTCCTGCGGAAATTCATAAAACAACGGCCGCATGACCGGATCTCCTTTTTCATGCGCAGCCTGCATCAGTTCCCGTATATATGGTCTCATCTGTTCACGGAGTGCGATATATTTTTTGCATATTTCATATACCTGATCTCCGTACGACCATATTTCATTTGGCGCGCCTGATACGCAGGCAGCTCCTCCTGTTGTCCCCTGCTGCGGCTGATAAGGCATCCGATATCCGTGTAATCGCATAACAGGGCAAAACGTGCCATATTCAAACCATCTCAGGAACACCTCATGATACTTTTCGTCATTGATATCTGCTCCAAAAAATCCTCCGATATCCGTCGTCCACCACGGGATTCCTGCAATTCCCATGCTGAGGCCTGCGCAGAACTGATTCTGCAGACTTTCAAATGTGGAATGAATATCGCCTGACCATACCAGTGCACCATATTTCTGAGAACCAGCCCAGGCACACCGCAGCAGATTTACGATATTTTCCTGACCGGCTTCCTGCATTCCATCAAAAAATGTTTTGGCATACATAACCGGATAAGTATTTCCGACCTGCACATTCGGTCCTTCGTGATATCTGTAGTTTTCAAAATCATATACTGTGTATTCCGGTTCCGCCTCATCCAGCCAGAATATCTTCACACCTTTATCATAATAATTCTTCCGGCACTTTTCCCATACATACTCTCTGGCTTCCGGATTGGTCGGATCAAACTGGATTGTGTTCCCCTGATAGGTATTATCGATACGGACACCTTTCTCCACTCTGGTCAAAAGTCCCTTTGCCATCATTTCTTCAAAATTTTCGCTGTTATAATCAACCATTGGCCACACGGAAACCATAAGCTCGATTCCCATTTCCTGCAGCTCCCGGATCATTGCATCCGGATCCGGCCAGTAGGTCCTGTCAAATCTCCAGTCCCCCTGCTTGGGCCAGTGAAAGAAATCCACCACGATGACATCAATCGGTATCTGACGCCTTTTGTATTCTCTTGCAACCTCCAGCAATTCCTCCTGCGTCTGGTAGCGGAGCTTACACTGCCAGAATCCCATCCCGTACTCCGGCATCATAGGAACTTTTCCGGTTGCATCCGCATAAGCATGTTCGATCTCTGCCGGCGTATCACCTGCTGTAATCCAATAATCCAGTTTTTTGGTTGAAAATGCGATCCAGCTGGTAATATTCTTGTTGAAGTTCACTTTTCCAATTGCCGGATTATTCCACAAAAAACCATACCCCAATGAAGATATATAAAATGGAACACTTGCCTGTGAATTTCTATGTGCCAGTTCAAGCTCTGCTCCTTTTAAATCCAGAAATTTCTGCTGATATTGGCCCATTCCGTATATTTTCTCATTGGCATTTGCCTCAAAACGCATTGTCAGTTCATAATCACCACCGATAATCGGTTTGAACTCTCTTGCTTCTACCTCCAGTGAGCTGGTTGTTACTGCAAACATATCCCGTCTGTTTCTGACATATTCCTCCAGCAGGCTTTTCCCTTTATCATTATAAAAAGTAATTTTTCCGATATTGTTAATCTGTGCTGAAATTTTGCCATTTTTAATACTTGCCGAAAAAGCTTCAATCCTGATCTCTGAATGATCGCCTGCAGGCTTTTGATCCAGAGCCCACAACTCCTGCGACATAGCCGATTCCTTGCTGGAACGTACCCGCAGACTGTTTGCCCCCCAGGGTTCGATTATCACACGTTCTGCATCATATCTGTAATACAGTGAACCATCTTTTTCTGAAAAGTATCCCAACAGAAAATTACTGTCAGATCTGAAATCTCCGGTTTTCTGTTCCTTCTTTTCTTCATTTTTTATGCAAATATCCATTTATCCCTCCATAACAGAGCGTTTTCACGCTTCCATCTTTTAACACTGCGGTAACAGGTCACTCTTTTACTGCTCCTGCCGTCAATCCTCCGACAATATATTTCTGCAGGAAAACAAACAAAATGATAACCGGGGTAACCAGAATTGTTCCATACGCCATAATACAGTTCCATTTGGTTCCCCACTTGCTTTGGAATTTATATATATTAGCGGTCAGCGGACGCATATCGGACTGTACATTAAAGGTCATGGAATAAGCAAGATCATTCCAGCCGCTCAAAAATGATATGACTAAAACAGTAATAATTCCTGTCTTAATAGCAGGTATCATGATTCTGACAAAGGATTCCAGTACATTACACCCATCGATTCGTGCAGCATCATCCAAAGAAGACGGTACCCCTTTAAAATAAGGTCTGAGTGTTACAACAATAAACGGAACAGAACCGGATGAAATTGCAAGCGCAGGTCCGATATAGGTTCCAAGCAAATGAAATCTGCTGAAGATCAGATACATTGGTGTCAGCATCAGGGATGCCGGCAGCATCTGCGTTACCAGAAAAGTCAGCAGAAACCCTTTCCCACCCGGAACCTTATATCTTCCCATTCCGTATGCAGCGGTCACACCAAATCCCATTGATAGAAACATGGACAGGAAAGCAATAACCAAGCTGTTCTTTAATGAGGAAATAAACTCTGCATCCTGAAAATTCAGTGTCCAGGGTCTTAATGTAAAATGATGCGGATAATATGTCACCAGCTTACCAAAAGACTCCGCATCCGATTTAAAAGACATCATTACAAGCCAGTAAATCGGAAAGAGAAATACAACTGCTACAATTACTGAAACAATACACAAAATGGCATTGTTCCTTCTTTCTTTATGTGTCATAGCTTCTTCCCGAAGCTTCAGTGTTCTGACAAGTCCCGCCATAATCAGTCATCCTCCTTTGAAATCAGGCGAAGGTAAAATAACCCGATTACAAATAAAACTGCGAACAATACCATTGCAACCGCTGATCCTTTTGAAAACTCATACTGCTTGAATGACAGATTATACGCATATGTTCCCAGCACATCTGTTGCATTCAAAGGGCCACCCGCAGTCATAATAAACATCAGATCAAATGCCTTGAATGTATATATGAATCCCAGCATGAGAACTGCAAGAATTGCCGGTTTCATAAGCGGAATCGTGATCAGCCAGAATCTTTGCCAGATATTGGCTCCGTCTACTTCCGCGCTTTCCAGCACCTCCGTAGATATCCCGTCCAGCCCTGATGTGAGCAGCAGCATATTAAACGGAATCCCAACCCAGCAGTTCATCGCAATTACGGCAGCCATTGCTGTTGATGGCTGCAATAGCCAGTCCACCGGAGCATTGATTAATCCCATTCTGATCAGCAGATCATTGATCACACCACTGGATTTATCAAACATATTCTTACCAAGAAGAGCCGTTACTGACATAGGCATCATATACCCGACCAGAATCATTCCACGAATCGGTCCCGCAAAAGAAAATTTCCTGGTAAACAAAAGGGCAAAGAGAAATCCGATTGTGAACTGAAAAAACAGACACCAGAAAGTAAATACAAAAGAATTTTTCAGCACCAGTAAAAAAGTTGCATTATGAAACAGCTCATAATAATTTTTAAATCCGATAAAAGTAGATGTTCCTGCCGCAAATGTTTTAACATTTACATTTTTAAAACTCAAAAAAATATTATAAATAAGGGGATACCCCAAAATAATCAGCATATAGATAAATCCCGGCAGAATAAAAGAATATCCTTCTCTGCGCTTTTTTTGTGCCATTGTAAGTTTCAAGCCACCCACATCCTTTCTTCTTAAAAAGACTGCTACAGGAATCATTTCCATGAATTTCTGCAACAGTCTTTTTTGATACGGCATTTATGGGATCAGCCGCATGATTTGTTTTTATTTTCCCACCTTTACTTTGCAGTATCAGGAAGTGGTGTTTCCTTTAGAATCGGATTGATTACAGATGCTGCCTGTGCCATAGCATCTTTCGGTGTGCTCTGTCCAAGGATTGCAGACTGTTCTGCTGTCCAGACTGCTTCTGAAATAGTCGGCCACTGCGGATGCGGTCCTCTTGCTACCGCAAAGTTCATGGAATCATTAAATACCTTATATCTTGCATCTTCTGTCCAGAATGATTTCAGTTTAACTGCATCGCTTCTTACCGGAAGCTTTCCTGCAACCTCGCACCAGTCTGCATTATTCTGTGCAGATTCCATTGTCTCAAGGAACTTCACGCATTCTTCCACATGTTTGCTGCTCGCGCATACACCAAAATTCTCACCGCCGATTACGGTTGCCTGGTGACCATTCTCTGATGGCATCGGAACATATTCATATTTCCAAGTAACAGTATCCTTCAGATCTCCGTCAAGAGACTGTGCCACCTGCCATGTTCCTGATTCCAGCATTGCTGCTTTTCCAGCTGCCCATGCATTCATCGCATCACCCTGTCCCCAGTTGACAACTTCGTTGCTCATATATCCGTTTTTTTCAAGATCCGCAAGAAATGATACTGCATGAACTGATGCATCGGAATCGATTGCTCCGACCGATCCTCCTGCGCCGTAGAGCCATGGAACGAACTGGAACGTCCCTTCTTCATTCGAAATGGCACTCATTGCAAATCCGTATACACCATTCTTGGCATCCGTTGTTGCCTTTGCTGCAGCTTCAAATTCTTCCCACGTTGTAGGTGCCTTATCAATTCCTGCTGCCTTAAGCATGTCCATATTGCATAAAAGAGCAAGGCAATTGGAATTGTTCGGAAGGCCATACAAATGTCCGTCAGACCCTTTACACGAGGAAAGCGGTCCTGCATAAAACTGTGACAGATCGTTCCACTGCTGCAGGTAGGTATCAATATCTGCAAATACACCCAATGAAATATAGGATGCCATATCCGGAGAATCTACCATTCCGATATCCGGAAGATCTCCGGAAACTGCTCCGATTGTATATTGTTTCATCAGCTCGTCTCTGGAAACAAAAGTCGGTACAATATAAATCTCCTTTTGAGATTCATTATAGGCCTTGATCATTTTATTCAGCGCAGTTGCTTCGCCTTCAAAATAATGCCACAGTGTTACGGTAGCACCACCATTTGGCTCACCGATCTGATCCGGCGTTGCTGCGGTCTGGTCAGACGTGGTTGCTGCGGTCGTTGCCTCTGCAGTGGTTACCTGTTCTGCGCTGCTGGCCGAAGCTGTTTCCTCTGCTGTTTCACCCGTACCTGCTGTGCTTCCGCATGCAGCCATCGATACAACCATAGCCCCCGAAAGTATTACCGCTGATACCTTTTTCAAAGTATTTTTCATGCTTATCCTCCCTTTTCTGCCGATAATTGTCATTTGCACCTGATACTTTTGCTGAAAGCACTCAGCTCTTTGGTTTCTCCGATGGTGCTTCATCAGAAAAATCTGCTACGTTTCTAATCTGATATGATTGTATCGTATGGGAGTTTTCCTCAAAAGATTCAGAATTAAGATTCGGTCTTTTTTTTAGAGTAAAAAATTAATATTGTAGAACAATTTTAATATTACCGGTTTCTCAAATATTCATTTACACTGACTCCGGTTTCCTCTTTGAAACATTTACAGAAATACTTTGCATCTGTAAATCCAACCTGATATGCAATATCATCCTTATCTGTTTTGCCTTCCTGCAAAAGCTTCTTCGCCACTTCAATCCGATATTTTCTTAAAAATCTTGCAAAATTATCTCCAATATTTTTGGCAAAAAGATAACTGAAATACTCTGCAGTTACCCCAAGCGTTTCCGCAATATCCTTTTGCGTAATTTTTGACTGATACGATTTTTCGATAATAATAAGCGATTTTCTGATCAGTGGATGAACACCGGGGTATTCTCTTACCAGCTCATTTTTTTCACTGTCTGCGCTGCTGTTATCAACATGTGCGAGTTTATATAACACCTGCCTTACATCTTCCAGTGCAATCGGTTTAACCAGATAATCTGCTACGCCAAGCGAAATGGCTTTTCTTGCTGTTTCAAACTCTTCATAGGCACTGATAATTACAAATTTTGTTTTTATGAACTGTGCATTTGCTGCCATAATCAGTGCCATTCCATCCATCACAGGCATCCGGATATCCGTCATGACCACATCCGGACTCAGCATTCTAATCAATTCCAATGCTTCTTTTCCGTCAAGCGCCTCCCCAACCACATGAAAATCTTCTCCAATCTGTTCAATCAGATTCTTTAATCCTCTGCTTGCTCTTGGTTCATCCTCTACGATCAGTATTGTCATCATAACCCCCGCTTGTTTCTACATCCCTGATTCTGTTTCCGGTATAGGAAGCCGGAAAATAAATTCCGTTCCTTTATCCGCTTCCGTTATCAGTGAAATTGACAGCTTATCCCCGTAAAACATTCGCATTCTTGTAACAACGTTGAGTATTCCTACTCCTGCACGACTTTTTTCCTTTTGTGAGATCGTGCCTTTGGTCCTGAGTATTTCCTGTATTTTCTCTTCAACAGAATGCTCCATTCCCTTCCCGTTATCCGAGATGGATACCTGCAGCCTTCCGTCCTTTTCCATCGCGCTGATTCTGATATGTCCACCACTGTGTTTACCTGCAAGCCCGTGTATGATGCTGTTTTCCACAAACGGTTGCAGCATCAGCTTACAGCAGGGCCAGTCACCATAGATCTCATCATAGCTGATCTCATAATTGAACAGATCTTCAAATCTTGCCTTCTGCAGATAGAGATACTGTTCTATCCATGCAACTTCCTGCCTGAAAAAGACCTCCTGCCGTTTCTGATCAAACGTATAGCGCAGTATATTCGAAAGCTTTCTGATCATTACAGAAACTTTATCATTTCCGTTCTCTATTGCTTCATAATTGATGATTCCAAGCGTATTGCAGATAAAATGCGCATTAATCTGAGATTCCAGCGCCTCCCATTCTGCCTGATACTGCCGTTCCAGAAATATCATTGCAAGCTGATGCTGCTTTTCTACTTCTTTTTCCTTCTCTGACAACTGATCCACCATACGGTTGTATTCCTGTGCAAGCTGCCATATTTCGTGTGCCCCCTCAATATTAATCTTTTCATGGAAATTCCCATCTTTAACTGTTTGAATTGCATTCGATATTTTCTGCACAGGTCGTAGTATCCGTTTCATCATATAGGAAACGATAACAATATAAGTCAGTAATATCAGAATATAAAGATAATAACCTCTGCTGTAAATCTGATTCACATGCTCTTTCAGTTCATTTTCTTCGATCCTGATATTTAAAGTCCAGCCGAAAAAGTTCAGCTGTTCGCTGCATATCTTTACTTCTCCTGTATCTGTCAGGATTTCCACCGCTTTTCCGATATAACTTTTCTTTCTGTGGTAAAGAATCCGCCCTTCTGAATCAGCAATATATCCCTGCAGATAATTTACCTTGGGAATCTCGACCGTATCAAGGAAATCCTTGAACAATTCCATTTTATATGTAACCACCAGTACATACTTTACATTACTCAGACCCGAATGGCCGCCCAAAACCGGATAAGCGATATGAAAAACATACATATTACCGTTAGAAGCATGAATAGATGGTTCCGTCTCCAGCACATAACGCGGATAGGGATTGACATTGTCATAATTTTTGCACTTCGCAATCACCTCTTTATAAATACTCTCTATGGTTTCCATATTTCTGCTGTTCCACATGACTCCCCCACTGGAAGTCTTATATCTGTCATATTGTCCCAACATACCATCTTCTCCGATAATTGCAGTTGACACTTCTTCTGAAGGATATTCACATGAAATCAGATAATTATAAAGAGCCAGACTATTATGCCCTGCGGATTCCTCTACATTTACGGTTGCCTGGTATAATTGCTGCGATACTGCCAGTTCACTGCCAAAATTGACAACATTTTCAATGGAATTGTCAATGTTTTTCTTTAACGGTGCAAGTACGGCATTTTCTGTTTGCAAACTGGTCTCTTCCAGATAATTCAAATATGCATATCGAAGATAATTCAAAAATAATACCGCAAGTAAAAATACGATCAGCGATAAAATTAAAACAAACCTTGCAATCAGATGTTTTTTTAAGTATTGACTGATGCCGCGCAACACTATAACCATTTGTTATTCCTTTCACAGATACATGCACTTCTGCATTTCATCAATTTTTAACTTTATTTCATTCATCGTTTACGTTTTGCTGATTATTATCATATTGCGGGAATACGCAGGCTTAATCAATCAGCTTTTTACACAAAAAACAGAGCAACATTCTATTCATAATGTCGCTCTGTCCTGATTCTATTCCGTTTAATCTATTCAGATATCCCTGCTTTTATTGCTGCAGTCTGCCTCTGTATCTCCTTACAGCATGTACCAGTTTACCGATTCCGCAGGGGCTGTAATCGTTTTGCCGCCCACTTCAAGTTCCCCGCCGTAACTGTATATCGTCCTGCCGGGCAGGTATTCGCATACAAAACTTTCTTTCCGTGCAGAAGGATTGATAACAATCAGAATTTTTTCTGTTCCATCTTCACTGCTCCTGAGATAGCATAACGGATACTTATTTTTTTCTGCATATAAGAACTCTATTGTACCTCTGCTCTGCAATGCCTTATGTGCCTGTCTGATCTGAATCAGATTTCTGACAGTATGATATAAAGAGTCTGGCTCTGCCATCTGTTCCTGTACAGTCGGCCGATCCGTCATTGGATCCATTTGAATATACAACTGTTCCTTTTTGGCACTGCTGAATCCGCAATTAGTAGAATTATCCCACTGCATCGGAGAACGGGAACCGGTTCTGTTGTATCCACCTTCAACAGAGTGCAGATTCTCAACATAGCGCATACCGATTTCATCTCCATAATAGATAAACGGTGCCCCGGGCATAGACAACAGGAACCCGAACGCAACCTTCAGCTCTCCGCCATGCATACTACGCGCCAACCTGTCCATATCATGGTTACCGGATGGGATACACATCAAACCTTTGCACTGTGTTTTCTTATAATTTTCCGTATATTTCTCTACAAATTCTGAAACATCGCCTTTTCCTCTGGAAGAGAAAAAAGGTTCTTCGCATCGAAAAAGATCATTATAATGAGACGGTCCAAAATGCAGCAGGAAGTCCATATGGAATCCTCCCATAAGTGACTTGTCCGGTTCTCCCCATTCAGACACCATCGCAGCATCCGGAAATTCCTGATCCAGAAAGTGCCTCACTTTTTGCCAGAGTGCAATTGTTCCTTTTCCGTCCCGATCTCCTTTTACAAGAGATCCTGCCATATCAACCCGAAATCCGTCGCAACCCATTCCAAGCCAGAAGCGCATGACATCTTCCATCGCTTCCAGTGTAGCCACAGCTCCCGGTGCATCCGTCCTTTGCTGCCAGCTTTCTTTCGGTTCATAAAATCCATAGTTCAATGCCGGTTGATGAGAAAAGAAATTCACAACACAGGCGCTGTCTCTTTCCGAAATCCCGCGGATACAGTTCATTCCCTCCGGACTATCCCATACATTACCGGTCCAGATGTAACGGTCAGAATATGGATTCTGGTCTGCTTTTGTTGATTCTTTAAACCATTGGTGTTCCAGCGACGTATGCCCGGGGACCAGATCCAGTAATAAATGCATACCTCTCTTATGTACTTCCTCAAAAAGCCTTCTCAAATCCTCATTTGTGCCATATCTTGGTGCAGCCATGTAATAATCTGACACATCATACCCTGCATCGCCGAAAGGTGAAGCAAAACAGGGATTCATCCAGATTGCATTGCAGCCAAGCTGCAGAATATAATCCAGCTTACTGATGATTCCCTGAAAATCACCGATTCCATCAGCATTCGTATCATAAAAAGATTGTGGATAAATTTCATAAAAAATTGCATGATCAAGCCATTTTGTCATGTATTAACCTCCTGCTGTCTGCCGTATCACTGTTGATTTCATCCCCGATTGTATACTTGCTTTTCACTCTGCTTTCTATACAGGACTGATTTGCAGGATCGACACTTTTGATGATATAATACTACTGTTTAAAAGATAAATCCGCTATTATTATCTTCTTTGATAGTACTATTATACTTTTTGAGGTTATTTGATGCCAAATTCACAGGCTTCCTCCCTTGAGGAAAAATGCAGACACAGTTCTATCTTGATTCCATACACTTATTACAATTGTCAGTTGCCGGATGCTTTTTCTTACGTTCCGCTTCACTGGCACAATGAATTTGAACTCAATTATGTGCGAACCGGAACCGGCGTTTTCCGTATTGAACAACGGGAAATCCCAATATATGAAGGTGATATTTTCGTTTTGCAGCCTGATACACTGCATTCTATCAGTACCTGTTCCGGAAAGGAACTCTGCTATGATACACTTGTTTTTCATTCCAGTATGTTGAGCGGTGCAATGGAAGACCGTTGCTACACAGAATTTCTGCGTCCTGTCATAACAGGACAGCGTAAAATTATTACGCCGATTTCGAAAAAGGATCCGCACTATACTTTGCTGAAAAACTGCATACGGCGTATTATGCGCTGTGCACAGGCCGGAAACGGTAAGCAGGATCTCATATTAAAAAGTGAACTGATGAAACTTCTGGGATTATTGGACGATGATAATAAAATTGTTCAGAATATGTCCGTGAATACAAAAGAAACTGAGAATCTTCGCTGTGCACTGGAATATATTTCCGCAAATTATCAGGATCAGATTACAATTGAACAGCTTTCACAAAGCGCTAATCTGAGCAAAAGTTATTTTATGAATCTTTTCAGACTAATGACCGGCATGGGCGCCATTGAATATTTGAATCATTTTCGCATAAAAGTTGTATGCGAAATGCTGCTTGATACAGACTGTAGTATTGCAGAAGCCGCATTCTCCTGCGGTTTCCGGAATCTGTCCAATTTTAACAGACAGTTCCGGAAAATGGTTGGGATTTCGCCCGCACAATACAGGAAGGGATAACCGACCAGTTTTTTGCACAATTACTTCATTTTGAAAAAACTTACAAATTTATTTATTTTTGATATTATCTTTTGGGTCATTTACTGATCTTTTTTGCGATTCATCCACTCATTATTCTTTTCATTACAATATTCGGCTTCTTTTTTCTTTACCCATCTGTCCCTGTCTGACATCAGCGCGAGCATTTCATCCACAATTTCATCCGCGCTCTTCGGCTTTACACAGTTCAGATACACAATCATCCGATCAATCATTTTACTGCTGTGCAGATTCTGTGCAACCGCATATGCCAATTCTTCCGGATATCCAAGCTGCTGCATTATCTTGCAAAGTTTCCGGCAGGCATCTGCATATTCTTCTGTACTTTTGTGTTTATTTTCCATTTATTTACAACCACTCTCCATTTTTTCTGATATAAATACGCTTGACTGCTTCAATTACAACTGCATACAACAGCAGGATCAGCAGCAGAAATCCATAATACGTTCGGGGCATGACAACAAAGTGAAAACTGCTGATCGAATGCAACGCAAATGGCAGAAACAATGCTGCAAGAATCCCGCAAAAAGAGGAGAAGATAAGTCTGATATCTGCACGGGACTGCAAAAAAGGAATTTTGGATGTCCTGATAAAGTGAACGATCATTGTCTGTGAAATCAGTCCTTCCATAAACCAGCCTGTCTGAAACAACATCTGCTGATCTGCGCTGTGATAACCCAGAATAAACCAGAGTACTCCAAACGTTGCGACATCAAATACACTTGAAACAGGACCCAGTACATTCATAAAATGAGATAGACTGTGCGTATCCCATTTCTTTGGTTTACGCATAAACTCTTCATCAACATTATCCCATGGAATCGCAATCTGCGTAAAATCATAAACCAGATTCTGAATGAGCATCTGAATGGGAACCATCGGCAAAAACGGCAAAAAAATGCTTGCCACAAGTACAGAGAAAACATTACCGAAATTACCTGACAGTGCCATCTTCATATACTTCATAATGTTTCCGTATATACGCCGGCCCTCGTATACTCCATCTTTTAAAACTGCCAGACTTTTTTCAAGCAAAATAATATCACTGCTTTCTTTTGCAATATCCGTTGCGGTATCTACGGAGATTCCCACATCCGCATGCCGCAGAGATGGTGCATCGTTTACGCCATCTCCCATATATCCGACTACATGTCCGTTTTCACGAAGCAGATCCACCACGCGCTGCTTCTGCATCGGAGAAAGTCTTGCAAAAATATTCGTATGCTCTATTGCACTTTTTAATGCTGCATCATCCAGTGCTTCTACCTGCTCCCCTGTAAGTGAACCTTCCATGCGGATGCCGACCTGCCCGCAGATATTTTCTACAACTGCTTCTGCATCACCCGACAGCACCTTAACATCTACCCCTGCCTCATAAAGTGCACTTACTGCCTTTTCCACATCGGGTTTCGGCGGATCCAGAAATGCAACATATCCCATAAACGTCATATCTTTTTCATCTGTACCGCTGAACGTACGGATATCAATCTGTTCTCTCTTTTCCGCTACAGCAATGACATGCATCCCTTCCTTACCGAGTTCCGCAACATTTTGCAGAATATTCTGCGCTGTTGTATCTGTCATTGCTTCATCCGTTTCATTTTTCCTCACAAAAGAACAGATTCTGATGATTTCTTCTGCTGCACCTTTGGAAATCAGCCGATGTTGGCCATCACTGCTCTGAATCACAACGCTCATTCTACGGCGCTCATAATCAAACGGTATTTCATCTATTTTGATATAATCTGCCACATCAGTCCTGACACCGTTTTTTTCTCCAAAATCCAAAATTGCATGATCGATCAGATTCTTAATCCCTGTAGAAAAGAAACTGTTCAGATACACATAATCCAAAATGCGGCGATCCTGTTTACCATCTGCATCCAGATAACGCTGCAGAACAATATTATCCGCAGTCAGCGTTCCTGTTTTATCTGTACACAGAACATCAATCGCGCCAAGATTCTGAATCGCGGACAGATTTTTTACAATTGTTTTTTTCTGTGCCAGAAACTGCGCCCCACGGGAAAGCGTCGCATTAACGATCATCGGCAGCATGCCGGGTGTAATCCCAACTGCCACGGAAATACTGAACATAAAAGCAGCCAGCCAGTCTTTTTTGACAACTCCGTTGATGATAAAGACGCATAGTACAACTATGATCATATACCGCAGCATCGTACCGGTAATAACAGACAGCCCTTTTTCAAAATTGGTCTTTCCCTTGCCGCTTTCCACTGTCTGCGAAATACTGCCAAGGTATGTTTCACGTCCTGTCTGAATCACGACACCGACCCCTGAGCCGGATCGCACATCGCAGCCCATCAGGCAGATGTTATCCAGTTCACTGGAATCCTTTGTAATATCGCATGCACCGGCTTTTTTCTCCACCGGCAGAGACTCTCCGGTAAACATCGACTGGGAGATGAACAGGTCTCTTGCAGAAAGCAGATAGATATCCGCTGGCACAATACTGCCGCTGCCCAGTTCAACAACATCTCCGATCACAACCTGATCCAGATCCACTTTTACCAGATTTCCATCCCGCCTCACATCTACATGGGAATGAATCATGGTCCGCAGCTTCTCACTTGCAAGATATGCATTGTAATCCTGAATAAAACGAATGACAGCACTCAGTACTGCCAGCAGAAGAATAATACCGGCACCAAGTCTGTCATTCAAAAAAAACGATACCATACCCAGAAAAAGTAATACCAGAATAAACTCATCCAGAAAAGATTTGAACAAAAAAACATACCATGGAACGGCTTTTGTACTGTGAACCCGGTTGGGTCCATACTTCTCCAGTCTTTCCTGCGCTGCCTTTACAGTAAGTCCCTCTTCCATACAGTCAAATGCAGAGAGAACACCTGCTGCATCCATTGCCGCATACTTTCTGTAAACAGATTCCAATTGCGCACTGGAACGCTGGCTCTTATTGTTTTTCATGCTTTATCCTCTGAAGCAGTCTGCTTCAATCATACAAAACACTTTCACCATAAACCAATCTATCTGCTCAACTGAGCAGTCTTACGGATACCGCCTCAGCCATACGCCGATATCCTTCCCTGCTGGGATGTAAATGGTCTCCACTGTCACATTCTTTAGCCAGTGCCCGCGGATTCTTCAGATCACAAAGCGCCAGATCAAAATCGATACAGCCGTCAATCAGCTCTGTCCTGCGAATCCATTGATTATATGCACTTCTGATATTCTCCCGAAACGGTACATAAGTACGCCAACCTTCAATCGGCAGAAGCGTTCCCACATATACTTTATAATGATAACTTCTTGCAAGTGCAATATATTCCTGCAATCCGTCAATCAGCTGCTGCGCCGTCGGCAGATCACTCATCGGCCGAAATGGATTAACCTCCGTTCCAACCGGATGAATGATGTCATTGATCCCCTGCTGAATGATTACTGTATCTGCGCCATCTGTCGGTACTTCATGCGCAAAACGTTTGCTTCCCATCAGTCCATAGGACTGATAAGTCAGACAACTGTATTCCCGCAGTATCCGGGAACCGCTGGTTGCCCTGCGGATAACTGCTGTATGTCCAAATCCTTCCTTCTGGCACCGCAGTGCAAGATCATCCGGCCAGTCCTGTGCCGTAATGGAATCACCATAACATACAATGGTACGGTTCATTTCTGCAGTACGCACTGAAACATTACTCAAAAAATAGAAATAATGCGTAGGCTTACATATCTCGATTGGAGTATCCGCGTCCTGCGTCTGGTCTCCCACCGCATAAACTGCGCCATCAGAAAGTGGCCCGCATGTATAAACACAGGATCGCATCTGTGTATATTCTCCAAGATAAAAGCAGATTCGAAAGGTGCTCTCTGCTGCAATTTCACAGGGAATTATATCTGAAACTGCTTTTCCTCCCGGCAAAATGGTAACCGATCTGCTCCCCTCAAAAGTAACCGGTATGAAGCTTTTCTTTATATATGCCGTAGTTTTTGTTATTGTAATTGCCTCTGTACCACAGTAGTTGTCGTAGGTGATGCGTATGGCATCTCCTGTAAACTGTGAATAAATGGGGTAACGCAGTGTAATATCTCTGCCATAACTTTCAGGGCGGCTCTCTCCGATTGATACGGCATTGCCCCATATACTTGTAAAATGACTCATACTGTTCCTCAAACTGTTTCAACTTAAAATTCATAAATATACTATCTTTGAAAAGTCTTCACAGGCTTATTGGTACTGATCGATACCCTGTTTCTTCCACCATTTTTAGACCGGTAAAGTGCCGCATCTGCATGATCAACTGCACTTCTGAAATCGCCTTCATAGGAAGCCACTCCTGAAGAAACCGTAAAGGGTATGGGACGATCTTCTGCATTCTGAATCTCTTTTCGGATTTTCTCCATGCGGACATAAGCTTCTCCAACACTGCAGTAATCAAGCAGAAGCAGAAACTCCTCCCCGCCATACCGGATCACGGTATCACATCTGTTCGCATGCTCGGTCAGCTTTTTCCCCAGATAACGCAGTACCTGATCTCCCCTGTTATGACCATAGCTGTCATTTACATTTTTGAACCGGTCAATATCAACCATCACAATTTCCAGTGGCATATGATATCCTGTCAGCACATTTTCTGCCGTCATTTCTTCCAGTTTTTGCCTGTTATAAACCTGCGTCAGCGGATCTGTAACCAATGCTTTCTCAAGTTCCAGTTCGGTCAGAAAGTGTTCAAAAAAAGTCAGGTTCAATGCAAGCTGTGCCAGCAAAATGGCAAGTGCACAGGGAATATTCAGCGCCATGATCACATCAAAATTCTGAAAATGATTGATTTGATTGGATATGCTCAGTTCTGCAAAGAAAAGTATGTATGAGATTACCCCCTGCCGCAAACTGCTTCCAAGCCCGATGATCATGATGATCAGATTCATGGAAAAAGATCCTTCACTGAAATGTGTTTTATCCTCCAGATAATACACTGCCCAAATCGTTACCAGAATAATACTGTGCAGCAAAAAATAATTTGCATAGATCTTATATCTGTAATTTCTGATTTTTCTTTCAAAAATAATATACAGAATCAGGGGTCCGATGATAGACAGTCTGGGTAACAGTGTCGGTAAAATTCTTCCCCCGTTCAACTGATAATCCGAATACAGATACCCCAGTGATATAATGCTGGTACAAATAAGCGCAATCCTGATGAAAAACTGATAATATCCCGACTTTCTTTCATAATATTGCCTGAGCCTGTCACTGCTCATTCTCCGCATGATGGTATAAAGTTCAAAAAGATGCTTCCCATCAAACTCTTTATAATCCATGCTGTATCCATCCCCAAAATTTTCTCGTTGTACGGTATATCGTAAAACATTACAACGGTTCCGTCAACCGATACCGGAAACAGCCCACAGCATCCATACTGTTATAACCAAAAAATACGAAATAAAGAGAAAGTATTTGATCCGGTTATCGAAGCGTCCTGTTAAAAAATGCAATAATCTCCTTCCATGTAGCCTTCTGGAAAAAACGGATATCTGCATGATCCGCACCTGTCAGTTCCAGTAATGTAACATCGCATCCTTTTTCTTCCAGCACATCATGCAGTACCTCTCCCTGCGAAAAAGGAACAGTCTGGTCCTGATTGCCATGCAGAATCAGAAACGGCGGAGCCTTTTTAGTCACTTTAGAAACCGGACAGATCTGATATGCATCTTCCTTATGTGTCATTGTATTCCGGCCAAGCAGCAAAGATTCCGGTGAAGCGGCACACTGTTCTGCAGTCTCATAATGCATCCTGGTCACATCTGTCGGTGGATACCAGGGGCATGCAGCCTGTACTTTGCTGGACTGATCCAGGTATTCTCCGACATCCAGTGCAGGATCATTATCAAGCGCTGCCATACACGTCAGATAACCGCCTGCAGACTCTCCCATCACACCAAAGTGCTCGTTATCAATGCAATACCTTTTAGCATGTGCTCGCAGATAACGAATGCCTGCTTTGACATCCTGAATCTGAATCGGATATGCTCCTTCGTTTGTCGTACGATATTCTACACTGGCAACTACAAACCCTTTTCTGGCAAGTTTACTCAGATAAGCCAGATGCGCCGACTTATCCATACGCAGCCAGGCTCCTCCGCAAATCCACACAATGCAGGGGTATTTCTTTCCGCTCTGATCTTCCGGATAGATGATATCCATTTTCAAATCTCTGCGGGTATGACCAAACCAAGAATCTACCTGTGTAAAAGCTACATCTGTTGTTACTACATACTGCGGTTGTGTTACCTCAACATTCAGTGTTTTCCTCATGCTGCTTTACCCTCCTGTTTTATCAGATAATTTATTACAGTATAACATTGCATTTTGTATCAGAACAATATTCTATAGCACTTCAATTTTGATTTTAGATCTATTTTCTGTGGCATATATTGACTGAATGCGTTAAACTGGATATGTTTGTTTACATTATGTCTACTAATTCAGAAATGGAGATTCATATGGAAACCAGAAAAATATTAAAAAGAGAGCAGGTTCCGACGGAATATACCTGGAACCTGGAAGATATGTATAAGAGCCCTGCCGATTGGGATCGGGACGCTGAAAAAGCCGCAGCACTTCCCACGGAAATTGCCGCTTTTCAGGGACATTTGGCTGATAAAGCCGCTACGCTTTTATCCTGGTACCAAAAATCAGATGAAATATCACTTCTGGTGGAACAGCTTATGGGTTATGCATCCCTTGCTGCCGATCAGGATCTTGGTAATAATATAAACCAGGCCAGAAACGGCAAAATTCTGGGGTTATATGTTGCTCTGCAAAGTGCATCTGCATTTGCTGATACCGAAATCATGGATATTCCGGATGCAAAACTGGAACAGTTTTACAGAGATGCACCTGAACTGGAACGCTACCGTCATGCCATCGATCTGGTACGCCGCAAAAAAGCACATACCCTTTCTGCAGCAGAAGAGCAGCTTCTGGCGGCAACCCGTGAAATGGCAGAAGGCCCTGCCAGTATCGGATCTATTTTCAGAAATGCTGATCTGAAATTTCCTTCTGTCAAAGACAGTCAGGGAACATCTCACGATCTGACACAGGGAACCTTCATTTCTCTTATGGAAAACGAAGATCGTGTCCTTCGCAAAACAGCCTTTGAAACGTTCTATGCTACATGGAAATCGCACGAATCACTGTCTGCAACGATTCTGGATGCACATACCAAACAGCAGCATTTTTATGCAAAAGCCAGGAAATATTCCAATAATCTGGAGGCCGCTCTGGATGAGACCCAGGTACCGACCAACGTATACTATAACCTGATTGACACAGTACACAAACATATGCCGTCTATGTATCGTTATATGGCACTGCGTAAAAAACTTCTTGGTGTTGATACCCTTCATATGTATGATCTGTACAACTCCATTGTTCCGGATGCAGATGAAATGATCACTTTCGAACAGGCAAAAGAAGCTGTATTTGAAGCAATCCGCCCTCTTGGTGCAGATTACAGCAAAGTTGTAAAAGAAGCCTATGAAAACCGCTGGCTTGATGTATATGAAAACGAAGGAAAACGAAGCGGAGCTTACAGTTCAGGTGGATCACGCCCGCATCCTTATATTCTTCTGAATCACCAGGACAATCTGAACAGCCAGTTTACGCTTATCCATGAAACAGGACACACCATGCACAGCTATCTGTCCATGCAAAATCAGCCTGTTATCTATTCTGATTACGTTATCTTCGTTGCCGAAGTTGCAAGTACCTGCAATGAAGTGCTGATGATGAAAAATCTGTTGTCCAAAACTTCTGATCCCAAAAAGAGGGCTTATCTTCTGAATTACTTTATGGAGCAGTTCCGTACGACTCTTTATCGGCAGACCATGTTCGCAGAATTTGAACTGCAGATCAATGAAATAGTGGAAAAAGGCGATACCCTTACTTCTGACTCACTGAACCAGATTTATTATGACCTTAACAAACTGTATTATGGAGCTGACATGGTAATAGATCCGGAGATTGCTTCTGAATGGGCGCGTATTCCGCATTTCTTCTATAATTACTACGTTTATCAGTACGCAACCGGATTTTCCGCTGCAATTGCTCTTGCTACAAAGATTCTGAATGAAGGCGAACCTGCGGTACAGAATTATCTCGAATTTCTGAGTTCCGGAAGCAGTACCGATCCGATCAGTCTCCTGAAGATTGCAGGTGTTGATATGAGTTCTCCCGCACCGATTGAAGATGCCCTGAATCAGTTCGATGAGCTGATTACCGAAATGGAAAAACTTCTGTAATTAACTTTTATCATTTATATGTTTGATCAGTACATCGTGCAATATTTTTAAATTCAAAGGTTTCGTAATATAATCATTCATCCCTGCCTTTCTGCTGCGTTCCATTGCAGCAGAAAATGCATCGGCTGTCATCGCAATGATCGGTATCTCTTTCGCATCAGATCTATGCAGCTCCCTGATCTTTACAGTTGCCTCATATCCATCCATAACCGGCATCTGTATATCCATCAGAATACATGCAAATGTAAATGGCTCTGATGCGGCAAAAATATCTGCTGCTTCTTCCCCATTTTCTGCCCGGACAATTTCAGCTCCCAGGCTTTCAAGCATTCTTGTTTCTATTTCCGCATTAATTTCGTTATCTTCTGCCAACAGTATCCGACCGTTTATTTTTTCCGGTGAAACCTGGCTTTCTTCAGCTTTTTCCTCTTTTTCCTCTTTTTCAGTTATAACAGTTTCTGCTGTGAAAGATACCGCAATGTGGGTGCCTCTTCCAAGCTCACTGTTGACCGATATTGTTCCCCCCATCAATTTCACAAGCCTGTTTACAATAGACAGACCAAGTCCGGAACCCGTAACCACCTTATCACGTCCCGGATTTTTATATTCCTGTGAAAAAGGTTCAAACATAACTTTCTGAAACTCGCTGCTCATTCCGATTCCGGTATCTATAACCTGAAAAGTTTCTATATATCTGTTATCTGCTGTCTTTTCACCTGATGTTATAACCTTGACTGAACCTCCCTGCGGTGTGTATTTGACTGCATTAGCCAGAATATTCATCGCAATCTGATTCAATCTTGTTGCATCAATCATAAATGCAGGTAAATCAGGATTTGAAACAAGCTCCAGCTTCAGTCCTTTTTCCATACAAAGAGGTTCAAAAATACTTTGTATATTAAACATAAAATCCTTCCAGGTATATGGTGCATCATGCAGCTCAATCTTACCACTGTCGATTTTGGATATATCCAGTACATCATTGATCAGACTTAGCAGCAGTGTATTGGATGTCTGAATCTTTCGCAGATCATTTTGCAGTTTATTTTTATCATTCATATCCGTAAACGCAAAATCCGTCATATTTGCTATCGCTCCGATGGGCGTACGAATGTCATGGCTGATCCGGGAAATAAATTCGCTTTTGGCGCGATTTGCCATTTCTGTCTCTGCTCTTGCTGCTTCCAACCGGATATTCTGCTGTTTTCGCAGCGAAGAAGATATCAAAAAAACAATCAACAACCCTGACAGACTTATAAAAATACCAAGAACAATCGCTGTCTGCACCGGGTAATAACGTAAAAGATGATGGTACGAAAAATTTGCAGCCTGCATTTCATTTTTGTTTAGAATTTCCTGCAGATTACTGACAGAAATCTGTTTCAGTGACTTTGATAAAATATCAAAAAGGACGGGATTGGAGTCTCTGGTCACACCCAATGCGATTGCCTGCGTAATCTGATTATCCGCCTGGTAACTGAAGTTTTCATATGATTGCATGCGGCGATAATAGGCTGCCTGATAATCATTCAGGAAAGTGCAGTCTGCCTTTTGCGCAGCAACAGCCTCCATACAGGCTTCGGCATTTGGAAAGCTGATTGTTTCATATTCCGGATACTTTACATGTACCTGGTTTTCAAGATATCCTCCTTTTATCGTCGCAACCGTCTTGACCTTTTTCCCGGATGTACTGGTTACACGGCTTACATCCCCCTTCACATACGGTTGGGTAACAAGAAGATTATGATCATTTGCCCAAACATAGTCATAGCTTACTGCCATAACGGTATCATGAGAACTCTTACTGACATTGTTATAGACAGACTGCGTGGAATCTGCCAGGACAAAACGAAAGGTAATTCCCGTATCTTTCCCGATCGCACGAAGTACATCCGGTGTTATTCCTTCGACATTTCCGCCTGTGTTATACTCAAATGGAATCCAGTTCGTTTCATAACAGACATTTACAATGGGTTTTTGTTTTAAATAGGCAAGTTCCTGCTTTGTATAGCTGATCCGCTGTGCAGCAATCGTACCAAAATGATAATCATACAAATTCGTATTAAAGCCCTGATTATAACTGAAAAGCTTTGCCATTGCATTATCCAGTTCTGTTTTCAGTACCGCTTTCTTTTTGCTGGTAATAATATAAATCGGATCAGGGCAGCACTGTGTAAGCAAAACATAGTTTTCCTGTGTACCGTTAAAATTGCTTTGCGCAGCAGCATCAATTTCTCCACGGTCAAGTGCCGCAAACAGTTCTCCTACTTCCGGATATGCTTTCGCCCGAAACGTAAATCCCTGTGCCTGACCATATTTTCGAAGACTGTCAATTATTGTGCTCCCGGCTTCATATCCAACCGTCATTCCTTCAAAACCGGCATAGTCATCATATTGCAATGTTGTATCACTTCTGCCATATAGATAGCATAATTCTGTTCCCATAGATTCAGAAGAATAATCGTAATCTTTCAGGCGTTCATCCGTTTTGGATACACACATCAGCAAATCCAGATCCCCATTTCTGACCATCTTAAGGCATTCAGCCCAAGGCCTGTCCACATACACATACTGCCAGTCTGCATACTCCGCTACCGCCTGCAGATAATCTTTCTGATAAGCAGTCAGTTCGCTTTCTGCTCCCGTATCCGAATCATCATGCAGTCCTACCCGCACAATACGTTTTACCGGCTCTTCCTTTATTTTATCAGAAGAAGCATATACCGGAAGAATACTGATTGACAGCCAGATAAAAACAACTATATAAAGAACACTTTTTCGCATCAGCTGACTGTTCTTCATCTCTATCTTCTCCTGTTTATTCAATCCAAAATACCGGTTTCAATTTACAGCATATTATCAGCTATGCTGTAAATTCAGAACCGTTTTCAGAATTTCAAATAATTCACTGTTTTCAATCGGCTTGGCAATATGTCCGTTCATCCCTGCATCAAGTGCACTCTGTCTGTCTTCTTCAAATGCATTGGCTGTCATTGCAACAATCGGAATATCTGCAATTTGTCTGTCTGCCAGCTGCCTGATCTGCCTGGTTGCCTCATACCCATCCATCTTTGGCATCTGAATATCCATCAGTATCAGATCATACTGCCCCACAGATGCCTTTTTCATCTTATTTACCGCCACATCTCCGTCATTTGCAATATCGACTGTAAAACCTGCCTCTGATAAAATGGTAGAAGCAATTTCCTGGTTCAGTTCATTATCTTCAACCAAAAGAACTTTCTTTCCTGCAAAATCAGACTTTTCCTTTTGCAGTTCCTTTTCCTGCAGTGTCTGATAAGGTCTCATCAGTACTTCCCGCAGTTCAGACATAAACAACGGTTTGGAACAGAATGCCGTTACTCCCGCTTCTTTTGCTTCTTCCTCAATATCAGACCAGTCATAGGCCGTCAGTATAATAATCGTTTTGTTCTCTCCGATGACCCTGCGGATTCTGCGGGCAGTTTCCACCCCGTTCATATCCGGCATCATCCAGTCAATAATATAAGTACTGTACTCATCGTCTCTATCAAATGCATATTTGGCTCTTACAACTGCTTCCTTTCCTGATGTTGTCCAGTCAGCACGCATTCCGATCTCCTCCAGCATCCTGCTGACTGAAAGGCAGATATCGGTATCATCATCCGCAACCAGTACACGCATTCCCTGTAATTTCGGAATCGTTTCATAAAAAGGGGTCTTTCCACTGATTCGGAACTGCACATCTACAACAAACTCTGAGCCCTTTCCAATTTCGCTCGTAACAGAAATTGTTCCGCCCATCATATCCACAATATTTTTGGTAATGGCCATTCCAAGTCCGGTTCCCTGTATCCCACTGACTGTAGCACTTTGTTCTCTGGTAAACGCTTCAAAAATGTGCTGCTGAAATTCCTCGCTCATTCCAATCCCTGTATCTTTGATCCGGAATTCAAAAGTTGCGTATCCTTCCTTCATGCAAGGTTTCTGAATAATCCGCATGCTTACTGTTCCGCCCGTTTTCGTAAATTTCATCGCATTACTGAGTATGTTCAGCAGAATCTGATCCAGACGCAGTTTGTCACAATAAACATCTTCATTTACCACATCTACCGTATCGACAAAAAAATCAAGCTGTTTCGCTGAAATGTCTGATTGTATGATCGTTCTGAGATCGTGGAACAGATCCGGCAGATGCACTTCTTTTTCTTCAATCCTGACTTTACCGCTTTCAATCCTGCTCATGTCCAGAACATCATTGATCAGCGAAAGCAGATGCATGCTGGAAATCGCAATCTTACTCAGATAATCCTGTACCTGCTCCTTATTATCAATATGTGCAGCAGCAAGTGAGGTAAAACCGATTATTGCATTCATTGGCGTCCTGATATCATGTGACATATTATTCAGAAATGTTGTTTTCGCATGATTTGCATGTTCTGCTGATGCCAGTGCTTCTTTCAGCAGTTTCTGTGCCTCCAGTTCCTTCCCCTTAATTTCATTGATATTCTGTATTGCAAAAATAGTCTCTTTAATACTTTTATCCTTGTCTCTGTCAGAAACAATCATATTGATCCGTTGCCAGACTGCATTATTATCTTTGTATTCCAACGAAAAAATGTTTTCATTACCCAGCTTTTTATTCCACTCGGTCATATCAGAAAAAAACGACATCAGTTCATGATAATCAGGCTCTACCAGTTTTTCAGACAGAGCCTGTAATGCCTGACTGGCTTTTGTACAACCCCCGATAATTCTTTCAACCTTTTCATTTGTACGGATTGCTTCAAAAGAATCTTTTCCCAGGTCTACATGATAAACAACATTATATACATCACTCATGGAATGGACGATATCAAGCTTTTCCTGCAACCTGGCTTCGCGTTCTTTCTCCGTAGCTACCAGATCATCTATGATCTGAAATCCTATGATTACTTCATCAATCCGTTCGCTGCTTCCGTGTAAACGGATAAATTTAAGTCTTACCGAATGCTCCTCTCCATCTGCAGAAGCATGATAGCTTTGTACATATTCATTCTTTTTACACAGCTCTCTCCTGACCGTTTCAAGTTCAACAACTTTGGTCATCATCTCCTTATCATCCGGATGCACTCTTTCTCCTATATATTTTCTCCAGAAATCCTGATAAAGATATTCCTGTTGTGCATCCTTATCTCCCCGCTCCAGAACATGCCCCAGAAATTTCAGAACACGCACCGATCCGCTTTCCAAGTCAGCAATATATACATTCCGATAATCATTGCTGAGTGCTTCAACAATCTTGTATTGTTCCTGAAGACGCTTCTGTCTCTTTTTTTCATCCTCGATATCCATAAAAACACCGGTCATTGCAAACGGTATGCCGTTTTCTTTTCTGTCAATCTGCGCCCGGATACGAAACCACCTGTATTCTCCCTGTTTGGTTTTGCACCGGTATTCGATGTCCACCATGTTCTGTCTGCCTTCAAAATCATGCAGAATATCGGCAAGAATATGGGCAACCCGCTCTGCATCTTCAGGGTGCAGTGTATCTGCCCACGCTTCATAGACATTTGGAAAATCATTTTCATCCTGATATCCGAGCATTTGCCTGAAACCTTCACTCCATCTTACGGATACCACCTGACAATGATCATCATATTCCAGTCTCTATGCCGCTGACTTTAATGCGGTGTATATCCTCTCAATTACTGCATGCGCATCACTGGCCTGTTTTATGGCCTCTTCCTTTGCTGTCGACATGGCCATTTTCTGTTTTTTATTACCGATAAAGTAGAAAGAAAACGCAATCCCGATCAGCGCCAGAAAGAGGAACGCCAGAAAAGCAACTACGGCAATATGATCTCTGGCAAAATCCAACACAGTATAGGAATACAGTCCGCTGATATAATTATATGACAGCGTCATCGCTTCGTTTTTCCCGAGTACATCAATTCCGTGATTCAACAATTGTAACAACTCTATATTCCCATCCGAAACGCCAAAACAAAACGCACTTGTTTTGGCAAGCGGCGCCGTATTTACGGAAGCATATCTGGAATTACTGAGCAGTCCTTTTGTCCGAAGTCCATTCAGTATGGTACTGTCTGCCTTTCCTTCCAGAATTGCTTCAAAGCATCCTGCTGTATCTTTACAATACACAATCTCCGCATTCGGGTATGTGGTAACCGTGTATGCATACTGCATCAGATTATGTTTTCCCACTGCAATTCTGGATACTGTGCTGCTGCTGTAATTCCCTGTATAAGCAAGATCAATCGGTGAGTTGATCACTTCCAGACTTTGCATGATACCATTTTGTTCTGAATACCAGAGGTCTCCATATATTGGAAACGCCGTTTCAATGCTTCCCTGATCAAGTGCCTTCAGCATCGCGTCATATTCTGTAAATTCCTGATAACGGATATTCAGACGCCTGCTTATACCAAGTCTGGACAACATCTGTGGCATGATGTCTTTGAGTACCCCTGTGACCATTCCATTTTGAGCGGTGTCACTGTAGGGAAGATATCCCTTTAAATAGCCAATAACAATTGTATCATGAGCAGACAGCCACACTTTCTCCTGCTCTGAAAGCGTCTGACTGACTTTTTTTTCTGCAAAATACTGATCCTGCAGATTTTGCAGAAAGACAGGTTCTTCCTGATTGATCCTGCCAAGTGCACGGTTAATATCCGTAAGAATATCTGTCCTATTTTTTGCAACACATAAATAAAAGGGATCCCCCTCAGTCAGAGACGGATCAGAAATATTTCCGCAGTTATTTGCTGTTGCAACGCCCATTGCGTATAGCGGATAATATATCTGTTCTGCACGTTCATCTGTATAGGCAATCCCCGCAAGAATATCTATTTGTCCTGCAAGAAGCTGTTTATAAAGTGCGTCCCTCGTTCCATATACATAATCATATTTCCATCCGGTATAGTATGCTATTTTCTGCAGATATTCATATGAATATCCACTTTTCAACAAATAATCCGCAGCCCCATTCTGAAAATCCGTACCCGCGTAATATCCGACACGGACTACTTTTGCATTATGCTTTGTATTTTGGGCAAATGAATCCAGATGCATGCTTCCAAAAATTGCAAGCACCATAACGACAAACATAATCGTGAAAATGCACTTCTGCTTCTGCTGTCCCTGTGATGCTTCTGATTTTTTCCGAAATGACCTGTAAGTTATCCATTTTTTATCCATAGATTCAACACCCGTTTCATCCATTTCCTTACTGTATCAGACATTTCCGCATATATATGGGTATTTACCGCTCTTTGCGCCTCCCGACATACTAATTTATATTTTCTTCCTGTTCCTTTTTTTCTGCATCTGGCAGTATCCAGAACCCATTACGGATAAATACAGCCACTGCCATTATCACAAGAACCGCCGCACCAATTATTGCAATCATTTGAAGTGCCGGATATGCGCCTTTAAAGCCATCCGATGATATCAGAAACCGGTTGATACCAAGATATGCCCATGCGATTGAAAGCGGAAAGACGGCATTTTTGATTAACAGAACCACTCCTGCTACCAGTACAATTGCAACAAGCAGCATAATCATCGCCCATGTTTGCGGAGTAAGTCCAAATCCTGTCCACTGTACCTTAACAAGAGCCGCTGCAACATTTACCACAGTCGCAATAAACAGCCACCCGCTATACAGTCCGAAACATATCGGTAATAACCAGTGCTTTCCCTGTCTGATTTCCAGCAGTTTCCTGCAGATCATGGTCAATACAACCACAAAGCCTGCTATAAAAATCACAGAGATTTCTACCAGAACAAATGAAAAAGTTATAATCCATAACATATTGAGCAGGCAGGATATCATGAAAAGTCCGGATATCTGTTCCAGTGCATTCTGATAATAGGGATCTTCCTTTTTGATGATCATAACGATCAGAGACGCTAACAGTAAGGAATATATCACACTCCAGATACTGAAAGTTGAAGGTGCCGGGGTGATCAATGTCAGAAATTTATCTGAGATATCTTTCTGTGTCATCCCATTGATCCATCCCGTTGCACCAAGTGTATTGATGATCAGTGTCATTACAAAAAATAATAGATTACCCCATGCCTGCCTCATCCTGTTCATACTTCCCCTCCTTCGATTTATTCCGGAATCCATAGCACAACAAAAACAGCTGCTTCATATTCAAATATACTATTATTATAATGACCTGTTTCAGATACAAAAACAAGATTATATTTTTAAAACCGTATAATTTTGTACTTTTTCTCCATATTATATGTCTATCTGCGTATTCTCATCTTCTTTTTGTAAGACCTGATCAACAAAAAGATCAGCAATTACAGGATCGAACTGTGTCCCTTTATGATCCAGTATCTCCTTTATTGCCACTTCTCTGGACAAAGCCTTACGATATGCACGATCCTGTGTCATGGCATCGTAGGAATCGACTATCGTAATAATACGTGACAACAGTGGAATATCTGTTCCGGAAAGACCAAGCGGATATCCTGTACCATCCCAATGCTCATGATGGCATAAAATATATTCGGCAATATGACTGAGCCCTGATGTGGCATTTGCAATCCGATACCCGACTTCCGGATGTTTCTTGATTTCTCCCCATTCTTCTTCGGTAAGCTTTTCTGTTTTGGTCAGAATTTTTTTATCAACACTGATTTTTCCGATATCATGCAACATCGCCACCAGTTCGAGTTCATCCTGTTCATCTTCTGAAAGTCCCATTTTCTCTCCCAGTTTTTTGGAAAGTTTTACCAGTCTTTCTTCATGTTCTTCTGTTTCATTACTTTTCTCAAGCATCGTTGTCTTGATATAGGCCAGATAATCATTATGGGGACTCTTCTGTTCCAACAGTTTTCTTCTGTACATCAGATCCTCTGCCAGAATAATTGCTTTATCCAAAGAATCTTCTGCTTTTGTTTTTGTTGCATACCCCAGTGCAATATCAAGAAAAATCTCGTTATTCTCTTCATCCCTTTCTTCTTTGCACATTGCCCGGATACGGTCAGCTGTCATCTTAACCATGTTTGCATCCGCATGCGGCATCAGAATAGAAAATTCATCACCTCCGGTTCTTGCAACAATATCTTCCTGCCTGGCACATTTGATCAGTATAGCTGCAATTTTTCGAAGCAGTGCATCCCCTTTTATGTGACCAAATGCGTCATTGATCAGTCTCATTCCATTAACATCACCGACAATAACGGAAAACGGAAGTTTTTCCTGTGTATCAATCAGTGTACGCGCCTCATCATAATATGCTCTGTTATAAATTCCTGTCATCGCATCATGATAACTGATATAACGAACTCTTTCTTCTCTGTTCTTCCGTTCCGTAATATCACGGCTTATTCCAATCAGACCGATAATATTACCTTTCTGATCATGATAGGGTGTCTTGAGTGTTTCATAAATAACCTCTTTTCCTTCTGCATTATGAATCGTTTCCTCATTTTTGCGCGGAACATTTCTGTTCAGCATCTCGGCATCCATTCTGATAAAAAGCTCTGCCTTCTGCGTAATAAACAGATTTCTGTCCGTAAGTCCGATAATATCCTGTTCCTGCTTTCCCGCAAATTTTGCAAAAGCAGCATTACATCCCATATATACGCTGTTCGTATCTTTATAAAAAACCAGATCCGGGATGGAATCGATCAATGATTTCAAAAGTGCCTGTTTCTTACTGTATTCCTGATAAAGTTTCTTGTATTGTTCATTTGATTCCTTTAATTCCATATTGGCTTTTTTCAGGGCTTCCCGACCATCCAGCGCTTCTTTCAGCGTCGGATATGTCAGCCCGTAGATCAGAAAGGAAGTTATCAGCACATACAGAATTCCTTTTACAATTGAATAATAGAACACCTGACTTTGTTCCGTAAAACTTACCTGAACCAGTCTGTCGGAAAAAGGATCCAGGCACAGCCGATCAGGAAATAGGGAACCGTTATTTTCAATGCCTTACTTTGCGCAGAATTTTTTTTCATATGAATCAATAACTCCCTTCCTGATATAAGGCCCCCAGAGCCCACACATGCGCCCATTCCTTCTATTCTGTATCTTTTTGGCTCATGATCATTTTGATAAAGCTTTCTGCAATTGCAGGATCAAATTTGATTCCGGCATTCTCTCTGATAACCTGCAATGCTTCTTCCATACTCTCCCTGCTGTAATTTCCCTGATTTCTGATCCGTTCATAAGTTTCCACAACGGTTATAATACGCGATATCAGCGGAATCTCCTCTCCGCGCAGTCCTTTGGGGTAACCGGAACCATCCCAGAATTCATGATGACCATATACCCCGTTTGCCAGATCAAGCGTTTCCTCTGATAAGTTCAACAGTCTGTAGCCGGTAGCCGGATGTTGTCGCATACTGTAATTCTCATCTTCTGTCAGATTTTCTGCATCTTTTGAAATAATACTGCCGCTTAGTGCCGTTTTTCCAATGTCATGCAGATAGCCTGCATCTTTGAGTTTTCTGATTTCCGGTTCAGGAAGCTGCATTGCCTCCCCAAGTGCACCACATAGCCTGCTTACCTCTTCCGAATGCCTCTTCTCCTTCGGATATTTATCATGAAGCGTACTGATGATACTTCTGATTGCATTTACACCGAACCGTTTGGTTGAAAAGACTTTTTCTCTGTACATTTCAGTTTCGGCAGCTTCCATGACTTTTTCAATCTGTTGATAGTTCTCTGTCTTTGCCGCGCTGCCAACTGCCATACTGCAGGGAACTTCATTGATTCTGTGATTTGCAAATTCCTCCCTGAGTCTTGTGGCAATAACTTTCGCCTCTTCCAGTCCTGTTGCAGGAAGCAGTACACAGAACTCGTCTCCTCCGACACGTGCCGCTATATCTCCGCTACGACAGTTTTGGGCCAGAACTTCTCCTGCCTTTATAATAAGCGCATCCCCATAACTATGTCCAAAAGTATCATTCATCATTTTCAGCCCGTTCAGATCAATATAAATAATGCTGACAGGCATTTCTTCTTTTTCATCAATGTCCCGGAGTCTTTGCTCAAAACAGCCTCTGTTCAAAAGTCCTGTCATGGAATCGTGACAACTCAGAAATCTGATCCGTTCATCGCGTTTCTTCCGTTCCGTAATATCTACAAAGGATACCACCGAACCTATAATCTCCCCATTTCTTGACTGGGGAAGTACCTGATATGCAACATCAAAAAGCGACCCGTCTGCTTTTCGAAACGTATCACTGACAGAATGAACTTCCCTGATATCGCCATAGGCTGTTCCCGACATCTTCTGCTCCGGCTTAAATGTTCCGTTATCAAATGCCGTATGCGCAACCTGATAAATATTTTTACCAAGAAGATCTCTGTAATCAGAATAACCCAGCAAATTAAGACAGCTGTTATTGCAAAAAGTACAGTTTCCTTCCAGGTCAGTTCCGAATATTGCTTCTGCTGTGGAATTCAGAATTAAGAGCAGTCTTTCATTACTTTCATTCAGCTCCGCCGTTTTGGAGGCAACCGTTTCATTCAAATGTTCTACCGTCTGCTGCAAAGCATCCGCAACTTTGTTAAAGGCCTCGGAAATTCTTCCTATTTCATCATTTCGAACAACAGGAGCTCTCTGATCCAGTTCTCCTTCGGAAAATTTTTCTGCAGCATACAATAATTTATCAATCGGCTTTAATAATTTTCTGCCTACAACAGAAAAAACAATAACCGAAACAATCACAATCAGTATTACCAGAAATATCGTTATATAGATATTCTGCATCATAATCATGGAAAGTGGTTTCTCCGGAACCGCAGACAAAATAACCCAGTCCAGTCCCAGTTCCTGGTAATTCTGAACATGAATCGCAAGTCTGCCGTTTGCACCTTTTGCAGAAAGTTCTTTTATTCCCGCATCACAATATGCACGATATGCCTCATCAAAAGCTGCATTATTTAATGTATCGAGACTTTTTCGAATCAGTTTGCCATCATCTGAAAGCGCATAATTTGCAATGCCGACTGAATTCGCAATCAGATTTCCACTGCTTTTTTCTACAATAGCGACGGACCCGCCATAATTCCTGACAATCTCTGAAAGAGTATCGCTGATATCCGGCAATAAAAGACGTGAAGCCAGCACACCTTTTAATGTCCCATTTTCTGTGTAAATCGGATAGACAGCCGATATTGCCATTTCATTCAACAAAGAACATTTATATACAGGAGAAAAAACAGCTGTTTTAGCAATCTCTGCCGAATGATACCAGTCACTCATACGCGGATCCGTTTTACCCGTACTCTCTTTGTATAACCCTGTAGTCATATCATCATTAACAGGAAAATATCTTGTCTCTCTGTTGGTTTCCTCCAGATTTTTAATCATTTCAATCATTCCGTCTTTATTATAAATTGCTCCGTAATAATCCCCATCGGCCGTACAATAACTGAAACTGTATATATCCTCTTTATAGGCAGACAGCACATCAACAAAAAAGCTGTTTCTCTCCTTTTCATCGGACAGATTAACCATTCCGTCCTGCAACATTCTGTACATTAATACTCAGTGGTGCATGGATATAGGAATCAATTTTTTCATTTGTCCTGTAATTTAATGTTCCTGCCAGTTCATTGGTAGCCCGCCTGACAGAAATATACCAGTTCGTGAACACCGGGTATCCGATTGCAATTGCCATAATCAGGATCAATGTGATAAACGTTACTGTAAATATTCTGCCAATGGAGCGGGGCCTGTAGTTTTCTTTCCGTTTCATGCTTCAGTTTCCTCTCATTTCAGTCTCATTACAGTTCACGTTCTGTTCCTGAATAATGACCGTTTGCACATCTATTCCACAATGTCATATTCCCGTCTGCCATAAAAATGTCTCTCCCCCGGAATTTCCTATTTTAATTATACAAAAACCGACGGACAAATGACAGTCCGTCGGCATCCAAATTTCACAATATTAATTTACTTTTTTCTGATCACTTCATCCGGCTTATTTTTCGCATCAATAATCCATGTCTGTTGCAATACCACGACAGCATTTTACATTTACTCTTTTTAAAACGTGCCTCGGCATTTCCTTCCGGATATAATTTGACCATTTGTATTCCATTATCCGATATTGCAGCAATAAAGGAAATATAATGTTCCTTGGTCATTTCATGCTGCAGTGATACAAAATATTCGTCTTCAACCGGTTCCACTCTGATTTCATGCATCTCATCCGCAGGTTCCGCTTCCAATGGCGGCAACGTAATGCCACAACAACTGATCACGGTTTCCCCTGTTGCCGAAATGATGTTTCCACAAATCGGGCAGACATAAAACTTTACCCGAAGCATATTAAATGCCCTGTTTGTATTTGATATGCTGTCTCCGGACAACAGTTCAATCGCAGAAATACCAAGTGCCTCCGACAGCTGTTCAATCAAAGTGATATCCGGGTATCCTTTTCCCGTTTCCCATTTTGAAACCGCTTTATCACTTACCTGCAGTTTTTCTGCCAGTTCCAGCTGCGTCATTCCTGCTTTTTCGCGCAGCTTTTTTATCATTGCACCTGTAACATACTGATTCATTTTTCTTAACTCCTTTCCGATATCAGGATATCAGAAGTTTACATTTCTGTTTACCTACGGATAGTAGAGTTACAAAAAGATTGTTTATCAGTTTATCTTTCTGATCACACGGCAGGGATTTCCGACTGCAACACAATTAGAAGGGATATCCCTCGTTACAACACTCCCTGCACCAATTACACTCCCGTCTCCAATACTGACGCCCGGCAAAATAATAACACCGCCGCCGATCCAGCATCCATTCCCAATGGAAACAGGCAGCGCATATGTCCTGCAGAAATATTCTCCGCTTTCAGGTGTCCAATCCGGCGTCAGACGTTCTGCAAGTTCAACCGGATGTGTTGCCGTGTAAATCTGAACATTGGAAGCAATCAGAACATTATTTCCGATCGTTATTTTATTGCAGTCTACAAACGTACAATTCATATTGATCGAAACATTATTTCCAATATGAATATTGCAACCGTAGTCACAGATAAAAGGAGTTGCAATCGATACATTGCTTCCTGTGTCCCCAAGCATTTTATGCAGAATTTCATTTTTCTGCACCTTCTGGTCATAAGCTAATCCATTGTATGCTGCCAGTAAATCTCTCGCAATCTTTTTATAATTCAAAAAAATTGCATCATGGCAGTTATACTGTTCTCCATTCATACATTTTTCCAGTTCTGTCATAGCAATACCTTCCAATCTTTTTCCTGCAAGTCTAAAAAAAATTCTGTTTTTGTTCAAGTAACAGGGTGTTTTTCATTTCAGATTCTTCTGGCAAGCGCTTCCATCAGAAACAGAACCGGAACCTGTGAAGTTGCATTGTATCCGCCATTGACCAGCCGGATTCCTGTATAATAGGATATATTCCAGTCGGACATTCTGGAAATGGTTGATCCTGGCTGATTTGTAATGCTTAGTATCTTGCTGTTTCCGGCCTGAAATTTTTCCACAAATTTTATTATTTCTTTTGTTTCACCTGTGACAGACAGTACGATCAACACTGTTTTCTGCTGCACAATTTCAGATATCGGATAGTATGGATCTTCCAATCCGATTGAAAATTTCCCCAGATTTGAAAAGTATCTTGCCCCGTATCTTGCCAACGTTCCAGAAGATCCAAGTCCTACAAACACCACAGTTTCCGCACTTCGTATGATATCCGCACCCTCGCTGATCTTTGCTTCAAAAGCGCCCGTGTTGGTTCCCTGAAAATAGCGAAGCAGCTCCTGCAGATCACTCTTTGGTTCAAGACAGGATTCTGCTTCTGCTGTATTTTTGATCTTTGCTTTAAATTCAGAATAATTATTACAGTCAATCTTATTGCAAAACCTTAAGATTGTCGATGTGGATACTTCCAGTTCTCCTGCAAGCTCGCGGATGGTCATAAATGGAATTTTATCACTGTTTGCAATTATGTATTTACAAATAGCCATTTCCGTGTCATTTAATTTTTGAATATTATCATAGGAAAACACGATTATAATCCTCCATACCGGATAAATTTATATATTGTATTATAACCTGTATTTTTGCTCTGACCAATGCCTGGAGGATACTTTTTATACTGTAATCCTTCTGTAACCATTTTGATTTGTGATTTGATTTTACGTTAATATATTAACACTCAGATGCGCAACACTTATTGCAACGAAATTCCGGATGCAGTAAAATAATAAATAGATTCTGAACAAAAAATAACGATTATGGGGGAACGTAATAATGTCAGAAAAATATCGATTGGTTACCCGGAGTGATTTTGACGGACTCGTATGTGCAATGATTCTGAAAGAAAAAGGAATGCTCGAAAGCATTAAATTTGTACATCCAAAAGACATGCAGGATGGAAAAATTCCTGTGACAGATCATGATATTACCACCAACCTTCCGTTTGTTCCGGGTGTCCATCTTGCTTTTGACCATCACTCAAGTGAATCTGAAGCAGGGATTTCTGATCCGTCCTATATCATTGATCCGCAGGCACCCAGTGCTGCACATGTCGTATACCGTTACTTTGGTGGATCCGAAGATCTTCCCGGAATAACAGCAGAAATCATGCAGGCTGTTGACAAGTGTGATTCTGCGCAGTTCAGCATGGAAGATATTCTGCATCCGCAGGGATGGACTCTGATGGGCTTTCTTATGGACGCACGTACCGGACTTGGACGATTCCATAATTTCAGAATATCCAATTATGATCTTATGATGGAACTGATTGATTATTGTCTTGATCACACGGTGGATGAGGTATTACAGCTTCCTGATGTAAAAGAACGTGTTGATCTGTATTTTTCCCAACAGGAACAGTTTCAGAAACAGTTGCAAAGAGTACATTATATGGATGGAAAAGTCGTTGTTATTCCATTAAAGAACGAAGAAGTAATATATACCGGAAATCGCTTTCTGATCTATGCGCTTTATCCGGAAGCAGAAATTTCCGTACATGAAATGTGGGGTTTTCAGAAACAGAACACTGCTGTTACAATCGGAAAATCAATTGTAAACCGTTCCTCGCAGTTCGACATCGGTGAACTGTGCCACAGGTATGGCGGTGGTGGTCATCACAATGCCGGAACCTGTCAATTGCCTAATGATACCGTAGATGAATTGTTGCCAAAGATACTCGATGAGTTGAATGGCCGATAAACAGGAGGTACTGAAGTATGCTGGAAAAAGTTGATCTGAAATACAGAATGTCCAAGGAAGAGTACAAAAGCAAAATCGGCGCACTGAAAGATTCTCTGGCAGCATGTGACGGTCCCTTAAAAAGCGCAGGGCTTCCCGTCATTATCCTGTTCGAAGGTTGGGAAGCTGCCGGAAAAGGCAGTATCATTTCAAAACTGATCCTGAACTTTGATCCGCGCTGGTTTACGATGGTCAATACACAGCCCCCAACTGCTCCGGAACTGCGGGAACCAGTCATGTGGCGTCACTGGCTGACGATTCCGTCTGCAGGTCGTATGTCCATCATGGACCGTTCCTGGTATCAGGAAGTCAGCAATCTACGGATTGAGAATAAGGTGGATGAGCTTACCAATATCCGCCATATGACTGAAATTATTAATTTTGAACGCAGTCTTACGGATAATGGTTACCTGATCATCAAATTTTTCATCCATATCAGTCAGAAAGAACAGCAGAAACGGATGGAAAAGCTGCGGGCGCATAAAAGCACCAGTTGGCGGGTCAATGAAAATGACGAAAAAAGCTGTCGTCAATATGATAAATATTACGATGTCTATAAACAGATGCTGGAATATACCAATACACCAAATGCACCCTGGCATGCTGTTTCCGGTATGGATGAGAAAACCTGTTGTTATCAGGTATTCTCTATCGTAAACGACACCATGCAAACCGCACTGAAGCTGAAAGCCGAGCGGGATGAGGCCGCAAAACGGCAGTCTGCCATTATCATGCCGGGGCAGTATAATTTTGTCCCTATGCCAAAACTATCCAATGTGGACCTGAGTCAGACTCTTACTGATGAAGAATATGCAAAAGCACTGAAAAGGAACAGAAAAAACTATCTAACCTGCATAACAAACTGTATCTGCGAAAGATTCCCGTGATCATTGCTTATGAAGGTTGGGACGCTGCCGGAAAGGGCGGCAACATCAAGCGTGTATCCGAAGCACTTGATCCACGCGGCTACGAAGTTATGCCAATCGCTTCTCCTACTCCGGATGAAAAGCAGCGGCATTTCCTGTGGCGCTTCTGGAAACGCCTGCCCAAAGATGGTCATGTTGCGATCTTTGATCGTACCTGGTACGGGCGTGTGATGGTGGAACGCATTGAAGGTTTCTGTTCTGCCGGTGACTGGCAGCGAGCTTATGGCGAAATCAATGATTTTGAACGTCAGCTTTACGACTGGGGTGCTATTATCATCAAGTTCTGGATTCATATCAGTAATGATGAACAGCTCCGCCGTTTCGAAGAACGTCAGAAGGATCCCTCCAAACAATGGAAGATCACAGAAGAAGACTGGCGAAACCGTGAGAAATGGCCACAGTATGAAGAGGCAGTAGATGATATGCTGCAATATACCTCTACCAGTTTTGCACCCTGGAATATTATTGAAGGCAATGATAAAAAATATGCACGGATCAAGTCGCTGAAGATCATTAATCAAGCGATTGAAGACCGACTTGCCGAAACGAAAAAAAGACAACGATAGAAAGCACACTTTCTGCACAATGGCTCATGATTCTGCTTATGCATACAAAATGTAAGGTCCCGCAGATAAATTCAATATCTGCGGGATCTTTTTTTCTGCAAAATAATCAGGACAGCATATAACGAAATCCATCTTCCGTTGGAATATATCGTACCGGAATCTGATTGCCTGCCAGTTCTGCGATCCACTCTGCAGCATATTTCATACCGGCTTCTTCCATATTGAAATGACCGACATTATAGCAGGCTCTTATTTTTCCGAATGTGATACTGTCACGAATATATGATAACGTAGTCCACTCGATAATCTCTCCCGGAATAATAGCCTGTACCCCCTCTTCCATCAATCTGATAACATCCATTCCATAATCGTGATAGGTTCCGTCCGCTTCTGTATGATCCTTATAAAAACTATCCGGATAGATATGCCCGACAATTGCAACCCTTTCTATCTGATCTGCTGCCGCTCCAATATAACGAAGACCATGCAGATTCATACAGGATATCAGGTGTCTTCCCAGTTCTTCCACCGTCATCCGTGGGATATCAAACAGGTATCCCGGGCCATTCTCTTCCTGCCTCATATATTTTTCCCAGCCAAGCTGGCGGACCACCCCTGTAAAAATCCCATCCGGCCGGTGTGCATGAATATGGTCATGATCCCGCCACACAGTAATATGATTCTCTGTCAGCAGCTTCTGCTTTTCTTTACAGGTTTCATTTTCAAAATCACCTCTCCAGTCCGCAAAATCAGGTGTCTGATAAAAAATCGGTTCATGTGTGATGATCAGATTACAATTCTCTTTTATTGCACTGCGTATCACATCTACCGTTGGAACCAGCGCCGTTGCTATCCCGGTACACTCTTCCTGCGGGTCCCCTGTTTTATAGCCATCACAGCCCTGATAATCTGGAATCAACGGATGATATTGCAGTATTTTATCAATTACTTCCTGATTTTTCATACTTTTTCTTCCTGTGTCATCCAGCAAATTGCGGGTTCCAGATACTGATTCCAGAATTTCCAGTCATGTATGCCCTGGCTTTCATGGTAATCGACCATGATCTTATTTTGTATCAGAAAATCCCTGAATTCCCTGTTCTCTTTTAAAAGAAAATCCTCTGTTCCACATGCCATATATATATCCGGTATTCTGCTACCACTTTGCATATGCTTTTTAATCAAAAACTCCGGATCATTTTCAGAATGTTTCAGCTGCTCCAGATTACCGAAACATCTTTCATAATAATCGTAATCCAGCATCAGCGCAGGATCCTGCATTTCCGGTTTCAGACCTGCAATCTGATTTACGATCAGTGCAGAAGACAACGCAAAGATCTTTCCAAAGACTTCCGGATATTTCAGTCCTGTATGTATTGCACCAAATCCGCCCATGGACAGGCCTCCAATATAGGTATTTTCAGGTCCGAAATCCATGCAGAAAGTTTTCCGCAGATATTCCGGAATTTCTTTCGCAATCAGATCCTCATATGCCATATCCGCACCTTTTCCATTCAGATAGAAACTGTTATCTCCCGATGGCATGACAACCATCAGATTATATGTAATCGCAAGTTCCTGTACCCTGCTCCCTGTGATCCAGTCCATCGATGCCCCTGAAAAGCCGTGCAACAAAATCAGCAGTCCCATTGGTCTTTCATATGCCTTATTTCCTTCCCGCATCACAGGGAGCAGATCATTCGGAATGATCACTTTCATATTTGTAATACGCATTACCGACTTTGAATAGAAATCAATACTCAGATGTGCCATAATCAACAATCTCCTTTTTCCTCTGTCCGCTATAATCCCAGTTTATTTATCAGCGTCTCTGCCATAATCTTTCCGCCCAGAACACCCGGATGAAGCCCATCCCCGATATGCAATTTGCTGCACATGTATTCCGGTCTGTTTGGGTCTTCCACCACTGTTGCAAAATCAATAAAATCATCTGCCTCTGTCTGCTTTCTTACCCATTGATTGTATTTTTTTCTTTCAATCTCTGCTTCTGAAAAAATATCATTTAATGCATCATTTCGAAACGGCATGATTGTTCCGATATAGATTCTGCTGCCGTGTTCATGCGCAGCATGACACAAAATCTCAACACTTTTCTGCAGTTGCTCTGCGCTGACAATTTCATTCGCATGGTTGAACTGATATGGATGCATCAGATCATTGATTCCTTCCAGAAATAAAATATCATTCGGATGATCATATTTGAAAAGATCCGCTTCAAAACGACTTTCTCCCGCTATTCCAAAACAGTGTCCATTTCCCGGCATTTCCTCTATCCATGTTGCATCATGGAGCAGTCTGTTTCCGCCAATTCCTCTGTTGAGGACTGTCAACCTACCCTGATACTTTTCATACATCTGCAGCATAAACGAATCTGAAAAATAAGACATATGCGTGATCGAATCTCCAAACATTGCAAATGCTCTGACTGCACAGGAAGTATCTATTTCAATCTGTGAAATTCCCACCATCACATTTGCTTTATTCGCATCCAGATCCAGAAACGGAAACTGTTCCGTACATGCTGCTCCTGTAAATTCAGAATCCTGTGTCGCATCTGTTTTCTGCGTATAAACAGTATGCCAGCTCTGCGCCGCCCATGTCTGACAAACGGATGAAACATCTGTTTTTTCCGCAATATAAACCGACAGCACAATATCTGTCCCTGCAGCAATATTCCACGCTATCGCATCGCTGTATCGTTCTTCTCCCGGATATAAAGTAACACATTCTTTTTTGTCACTTGTTATGTCGGTTATCTGTGTAATACAGTTATCCGCAAAACGGCCCACTGTTACATGATTCAGTGTCAACGGCGTTTTCCCGTATTTATTGGAAAAAAGAATTCGAATATGTTTTCCTGAAAGATTATTTTTTATGATTGTTCTTTGTGTAACATTTTCAAGCTCTCCGATTGAGATTCCAAAATCAATCAGGAGATATCCCCAGGCCGGCAGCCAGTGCATAACACATTTCCTCCTTCTCATAAGTACCCGAACGGTTCTCCTGCGTCAATGAACAGAACCGGTATATCTGCTGTTATATCTTTAAGCCATTCTCCCAGATATTCCATTCCTGCTTCTTCGCTTCTCTCATGCCCCAGAACAAGCATTGCTTTATTCATACCAAGTGCCGCAGCATCTCTGACATATGCACTTAATGTCCACTCCGTAATATCACCGCATATTGCCAGATCCAATTGATTGTCTTTCATCAGCTTCATCGGCATTTCTTCGGTTCCTAGTCCCAGACTTCCTCCTCCGACCAATACACCGACACGTTTGATTTTCATCTGCGCATTCCCGACGATCTGAATCACATCCATTCCGAAACGTTCCTTGAAAAAATCTGCAAGCTGTGCAAGCGTTATCTCGGGTATCTCATAACAGCAGCCAAAGTGTTCCATCCCCGGAGCATTTGGAATATGGTACCCGCCCCATCCGGTTTTTATATCAAATCCTCTGTAGATGCCATCCCCGTCTTTTTCCATATGCATATGATCATGGAATCTCCAGATTGCAATTTTATTTTTTTCAATCAGTTCCTTCTTTTTGAGATAAACCTGGTCATTCCTGACCCAGTTTGTATCATCCATTCCCGTAAACCATGTCGGTTCATGTGTAATGATAAAATTGACACCCATTTCGGCCGCTTTTTCAATTACTTCTACCGTAGCCATAAAAGTAGTCGCAATTTTACTGACCTCCTGATCCGGGTCTCCTGTCATCAGATGATCGCAGGTTTTATCGTATTGAATCGGTTCCAACTCTGTTTTTTTGATTATTCCGTTGATGATTTCCTGAACTGTCACTTTCTACCTCCTGCAAATCCGATCACTTTGCCGCAACATGGATTCTGCATTCTTAACTTTACCCTTTCACAGCTCCTACTACCACACCTTTAACCAGATATTTCTGAATAAAAGGATAAATGATCATAACCGGCAGAATTCCGATTACTGCCATTGCCATCCGGATCGACGCTCCCGGAAGTTCCACCGCCCCTGTACCAAGCAAAGATGCATTGGAATTGGAACGAAGTGCTTCGATATTATTCATGATCTTCATCAGCAGCTGCTGAATACTGTACAATTTCTCATTGCTGATATAATACAAACCGTTTGTCCAGTCATTCCAGTAGCTGATTCCGGTAAACAGGCTGATCGTTGCTACCGTTGGTACTGCAAGCGGCATAATGATCTTTCTGAAAATTTCAAATTCTGTCGCACCGTCAATCTGCGCTGCTTCAATCAGTGCATCCGGAATGTTGTTGGTAAAATAATTTTTTACCAGAATAACATTGAACGCATTTACAAGATAATTCGGAATAATCAGCGCCCAGATCGTATCTTTTATATGGAAAATTCTGGTCCATATGATGTAGGATGGTACGATTCCACCATTAAACAACATGGTGAAAAATACAAAAAAGGCAAGAATATTTCTATATTTGAAGGTCTTTCTGGACATCGGATATGCCAGCATTGTTGTTAGAAGGACACTTCCCGCTGTCCCAAAAAAAGTCACAAAAATGGATACCGCATAGGATCTTGTAATCATGACCCCCTGCTTCACCATATAAAAATAGGAATCAAGGCTCCACTCCTTCGGGAAATAGGAATATCCATTTTGAATTAACGAATTTTCCGACGAAAATGATGCAATTACAATTAATAAAATCGGCAGAAGCGTTATCACAACAAGAACTGTCAGTATCACAGTTGCAACCCTTCCAAATGTTTTGCTCTCAATCATGACCGTCCCCCCTAAAATAGTGCATTGTCTGAATCTACTTTACGTACCGCATAGTTAGCCAGTAAAACCAGTATAAATCCGACAACTGACTGATAAAATCCTGCCGCCGCCGACATGCCGACACTACTGCGCTCCATCAATCCGCGGTATACATAGGTGTCGATCGTCTGTGTTACATTGAACAATGCTCCTGAATTTTGCGGTACCTGGTAGAATAATCCAAAGTCCGAATAGAAAATTCTGCCGACCGCCATCAGAACCAACATAACAACTGTCGGTTTCAAAAGCGGAAGTGTAATGGAAAAAATCTGTTTTCGCTTTGAAGCACCATCAATAGCCGCAGCTTCATATAACGATTTATCAATTCCAGATATACTGGCCATGTATACGATTGACTGATATCCCATATTTTTCCATAAAAAGACGAGGATCAGAATACCCGGCCATGCAGATGCATTGTTGTACCAGGATACCGGATCCTTTCCCATCGCTTTCAGAATCGTATTATTAATGAAACCTGTATCCGCATTCAGAAATGCATATGCGATAAAAGCAATCACTACCCACGAAAGAAGGTTCGGTAAAAGAAGTGCTCCCTGAAAAAATTTTACACGCGCTTTTTCTCCCAGTTCACACATGAAGATTGCAATTATGATTGAAATCACCGTTCCGATTATAATAAAGGCAATGTTGTATAAAATTGTATTCCTGGTCATGATCAACGCATCTTTCGTTTGAAAGAGAAATCTGAAGTTTTCGATTCCACACCAGTCACTTCCGAATACCCCTTTCATAAAGCTATAATCCTTAAATGCAAGAAATATGCCAAACATCGGAATGTAATTATTGATGATCAGATACGCAATTCCCGGAAGTGCAATCAGTAAAAGCGGAATGTTTGAATTTTTCTTTTGTTTTTTTACTTTTGTTATCATCTCAGTTCCTTTCAAAACACGCTTTTCTCAAAAGACGGGTAATGGCATTCTCTGTCATTACCCGCAGATTCATTTTATTTTACTGACTTCCAACTATCCAGCTGTTCCTGCTTTGCTTTCAGAATGTCCTGATACCCTGCATCATTTAAAGCCTGTACGAACTTTGTTATTTCCGTATCCGGATCAAGACTTCCGCAGATCAATCCCGGGAGATACTGAGAAATAACATTATCTACTGCTGTATATTGTGTTTTCAGATTGCCTGCATCAAATGTAAATCCCATCGCAGGAGAAGTCTTTGCGCTCTTATTCTGTTCCAGTTCCCATGCAACCGAATTCGGATCTGTTCCTTCCATCGGATACATTTTGAAATAGTTTCCAAGTGTCCCGCAGCTAAGCTGTGCCGTATACGGAACCGTGGATGCATCCTGTCCTTCCGGATAAGAAACCGTTCCATCGTCATTTTTCACATAATCTCTTCCCTCAACGCCATAGATCAGAAGATTAATAATGTTCTCATCTGTATAGGTCAGGTTCAAAAACTTCAGTGCCGCTTCCGGTGCTTTTGAGGTTGAGGCCACCATCCAACTGACTGCGTTGATATCACTTGTTGAAAGATATGCGTCTTCGATGATCTTTGCCCCGATTTGATTCTTCCCACATTGTGCCTGCAGACTTGCTGCCGTATCTTTTTCAGGGTAGCTGTATCCTGCTATATAACAGAAATAGTTTCCGGATGACATCAGTTCTGCCGCTGCACTGGTCGTTGTTGCCGCATCCTTCATAACAAGTCCTTCGTTATACCAGTTTCTGACCAGCTCACAACGTTTCTTGAACAAGTCTGAGGAATACAGATCCTGTACAGTAGTATCGTCTCCGATCAGAACACCTGTCGGCTTATATCTGTCATCTGTCAGGAAATCAACATTTCCGTAATTCGTTGAAATACCGATCTCGCCAGTCTGAACCGGCGCAAGCGGTGTCATGTTAGGTTCCGCTTTCTTTACCTGCTCCAGAACTGCTGTCATATCATCAATTGATTTCACCTTGGACATGTCAATTCCAAGCTTATCTGCAATGTCCTGTCTGTATACGACCATCGGCGTAATGGCAATTGGTTTATACGTCGGAATTCCGTATATTTTACCATTTTTCGAACATGCCTGAAGCCATACATCTCCGATCAGTGCCTTTGTATCTGCCGCATCCTTATCCAGAATATCGGTCAGATCATATGCCATATCCGTTGAGATGCAGCTATTGTAGTTTCCCAGGGATTCAAAAATATCAATCTGTTCTCCGCCCTGCAATGCAAGTGCAACCTTACTCGAATAATCTGTGATACCGATCGGCATCAGTGTTACTTCCACCCTGATCTTATCTCTCGTAATTTTGTTAATTGCCTCTTCCACACTGTCCAGATCTTCTGCAGACGGTATATTATTGAATGTACTGTATGCATATACGATTTTGTCATAAGATCCGCCTGCCTTACTGGCTGCTGCCGAAGATGCGGCATCTGTACTACCTGCACTCCCACATGCCGTAAGTCCTGCTGCCATAGCTGCTGCCATACACAGTGACAGCATTTTCTTTCCGTTTTTCATAAACAAACCCTCCTTTGATACTAAAAGTTTATCAAAGCAAATTTGTTATTTCTTTAAAAAAAAGAACAAAAACTTTCAAAAAAAGGAGAACAGTTCTTTCTGCTCTCCTTTGCTGAAAAATTATTTTTTACGATACTGATTCGGTGAAACACCCGTATATTTCTTGAACATTGTTGAAAAATAGGTGAAATTCTCAAACCCTACACGTTCTGCCGCATCACTTACATGCATCCCCTTTTCCAGTAGGATCTTCGCTTCATTTATACGATATTCTCCGATATAATCCTTTATTCCTCTTCCGGTTTTCTTTTTGTACATTTTGGACAGATAGTCAGGCGCCAGAAATAATTCTGCTGCAATTTCTTCTTTTCCGATGGCTTCACTGTAATGCTCTCTGATATATCTGTTAACCTTTTCTATGACAGAATCTGCATTCAGAACTTCCTTTTCATACGCAAAAACTTTATCCCAGAGATATCCACTCCAGCGAATCATGTCCGTTACAGATTGTGATGCCTTTTGTGTCATAACATTTAGTGCATCATCTTCAGCCAGAAGCCCCGATACCGGCATATTTCTTTTCCCAAGATAAGTGTATACCGCCTGCAGAATCTCCTGCTTTTCCTGCATCAGGATCTGGTCACTCAACAGATTTTCACGAAGCCTGTCCCCAAGCTGCTTTTTTAAATAAGCCAGAAATTCCATTTTCTGTTTTTGCAGCAGCATTTCTTGCAAAATCCCAAAATTCAGCAACGATTTATCCTGCAGTGTACTGTCGGAAATTGCCTCCTCCTGTGTAAAGCTTGCTCCGTAAAACCCCACATTGCTCTGAATCAAATCCAGATCATGCCGATATGTCTCATACAATTCCCATATATTGCATGCATTTCCAATACAACAGGTAATATCTGCCTGAAATACCATTTTAAAGCTTTGAATCAACTGCCGTGCCCGTTCTCTGTAATCCAGCTGTTCTCGGCAAACAGTGACCAGTACATAAAAACTGCTGTAGTCATAACACAGAACCGTTCTGTTCTCAGGATTCCCGCACAAAATTTCGGAATGTATATTTTCCATGATAAACATCAGAAGATCCTGATTCATTTTCACTTTATCTTTCTCAATGTTGGTAACTCTTGATACAATGATCCTGTAAATCTGATTTGCTGCGATTGGAAGCTTTTGCCTGGAGATTTCCTCTCTGATCCCAACTTCATCCTGTGATGCATACCCAAGGAATATCCTGTTCCAAAATGCGATTTCCAACTGCCTCTGGTTATTTTTGACCCATTTGCCGTATTCGCTGTTTTCCTTTAATATTTCCTCTTCCTGTACTTTTAAAACAATCTTTTTGAGCGCTGCTTCCATCACTTCCACATTAAAAGGTTTCAGCAGATATTCGGATGCACGCAGTCTGACTGCTGTGGTCGCATAATCAAACCGTTCATGACAGGTCAGCAGCAGAAACTCACCTTCCATATTCTGCTCTCTGAACCATTCCAGCAGATCCAGTCCGCTCCCCTGTGGCATCTCTATATCGCTGACAATGATCTGAATCTGATTTTCAATAAGAACTGCTTTTGCACTTCCAATGTTATATGCCGTGAAGACATTGGAAATACCAAGTTTATCCCAGGAAACCTTATCCCTGATCATCTCAACGGTCGCCATATCGTCATCAATTATCAAAATCTGCAATTTATCATCCATTTAATCTATCCTGTTCTGCAGCCTATCCTGCTGAACCTCCTGCACTGCCTTTGCCGGAATATAAAAAACATTCACACAGCCGTGCGGTTCAATATTTGCAATCCGGAAAAGATTTTTTCTCTCATACATCAGTTCCATAATCCTGCACACACTCCAGAGACCGACCCGTGATCCCTTTTCGGAAATTCCTTCTCCTGCACTGAATTTCTCGATTATTTCAGGCGGGTAGCCTTTTCCATCATCCTCGATCTGCAGGCACAGCAGTTCTTCTCCCTGCATTACGACCTTTGTTGCCTTGATCAGGATCATCAGCATGGAATCAATTGAGACCGCGTATTTATATTCATTTTCAATGATCGTATGAATGATCATCTGTGGAACATTCCATTCCTCTGTCCCGCTTTCCAGTTCAACGGAATAAAACACACATCCCGGATATTTCAACTCCTGCATTTCAAAATAACTTTCTGCATGCTGTATTTCTTCCTTCAGCGGTACCGTATGCAGTCCTGATTTAAAAATGTATCTTATATTTTTGGATAATGCATCAATATACTTCTCTATTTCCCGGCTCTTCCCCTGCGTACTCAGACTTGCTATGGTAGTCAGTGCATTGAGAAAGAAATGTGGCCGGATCTGTAGCCTTACACATTTCAGTTCTGTTTCCTGTAATACGATCTGCTTCTCATAACTTGCGATCCGAAGTCCTACAATTTCATTCATCAATTTATTAAAGGTGTCCTTAAACATGGTAAATTCCATATTTCCATAATTTTCTTCAATCCGGAGTTCATAATTTCCTCCCTGCATTCTGACCATACAGCTTTCCATATGATGCATCGGATGAATGATCTCTTTTCTGATTATCCTGATTAAAATAAATGTTGATATAATGGATATTACAATGATCCCGATCATCAGAATCATATTCAGTTTGATCTGGCTGAATATGTTACTCATATTAACATAAGAATATAATGCCATATTCCCTTCTGCAAGCGAGAACTTCTGCCTCAAAACTCTTCCTGATACCGTATCTGTCAGAAACTCGCCTTTTTGCTGCTGCCGCATGTCTGCTCCGTATGTTCCCCATACCCGCTTTTTCTCATCCGTCAAAAAAATAGAAACTCCATTAAAATCACTGTCGGCCGATAATTTCATAAAGTTATCCACAAGTGAAAAAATCCCCACTGCTCTTCCCTGCCATACAAACATTCTGTATACATAGAAGCTTTGCCCGATCTGCCCCACTTTCCATTCTGACTGAACCTTTTCATTTTGTGCATACTCCAATGTGAATTTTCGAAGTGCATTCTTCTGATTCAAATTAATAGATGTACTTTTTTCATCCAGTACCGTTCCAAATTTACTCTCAGCAATTACAACTGCATCTTCATATTTCTGATAGGATATTGATTCATCAATAATCTTCTTGAGTTGATTGCGGCATAATAACGTTCCGATTCCTTGCTGCTTTGCAGCATGTCGTAATCCGAATTTTCATATATCAGACCTGACAGCAATATATCCGCATTATCCAGTTTATTGTTTAATTCTCTTCCGTATATCTGCAATAGATTATCTGACGCAGATGTCAGATTGTCCATCGCTGTATGGTAGGAAAACAGTATAAACAGCAACAAGACCGCCACCAGTAAAATCATCTGAAACGTCATCATCCGCACAATCTTTAAAATAAAGGATTTGGGAAGCTTCTTCATTCTGTCTCCGTTCGTCACATTTAGATATTCCAACTCAGGTTACACTCTCTTTCAGTGTACTCCGGAACACGCTGCTCCTGCCACACAAACCTGAACAGTTTATATATTTTCAATCAAAAACAGTGCTCAGCAATCTGCCGGGCACTGCACAGGTATCGTCAATACAAATTCACTTCCCACTCCCTGATCAGAATGAACTGCAATCGTACCGCCCATCTGTTCCACATTTTCTTTTACAACATACAATCCCAGTCCGTCTCCTGCAACTTCTTCTGCATTTTTCCCCCTGTAATAGGCTTCGAACAGGCGCGGAATATCTTCTTTGGCTATTCCGGTTCCCGAATCACGGATATGAATGGACACTTCTGAATCATCCGTCCATTCATAAGCAACTGTAACATTGCCATATGGCTGCGTAAACTTATATGCATTGGCAAGCAGATTGTATATACTCTGACTGAGTTTATACTTATCTGCAGTAATAACTGCTTTGCCGGAATTTTTCATTTTCAGATCAATTTTTTTCTTATCATATGCAACTTTCATTCCGTTTATAATCTGCTGCAGCAGCGTATGCAGATCAAACTCCTCAGCCTTTACCTCCTGCAGTGGTCTGTCAGCATCAAGCAGCATACTCATGTTGGAAATAATAGCAGAAAGATCATCAATCTGTGTCTGGCATACTTTGATTTCCTCTCCGGACATCGTGATGATTCCGTCTCCCAATCCTTCCAGATGCATTCTCAGAATACTGAGTGGTGTCCTTGTCTGATGAACAAACTCATCAATCACACGTTTCCTGCCTTTTTGCCTGATTCTCAACTGATTTTGAAGTTCTTCCAGCCTGGTTTGTATGATTCTGATCTCTCTGACCCGTGAAGGTTCATAATGAGGTCGTTCTCCCATATCGATTTGCATTGCAAGCGTACTCGTGTCAGTCAGATCCCTGCCAAGTTTCTTACTGACAAATATTCCGATCAGACTCAGTACGGACAGCACGATCAGAAAAGAAAGCAGACTGTTGCGAATCAGGGCATACCGGAATCTGGTCGCTACCACTGACTGATTGAGAGAACTGTACCTTGTAATATGAAGCACTCCGGTAACTGCGCCGCCGACAGAAATGTCATAACTATCCACTTCTTCCGAATTTGCATGCATCATTCTGCTCATCATCCCGTTCATCATGCCATAACCGGAACCGGATACATTTTGCGCACTTGCTATCAGCGCACCATTTGCATCGTACAATCTGATGCTGATAATCGGATCATCCAGATGAGACTCCAGCTGTACAGACAACTGCTGTCTGGTATAACTGTCATCCGACAATGCATTTACCGCAATCTGCTTAATCTGATTCACATGATAGTTATATGTCTCAGAATTGTAGGACAGAAAATATCGATTGGTCAGCGAATTCAAAATAAGTGAATTGATTGAGACAGCCAGCACCGCTGTTATTGTCAGGATAATGAGCCATTGCCTTCTGATCGTCAATTTTCATTACCTCCAAGCAAATAGCCTGCACCATATTTTGTCTGCAGAAATCTCGGTTTTTTCGGATCATCTTCCATTTTTTGCCGCAGTCTTTTGATGGTACTGTCTATCGTTCTGTCAAAGCCTTCATAATCATATCCATAAGCCTGACTGATTATCTGTTCTCTGGACAAAACCTGTCCCGGATTCCGAAACAGTATCTGAAGGAGTTTGAATTCAGTAGCGGTAATCGGAATTTCTGTCTCATCCTTATATAATTTCATACTTTCCGCATAAAGACGCAGATTTTCATATCGGTATACCATCTCATCGTTTTGATGATACGTCCTTTTGATCAGTGCATTCACTCTCCTGACAACTTCTTTTACACTAAAAGGCTTTACAACATAATCATCTGCTCCAATATCAAAACCTTTCAGTCTGTCAATTTCCTCTGCTCTTGCCGTCAACAGAATAACCGGAATTTCCGATGTCTTGCGTATCTCACGTAATACATCAAATCCATCAATTCCCGGCATCATAATATCAAGAAGGATGAGATGAATCCGATTGCTGCCAAACAGTTCCAATGCTTCCAGACCATTTTTTGCACAAACCGTCGCATATCCCTCACTTTCCAGATACTTTGCAACGATACTGCTAATTTCCTGCTGATCTTCAACAATGAGAACAGTATAGCGCATCTTCATCACCCCACCCTATGACACCTGAAATATCATAATCATTCAGTTTTTCATAATCAAACTCAGGTACGCAGTATCTTTTTCATTCTGCTGTACTCTTCTTCTGTAATCTCTCCTCTTGCAAAACGTTCATTCAGCAGACTTATGGCTTCACTGTTTTTTCCTGTTATACTGTCTGCTCTGTTTCTTCTGACCAGCATGATAATGAACGCTGCGATAATCGCAATTAGAATAATCATTCCGATCATCATCAGAAAACCACCGCCGCCCATATACCCCAGGCCACCTTCCAAGCAACGATTTAAACCGCCAATTCCTCTGTAATACATCATAATATTACCTCCTTATCATTTTATCATTTTTTTTCTTACGGTGTATACACCACTTTTTGATTTCAAATGTATTATCCACAAAAAATGTGGCACAAATATGACAAGCTTTTTTATATGAAAACGTGCACAGATATTCCTTTCAAAAATTTCTTTATCGCATTTTTTGCCTCAAGAAAAGACCTGGAAACAAAAGCACTATGGCTTCTGTCCCAGGTCTTCTCTGTTATTTTGTTCAAATTGATTGTATTTATATTTGAAAAGTTTTAAAGCATCTCATTTCTGTCAGATCACAAGCGAAGGTGCGGTATAAACACGTGTTGTAAGTTCATTGTCCAACAGATAAAGCCCCTTTGGATCACTTCCGAACAGATCATACCGTTTTACTATACTTTCCGTATTCTTCTCTTCTTCATTCTGCTCTCTGACGAACCAGTCAAGCAGCTGCATGGTACGGAAATCCTTATCTTCATAGGCTGCAGCATAAATGTTATTAATGGAAGCTGTAACCTTCTGTTCATGCTCAAACGCAGCAACTACCGGTTCTCTGAAATCAGTAAAGGACATATCCGGTGCTTTTATATCCCGCAGCAAAATATGCTCATTGTTATTCTGCAGATATTTCATAAACAACATGGCATGATCCCGTTCTTCCTGTGTCTGAACGGAAAACCAGTTGCCAAAACCATTCAGTTCCTGATCGACATAATAGTTCTGAATTGCAAGATAAAAATACGCAGAATACCACTCCATGTTGATTTGTCCATTGATCAGTTTTGTTATTCTTTCGTTCAACATAATATCGTGCCTCCTCTGAATTACTGTTTTTCGTGCTGACAGAATATCTTCATTCGCTTCATAAACATTATATCATTATAAAATCTGACATTAAACTAATAATTTTTCAGTTACACGCTTCCAGCCAGGCTTCCATTTTTGCTTCCAATACTGTCTCCGCATGTTTTCTTTTCTCTTCCAACAGCTCCCATTCCTCATTCTGTTCTTTATCCTACTTTGTTTTTCTCTTATTTTGGCAATTTCCTGTTCCAGTTCACCGATTTCTTTTTCCAGAAATGTACTTTGATTATTTCCACTTTTCTCCACAACAGCCGGATTTTCTTTTACTCTTAATGATTCTTCCTTTTTTTGCGGTTTTTCTTCAAAAACGACTGTCCTTTTCCGCTTCGCTTTTTCTTCCTGACAGTAATCATAATCACCTGCATAAGTAACTGCCTTTTTGTCTTCTATCTCTACAATTTTTGTTGCAATCCGGTTGATAAAATATCTGTCATGCGATACAAACAATATTGTTCCCTGAAATAGAAGCAGTGCTTCTTCCAGACTCTCTCTTGCAGTAATATCCAGATGATTGGTCGGTTCATCCAAAATCAGAAAATTCACTTCCTTCTGCATCAGTTTTGCCAATAATAATCTGCTTTTTTCGCCTCCCGACAAATTTCTCACCTTTTTAAAAACCTGCTCGTTTCGGAACAGATACTTTGCAAGCAGCTCCCGTGCCTTTCCCTCTTCCAGAAACAGATCCTCCCGAAAAGTATCCAATACGGTTTTGTCCTCATTCTGAAAAGTGACCTGCTGCGGCAAATAACCGATCTGAATACCTGCTCCGATTTTTACAGTTCCTGAATCCGCCTTTTCTTTTCCCAAAAGGATGTTTAAAAGAGTTGTTTTCCCGCATCCGTTTTTTCCTATCATTCCAACATGCTCCCTGAAATAGATATCCATACAGAAATCTGACAGAAGCTCTTTTCCGTCAAAGCACTTACTGATGTTCTCCATACATACTACATCCCTGCCGGATCTTTCATCATCATCAAAATCGATCAACAGGTTTTTCCCTGCCGGTTTCGGTCTTTCTACTTTGTCTATGCGGTCGAGTCTGTTCTGCATGGCCTGTGCTCTTTTGAACATACTTTCATTGTCAGCTCTGGCTGCCCAGTCACGCATCTGTTTGATCGCTCTTTCCATTTCCTTTATTTTTTTCTGCTGTTCTTTATATTCTGCAAGCTGTGCTTCTCTTCTTCTTTTCTTTTCTGCACTGTAATAGGAAAAATTACCGAGATACAATTCCGATTTTCCATTTTCGATCTCTATGATCTGATTGACCGTTTTATCCAGAAAATAACGGTCATGTGACACGATCAATACGGTTCCTTTATATGCTTTTATATATTCTTCAAGCCATTGCAGCATTCCCAGATCAAGATGGTTGGTCGGTTCATCCAGAATCAGAATATCCGGATTCTGCAGTAACACTTTAGCAAGTCCTACAAGTGTTTTTTCTCCCCCGCTTAACGTTTCAAATTTCTGTTTGAGAAAATCGGCTTCTATTTTCAAACCACTGCAGATTCGTGCCATTCTTTCCTGCGTCTGATAACCATCCAGACTTTCATATTCTTCGCATAACCTGTCATAACGAAGGAGTACTTTTTCCAGCTCGTTTCCGTCAAGCTTTTCCATGTCTGATTCCAGAATTTCTATCTGTGCTCTGATTGCCACCTGTTTTTCAAACGCCATCCATAACACATCGTTTACCGACACCAATTTTTCGTATCGGGGAAGCTGCTCCAGATAACCGACTGTCGCACCTTTTCGAACCGCAATTGAACCACCGTCACATTTTTCCTGTCCTGTGATCATTTTCAGCACCGTTGATTTTCCACAACCGTTCAGACCCGCAATAGCAATACAATCTCCTTCACTTGCCTCCATACTTACATTTTCCAGAATCAGATCTGTCCCATAATATTTCTTTAATTCATTACATGCTATCTGTATCATATTCATCTCCCTGCTCTGTCTACATTTACAGTTTATATTCTTAATTTTCTTTTCCTTTGTGCCCTTAACGCAAAAAAGACCTGTGTAAGTTTCCTTACACAGGTCTTTTCTGATAAACAGCAAAATCATGCTCTTTTCACGCTTATTTTCATAACATCCGAAAGAACACTCCATTTCATTGCAGTACATACTATCCACTACCGCCTGAAACAGATTATAGCTAAAAAAACCTGAGTAAGTTCTTTACTCAGGTTCAAAAATCTGATTTATGATATGGGCAAAGTTTGCTTACTACTTTTTTGATTATTCAATTTTGGGCAGACTCCTGGCGCAAAACTGAAATCAACATGCGTAATCCCTGATAGAGAGATTGGAAGACGGTCTAAAATTGTATTCTCAAAAAAGCACTGTTTCATCTCTTTGCCTCCATTTCTTTTACATTTATTTACAATGTATCATTTTGTCATTTTTTTCTCAATATACCTGTGGGTATAAAACCGCAATCTGCTCTGTCATGCTTCCTGTTTTCCTGCAGCATAGATAATGCCGGCAAAAGATATTCCTCCGATCAACCCCATAGAAATCAGATTCACGGAAACCGGAAATGAATAATCTATGCTCAAAGATGTGTTATTACAAATCCTTAAAATTGAAACAATCGGCAACACTGAAGAGAGCATCGGAGACCATATTCCAATAAAAGATAGAAAGGCATACATAAATGTAACACATACTGAAATCAAAAATCCTTTTTGACTGATCAGTGCGATCAGTAAGACCGGAAAAATCGCTATAAACATCAGCAGTCCCGATGACATATAGATACCAAGTCCCTGCACAAATTCAGATAATGTGAACTTCACTCCTATCAAAATTCCCACTATATTCAGAACATAAGACAAAAACGTTATCCCCAGAATTACAATCAGCAAAACAAAGAGTTTGGACAGAACAAGCGGCACTCTGCCTATCGGGATGATAAACAGATTCTTATAGGTATTCTCAATTCTTTCTCTCGTAAAAATGTAGGTTCCCATCAGCCCGAATATACATGGCCACCATAAGAGAATCGACATCCACATACTATTTGTACAATATTCCATCCAGGCATTCGGACGTGTAACACTTGTTCCAACAAAAAGAGACATTACCGGCAAAAGAAAACATCCTGCCAGACAGATCCATACAATATTTGATCCTTTTAATTTTCGGAACTCTGCAATCACAATATTAACCAATGCTATTCCCTCCCGTCAGTCTGAGAAAATATTCTTCCAGATTTCCCTTATTCATACTGATTTCGGAAACACCGATCTCATTCTGATTCAGCAGGCGATTCACTTTTTCAAAATCTGTTTCAATCTGATATATTTTGATTTCTCTTTCACTTACAATTTCAAAATCTGTAATACAAAGTTCTTTTTCCAGTAGCGGAACGGTCCTATTCATATCCGAAACCGTCATTTTCACATAATGTCTGTTTCTTCGCCTGATTTCATCCATGGAAAGTTCTTCTATCATTTTCCCGTGATCTATTATCCCAATCGTATTCGCCATCTGCTCAATTTCACTCAAAATATGACTTGAAATCAGAATTGTGGTACCTTTTTCAGCACACAGTTTCTGGATCAGTAACCTGATCTGCTGTATTCCAACAGGATCAAGCCCGTTTGTAGGCTCATCCAGAATAATGAACTCCGGTTCGTGCATCAGTGCCATCGCAATGCCAAGACGTTGCTTCATCCCAAGAGAGAATTGTTTTACCTTTTTATGCGTCTCATTTTCCAGATTTACCAGCATCAATGCCCTGTCAATACAATCACGAGACTGTGTACCTCTCAAATCAGCAATAATTTTTAAATTGTCTTTTGCAGTCAGATTTTCGTAAAAGGCCGGTGCCTCAATCAATGCACCGATTCGATTGAATATCTGTTTGGTCGGCACGGTCAGCCTTTCGCCAAACAGCTTTACTTCACCTTTTGTAGGTTGTAACAATCCCATTGCCATCCGGATCGTAGTTGTTTTACCTGCTCCATTTCTTCCTAACAGACCATAGATTTCACCTTTTTTGACATGCATATTCAACTCGGATACTGCAAATTGTTTCCCATATTGTTTTGTTAAATCAACTGTTTCCAGTACCATATTTTCACCTTTTTTCTTTTCCGGTAATCTGTTTTGTCAGCGGCATTAATTATTTCTATTTCTCAGGATCAGCCACTGACCTTCTATTTCGAATAAACCGTGTCCGTATAATCACTACTGTGCAAAATACTGCCAAATCAATCACTATCATGTTTATTGCAGATGTGAAGAAAGTGAAAAGATAATTATCCTGTAAATGGAACAGCAAATTGAACGGTATATCAGTGTAGAAAAGGAATAGCGTACTTATCATCACAATTGCCGAAATAATTGACGCTACTACCGTTCCTTTATATTCTTTTCCGGCTCTCATCAGCTTCCTGCTAAAGATGCGGTACACAAGAAGCAGAATTACAAGTCCATCAAAAACTGTGAAAATAATTGCAATGCATAAGGTTTTTTTACTGAGAGAATCAATTGCTCCCACTTTAACAGACTGCCCCAAAACATGTTGCCCCCACTGATCCATCATGTCATAGGTCATATAAAAAGCCTGATCTGAATTGGTTACGAGTACCATACCATTTCGACTGTCCGGTTCAAAAACGAACTGCGCATTCCATCCGGTAAAAGTTCCGTTATGCTCATATATTCTGCCACCATCCGCAAGTGATTGTAAAAAGATTCCAAGACAGCATGCACCAAGATCTGTCTGTGCATTTTTCTGAACCTGAAACATTTCGGTATCCGTATTATAATAGTCCATCAGTGCAATCACAAACTTAGCCAGATCGGATGAAGTCGTCGTTACCCCGGCAGCTCCAGCCATAACATAATGCGTAACCGCTATTGGTTCACCAAATCCTGCATAAGGTGTTGCCAAAGTACAATCCCCTGTACTCTCATCAGAATAGGATGTGTCATTCATTCCAAGCTTTTGAAACACATTCTGTGTTACATAATCTTCAAATCGCTCTCCCACAACCTCTTCCACCACAAGCTGGCAGATGCCCAGTCCTGAAAACTCAGAATATTTAAAAACTTCACCCGGTTCACGTATCAGATGAATATTTTTTTCATTCAGAGCTGTTGCAATATCCGGATATGGCTTCGTGTATTTTTCATCACTTCCGCTGACTCCTGAAGTGTGCGATAACAATGTTCTGAGCGTTACCTTATCATTATCATATGTGCCGGGCGGAAGCTGCCATCTGGTCAGATACGTCGCAATCGGCTTATCCAGATCCAGTTTGCCTTCATCCACCAGGTGCATGACTGTATATGCTGTTACCACCTTTGATATCGAAGCCACCTTAAACGTTGTCTTATCTGTGACAGGTGTATTCTTTTCTACATTCGCCTTTCCGTAATTTTTTACTTCCGTAATCTGTCCATTTTCGATTATTGCAACAGAAGCCCCCTGTGGATGATACTTTGCTACTGTATGATCCATGTAATCCTGATTTCCGCTTCCGCATGCAACAAGTGAAAACGCTAATGTCACTGCCAATAAACCAATTATGATCCTTTTTACTTTTTTGCACTTCATATATGAGTTCCTCCATTTCTTATGGAACTCATTCTAGCAACCACATATGACAGCACACTTATAAAAATCTGACATTTTCCTGACAAATTATTCTGTAATCGGAAATGTTACACGAAAAACGGTATCTCCCGGTACTGACCGAAGAATCTCTACATCACCATTCATTTTGTTGGATAACTCTTTTGAAATTGCAAGACCGATTCCTCCCCCTCTGTGCCTTGCACCATCAGCCTTATAAAGTCGGTCAAACACAAAGGGAATATGCTCCGCTGCGATTCCCATCCCTTTATCTGTAATATCAACATAAACGCATTCCTCTGTCCTGCTTACAAAAATACCGAGATATTTACCACTTTCTCCATGTACCAGGGTATTACGGATCAGATTCTGGAATATACGAACGATGCAGTATTGATCTGCCATAATACAAATCTCATCATCCGGTATATTGGCTTCGAGTACAATCTGCTCCTGCTCCAGCTTTGGCAGAAAATCAATCATGATCTGTCTGATTATTTCACACAGATCCAGTTTCTCAATATGCATTTCAATTTCATCTGCATCATTCTGAACCAGTTCAAATAATTGATTGATCTGCTCTTTCAGTATCAGCGCCTTTTGATATGCGGTTTCTATGTAATCACCTTTTTGCTCTTCCGTTACCCGATTTTGAATAACTGCCTCAATGTATCCGATGACAGACACCAGCGGTGTTCTTACGTCATGTGACAAATTGGAAAGGAGACGTTTCTTGTCAGCCTGCTCTTTTTCATACTTTTGCTTCTGCACCCGATAGGATGAAAACAGTTCATTTGTTGCAAACATCAGCTCACCAAGTGCATCATTCTGACTGGAAAAAAGTGTCAGACTATCCTGTCCGTTTACAATATCCTTAATTGTCTTCTGCATATACCGGATCCGTTTGTTTTGCAGGTATTGTCTGATGACCAGTATACAGATGATTCCAATTAGAATAAAAATACCTATTATCAAACGTGTTATCATCATTCCCCGTCTCCACTGTTAAAACGGTAACCAATCCCCCATACTGTCTGGATCAGTGTCGGGTTTTCAGAATCATCTTCAATCTTTTTACGCAGTCTTCTGATCAGTGCCATGATCGCATTGTCATCATACAGAAATTCATCTTCCCATACATTCTGATAGATCTGTCTTTTGGTAAACACCTGCATGGGACTCTTTGCCAGGAAACAAAGCAGCCTGTACTCTTTTGCAGTGAGAGAGATCATTTCTTCCCTTTTGGTAACAATACACTTTTCCATATCAATCTTTAGGGTATCAAAAATCAGCAGTTCTGACCGAACTGCCTGTTCCTGCATCATTTGAAAACGTCTCAGAAGATTCTCTATTCTTGCAACAAGCTCAGCAAGACCAAACGGTTTTGTGAGATAATCATCCGCTCCTGTCCTGAGCCCTATTACCTTATCCATTTCACTGCCTTTTGCAGACAACATCAATACCGGAACCGCGGATATACCCCTGATCTTTTTCAGAACCGCAACACCATTTTCTCCCGGCAGCATAACATCCAGTATCACCAACTCCATGCCCTTTATGGATTCTGTAACATTTTCTCCATTGTGCCTGATATGAACCGCATGCCCTTCATTTCCCAGACACTGTTCCAACAGGCGGCACAATTCATCATCATCATCTATTACTAAAATATCCGCCATTTCGTGGACCTTTCACATTTGCTTTTCTTACTTTTTCTATTTCACCCGCTGATACATCGGATGATCGGGATGAAACTGTACCAGATCCCACAGATTTCCATACAGGTCCTTAAAAACCGCTACCGTTCCGTAATCCGCTTCCTTGGGTTCTCTCTCGAATTCAATTCCGATTTCCTTCATTTCCCTGTAATCTCTCCAGAAATCATCTGTTCCCAGAAACATAAATACCCTTCCGCCTGCCTGATTTCCGATGAAAGGCCCCTGCACCGGTTTGGAAACTCTTGCAAGTAATATTGTCGTTCCGTTTGATCCCGGCGGAGATACTACTACCCATCGTTTGTCCTGCTCCGCCTGATAGGTATCCTCAACCAGTTCAAAGTGCAGTTTTTTTGTGTAAAAATCGATCGCCTCATCATAGTCTCTCACTACAATCGCAATATGTACAATTGATTGAATCATTTTGTATTCTCCGCATTCTTTATTTGCAGCTGTTCTTATATAACATTCAAAATCATTACACTACATTTCCCGATCGGGATGAACAAAATCAATCGGATCACCTTCCGTTACATAAAAATCCTGCTCGGCTTTTTCTGAATCTATATACCGGCATAGCAGTTTCCCCTTTGTCATCAGCAGATTTTCAGAAATATGTTCATGAAAATGCCATTCCTGAATTGTGTGCGGATTAATATGATTCATATGAATTTCCGCTTCATCAAAGATATAATAATTCACATCCGTTCCATTTGATTTACTGACATAAATCGAATCTTTTTTATGTACAACATTCAGTTCGTGCACCTTTTTCTCCATTCCTGCGCTTATTTTGTGCATATCAGGTCTGAACCCAAGGCGCAAACCTGCCTGTGAAAGAATCCGATCATTCTTTCACGCTTTCTGCTCGGAAAAATGTCAGATTTCAGATCAGAACTTTACACCGGAATCCTCTCACACGGTAATAGGACTGCACCCCATTATAGTAGATAAACGCTCTGCCATGCCGTTTGCTTCCAAAAAGAGCATCCCCGTTTTTACGAAAAGCTTCCTCCGTCAGTATCCAGCACTGCGTTTTCACATCAAACTCCCCAAGGCGCTGCAGATACAGATAGTCTTCCTCATTCAAAATCTCCGCGCCGATTTCCCCTGCCATTTTCTCTGCACTGCTGATCGGCTTGTCTTCCTTCCTTGCATTCCATGCCCTTTCATCGTAACAGACACTTCTTCTCTTCATGGGAGATTCGACGCTGCAGTCATAAAACCGGTATTTTCCATTCTCGAATCCGACAACGTCCGGTTCACCATCCATTTCCTCCATCCGCATGAGAACTGCCAGGTTATCACTTTTCTCAAGTGCCGTCTGTACATCAGACCACTTCAGATTCAAATGATGCTGCATGTTGTCCAGAAACCGCTTTTCAAGTATTTCCATGAAATCTGTTTTCTCCATTGCATCCTTCCCGGGCATTTCCCGTAGTGCCCACGCGTGATGAAGTTATGAAATTAAAGTTCTTTGGTATAATAGTGCCGTTTTCCCGTTACCGGATAATTCTCCAATGTAAAGACCTCTTTGTATCCGTGCTTTTTATAAAACTCCGGTGCCTGGAAGCTGAATGTATCCAGAAAAACATATTTACACCCTCTTTGCCTTGCCGTTTCTTCTGCCTGCTCCAAAATGCTGCTGCCGATGTGCTGTCCGCGCAGATTTTGAGCTACCCACAGAAACTTGACAGATAACCAGTTTCCATGCGTATCTCCGATCAGTCCGGCAACTTTTCTGCCTTCACCGTCATGCAGATATATCCCCAGATCCTTCGGATTTTTGTCTTCTATTCTTTCCAGATTGTATTCCAGTAAATTGGAAAAAATAAACTCCTCATCCGCTTTCTTAATCTCATCCGTGATTTCAAAATCCATTATGTCTTTTCCCATCTTTCTTTTCACACAAAACCTGCTGTCATTTCTTTGCATACCCTCTTGCATATGTATTTCCTTCCGTGTCGGTGTATGGCACATAATCATCCGGGGTATCTTCGGCATGCCTTTCTATTGTGTCCATATCTTTCGGAAGATGATAGGGCAGCACACCTCCTGCCTGTAATTCACCTGTCAGAATACCAAGCAGAACATCTCTTTGCGTTCCGAATTCTGTCAGAATCACATCGCAGTACGGTTCAAATTCTGCCATAACACAGGGATTATGCAGATTAACAAGTGCAATGACCGGCTTATCCTTCATTTTCTCCCGTGCCGTGATCACATTGTCAAGATCCTGCTCATTGGCAGTATACGCAGTCTTTCCATAATAACTTCTGTTGGTGAAATTCTCTCTGAAATCCCCTCCGGCTATGCTGACTTTTCTTGCCGCATTTGCCGTATAAGGTCTGTACTGTAAGGAAATCGGTATATAGCCGTTTCCGCCATTTTGCAGATCTGTACTGCTATAGCCGTTATCTGTCAACGGACTGTCCATAAAGACAAGTGCACAGTCTGCCTGATTCGGATCATCTGTCAGTTCCATGTAATCCGGCATATCCGAAGGTTGCAGCGGCATGAATTTTTTCTCCGGACTCATGAACCGCATAAATCCCATTCTCTCCGCAATCTTCCGTTCCGGACACCAGATTTTCACACCTTTTCCAAGCGGCAGGACATTCCCCTTATTTTTAAGGAGTACAACGGACTCTGCCTGCGCCGCTTTTCCTTTTGCACGAAAAGCACTGCATCCGACGATTTCCGCAGCCCTTTGCGGATCAACATATGGATTCTCAAAAAGTCCCAGACGGAACATATTTCTCAAAAGTCTGACCGCACTTTCTTCATAGCGCGCCCGCATAAATGCCTCGCCATATTCTCTGCTGCCGATATGATAGGCATCCACAACAGGCTGCATCAGATTGTTTCCGCCGAACTGATCCACACCGTTCATGATGATACGAAGATGCCGCTCTGCTTCTGTGCGTTTCTCCATACCATAGCACCTTGATCCGAAACCTTCGATCGTATCTGCCGGATCCTGTGTAATTCCCCAGTCCGTACAAACAACGCCATCATACCCGTATTTCTCGCGCAGCAGATCATGAATGATATATTCACTGTATGAATTACCCACATTCTCATGATTTTTTTCATCCACGCCCCATGACACGGTATAATACGGCATCACCGCTGCCGCTTTCCCGGTTGCACCTTCCAAATTGAAAGCACCTTCCGTAAAGACACGCAGGTGCTCTCTGAATCTGTCATTTGGATAAACCGCAAAGCACCCGAAAGCATAATGCGCATCTCTTCCGCCTTCACCGGTACCACCGCCCGGCCAGTGTTTTGCCATGGCGATTACACTCTCATTTCCCCAACCGTCTGCTTCTCCTTCTGTCGTCTGCAGCCCGTCACAGTATGCCTTTGCCATTGCAATGCTGTTCGCAGGATCTGTACCTGGTGTGTCTTCCAGTCTCATCCATCTTGGCTCAGTTGCAAGGTCGACCTGCGGCCAGAGTGCTGTTGTAATGCCCATTGCACGGTACTCAACTGCTGCTGTTTTCGCAAACTCTTTCACGGTCTCAATGGAATGAAGCGCAGTCATACCAATACCTTCCGGCCATATGGATACGCCGCTTCCCGCACTCTTAAACTCTGCTCCGGCAAATGACTCTCCATGCCTTGGATCAGAAGAAATATTGACCGGTATGCCAAACGGAAGTGATTCCGCTTTCTTCTGTAATTCATTGTTCCACGCAGCAGCATGCGCCGGCGTATCCAGTATTGCAAGAAGTACATGTCTGATGTGGTCACTTTCCAGAAACTTCTTCTGTTCATCCGTCAGAGCAAACGGTTCTGCTCCGCTTTGTGCAAGACTTTTCCCGTCATAATGTCCGATGAAAGGTCCCTGCATGGATGCCGGAACACATTGATGCGCGGAATACAGCATCAGCCCCGCAATTTCTTCAATTGAAAGCCTTCCAGCAAGGTCTCTGGCTCTTGCTTCATCTGTCAGTCTCCAGTCTTCATACGGCAACAGTTCGCCTGTCCCCGCCAGATCCTTGAACTTCAGTCCCCCCTGCTCAATCAGCTTTCCACTCATCGTTCCCAACACGATGGTCTTACCATTCTGATCTTTTCCTGCTTCAATTACCTTATAACTGTTCATTTTCGTAATACCTCCCCGGTATCTTTATGACAATTTTTTTATCCCAATATAGAAACCTTCCTGCAACGCTGCAAATGTTGCCAGGATACAAACCGGAACTGCAGCATATGTAATATAAACATTTTGAAAGCCAAAAAAGAGCGGCAGAATAAAAAGCATAAATCCGGTCATCTTGTTTGCAATTGTATGAAGCATGATCAGTTTCTTCCGGCAAATATAGCCGACCAGTATATTGGCAATTTTGATAATCGTAATCAGGCCGATCCATATCAGGAGCCACATCGGGATAACTATAACCGGCAATATTCTGATCAGTACCACAATTACAAAAACAAAATCAGCGATACTGTCCAGTTTTGCTCCGAATGCAGACTCTGTATGTGTTTTTCTGGCTATAAAGCCATCTGCCATATCTGATAATCCACATAATAGATACACAAAATAAAACAATATGGTCAATGGCGGCACAAAGAGCAGTGACAATGCAAGTCCTATTCTGCCTGCCGTAATATAATTTGCTGTATTTTTCATACCTGATACGGTCTTATCCTTATTTTTTTCAATTTAGTAAAATACTTTTTTTACAAAATTCGTTTTTACAATTATACACTATATCCTTAATCTCTTTTACATAATTATCAAAATACGTTGGTAAACAACTAACCTTATACAACATAAAATTGCAGACACGAGTAGTGATGAATAAGGATAGATCATCCCGATTCACGTGGAGAAATGGGAAATACGCTCTTTTTGTGCTATAATCAAATGAGTATGAGCCATTTCTATTTGATAAGAAATGGACTGTAATGCTTTTCTACTGTCAACGGTAATGAACACAAAGGAGATATTTGTTTATAAAAGTGAAAAACTTTTTAGCTTTGAAATCCAAAAATGAAAATTGTACTTTCTGATAATATGGGTGGACAGGCTTACAAACAGATTTAATACCATGTATTATTGCTTTGTAAAGAAGCAGAAGAAAGGAATGATCAATGAAAAGAGTCGACCTAGCTATAGGATTGACGACAGGGAGACGGTCCTTCAAAAAAGTTCTCAGTGCCTACCTCAATACATGGGATGAGAGCAGAAAATGGATGCAAAAAGATATTGATGTTCATCTGAGTTTGTTTGTATCATATGATTTAAATTATCAGAACACACAATCAACGGATTATACCAACTTAAAACAGGACGTTGTAGATGTCTTTGACAGTATTCTTTTTATCGGTGCAAAAAATGCTTCCCGATATCTTGAAAAATTACAGAAAGGAAATACATTTTCAAAAAATGAAATCAAAAGTATTTTCGGATCAGGTTATGCCGGGAAACGTAATGCAATACTTTTTTCTGCAATAGAATATCGAATGGATTATCTTTTATTCATTGATGATGATGAATATCCTGTTGCTGTTACGCATAATAAAAACACTTGTCTTTGGAGCGGACAGCAGCTATTTCTGACTCACCTACAGGAAATTGATCAAGCCGATTATACGAATGGTTATCATTGTGGATATATTTCACCGATTCCTCAGATTTCATATAATAATAAACTACGGGAAAAAGATTTTAGAAAATTCATTGATGCGATCAGTAACGACATTATTAACTGGGATAGTATACGCAGTCTTATAGATACCGGAGGAGTTACTTATGCTTCAACAGAGATACTGACAAATCAAAAAGTTCAAGAAGTTCCATGGGAAAATGGCTGTCGATTTGTATCTGGAGCAAACTTATGCATTAATCTAAAAGATCCGCAGCGTACACTTCCATTTTATAATCCGCCCGGTGCTCGGGGCGAAGATACATTTCTTTCTACTATGCTTAGGGACTATACGGTTAAAAAAGTTCCCTGCTATGCATTTCACGATGGTTTTTCTTTTTACCAGCATCTTCTGGATGGCTCTTTGCCAATACATCTTGCAAATATTTCTATCGATTCCAGTTCAGTCATCACACGATTTTTTAAAGCCTGCATTGGATGGGTGAGATATAAGCCCTTATTTATATATATCACATGTCCAAATGAATTTTCTCAAAAAATAAAATCAATAAATGAGGCTCTTGATCAAACTGTACCTTTACTTGCTGACTATTTTCAGGATACCAGGTTTTTATTAATTCCAAAGGAATTTGAAAAATATGCAAGCAATGTCGAAAAACATTACAAGGGATATATTTTAGCATTGGAAACATGGCCGAAAATAATCCGTCAAATCGATTAACTTTTAAAATTTATTTTTTATAAGCAAAACACTGTAAAGCTTAATAATCACAAAAAACTGCTGACTATGACTATCATTTTTTATTAAAAATAGTAGCTACAATAGCGGTTTGGAAAGGATAATCATAGATATTTCAGAGTTCAGGAGACAGGAGTTTGAACAAAGAGAAAAAAGACTCCCTTATATAAAAAAACAGACACTTGTAATACAAAAAAAGAAAAAAGAAAAACTGCATATTGTTTACGTAATGACACATGTAGGGATATGTGGCGGTACAAAAATAATACTGCAACATGCAAACCTGCTGTCTGACCTAATGCAGCAGGTTACACTGATTTCGCATTTTGACAAACCAAACTGGTTTCCGATTAGTGATAACGTCCAATATCTGCAAATCCCTTTTTCGAAAGAACTTGCAGAAGGCATCCCTCCCTGTGATGTCATTATAGCGACCTATTGGCGCGAAATCTCTGAATGTGTGGCACGGAAACTTGCACCTGTTATATATTTTGAACAGGGAGATTATCACTTATTTGACTGGGAAAATGTTTCAGACAGAGAAAAAAAATACATCTTTAGTCAATTTCAACTGCCGGACTTTTTATTCACCGTATCTTCCGGTGCTGCACTGCAAATAAAAAAGTTGTTTGGAAGAGATTCAAAAGTAATCCATAATGGGATCGACCATAATATCTTTTATCCATCAACAGAAATATCCGCTAAAAATGACTCCCTGCATATAATGACAATAGGCAGCGAAAACAGTTTATTCAAAGGTATAAGTGGAATAAAAAAAGCTTTGCAGATTTTAAACGCAAAAGGTATTCCATATGAATTTATATGGGTAACACCGGATACGCCGCAGGCAGCAATGGGATATATTTATGTTAACCCTCCGCAATTCAAAATTGCATCCCTGCTGCGAACCTCTGATATTTATATTTGCAATTCGCTATTTGAATCTTTTTCACTTCCGGTGTTGGAGGCAATGACTTGTGGATGTGCTGTTATTACATCCGAAAACAGCGGTGTGAAAGAATATGCAACAGATCGGGAAAACTGTCTGATGGTTAAAATGAATAGTCCAAAGGATATTGCGGATAAAATCATTGAACTGCATAGAAACCCTGATTTACGTAAGCTACTTATCGAAAAAGGAAATGAAACTGCAGATTCATATGATTGGAAGAATCTTGCTCCCCAAATTCTTGCATACTATAATGAAATTGCAGAATATTCCCCACTTCAGTCCTAATCAGTACATACTGAACAGCCTTGAAACGTTGAGAAATCCTTGAGTTTATTCAGGATATCACATTCGCTATAGTAACAGAAAAAATATTGTAAACAGTAAAAATGGGACTGTCACTTTAGAGATAAAATTCTCCAGATGACAATCCCTTTTTTTCTTCGCCTGCTTCATACATTTTCATTATGTATTTCACCTTCTTTTTCCTGAAAAAATTTGGAAAATCAAAGCTTGCCTATGATAACAAAACGCAGAAAAAATGGTAAGATGATAACCGGACAGTTAATCGGAATATGCCGGAATTGCCACAAAATATAATCTTCCCCACAACAAGGAGCACTTTCATCATGATGGAAATCAAAAGAATTGACTGCAATTTTTCAGTATGTAAACTAAATGCTCTACCAGAAGTAAATTCAAACAGTACATTCTTTTTTCTGGAAAAAACAGATGAAGAAATATCACTTGTCTGTCCGACCGAAGATGTACCACTTCATGTAACGAAAAAAGAAGATGGCTGGAAAGCCTTCCGTATACAGGGTACACTGGATTTTTCACTGATTGGCATTCTGTCAAAAATAGCAACTTTACTTGCCGAAAACAGTATCAGCATCTTTGCAATCTCAACTTTTAATACCGACTATATTCTGACAAAATCCGAGCAGTATGAAAAAGCGCTCACGCTGCTTGAAAAAAACGGTTATCAGATTGTCTGAAACATGCTTCAGCTATTATCATGCGCACAGAAATAAAGGAGAAGAATGAGCAAAATCCTCGTAATAGAAGATGATCCCATGCTGAATGCAGGGCTATGCTATCATCTTGAACTGGATGGCTATGAAGCTGTCCCTGTTCATCATGCATCGACAGCTCTGGAAAAAGTCAGAAAAGAATCGTTTGATCTGATCATTCTCGATGTTAATCTGCCGGATGGGGACGGTCTTACGCTTTGTCCAAAGCTCAAAGCGCTGCAGGATGCCCCCGTTATCTTTCTGACTGCAAGGGATCTGGAATCCGATGTCATTGCAGGTTTTGATGCAGGTGCAGACGACTATATTACAAAACCATTTAATATTACAATCTTTCGAAAAAAAGTGTCTGCTGTTCTAAAACGAATTAAAAAAGCGCAGGATTACAATCTCTATGAATGTGGTGATCTGACAATTGATTTTGACAGACTTGCCGCCTCCATCGGAGGCAGACCGCTTATTCTTTCTCCGACAGAATATAAAATTCTGAAGATTTTTACCGTTAATCCCAATATCCTGATTACACGCCAGTCTCTTCTGGAAAAACTGTATGATGTAAATGCAGACTTTGTAGATGAACATGCCCTGACGGTCAATATCAACCGACTGCGAAATAAAATCGAAACCGATGAGCGAAAATATGTCCGCACCGTCTACGGTATGGGATATATATGGACTGATACCTCCGACTGATGCATGAAACATATATTCATCATGCGTTTTTCAACTGTATCCCCATCACGTGCAATATGAGGTAAATCAATCATGAAACGAAGCTTATCTGCAAACAGAATTTATGCCATTATCGGCACGGCCTTTTTTATTACCTGCATTCTTTTTCATATTATTATCTTCTTAAATACCAAAAGTCTGATCATAAGAGGAAGTGCAATTGTTTTCTCTCTGATACTGTTTCTGCTCGGTATCCTTTTCATTCTCCTTCTCCGAAACAAACTCATACTTTTTTCTGATTCACTCAGTCTCTGCATTGACAATATTCTAAATAATACAGAAAATATATCTTTTGATCTGGAATCCGAGACACTGCAGAGTAAGTTCAGTTATAAGCTCAGGCGATTATATGAAACAATGCAGAATGATAAGCGAATGCTTGAAGCAGAACGAAAGACGCTTCAGGAAACAATTTCGGACATTTCTCATCAGGTCAAAACACCTCTTACAAATCTGAAAATGTACAACAACATTTTATCGACGCAGCAGCTTTCGCCTGAAAAAGAACGGGAATTTCATAAGCTGATGGAATCACAGATCAGTAAACTGGACTTCCTGATGCAGGCAATGATAAAGATGTCCCGTCTGGAAACCGGAATTATCAAGCTCTCCATCTCTCCTGCTCCGATTTACGACACCCTTGCACTTGCGCTTGCCGGAATCGAACTGTCTGCAGAGCAAAAAGGAATTGCCGTAACGGTAGACTGCAATCCTTCTGTCTGCATCCCGCATGACCGAAAATGGACTGCAGAGGCATTGTTCAATATCCTCGATAATGCTGTCAAATATACGCCTGCCGGCGGTAAAATAAGCATTACGACAGCGCAGTGGGAAACTGCTGTAAAAATTGACATTTCCGATACCGGTTGCGGTATTCCGGAACAGCATTTTGCGCAGGTCTTCAAACGTTTCTACAGAGAAGAGGCAGTGCATGATATCCGTGGTGTAGGCATCGGTCTTTACCTGTGCCGGGAAATCATTTCCAGACAGGGTGGTTATATTCAGCTGAAATCTACAGTAGGTCAGGGTTCCACTTTCTCGGTTTTTCTACTAAAATCAAATGTTTCAAAACTGTGATTATTAATTCGGTAATTGAGACTTTCTCGTGACATTTTCCCGCTATAATAATTCTCATCTGATCAGAACCAGGAGAATATGATATGAGCATACTACAAACAACTGCACTGAAAAAATATTATGGAGCTGCCCCCAATCTGGTAAAAGCACTGGATGGTGTCTCATTATCCGTAGAACCGGGAGAATTCCTTGCCATTGTCGGAACCTCCGGCAGCGGAAAATCCACTTTGCTGCACATGCTTGGCGGACTGGATACCCCTACGTCAGGAACAGTAGCCGTAAACGGAAAAGAACTTTCGAAAATGAAGAACGATCAGCTTACCATTTTCCGTCGCAGAAATATCGGTTTTATTTTTCAAAACTATAATCTTGTCCCCATTCTGAACGTATATGAAAACATTGTCCTGCCCATCGAACTGGACGGCACAAAACCGGATGAAGCTTTTATCAGCAAAATCGTTGCCACACTTGGTTTATCCGAAAAACTGGACAATTTGCCAGCCAACCTGTCAGGCGGACAACAGCAGCGTGTTGCCATTGCAAGAGCACTTGCCACAAAACCCGCTATTATTCTTGCCGACGAACCCACCGGCAATCTGGACAGTAAGACCAGTCAGGAGGTATTGGGACTGTTAAAAATGTCCGGCAGACAGTTTCAGCAGACAATTGTGATGATTACACACAATAACGAAATCGCACAGCTTGCAGACCGCATCATCCGCATTGAAGATGGCCGGATCATGGCTTAGAGAAAGGATATCAGATGTTTCAAAACAATAACAGTGCCGTGCCAAAACGTCTCGCACAGCGCAGTTTACATACAGACAGACGAAGGAATCTCATCACCGTTATCGCAATTGCTCTTACCACACTGCTCTTTACCAGTGTCCTGACCATGGGCTCCGGATCGGTAGAAAGTATCCAGCGTGCAACAATGGCTATGGTAGGTGGCGACGGACATGCTTCCGTCAAATATGTAACAGATGAAGAATTTAAAAAAATAAAGCGTAACCCGCTTGTGAAAGAAATGGCTTATTGCCGCATGCTCTGCGACAGTGTAGACAACAGCAGTCTGATCAAACGACACACTGAATTCTGGTATTACGATAACACCGGTCTGAAATTCGGCTTTGCCGAACCAACCGGCGGGCACAGACCCTCCGCAGAGAATGAAGTGATTGCCGATACGAAAACACTGGAGCTGATGGGTATCCCGCTAAAAGTCGGTTCTCCGATCAAACTGGAACTTACTGTACATGGCAAACAGGTTCAGCGCGATTTTGTCCTTGCAGGCTGGTGGAAAAGCGATCCCGGGTTTAATGTCGGTCAGATTTTTGCCTCCCGTGCCTATGTTGATGCACATATCGGTGAACTGCAGAACACCTATTATCAGGACTCATCCCTCACCGGAGCCATTACCGGCTATATCAAGTTCGAAAACAGTCTGCATATTGAAAACAACCTGCAGACATTGCTTACGCAAAGTGGCTACTCCATGGACAGTAATGCGTCAAACTATATTGCAACCGGAATAAACTGGGCATATCTGTCCACACAGACTTCCATTGATGCACCTACTGTGATCGGACTTTTGTGTGCTTTCCTGCTTTTCATGTTTACGGGCTATCTGATTATTTATAATATTTTTCAGATATCTGTTTTGAAGGATATCCGGTTTTACGGACTGTTAAAAACCATCGGCTCAACCAACAGACAACTGCGCATGATTATCCGGCATCAGGCCATCCTGCTCTCCTTGACAGGCATTCCGATTGGACTTTTTTCCGGATTTCTTGTCGGAAAATCTTTTGTTCCTTCACTGATGGCACAGTCTTCCTATGCGGGCAGTGTCATCTCCGTAACACCCCGCCCGGCTGTTTTTCTTTGTTCCGCTGCCTTTGCATTCATTACTGTATTTCTCAGCATCCGAAAGCCTGTGAAAATTGCTGCAGAAGTTTCTCCCATAGAGGCTGTATGTTATACCGGAGAATCTGATACCGGTCTGTTAAAAACAAGAAAAACAAAAAGCAGAGCAAATGCCGCACATATGGCTCTTTTCAACCTGGGCCGCAACCGGAAACGTACACTGCTGGTCGTACTCAGCCTCAGTCTCAGCATCATACTTGCCAATACTGTATTTACGGTTTCCCAAAGTATTGATATCAACAAGGCACTTGCCAAATTTACCGAATCGGATTTTCTGATTGCACATGCTGACTACTTCAATCATCAATCCGGTGGTGCAGACAGTGCGTTAAGTAAAAGCTTTGTTGCAGCGGTTAAGGCACGTCCGGGATTCCAATCCGGCGGATATCTGTATGGAACCTATGGCAGCTATACGAGCAGAACCTCAAAACAGACAATGAACAAGCAGCCGGATGGCTCCTACTCCACGGCGATCTACGGTCTTGATCCTTTTTCCATTTCAAGACTGAAGTGCATCGACGGCACAATCGATACAGACAGGCTCGCTTCCGGAAACTATGTTTTGGAGGGTATCTGCACCGATGATAATGGAAATGTTGAAGCTGACACAATTAACCATAGCATCGGAGATGTTATCACTTTGCACTGTGATGGAAAGGACAAAAAGCTGACCGTTCTGGGGCATGTCATTGCCAATCCAAATACCAACACAGACGGTTCCTGGATGGGGTCTGTTCTTTTTCTGCCAACAGATGTGTTCCAAACGCTGACCGGCGTATCCTATGCTATGAGCTATGCTTTTGATGTTACGCAGGACCAGGAAAGTGCTATGGAAACTTTCCTGAAGGAATACACTGACAGTGTTGAGCCCACCATGAACTACAGTTCAAAATTTACTGCGCTTGCCGGACTGGAAGGAGTCAGACAGGCAGCCGTACTGATCGGTGGTGCGCTTTCACTCATCATCGGACTGATCGGCATCCTGAATTTCAGCAATGCCATTCTGACCGGCATCCTTACCCGTCGTCATGAATTTGCCATGCTGCAGAGCATCGGCATGACCAGAAAACAGTTGCGAAGCATCCTGTGCCGGGAAGGCGGATTTTATGCCGGCTTTACTGCAATTATTTCCGTTTTCCTGTGTATATGCTGTTCACTTCTGATTGTCCGACCTTTATCCGGAAGTCTCTGGTTTATGCACTTTCATTTTGTTTTTTATCCGCTGCTCATCATACTGCCGCTCCTGTTCCTGCTGGCAATCCTGCTGCCGCTCCTTTTATATCATTCTATAGACAAACAGAGCCTTGTTGAACAACTGCGCGAAACAGAAACATAAAAATTGTTTTTATTATATTTTTTATATATAATATGACACAGAGTTGTCATATTATGTCACCTATACTGTATCTATCAAAACCAAATACATCGATGCACAGCATCAGAGAGAGGTACAGTATGAAATATGAAATCGTAGAGCTGAAAGAAAAGAAAATCACCGGGTTGGCAGCACGTACATCCAACGATGATCCGAAAATGGGTGAAATAATCGGAAATCTCTGGACGCGTCTGTTTCAGGACAATCTGTATGATAAAATACAGGATAAGGTCAGTCCATACACCTATTGTCTGTACTCCGATTACGATGAAAAAGGCTATCAGGCCACTGTTGGCTGTGATGTCAGTAAATCACAGGAAGGTCTTGCGCAGAAAACTGCACCTGCCGGAAAATATGCCCGTTTCGAGATACACGGCGATATGGTGACCGCTGTACAAAACGCCTGGAATGAAATCTGGCAGATGCCGCTTGATCGTACCTACACCGGAGACTTTGAGGAATACGTAGACAGCAATATGACAGGAGACGCAACCATTTTTATCTATATTGCCATCCGGTAAATTCCGTAAAGAAATGAGGCGCATAAGAAATGCAGATCAGCCGCCTGTTCAGGATCGTTTATATGCTGCTGGAAAAAAAATGTGTAACAGCAGAAGAATTCGCAGGATATTTCGAAGTATCCACACGTACCATATACCGGGACGTTGAAACACTCTCCGCGTCCGGTATACCGATCTATATGCAAAAAAGAAAAGGCGGCGGGATCTCCCTGCTGCCTGACTTTGTCCTGAACAAAACCGTTCTGACGCAGGCGGAAAAGGATGACATTATATCTTCCATGCAGGCCATGACACAGCTGACGACCGGAACAGCTGACACTGCACTTCAAAAACTCGGCAGTATGTTTGGTGAACAAAATGCAAACTGGCTCGAAATTGATTTTTCCGACTGGAAAAATCACGGAACCGAAATGGATTTGTTCGAGACGCTGAAAACTGCCGTGATTCACAAAAACCTTATAACCTTTACCTATGCAAGCAATCGGGAGGAATCCATAAAACGCAGCGCAGAACCACTGAAGCTGTGCTTCAAAGCACAGGCATGGTATCTGTATGCCTACTGCAGACTGCGGCAGGACTACCGTTTTTTCAAACTCAAACGCATTCGTGATCTTACCGTCAGCGGGGAAACTTTTAAACGAAAACCACCGGAAACTGTCTTGCATACAGATGACACCTGTTATGAACAACAGCTGGTAACAATGAAGCTGAAGATTTCCCCTGAAATGGCCTATCGTGTTTATGATGAATTCGATGACTATGCTGTTGATGACAATGGTTTTTTCAGATGCGAACTGACTATGCCAAAAGGAGACTGGCTGTTCAGCTACCTGTCTTCTTACGGAGACAAATGCCGGGTACTGGAGCCTTCCGATATCCGGGATCAGTTGCTGGCAAAACTCAGGAAATGGGAGAAAAGTCTGGATAGTTGAAAAAAATACAGGAGGGAACCACAATGGAACTGATCAAACTGACAAAGGAGAATATCCAAAAAGAACATATCTGCTGTGCCATTTCCCATAATGAAGACTGTCAGGTTGTATCAAAAAAGAACTGGCTGTCTGCACAGCTTCCTAACGGTCTTGTTTTTCTGAAAGGAGACGTGCGTGGAAAATGCTTTATCGAATATATCCCGGCAGAACATGCCTGGGCTCCGATTGACGCCCCGGAATATATGTATATCGACTGCCTGTGGGTATCCGGCCAGTTCAAGGGAAAGGGTTATTCCAACCTGCTGATGGATGCCTGTATCAAAGATGCAAAAGAAAAAAATAAAAAGGGGCTTGTTATATTGTCCTCGAAAAAGAAACAGGGCTTCCTGTCCGATCCTGCTTATATGAAACACCGGGGCTTTGAAACCGTTGATACTACGGCTCCCTATTTTGAACTGCTGTATCTGCCATTTGAGAAGAATGCAAAAAAGCCGCAGTTCAGGCAGCATATAAAAAATGTCCAGACAGGGACCGGCAGGGATGGCTTTACCATCTATTATACCGATCAATGTCCTTTTACCGCAAAATACGTCCCTTTGCTCGCACATCTGGCAGAAGATCGGCAGATGCCGATACATACCGTTCATATCACTTCCTGCGAGCAGGCTCAAAACACGCCCACTCCATTTACCACCTTCAGTCTGTATTATAATGACCAGTTCATTACACATGAAATTCTGTCCGAAAAGAAATTTGAAAAAATCATCACACAGAAAAAAGAAATGATACATGAAATATAGGCCCCCACTTTCATGAAAGCGCAATTGTGATGAGTATATCATCACAATTGCGCCCATTCTGATTGGAAACGGGATCCCTCTTTTTTCCACCCGGGATTTTGAGCAGAAGCGCACGCTGACCGGTGTCAGGACCTTTGGACAATTTACAGAACTGCATCTGGTTCGCTAACACAAGCATTTTATTATGAAATATATCGTATATCAAAACAAGGGACAGAACTGTCAAATATATTTTTGACAGTTCTGTCCCTTGACTTTATTCATTCTGTGTCAGCTGATGACATCATATTTACTTATTTTCAGCTATATAAAACGCACAAAAAGATTTCTTTGTCATGATCCGCTATGTCCGCCAAAAACAGGAATATTCATTCCTTCCAGTTTTTCATCCAGACTTCTGATTTCGTCCGGTGTAATCATAATGTTTCCCGCTTCAAAATTTTCTTTTATGCGCGATACTTTGCGACTGCCCGGAATTGGTATGATATATGGTTTTTTACAGATCATCCATGCAAGCGATAACTGCGCCTGTGTAGCATGCTTGTCTTCCGCCATCTGTCTTAGCAGTTCCAAAAGTTCTTTTCCTTTTTGAAACCCCTCTTTTGTATATTGCGGCATATGATTTCTGAAATCGCCTTCTGAAAATTCAGACGATGCAGAATATTGACCGGTCAAAAAACCGTTTGCCATAGGAGAAAAAGCTACATAGGCAACATCAAGTTCTTCTACTACCGGAAAAAGTGTCTCATACTGTCTGGCAATCATCGAATAACGATTTTCAATTACTGCTACAGGGCATACTGCATCTGCTTTTCTCAGATATTCTTCATTCACTTCAGATATGCCCCAATGTCTTATTTTGCCCTCTTTGATCAGCTCTGACATTGTTCCTGCAACTTCTTCCGCATCCACATTCGGATCAATACGATGTTGATAATAAATATCAATGTAATCCATACCGAGTCTTTTAAGCGAACCTTCTATTGAACGCCGAATCACTTCCGGACGACTATTCAGAATAAGATGGTCTCCGCCGTGTGTCACACCAAATTTGGATGCCACGATCACTTTACTTCGAATTTCCTTCAGTGCCTTCCCAACAAGCTCTTCATTATAGGATGTACTGCCATCAGCATTTGTTCCCGTATAGCATTCCGCCGTGTCATAAAAATCATATCCGATATCATATGCATTTCGAATTGTGCTTATCGCCTCATTTTGCTCTGTGCTAACGCCATATGCATGGCTGAACCCCATACATCCAAGCCCAACAGGATTCACCAATAAATTGCTTTTCCCCAGTCTTCTCTTCTCCATCATTAACCACCCTTCTTATCATTTTAAAACATCATAATCCACATTGCTGACTGTCTCGCACCACTGCGCCAGATTATTTCATATCCGGTTGTAATGCTCCATAATAATATGCTGCAGTTGCGCCGCCATCAATAAGGAATGTTGAACCTGTAATAAACTGTGCTCTTTCGCTCATCAAGAGCTCTGCCACATCCGCTATTTCATCCGCTGTTCCCGGGCGCCCTGCCGGACTTTTGGCAAACATATTTGTATAGAAATCACCACGTGGACCATTAAACTCATCAATTGCAAGCGGGGTGACAATGATACCGGGCGCAATATCATTAATCCTGGCTCCTCTTTCTCCCCAACGGACTGCTTCATACATTGTCCTTTTTTCATTACAACGCTTTGCAAGCTGATATGCATGAAGCGAATCACGGATTTGATCAAGCTGAAGAAAATCAAGTCCAAGAATTTCTTCCGGATCTGTCATGGCAAGCTTCCTGTCCTGTTCCGATGTAAGCGCCGGCATCCTGAACCCTGACTGACTGGAAATTGTAACACCGGCACCACCCTTTGTAATTACTTTTCCGACTTCTTCCAATAATACGGCCGTTCCATACAAATCCACTTTCAGTACAACTTCTACTGATGCCTGTGATGGCGAAACCCCCGCACCATTCACAAGCATTTTAATTTCACCGTACGCCAGAGCTTTTTTGATCATCATCTGAATGGATTCTCTCGAAGAAAGATCCATTTCCATAGACTCTGCATCGAATCCTGCTTTATTCATAATATCTGCAATTGTATTGGCATTATTTATATTTTTGTCACCCAGAATGATTTTTTTACCATATCCGACTCTTCTGGCAATTGCCATGGAAATCTGTCCTGCACCAGTTACAATCATTACATCTTTATTCATTGTTACACCATCCTTTCCAATTTTTACTGTATATTTTCCTTGGCCCATTTTGAAACAGCGTTCCCGCTTACACCTGCATCTGCTCCGTGAACTGCAAGTCCTCTTCCGACTGTCGCTCCCTTACAGTATTTCTTAAGTGCCTTCGCCGAGTCTGCAAGTCCGCTTCCTTCATGTGTCATGACCGGAAAGACATTTTTATCTGTAAAATCAAGTCTTTCAAGCTGAGAAAAAATCGCTGTCGGATAGGTTCCCCACCAACAGGGACCTGCTACCACAATATTATCGTATTGTGAAATATCATCCAGGTATCTTACCAGCTCGGGTCTGGCATTACTTTGAAGTTCACCCTGTGCCTCTTCGGTACAGGCTGTGTAATCTTCTGCATACTGCTTTATTGTGTCAACCTCGAATATATCTGCATCTACTGCATCTTTGATATAATCTGCAACAATTTCTGTATTGCCTTTTTTCAGATTCCTGATACTACCGTTTACATAGTTCTGACCTTTTCTTGAATAAAATATGATTAATGTCTTGGCCATATTCTTTTTCCTCTCTTTGTATCCATTTCCTTTGTTGTGCTTAACTCCTTACCGTTAATAAAAGTATAAAAAAATAAGCATCAGCAATCAATTTTGATTACGATGCTTATTCATAAGCTACAGCTTATATGAAATTTTGTCATATTTCTGCGAACTGCTGTTTCAAAATATCCGCAAATTCCTCTACATAAAATCCGGAATTATCCATATTCCAAAACGCACAATACTTTCTTCTTACAGGCTTTCCCCGCTTCATTAGTGGAATCAGCTTCACCGCACGATCTATATAATCTCCCTTTACAATCCCCTCTATTGGCATGATTCCACGTCCTGCAGCAACCATGATTCTTGCCTCCTGCAATGAATCTGCAAAAAAGAATTCTCCCTGAAATCCAACTATCTCTCGATAATAATTTTCTTCTGTTTTTTGCTGTCCATCAGATGCGACCAAAATACATGGAACGTCCTTCAGCTCTTTCATATCAATCTGATCATATTCTGCAAGCGGATTTCTTTTTGCAATCTCTATATAACAATCATTCTCTATCAGTTCATAATTCACATAATCCGCCGAAAACGCCCTGCGCTGATCATTTATAACCAGATCCGCCTTCCCGGTTATAAGAGCATTATACAGATCTTCATGATTTCCATTCATCACATGCAACTGTACTTTGGGGTACTTGGACGCAAACTCTGATATCGCATTCTGAAGCTCGACTCCACCATAGCTTTTCAAATATCCTATATTCAGCTGTGCATCGTTTTCCTGAGCGATTTTCACCGTTTGCCTGCATATCTGCTCATATTCCGCCACTAAAGCCAGACTTTTTTTATTAAAATATTCTCCTGCTTTTGTAACAGAAAACGTTCTGTTATGGCGCTCCAACAGACTAATTCCCAGCTCTTCTTCCAGCAGTTTGATCTGCTGTGAAACTGCTGACTGTGAAATATGAACTTCTTCAGCGGCTTCCGTAAAACTGTTTGTTTTCACAACCGCCTGAAATAACTGAATCTGACGCAGCAACATAAAAAAGTATTCCTCTCTTTTTTTGCGACATCAACCAAACAATCACTGATTATAACAGCATCCCAATATCAGAAATTGCTCCCGTTCCATCCCCAGTCAGATGTCGGAGAATATTTGATATAAATGTGATCCGATTGTATTTTCAATATGTCATTGAATATTCGCGTAATCTCACCTGTCAGTTTGTCAAATGCCGCCGGGTTCGAATTTCCATATATTTGAACCTCGATAAATGCCGCCGGCTGTGAATTGTCCCCGCGAAAATACAAATGATAATTATCCTGAAATCCGGTCATCAGCCACTGTTCACTTTTGCCTGGAATAACAGCAATTGCCTGCCCGAGTCTTTCTTTCAACTGCTTTTCCTGTTCCTGTGAAATCGCTGTACTTACTTTTGCATTAATGAATGGCATATTCTTTGATCCTCCTGCTGATTTTTTGATTCTGATTTTCTTATTCAATATTTCCATCCGTATTCATTACACCCGGCAATCCCAGTTAAATACAAAATCAGATAAAATAATTATACAACCCTGTTATCTCACCTGCACTGGATTTTGAACCCATATCATTTCCTTATCAGCTTACCCTGATCCGGTTGTTTTTGATGATATCCTTAATCTGCCAATCTGCCCCGACCCAGTTTGGGTCAGTCCATAATATAATTCAGCTTCTATTATCAGATTAAAATCAATATCAGAGTGATCCGCATCTACATTCAGATACAAATATTTCCATATACATCCGATCGAAACACGTATACACAATGCGCAATCGGATGCTCAAAACGTAGTATACATTATCATCGTTTGAGAAATTATCTTACAGACTGTCGTACTCTTCATCGCTGACGCGTTCACACCATTCCGTAACTGTTTCTTCTCCCGGAACTTCTATCGCAATATGTGCAAACCAGGAATCTTTCTTTGCCCCATGCCAATGTTTTACTTCTGCCGGAATCGCTACAACATCTCCCTGATTAAGGCTTCTGGCTTCTTTTCCATATTCCTGATACCACCCACTTCCGGCAACACAGATCAGCATCTGTCCTCCACCGCTTTTTGCATGATGTATGTGGTAGTTATTTCTACATCCCGGTTCGAACGTCACATTCGCAGCGAAAATCGGATATTTCCCATGTTCTGTCAGCGCATTCAGAAAACTTGCTCCACTGAAATATTTTGCATATGCAATATTCGGTTGTCCCATACCAAATTTATTTACCTGCTCAAATTCTTCCTGATCTTCAATTTTTTCATTTTCCATTTTTACGCCTCATCCTATATCATTCGCAAATTATAACTAATATAATTTTCAAAAAGATTATCTGTAATATTTTTTACCATGTTTTTTTCTCTTTTGAACTGTCCTGTTGCTTTTTTCTTTCTTCTACCATATTGGCAAACCATTCAACCATTGCAGGATCATAATGTGAAAAGAACGATGAAGTTCCTGTGTCAAGGCCGGCAATTGCATTCATTTCTTCTTCTGTAAGCTCGAAATCAAATACATTCAGATTCTGCTGCATTCTTTCAATATGTGTAGACTTTGGAATTACCACAACACCACGCTGCAAGTGCCATCTCAGTATAACCTGTGCTGTACTTTTCTCATGCTTCATCCCGATTGTTGCAAGAACCGGATTATCAAATAACCCGCCTCTTCCTTCTCCGAATGGTGCCCATGCTTCGATCTGAATATTATACTTATCCATCCATTTTTTTGCTTCTGTCTGCTGATTCAGTGGATGTGTCTCTACCTGATTTACCATTGGACGAATTCTTGCAAAAGATGCAATATCTACCAATCTGTCCGGGTAAAAATTGGATACACCGATTGCACGGATTTTGCCCTCATCATACATATCTTCCAATGCTCTGTATGCACCATAATAGTCTGAGAATGGCTGATGAAGAAGAACCAGATCAATATAATCTGTCTGAAGCTTATGCATCGATTCCATAACTGACTCCCGTGCATGTTCGTAGCCATAATGCTCTACCCATACTTTTGTAGTCAAAAAAATTTCTTCTCTTGCCACTTTGGATTTTCTGATTGCCGTGCCAACCTGTGTTTCATTAAAATAGCTCTGCGCTGTATCAAGTGATCTGTAGCCTGCTTCCAGTGCATCCAAAACACATCTTTCACATTCGTCCTGTGTAACCTGATATACTCCATATCCAAGTTGTGGCATCCTTACACCGTTTGATAATGTTACAAAATCCATTTTCTTTTCCTCCTTTGCTCAATATACCTGATTTTTCATATAATCTACGTTTCAGAATTTCCCATATATTTATCATATATTTTCCTGTTATATATGTACAATACAAAAAAAGGAAGGTGCCATACGTATTGCGTATAGCATCCTTCCCATTCAACAAATTCCATTAAAAAAGCTTCACTATTTTCTGATACTTTTTTCTGTTCTCTTTCTTAATGATAAGATAATATTCTGCTTTTGCTTCCTGATCCAAAAAAGGAACAAAAATCCGATTTTCATTTTCATGCATGTATTTTTTTGAAATATCCGTAACAAACGAAGGAAGTGAACTGGTCCGAACCACCTCACTCAGCTCTTCTGTCCCATTCTGCAGTAAAAAATGAGAAGCAGGCATATGATTTCTCACGATATCACTCCAAAATCCAACCTCTGATGCCATCAGAAAACTTTCTCCATTCATTTCTGCAAAATGCACCTCTTTGTAGTATGCGAAGGGATGTTCTGGTGGTACAGATAAAAACAACTGTTCAGATCCGCACTTTACACTTATCAATCCTTTATCTTCGCTTGCATGATTCAAAATTACAATTTCGTAAAAGGAATCTTTTAATCCTTGCATGAGCTCCCTTTCAGGACGGATTTCAGATACCAAAGGCATGTTCTGATATATACCTGTAATAACCGGAACAAGCTCCATTGCAGGTCCCGGCGCAATGAATCCAATGGATATAGTTCTTTTATTACGATCAAATATGCGTACCCTGGAAACCATGTCCACTTCGTTTTCCAGAATTCGCTGTGCATACCCTGCTGCCATTTCTCCGTTATCATTTAAAGATATTCTGTTCTTTTCATGCATAAACAATTCTACGCCAAACTGTTCTTCGAGTTTTTTCATTGATCTGGACAAAGTTGGCTGTGTCAGATGAAGCTCCTTTGATGCTGCTGAAAGAGTTCCACATCTTTTAACTGCAGTCAGTTGTTCCAGCAAATATATTTCCACCATCCTAGCTTATCTCCATTTCTTTTTCTCTTCCTGCTTTACACTTTTTATAATTCAAATTTATTCTATACATATTTACGATATGCTGGCAGCAATCTTTTTTGCAGTATATCCACTTTCCCTACTTTTTCAACGAAAAAACAGATATCCCCATTTCGGATACTTCGTGTGTCATTAAACACAGATCAGTGATTGCATCATTAATTGTATCATGTGATGCCCCATTTTCGATCATTTTCAGTAAACGTTTATTACAGTTATCCGGCAGATTCTGAAATTCGCCTGTTGTCTCAAGGGTACGTTTGCGACTGGGAAAATAACAGAAATTCACTGCGAAAATCGCCTGCAGTAAGTGATCCAGTGCTTCTTCCAGAACCTGGTGGAAAAACAGTACTTCTCCCCGAAGTTCTGCCCGCCCCAGATCTTCGTCATCCAGAACCTGTCCGATTTCTTTTTCAAACCAGCACCGGAAGAACTCCGTGGGCTTCTCGTTTACCATGTCTTTCAGTTTTGTCCATGCAGTATCTTCTTCATACAAAATATTAATAGCAAAGATACTTGCCAACCGGCCAACCGGATAAAAACTTCCTTCTTTCCACATATGTTTACAGGAAAGCACCTCTTTCAGATAGTCATGCATTTCATCTATTGTAAAGTACATCGGCATGACATCAATTCCATCTACTACAAGAATATCACCGTATCCCCATATTCCGCCACTGCAGATCTCCATCTGCAATGTGAAATCGGCCGGTTGCAGACTTTTATAACATGCCTGTCTTTCTTCTCCTGCAGGTATTTCAGTGCAAATGACAAACAAATCGATATCGCTTTTTCCCGGGATCAGCTTCATATCCATATTTCCGGTTTGTCCTATTCCCTTTATCCTTTCACATGCTGCAAGCTTACTGATCAGTTCTTCTTTCAATTCATGTGCTTTCATTCTTCTCCCATTTGCCTGCCATCATGCAGACTTCAATTCTGTTCCATTCTATTTTAGGTCTCTCTTTATCCTGTTCCATTTACCAGTATTGCACCAAAAGCCTCTCTATTTAAATATCTCAAAAGTATAAAGCTGTAATGACAAACCATTATTCAAAAGAACTTTTTTTTCACGAAAAACGCCAGTCATTTCCTTCTCTTTGCATGATCAAAAAAGATGCAGAAAAAAACAACTGCACCTTCTCACCATTTAACTGAGAATATGGTTTCCCCCCCGCATCAGTCCTGATAAAAGTTCTCAATCGCCTGTGCAAAAAATTCAGCCGCCCCTTCTCCGTACTGCTGATCCATTGTCTGCCGGCACTGCTTTTCCCGGTAGAATTTTGCAAGTGCAAGCATCATTCCCTTTTCTTCCTTCAGTTGGCACAGCTGTTTCATAACAAACCCATATTCGCCAATGATCGACTTTACTTCAAAAGAATTCATATCCATACCGCGTTTTGCGATCAGTTTTTGTCGGATCGCTTCTTCCCTGTTCTGAAAACTTTCTGCAACTTCTTTACTGACCGGATGTGCAAGTGTATCCAGATAGGCATCTTTCCCGCCATACCATTCCATCACTTTCGCATAGCGTTCCTGCATATCCTGTGTAGATACCACCTCAATATAATGCTGCTTCCACTTTTCCACTCCTCCAAATTCATCAATTGCAGTCTGACGCATCTGTTCTGTCATACTGTCAAACATAAGCTGGAACATCTTTTCTATCTCTGTTTTTGTAAAAACCGTAAAATCCATTCTGCTATCTCCTTTCAGGGCATCATCTACGCTGGAAATCAGCCGTTCAATCCGATCTTTTTTGGCTACCAGCATTTCTCTTTGCATGCGCAGAATCTGATTTCGATCAAGAGACGGATTCTCCATAAGCGATCTGATCTGCTTCAGAGGAATGTCAAACTCACGGAAAAACAGAATCTGTTGTAAGGTTTCCAATGCTTTATCGTCATAAAGCCGGTACCCTGCCTCACTTTTTTGAGATGGCGTAAATAGCCCTATTTCATCATAATAATGAAGTGTACGCGCGCTGATACCTGTAAGTCTGGAAATTTCACTGACTGTTTTCATGTCATTCGACCTCCTTCTGATGCCACAACTATACCTTATGACGCAACGTGAAAGTCAACCGGGTTTTACAATTTTTCATTTTTTATTTTTTTCAGATATATCATTTCCATTTCATATGTTTCACTGTCACGGATTGTTCTCATGTTATATTGTTCTTTTATCACTGGCAAGCAAAAAGGAATGTGCTGCAAAAAACTGCAGGCATTCCTTCTTACGCAAATCCCATTTTCATTTTCTGTCTACTGATTAAAGAAATTATAAAGATATTCTTATTATGAAAAGTCTTTACGACGCTTTCTGATCTATTTTATTCCTTTCAATATTTGATTTTTTATTCGCAGAAAATGCCTTCCAAAATCAAATGCATCACTCTGAAATCATACCGATATTTTCAAATGTCCTTTGGCAATTCCAAATTTTTTCCCATCCAGCAGATATTTTTTTATATGACGCTGCAAGGTTGTGCGTTCCGGCAAAGATACATCCACCTTCGCACATCCGGGGAATATCCATTCCATATACCACGTTGCATCATAATCCACAAAATCAATTTCAAAAAGTTTCTGAAAAAGGACAATTTTGGAATCACTTCCCAACAGATCTTCTAATTCCGGCATCATCATCCAGGACTCACAGACGAGCTCCACACTTTCCCATTCCGGATAGAACTTCTTCCGAAATGCAAAAAATTCCTGCAGTGACTGCAGAACAGATTCCGGATGCAGATCGGCATCTGATGGAATGTGAACGCCGATTTCTCTTTCTGCTCCCTCAATCAGTTCATATTCCAACGCTCCCAGACGATATTCATTCAATGATATTTCCCGCGGAAACCACCATTCAAAACCAAATTTGTAGGTATGATATGTTTTCTCATAATCGCGCAGCGATCTTGTAATGAATTCATCGTTGCTGTTATAAATATCTTCCGATATTCCGCGTTTTACATATTCTCCATATGAATAATGCACGGCAATATCAAGCAGTTCCCACAGCATCTTCATTCCATCCGGATCTTCTCCCAGAATTTCCTGCAATTCCCGTGTTCCTGTATCCCACTCTGTACGCTGCAATATATGTTCCGTTACTGCCGTTGGAATTTCACACACTCTCTTGTTCTCATAATCCATCAGTTCTTTTTTTACCTTTTCAGGCAATTCCAAGCGTTCCCATAGTTCCTGCTGTGTCATGTACTTTACCTCTGTCTGATCTGTTTATATTTAGATACTCTGCATATAAATATAACATACTTTATCAATAGAAAGAATTCTTGCTGTTTAAACGGGTTCCTGATTTTTCTCCGTTTCGTGTCCTCTTCCCAGATATATTTGTACGGTGGTTCCTTCCTTTATTTTTGATGTAATTTCGAGCCTGTGTCCGAGTTTGCTGCACAGCCGCTGGCTGAGGTAAAGCCCGATCCCCGTTGCATTATCCACGCTTCTGCCATTTTGTCCGGTATATCCCCGATGCAATATCAGTCGTAAATCTTCTTCTCTGATCCCAATTCCGTGATCTTCTATGATCAGGCTCCTGCCCCCTGTATCATCAATCGTCCGAATGGAGATCACCCCACCTGCCCATAGAATATTTGACTGCGTTATCCAGTATCTGTTTGATGATAAATCCAAGCCACTTCTCATCACTGTATACCATAAGATCCAATTGTCCCATTTCAAGCTTTATCTGCTTATTATGAATATTTGCATATTCCCTTTGCATACACCTCCAACTACTTTTGCCAGATTTATTTTTTCAATCTGACAGTCTTTGGAAATATCCTCAAGTCCACTGTAGCAGATCGTTTTCTGTACCATATCTTCAATTCGCATGAGTTCATCCGAGATATCATATAGTGTATGCTCCGTCGGATGATCCAGTGCATTTCAATCATCAGGCGGATTGCCGCAATCGGAGTTTTGATCTCATGTACCCATGCTTCTATAAATGCAATATCCTCTTCTTTTTCTCTTCTGCTGCTTTCATCAGTCGATCTGCATTTTCTTTTTCCTGCAGCAGGAGTGCTTTGTACCAACTTTCTCTTACTGTTGTTCCCTGCGGCACGGATAGGACGAAATCAATATCCTGATCCAAAATAAAAGAAGAAAGTTCTTTTGCTTTTTTTCTTTCTTTATGAAAATCCACTAACAAATAGGAAAAAAAACAATACCAGCATCACGGTCATACAATACAATCCATCCGATTCGGTCCCATGCCTGCTCTGTTGAAAGCATCATAATCAATCCCGGAAAAACAGACAGAAACAATCCAAACAGGATAAAATATCTTTTCTCTTTATATATTTCCAGAGGTTCATATCATATATCCTTCATTTCTGATGGTCTGTATCCTGTTTTCACAACCGATCGAACCCAGTTTTCTGCGAATTCTCGTAATATTGACCGTAAGCGTATTATCATCAATGAATTTCTCATCTTTCCACAAAGAACGCATAATGCGTTCTCTGCTCACAGCTTTCCCGCCGCTTTTCAGCAACATACCCAGAATACTCATTTCATTATGGGTTAACTGCGTTTCTTTCTCTTTGTGCATTACAACACCATTATCCAGATTCAGAATTAAATCTCCGTAGGATACAATACTGTTCTCCTCCTCCCGATAGGAATAGGTTCGCCTGAGCATACTTTTTACCTTGGCGATCAGGACCTCTGCCGAAAAGGGCTTTACCAGATAATCGTCTCCCCCGAGCGTCATCGCTTTAACGATATCCCGGTCTGAATCTCTAGCAGAAATGAAAATAAGGGGTGCTTCTGAAAGCACCCTTATCTCCTTACACCAGTAAAATCCACTTGGTCCCAGGCAAATTGATATCCATAATGGCAAGATGCGGCTGATATGCCAGATATTTTTCTGCAATATTATCAAACTCCGTTACCATTTCCGTATCAAAGCCTTCTTTTTGCAGCTCTGCACAAATGATTCTGCTGATTGTTTTATCATCTTCCACTACCAAAATTCTGTACATAAATATCTCCAAATTTCTTTTCTGCTGCTCCGGCCATTCCATCAGCCTTCTTTCCAGACCACCTTTAAATATCCTCTGACGGATAACAGATAAAATCCCGCATAAATCAGAAAATATACGCCAACCACCATCAGTGCATATGTTACGACCGGTGTATCAACTGCAATGGTATAAACCATATTCCTGTATGCAAAAAGTAAAACAACGCAGTGAAGCAGAGCAACTGCAAACGGCAGAAGAAAACACTGCCGCAATCTGCCTGGATACTGAAACGGTTACTTCCCTTCGGGACATTCCTATCTTTCGCAGAATTTCATATCTTCCTTCGTCATCCCTGGCTTCCATCAGCTGCTTATAGAAAATGATACTGCCTGCTGCCATCAGAAACAAAACCCCCAGAAAGATTCCTATAAAAATATAGGCTCCGTACATATTGAACAGAAGCTGATGATATTCCAGATAAGATCTGTCTCTGTGATCAGCCGGCACCATCTGATTCAGCCGCTCATAAAATCCGCCTGCTGCCAACGGCTTCTCCACCCGAATTCCCAGATACTGATTACTCTCATAACGATCCGTATCGCGGAAAAAATCTGCATAATCTTCATCCGCCAGAACAACTGTCGTTCTGGCATGGGCTGCTCCCATACACTTATACAAAGATACCTGCGCTATCCGGAAAGCCTTCTCTCCCTGGTCTGTCTTTACCTGAATATTTTTCCCTGCAGCCTGATCACTGTAATCGTGTGAATAGTTTCCATCCAGGAAAAGGCATTCTCCCTGCTTCAGTTCAGATACATAAATTGCGCCTTTGTTTCCATCTGCTTCCTTTGCCGCTGTATCTTTCACAATCTTCTGATAAACAGAAAAAGGAAGGACATCCAGTGTGAAATTTTCTCCTACAGCGCTTTCGACTTTCCCATATTCGCTGTTCGTATCTGTTTTGTATCCGTCCAGCGCTCCCTGTGTTGCCTGCACCTTCCAGTCGGTAACCGCATCCACCTGCACCGACTTATCCTGCTTTATCAGTTTCCATATATCTTCTTTTACAGAATCATCCACATTTCTGCACAGATAGGAATAAGGAGCATAGATTCCCATCGAGTTCTGCAGTGAAATATAGAATGATATCACTGTACTCATCATGGTAATTGTAAATGCACTCAAAAGCGCAATCACACTGAATAAATTTGCATTTGCCTTAATCCGGTAGATCAGTTGTGAAATACTTACAAAATTATTGGTTTTCAAATAAATTTTATCATTCCCGCGGCACTTTGAGAGCAAAAAAATTACTGCATTCTGAAATAACAGCCAGGTTCCGATTATCAATAATACTGCTGCAGCTATGGATGGTTTTAGTAACTGCAATGCGCCCTCATCTCCGTTAAAACGCAAGAAAACAGCGTAGGCCATCCCAATCAGAAGAACAGACAAAACTGCCGAACGCCAGGAGAACTTTGGAGCAACCTCTCCTGTCTTTTCTGCTGAAAGCAGTTCCATTAAACTGCTTCTGTATATTGATCTGAAGGAAGAAATCGCATTCAGCATAAACAGAATCAGAAAAACACCAAAACTGATTACCCCCCGGCTGCCAGGTCAGATGAAAAGATAACTCATTTCCGGGTGCTCCGCCCAGCATCAGCTTCATTAAAAGCATGGAAAAGAACCTACCAAAAAGGCACCCAAAAAAGATTCCCGTTATCACTGAACCAATTCCGACAATGAGCGTTTCGAGAAATAAAAGATTTCCGATTTCTTTTTTCTTCATTCCCAGAAGTGAATAAATGGCAATCTCCTTTTTACGGGATTTTATAAAAAGAGAATTTGCATAATGTACGAATACCCCTGAAAAAGCCAGCACCACGAAAGCAGATGCTTTAAAGATCAACTCGATCTTCATGGTTCCGGTATGAAATTTCATAAACGCAGGATTATAATAGATCGAACAAAAAATATAAAATATCGATACCGCAAAAGTTGTACTCAGAAAATAGGAAAAATAGGATTCGGTTTTTTTCTGATATTGTTCAGGGCCATACTAAAGTAGTTCATGATTATCACCCCCCAGTATTGCCAGTACCTTCAATATCTTATAAAAAAATTCTTTTCTGTTTCCGCCCCGGTCTATTTCCGTAAAAATCTCGCCATCTTTAATAAAGAGGATTCTTTTACAATAACTTGCTGTAAAGGCATCGTGCGTCACCAGCAAAATGGTCGCAGTATTTTTTTCATTCAGATCTGTCAGGCAGCGAAGCAGTTCTGCTGAAGACTTGGAATCCAATGCGCCTGTCGGTTCATCCGCCAGCACCAGCTGCGGATCACTGATAATTGCCCTGGCCGCCGAAGCTCTCTGCCGTTGCCCGCCGGATACCTCATACGGATATTTATCCAGTAAAGCTGTGATCCCCAGCCTCTTTGTGACTTCATCCACCTTTTTGCGGATATTTTCCGGTCTTTCTCTGGAAAGCACGAGCGGCAGCTCGATATTTTCCCGGAATGTCATCGTATCCAGCAGATTGTAATCCTGAAAAATAAAGCCAAGCTTTTCTCTTCTGAATATCGCAAGCGCATCTTCATCCATCGTCTGCAGCTTCTGACCACCGATCACAACTTCACCTTCCGTTGCCTGATCAATTGTAGCGATAATATTCAGCAGCGTGGATTTTCCGGCACCGGATGGCCCCATGATTCCGACAAATTCCCCTTTATCAACCTGAAAAACTGATTCCATTCAACGCTTTTGACCGGTTTCCCCCATGTTTGGAGGAATATGTTTTCTTTAAATCAATTACTTCCAATACTGACATATTTTTGTACTCCTTTGTTTGATGCTGTCAGTATAGTACTGCAAAAATAAACGTACCATCGATTTACCTTACAGTTTTTCTCATTTCAAACAGTCTTTTTTCGTTTCCGTAAGCTGAATTTACCAAAAAAAGAGCTGTCGACTCAGCGACGGCTCTTCTGCACCGACTGTATTTTCATTTCATCCCTGATCAATCAGACAGGCATCTATCACTTTCTCCATAAGAGAGTAATCCACATTTTTAAGCGATGCGATACTTGCTTCAACCATCTCTTCCGGGCTGGTTTTATTAAAATTGATAAAAAATCTGCCATTTAACATACAGAGCTGTTGGATATACGCCCGCTGTGCTCTGCCGTTTCCCTCACGAAACGGATGAATCGCATTGATTTCAGCCAGATAAAAAGCCAGTTTCTTCACCATTTCAGAACGTACGCTGATATGCTGCAGCATATCAGCCTCCCTGAGTCCGGCATATACAGTTTCATACTGTGTTTCAATAAACTGCACCAGGCAAAAAATATTTCCTTTTGCAATATCTACTGTTCTGATTTCTCCTGCCCAATTATATATGTCCTGAAAAAGATATCGATGGATTTCCTGCAGATGTGCAAGTGAAAAATCCCCTGTAACACCTTCTTCCAACAGTTCCGTTGCCCGAATCGTACTGTATTCGCGCTCAAACACAGCCAGTTTTTCAAATTTCCTGATACCTGCCTTGTTCTTCAGCACATTGGTGTGTGAATAGCAATATTTATCGTCACCTTTATCGTCGTAAGAATAATCATACATCTGATCTTTCATCATGCATTGCGTGCAAGACCATACTTCTGATCCAGCTGGGTGATATAATAATCTGCATCATGCTCTCCGTTTAATATACTCTTCACGCGTTCCTTATCCTGTTCCGTCAGAATCCATATTTTCAATTGCAAAAGATCCGCAGATTGTCTCAAACTTATCCTGTATCGTCATTTTGTCAATCATACCTTTCCATTCTGCCATTTTTATATCCTGCAGACAGCTGATATGCTACCTTTCAAATAGTCGTTTTCTGTCATTCTGTCAAACAAAAAGGACATTACCATATACATTATATTATACCATATACAACTCCGGATATGGAAAATAACTGTTTCTCTCATTGACTTTAAGGCAGTTATTCCAGATAATTTACCTTTTTCCCATGTTCCAGGGCATAGGCAATTTCAGATCTGGTGCTGTCCCCGATGTAGCCGTTTTTATTGATCACGAAAATCTCATCTGCCATATCGATTTTCCTTTATGCATGTCGTCCAGCATCTCTTTTGTCCTGGTCAGTGTGCCTTCATCCATATTCTCCCAGACTTCCGCATCACCTGCGTGTCCAAAAAGTCCTACACTGATAACGATATTACCTGCAAGTGTCAGCTTTTTCTGCATTTCCATGAATTCTTCTTTGAAGCGGGTACTCCCGCATAATGTAATGACCGGATATTTTCCTACCATTTTCCCTCCGAAAAGCCTTGCAACTGCTCATCTTTTTACAGCGCTGTAAATTCCAAAAAAACATATAAATTCGCACTTTTTTCATCTTAATCCACGTGCTCCAAAAAAATTTTTGATAACCGGATTATGCAGACCATCCTGTTGTCTCTTATAATGACTTTTTTTCATAAGTCGGTTCGAATTCCGAGCTGCCAAACAGTTTATAGTAATTCACAAAAATCCTGCACATAATCGCATCCACATTTTCATTTCCCGCTTCTACCAGGATTGCCAGAAGCTGTATATCTGAAACTTTGGATATTACACCGACCTGACGAACCGTTTTTTTCACAGCCAGCTCCATCGTCTGTACTGCCTGCTGCTGTCTGGCAGGATCTGACACGCTTCCTGCCGTAGGTTTGAGTGTAATCATAACCATCTCAAAGGAATGCCCATACCTGTTGCAGAAATTACGGATATACTCATAAAATTTGGGAGTTTCTGTCTCCTCCAGTCTCACCGCACCACTATATTGGCCAATAACTGCCAGTCTTCCTGCAAGTTCCCACAGACTCTCGATTTCTGTTTCCGAAATTTTCTCCTGTGACACTTCCATGCTCTTCGTATGATTCTCCGCTATCTTTTCCAGACTTCCATCTTCAAACAGTTCCATGAACATATCCAGATAATCCGGGTCAAACTGGCCGCCTCTGCCATTCTGCATTTCATTTCGAATTACATCTCTGGAAAGTGCCTTTCGATAGATTCGATCCGAATTCATGGCATCATAGGCATCCATTATGGAAACGATTCTCGCATGACGTGAAATATCCATCCCTGCAATATGATCCGGATAGCCTTTTCCGTCATAATATTCGTGATGATGCAGTGCTACATCTTTTGCACCCGGAAGGGTTGTTGCATTGGAAAGGATTTCCGCTCCCGATATGGTATGAGACTGAATGACACGATATTCCATGCCGCTCAGCTTTCCCTGCTTATTCAGAATCGTATCCGGGATTGCAATTTTACCGACATCGTGGAGAAGTGCCTCATATCTCAGAATTCCAGTTTCCTCTTCTGTCCATCCCATTTTTTTGCAAGTGCTACAGAATATGCAGACACTCTGGATGAATGTCCATTTGTATATTTGTCCTTGGCATCAATTGCACTGACAAGCGTAAGGACCATCTGTTCATACATTTTCTCCAGCTGGACACGCTTATCTTTCTCCGCAGCCGTGAGACGTGCAACCTCTTCATGGAGCCTTTCCTCATAGCCATACTGCTCCAAAGTAGTAATATGATAATAGATCATGGAAACAGATTCCAGCATCAGTGCAAATGTATACAGAATGGGAAATCGCTGCATGAAAGTCTGTGTATAGGTATTGGTCAGATTCTCCCTGAGCGGTGTATAAAAAAGGATCATATACAGACAAAGATAGTAGATTCCAATCAGAATTCCATAGCGTACACCGATAAAATACATCATTGCCATCGGAACCAGAATCGTCCAAAGTGTTGCAAATCCTTCATTTGTGCCACAGATTGTGTAATATGAAAAAATAAAAATGCAGAGGGCGGAAAACGTTATTCCCGCAATTTTGCGGTTGCGCAGTCTGGCCGTTGCAAAATAAACGAACAGACCGGTCAGGGATAATATGAGAGTCGTCAGCCCCATTATCATCCTGTGCTGATAAAAGTTCATGGTTGTTGTAATCATGGTAATAACCGTAATTGAAAGGCCTACCATACTTACAATTCTGATATTGTCATCCCTGCGTTTTCCGCGATAAATGTCCTGTTTCAAAAGTGCATGATATCTTTTTATCTTTTCAAACATGGCTATTCTGTCTCCGATTTCGTGTCTTTGCCTGTTTTGTATAGTTTAACACAGCAGTGAGGTACAGCATATAGGTTTTTTATATTCCGCGAGTCTATTTAAATCATTTTCCCTATGTGACAAATATAAACCCGTCTTGACATACAAAACATTTTATTATATTATAGTCAACGTTGACTATGTAACAATGACTAATTGGAGGAACAAAGCAAATGCTAACACGATTAATGGTATTAGGTTGTCTTATGCAGTGGCCCATGTCAGGATATCAGATTCAACTGATTCTTCAGGTCAGTCAGACAGAACAATGGGCAGGCATACTGCCAGGTTCAGTCTACCATGCATTGAAAAAGCTTGAGAAAGAAGGGATGGTTGTTCTGAAAGGAACGGAAAAAAACGGGAAATCGGCTAAAATCGATCTACGAAATCACGCCGACAGGAAAAAATGAATTTTCAAACCTTCTCAGGGAGGCCTGGCAAAAACCATGTCTGCATTTCCCATCCGGTATTTATGGAGCTGTCAGTTTTCTGGATGATACACAGCTCAAGGAAGTGCTCCCTCTGATTGATAAACAAATCGAAATACTAAAGAACGAACTTGAAGAATGGAATGCCGGCGAAACAGCAAAAGCAAAATTTTACAATGCCGAATTACCGGATTACATGAAAGCAATTTTTGAGAACGGACGTAAACATATTGAACTGGATATTGCTCTTTTAAAAATCTGCAAAAAACTTTGCCAAAAGAAAAATTGAAAGGTGGTTTTTATGGAAAATCAATTGATCAGTAAAAAAATGCAGCAAAACGGTCTCATCGTTGTTACACTGGCAATCTTTACAGATATGCTTGTCTATGGACTGGTGGTTCCTATTTTACCGGGATATGCAAGTTCCCTTGGCGTATCGCAAACTGCAATCGGTCTTCTTTTTGCCTGTTATGCTATTGCTCTTTTCATAGCAACACCGGTTTTTGGGATACTCTCAGATAAAATCGGCCGCAAAGGGCCTATGCTTTGGGGACTTCTGGGACTTGCAGGATCTACCCTGCTCTATGCGAATGCCAACCAGTTCCGGATGCTCATTCTGGCACGTTCCCTGCAAGGCGTTTCCGCTGCAATCACATGGACAGCCGGTTTTGCTCTGCTGGCTGACCTCTTCCCATCACAGGAGCGCGGCAAGGTAATGGGCATTGCATTAGCAGGACAATCTATCGGGACTTTGCTTGGCCCCACTGTCGGCGGTTTTCTCTACCAGCTGGGAGGTTATAAATTGCCCTTTCTTGCTGCCACCGGACTGACTGTTATAGATGGCCTTCTGCGAATTCTTCTGATCAAAGACGTTCCTCATCAGAAATCAGAAAGCACACTGTCATCACTGAGCCTGTTGAAAAATCACAAGTTGCTGATCATCATCGGTGTTGTAATCATTGGCGCATCGATCCCGTGCGTCCTCGAACCGACCCTGCCACTGCGGCTGCAAAAGGGAATGCAGGCTTCTTCCGGTGTCACCGGACTGCTGTTTGCAATACCAACCTTAGCCTACGCAATCAGCGCGCCAGTTATAGGCTCCCTGTCTCAACGCATTGGACATTACAAGGCTATGACAATCGGCATGGTATTGGCCGCTGTTTGTTTCCCATTTATTGCGCTCGCAAATTCTGTCTGGCTTGTCGCAATCACACTCACTTTTCTGGGTATCGGAATGGGAACTGCAATCACCCCATGTCTGCCGGAATTTGCAGAAATTTCCGAGAAAAGCGGTACCGATTCTTTCGGAGCATCTTTTTCCATTTACAATACAGCCTATTCGATTGGTATGATGATCGGTCCCACTTTGGGAGGTATTCTCACAAATTATTTAGGTATCGTCCGTTCCTATTGCGCAGTTGCAGTTATTATCCTCGTCTATATGGTATTCTTCAATGTCTGCAATCGTCTTATATATAAAACAGTTTGATGTTATGTATCATTTTTCTGTCGAAGATATCTTACTGGTAATTTCTTAATTTCAGATATTTCTGCAAAGTCAAAACATGCATCGGGTAGAATTGATGATCATTTCTCTTTAGCTGTTCGCTCAGTTCAGCTAAAGAGACCCATTTCAGATTCTGTGTTTCATTTGTCTTTTTCAGCAACGTACCTTCTGCCTTACAGATGAAAACATGAACCATGATCGGATAATAACCCTTTATATTCTGAGAACAGCTAAACGGCTCATAGTTCAACACCTGATATCCGTTTGCTTCATAAACAGTCGATTCCGCCTCGCCTTTTATTTCCACTACATCAAGCCCTGTTTCTTCCTTTATCTCTCTTCGTAAACAATCATAGACATTCTCATACTCTCTTATTTTACCGGCTGGAATCTCGATCATCCCATTTTCCAATGGTGCATCGTTCTTATATCTTTCCTGTATCAAAATATAAGGAACATCATTAATTATACGTTCAATGATTCCCCGACCCCCGGTTTTGAAAACTGTTCCATCTGACTTACACCTCATTTCCATGCCACATTTTCGGTTAAAATTGTCATAAATATCAATCAGTTCCAAACCTTATCTTCTCCGGAAGTCACTCTTTATTCCTCAATTATCTTCAGGATTTCTTCCATTGATTGCTCGAACTCCTGCTGGAAGAATTTTCAAAAACCAACAGATCATCCTTGCATTTGGGATCATCCAGTTCCCTGGGAATCTCAAAGTTTATGCCGGAAATATACTCATCCCAATGCTCCAGTTTCCATGTATCGCGATCACTGTTTCTGGAAATCATACGCTGCCTGCATACCGCAACATCTGTTTTCACCCAGATGACCGTAAGCCTTGCATTTTTAAGAGCCAGTTTGGCTTTCAAATCGGCCATATACTTTTCATCCCTGATCTCTCTTGTAAAGGGCGCATTGATCAGTACAATATCATCGTATTCCAATGCCTCCAGAGCAAGTGCTACGATGGCCTCATATTCATAGTCCCGTATATTCTTTTCAAAAAAATCCGAACTGCGGTTGTATTCCTGATTTGCAACTGCAAAAATCTGCCTGGACAACACAATTAACGTATCTTTATCCAGATAAACAACATGTTTCAGTTTTTTGGCAAGCTGCTTTGATATGTACGTTTTGCCGCTTGCCGGAGGTGAGGTGACCAAAATTAATCTTTTCATCCTGCTGACCCTTTCTTTTCAAAAAAAATATCCCCAGACTGCAATGATATGATTCCTGTTTGCTCATAGGAAATTATAGCACTACTGTCCGGGGTTTCGTATTAACAAATTACAATTATTCTTACCGCATTCTCCAATCCGCTTTCATTTTGCATCTGTACTGAAATCTATTCGGTCCTAATTCAGCTTGATCTGTCCTGCCAGACACTTGACTCCCGCTTCCATACTTTCTATCGGTGTGTTTCCATACCCAAATACGAGTGCATTTTCATATTTTCTTTCACTTTCTTCAGAAATACAGTACTTATTCATTGGTGTAATTTCAAGCCCTTCATTTCTGATCGCAAGCATCTGCTCCCTGTCGAATTTCGCGCCCCGGAAAGTGGCTACAAAATGGAGTCCTGCCTCGGCACCGGAAATGGTCACACGATTACCGAAATATTGATTTAAACATGCAATGAGATAATTACGTTTTTTCAAATAAAGCTTTCGCATCCTTCTGACATGCTGTTCAAAGTATCCCGCTTTGAGAAATTCAGCCAGTGTTTTCTGTTCCAGAACAGGCGAATTGATATCACAAACATATTTTTCTTCCCGCAGTTGTGCCCGAAGCGCTGATGGTAGGACCATATATCCGATCCGCAGTGCAGGCATCAGTGTTTTTGAGAAAGTACCCACATAAATGACATGTTCCGGATCCAGATACTGCATGGACTGAATCGGACTACCGTTAAAGCGGAATTCACTGTCATAATCATCCTCAACGATATAAATATCATTCTCCGCTGCATACCGTATCAGTTCGATCCTGCGTCCTGCAGGAAGAACAACTCCCGTCGGAAACTGGTGGCTTGGCGTCGTGAAAACAAGCTTTGGCGGCGCATCCGGCAGCCTGTCAGTCTGCATCCCGTATGCATCAAGCGAAATTGCTTTCATCCTGACATGATTGCTTTCCAATGTGTGCAAAAGACCATAGCTTAAAGGATTCTCGACCAAAGCATATTCATGTGTATTCATAAATTGACACAGGAGCTGAAAGGATTGCGCCGCTCCATTCGTAATCATAATATTTTCCGCTGATGTGTGAACCCCCCGCGCACGTTCCAGATAACAGGAAAGCTGTGTTCGCAGAGAACAGTCGCCAAGCGCATCCTGATAATCCAGTTGAGATGGATCGATGTCCAGTGCGGTCTGCTGATATATATGTGCCCATTTTTTAACCGGAATCTGCGTTAGGTCCGGGATTCCCGTGCGAAAGGAGATCCGAATTTCGGGTAAAGTCACTCTTATCTGTGTCTGCGTGGATCGTTTGACAGATTCATCCCTGCAAAATGCAAGTCCCTCACAAACGAATGTCCCGGAACCGTTTTTGCTATAGATATATCCTTCTGCCATCAACTGCTCATAGCTCTCTATCACAACATTTCTTGATACATTCAGGAACCTTGCCAGTTCTCTGGAGGATGGCAGTTTCTCTGGAGCCTGCAGTGAACCCCGAAAAATTGACTCTTTGATATATTGATAAATTTGATCAGACAATGATCTGCCGGAATCCCGATTGATATTGATATAAAGCACCAGACTCCTCCCGAAAGTGGTTCTATAAAAAAGTTTTGTAAGCAGTTCTTAATCATACCACTTTCATATGATAGATTATAACACATACTCATTCAGGAAAAGGAGATGGAATATTACGAATACCTATACATTTTTAATCACTTCACTGATTATTATTCTGATTCCGGGCACCGGTGTTATTTATACGATTTCAACAGGTATCACGGAAGGAAGGAAAAAAAGTCTATTTGCAGCTGTCGGATGCACCCTGGGTATCATCCCCCACCTATTTATGAGCATTACCCTGTCGTCATTGCTTATGCAAATGAGTAATACATTTTTTACTGTCATTCAGTTAATCGGTGCATGCTATTTACTCTATCTCGGAGCAGGAATGGTCTTTACCGGAAACAAAATTGATTTTGGTCCATCTCCCCTGGCACACAGTACTGCAGGCATCATTTGTCGCGGGATACTGATCAATTTGCTTAATCCAAAATTGACGCTGTTTTTCTTCTCATTTTTGCCACAATATCTCACTCCCGGCAGTCAGAACTATGTACAGCAAAGTTTTGTATCAGGCCTTACTTTTATGCTGCTGACACTACTTGTATTCATCTGCTACGGAGTCCTTGCCGGAACAGCGAAAAACTTTTTTGTCAGTTCTCCCGGATTCGTCTGCATACTGCAGAAGGTTTCGGGTATTCTTTTTATTTTTTTTGCCATAAAACTTGCGCTGAATCTCTGACGAAACTGCTTGGGTTCCCGGGTATTGCCCCGGACATTCTAATATTTTATTTCACTGCTGCGAATATAACTGATCAGATCATCATAGGACAATGGTTTCGAATAGTAGTAGCCCTGGATAATATCACAGTCATACCCGCTGCAGATTCTCTTTTGCTCTTCGTTCTCTATTCCTTCCGCCACCAGTTTATAATGCAGTTTGTGTCCCATATCAATAATCGCTTCCAGCATTGATTTCTTTACTTCTTTTGTTTCTACATCCGCAATAAAAACTCCGGTCAATTTCAGTGTCTGAAAAGGCATACTCGTCAAATAGGAAAGGGATGAATATCCTGTTCCGAAATCATCCAATGCAAAATTGATTCCGTATTCATGCAGTTTCTTCAGAGAATGGAATGCATCACTGCCTTCATTTATGAACACACTTTCCGTAATCTCAAATTCCAGCAACTCCAGCGGGATATTACCCTGTGAAACAATTTCAATCGCTCTGGCAGCAAATTCCGGATGATTCATTTGTATCGTTGAGATATTAATTGCCATTTTGAATTCGGATCCAAAAGTCTCATTGATCTGCTGTAATCTGCTGATTGCTTCCCGCAGCACCCACTCCCCGATTTCAATGATCAGTCCCGTACTTTCCGCGATCCTGATGAACTGATTCGGTGGAATGTACTCTCCATTTCTCTTCCGTAGTCGAATAAGCGATTCAAAACCTTCTATCCTCTGTTCCGCAATATTGATCTGCGGCTGAAAAAAGAGTTCAAACATATTTTCTTCCAGTGCTGTTCGAAGAAACTGATCCATACCTGAATCATACTTCATTTTGACTTCATTTCATGGTTAAAAAAGCAAATGCTTCCTCTCGATTTTGCTTTCGCATCAATGAGCGCCATATCCGCATAAGATAACAGGTCACTCTTATCCATCGCTGCAGCATCATACACAGAAACGCCTGTTGTGATACTGATTCTTATATTTTTATCATCAATAAATATTCCATGAATCAAAGCATCCTTTAGTGGTTTAAGCAGTATCGTGATCTCATCAAGGCCCAATGGCTGTCTGAATAAAACAGCAAACTCATCCGGTCCGATTCTATAGGCGGAGCAGGCATATATTTCATTGCATTTCTTAATCTCATGACCAATATAGATCAGGATCTTATCCGCTATCTGGTGCCCGTATAAGTCATTGATGATCTTAAACGCATCAATATTGAGTAAAACGATTGTCAGCTGATCGTCTTTACCATCCGTCGCCTCTTCCATAATATCCTTTGAAATCAGAAGTCGATTTCCCAAATTCGTCAATGGATCATTATATGCCATGAAAGTCAGCTGCTCATCCCGTTGACGAACCACGTTCATCAGTTCGGAAAACTCATGCGCAACGTTGTTCAGTCCCACAAATTTGAAATCGGGCACCTCCGTTTTATAGTCATCAGTCGCTGCCTGTTCAACAAAATCTTTCAATTTCACAACGTGATGATTGATCTGATCACTATAAATATATGAAACACCTGCCCCGATCAGCGCTGCGAAACAAATCAGCGCAACCAGTACCAATATCATATCCCGTAAGGGGCCGAAAACCGCAGAAAATGGCTGATATATGACAATATACCAGCGACTGTTATACATAGAAGTAGCCGTCATAACATAGCTTGTAGAATCAATGTCAACTATTTTATACTTCAGATAACCCTGCGCCACCTCTTTGATTGCGTTGATATTCTGATCGACCATACGAAAATGAACATAATCCAGATTTTCATGTGAAACATATCTGCCATATTCATCGACAATATCAACCTGAATATAATCCCCGAACTTTTCACCATAATATTTCGATATTTCACTTAACGCTTTCAAACTGCTGTAAATCGTAACGTAATAGTTCCTGGGAGATTTATAGGTATATGCATATACCAGTCCTCCTATGGCCGTTGACTGGAATGGTTCACTCCAATAGCTTCCTGTTGTGATGCTGCTGAGCTCTTTATAAAATTCTTCCCCGCTTCGATTGATTCCAATATCATCCGCATCCAACTGTGACAGAACTACCTGTCCCTTCGCATCCATAATTTCAACATTGAGAATAAAGTCATTTTCTTTCTTTATATTTGACAGACTGTCATGCATTATTTTAGAATCTGTATCCACATCATACAGATTGCTGATATACCTGGCTATTTTCTGCGGATCACTCTCAACCGTAGCCAGATGATCACCCAATGCCATGGTGATCATGGCATTTTTTTCCACAATATCAGCCTGCATTTTCCGATACATGATGAAAATAGTCATACATCCGAAAAAAATAAGTGTGATAGAAATAATGATTAAATTATTCAACAATATACTTTTCCGAATTGTCTTTTTTTTCATTCATCATCTACCTTCACAAAGGACTGGTTCTGCACCTGAAACAAGTGCATTTGTCTGATTGCATCACCAAATTCGTTTATTTTGATATCCTCCTGCAGACCTGTAAACACTGAAATCTTATCCAGTGATTTTTTGATATCTTCACTTGATGTACTGTCACTGTTCTCTATCGCTTTTGCCAACAGCATGACCGCTTCATAGGAGTAAACAGCTGCAAAGGTCGGCGAACTGCCATAGGCCTGAACATAATCATTTTCAAAATCCCTGAAACTCTGCGAAGCCGAATGGCTGTCATAGGTATTAATACTATATATACCTTCCGCCGCAGGGCCTGCAATACTGATCAGATCTTCACTCATTGCCCAGGTCGAGGTGTAAATCGGAACCATGCAATTGTATTTGTACATCTCCTGTGCATAATAGGCTACATCATAAGCAGAGCCGGCTATCACAAGTGCATCGATTCCCGAATTTCTGATCAGCGACATTGTTTTGTCAAAATCCTTCTTATCCGCTATCGCATAGCCTTCCATAAAAGCGGTCGAAAGTCCTGCTTTCAACAGAGGTGCCTGCGTATTTTTCACAAAAGTTCTGGAATACGTTTCGTTATTAAGCTGATACAGATAACCTATTTTTTTATAATTCTGCTTTTCCATAAAGTGAGAAATATATTGCGTTTCATATGTGGATTCCGTAACCATCGTATAAAAATAATCATTTACGCCAAAAAATACCGGTGAACTGATCGTCGGACTGATCATGACAACATGATCCTGATTGGTTCCCTTAAAGGATTCCGCTTCCACACCACTGATATTGTGTCCGATGATCGCACATGCGCCTTTCTCTACCAGACGTTTATCCGCTTCTCTGGCTGTTTTAGCGGTTTCTCCGTCGTCTTCTATGATTAATTCAATCGGATGCCCATTAATACCTTTTCCCTGATTGATTTTAGCTACTGCCATTTGTGCACCGTACATGGAATCAACTGCAATTTCCGAACTGGTTCCGGTCAGATTGCCTGTGAAGCCGATGATAATCGGTTTTTTTCACATCCTGTTAAAGAAAGCGTCAGTAATAATATACTCACTGTCAGCGCTGCTCTTCTCATACCATTCCACCTCCCGCATTTCTTTCTGAAACATAAAATCAAAACGGAATTATTTTGGTGCATATCCTGTCAAATATCGTTTCTCCGATTCAATGCATTAATCTGAATCAAATTTGAAAGTGAAGGGTAAAAATCTTATCGTCTGATATGGTAAAATTGCAGAAATATATCGATCCGGACAATCAATTGCAAAGCAAATGCCAAGTGCAGAAAAAGCTGAATTTATCGTTCATAAATATTCGGGAAAATAGTTTGTATGTTACCACAATTATACCCCATATCCGATGCATCTGCCAGAATATATTTTGTGAGTGTCTTGTATTTGAAATGAAATATGATTGCTTATCCGTTTATACATAAAGAAAAGAACGGTCATCATCTGACAATCGTTCTTTTTGCTATTGCATTATTCGGTTATGATGTTCCGTCTCAGCTTTTTATAGCCCAGCGCAGCTTTGTAGACCTTGCCCGGCTGTTCTGTACACATTCCTGCGGTGAGGGTCTCGTCACTTCCTGTGCAATCTCACTGTAGACGCCTCTCTGATACAGTTCCCGAAAAGATTTCTTGACCAGTCTGTCTTCCCCGGAATGGAACGTCAGTACTGCAACTCTGCCTCCCGGCTTAAGTGCACCCGGCAGCTTTTCCAGAAAGGCATAGAGTACTTCATACTCCTGATTCACATCTATCCGAAGTGCCTGAAAAACTCTGGCACAGGACTTCTTCATAACCTCTGCCCGTTCCTCTGGTTTTATCCCCTTGACTCTGAGTAAGACTTTTTCAACCTCTTCGCGCAGCTGCGTGGTCGTTTCAATCTTCCTGCCGCGCTTTCTGTCCTGACAGAGCTGCCTGGCAATTTCCTGTGCATATGGTTCGTCCGCATTATCGATCAGCATGCCGGTAATCTCTTCCTCATCCATTTCTGCAAGGCGCTCCGCAGCAGACATTCCCTGTTGCGGATTCATGCGAAGGTCGAGCAGGCCATCCGTTTTGTAGGAAAATCCGCGCTCCGGATTATCAATCTGCATGGAGGAAACGCCCAGATCTGCCAGAATGAAATCAAACGGTCCACTCTCTTTCACCAGCTCATCCATCTGTGCAAAATTCATCAGCCGGATACTCAGAATTTCTTCTCCATAGCCAAGTTTTGCGAGCCGTTCCTTCGTTTTAACAGATTCAATCGGGTCAACATCTGTTGCATAGATATGTCCCCTGTGCTCCAGCTTCTCCAGCATTCTGGACGTATGACCGCCGTAGCCCAGCGTTGCGTCCATCCCTGTCATACCCGGTCTGATCTGCAGCACATCCAGAATCTCATTTACCATAATCGGAATATGTGTTCCCGCAGGTGTAATCCCCTTTTCCTTAACATGTGCAAGCGTATCTGCATATTTATCAGGGTTCAGCTCTTTATACTTTTCCTCATATTTTTTCGGATACACACCTTTATACCTTGCACGACGGACATGTTCCTTCTGCCCGCCTTCCTGATTCTGATGCCCTGCGTCCTTATTCTCCGCCATACCGTCAACCTCCACTGCACTTCCTATTCCGTAGTATATCAATTCTGCCCTGCCTTTGCACGTTCACGCTTTGTAAGCTACGGCATGATCAGGCCAAGTCCCAGAAGGACAAGGGGTGTAACAATGTTCATGCACAGAATAAACTATTGCATTAAATATCCAAACTATTCTCATTCAGCAGAAAATCAAATATACCCATAATAGTGATACCCTCTTCGTTCCTCCATACAGGACTATTGCCGCTGACAACAATGATCTTTTTAAATGAATCTGGTATCTTAATTAATGACGCCTGCTCCTGATCTACCTTTTCCTTGTCCGGCAATGCAAATGCTGATTGAATGTAATAACGCTTACTGGCATTATTTACGACAAAATCCACCTCAAGCTGCTTACGAGTCTTTTTACCATCTTCTTCCATTCTCACTTCAACAACACCTACATCTACTCTATATCCTCTGTAGATTAATTCATTGTATATAGCATTTTCCATTAAGTGAGTTTCTTCATACTGCCTGAAGTTTAACAATGCATTTCTAAGTCCTAAATCAGTATAGTAGTACTTCGAGGGAGTACTGATATACTTTCTGCCTTTGATGTCATATCTTTCTGCTTTCTGTATAACAAAACTCTCCTGCAGATACTTTAAATAATTTGAGATAGTAGGCATTGCAATTGTTTTGTTACCGCTACTGTTAAAAGTATCTGATATCTTCTGCGCATTTGAAAGTGAACCAACTGATGAAGCTATCACCTTCATCAAAGATTCCATTCCACTTTCATCACGGATATCGTAGCGTTCACATATATCTCTCAGATAAATCTCATTGTTCAGCCTTTCTAAATAGCTGCTTTTCGATTCATCATTTGGTTCTGCCAGGATATGCGGTAAACCACCATAATACATATATTCATTCCATGCATCCATTTTGTCCTTACCTGATGCAGGACAATACTCTGAAAAAGCCAACGGAGATACATGTATTTCATCCCCACGCCCTCTAAATTCTGTCATGATATCTGATGAAAGAAATTTTGAATTACTTCCAGTAATGTAAATGTCCACATTTTTCTTTCGAAGCAAACCATTCAACACACCGTATAAACGAATCGAAACATCAGGATTTTTTATTTCCTCTTTTGTAATGGCATACTGTGCTTCATCAATGAAAACATAATATTGCTGCTGTTTATCCGTAATTCGACCCTTTATGTATTCATGAAGTTCATTTGGATTACAATATCTCTCGTAATCTTCATCATCTAAAGGAACGGTAATGATGTTACTCTCCGGAACACCTGTGGAAATCAGATAATTATAGTACAGATTGAATAATAAATATGACTTTCCACTTCTTCTGATTCCAGTTATCACCTTAATCAAACCGTTATTTTTTTTACTGATGAGTCTATTCAAATATCGATCGCGTTTAATCTCCATGGAAGACCTCCATTTTAGGTTTTCGGTCTATATACCGTTTTTCTAAAGTATATATTAATATCACAACAAACGCCACCATTCATTTTAGATTTTCGGCACTTGTACCCTTTTTTTAATAGGGACTGTGAAATAACGCAGTCCCTTTGCAGATACTTCAAAAGGAGCAGATGCATTCGCTGCTGCATATAGTATTGCTGCGCATTTCTACTTTGTCGGAAAAATAGTCGTATTCAGCTAATATGAACAATTCAAACAAAAAACTCCGAAAAAGAAATTAGTCATTCTGCTCACAATATATTCCGGCACGTAGCATAGCAGCTTGATGAATAAATTCAAATGCATCAGACAGAGGACTCATTGCCTGAATCAGAAGCGCTCTTCTTAAATCCGGGTCATCGATTGTTCTTGTCTCCAAGTACAATGCCACCCCACTGTAATACAATCTCAATCTATCATTTTGCTGTCCCTGCTATACATCTTTTACACTATGATCAATGGAAAGAGTCTGATTTTCAATTTCCTCCAACTGTTCCTGCAAAGCCATCATCTGCATAGCATTACACATCTCAGTTTGATTTATCCCGTTACGAAATACTTCTTTCTTTATATCCAATTTCGTTCCAAATTTTCCATCCGCCTGCCTAAGCTGCGCAGTAAACCGACTATTTTGCTTCAATATTATCAGAAGTTGTAGTGAATGTTATTGATAGAACACGAAAACCTGATAGCCCATATTGACTTGCAAGTCAACGCGGATTGTAATGTATGTATCAATTGACTCTTCAGTCAATTTTAAGGGGGATTTTATGGTTTTAGAAAAATTTCAACAACAAAATAAAATAAAACAAAATTCTATAGTTGCTGCCGGAGTGGAAGAATTTTCACAAAAAACCTACTCAGATGCGAATACTGATAAAATTGTTCAAAACTGTGGGATATCCAAAGGATTTCTGTTTCATTACTTCGGTTCAAAAAAAAATTTTTATTTTTACTGCCTTTCACAGTCTCTCGAAAAGTTGCTGGAGCAGACAGACGAGGCACAAGGAAACTTCTATGAGATTCTGTTTTCTGTCATGAATCAAAAATTGCAATTATGTGCCAGGTATCCTGCCGAAACCAGATTTGTTAATATGGCTTCTCGTGAATCATCTGTTGAAGTGACACCAGGCAAAGCTGAAATTTTTGCAAAATATGCAGCGCAAACACATAATGCATCTGCGACTACAATGAAACAGGCACTTGCAACATTATCGATAAAAGTACAGGACGACAGTAAAGCCAAAGAAGGATTGTTGCTGTATAGTAATGCGTTAGTCAGCAAGTATCTGCGTATTTATCAGGACACCCCCGATATGTTTTTTGAAAATGCACAACAAATTCAACTGGAACTAAAATCCTACATCGATCTTATGCTGTATGGTATTGTTAAGGAGGAAAGTAATGAATAAAGACACAATAAGCATGTTTAAGGCAATGAGACTATGCAGTCAATACCAAAAAATGAACGAAGAGGAACGAACCACACTTCGAGATAAGCGCCTACGGAAGATGGTGGAGTGGGCGCGAAAAAGCAGCCCCTATTATGCCAGAATTTACAAGGACCTCGGAGAGGACTTTCAATTGTGCGACCTGCCTCCCGTTAACAAACTTGACCTCATGGCACATTGGGATGAATGGGTAACAGACAAGACAATCACGCTTTCCGAGGTCAATGAATTTATGTCCAATCTTGACAATATCGGTCGAAAATTCAAAGGAAAGTATCTGGTGTTCACCACCAGTGGATCAACTGGCAACCCTCTGATAGCATTGTGTGACAACACAACAAATAGCGTGATGAGCGCAGTCAATGCTGTCCGAACCTTTGCCCGAAAAAAAGATATGAGTGCGTTTATCAGGCGTGGTGGAAAGACTATTGGAGTCTTTGCCACTGGTGGATTTTATCTTGGCAACAGTTCGGTGCGCGCGCGTCTCCTCATGATGCCTTGGAAAAAGCGACAAATGGCAGTTACCAGTGCATTGTTGCCCACTGATCAAATCGTGGAGGAACTAAATGCATTTCAGCCGGCAATGCTGGGTGGCTATCCATCTAACTTGGAACTTCTGATTGAAAAGCAGCAAAGCGGGCAACTTCATATCTCACCTGTACTTATTATGACTGGTGGTGAGTATCTGTCAGACGAACTAAGAGAAAGGCTTGCAAGAACCTTTGACTGCTATGTTCAAACATCTTATGCCTGCACAGAGGGTGGTACAATTGCCTGCGAGTGCTCCGAACAGCATTTTCATATCAATGATGATTGGCTGATCGTTGAGCCAGTAGACAAAAATAACTGTCCTGTTCCAGCAGGTGTGCAATCAGATAAAATCCTGCTGAGCAATTTATATAATTTTACACAGCCTTTCATTCGATATGAAGTGACGGATCGCGTGGTGTTGCATAAGGAACCTTGCAAATGCGGAAATCCCTCGCCGTGGCTGACCTTGGAGGGTCGTACAGACGATGTGGTGAGTTTTCTGCAAAATGGAGTTGAAATAAAGCTTGCACCGCTTGCTATCTATGCCACGCTTAAAGAAGTACATGCGCTACGCAGATTTCAGTTCATTTCCCATTCGGATTATCATGTTGAACTGCGGCTTGAGCCTGCAGAAAGTTTTACGGTACAAGAGGCATTTGATAAAGCAAAGCCGGTACTACAAAGATTTTTCTCTATACACGGATTAACTAATATTGAAATAACACTTTCTGACGAAAAGCCAAAACAGGATGCAGGCAGTGGTAAGTTTAAGCATATTATCAGAGCAATATAATATACGAAAGCTAAAGTAACTTTAAGGGAAGCTATTCGCATAATAAGAAGCTATCAACCAAAGAAAAACCTGGTCACTTGGACCAGGTTTGAAATTATGAATGAAAGTCCTACGATTTTGTCAAAAGCTATTTTAGTAACCCGGACACGATGATAATGGCAATTCAGCTTTATCGCCGAACTGCAAATATTCAGAAAAATGAATTCACCTTGTCTGATCTATGAAAGGATTAAAGCAATCAAAATATTCCCCACATCCCTTCTATTCCAGTTTACGTGTATTATACTCATCATCATAGATCAGGTTCATAATGATATCCTGGTTGTAATCTCCAAATCGTTTTCCAAAGAGATTGAATCCTCCAAGATTATCTGCATTATCTTTATTACCAATTCTTATGACAACAAAGGGAGAGCTCATCAACTTCAAGTCCGTAATTGTAGTTCCCCAAACAGGAAAATGGTTAATCATGCTTCCTTTTGTATTTATCTCCCATTGTGTCAACATTCCATACTGGGATCTACCGCCCAACCATGTGGGCGGATTATTGCGCCCAAATCTCTCTCCAAAATCTCCAGGACTGGTCCAGGTTCCGCATTCGACCCCATTAATCCAGAGCGTTATATCTGACTTCCAGTTCGCATTGTATCCTGGTGCCTCAGAACATATTTCTGCAGAAATCTGAATAGATCTTGGCCTACATTTATAGGGCATAGTCAACAAGTTGTTCGGAAATGTATATTCAACAAATCCACGTGAAGTCCATAACATCTGTGCACTGATCCGTTCCGGAAGAAAAAAAGATTGTTCAATATCATCCATTCCAATAATCGTCTTTTCATTTGCAAGGCCACAAGTAGGCGCTACCCTGCAACTGGTATAGGCTCCGATTGGCATCTCAACTGTGATAACATTGCTGATATCCGCAGCGGTCTCCGTCAGTCTGATGTCGATTTTATCAATATTTCGTGAACACAATTTCACATTTCCTCTTGTACCAGGCTGTTCTTCAATTCTGACAAGATCAGCCTCCTGCAATACTTTAACATGCAGATTGGCACTTGAAGGAGGAATATGCATTTCTCTTGCTATATCAGCAATATTATATTCTTTTCCATTCAAGAGCCTGATGATCTGAATTCTTTCAGGTGCGGAAAGTGCCTTACCCAGCTTTGTAAGCTCATTGCGGCAATCCAGATTATATCTTACATGTTTCCCCATCTTTATGCGCCTTTCCTTTTCATTTCATTTTATGGATTCCGACTTCTTTCAAATTGATTTTCTCAATTTTTTCAGCATCAATTTTGTATTTATGCTCTGCATCCAGTAAGCCATTTACTTCCTGTTCAACATCAGACACCTGTGTATAGCAATAGCCGCATACATATGGCAATTTTTTTATTGCATCTGTAATTTTTTCGTAGCGTACCAGAAACTCATCTTCTGTTTTGACCAGATTCCCATATCCCCAGGAATCATCCTCTCCACCATTAAATGCAATGCCGCCGTATTCACTGATCATAACCGGCTGACCATGATACACATTTCCATTTGCCATTGCTGACTTACTTCCGCTATGATATATCTCTCCTGACATCAGTTCTTCCAAATGACCCTGATATCGTTCCAGAAAAGGTTCATCTGATTCTTCATAATCATGAAGTGTAATAATATCCGACGTTGTGTGCTCCCAACCATCATTCGTAATTACAGGTCTCATGGGATCAATGCTTTTAGTCAGTTCATATATGCCACGTGTAAATGCCTGCTGCCTGGCATCCGTTTTGATCTGCGAAACTCCCCAGGATTCATTAAACGGCGTCCATGTAATAATGCAGGGATGGTTATAATTCTGCCTGACTGCTTCAAGCCATTCTCTTGTATATTCAGCAACCGCTTCATCTGTAAATCGATAAGCAGCAGCCATTTCACTCCAAACCAGTAGTCCCTTTACATCGCACCAGTACAGAAATCTCTCATCTTCAATTTTCATGTGCTTGCGCAGACCATTGAACCCCATTGCCTGAATTTTATCAATATCCGCAAGCATAGCCTTTTCATCCGGCGGTGTGATTCCAGATTCTTTCCAATAACCCTGATCCAGAATAAGACGTTGATAAATAGGCGATCCATTTAAAAGAATATTTCCCTTCTCAATACGAATTTCACGCATTCCAAAATAGGAAAACACCTCATCAACCAGCTCTCCATCTTCCATCAGTCTTACCCGTATATCATATAAATCCGGATGCTCCGGTGTCCAAAGATGCACACTCCATTCCGATTCACCAAAATATGCTACTGAGGTTGTTACTTTTGCAATGCCTTCATGCGGAATCATGCAGACTTTATTAATAATAGTATCATGATAGCTTATTTCCGCAATGATTTCCATGTTCCTTTCTTCTGCTTTTTCAATCCTGCACTCCAGTGCAAGAGAAGACTCTCCCAGCTCCGGCGTCATTTTTATGGAACGAATGTGCTTTTTGTTAACACTTTCCAACCACACGCTTTTCCAGATACCAGTTGTCTGTACATACCAGCATCCAAAATTATGATCTATCCAGCGCTGTTTTCCTCTGGGCTGCTCTGTACTGAATCCGTCCTCCACTCTGACCGTAATTTCATTTACGCCTGCCTGAAGAAATTTTGAAATATCAAAGGAGAACCTTGCATAGGCACCTTTATGTTCACCGGCATAATTTCCATTCACCCATACTTTTGTCCAAAAATCTGAACCCTCAAAATGCAGGATTTGACAATCCGTATTCCTCAGATCACTTACTTTAATCTCCCTATGGTACCATACATACCAATGTGCCTGATGTTCTGCTATGCCACTTCTATCCGTCTCATAGGCAAAAGGTACCTGTATTTTCTGATGTTTTTCCGGAAAATCAACATACCATTTTTCCCACTCTCCTCTATTTTCATCATCAAATTGAAAATCCCAAATACCATTTAGATTTGTCCACCTTTTTCGTACCAACTGCGGTCTGGGATATCCTTCTATATATGCGTTCATTTTTCCTCCTTCAGGAACTTTTGATTAAAATTAAACTTTTTTCTCAACTATCCCTTAATCCCTTCCATCGATATCCCCTGCACGATCTGTTTTTCAAAAATGAGATACACGATAATCATCGGAATCGATGCAACCATGTTTACTGTCATTGGAATAACCACATCCGGCCGTTCAACACTTAATAAAGTTGGAATTCCGATCGGCAATGTATACTTTGCCTCATCAAAAATACACAATAAAGGCCACAGGTAATTATTCCAGCTTCCGATAAAGCACATGATCGAGATCGTTGCAATGATAGGTTTGGATAGCGGAAGTGCTATTTTACGATATATTGTCAGTTCGCTTCCACCGTCAATTCTGACTGCTTCCATCAGTGCAGTCGGAATTCCCCTAAAAAAGCTTACCGCAATTAACAAATTCATAGATCCTGCTATAGATGGTAAAACCAGTCCCGAAAATGTATTGATCAGATTCAGATTATGAACCAGTATAAACATTGGTATGATCGTTGCCTCGCCGGGAACCAACAGCCCGAATAGAAAAAATGTATATACCCATTTACTGCCTTTAAAGGGTATCTTGGCAATTGCATATGCTGCCATCGTTGATATGATAACAGATAAAACTGTTGATATGACTGCAACCGCGAGGCTGTTTATGAACCAGCGCAGCGTACTTGTGCCCATCAGAACATCCGGATAATTCATTAAGGTATATGGCGGCAGAAACCAGTCCCAAATAGTTGTTATCTGCTTTCCTTCCTGTTGTAAGGAACAGAATAATGCCCATACGACAGGCAGCAACATGACCAGGGCTAACAACACTGAAATAATCATTATGACAAATGATTTTATTGTTACCTTCTGTTTTCTCAATTTTCATCTTCTCCTTTCTGCAATTTGAACTGAAGTAAAGTACAGACAACAAGAATGGCAAAAAGGATATAGGACATTGCAGCAGAATATCCCAGCTTGTTTTTGTTAAATGCCTGCTGATAGATATACATTACCAAAGGCCTCGTTGTGTTAGCCGGTCCGCCACCCGTAGTCATATATATCTGCCCGAAAACCTTAAAGCAGGCGATGATCTGTAACATCAGTACGAGCAGAATGGTCGGTTTTAAAAGCGGCAGCTTGATTTGAAAAAGCTGTTGCATTCCTGAAGCGCCATCTACCTCTGCTGCATCGAGTGTTTCCTGCGGAATATCCTGCAGTGCAGATAGATACAGCAGCATCGGAAATCCGACTGTCCACCATATCGTCATAATCACAACAACCGCCCAGGAACGCCCGGTTGATTCAAACCAGAGGATCTCTGATTTTGTATTGATCACATCAAAAAAGCGAAGAATACCATTCACAAGACCTCTATACGGCGCAAAGGTATATTTTGCAATAAAAGAAATAACGGAAACCGATAGAACGCCCGGCAAATAGTAACTGATCCGAAGAAAACGTTTATATTTAACAGGCCTGTTCGCAAACAAAGCCATAATAAGCGGGAGAATTACCAATACGGGTGTACACATCAGAACAAATTGTATGGTATGCCATAATGAACCAACAAAAGCATCATCCGTAAAAAGCTTCTTATAATTTTCCAACCCCACAAAGTTTGTTTCCCCATTAGATTCCATTTATTCAGGCTCACCCACACTCCCTGTATAATTGGATAAACTGTAAATATTGTGAACAGAATAAAAAAAGGCAGAATAAAAACCCACGCTGTAATTGTCGCTCTAATTTGTCTTTTATTCATAATCTGACCCCTATTGCCTTAGAAAAGGCTCTTTTGTGTCATTAGCCGGAGAACCTGCTATTCTCCGGCTAATGACTATCATTCCATGGACTTACTTAATCAAGATTATTATCTATTGCCTGTTGAAGCGCCGAAATAGCTCCATTTTCATCCGTTGTTCCCTGCCAGTATCCATTTAATGCATCAATCATGTCAGCCTTAATTCCTCCATAGTACTGTGTTGCTTTTGGCGCGTATTTGGCATACTTCAGTTCATCAACCACGTTATATCCCTTCAGTTTCTTATAATCTGCACTTTGGTTTGCAGTCTTTGATGCCGGAATCTGGCCTGATCCTGCCCAGGTAATGCCGCCATTATTTGACGCATAGAACATAAACTTCACTGCCTGCAGCGTCTCTTTATCTGTTCTCTTCTTGTTCACCGGAAGGATAAGCGTGTGAGAATCTGCCCAACACTGACTGTTACCATTAAACAGACTTGGGAAACATGCATTATTATAATTCAGTCCATCTGTACTGCTAAAAGTCCCCGTTACCCACGTTCCTGCAAATACAAATGCTGCCTTGCCCGACTGAAAATATGCCGCATGATCATCAATTCCGGGAAGAATGTAGCCTTTATCCCAAAGTCCTTTGACATATTCCATTGCTGCTTTTGCTTTATCAACATCCAGGGTATCTTCCGTTGCTCCATCGTTTACAAAATCACTTCCGCCCATCTGAAAATATGATGCATACCAGATTCTAAATGGATCATCTCCGGAATTTGTCATCGCAAGTGGTGTAATGTCATCTCCAAGTCCCTTACATTTCTCCAGCAATGCATTGAAGTCATCCGCACTCTTGACATTCTTTACATCTGCCTCTGTAATTCCTGCCTTTTGCAGCAAATCGAGATTGTAGTACATTACTTCCGCATGCGTATCGAGCGGTATCGCATATATTTTGCCGTCAACTGTAACTGCATCGATAGACTCCTTTGAATAATAATCCGAAAGGTTGATCCCAAGCTGCTTCAAATAATCATCAATTGGCTGAACAACGCCGGTTTGTGCAAGTTCATACAATTTGGATACATGCGAAACCCCAACATCCGGTCCGTTTCCTGTTGCGACAGCTGTCTGTAACTTGGTGTAATAATCTGCCCATACCAGCATAATCGGTGTAACCGGATTCTCCGGGCTCTGCGTTTTGTTGTAATCATCTACAATAGAATTGAACCATTCTCCATCACCGCCGCTGAATAATGACCAGAATTTCAGATTGCCTTCCGGTACCGAAGCTGCAAGCGGATTATTGTACGTTCCATCCTTATTCACATCCGGAACCGTTGATGCTTCTGCTGCAGCCGCGCTGGCATCCGTTACTTCCGCGCCTGCCGATGAAGCTCCCGTTCCTCCTGCAGATGTACCTGTTGCCACAGACGATCCACATCCCATCAGCATGGACATAATCATTGCTGCTCCCAAAAAAATACTCAATGCCTTCTTTTTCATGTAACCCTCCTTTTTCGTAATGCGTTTACATTTAAACAGTTTATATGTTCCTTACAGGGAAATTATTCTACATTTTGATTATACGGTCAACATTGTGCACCTGATAATTGGTTTATTTATATAAATTAATCAGTATTTAGACATTATTTATGTTGTATCATTTCAAAAAGAACCATTACCGCACAAAAAAATCCGTTGTAATCGACTAAGTGCAATTACAACGGACTTCGGGTTTGTTTGATTATTTGACTTGCTTATAGAGTCTTTTCTCTTGGCGTTCAATTCCATTGTCCTTGATCACTGATCACAGCACTCAAAGGTGGTTTGATAAAAATTCCTGAATATCAATATTGAGGATTCCACCCTCATCTTGCTTACAACATCTCCACATTGTTGCAAATTGCTTCTATTGTCCAAATGGGACCTCCTCCTGTGTTTGAGTTTGGCTTGCGACACCATTCTCAATATAACATAGGAGGTTTTTTTATATTATCCTCACCGTTTCCAACTATTCCATTCTCCCCAGCATAGCTGGGGGATTAGGATTTTCATTTAACCTCTACCATTCCGACAACAATTTTCTCTGATTCTTCTGTAAGACCTCCTGATTCTGTCAGAATCGTAGTATCAAGAACAGACTTAATTGAACCAACTGTAGAAACCACAACCGCAATTGTCTTCTTACTCTCTGCTGAAAACTGAGAATAGTCTGTTCCTTCGTTTTCAATGATACGCTTCATCTCCTGGTTGAGAGGATATAGATATGCGTCCAATTTAGCGAGTAATGTATAGAACATATAACCTCTACGGCGAATCGCAATACACTGCTCTGCCGCCTTCTTCAATTCTTCCCAGATTTCATTGGCTTTTGCATCATTTGCATATGCTTCCTGCAAGGTTTTTCCTGCTTTAGCACCGATAATAATACCCATAACAAGTAATGCCGGGCCAGCGACTAAACCTCCAAGGACTGCTGCTCCTCCGGCCATTCCAAGACCGCCAGCCGCAAGAGACCCTCCGCCAAAGAAAGCCAGTGTCGCGTTACTTGCAGCGGCACCGCTTAAGGATGCTATTGCTGTACCAGTAGAAGCAGTTGCAAATGTTGTAGCCGCACTATATGCTCCGAAAGCAGCCAATGAACCGCCTGCAGCTCCAGTTACTCCGCCCTGGACTAATGAAAACGAGAACTTTGTCATTTCAGCAAGTTCATCAAATTCTTTCTGGTCTATGTGAAGCTTATTAAGTTCCATGATTCCTTCTGACTCAGTGAAATCAACATTTTTTATCTTTGAAAAATAAGTAAGGAAATCATCAATACCATTATTAAGTACAAATATCTTCTCTTCACCCAGTTTTTGAAGAGAACTTCCACACTGTTTTCTCAAATAATCCAATCTGTTTGCGGCAAATTCTATTTTCTGATTTGCATTATTATTTATCATTTTTGCATGAGATTGATCTTCACCAGCTTTTACAGTTGCACCAACTCCGGTAGCACCTGCCACTGCGGCAATCCCAATAAACACCAATGGTAAAGGCATAACCGGTCACCTCCTAGTTTATTCCAATGATAAATGCTACCATTCTACGAACCTCTGATAGCGGATGTGCTTGGAACATCTCATCATATTCTTTATGTTCAGATAAATTCATAAGAAAACCTTCTTTGTAATCAGGATCAAACGGATCACTACTCCACCCATCAAAGTCCTTAATCTTATCCTCACTGCGTAACATTGTATAAACCATGTTATCGCGCAATCCTGTCATTCCTTTTTCTCTGAAATAACCTTTCACGCATTGTATAGTATTTCCAATCTGTATATTCAAATCGATAGTATACAAATTTCCCATTGAAACATCTGCATCAGGAGATGAAGAATGCTTCATAATATGATAGATATACTTACCACCGTTCTTTGCCACTCCCGACTTTACCTCTATCAGTCCAGTATGTTCATCCATATTCTCATGCATATATTTGATAAGACCTTCCGAATCATCAAAATTCATTGATGCTTCTTCTGATATCTGAAACACATAGACTGACACATCAGTATTTTCATTGTAAGGGTCAAATCATACGCCTTAAAAAATGATTAGTATTATGCCATACTTTAAAAAATCTAAAAAATATATAGAGTTTTTAAAGGAGGCTAACACAAATGGATCAGTGTACAAAAGAGGTACGTTTACAAAATTGGAAAAACATCATTAGTGAATGCCAGGCAAGACCGGGTAGTCAAACCGCAAAACAATGGATGGACGAACATAACATTTGTGAGCAGACTTATTATGTTTGGCAACGGCGAATTCGTCAGGCTGCATACCATGAAATGACATCTATGCAGGACTCTTTGCAGGATACATCTTCAAAAGCAGAGGTAGCATTTACAGAAATTCAAGTTCCGGTACATAATATGCCAGTTCCGGTCACGGAACATAATGCATCCATATCTGCAGTACTTAGGACCAGTACATACACCATTGAGATTTCAAATAACATCTCCGACAGAATGTTAAGTCTCATTCTGCAGGAGGCCTCACATGCTTGAAGATGCTGCTGGTATTCGCCGTATTGTACTGGCCTGCGGAACAGTTGATCTTCGTAAAGGAATCGATGGGCTGGCAATGATTATCGGTGATAAATATGATCAGAATCCATTTGAAAAAGGAACGCTGTTTTTATTCTGTGGGAAGCGTTCCGACAGGTGTAAGGGCCTATTATGGATGGGAACAGGATTTTTGCTTTTATATAAACGTTTTGAGGATGGCAGACTATCCTGGCCACGAACCACCCAGGAGGCTGCTTACCTTACAGAAGATCAATACCATTATTTAATGCTGGGTTTAAATCCCCTGGATCCGAAAGTGAAAGATGTGGACCCTAAAAAAATATACTAATGCTTGTGCAAAACGGAGAAAAAAACTGTTCCGTTTTATCACATATATAATGTCAGTCATGTTACGAAACAGGCATAAACAGGAAGAACTCAGAGCGGTACCCACGTGTCCAAAGATGGGTTCCGAACCTTGAAAACTCTATATTTCCAACCACTTCAGACAGGCTGTAACAGCATCAGAACATGTGGCAAAATGACGAAATCGAATTCTTTGTAAATTCGCTATTTTACGGATGGTTTGCTATACTGGAAGTGAAAGAAAGGCGGTTACCATGTGTCAAAAATTTACTCCGGATGAACTGAATATCATGGATCATGAAACCAAGAATGAGGTCATCTATCAGATGCAGAATCGCCTTGATAAACTGGAAACCGATTATGAAAACCTTATGGAGCAGATATGCCTTGCCAATAAGCAGCGTTTCGGGCGTCATACCGAGAAACTTGAAGATATCGCAGGACAGCTTTCTTTTTTAATGAAGCGGAAGCAAACTGTGATGAAACAGCTTTGGAACCAACCATTGAAGAAGCTGTTGAAGGAATGCTGCAAAAACCGCGCAGACCAAAGAAAAAAGGACAACGTGAAGAAGACATAAAAGATTTCCCGCAGGAAGAGGTTCCACATGATGTATCACAGAAACAACTGACTGATACCTATGGTGAGGGAAACTATAAAAGTATGCCGGATGAAATTTTCTGGCAGCTCCGCTTTGAACCAGCCAAATGGATTGCGGAGAAACACATCGTAAAAGTATATGTAGGTACGGATGGACTTCATCAGGATGAGTTTCTGCGCGGAGATCATCCTGCCACACTGTTTCGTGGAAGTATTGCAACGCCATCCCTGGAAGCTGCCATTATTAATACGAAGTATGTAAACTGTAATCCGCTTGATCGTATTTCAAGAGAATTTCAAACGAATGGTTTGAACCTGTCGAAACAGACTATGTCAAACTGGACGGTATGGTCTGCGGAAAGATATTTTCTCCCGGTATATAACCTGATGAAACAACAGCAGTTGGCAGCACATGTAAATCAAAGTGATGAAACTCCTGTAGAAGTAATTCATGATGGCAGATCTGCCGGAAGCCAGAGCTACATGTGGGTTCATATCACAGGAGAACTGAGTCCTGTCCCGAAGGTTATCGTATATGAATACCAGAAAACAAGGCATAGTGATCATCCTAAAGAGTACTATAAGGACTTTAAGGGTATTCTGATGACGGATGGGCTGTCACAGTATCACAAGATAGCACGCGAACTGGAGGGTCTGACCAATGCAAACTGCTTTACCCATGCAAGACGCGACTACGCAGATGCGGTTAAAGCAATTGGAAAAGGAAATGCAGAAGCCATCAGGTCGTCGATAGGATACAAAGCGCTGACACGAATTGGAGCTATCTACAAACTGGAAGGAGCGCTGAAAGACCTGTCACCCGAGGAACGGCTAAAAGAACGCCAGACCTCAATCAAGCCACTGGTTGAGGAATATTTTGCATGGGTTAAACAGGTTCTTGCCGATAAAACAGCTTTACCAAAAGGAAAAGCAGCTCAGGGGCTACAGTATAGCATTAACCAGGAAGAATACTTAAAGGTCTTTCTTACAGATGGAGAAGTTCCGATTGATAATTCGGTGTAAGTGGTAAACTATAACCAGCAGATTTAGGCAAATAAAATCCAGCAACTATTACTGAGCATCATCGAATGATATACTGTCATTCGGAGGTGAAGAAAGGATGGTTAAATGGATGGATTACTATAAGATCCAAGAATACAAAAGAAAGAAATTTAATAAGAGCCAGACTGCCAGAAAGCTGGGAATCAACCGGGAAACGGTTGGTGTTTACTGGGATATGACTCCAGAAGCCTACGCTGCACGAGTCGAATCTGCCAAGACCAGAGAAAAGAAAGCGGATCCCCATAAGGACTTTGTATTAGAATGTCTGCTGAAATATCCAGACATGTCGGCAGCACAGCTTTATGACTGGATCAAGGAACGTACCTGTCTGGAAACACTCGATTTTCAGGAACGATGTTTCAGAGACTATGTGAAATCTATCCGGGAGGAATACGATATCAAGAAGCCGGAAACATCAAGACAGTATGAAGCAATGGATGAACTGCCATCAGGGCAACAGGCCCAGGTCGATATGGGAGAAATAAGTCTGGAAACATTAAGCGGCCGGCATAAAAAGGTCTACTGCTTTGGAATGGTCATGACACATTCCCGTTACAAGTTTATTCTGTGGCAGGAAAGACCATTTACAACAGATACCTTTGTACAGGCGCATATCAAAGCCTTTGCTTTTTTCGGTGGACGTCCACGGGAAATGGTCTATGATCAGGATAAGATCCTTGCAGTCAGTGAGAATAATGGTGACATCATCTATACAGAAGGATTCCAGAACTATGTAAATGAGGTGAAGTTTGATATTTTTTTATGTCATGGGGCAGATCCCGAATCCAAGGGACTGATTGAAAATGTCGTGAAGTATGCCAAGCATGGATTCGCAGAGCACCGCATTTTCAGGGATATCGGCAGCTTCAATGCAGACTGTATCGCCTGGCTTAAGAGAACAGGGAATAAAAAAGAGCATGGGACAACAAAAAAGATACCGGCAGAGGTGTTTACTCTCGAAAAGGAACACCTGATACCAGTATCTGAATACAGCTTCGTTGTGGCTGCTAATGACAGTATAGATTATCAGGTGAGAAAAGACAACATCGTTTTATACAAAGGGAATCGTTATCGGGTTCCTAAAGGAACATACAGTCCCGGAAAACGTGTATTCATGGTCGTTTCAGATGAAACAGTCTCCATCACAGACACCCTGACGGGAGAAATATATGCAACCCATCCGCTGTGTCATGAAAAGGGAAAACTGATTGGTCAGAAACGGGATGACCGGGATAAAAGCAAGTCATTGCAGGAACAGGAATGTCTTATTCAGCAGTTGTTTCAGAAAGACGAACTGGTTTCTCCATTTTTGGAACATATCCATCAGGCAAAGCCCCGCTATTACAGGGATCAGCTTGGCGTGATCAGAAAACTCTTTGAAGAATGGGATGTGGAACTGTTAATTCAGGGGCTTCACTACTGCTCAGAAAAAGAACTGTATTCTGCCGGGGAGTTAAAATCCAGTATTATCTATCTGGATCAGTTGAAAACAGCACCAAAGAAGAAAGAAAATTTAACAGCACTTCCGTCCAAGTATCGGGGAAATACACCGGAGATCCGCAATTTAGGAGTGTATGAGCAGGCAATGGAAAGGAGTGTTGTAAATGGATAATCTACAGGAAATCAGGACCTATGCATCATCGCTGGGGCTGATACACACAAAGAATGGGTTAGAAACCTTGATTCATACAGCAGAAACAGGGGAATCGAGCTATGTGACCTTCTTACAAGATGTGCTTGGCAGTGAAATACGTTACCGACAGGATAAAGCAAAAGAAAAAAGAATTAAAGAAGCTGGATTTCCATATCCAAAGTATCTGAAGGATTTTGATCTCAGCTTTTGTCAGTCGATTACAAAGAAGCAGCTGAACCAGCTGTCAGAACTGACATGGATTGACGGCCTTTATAATCTCATACTTTCCGGTCCGCCCGGAGTAGGCAAGACCCATATGGCAATCGCACTTGCCTATCATGCCTGTGAGGAAGGATATAAAGCCAGTTATACAACAATGCAGTCATTAATGCAGTGTCTGCGTACCTGTGAGATTGATCGTCGAAGCAAAGCGAAAATGAACCGGATACATAAGTCAAATCTTCTGGTTATAGATGAAGTTGGATATCTTCCAATCACTTCTACAGAAGGCAACCTGTTCTTCCAGCTCATATCAGAACTGCAGGAACAAACTTCAATCATCATAACTACGAACAAAGGATTTGAGGAATGGGCTGAATTCCTGGATGACGCAGCATTAGCTACGGCAATCCTCGACCGGCTGTCATACCGATGTGATCGGATACAGATGTCAGGAAAAAGCTATCGGTTGGAAAACCGAAAATCATTTTTAGAGAAAGGACAGACAGGTGATGAAATTTAATAAGCACTTATCTCCTGAGGTGGAAGAATTACTTACCACTCAGTATGAGAAATACATAAAAGAAACTGTTATGACAAAGAAGGAAATGCGTGCCCTGCGTGAATGGGTAAAGGACGGACATAGCGTGTATGAGAATACATGTGATGCCTGGGCGGATGGACAGGTTCCGGTGGAATTCCTGACCGTGTATCGAGATGAAGAATATATCCGCCAGCATACCAAAGGAATGAGCCCGGAAGAAACACGTAAATTTGCAATGGATTATTACGGATGGTCTGATGATGAACCAGTTCAGCAGCCAGATGGTGCCATCTTATATCAAGTAGCACTTTCATCAGACGAAGGATTGCCATTTCAATAAAAAATCCCGCGGATTATTCCGCGGGTGCTATACCAAAAAGTGCTGGATTTTATTTGCCAGAAACTGCTGGAAAATAATTTCCATTTTTTGCCGGAAAGTACTTGCCGTTTACATTCGGCTTCTGAACGTGCACTGAGAAATTTTACAGTAGGACGAAAGAACTGGGTAACCATCAATACAGTCCGTGGAGCCCAGGCAAGTGCAATTATTTACAGCATCACCGAAACTGCCCGTGCGAATGACCTGAATGTGTATTATTACATCAGGTATCTCCTGTCCTGTCTGCCTTCATTAATTGACAAAAATGGAAATGTAGAACAATCAATGCTGGAACCACTCATGCCGTGGTCAAAAACACTCCCGGCAGACTGTTACAGCAAGCGTCGCAAATAAGCGGCGCTTAATTTAATATGGAGCGTATGATTTGACCCTTACTCTTTTTGGGAACGATCTTTGCGTACAGTAAAAGAAACTGTTTTTGTTTCCTCCTCCTGTTCCAGTAAGGACAGATCCTGTTCTTTTTCAAACTCATTGAACAGATACATCTGACCTTCTATATCCCAGTTGTGTTTTTCACTGGATTTTCCAAAAAGTTTCTTGATCAGATACTCGTTCTGTTCTTTCAGAGACTGTATTTCCTGCAATAAAGCAGCCTCTCTAGAGTCCTTATTGTCTATTGTCTGCTGTAGCGAAAGAAGTATTTTATTCAATTGTATGATCATATCACTCTGCTCTATGAGACGTGATTCCAGTGAATTTTTTGCCACTTTTTTTACCTCAGACAATGATTTTTAACTACATTTATTATACCATTTTTGAGGTGATTTTTACAGTGAAAAATGCGAGAGAATGCCTGAAAATAAGCCTTTTTTGATACTCAGAAAGATGCAGTAAGATCCACTTTGATTGCTTTGGGCTGTTCGATATCAAGACCAGACATAAGCCAGTCAAACTCCTGCCAGGTGAGATTTCTCACCTCAGATTTATTTCGTGGCCATCGATATCGTCCCGTGTTTACAGTAAGCCTTTTATAGATCAAAGTGATGCCATCCGGTTCCCCAAGAATCGCTTTGATACGATCGCACTTTCTCCCGCAGAACAGATACAGGGATCCTGTAGTAAGATTCTGTGAGAACTCTCCCTGAATAATGGCACAGAGACCATCAATGGATTTTCTCATATCTGTTCTGCCACAGACAATGTAGATGTTTCTGACATTTGAAATATCTGCTAACATAGGCAGCTTCCTAATGTGAGCAGGATGACTTTTAGGAGCTGCGGATCTGCTTCGTTTGAAACGCTGATTCCTATACCATGAACATCGATCTTGATTGTATGTGAATTGTCAAGGTACGTTCTTGCAACCTGCGGTACAGGTTTTGAAGCCGTTAACGGTGATGTCTTCTCTACATCAATCTGGACAACATCCTGTTTAGCGGTGAGATCCAGCGTGTTATTGGTTACTGGGTTACTTTTTGGTAAAGCATAATTCTTTTTACGCAGTCTATTGACTGCACAATAAAATGTACCAACAGGAATTGATTTTGCCTGGCACCATGCAGTATCTGAAAGGCCACTTTTTCGGCATTCCATGATCAGTTCAAACCATTCATTGTCAGTGCGGGAAGGTGCTTGTTTTCTTGCCATAGTATTTTCCTCCAAAAGTCATATTAAACGTTGATGACCTGACATTAACTGTAAGTTACTACCCAAAGTAAAAAGCAATGAGCTTGACTTTATTATGAAGGTAAAATAAAGGATATTCCATTCGGTGAAAATTTAAGCGCTTACCCTGTTTCTTCCGCTATCTTCTCTTTTCTCTTTTCAAATTTTGTAGGAAGAACTACCGTAGTCTTCTTAGTAACACCCTTCATCTTTGAAAACAGTTTTCCTGCGCCATCCTTTATTCCGGCCTCTCCTTCAGCCGCCTTTTCTCCAACAAATACAGAGGTGTTCTTGAGCCCCTTTGCTGTCTTCTCTCCCAGATTCTTTGCAACTGGGGTAACAGACTCTCCAAGCTTCTTACTTCCTTCTACAACGGAATTTCCAAACTTCTTTCCTGCATTCAAAAAAAACGTTTTCTTTCTTTTCAACAACCGGTTCCTGATCGTCAAAGAGAATATCGTCTTCGATTAATGCCTTGGCAGCATCAACAATTGTAAGTTTACGTTGTTCGACCTCCTCAACCAGTGGTCTGATTTCAGCGTAACTTCTATTTGATAACTCAAGCTGTTTCTGCTCCTTGCGTACTGAATCTGCAACACTGATCAGCTGTTTCATCTCAACAAATACGCTCTTATCAATCTGAAGAACTCTCGCCACATGAGAAACCAGTCGATTTTCATTTTCAGAGTAATCATCATCACAATGAGCAAGTGTAAGCATATCCCAAATCAGCAGTCTCGGAACAACTCCATCCTTCACTTCAGCTACAGTTTCAGCTATAGCCTGATCAATATTCTCCTGCATAACATCGTATCTTTCATCTTCCGCAGAGATTGCATCAATCTGAGCATTACACGACGAAATAATCTCGTCCTTTATGGTTGTAAACTCTTCCCCTAGGAACTCATCTCCGAGTTCTTGAAATCTATCTTCCTCAAATGATGTAACCCCATCAACTGACATCAGATAATAAAATGTTTTAAGCGCACCCTTTTTACTAATGACCTTTATCATAGCGTTTCTCCTTAAAACTTGATTGCGTCATCTGATAACATAAGATCATCAAATTCATTCATATTCCTGAACATGCTCTTACCAGACAATTCTTCCTGAATCATGTTACTTCCAGTTATATATGCTTCTATATCGTTTTCCGTTATTGCTTTATCCATGGTTGAAAATGCATCTGTAAATACTGTTACTTTGGAGTACAGATAATCTGATACCATTTCCTCCATAACAGCCCTGTTACTTTGAATAGTCTCAATTCTGGCTGTACAGATTTCTTCTATACGGATTCTTTCCTCCGTTGCTTCTTTTAGATCAACCAAAGACTTTTTAATCTCATCATATACATGTGAACTCTTCAAAAAAGTTACACTAACTAAGTTCTACTAGTATAAATGTTTTTAAATAAATGGACTATATGGTCATTCCATGGTATAATATTCATATCAGATGAAAGGGAGTATTACACTATGGGAAAAAATGCATCCGTTATTAAACTAAGCAACGATGATCGTATATATCTTGAAACTCAAATACGTGCTAGAACCATACAGGCTCAGACAGTAAATCGAGCAAGAATTTTACTACTCAAAGCAGACGGGATATCAATTGATGATATCGCAGATAAAGTTGGAATGAACCGCAAAAGTGTCATGCTTTGTGTCAAAAAATATCATGATGGTGGTGTAGAAAATGCATTATTTGATGCGCCAGGTCGTGGCCGTAACGCTGAAATAACGGACGACGAAAAAACGTGGATTATAAATATCGCCTGCCAAAAGCCGTTCAATCTTGGTTATTCGGCAGAAGTATGGACGCGTGCTCTTCTCACAAAACACATCAATAAATTTGCAGAAGAAGCTGGTCACACACGGTTGTCAACAATCAGTCAGTCTAAAGTTCGCACAATACTTGAAGAGGCAGATATTAAGCCGAATAAGATAACTTATTATTGTGAAAAACGTGACCCTGAATTCGATCAGAAAATGCACAATGTTTTATTAGTATATAAACAATTGTCCTTACAGTTTGATGAAGCTGGTCAACTCATTCCGTATGAAGAAAACGAAGATGTTGTACATGTTCTTTCTTATGATGAAAAGCCAGGCATTCAAGCAATTGCCAATACGTCAGAAGACTTGCAACCAGATGAAACGCACAAGACCATTAGCCGCGATTATGAATACAAACGTCTCGGTACTATTTCGTTGCTTGCTGGAATTGATTTACAAACAGGAGAAGCAATTCCGCTTGTAAGAGATAAGCACAGCAGCAAAGAGTATATCGAATTCCTTAAATTACTTGATGCAAGGTATCCAAAGTTTGATAAAATTCGTTTGGTGTTAGATAACTTGAGGGTACATTCTTCAGAAGAAACACGCAAATACTTGGCATCGAACCCAGATAGATTTGAATTTGTATTCACACCAAAGCATGGTTCGTGGCTTAATCTTGTTGAAGGCTTTTTTAGCAAACTCACACGCCAAATGCTCAAAGGCATACGTGTAAAAACTAAGGATGAACTTGTGGAACGTATATATAGATACTTCGATGAGGTAAACGAAGATCCAATTGTATATCACTGGAAGTACAAACTTGAAGAAGTTGATTCCAGTGAAAATGTGGTAGTTGATACGTTGCAAATCAAAAAGTCCATTTAATTACTGACGGTTATACTAGTAAAAAAACTGTTTGAATTCGCATAAATCATACTAATGCTCTCCTATTGAAAAGTCAGCTGAACTGTGATATATTCAGTGTAACGGTTACACTAGATAGGAGACCTCACATGTACTACGATTCAGCGATTCAGACTCCCATGGTGAAGGGTAAGTCTTAACTTCCTGTCTTTTTCTCACTCAAAGGTCATATTAGAGTGATTTTTTAATTGCACCTGACCGTTTTGCATCCATGTAAACATCCCTAAATGTCTTCGTCATGTTGCCACCAATCATCAGATTGTACGGCATGATTAATCCATCTGTAATAATAACATTTTTATACGGCATTAACGTTGCTTCAACCATGAGTGGCATTGGTGCATAATAAAACATTTCTTCTATACTTGTAATGATTCCAACGACTTGATACACATTTTCATCTTCCATCGAGATCATCATTGTTCCGCCTTTCAGGTGGCGCTCCATGATAAATCTGCCTCTTCTAAATCGCTTCCATCCAGCAATGATATTTTTATGTTCTTCCGGCAGTTCCTGATGTTCCTGAAGATATTCATCAATGACCGCTATATTTTCACATAGCTTATCCGATACTGTTTTTACATCCTCTGGATTTAAGCTATCTGCACCTTTCATTTTGCCGAGTTCTTTTCTTACTTTGTATTTATCATTCACATAATCCATCAGTGGCAGCCAGAGTTCATAATAAAGCTTTCCATCTTCTTCTGATAGTGTCATTTCCCCTGTCCTCCCAGAAATTCCATGATTTCCTCGTAGCTTCTCTCGCTGTTTTCTACTGCCTTAAGCAATTCTTTCTTCTTGATCTCATCTTTCTTCGCATACAAATCTTTCAGTTTTACTACCTCTGCATCATACTTTGCCTTGGCTTTTGCAACTGCATCTTCCTGCCTTGTAATCTGATCTTCAATAGTTGTATTTCCATCTTTTCCTGGTCTTGCCATCTTTAATTCTCCCCGGTAAGTTCATTGTCATAGTCCATCAGCATACTGCTAAGCTCATTAGCATTTTTCCTAATCAAATCTGCATCCATATCAAACGCTTTCAATATCATTTTCTGCGTTGCTGTCACTGCATGATCTAATCGGTATCTGCCATCTGTCTGCCTTATCATCTCCAGCTTATCCAGCTCCCGGATTGCTGCAGGGACTGTCATGAAGTTAGGTTTCTTATCAAGCTTTTCCATCTCATCTTTTAAGCATGTGTACATCTTACATCTAACGATTAATGCAATGAATTCAATAAATATTTTTGCTGATGCTGCCTCATCTGATTGCACTCGCAGGCTCCTATTTCCAAGATAAGACTTGTCACCACGGAATAGTTTCTCCGAAACATCCCTGCTCTTATAAAGCTCCAGAGCTTCCTTTGCTGACATTTTTTTTGATGTCACAATCACAAAGTATCCGCCAAGGTCAATCTCTCTTTGAACTGCCTCAGTTTTCTCTCTTGCATAAAGAAATGTTCCATCCTGCTCATAGATTTCGAGATGAAAATACTCTTTAAATCCATCACCAACATTTACTTTCTGTCCTTTGATGCTGTTTAAGTATTTCATCATCCTGTAAATCTTGCCTTCCACCTGCTCATGCTCTGCACATGCCTTCTGGTCTGAATAATATATGTGGAAATATCTTTCCTCCTCATCAGAAGAGTACAGTTGCCTTTTTACAGTCATACCAGAACACTTATACTGTCTGATACTGTATTCTCTGATATTTTCAAACTTACCTTTGTTTTCCAGGATTAAATCTCGCACCAGGGAATTCATCCCTTTTACCATGATAATAAAATCATATCCGCACTGATCCATGTACTTAATATTTTCCTTACAGAAATATCCTCTGTCCAGTATGAATCCCACTTGCCTATATCCATACCCCTGAACTTTCTGGAGCATGAACTGTAGCTGTGATATATCTACAATACTTCCGGGATACTGCTCATAAAAGAGCGGTTCCCTGTTGTCAGTATCATATGCGATAGAATAATTAAATACAGGAAGTCCCTTGTCTTCCTTCGGATGTCCGAACTCCACAAGTTCCAATTCTCCCGCCTGGCAGTTCTTATTGGTGGAATCATAGGAAATGTATATCTTCTCCCTGTGGTCTCTGTTTGCATTCCACTCATTCAGGAATCCAACACGCTGGTCATCTGTCACCGATGCGAAGAAATCAGATATCCTGGAATCACTGTATATATGCATTCCTTTTGTAAAAAGCGGATGGTTGAAGGCATAATCCGGATAATACTGTGCGGCGTTATTCTCTGCTGTTATAGAATAAGCTGCAAGGTCAAGTAATAATCCACTATCCTTTATGCCAAAGTATTTGGAAAGGATCTGAGACAGTTCATAATCCTCGATAATCTTTCTAATAACAATGAATGTTCCAATCCGAAGACAGCTGCTTCGATTAGCATTTCGCTTTTTGTCCGGTAGTTCCACATCTCCAAAGTACTTTAGAAAGTTTTCATTTGGGATCATCATATCAGGATTTCTGTCCGATCTCTTTCCTATAATTCTCTGATCTGGAATGTTATATTTTTTATCTGCATGATATGTCCTGCCAACAACATATCTGATGTAGATTGTATTACCTTTTTTTACCTGGTTTATTTTGCCCGGGACATCCGGAATTTCAATCTCGCAATCCATGTACATGGGCTTCACCTCCGCGGCATATTTGAGTGTTACTTTCTACTCATAATTATACCACATATAGAGAATTTTGCAAGTTTTTCCGCCTTAAAACGGCGTATTTTCAACGTTTTAAAGCATTTTCTTTTTCAACTTTTATTGAGCGTTACTTTGCGCTGGAAGTTGATAATAAATTCAGATAAGCAAGTAAAATACTCGTTAATCGTTGTTGACCATCAAGAATCAAATTCTGCTTTATACCATCATCAATATAACTACCTATAGTAACAGGTGGTACAAATTGATCATTTAATAAAGCATTAACAAGAGATTTCGATTTTTCTCTATCCCATACAAAAAAACGCTGATATTTTGGTAATATAATATTTCCAGTTAATATAAGATCAATCCAATGTCTAAGTGTATACTCGCCATAAAAAACTTTATTTTTTTCTGCCATTTCTACATTTGTTGCCGGTTCGAAAGCAACATTCCCATCCTCTCCCTATTTTAAATGCTCCAAAGCTACTATGACATAAGAAGCAGCCTTGGAGTTGATTTTTATAAGAGTTCCTTCAATTTTCTGATACAATCTTCTTTCTCATCCTTGTCAAGTTTATCAAAATAGAAAATAACATCTTCTATTTTTCCTTCCTTAACAATTTCATTCGCCTCTTCATCTATATTCTTTATTTCTTTTGCAGTTTTTTCAGATAAAAATTCTGGAAGATATCTTGTTCTTTCTTTCCACTTATGGACGCTTTCTCGAGACTTATCTCCAAGAGTAAGGTTCTTTTCAGTCCACTCCTTTTCCTTTGCCTCTAGCCTCTCTTCTATTGCCTTAATTACTTCATCAAGGATATCATTTACTTCAAAATCAAACTCTGATTCTTTGTATTTCTCTTTCAATTCATCAGAAACCTGTATGAATCCAGATCTGGAATTATCTGTAGCATTAAGGCGCTCAACATCTGATAACAGCTCTTCAAGATTACCTTTTACTTCCTCCAATGATATTTGATCATTCATGGAAATTCCTTTTTGAAGAACTAAGGATATTCTTTCAATAAGATCCTCAATGTCCTCAGATATTTTAACTTCCGGAAGGTCATCCCAAATATCAGTTATATCCTGCTCTATTCTATCATTAGTCTTTTCAAGCTCGGACACACGTCCATCCAGTGTCGTCTGAATAGTTTCTCCATCTTTTCCTAGAGAAGCCTTATACTTCTGAACTCTTTCTTGAAGTTCTTTACCCTTTTTTACAAAATCTTTTATTGCAACATAAGAGGTGAATTTATCTAATTTTGTATCGGTAATGTACTTACTGTAATCGCTGCGTAGTTCTTGACGAGATTTAATTTCTGAAGTATTCTCGAGTTCCTTTTCTTTTTGTCTTTCTACTCTTCTTGCGTACTCAACAAAGCCTAAATCTTCAAGTAGCTTTTGCATCTTGTTATTATGGTTTCTAAAAGTTGTCATATGCTCAACATCTTTGCAATATTGTGTAGCGATATAACCTCCAATAGTACCCTCTATGCAATTAGTAATTTCTGACTGAAGCTTTGCTAAAACACGTTTAGTATCCTCATCAAGATCAAATCCATTATCAGCAAAATACTTATTAACAGAAATATTTTCCAGGGCCTCCAACGCCTTTAGGGCATTATATAAGCTACTATTTTCTAATGCTTCTTCATACTGGTCCTCAATTGCACCAGTTGCCTCATCCCACGATTTTTTAGCCGCAATGCCTTTATCAAGCAAGTTCTTTGCAAGTAAAAATTCTGTTTCAATCTCTTCTGGCACTTCATCAGATTCTGTCATCTGTTCTAAAGCTCTAGCGAGAACATTAACTTCTGACATTATTCGATTGTCCTGTATTCTAGTGAATAATCGCTTATATTTCCCAACAACCTCTCCTGCATCAACAACAATGAAAATAGATTTACGAATAACATCGATATCAATTTTCTTGTCCTTGATTACTACAAGCTCTTTCCAATTGCTAATATTCTTGACTTCACCTTTATATTTGAATCGGAGACAATAACTTAAATTAGCACAAATAACTGCTATCATAAGAGTTATTATATCTTCGCTCATTCCATATGGTGGCTGACTGTACTTGGAGAATATGTCTTCGCAATTTAATTTTTCGTCTCTAGTTAGCTCATTGACTATTTGGTCATAAACAAGCTTTGCGCTCTTATTCTCTGGAGGAATCATACGGTATTGTTCATTAATGCACTTCCACGAAGTGCTACTCGTAGTCATCAACACCGCATCAATTCTATTTCGTACGTCACTCGCAAAGTTATGAATACTATCTGAATTAACAGATCCGGACAAAAGCATTTTAATAATAGAACAGAAATAAGATCCTCCCTTTCCGCCCAAGTTATTGCCCTTTGTAACAAAACTATCAAACCAGAAAGGTACAGCATTAGGATAAATTTCGTCAAACGCTCCTGTTAAAAAGGATGCCATACGTGTATTTACACTTTCTACTCCATTTGGTAAAATATGCAATCTTTGCTTTTTCAGTTCTTCAAATTCATCTTTTAGATTACTTTCAGCCTGCTTGTATCCATCTAGATAATGACGCTCATACTTCTTTCTATTAACATCGTCCATGTTATCAAAAACATAGTATTCAATAAGGCAATTAAACAATCGGTTATCATCATCATTTATTAGCATGATGATAATAGGCATATTATCGAACTTTTTAGTCAACAATTGTACCTTATCAACTGCATCAGATGAACTATCTTTATTAACATATAACCAAATTAATCGGCCTTTTGCTGCAATTGAACTGGTAGCTGCTTTCCACTCTGATACGTAAGAATCTGCTTTTGCTTCAGTAAATTCCTCAATCGGATACAATTCCTGCTTAAACTGCCACTCATTAGTCGCAATCTTATGTGTTGTACTAAAATTAGTTGCTTGCATATCTAGCGCGCCAGCAATCTCTTGGATTTTCAAATTATTGATATATGAATTATTAACGTTAGCTGCTGCTATAAGTCGTTTTTTTATAACTTTAAAATCATGCGCCCCATTGGATTCTTCCATAAAGTCAAAGCACCCAGCATGATCATCGAATCCTAAAACAGCATATTCATTCTCAAGCCATTGTAATTCTTCATCAATCTCTTTAGCAGATAAACCAGATGCAAAAACAAGTGCAGCTTTAGCATCATCATAGTCAGAGGTTCTAAATCTTAATATACGCAGAATAAGGTTTGCCCTTAGAACCATTAGTGACTTATCTGAAAGCTTATCTCCAAGCTTACGCAGAATGTTGTCATAACGTATACACTGCTGAGAAGGTTGCTTTCCATCTTGTTCAGCAGCCAACATTTCAACATATAAATCACCTTTCATAAGATATTCAGGCATGATTAGTATAGGCTTATCTTGTATTTCTTCATCAGATAATCCTTCAATATATTGACTGATTAACGTTAAAGATGAACGGTTCTGTAAATAATCGGACAGTTGCGTAAGCATAAAAGTGGCAAGGGGATGCATTGGATATATGCCTTCAACAACAACTTTTCGGAACAACTTATAGTCCTTCCACATTCCCTTTGTGATAAGCCATTTATTTATCTGTTCAAAATACTGCTTCCAAACATCCTCATTATCATTCTGCCACTTAATAACTGAGTTATTAAAGGTATCCTTATCCTTACGCTGGATTAAGTTTGCAAAAACGGTTTCAAGATTAGATGAGATGTAGTATTTATCACTTCCATCATATCTACCGATATATCTACTTATATTTTTAGTCTGATCAACACGCTGTAAGTATGTTTTGATATCTGACTGAATAAAATTGATTACTTGTAATGCCCCATCAGCATTTTGTACTGTTTCAAAAATCTGCTGTAATGCTGAATCCCCAGACTTTGCTGCATTGACACCAGATGCGTACTCTAAATACCGACCAAATTCATCAAAAAGCAAGATGACATGATCAAACTTTCCATTCATTCCACAATACTCGGTCACAAGCATTTCAAGTATTATAGCGGCGGAAAGTCCTTCATCCCAGCGAATTTCTTGACCATTAATCTCTTTGTAAGCCTTATTTACTATTTCAAAAGCTTCGTCATTCGATAGTAATTCTGAACGGATTTTTTCTTCGAGTTTTTCGCCTTTTTCATTCCATCCAAATTCTTTTGCTGCGCTTTCAAAAATATCTATTGAGGACTGCGAATTTCTATTAAAAAACATTTCCGCAGTTTCTAGAGCTCGATTCAACTTTCTCAAGTTGTCATTTGGCAAACCGTATAATGACAAACTTTTTTGTGCAGCACGTAATATTTCAGAATGCAAATTAAAATCACGCATTCCATTAATAACCATGACAAAATTTCTTCCATCACAATTAGCTTCTATTTCCTTTGCCGCCGTTTCATCAATAGACCTAATATTCTCAAGTACCTTTTTATAAGTTTCCGGCATATACTCTGGTCCAGAAAAAATCTGTCCCAACGTGACCGCTAAATGAGATTTTCCTGTACCATAATCTGCTATGGCCAATGAAGGAACTTTAATATTTTCATCGTTTAGTTTTGATGTTAGTGCTTGAACTAAACCAACAGTATCGATTCTCTTCTTCCCCCCGGAAGTAGTCTCCTCAACACCAAAATAATCTTTGCCATGAAATACAAAGTTCTCAGCAACCTTTGCAGCACGCTTCTGATCATAAAACCAGTCAATTTGTACTGCACCTTCAAAATATAGGTCTTTTCTGAACTCTAGTAATTCCCCAAATTTCATGAATAACCTCCTAACACAACTCACCATAGAGTTTTTCGATTAAATCTTCCTTTTCTACGAGTTTTAATACTGTGTAAGGCATCAATTGCCTATTCATTCTAATAATTCCGTTATCAGACAGTTGTTCCAATACATGATACTCTTCCTGAGTATCCCAGCCAAATACGTCTCCATAGAAAAGATCATCTAACTGTGTGGAAGTTATTTCATCTTGATTCGGATATACTTCATCCCAATAAGAAAGTAATGCATATGCATATACATAAATGAACTCTTTGTTGTATTGTAATGATTCCAACCTTACAGTATCGCCATTATCAATCAACAAGCCAATGAAATCAAAAAAGCTATCATATGATCCAAAAAAAGGTGCAATATTCTTTGTGTTTACCTTTCCTTCAAAAGGTGCTTCAAGTTCTTTTAACAGCATCTCTTTCTTAATACCTGTTTTATACATAGGCAATATTTTCTTGAATATGCATGCCCATAATGGTGCTCCAGCAATCTCTCTTTGCATCATACAGTGGCATAAAAGAATAGAAAGCTCTTCTTGTAGTCCCGGATCCTCAGTATATATATTTTCTCCAAGCTCAGTTCTAGCAAGACTATACACCCCATCCTTTTTATCGTATGTGATTAGCCCCATAAAATTAGCATAGATAATATGTGGTTCGACTTTTCCACTGCTTTCACCATTTGGAATACCGGTTAAGGACGAAATGTCCTTAACCGAATGTGATTCTGTATCTCCTGCCAGTTCCAATATTGCTGTTATATATTGCTTTTCTGGTCTAAATGTTTGATGAAAATTAACATTAACCATCTGTGCCATAACTCTTTAGTTCCTTTCCTCGAAGGATGTAACAGTTGTGATGGTTGGTTTAGTAGCTCCAAATTTGCCATTTGAACCAATTCTATCTCCAACAACAATACACTGACCCTTCTTCAGATTTTTCAAAGCGCTCAACCAAAAATTCCCATCTGTCGGATCAAGTTGTTTTGCCATCTTCACTATCTCGTCATCTGTCGGTTTAAAGTAAAGTTTATTTGCCGCCTGTAATAATCTTACAACCTCATCATCTGCTAATACTTTAAGTGACTGGGTTGCAAACCAAGCTGACCACCCGAATTTTCTTCCTTCCGTCAAAATTGCTGCACTAGGAGAATTTGATTTATGCGACAAATTCTGTGCTTCATCCAAAATCGCAACAAAAGGCTTATCCTTGCTACCAGTTTTCTTGGAATAGTACCATGCATCCCAGAGCATCAATTCTGTAATAATTACCTGCATTTCCCTATCAATTGAAGTAAGCTGGAAAATATTTAGTTCAGCTTCATCGGCATACAGCACTTTTCCCCAATCAAATTCTTCAGTAGTGTTGAATTCTATGCTATAGAAGAACGGAGCCATTTTGGATAATACTGACTGAGCTGTCTTATTATTGCTCTTTTCTTCTTCAAGCATATCCTGGAAAAGTTGCATATTCATCTGATCGCCATACTTTTCCATTCCTTTTCTTGCAGCCTCAAAAATAGCCGAAAACTGCTGATCTCCAAAATCATAAACATGCTTGAAGATGTTAGCTATTCTTGCTGCAACATCTGCTGACTTTTCAGGCATAGACATTCCTGCAACTTCAATTTCTTGGCGCTTAAATGGATTAACTGTCACGCCAGTATAATAAATTACATGCTGTTTAACCTTATCTCCCATTCTTTCTAAGAAGTTCTTTTCTAATTGGTCAAATCTAAATCCCTCTGTGTAATCAAATACGATAGCAGAGACGTTATTCTTAGAAAGCTCATATAACATAGTCTGAATACTATATGTCTTTCCTTGTCCGGATGTTCCTGTAATCAACATATGTCTATTTGCAAGCTGTGGATTTCCAAACTCCCAATACACTCCATTTGAAAACTTGTCCATACCTATCAGTACTCTTTCGTTTCCTGACATATTAACTACATCATTATCACTTAAGGTTTGCACACTATTCCCAATAGGTTTATTTTTTTCTTTTTCAACAGCAGCCTCAACAGGATGATTATCCGCTTTCATTTCATCAGTACTTTGAAATTCATCAATCTTCTCTTGAACATCTTCTACAAAGCTATTGTCATTAGCTGAATCTTCAGTTTTTGTAGGCTCAACCGCTTCTTCTACTTTACCAGTCTTTTCTCGTACTGATTGTGTTCTACTAATTGCTTTATTTGCATCGTTGGTCTTCTGCAATGACTTTATTTCTTTAGTCAGTTCTTTTTCTCTTTCTGCAATTTTTCTTACTTGTTCTTCCTCTGTGGTTAGCACCTCTTCAGATACAGAAACATAATCTACATTTGAATTCTCTCCTAAAAGAAGTTTTTGAATTGCAGTCTGAGGAATATCAAAGATTTTTATTCTCTCATCTTCTGTGTCATTAGATTTCTCTGAATCGCCTTGCATATCAATCCAATATCCAAGGACCTTTCCCGACCAAGTAATATCAAAATTACCGTCTAGTACAGTCCTTAATTTGGAAGCAACGCTAGCAAATTCATCACTATTATCGCTAAAAGTCACCTGTGCAAAAGCAAGTGCACGATATAGCTGAGCATACCAATAGCGTCTCTTTATCGATTTTGAACCTGGATCAAAGACCGTTGAAAGCCTTTTAATACCATGCGTAACTTGTCTAAACGCTTTTTCCTTATGCTCATCAGACGTGCCAATTCCTGCAATTTTGCATTCAATAATTGTTGCATTCAGATGTAATTTTCCATCATCAGCACTATTTGCCTCGAGCAACAAAAAATCTGGTCTTGATGCAGATTCATCTTCATCTTTCTCAATATCGCTGCTAAACCAATGTTTATATGAATCTAAATGAATCATTATTTTAAGAACACTGTTACTTACATTCTTTTTTTCTCTCAACGATGTAAGCACATAGGCCATGAACTCATTAACATTATGGTCTTTAGGATTTACCGCAGAAAATAAACTGATACCGTCAAGTTTTCCGGCCTCATTTATACAAACACTGGCGGCTTTTTTTACTTTTTCTTGTTCCCATCCAAATAAATGATAAAGACGACTTGAAAGCCTTCTTTCAATAGATGTAAGGATGCTCTTTCTAGCTGTTATAGTAAGGTTATACTGTCCGTACGCTCCTTTTCCTGTACTGAATCCAATAATAGAATATTCATCCTTATGGTCGGTATCATTTCGTAAAAGTGCTCCATCCATGCCACTATCGACACACACAACCCAATATGCCTTTGAATGGAGTATGTAAACCATCTCCTGAACTTTTTGATCGATACATACTTCTCTTACAGCAATATATTTTCCATCTGGAACAGTTTCCATATTATTTCTGAAACGAACTACTTGTGTATGTGTATAAGCTGCAGAAAACTGAGGCTGAGATAATTCAATTTTACGTTTTACTGTAGTCTCAGAAATTGGTGTAGGCTTATAAACGATAGGATACATACAATCACTTATTGAGTATCCAGTCTTACCTGTGTCTTTAATAAACAGAAGATTATTTACTGTAAGAAGATCCATCATGAAAACAATATCATTATTTCCATTTAAGAACTTATCTAAGTCACCTACTGTGCTCCACTCATTAAGGTATGTTCTAATATTTACATTTGCATCCTGTGAGAAAAACTCATCCATCCAATACGATAGATAGTTTCTACCACCTTTATTCTCTGGCTTTACTAAAATTTTCAAAGATATATTAATCTTGCCAGTTGCATCATTCTTGCGAACATACTCAATGTATTTGTATACAGCAGCAACTATAGGCTGAAGTTCCATTGGATTTACAAATACTAAGCTTAGATTATTATCGTTCTGAAAAGCTCTCGTATAATCATAGATTACTCCATAGATCATCTTCGCATTGTCATTAAGCTGAGCTATTTCTTTTGCATCGAAGTCGTCGTCAAAAATAGCATCTTTATGAATGATGTCCTTCAATCTGCTATTATTCTCTATGTCATTTCTTGCATATACAGAAAAAGCTCCAAATGAGGCTGTCGAACCAAAGTACTGCTGTCCAGATGAAGGGAATAAATCCAATGAGCTTTGAATCAAACTCATATGTTCGAGGTTAGTAATAATAAAGTTTATTCCTACTTTATTACCTATTCCTTGCGCCCCATTTTCATTCCACCATTCCAAGCATCCATCCAAGAAAAAGTTTTTCTGATCTACCATTTTTTGTAATGTAACAGGATGCCATGGAGGAACAATACAACATTTCGCATCTGCTTCGTTTGTAAAAGCTGAAGTATCATTCTCTATATTAAAAGCATGAATGAAGGTATCTAAAATCCATCTTAAATTTTCAGGCAGAGTCTTTTTGGTGAGTAACTCACCAGTTGCAACATATTCCTGGATTAATTTAACAGTTTCAGATTCTGAACCTTTTGCTAACGAAACAAAGAAACCTTCATTCTTTACGGTATCCATGAAAGTCGAAAAAGCGTAACCCAATTTTATAAACTGAGCAGTATATTCAGCAGCATTATTACCTGCTTTTTTATGAATATGGTCTACAAGGTTAAAATCAAGCAGAAGATCACTTTCATCATATAAATCAAAGAATTCTTCTTCACTTTTAGCAAAAATCAAGGCTGTCATTTTGCTTATACATGCTACTGGAATATAGCTTAAATTCTTATTCGTACATAAATCTTGATAACAAACATCAGAAAAATCATGTATCCAAGAACTTGTATCCGCAAATTCCCACACAAATTTTGGACTTAATTTCGACATATAAGTTCCGTCTTCTGTGTAGCATTTAGTGGTAAAATCAATCTTACTTATTGTCTTGTTGGCACTAGCAGCCTTGATGACACCTTGATCAATATTCACCAATGCATTATTAGGTGAAAAAATCTCATCGGGAGCTAAGCCTATTTCAATATCAACACCATCAATTGACCATGATCTTTGATTTATTACTGACATAATTCCATTTGTATGACGACAAATGGTTTTCCATGTCTCTACTAGCTGTTCCTTTTCCTCTACGCCTTCTGAATCAGAATATATGCTTACAATATCTGCCTGATTTATATTAAATACAATCTTAGTAATACCTTCTCCGACACAATCCAAAAGCGTATACATCAGTGCCTTTGTGAATATCGGAAGAGGATCGCCCTTAAGCTTTGTTGCTGTATTCTTTTCTTTCTTCTCTTTATCTAACTTAATTCCTAAAACACTAGCAACTATATCAAAATCTGTTCTTTCAAGTTTCTTTCTATTACTATCAGCATTTTCGCCTCGAGTATATTCCATTACTACTTGAGAAAACTCGTCATACGATTTTATCGCTTGGTCCTGCCAGCCTTCCCATCCTGGTCCATACTCTCCATCATCTTTCGCATACGTTATAAGCTTCGCTTGATAGTCAGAATACTGTTTCATAGTCATCTTTTTAAACATTGCACGACTAATAAATTTTTGTTGCAATTCTAGAACATTTTTCTTGCTATGAAGCTCTTTACTTGTTGGTAAGCTATTTATTCTATTAGGAAGTCCCCAATCACTCAAATTTGCGAAGAATAGTTCAATAAAATCTCCAATATTGGAAATCATATTTTCCCATTTGTCTGCGATAGAACTCAGTTTGTAGATATCAACGGGCACATATGAAAAAAGATCCCCATAAAGCTTATCTATTATTGCTTTCTCGTCATCAGAGAACTCTTGTAAACGGCAAGTACTTTCCGGCAAAAAATGGAAATTATTTTCCAGCAGTTTCTGGCAAATAAAATCCAGCACTTTTTGGTATAGCACCCGCGGAATAATCCGCGGGATTTTTTATTGAAATGGCAATCCTTCGTCTGATGAAAGTGCTACTTGATATAAGATGGCACCATCTGGCTGCTGAACTGGTTCATCATCAGACCATCCGTAATAATCCATTGCAAATTTACGTGTTTCTTCCGGGCTCATTCCTTTGGTATGCTGGCGGATATATTCTTCATCTCGATACACGGTCAGGAATTCCACCGGAACCTGTCCATCCGCCCAGGCATCACATGTATTCTCATACACGCTATGTCCGTCCTTTACCCATTCACGCAGGGCACGCATTTCCTTCTTTGTCATAACAGTTTCTTTTATGTATTTCTCATACTGAGTGGTAAGTAATTCTTCCACCTCAGGAGATAAGTGCTTATTAAATTTCATCACCTGTCTGTCCTTTCTCTAAAAATGATTTTCGGTTTTCCAACCGATAGCTTTTTCCTGACATCTGTATCCGATCACATCGGTATGACAGCCGGTCGAGGATTGCCGTAGCTAATGCTGCGTCATCCAGGAATTCAGCCCATTCCTCAAATCCTTTGTTCGTAGTTATGATGATTGAAGTTTGTTCCTGCAGTTCTGATATGAGCTGGAAGAACAGGTTGCCTTCTGTAGAAGTGATTGGAAGATATCCAACTTCATCTATAACCAGAAGATTTGACTTATGTATCCGGTTCATTTTCGCTTTGCTTCGACGATCAATCTCACAGGTACGCAGACACTGCATTAATGACTGCATTGTTGTATAACTGGCTTTATATCCTTCCTCACAGGCATGATAGGCAAGTGCGATTGCCATATGGGTCTTGCCTACTCCGGGCGGACCGGAAAGTATGAGATTATAAAGGCCGTCAATCCATGTCAGTTCTGACAGCTGGTTCAGCTGCTTCTTTGTAATCGACTGACAAAAGCTGAGATCAAAATCCTTCAGATACTTTGGATATGGAAATCCAGCTTCTTTAATTCTTTTTTCTTTTGCTTTATCCTGTCGGTAACGTATTTCACTGCCAAGCACATCTTGTAAGAAGGTCACATAGCTCGATTCCCCTGTTTCTGCTGTATGAATCAAGGTTTCTAACCCATTCTTTGTGTGTATCAGCCCCAGCGATGATGCATAGGTCCTGATTTCCTGTAGATTATCCATTTACAACACTCCTTTCCATTGCCTGCTCATACACTCCTAAATTGCGGATCTCCGGTGTATTTCCCCGATACTTGGACGGAAGTGCTGTTAAATTTTCTTTCTTCTTTGGTGCTGTTTTCAACTGATCCAGATAGATAATACTGGATTTTAACTCCCCGGCAGAATACAGTTCTTTTTCTGAGCAGTAGTGAAGCCCCTGAATTAACAGTTCCACATCCCATTCTTCAAAGAGTTTTCTGATCACGCCAAGCTGATCCCTGTAATAGCGGGGCTTTGCCTGATGGATATGTTCCAAAAATGGAGAAACCAGTTCGTCTTTCTGAAACAACTGCTGAATAAGACATTCCTGTTCCTGCAATGACTTGCTTTTATCCCGGTCATCCCGTTTCTGACCAATCAGTTTTCCCTTTTCATGACACAGCGGATGGGTTGCATATATTTCTCCCGTCAGGGTGTCTGTGATGGAGACTGTTTCATCTGAAACGACCATGAATACACGTTTTCCGGGACTGTATGTTCCTTTAGGAACCCGATAACGATTCCCTTTGTATAAAACGATGTTGTCTTTTCTCACCTGATAATCTATACTGTCATTAGCAGCCACAACGAAGCTGTATTCAGATACTGGTATCAGGTGTTCCTTTTCGAGAGTAAACACCTCTGCCGGTATCTTTTTTGTTGTCCCATGCTCTTTTTTATTCCCTGTTCTCTTAAGCCAGGCGATACAGTCTGCATTGAAGCTGCCGATATCCCTGAAAATGCGGTGCTCTGCGAATCCATGCTTGGCATACTTCACGACATTTTCAATCAGTCCCTTGGATTCGGGATCTGCCCCATGACATAAAAAAATATCAAACTTCACCTCATTTACATAGTTCTGGAATCCTTCTGTATAGATGATGTCACCATTATTCTCACTGACTGCAAGGATCTTATCCTGATCATAGACCATTTCCCGTGGACGTCCACCGAAAAAAGCAAAGGCTTTGATATGCGCCTGTACAAAGGTATCTGTTGTAAATGGTCTTTCCTGCCACAGAATAAACTTGTAACGGGAATGTGTCATGACCATTCCAAAGCAGTAGACCTTTTTATGCCGGCCGCTTAATGTTTCCAGACTTATTTCTCCCATATCGACCTGGGCCTGTTGCCCTGATGGCAGTTCATCCATTGCTTCATACTGTCTTGATGTTTCCGGCTTCTTGATATCGTATTCCTCCCGGATAGATTTCACATAGTCTCTGAAACATCGTTCCTGAAAATCGAGTGTTTCCAGACAGGTACGTTCCTTGATCCAGTCATAAAGCTGTGCTGCCGACATGTCTGGATATTTCAGCAGACATTCTAATACAAAGTCCTTATGGGGATCCGCTTTCTTTTCTCTGGTCTTGGCAGATTCGACTCGTGCAGCGTAGGCTTCTGGAGTCATATCCCAGTAAACACCAACCGTTTCCCGGTTGATTCCCAGCTTTCTGGCAGTCTGGCTCTTATTAAATTTCTTTCTTTTGTATTCTTGGATCTTATAGTAATCCATCCATTTAACCATCCTTTCTTCACCTCCGAATGACAGTATATCATTCGATGATGCTCAGTAATAGTTGCTGGATTTTATTTGCCTAAATCTGCTGGTTATAGTTTACCACTTACAACTCTGACAAATACATAAACACTTCGTTGTACTGCCCTGAAATAGCAGATGCTATAGTGTCAGCTGTTATACAAAAGCAGTTTAATAATCCACCTTTATCTTCCTCAGCTTCAGTTCCCATCAAAACGAGAAGATTGGATTTATGTAAGTTTCTATATCTTGTTATGCTCTCATTCCCTGCAATCCATCCGTGTTGTTGCATTGACTGCAAATAGGATGACATAGATGCATCTTTTGAAAAATAATCCCATCTATTCTTTGCTAATTTAATATCTACTACAAGTCCAGATTCGCTAAAATCTTGCGTGATTTTTAATGCCACATTTTCATAAAATCTGACATCTTCGAATCCATCCACCCTAATCATTGCCTCTCCATCCATTGCAGGGGAATTTCTTTTTATAATTTCTGTAGTTTTATTTACAATATATTTCATGCCTAATCCTCCAATACATTGTTATAAGGATTTACCACAATAGATGTTGCATCTGATAATTCTCTCAAAAATCCTGTTGCTTTCAGGAACGCCTGAAAAGCATTTACATTTTCTGTGAACGAATTCGATAGAGATGCTTCAAGTTTATTACCTTCATTAATAGAATTTCTGTACTCTTCTGATCCAATCACGATTCCATAGTGGGTATATAATTTAGCCAGAAACATATTTAATGTCATCTTCTTTTTAGGAGGTACAAGTGATAATACCAAAAATCTAATTACATCTTCTGAAAGACTAAATCTCTCAAACTGTCCGTTTGTAGGAATGATGCATTGAAGCTCTTTACCTTTTGCTCTAAACAAATCAAGTGATGATTTTTTTGCTTTATTTAGCTTCGTCATATATTCATGATCATTAACACCAATTTCTCTTGCAGACTTATTTAGTGCAGTCATAAATCCATCTTCTAGATTACTATAATTATCTGCTGCGATCTTCTTCACTGTATCTGTAGAGGTTCCCTTCATATCGACAATCCAGCTCTTTTTTTCTACCCCTAAATAATTGTCAACTCGCCAAGAAAGCATTCTCATAATCTGAAATATCATACCTTTCGCGAGGACCTCAATTTTATTAATTGAAGGAAGTTCACCAGATAAGTAATTAACTAATTCATCGACACTATAACCGCCACACTCTGTGTAAGCATCTTCCGGAATAAATGACAATGTCATATGTTTGCTAAGATCTTCTTTATCCGGATTCATTGATGATTCCCATGACTTCTGAATGTCACGCGGCAAATTATAGTTCCTACCTACTGCAGTTTTGCCGCAAACTAAATTCGTATATTTATTTTTATATCTACTACAGCGTGCCGTGTATGACTGCATGCTTTTTTCGTTGCTGATATTGACCATTCTCATTGATTTCTGTATATTCTTTTCGTAGCAATAAAAAAAGAGAAAGAACAGCCCCGACCAAAGTTCGTTCCTTCTCTCAACAAAGTCGCTGTGCCAAGTCCGGGATCAAGTCCCACTAGTAAGGCGTCATGCGCAACCACTGTTATGATAAGAAAAAACTCACTTTTTTGCAAGTTAATTCGTATAAAAATTTCATCAAAGTCCATTTTTAATGCATTCATGGATCAATTCATACCTCAACTTGAACCCTGTCCGGTCTGTGAAGCGAAGGGTACTTGCCATATCCATGACTACTACGGCAGAAATATCATCGACTTTCGCTATGGTCACCTGGTCAAGGATAACCTCTGCATCATGCGTGTATTCTGTGACAACTGCGAGCATGCACATGCTGTTCTGCCAGACATTATCATTCCTTATTCCAGCTATGGCCTGTTCTTCGTTCTTCGCGTCCTTGCTGAGTTCTTCGCCCATCTTCATACAGTTGAACAGATCTGTGAACGATATAATATATCTGAAAACCAGCTCCGCAAATGGATCTCTCTTTGGAAGCTGCATAAAGAGCAATGGCTTGGGCTTTTAAATGATTCTGAAACCTCTGACCTTGCCTTGCTGAAACGCCTATGTAGCAAGGATAAGTTCTCCTCATTTTCTCAGGAATTTACTCTCCATATGTCACATACATTTCTTCAGTCGCATCGGAATCCTATCTTAAAGAGACCTGCAAACGCACGATACCATCAGCACGCCTTTTCTCCTGATTACGATATCTGGTGACCACACGACTGATGAATGGTGCAATGCACTTTTCCCCCTTATCATGTAGAAAACACTTAAGGAGGGCTCTGTTTTATGAGTAAAGAAACCGAAACAACAAAAAATGATGCGCTGGTAGCTCAGTTCCGCTTCGCCATGATAGCTCCTGTGATTCAGGGGCTTTTTCCTGACGTCTCTGCAACGGCTTACTATAAGCGTGTAACCGAACATCCGCTGACTCTTCCTAATGGAACCGTCGTCCAATACAGTTACAAGACTCTTGAAAAATGGAAGTCTCTGTATCTTCGCGGTGGACTTGATGCACTGATACCAACAACCAGATCTGATAAAGGTATTTCGCGTGCCTTAAATGATGAGGCTATTAACGAAATCTATCGTGTCAAACAGGAACATCCTCGTATGAACGCAACTCAAATCCATGATTACCTGATTCGTGAATCATTTCTTTCTGCATCCGTCAGTGTTGACTCCGTCCAGCGATTCGTTAAGAACAATGATCTGAAATCTGCAAGAGATCCCAACCTTAGAGACCGTAAAGCCTATGAAGAAGACGAATTCGGTAAGATCTGGCAGGCTGATACCTGCTATCTTCCATACATTACAGAAGATGGCAAAACAAGACGCGTATACTGCATCATGATTATCGATGATCATTCCCGCCTCTTAGTTGGCGGTGAACTTTTCTACAACGATAATGCCTACAACTTTCAGAAAGTCCTAAAACAGGCCGTTTCCACCTACGGAATTCCAGATAAACTTTATGTCGATAACGGCTGTAGTTACAGTAATGAGCAGCTTTCCATGATCTGTGTATCCTTAGGCGTTTTGCTTTTACACACTAAAATAAGAGATGGGGCCAGTAAAGGCAAGGTAGAACGCCATTTCAGAACGTTAAAAGAAAGATGGTTATATACCCTTGATATCAGCAAGATCACTTCTCTTGCCCAGTTCAATGAGATGTTGAAGGACTACATGCGCTCTTACAACACGACATTTCACCGCGGAATTGATGCAACTCCTATGGAACGCTTCCACAATTCAAAGGATCATCCTCAGTGTCCGCAATCTCGCGAATGGCTTGATGATTGTTTCTATAACCGCATTACTCGTAAAGTCCGCAAGGATTCTACGATTACCATTGACAACGTCTGCTACGATGTTCCAATGCAGTTCATCTCTGCCAAGGTGGATATCCGTTTTCTTCCTGATGACATGGATGCCGCATATATCCTGATGGATAATACAAAATTTCCAATACGAACAACGAACCGCAATGAAAATGCCCACACCAAACGTAATAATACAAAGCCAGCTATCGACTACTCTAAGATCGGAGGGACCCGCTAATGTTCAACTCTTTTTATGGGCTATCTTACAATCCCTTTGATAAACAGCAGATCCATGAAAAAGATCACTTTGTTTCAAACGACTTCACCGAAATGATCCATCGTCTGAATTACCTAAAAGAAATCCGTGGAATTGGCGTATTCACTGCCAGACCGGGTATGGGTAAATCTTACGCACTCCGGTGCTTTGCATCCAGCCTGAACCCAAGCTTATATCACATGGAATACATGTGCCTTTCCACCATTAGTGTTGCTGATTTTTACAAACAGCTCTGTTCCATACTTGGAGTCAGTGAAAAAGGGGGAAAGCCTGCGATGTTTGCAGCCATACGTGAGCAGATCACATATCTTTATAAAGAGAAGCGACAGCCATTACTGCTTGCAATTGATGAAGCACAATACCTGAATACCGGCATTCTCAATGACATAAAGATGCTGATGAATTACGGTTATGATTCTGTAAACTACTTCACTATGATTCTCTGTGGAGAATCGCACCTGAATGATACTCTTCGCAAACCAGTCCATGAGGCACTTCGTCAACGAATCACTGTTCATTACAACTATAATGGTCTCTCTGATGATGAAGTTGGAAAATATGTTCTTCATAAACTCCATCTGGCCGGTGCCGCTGATTCGATTATTGATACCGCTGCACTATCAGCAGTTCATAGTTATACCCAGGGAAATCCTCGTCTGATTGATAATCTCATGACCGACGCACTTATGATTGGTTCTCAGTTAGAAAAAGCAGTAATCAATGCTGATGTCATCCACGATGCTGTTGAGAATCAGGGACTTTATTGATGAAATCTTTAGTTTTCAATGTTCAAGGCTGTGATCACAACCGTGGTCATGGCCTTATCTGAAAAGCAGAAAAACTGCTCCTCAGATAAGACTACGACAGTGTGCGGTGATTCCTCTGAGAGTTTGCAGTTACCTACCAAACCGCACAGTCGGGGATGTGAAAGCACCTACAATAAAGTGCTGTTCACACCTCCCACAATGTGCCGTCTGACATTCTGAATAACATTACAAATCTTTGAAAGCTTATTATTTTCTCCTCCCATTAAATTACTCAAAAGCTTTTCTAACTTATCTTTGCTTTCTGGATCCTTTTCTAAAGCTTGAAGCAAATGTAGATAGTATACTTCTCCACCCCTTGCCAGAAAGTTTCTTTTATCAAAATCGAAAGAAGTATCTACACGATCTTCATCGCCCATCCAATCAAGACCTTTTCTGTATTTCTGATTAGGCATTGCATCGCAGAAAACCATTTCAGGGCAAACTGGTAATAATGATTGTGCGCACCAATTTCTCTTTTTAATAACTACAGCATATCCATGAAGTAAATCCTGAATTCCATCCAAAATATCGCGCTGTTCTTCATCCGAATCAGCAGTAATATTTCCCCTTAAGATACGTGTAATTTCTTTATACGCCTGCTCATCTATCTGAACAGCACCATTCTTCCTAGCCTTATCGTAAAAAATAAATCTCCGAAGACCCATTCTAGGTTCAATCCAATATTCTAAACGGCCATCAGAATTCTCATGGAACTTCATTTTGCCAGTCTGTAAATCACTATCCTTTGCTGAAACAAAAACAAGTAAAAATTCAATAAGATATTCATACAAAGTTTGATCGGGCATAAATCTATTACCGAAGAGCCTTGCAGAAATACTTTTCATGTGTTTATCTATATCATCTACGCTTGTAGGATAAGTATTCCCCATTGTATTACCTCCTTAAATATTTCGTATTTTATTATCGCTTGTTATTTCTAGTGCATTGACATAATGATATTTGACTAAACATATTTAGCATATATTGCCGTTTTATGATAAAATAAAAGAAACGGCGGTGATTTCCTATGGCAAGACCAAGAAAATATAAAATATTACTTACAGATGATGAATTCAAACATCTTAAAGCCATTATCAGAAAAAAGAAAACATCAAAAACTATACGGAGCAGATGTCAGATTGTTATTGATCTGGACGAGGCACATGGTAAAGCACTCACTCATGAACAGTCTGCCCGATCCAATGGTTCCTGCCTTGCCACAGTAACAAACACAGTGGCAAAATATTTTAACGGCGGTATTGAGGCATTAACGGCTTATAATCGGAGTATCAATTCTGACAATGCAAGACGGGTCCTGGATGGACGGGCTGAAGCCCGTATCATTGAAATTGCATGCGGGCCAGTGCCGGAAGGCCATTCAAGATGGACAATTCGGCTGCTGGAAGAAAAATCAAAAGTTGTCCTGGATACTCCTGTCAGCCGCGAAGCTATCAGGAGAGCTTTAAAAAAACAAACTTCGACCTCACCACAATGACTACTGGTGCATCCCATCAAAAGACGACGCCGAATTTATAGCCCATATGGAAGATATCCTTGATGTATATGAACTTCCATACAATGCTCAAAGGCCGGTAGTCTGCATGGATGAAAAACCATACCAGCTGTTGGGTGATGCCAGAGACCCGCTTCCTATGCGTCCGTGTAACGACCAGAAAATAGATTCTGAATATGTCAGAAAAGGCACATGCAGTATATTCGCTTTTGTAGAACCGCTTGGCGGCGTTCATCATGTCAGCGTACGAGAACACCGTACCGCTTTGGATTGGGCAGAAGAAATAAAATATCTTGTTGATGTCATGTATCCGGATGTCAAAAAAATAGTACTTGTAATGGATAATCTCAATACACATAAACCAGCTTCTTTATACAAAAGATATCCTGCAGCAGAAGCCAGAAGGATGATAAAGCGTCTTGAAATTCACTATACGCCAAAACATGGAAGCTGGCTTGACATTGCGGAAATTGAACTTAACGTTATGACCAGACAGTGTCTGTCCCGAAGAGTTGAGACTATTTCAAAACTTCGGGATGAATTATCGGCATGGGAAACAGAACGTAATACATTAGCCGCAAAAGTCATCTGGCAATTTCGAACGGATAATGCAAGAGTGAAATTGGCATCATTGTATCCTGCTTTTACAGAAACATCATGATAAGGCGACAAAATAAAGCTAATTGTCAATATGTCAGTACACTAGGCGGTAATCAATACAGTCATTATTTCTCAGAACTATCATTTCTATTGTGTCATCATCCTCATCGTTATATTCCTTAGCCAATTGAGCCTTAAGGCTTTCAACACCATGTGATAATTGAGGATCAATATTGGTCGAAATAATACCATTTCTTAGTTCTTCAAAATAATCCAGCATTGGAAGCGAAATTATACAATCTAATTCTTCCCTATCAACTTTTAACCTAATATCATAGTGCTTATGGCTGTCATCAAATTTACTGTCCTTAGTTACTTTTTGCACTAAGCTAATTTTTCTAGTTGGTATGGAACCAGTTACAAGCTGTACGTTTTGTGTCAATCCTGATGTCTTATTTAAAGTTATAGGTATCTCTCCAGTCGCATTATCAGCAACCTTTCCAAGATACATCATTGATAAAGCATCAATAATCAGATTTGTATCAGATTTAGAAGGTGTCGATTTTCCTTCTCTTAACTCCAAATATCTTTCAAATTGTTTTGAGAATATATCTTCACAGTCTCTAGATTGCTTAGCTTTATCAGTCTCAATATTTGTAAAAATATATGCTCTTCTCAAAAATTCTATCCATCCAGACACATAACCATCATTTTTTCGTGATTCAATTAAGATTGAACTCATTTCATTCCCAAATGAAACTGTATAGTCGCAATCTATTGTAAGTTTCTCATCTGCGCGTAAGCGTTTCTTATCGTATGCACAATGTTTTGCTTCTCTTACAGCCAATATAGTGTTTGCTCTTTCATTATTTTTTAGTCCTATATAGCCAAAGAACAAATTGAAAAAGAGCATCTTGTTTTTATCAATCGGCTCAACCTGCTCACACTCAACTCCTCCTGTTATCATATAAGCAAGCTGCTCAGTCATACTACGAATAGTAAGTCTTTTGCCATGTTCTACCATCCAAACATAGTGATCTTTTATAAATTCAAGAACGCGCTGCTGGTTTGAAACAATAAGATTTCTATTATTGTAAATATGGCAGTAAGATGATTTCTCGCAATTAGTACAACCAGTCCATAACGAATCCTTAATTAAATTCTTTACTAAGGAAATAGCAAAACTTGTATTATCTACAGATGCAACATTAATTACACCTAATTTGTATCCTTCGATATTTTTAATCTCCCCGGAGTTTTCATCCATAGCATCGATTAATTCGATTTTTGCAGCTTCAACTTTATCGGAATCAAAAAGTTTTCCGAAAGTATTAATCAGAGGGCCTGTATTTGATACCATAAATACGTATTCTCCATTTGCAGGAAGGTTTACGCATTCTTTTAGAGTTGAGAGTTTCTCCTCATCACTTAATTCACTATAGTCCTTAATACACATGCATTTATTGCCCGTAGGTAGAATGATCTCACTTACTTTTTCATCTGTATTAAATTCGACCCCAAAATCTTTTAAAATTTGATACATTATGCTGGTTTTACCATCACCGGCGTGCCCAGTTAGAATCAGCATATGTGGATCTTCATTCAGTAATTGCATTTCAATGTATGAGCATAAGCCCACCTTTACTGCCACTTCCTGAAAAAATTCATTACTGACATTCTTTTCACCATATGCATTAGGATTTTGCGCATTATAATTATGTAACGAATTCAAATACGCAATATACTTTTCATTATCCATGAAATCTCCCTCCATTATTCATCAATTTCCTCTAATGCTTTAGTAAGTGCATCAATATCCTCTCTTGTACTAAAACGGCCAAGGCCAACTCGGATTGTTCCTAATGTAGCCTTATCCTTTAAATAATCATGAATATATGGTGCGCAATGATATCCTGTTCTTACTGCAATATCAAAATCCTCATCAAGAATCGTGCCCACGTCATTTGAGTTCATTCCCTCATATACAAATGAAACTATTCCGACATGTTTCGTTCTATCATTTGGTAAAAACATTTTGATATTTCTATTAGTGCTGAGACTATTAATCAAATAATCTGTTAGTACTCTCTCATGTTGCAAATTTTCTTCTACATTGAGATCCTTTATTGCCGCATTTAAACCAGCAATTGCCACAACATTGCAACTTGAAGCCTCATATTTTGCTTCATTTCCTTCTGGCATTTCAAGGTTTAATGAATCACTGCCAGTTCCTCCAGTAATAAACTCAGCAAGTTTTATTCCTGTCACATTAATAAAGCCACCTATTCCAAATGGACCATACAATGTTTTGTGTCCGGCAAAGGCGATAATATCTGCCCCAATCACTCTTGCATCAACATCAATCAATCCAAGTGACTGAGCCGAATCAAGTATTGTAACAGCGCCATGTTTCTTTGCCTCTTCAAAAATCTCCTGTATTGGCAATACATATCCTGTAACATTGCTTACGTGCGTACAGAAAACTGCATAAGGTTTATCTTGAGAAAATACGTATTTTGTTTTTTCAAGATCGATTTCTAAAGACTTTGCGTCAACCGGTAACAAACTAATTTTAATCTTTTTCTCTTTCGAGACCTTATGAAGAGTTCTAGCAACGGCATTATGTTCATATGGCGAGACATAAACCGTTACGCCTTCTTTCCACTCAATACCATTTACAATTTGATTCATTGCTACGGTTACAGATGAAGAGAAAACAACGGCAGAATTTGAGTCGACATGCACTAGTTTTCTCAATAATGCTTTTGTCTCTGTTATCAAGTTGCTCGCTTCTCGAGCAGCATGATAAGATCCCCTTCCAGCGTTTATACTAAGGGTTCGATTGGTTTGATCCATCACTGAATAAACACATTCAGGTTTTGGATATGTAGTTGCAGCATTGTCTAAATATATCATTTGTTTTACCCTATAATTTTCTCAATCATTTCAAGTAAAATGGCTACTCTATCATTCACACTCAGATCGTCATATTCTTCCAAGGTATCTTCAATAATATTTCTCAGAATTTTTCCTGTTCCTTCATCAACCTTTTCATAATAACGTTCAATTGTCTCACCATTTCTACCATTAAACGAAAGTAAACATTTCCCCTGTGTTTTTTCTTCCTTTATTTGTTCAACCTCAGACTTAATATCAGTTAAGTCTAAAATGAATGAATCAAATGCATCATCAAGCCAGTTTTCTAAATAAACATTTGTAACTGCCTTTACTATTCTCTGTGCAACATCTTCATTTGCATATACATCAAGCTTTTCAATGCATGACATTAGGTTTGTTACCCCACCGCTATGAAGACCTTGTTTCGACAGATCACTCTGTTTGTCGTACCATTCTCTGAGTAAATGGTACAAATCTTGTTTTGGACGAGCTCCCCAAACTTTGTAGATACCATCTACAGTTCTTTGGTTAACATCATTTAAGTAGTTGTCAAATGCTACTTTACATTCAGCAATGGCATCATATATATCAACTAAATTTTTTGTTCTGAACTCTTCTGGTATGCTTACAAACAATATTTCATAAGGATTTAAATCAACACGTTGCATCATTTTTTTGATAGCTTTCATGTTTGATTTAATCTCTGCAGAACCCTTATACTCATCAATTCCTGCCACATTTCTAGTAACCTGAGGAAGTGCTCTAAACCATCGCTGCATGCATAATACAACATTCTTAATTCTATTCTCGGTGAGGCCTCTACCCTCTTCGACAGCAAATAAACTGTTTAATTTTGCAAGATAGTCTTCCTTCTGAATATCTTTCTCAGATACAAATAAACTATATTCATCTGGCTTCTCACACATGTTTACAATTATTTCAGGCGTAATCTGAACTTCCATATCTGAAAAATAAGCTACTAAATCTTCATTTCTCTCAGACAACACCTTGGCAATGTAAATTGGTATTACTCCCAATCTCATTCCATAAGGCTCAGATGTAAGTTCATTAATAATTGAAGCGAAAGTTACCTTCGTGTCACTGCATGAGCTAACATAATCATTTATCAACGAAAGGACTTCTTCAATATGCTTTGTGTCGTACACAACCTTATCTGATTTTCCAAACAAAGCTCTGTAAATAGTTGCTTCTTGATTTGTTCCAGAATAAAAATCCTCATTATCCACATGAGATAAAATTGAATCAATAATTGTTAATCTTGCTTTTTTAGTCTGCGCAGTAGAGATGTTGGCTCTATTAATCATCTCATTGTTAATAACTGGTGTTTTATAATAAATTTCTTCACAACACTCATTCACAGCCGCTTCTTCGTGTCCTTGTGTGGAAGTTACTACTATTCCATTTTTCCAGTAAAATAATCTTGAATCATTCGCTGAATACAATTCATAAACCTGATCGTCTACAGCTTTGATTATGTCTTCTTCAAGAAGTGGTATTTCTTTCTTGAGTACTTCATTTGTGTTTATAAACTCAACATTTGTACGAATTTCCTGAAGTATTTCGTAGTCTCTAAGTTCTTTTGTACCCGTCAATTTTTCTTTTGGTATGACTACAATTAACTTAGGACACTCTAAAGAAGCAAAATGCTCTTTAATCATTTTCTGATTCACACCAGACAACGAATAAAGGGAAATTACCTTTCCATCTGCCACATCATCTAAATCAAAAAACGCTGTTGCATCAGAAATAGACATGAATGAATCCACATCCATGTACTCATGTCTAAAATATCTTGTCATCATTTTCTCTGTATTATATTTTCTTGGAATGACAAAATATTTAGCTGTAATTTCCTGTAAAGTAGCTGCATAGTTGCAATTAGTGCCTTTAATTTCTCGTTGTTTCTTGAGCTCCGCTTTTAATTCTGATCCAGCTCTTGTTTTAAAAACATAAGCTCCAATTGAGCTTTTCTTGTATATTAATTCTTTGTCAGTAAGGCTCTTTATTGTTGCATTCCCATCAATAAGAGCTGCCGCAAGAGCTAAATACTTTTCAATTGCAGGAAGTTCTTCTCCTTTATTCACTATTAGCATCAATGCTAATGTTTTTATAATCTTCTTTTCTTCATCATTAGAGCATTTGGTAATAGCGTACTCTGCCCCTAACCATATACTATGAACTAGCTCGTTACTTACTTCTTTCTTAAATAAACCACTAAAGTAGTCATAAATTAGATCAGCGCCAATAATCCAGCCTTTCGTTCTATTATGTTCAGAAACATATCTAGCCAAACTATTTGGCTCATCATTTGAAATAAATGTAAATAATGTTCGCTCGTTCTGTGCTACTTTTTCACTTACATTCAATAGTAAATAGGCTGCAATTGGATTTAATGGATAGCAACCTTTTAAAATAATGCTTTCAAAATCTTCGCATGAAAAATTATTTCTAAATGCTGGTAATTGGTAATAGTTCTTCATATTCTCTTCGCCAAAAATCTTATCTATCCCAGGGATTGCTTTTACGCCATCCTGTTTCTTCACGATTGCACTACGTATTAACTCATAATTATTTTTGGACGAAGTTACAAAAAACTTTTCAAGAATTCTTCCCTCAATTCCGGTAAAAGCATTAATAATCTCTGGCGTAAGATACTTTCCGTATTCCTTAATACTTTTATGTGCAACCATTGTTATATATATCTGAGAACTAGTATAACGTCCGATAATTAACTGGACTGTTCGAGTAGCAACGTATCAGTTCCAATTTCTTCGGTAATATCAACATCGTCAAGTTTGTATTTCCAGTGATATACAACAGGGTGTTCATTTACCTCATCAAAATATCTGTGTATTCTGGAAATAAGTTCTTCCTTTGTTTTAACACGTATTCCCCGAAGCATTTGACGGGTCATTTTACTGAAGAATCCTTCTACAAGATTGAGCCAGGATCCGTGCTTTGGGGTGAACACAAACTCGAATCGCCCAGGTAGTGTTGCAAGAAAGCGCCGGGTTTCAACGGATGTATGTACTTTTAAATTATCAAGGACGATGCGGATTTTATCCCCGGCAGGATACTTGTCATCAAGTATCCTGAGGAATTTTATGTAATCCTTGCTGTTATGTGTTTCACTAACCAATGGTATTGCTTCTCCTGTCTGCAGATCTATCGCTGTTAAAAGAGAAACTGTACCAAGACGCTTGTATTCATAATCACGTTGTATTGCACCGTTACTGCCATTCGGAAGGAGGTCATCTGATGTCGTAGAGATTGCCTGAACGCCAGGTTTTTCATCATAAGAAAGAACGTGCACAGCCTCATCATCTTCAAACGGAACCAACTGTCCATTTTTATCGAACTGCATTGAAAGCTGCTTATATACAAGCAATACATTGTGCATCTTACGATCAAAATCAGGATCGCGCTGTTCACAATAATAGTTAATGCGGAATGGCTTGATTTCAGCATCATCCAATATTTTATGTACGGTACTCTTATTAACGGTAGATAGTCTTGTGTAACCGGATGCTTCAGCAGTGAGGTTCACGTGTGCGGTTAATTTTGCATATGTCCAGGTTTCTGCGGCATACCCGAAGTCAGTTGGTTTTTTACATGCAATGTTTATAATCCAAGTCTTTTCATCATCCGTGATCTCAGCATTTCGTCCGCGACCAGGTGCATCGAACAGAGCATTTTCAACACCACCCTCTTTATATTTTTTAAGGCAGAGCATAACGCTTTTCCGGTTCATACCGATCAATGCAGCTATGTCATCAATTGGTTTTCCATCTGCTTTGAGGATTAAGATTCTTGCACGTTCTACTGTTTGTGCCTGAATGGTGCGCGCGCGCATTTGAGATTCAAGATATTTGCGGTCCTCTATTGATAATTCTATTGATGATGCTGTTCTGCCCATGATAAACCTCCAGGAATATGTTCTTGAAGGTATTATATCATAGTTGGGATATATGGTCCATTTATTTAAAGGACGATATACTAGAAGAATCTGCAGCTAATTCACACATGTCCTGAAGTAGCTTCATTGTATTGCCAGCATTTGTGCCATCTAATCCCTCAATAAATTTACTAAATTCATCGAAAACTATATAAACGCCAGCATACCCATAGTCTTCAACAAGCTTATCCGTAACACTCTTATACAATGGCAACACGTCGGATGTAGCTAATGGATTAAAAGAACTTCCTGCTGTAAGCGAAGGATAAATTCTTTCAAATACGTCTAATGATTCTGTTGAATATTGTTTCATCCCTGCTTTCAACGAATTAACATCATACCCATGCTTAACAAGCGCCTTCGAGAAAGACGCATATGTGTTTGGATAGTTCTTTTCCCATTCATCAATACGCTTTATTGCCTCAGAAAAGTAGGTATCAGGAACCAAGTCTTCTAAGTCTTCTCTTTTTAGTGCCTCGCTCAATGCAACTAAAAATGACTGGTTTAGATTTCCAGTTGTATCATTTATAATTACCGGCAAAAGCCCTTGGACTCCCATACTTTATCTATATCAGAAGCTGCTTTATTTCCTATCTCTTCTACATTTTTTATTTTATTTTTTAGTTGATTTATAATTTTGGTATTTTCATCATTTCTTTTCAATGATAAAACTGCCAAGAGCACAAGCAATAAATGTGATTTTCCTTTACCATAAGGTCCAACTAAAAGAGTTGCGTGCTCCTTCTTACCAAGTACAGCCTCCAAGTACTCATCCATAAAATGAACAGATGACTTTGTTGGTATATAATTTAAAACCTTCTCGGTTTTATTGAGGCTTAAATATAAATTTATTGCAGTTTTAAAACTGCTATTAAATTCAATTATTTCTCCAAGGTTATTTATTCCCATATACTTAGTCCTTATCTTCTATATTTTATAGTACTCTTCCATAGCCTCAATGGCAGTTACTTTTTTTGACTTATAGATAACGTCAAGTCCAGCCGTTCTATTAATGCGAATGTACTCTAATGCTTCCAATCTATCGAACATTTCATTGGCACTAACTGATGTTAATTGATATATCTTCGAAAGACCTTTTCACCCTCTATTGCTTCTTCAATTGAAATAAAATCCTTATCTTCCAACATAAGTGCTAATTCATAAAGAACAACCCATTCATTTATTGTTTTCTTATCAGGATGAACCTTAGAAAAGCGTCCGTCGGTATTTTTTACAAGATTTAGCTGGGCGAAAGGTGAAATACTTTTATCCTCTGGATCAGTCATTGTTTTACTCTTGCTATACATATTGAGCAAAACATCTAAATCATTTTTCACCGAATTATCAGAGAATGATATTCCTACAGCATATTTTGAGATTTCTCTATTAAGAACAGCTTCAATTTGTTCTTTTTCAAAGTCTTCAACATCAACTCTATTGAAGAACATATACCAAGAAGTTGCATCCTCAAGATTTTTGGCTATATTTGAATGCAAAAGCCAAATAGTATAAATATCTTCAAAATATGGATCGTTATCTATTATAATTTTTCCAAATTTTGTTAGTGTTGCACCTTTAGATGGGCTCTCTTCTATAAGACCAAAAGCTTTCAACCAATATCTCAGGGATTTAACCATGTTATTTCCGATTCCGAAAATATCTGGTCCATTCTTTCCCTGAAATGCAGAGGAATCACGCTCTACCATAATTAGCCCCTTATTTAGCCATCCGTCACGGAGTGCAAATTTTCATGTCCCTGCAATCTTATTTTTATTTGAGTATTATTTGCCATATTTATGACCTCTTTATTCCTAGTACTTTTCGCATATAACAGCCTGCATTAAAATGTCCAACACATTCAGTACAGCGTACACACTTATCATCGTCTATTGTATAGGTAATCTTTCCTGTACCATCATCCTTAACGCTAATGGCATCATGCTTGCAAACACTCTCACAAGCTTTACAGCCTAAGCACATTTGATACTTTGTCAGCTGGCATTGAACTTTTCCTTCAGCAACAGAAAGTGTTTTGGCTCCGGCAATATGGAAATCTTTTATAGTAACCTTAAGTTTTGTATGACCAACTCTTCCTTGAAGAATTAAAACCACTTTACCTAATTTGTTAATTACATAGATTTCCCCGAGACGTTTGTTTCCAAGTTCTTTATTTATATATCCAAAAGGTTTAAACAGTTCATATAACTCATCAGTAATTGGTCTCTGTAAATCATAATTAAAGGCATTTTCATCTGTTGCACATGGTTCAAAAGAAATAACAGAAGTCTGTGCAGCCGCAAGACCATTTCCACCCTGTCTCGCTTTCCAACCACCTTCATCTACATAATCTTCTGGATCAGGCTTTCCAATTTGCTTTGCAAAATTCACGAGTAACTCATGCCAGTGTTTATATTGTTCCTGCATATGAATTTTAGCCAAGAACTCTGACCATCCTCCATTATTAGGGCAACACCAACAACCTACTCTTGTCCAACCCAATCTGTAAGCGTAATTGAAATCAATTCCCGTTGTAAGAATGTAAAGCCACACATCATAATCTATCCAATCAATAATCGGAGAAAACACAGTCTGCTTAGCTATTTTAGGACTTTGGCTCTCTCTTTCATATTTACTTCTACTGGCAGATTCACTGTGACGTATTCCCTGGAAACTAAGAATATTGGTTTTATTCTTAAAAGCTGATGAAATAGTTTTTTGAATAGCACCAGTCTTAAATACTGTACAGCACCATCTCATTACTCTACTTGGTGGCCCGACCACATCACATAAATCTTCAAAATTCTTTTCTCTATTTTTGGCAACGAGTACTTTTACACCCTTCGCCTCATTGTCATCATCACGTCTATTGAAGCGTTTCTTGTATTCCAAAGTATATGGAAATTCAAGTGTAGTATCGCCAAAAACATGTAATACATCATTTGACCCTAAAGCTGTTCTAACAATATGAGACGTTACTGTTGAATCTTTACCTCCACTAAATGAAACCATCATGTCATCCAGCGAATAGCGTTCTCTATACTTCTGAACTTCTCTTGTTGCCTCTTCAGTTATCTCGTTATATCTATCTGCGTTTGCTTTAATAAAACGATCTTTGAATTCATCAAAATACTCATATGTAATCAGATCTGCATTTTCATCATATCTACGTTTTATCTCAGAAAGCTCATTTAGATCCATCTTATTAGCTTTAGATACAGAGAACTTAATCTTCTTACCATTAACAACGTAAGAATTACTCCCATACCATACCGAATCTTTCTGAAACTTAAATGGATCATTTGCAATCAAAATCGAGATAAGCATATTTTCTTCCGGAAAAACCGGACGAATGTCAGTTGCAATATAATGTCCTTCTCTTCCACAGTTTGGACATGTTTTTTGATAAATAGGGACATTGCAGTCATCACACCAATATATTGTTGATGACATTTTTGTCTCGTGTCCACATTTAGGATTAATGCATAGGTCACTGTTCATAACCACATTACGCTTAGAGCATATGCGTTCTATCATTTATTTTCAACTTCCTTATTACAGTTTTTTTCAAAACTAACAATGTCACCGATATTGCAATCTAGGTAATCGCATATTTTCTGAAGAATGTCCATTGAAACATTCTCCCCTTTACTCATTTTAGCCATAGTTGCAGAACTAATATTTAACTCAGCTGCAATATCTTTTCTGTACATGTTCTTGTCTATTAACATTTTCCATAAACCGTTGTATGAAACTGCCATATTATTTACCTTTCAATTCTTGCTCAGAAGAACTTTATAAGTGTCCATGGAAAATTATATCATTCATATGTCAAAAAGTCATTGCAATCTTTAGTTTTCTAAAGTTAGATTTTCGTTTTCAAAATTCTAGTTTTTCAAATTGAAATATGATTTTTAATTTGCTAAAGGTTCCATTCCAGCACCTTTAGCCTTAATCATCATTTAAAGCTGAATTGAACTCCGAGGTTCCAGTTTGCAGAGTGTATTTCCAGTTGGGCATATCACTTGCAAGACTTACTTCCAGAATATTAAGGCTGGGATGATTTTCTGGAACTAAGTGTTGCAAAAAGCAGTATATCTGGAATTTACCATTCCAAAAGCATTGTTATATAGATCAAAAGCTGTTATGCTTTTTCGAGATTAATCTCCTCTGAAAAAGAGCGTACGTTAACCGGAGGTCGAATTTAGCTTCCTTTTTTGCAAGAATAAATTCCACCCCTCATTGCTTGGGCATTCCTTCCGAATGGCGTCTGCTATTTTACTTTTTCAGCAACAGAGGTGTTAGATTAATCTCGTTAGCGGGAATAGACTTAATATTGAGAGTATTGAGTATTTCCCCGTTGTTTAGGAAGCTGAACAGCTGGTGAGCAGATTGGTTGTTCAGCTTTTTTCTATTGTATGAATTAATGTTACTCATCATTAGATTGATATCATTCTGATCCAGCTCATCGAAGGAAGTCCCCTTTGGATGAACACGACGTATCATCTCATGCGTTACCTCACATCCTCCTTTTTGATCAGAGCGCTGCGGGTCACAATAGAAAATATGTGTTCTCCTTTCTTCACTCTTATTGAACTCAATGGCAAGAGGATTTGTGAATTCACTTCCTCTGTCAGTAAGAATGACCTGAAATAAACTGGTAAATATACCATACCAGCATGGTTTGCAAGAGTAATTTCTGGCAGTAACTTTGCAATACAAACTTCCGGTTTTAGGCTGAATGGACTGGAAGTTAACTTTTCAATTCGACATAAAATGCAGTTGTATCGAGATATAATTCTTCATTTCTACAATCACATATGGATTTAGGAACATTCTAAACGATAGTCTTAATATTCTTCCTTTTTAACAAATTCTTCTACATAATATAGAAAACGGACCTCCAATCAGAGGTCCGTCAAACATTTTTATTAAATTAATACAACTTCGCCCCAGCCGGGATATGGTCATCCACCATCAGAAGGTGAAGTTCCTCATCCTCAGAATCCTTCAGATTATTTACTGCACTGAGCAGCATACCGCAGGACTCAATACCCATCATTGCTCTGGGTGGCAGGTTCGTGATGGCAATCAGTGTCTTTCCTACCAGTTCTTCCGGTTCATAGAATGCATGAATACCGGACAGGATCGTTCTATCCGTTCCTGTACCATCATCAAGCGTAAACTGTAAAAGCTTCTTACTCTTTGCTACTGCAACACATTCCTTCACCTTAACTGCTCTGAAATCCGACTTTGAAAATGTCTCAAAATCAACTGTTTCTTCAAATAAAGGCTCGACCTTTACATTTGAGAAGTCGATCTTCTCTTCAACTGCAGTTGCAGCTTTGTCACAGGTCCGGTTTGTGTCATTCTTTGAAGCCTTATTTCCGGATGCTGTGGATTTCAGTGTCGGGATTATAAATCTGTTCGCTTCGGCTTCATTCATAACCGGTTATTATCATGTTTCCGGTGGATGGCACCTTATTCATTACCGGTCATTATCAGCTATTAAAAATAAGAATTTGTTGTCTGGCTGTTGTAAATCACATTTTGTGTTGTAAGAAAAAAGCTGGATCATGTCCTTCTTAAAAGACGTTATCTAATTTTGCTGCCAATATTTCAAATGCTTCCTGTTTCTTTCTGTCTGTTGCTTCCGCATATATGTCCATAGTAGTTTCTATATTCCTATGTCCCATAACGGACTGGATTACCTTCAGATTACTTTCTGCCTCACAAAGTCTGGTTGCAAATGTGTGTCTTAAGTGATGGCATGAAAAAGCCGGTATAATAATCGGTTCTCTCTTTTCCTTTTTTGCATTTAATATTTCCTCTGCATTATAGCTTTCAGTGATACGCTTGATCGTACGATTTATTGTCTGCGGATTTGGAACAGCTCCGAACCGGTTCTGAAATATAAATCCCGACCATCCATCAATTTCCTGATTATTTCCGCCATTTTCCTTCTGCTCTTCTTTCAGGATCTCAAAAGCATCTTTGACCATATCCAGCATGGGAATTGTTCTGACTCCTGCATCAGTCTTAGGCTTATGAACCTCCATAATAGAACGACCGTCCTCAGAAGAGGGGAAATAAGTAATGCTGTGATTGATACTGATTTCTTTTTTCTCGAAATCCAGATCATCCCAACGAAGACCTATGCATTCTCCGATTCTGGTCCCGGTTCCCAGCAGCACAGTAAACAACGGCCACCAGTGAATATACACCGGATGTTTGGAAATATAACCCATAAATGCTCTCTGCTGCTCAACTGTCAGTGCATGCCGTATACCCTTATGCATATCTGTCTTTTTCTTGACTTCTGCCATTACTCCATCTGTCGGATTCTTCCGGATGATATCATCCCGGACTGCCAATTGAAATGTGGGGTGCAGAATACAGTGAACGGAATCAAGCGTTGAAATTGAAATTTTCTGTTCATTCAGCATGTAAAAGTAAAACTGCATAATATCGGAATATTTGATATCTATCAGTCTCTTATTTCCAAACGTATCCCGAACAAAATGGTTATACATATATAAATAGTTACTTTTGGTACTTTCACGCAGATTATATTTCGTTGACATGTAGCGATCAAAAGTATCATTAACTGTTGCCCTGCCTGCTGCGTACATGTCAAGACCATCTAGCTGATCTTTTACCAGGCTCCTTTCTTTCTCCCTGAGAGACGCCAGATCATTTGCATATAAAAACTTGCGTCTTCCCAATGGATCAGTGTAAGTATAAATATATTTTTGATCTGTTGCTTTTTGCACTTCTCCTTTACGAAGTGCTCGCCCTCGCGAATCCTTTCTTGTTTCTGCCATAGCTTCATTTCCTCCTTATATAAAAAGAAGAGACAACGTATCTGTCTTGCAAAGCAATCATGTCCTATAAATGTTACTCGTTTATTATGACAGTTTTATATTAAAAGCGCAAGAGTCAAATTATTTCGTGTCTCATTCTTCCAGTGTTCATCTAAAAAATTAGAATTCAGCAAATGTCTCCAGGTATTTCTCAAATTTATCGGTGTTAACAAGTGCAATCTTATCAACCTTATAAACAGCATGTGCCTCATGCGCCAACTGCTGAAATTTTGTAAGTCCAATGCTGTATAATGCAGCACCTTCTTTATAACGCACAAATTTCTTTGAAAGCTTTCTGGTTCCTTTCACTACATCTTTATTGTTCTCCATATCCTTCCACCCCACACTTCATCTCATATTTCTCATTCAAAAAGATCACTGTCTGATTTTTCAGTCGTCTCCGCACCCTGTTCAATCTTTTCTGCATCGTTCCGTAACTCATGCCATGCATTTCCGCAAAACTGGTAAGATCTGTTCTTTCAGTAAGATACTCACTAAGCAATATGCTTTCATTTACCGGAAGCATTTTCATCTGCGACCTCACAAGACTGTAATCATCTCTCATGTCATAAAGGATCTCTATCTCTTCCCTATGCTTTTCCGGGCAATCCGTGCCTTTCAGTTCTATTTCATAATTCTTTGACCGGATAGCCTCATCAAGCATGACAATATTAATTGCCTCCTGAGCAGTTTTATCGCCCATTCCGGATGACTGCACCCGCACTCCCAAATCTCCAAGAGATCTCTTTCTATTAATTCTCCGTTCATTGACGATCAGAAATTTCAGGCTTTCTTCGCATCCATCTACAATCTCCAGGAAATTTGAATAATTCAAAAGGATAATATCTATCCGACCCCAAGGGTCTGCTTTTGCATAGCGATCCACTATGCTGACTTCAGTTTTCATCATTTTCCTCCTGCTTTGAATTTGATGTCACTGAAGCGGCGCGCTGCTTCGTAACTTGTTTACATGATTCATGATAATTCATTATCAGTTGTAATCCGTTACCGCAGATGTCAACAAAAGTTGCCGGGGAAGCAACTTTCGAGCAAAAAGAAAAGCCTATAGAATTTTCATCCTATAGGCTCTATATAAATGCATTAATGATATTGTTTATTTCCCTTGATTAATCCGAATGCTCGTTTTAATTATTTCTTTCATAAACAGCTTTAGAAGATCTGTATAATTTTGTTCTACATCCGCCTTCTCTAATGCATCATAATACAAATTTTTATCCTCATATTCTATATAAAATGGCGGCATTTTCTTATACTTAAGCATCCAATTCATCAGCGCCCTTGATGCTCTGCCATTTCCGTCACAGAATGGATGTATTTGTGTAATCCTATGATGTATCCAAATCGTCTGTAGCAGATACTGGCTCATAGAAAAATCAGTTGGATTACTTACCAATTCATTAACCGGATCAGTAAGTTTAAAAAGTTCGGTTGCAATATCATGAAAATCCACAGTTTCTACTGCTGCTCCGCTAATGCTGTTATTTGTAGTTCTTGTTTTACCCGCCTCTTCCGGAAATGGAGCATATTGAAATAATTGTTTGTTTAAAGATAAAATGGAATAAATAGAAGGCGTACTATCCGTTTCTAATATGAAATCATAAATTTCCGAATGCCCTAGTACTTCAATTATATTTTGATATGGTTCTTTACAAAATTCACTTTTCTGCTTATTCAAGCGGAGATCTGCCAAAATTTCATCTACTTCTTCCCGCGATATCTGAACCCCTTCCATTCGATTTTCATTATATATAAAGTCTGCCTTAAACTTATACCAAAACGCTTTTTCATCTAACTGAAAATAGAACTCATAATCATCAAAAGCTTGTCTCAAAAGAGTAGTACTCTCTTTTTCCAAACCAATTTTCTGCTTTCTGACATCGGGTTTGTATTTCGTAATTCGCTTATTTAATATTTTCGGATCAGTGTCTCCATCAAGACACCCAAGACTATAAGCAATTCTATAGGCACATGCCCGAAAACTCACACCGAATAAATCCGAAATCAGTAAAACATCATCTAGTGAAATTAATCCATTCTTCAAATATTTATTTACTTCCGTCCTCAGAATATCTTTAGGCATAAGAAGTTCTGCAGCAAACTTTTCTGCATAACGCTCAATATATTTTGAACTATTAATCTCACAGATTTCGGAAACACCATCTTTTAGATGATGACACAATTCATGTGCTGCAGTATATCTTTGCCGGGTAATTGGTCTGCTTATATTTATACCAACCATCGGTATATCTTCTTCATCTTCCGGAACAATATAAATGCCTTCCAAACCTTTAAAATCCATGAACTGATAAATAACACCAAATTTCTTCATCAACGAAAATGGATTAATAGGTAAAGAAGGCTTTTTATCACCCATCGTAGCCCTAAAAACAGCATTTGCAAGGTTTTCAGGTGTCATACCAGGCTTATATAATTTAATTATCTCATCCATTGATATGTTCCCTATATCTCCTTTTGAAATCAATAAGGTTTAATATTTCCTGCTGATCCTGCTTATCCAATTCAGAAAAAGTTCTGGCAAATACCATTGATTTATTTTCCTGCTCTTGTGGACCATACAACAGTTCATCTGCAGATACACCATATATTTTTGCAAATAACTTAAGTTCCTCAGTAGACACCTTTCTTTGACCTGATTCAATTGCACTGATTGCCGGTCTTGGAAGGTTCATCTGTCTGGCAACAAATTCTTGTGACAAATTCAAATATATCCTGGCCTGTTTTAATCTCTCGTTCATATAATCCTCCTTTCTCTATCGTTCAAACAGTTTAACACATTATGCAATATTTTTCAACATTATTGTATGATTATCTTACATGTTTTATTACTAAATAACTAATGATTAATTTGTTATTCTACCTTGAAAATCTACGTTTGCATAGTTCATCATACATCTGGCTATAATATGTTGCGGTTTTTATGTATTCTGAAACCACATACTTGCAATAATGTCTGTCTTTTTTACGTATTTTCCATCTCCACCACCAGCATCAAATGCTTCACTGCAATCTTCCTTGCCTCTTTTGATTTAATCTGCGCCATGATTCTAACAACCTGCATTGTATATTCATCCGCAGTTTCCGCATCTCCATTTAATATATAATCAACAGTTGTATCAAGGATTCCAGCTATCAGCCTTGCCATATCACCTGATATACCACGGCGGTTGTTCTCATAGCAGCTTACCGATGACTTGTTTTCCAAATGGAGTTTTTCTGCAAGCTGCTCCTGTGTCATGTTCTTTTGCTTCCGTAAAAGTCTGATTCTTTCACCAACTGTTTCTAATTTCATTTCCTTTTTCATACTGTTCTTCCGTTTCCGGTCAAGAAACACCAAGGACAATATTGAACAGATTATCTTTTTGTGATCTGCATCATGCGTTGCCACCCAAACAAGAGAACATAAAAAGACGCACGAAGAAGATTCCAGTCCTTACTGGTTTCTTTTTCATGCGTCCTTAGGATGGCTATATTACCGGCTTAATCTCTATTACCGGAGTCTCCCCTATCATGATGACCACTCATTTAATTATCATTAATATAAATCCGTCTGATCGGATCCACATTTTAGCTGCTATATCTTGTTTATGAATTTCTATATGTAAGCTCTCCCATCTATCACATGCTTCATAAACTTTTCTTCTGTATAATTCTTTAGAACCATTACCCTCTTGCAATGCTGGCACTTAATCATAATGTTCGGTAACACTGGCGCATCATTTCTACCTGTTACAATGTAAGATATTTTCAAACTCTTTCTGCAATGTTTGCAATATAAATCTACAGTCTCATACTCTTTCAATTATCAATTCGCTCCTTTGTCATACAAAACAAATAGTTACATTTTGTACTCGTAAAGGAAAGGGAAATAACCTTTGCAAGTCTTCCTGCCAGGAGTTCCGATGCAGTTATACTGCCCTGGCTCTGCTGATCTTTCAGGAAGCAAACTGATCATTTCAGACAATATCTTCTGAAATAATCACGCTTCTTCATATTCCCCTATCATCCAAACAATTATTTTGGTATCCATAATTCCGCCTCCTTACAACAAAATTCATCATGCTGCTTTTTAACCGCTTCGAAGCTTTCTTCATTTCCTTACAAGAGAAAGTATATATCCATTATTTATGGATATCAATCATCACTTTAGTAGATTATGTCCTTAAACTACAGATTTTAATTGATTTCACCTATACAGGATGCTATTCTGTAGCTATAGAAAAGACAAAAAAATATTAAACAGAAATGAGGGATTTTATGTACTCTGTCGGTCAGATCATATCTACTTATCGAAAGAAAGAAAAGCTTACGCAGCCACAACTCGCCAAGAAACTTGCCGATGACAAGATTCATCTCAGCTATAAAACTATATCTACATGGGAAAAAAATATAAGTGAGCCAAACGTTACAACGTTTTTACATGTATGCCGATTATTAAATATTCCAGACGTGATTGAAGAGTATTTTGGGGGAAATAAAAACGATCCGCTCGCACAATTAAATGAAATTGGAAAAGGAAAAGTCATGGACTATATCTCCCTGCTGATTTCATCAGGGGATGCATACATTAAAAAAGATAATATCATTCCATACAGCTCCAAAATCCGTACTTTACGCCTGTATTCCAATATGGTATCTGCTGGCACCGGAAACTTTCTGGATTCTGATGATTACACTGAAATTGAAGTCGGTGACGAAATACCTCAAAGTGCAGGTTTTGGTATTCGAATTTCCGGCGACAGCATGGAACCGCTTTTCATCAATCATCAAACGGTCTGGATTCACCAACAGTCTTCCCTGCAAAATGGTGAAATTGGTATTTTCGATCTAAATGGAGATGCATTTTGCAAAAAACTGCAAGACGACAAGAATGGGCTCTTTCTTCTTTCTCTAAATAAAAAATACCCACCGAAGCCGGTGGGTGAAAATGATTCATTGCACATCTTTGGAAAAGTTGTTGGGTAGCAGGTATTTTTATAGGACACTTCATTTTGTAAAATAGAAAAGTAATCTGCAATTAATTTTATAAATTTGAGGTGATTCCTATGCCTGTAGTAAATAATCTGCGGAAATTCCGCGAAAATATGGATCTTAAGCAATCCGATGTCAGCACTGCTGTCATGACAAGCCCCAATACCATCAGCCGGTACGAAATCGGCAGGCAATGTCCAACACTGGAAATGGCGCTTAGACTGTCTGATTATTATGGAAAGACCGTGAATGAGTTGTTTCAACTTGAGAATTGATATTTATATAAGATACTCATAGCTTCTCCGAATAATCTGCCTGTAAGTAATGCTCTTACCACTATCAGTCGACGTTGCTGATATATCCCTTATCATTCTGTTTCATTCTGCCGTTAGTTAATAATGTTGTAATCTGCATTTCAATTATTGAGTTTACATTTCCTCCAAGTCTGGAATAGCCTAGCAATTTACCAGCTTCCTTAACCAATGCCTCTTTGTCAATCGATATTTCTGTATTAACAATCTCGATAATCGCATTTATAATTTCTTGAGCAGGAACATCCTTAATATCTCTTCTATTGCTTTCAGTTCCACTTTTTCTAAATTTATCATAGGTCAATGGATTTTGTGTTATTTTCCAATATATTTTAGTTTCCTCCTGATTGGTATACTTAATTTCATTTTTTACGCAGTACATTTGCAACTTTCGCTTAATTTGTTCCTGAATTCGTTTTCCTGCGCGACTTACACCATAACTCGAAGCCAACCGCTTAATTATAAGATTTTCTGATATAGGTGCTTCATAATCAATAATTTCTAACATTCTATTAGATACATTTTCATCCATAGCTATCTCACTTAAGAAATCATCTGCAGCCTTATAAATAATTGGTAATTCTATTGCTTTATAATTGCTGGTTTTATCCTCAATAATTTGATTCGCAGTTATTTTCATTTCTGGAACTATAATCTTTTCATCATAATGAGTTTCTTTTATCTCATTTTTTCCTTTTTCACAATCCGATATATAGTTTAGTAAATTTCTATACTCCCTATTTGAATTATCCCACCAATCCATGGTCCAAATACGATATATATTCCATCCAAGTCCATTCAATACATTGATTTGTGAGACTTCTCTGTCTTGTGTATTATTTGAATTCTTATAGTTATAACCATCAAGAAGAATTCCGGCTATATACTCTTCTTTTTTGTCTGGATTAATTATTCCAATATCTACCCTAAATTTTGAATGTCCTATATTCTTATTTGTTTCATAACCGTCATGCTTTAATCTTTCACATATTCTGTCGGCAATCCCATTATAATCACTTTCTGTAAATATTTTACCCTCATCATCACAAATAACTGATAGGGTTCTGTTCTTTGCGTATTGCAGAAAAGCTTTCATTTCATGAACGCCCTGTGAGCTTGAACGAGATTCATCAATCTGTTCAGGATTCATAGATGAAAAGACTGTCATTTCTTTACGAGCACGCGATACAGCCACATTAAGCCTTCTCCATCCACCTTCGCGATTAATTGGACCGAAATTCATACTTATTTTTCCATCTTTATCAGGTCCATATCCAATTGAAAATAGGATTACATCGCGCTCATCGCCTTGAACATTTTCAAGATTCTTAATAAACATCTCCTCTTTAGCATTTGTATACCATGCTTCAAATTCAGGGTCTTTTCCCCTTTCTTCCTCAACCATATCATCAATAAGATTCTGCTGACTTATATTAAACGTTACAACACCAATACTTTCCTCATTATAATCAGGGTCCTTGCTTCTTCTAATAATTTCATCTACTACAGCTCTAGCCTCTTGAGAATTTTTATGAGACTTGCCACGTTCAAATATGCCATCCACATGTACAAAGCGTACCATTGTATCACGATCATTATATGATGGGAACGTGTACATTCCATTTTCATAAAATTCATTATTGCTAAATGCTATAAGGCTTTCATGACGACTCCTATAATGCCACCGTAAATATGCTTGTGGCATTCCTATCGCCAAGCAATCATCCAAAATGCTCTCAAGATCTTCATTAACATCGTCATCATCATCTTTGTTAGTGGAAAAAAAGCTTGTTGGTGGCATCTGTTTGGGATCTCCAACGATAACTGCATTTTTACCACGTGCAATTGCACCAATTGCTTTACAAGTAGTCAACTGAGAAGCTTCATCAAATACAACTATGTCAAAAGGTTCTCTCTTAGGATCGAGATATTGTGCCGCTGATAGAGGGCTCATCAACATGCATGGACACAATCTAGGTATAATATCAGGGATCTGCTCAAAAAGTTTCCTGATAGTCAATCCTCTCCCATTACTTTTTATAGCTCTCTGCAATATACCTAATTCTGAATTATGTGATGCTTCATGTGCGAAATCCGGAACCTTTGAAGCTAATCGGCAATATATCTCCTGTTTTGCATATACATGTAACTGTTCTGCAATATCCTTAAACTGTGAAATCTGTTCGTTAAATACTGATCCAGAAAACTTATTCAATACTGGATCAGTATCTATTGCATCAATTATCAGTTGCTTTAAACATCCCTTTTTATATGCATTTTCAATATATTCAATGTTCATGCCACTTCTTATAGCAGCAGTTACTGGTTCCAGCATCAAAGCATCAGCTTTTTTACATAATCCATTCCAAATAATATAATCTTTTAAATCATCAATCTTATCAACAAGAATCTCCGTCTTATGTACTTCATCATCAAAAAAATTCTGATCCACTAACGCATCTTGCATTGGCATTAAACTGTAAAATGCTTTCTTCTCTTCAATGTATTTTAAATAAACATTATGCAATTCATTTACATATTCAAATACCTTGCCATCTGTTAAGAAGTTCCCAATAAAATTATCTTTGTTTGTTAATTTACTTAGTTTTTCATACTCATTAAGAAATAGCTTTGCTAATTCAGTAATTTCTTGATATGAAGTATTCTGTCCATTCTTTAAACAACCTATATATGTTTTACATTTTTCATTTAATTGATTCGCAAGCTCTAACTCTTTTTGATATTCGATAATTTTACTTATGTCCTCAGCAATCATTTCATCACTGAATGGTACTACCAATAATGTTTTCATAGATTTCTTGAACGAATTTCTCGCAAAATAATGACTTATGAATTTCTTACTTTCCACATTTTCCCATTGAATAGACAATTCATTCCCATTTTTAGTTAATATTTCAGGCTTGAAGTGTTCTAATATATTTTTTTCTATCTGCTGCCCTTTAATATAATGTTCACACATTGACACTAAATCGGTCATAACTGATCTAACATCATCTATTTTCATCCATTCTATAGGAACAACACTTAACTTATTAATTTCATCTGATAAATTGATTACATCTTTTATATTTTCATATGAAACTGCTTTGTTTATATCTGTTTCATCTTCAAATTTTGTTATTTTTATTTTTAGTGTTATAAGGCTCTCTCTATACGAAGAAGACATTTCTTCTACGTGATTCTTTATACTTTGAGAATATTCTGTGGCAGTAATAAATGATAATTGATTTTCTTGAATATTACCGATCAATTTACTTTGGGCAAGTAATTCTCTTATAACCGCCAAATTCTGAGATAAAGATTCAGCAGTCTGCTTTTGAACAAAATCTGAACTAAACTGAATTACATCATCAGCCATTATAGATTCATATTCACTAATCATCTGATACACAGACATTCCTGATTTTCTTGTCTGATGCAACGATTTATCATATTTATCTAATTCAAATCTTTGCTGTTTTGCTTTTTCTGCTTCTTTATCATAATAATCAGTATCTTGATAATGCTTTACCTCAGTAGCTTTCTCTAGCTGTTCAAGAACGTCTTTTTTCTTTGATTTGTTAGAATGTAGTTCAAGGCAAAAAGGATCTAATCCCAGTTTATTAAGTCTATTTTGTACAACTGACAATGCAGCCATTTTTTCTGCAACAAATAATACGGTTTTATCATTGGCCAATGCATTAGCAATCATTGCCGTAATTGTCTGTGATTTTCCTGTTCCCGGAGGGCCATGAAGTACAAAGCTTTGTCCATCTTCAGCTGCTTCGATTGCATATAACTGAGACGCATCTACAGAAATAGGTAATAATACATTTTTTTCATCGAATTTCTTAGTAGCTAAATCCTCTGTTTCCCATGTGACATGTCCTTCCATAAGACTTTTTACAATTTTATTTTTCATCAAATCTTCACTACGATTTTTTAGATCATTCCACATAACAAACTGTGAAAATGAGAATACACCAAGAAAACCAGCTTCAATAATATCCCACTTTTTCTGATTCATTATTGCAGATCTAACAATCGAAAATATCTTTGTAACATCTATCCCATAATCATCTGTTGGTAAAGGATCCAATCCTCCAATAATAATGTCAAAATTTACTTTTAAGTATTCTAGCAGCGTAACGTTAAATACAGATTCCTCATCGCGCATTCTGATTTTATAACCCTTATTAGCACCACATCTAATAAGATCTACAGGTAACAGAATCAATGGAGAATACCTTGGTCTTTCACTTTTCTCACTTTCATACCACTTCATTACGCCAAGTGCTAGATATAAACAATTAGCACCATTTTCTTCTATTGTCTTCTTAGCAGTTCTATATAAATCTTTTGTAGCACAATTTAGCTCTCCCTCTGTATAAAAAGAGCGTAATCTACCGCATTTATACTCTGACTTAATTAATTCCCTATAGTCACCTATCTCTTGTACTTTTTCAAAGCAATGTTTATCTTCTTCAGATACATGCCATTCTAATGGTCTTGGTGCAATAGCATATTCATTGCCTGAAGAGATTGAATCTTCTAGATCACTCAATGACGTTGAAATAAGTGGAATTACTTTTCCGGTAAATTTCATACTTACCAAGGGATTTCTCAGTCCTAAATCTAAAAGTTTCTTTTCCCATTTATCAAGCTTAGTTTCTTGAAATTCAGTACCATCCCGATCAATATCCACATGATCTATATCAACATTAGGTGCAGCCTCGTTACCATATGAATCATTATCGTTCTTAAATTCCCATCCATTAGCAGTTTTTATTCTTACAGGCAATGGTTTTACTCCAGAAACCCTTGCTCTTTTAATATCTATTATATTAAAAACATTATCAACTTCCTGTTTTGCAGCTTCAACTGCATTATCAAAACTAATTGATTTACCGGATGTCATAGCAGTTGCTTCTACCACAACTATTTCATTAATTCCATAAGCCATCTTCTTAGTTATAATTGATGGATCATCTGATACAGTATTTGGAAACATATCTTCTTCCAGCCAAACCCCTGGAAATACATGTCCTTTAGAAAATAATAGTAATGTATGTAATCCAACAGATTCCATGCATGAGACAAATAACAAAGATAAATCAAGACAGGTGCCAAATTTCTGTGATAATACTTTATTACATAATCTTACCCTTTGCCCAATATTTTCAAAACTAGCTGGTGGCTCCGAATATGTAATATTCAAATCTTTAATAGCTGAATATATTGATGCAACCTGGTCTAATATACGTTTTGGATTCTTTCGCTGATATCCATCGAAAGAAGGATCCTGGGTCCATTTTTTTAGGTATTCAGACGCTGAAGTCATAACTGGTGCTATACATTCATCATTAGGAGTTACAAATGCAGCAACAAGTTCGGGGCAGTATGAAATCCCCTGCCATTCATCAAATGCTAACACAGTTACCTGTTCTGTTTCAGATACCATTACATCATTTTCACAAATTAATTGAAAACGAATTTGTGTTTGAATTCTTTCAGTTAACTCTGAAAGTTTCTGTGAATTAATATCTATGTCAAAATCTTTTATCTGAATAGAATTTTGCACAGGAATTTCACTTACTCAACTTTCCCAGCAAACATTTCCAAATAAAGCCTGTATAAATGAGGCTTGAGACATCATCCATTCAGTGACTTTACTTTTGATGAAGGATGTGATATCTGCTGATAATGCCCCTATGTGTTCCACAAACAAAGCCATCAGGCTTTGAAGTGCATTGGTTAAATCTATGTCCTGGATATCTTCACAGAACATGAAAAATAATTCGCCATACGTTTTCTCATCGTTTCGGTTCCGGCGAATCCATTCTAGAATGGTGTATCTTGTGAATACAATGGCTGTATGGCTTACCATTGCCCCATAATTATGGCTCTGAAATTCAGTGCCTAACTTCAAGAAAGATTTAGATGATTTAAAGAAGCATTCGATTGACCATCTATTTCCATAAATACGTACGTTTTCTGCATCTTCCAGCGAAGCATCTGTGCTTAGGATATATAAGCATTCGCTTTTCTTGTTTCGATTTCGTACAAATACAATCTTAACTGGTATCCCGGCTTTGGTTGTGACCACCAATGAACCAAAGATGTTTCTAGCACCTGCAAAACTTACAAATCTCTTTAATTCTGAGAGAGTGTATTGCTTGCCCTGATAGGTATAACGCTGTTTTAACTGCTTGACCATACCGATGGCATCCATGCCTGCTTTTAGGATCTCTTTGATCATTGGCTCTGTGGTGAACCAGGTATCCATAAGGACATAATCCGCTTTTATACCAGCATTCAGTGCATTATTTATCAAAAGAATTGCAGCATCCGTTTTATGCATCATACTTTCCTTACGAAATCTATAGCCATTTGTACGATGATCCATGTCAGAAGATACTTCGTTGTAACGGTTGCTTTTTTCCGCGGAAGAAAGCATGTTGAATCCAGTTGGAATAAAACTATATCCGTCAGACCAGCCAAGTGTAAGGAGTGTAAAACCTTTCTGATATTTGTGCTCCACATGGTCAAAGACACGTGCAAGCAGTTCTACCGTTTTGCTGCGATTACGTTTGATAACAGAATCATCTAAAACCAGGACTTTTACCCGCTCTGGTCGGGTAAGCGAATCAAATGCAGTAGTGACTTTAACTGCAAGGAGCAAAAGAAACCTGCTCCAGTTATAGGAAGTTTCATTGAGAAAACGATAATAAGTATTCTTTGAAACTGCCAGCTCTTTATGTTTCGAATTCAGGAAACGAAACAGGTTCTTTCCCTGAAAAGCTAAAAGTAGTAAAAATTGAAATACCTCATACGCAGAAATACCACAAGATTTTGTAATGTTGGATTTTCGTAGTAGTTTTCCGATTTGAAGTTCCTTTAGAGCATAAGAAAACTGATTTTGAGGATTTTCATTTTGGGTATTTTGGTATATCATAAGTTCAGCACCTTTCTTTGTATGGTAATGTTTGTGGTGAACTTATTATACCAAAGATTTGGTGCTATTTTAATGTCAAGGCACCGATTTATGAAGTTGTTTTACTTGAAAAATCAAGCGTTTTCCACAGTTATGCTGGTGGGAAAGTTGAGTTAATAATTATATTTCTATCTTATTTCCATTATGCAGGATTTCAAATTTGCAGGTTTTAAAATCTGCTTTGAGAACTGCTGTATCAGTTCCAGTCGTTCTTGTTATCTGAAGAGTTCCATCTTCTGTAGGGTCTACGATAAATTCTCCATCAAATGCTGCTGTTTCATTTCTAAACTTCATAAGCTTTAGGAGCTTTTGAACTACAGGACGCTTAACTTCGCTATCAACTTCATCAAGTGAATAATAGTGTCTGTTAATGTTTCTTCCAACCTTTGTCTCCTCTAAGAGTTTCAGATCATTCCTACCGGCAAGAAGTCCCATGTAATATACCTGTGGAATTCCCGGTGCAAAGAACTGTACTGCTCTTGCAAGCAGGTACTTGTCATCATCATCTCCAAGAGCCGAGAAATATGAGCAGTTTACCTGATAAATATCAAGATTGTTATATGCTGCGGTATTGTATACCTTCTTGACATTTGCACCAAACTTGAAGATATCCTCCTTGGTTCTATCTATTTCTTCATCAGGGAGAAGATCCTTTACATCAACAACTCCTATTCCGTCATGTGTATCAAGCGTTGTAAATACATGCTTTGGACAAATCTCAAACCAGTGCTTTAAGAAGCGCGTATGTCCATAATAGATTGCATTAAGTAAAAGCATGGGAAGTGCAAAGTCATATACATAGTAGCCTTTATCTTCAATTCTTTGCTGCATTGTATAATATTCATGAATTTCCGGCAGTATCTCCACTTCCGTTCCTTCAAGATCTTTTTTGCATTCATCAAGAAATTCCCAAACATCAGGTTCAACAAAGAAGCAGCTTGTTCCGGCTCTCTTCGTTGCATAAGCAAAGGCGTCAAGTCTTATCAGCTTTGCTCCATGTCCTGCCATCAGTGTCAGATTATCCTTGATAAACTTTTTGGCTGTATCTGATTTACAATTAATATCTATCTGTTCTTCGTCAAATGTGCACCATACCTTTTCTGAGGTTCCATCTGCAAAATTTGCAACCGCATAGGGTGCTCTTGGCTTTCTCTTGTATATTGCATCTACTTCCTGCTCGGTAGGCTCTCCATTTTCCCAGAAATCCTTGTATCTGATAAAAAGATCTTTATATTCAGAAGAATCTTTTTTGGCAAGAAAGTCCTGATAGTATTTGCTATGAGCAGAAATATGATTGATCATATAATCAAACATAAGGTAATACTCTTTGGAAATCGCCTCCATATCATTCCAATCACCAAATGATGGATCAACGACAGTATAATCCATAGGAGCAAAGCCTCTGTCTCCTGAGGATGGAAAGAACGGAAGTACATGAACGCCGCCAACAGCCTCCTTGAAATGTTTATCGAGAACTGTCTTTAAATCCTTCAAATTATTACCCATTGAATCAGGATATGTAATCAGCATTATTTTGTTTGGTATCATATTAACCTCCATTTTCCTATGATCAAATTATTAAAGTTCAATGATAGCAGCCTCGTATCCGCATAGCTCAGCCTTCATGTCACCGGCTCTTACAGTAGAAAGTGCTTCGCTGCTCTCACCCTTCATACAGTTGTCAAGAACAACCTTTTTGATTGCAGATGGAAGCGGTATCACACGCGGCTCATTACTGAAGTTTCCAAGTACAAGAAGTGTCTTCTCGCCTTTTCTGTAAAACGCCATAAGTCTGTCTTTGTCAGGCATAAATGGGATAAACTCGCCATAGACTACTGTCTCTCCATAGTCTTTACTCTTTCTAAGTGCGATAAGCTTTCTGTACCAGTTAAGAACTGAATGCTCATCTTTATCCTCAAGCTCTACATTGATTTTTTTAAAATTAGGATTAACTTTCAGCCATGGTTTTCCTGTTGTAAAGCCTGCATTATCGCTACTATCCCACTGCATAGGAGTACGTGCATTATCACGAGAACGATAACCTACAGCTCTTAGTGCTTCGTCATCAGAAAGACCTGCTCTCTTTGCAACTTCATATTCATCAATTGTTGAAATATCATCAATTTCATCAATAGATGAGAAGGTGAGATTCTCCATACCAATTTCCTGCCCCTCATAGATAAAAGGAAGGCCTTTTTGCATGAACTGCATGGCCGCGAGGAATTTCTTACTTGTATCAGTAAGCTCTCCTTCAGGAATATATCTGCTGACTCCTCTTGGCTCATCATGATTCTCAATTATAGTAGATACCATGCCACGGTTTCCTACGATTCGCTGAGTTTCATACACTGCATTTCTGTATTCATCAGGCGTAGGATTCTTAGAAGCATACCAGCCTCTTCCATCCTCTCCAAGCACTGTTTCTCTAAAGTCAAACATTGAAGAAAAGCAGCCATTGTCTCCCATGAACTCAGGTATCTGTTCCTCTGATTCATTAAATACTTCTCCAACTGCAAAAGCATCATGAAGGGCAAATGTTCTCTCATTCATTTCATGAAGGACATCCATAATTCCCTCTGCCTTTGATATCATAAGAGAGCCTGTAGCCATGCCGTCATCACGATCAGCAGGATAATTCTGCTCATTTAGTGGAAACGGCTTCTTGATATTCATGATTGCATCAAGTCTAAAGCCGGCTATTCCTTTATCAAGCCACCAGTTAATCATCTTATAGATTTCTTCACGAAGCTCCATGTTCTCCCAGTTAAGGTCAGGCTGCTTCTTATGAAAAAGATGTAAATAATACTTATCAGTTCCGGGAACCTTCTCCCATGCACTTCCTCCAAAATAGGAGCGCCAGTTATTAGGCTCGTGTCCATTAACAGCATTTTCAAAAAGAAATACTTAGCATATTCTCCTTCAGGATCTGCCAGTGCCTTCTTAAACCATTCATGCTCATCTGAGCAGTGATTTATAACAAGATCCATGACTATATGCATATCTCTTTTGCCTGCTTCTGCTACAAGCTTCCAAAGATCATCATTTGTTCCAAATCTTGGGTCAATCTTGTAATAATCTGCAATATCGTAGCCCTCATCAGCAAGAGGTGATACGTAGCAGGGACTTAGCCATATTATATCGACGCCAAGCTTCTTTAAATAATCGAGTTTCTCTCTAACTCCGTTTATATCCCCGATTCCGCTTCCGGTTGTATCGTTAAAGCTCTTTGGGTATACTTGATAGGCTACCTTTCCATGCCACCACTTTTTATTCAAATCATTACCTCCGTATAACGATGATTTTCTTATTTTTGTATGACATATGCTTCATATGGTGCAAGTGTATTATCTGCTATGTCATGTCTTTCAATATTTTGAATTACTATTTTGCCATTCTTAAACTGCTGCGGGATTTCAAAGCTTCTGGTGTTTTCAGACAGGTTACATACCACAAGGAGCTCTTGTCCATTATCAAGATATCTTCTGTATACGTACAAATCCGGGTCATCCTTAAGTAGGAGTTCATAATGTCCATACACTATGAGTTCACTCTCATGGCGAAGCTTTATTAGCTTCTGATAATAATGGAAAACAGAATCAGCTCTTGAAACCTGTTCCTTTGCATTTATTCTTGTATAATTTGGATTAACGTTTATCCAAGGCTTGCCACTGGTAAATCCGGCATTTTCGCTGTCATCCCACTGCATAGGAGTTCTGGCATTATCGCGGCTCTTATGTGCAATTCCCTTAAAGAGCTCGTCTTTGTCCATTCCTGCTTTCTCGGTAAGCTCGTGATAAGCATTTATTGCTTCACAGTCTCTAAATTCATCTACCGATGTAAATGGATAATTTGTCATTCCAAGCTCTTCTCCTTCATATACATAAGGAGTTCCCTGCATCATATGAAGACAGGTAGCAATACATTTTGCAGAAGGTTCTCTGTATTTCTCATCAGGATTTCCAAGTCTGTTAATTATTCTTGGCTGGTCATGATTGCAGAAGTACAAGCTATTCCACGCTACGCCGTCAAGTCCAAGCTGCCATTTCGTAAGGTTCTCTTTGAGCGGTACGAGCGGCATTTTCTCTGTGCTCCACTTAAGTCCATCCTTATCATCAAGGCCTACATGCTCGAACTGGAATACCATATTGAGCTCAGTTTCCTTGCTATTTGCATACTTCTTGGCTTCCTCAAGCGTAACTCCGGAGCATTCTCCAACTGTCATGATGTCAAATTTGGATAAAACCTTCTGGTTCATTTCCTCAAGATATTCATGAACGTGAGGACCATTGGCACATACGTTGAAATTCGCGTACAAACCGCCATTTGTGTCATAATTCTGGAGCATATTGTCAGGCTTTGAGATAAGAGAAATGACGTCCATTCTAAAGCCGTCTATTCCCTTCTCACACCATCTGGTCATCATATCAAATACTTCCTGTCTGACCTTTGGATTTGCCCAGTTAAGGTCAGGCTGCTTCTCATGAAAAAGATGCAAATAATACTGTCCACTTACATTGTCAAACTTCCATGCCGAGCCGGAAAAGGCAGAGCCCCAGTTATTAGGTTCGTGTCCGTCTACCGGATCCTTCCAGATGTAATAATCTCTTTTGGCATTATTAGAAGAAGATCTGCTCTCTACAAACCACTTATGCTCATCAGAGGTATGATTAACGACAAGATCCATGACTATTCTAATGCCATGCTCGTGAGCCGCCTTAAGCATCTTATCGTAATCTTCCATAGTTCCAAATTCGGTCATGATATCCTCGTAATCACTGATATCATAGCCATTGTCTGCATTTGGGCTCTTATAAACAGGGCTCAGCCAGATAACATCTATGCCAAGCTCCTTAAGGTAGTCAAGTTTTGATGTAATTCCATTTAAGTCACCAATTCCATCGCCATTACTGTCTGCAAAAGATCTGGGATATATCTGATAAACAACGCTTTCTTTCCACCATGTTTTATTCATAATTGTATTTTTCATCCTTTTTGTATTTTCTGACAGTTTCTCTAATCATAAGTCTGACGGGCAGTTTAATATCGATTTTACCGACATTTTCACCCTTTATCAGCTTCATAAGTTGTGTGACGGCGCATTCACCCTTTTTACTAAAATCCTGATGAACTGTTGTTAGTCCAGGGCTTAGCTGATGCGCCAGCTTAATATCATCAAATCCAGCGATTGAGATGCTATCAGGAGTCCTGACTCCCTGATCTCTGAAGGTCATCATAGCCTCCATCGCTAGCTGATCAGATGCGAAAAAGAGCGCGCTACACCCGTAAAAGCCCGTTCTTGCCATGTCTGCAAACTGCTCTATTCGTTCATTTTCATCGAATTTAAGTGGTGTGATCCATTCCGACTTTACGACAATGCCATTTCGCATCATCGAATCACGATAACCCTTTTCTCTGAGCAAATCGATTTCAGAAGCCTTGGCTCCTCCAAATCTGCTGCGTCCAAGAGTCATGAATCCAATCTCTCTATGCCCCATTGAAATAAGATAATCTGTCATCATGCTCATTCCTTCAAGATCCTGAAGGCCTATGTTTACATAATCATTATCATTTTCATCAAAGCAGGTATCTATTGAAACGACCGGTATTTCAAGCGCATCCCGAAGCTTATAGTAACCATCCTTCTGAGCTCCAACTATTATCATTCCTTCAATATTCCAGGCTCTCGCCATCTGCAGACATTCATCAATCACTGCCGTGTTATACAGAATCATAAAATAGCCGTGTTTTCTAATCTCCAGCTCTACAGAACCTATTATTGAACTTGCAAACGGGTCCTGCGCCAGAGTTTCCTTCTCAGCAGTCCTGTAGCAGAATACAAGTGCTATAAGTCTTGAACCATGGTTACCAATTATCCGAGCTCCCATGTTAGCAACATAATTCTGCTCTTTGAGGATTTTTTCTATTTTTTCTTTCTTCTCATCTGATACCTTAGCCGTTCTGCCGTGAATCACGTTCGAGACTGTTGTCTGACTGACTCCGGACAGAGCGGCGATTTGTTTGATTGTAATCATCCCTTTACGGCGCCCTCTACCATACCTGTCATAATTTGTTTCTGAGCAATAAGGAAGATGATGATCATAGGCAGTATTGCAAGAAGTGCTGCCGTAAGTATCAGATCCCACTGCTTGACATAGGATCCTACAAATGCCTGTACTGCAACAGGAAGAGTTTTAACCTTTCCGTTTTGTCCAAGCATAAGTGAAGGAAGAAGATAGTCATTCCAAATCCACATGCCGTTCAAAATTGTAACAGTTGTAATAACCGGCTTCAATAGAGGAAATACTATTCTAAAAAAAGTTCCTTCAGGAGAACATCCATCAATTGCTGCAGCTTCTTCAAGTGAATAAGGAATTCCTTTGATAAATCCTGTCAGGATAAATACCGTCATCGCTCCGCCAAAGCCGCAATATGCAAATACAATTCCGGGAATTGACTGTAGCATGCCGATTCCAACAAATTTGCCTGCATCTCTAAATGTAGAAATAAGTGGAAGCATAACAACCTGGAAGGGAATTATCATTGATGCGATAAATACCATATAGATTGCTGTAGCCCATTTCTTCCTGTTATTACGGCTGATTACCCACGCTGCCATTCCTCCAAAAAGAGCTAGAAGAACAAGTGATATTACAGTAATAACTGCCGAAGTTCCAAATGCATACCAGAACTGAAAGTTTGAATTATTAACTACCTTGTTAAGGTTTTCAAATAGCTGCGAAAATGATGCTCCGGTAAGCCCAACAGGACTTGCGACGATATCTGACTGCTGTTTAAAAGAGTTCATTACTACAAGGTAGAATGGAAAAAGAATATACATCGCAACTACAGTACCAATTATTATTAGAACGATGTTTTTGGAAGTTTTAGTTTTTTTCATTAAAGTTCTACCTCCTTACTATTTGAAATACGAACCTGGAGAATTGAAACTGTAGCAAGGATAATGAAGAAGAATACTGCCTTCGCCTGTCCCTGAGCGTAATTGTTCTTGGCAATAGCTGTGTTATAAATATTGAGTGCAAGCATCTGAGTTCCGTTTGAAAGATAATTTCCAAGGAAGTTCTGTACCGAGCCCGTACCATTTGTTAATGCCATATTTACATCAAATTGTTTAAATGCTGATGTAAGAGTAAGGAATGTACAAATTGTAAATGTAGAAGCAATCATTGGAATTTTTATTCTAAAAAGTGTCTGTACTGAATTAGATCCGTCAATCTCTGCTGCTTCAAGTACATCCCCCGGAACCTGTGTAAGTCCTGTTACATAGATGAGCATGATATAACCGCCGTACTGCCAGATATAAACAACTATGATTGCTGCAAGTGCTGTCTTGGTATTTGCAAGAAGTGAATTTTTTGTAAGTGTAATAAGAACATTATTGAAAACAAACTGCCATATATAACCGAGAACAATTCCTCCGATAAGATTTGGAAGAAAATATGCTGCACGGAAAAATCCGACAATCTTAAGCTTTGAAGTACACAAAAGTGCAAGCACAAAACCTACCAGATTGACCAGAATCATATTCAAAACAACAAAGAGAAAAGTAATAAGAATTGACCATAAAAATGATGGATCCTTAAACATGGTCGTATAATTGGAAATTCCTACCCATTTAGTAAAGCGAATTCCTGTCCAGTCTGTAAATGAATAGCCTACGCCCAGAATAAGCGGAATGATTACCGTTATTGCAAAGGTAAAAAGAAGTGGGAAAAGGAAAATAAAATATACAATTGTTCTGTGATATTTAAGTGTTGGAATTTTGTACAAGCCGACAAAGAAAAGGATCATTCCTATTATCAGCATTGCGCCTCTTTGACTATAGCCGGTACCCATAAAATCAAAAATAAGAGAAACTACCATTAATGCGATGCCGCCGAGCAGCAGTATGATAGATAATAGTTTTTGTACTGCACTATTTGTATTCATTTGCAATCCTCCGATTGAACATCAAGCCCCTGTTAGAAAGAACCGTCAGCACCTTCATTTTTTTTTGATAGAAAAGAAATGGGCGGAAGTATTATCCGCCCATTCCCCTAAAAATTTAAATTACTGTGCGTAATACTGTTTGCAAACCTGTCCCATTGTGGATGTAAAGGTTGCTGCATCTGCAATGTTTCCTGATGCGAAATCCTGGAATACAACGCCTGTTGCGTTCTGAGCAATTGCATCCTTCATCTGGAGCCAGTGCCAGCTTGATGTCTTACCAGCTGATGTGTAAGAAGCGATTGTCTCTGCAAATGGATCGCTTGCTACATATGCACATGACTTGAATGGGCTTATAAATCCAGCTTCTTCAACAAGAATCTGCTGTCCTTCGTCGCCTGCACACCATGCAAGGAATGCTTCTGCAGCGTCCTTGTTAGGTCCGTCATATACTGCCCACCATGAAGGTGAATTTGTCTGAATTGTATCGATTCCATCTTCAAATGCGTATGGAGCCATACCAACCTTGAAGTTTCCAGCTGCTGCATACTGCTCTGCATCATCAGATGTCATTGTTGCACCAATCCATGAGCCCTGTGTTACAAATGCATATTTGCCAGAAGCAAAGTTAAGAATCTGCTGATCATATGTTCCAGAAACAAGAAGACTTGGATCTGAATACTGATTGAAAAGATCAATCATGTTAGCAAAATCGCCAAAACGCTTCTCATCAAGTGTTCCACCATCATTGAGCATATCAATGTATGTTGTGTCATCTCTTGAAAGACCTGCATCAAGGTATGTTCCGAAGATATGGTTACCTGTTGACCAGTAAAGGTTTGTTGCTTCTGCGCAATATCCGATTACTGCTGTAAGTCCAAGCTCATCCTTCTTAGAATCAAGTGTCTCAAATGCACTCTTCATTGCATCAGGGCTTGTAAGTGTTGAAGGATCAATACCTGCCTTATCAAGAAGATCTGCATTATAAGCAAGTCCGATTGCTTCTGTTGTATAAGGGAATCCGATAACCTGTCCATCTGCATTTGAATATGCAGCTTCTGTATCCTTTACCCAATCCTGATCGCTCATATCTGCAAGAAGTCCATCCCAGTTAGCGAAATCGCTATCACTTCCGCAAACGAAGATATCAGGCATATTGTCGCCCTGATAATACCCCTTAATGGTTGACTGAATATCAATTCCGCCGCCCATAGACTCGATCTGAACATCAACTCCTGTCTCTTCCTTGTACTTAGCTGCAAGATCTTTAAGCTGTGAATCAACTTCAATCTTACCATTTACAAGTCTGATACTTCCTGAGCCAGATGCTGTTGTAGCTGCTGTTGTCTCAGCTTCAGTTGCAGGATCCTCTGATGCTGTAGCATCACCTGATGTTGTCGTTGCACTGCTTCCGCATCCTGCAAGAAGTGTAAGTGCCATTGTACTGCAAAGAACTACTGATACTAATTTTCTCTTCATTTTGTTTCCTCCCATGTAGAGTAGTTTAGAGTGTTAATTGCGTCTGATGGTTTCCGTCACATTATCTTGTAGTGTTTCGTAACACCATCTCTCTGTATTAGGTACTATACCATACATTTTTTGTTATTGCAATACTTGTTTTGTATAATTTGCATATTTTTCTCTAATTTTTTGTATTTTTTTTGGTGGTGTTGCGCATCGCCATTGCGGAAACGTTCCCACTGGGCGCCTTTTACGGATATCAAGTGTTATTTATTTCTTTTTTCAAATAATCCGTTATACAAAAAAGGCCACCAAAGAATCCGATTGATATAATCTAATTCTTTGGTGGTCTTTAATTATTATCTCAACTTTCCCACTTGAAAAGTTGGTGTAAATATTTGATTTTTCAATCAAAACAACTTCATAAGTTGGTGCCTTGACATAAAAAAAGCACCAGATCTTTGGTATAATAAATTCACCACAAAAATAAGATCCCAAAGGTAAGGTGCTGAATTTATGATATACCAAAATGACAAAAAAGAAAATCCTCACAATCAATTTTCCGATGCTTTAAAAGAGCTTCAAATCGGAAAACTTATGCGTAAATCCAATATTACAAAATCCTGTGGCATTTCCGCATATGAAGTATTTCAGTTTTTATTACTCTTAGCTTTTCAAGGAAAGAATCTATTTCGTTTCCTGAATTCTAAACATAAAGATCAAGCCGTCTCAAAGAATACATACTATCGTTTTCTAAATGAAACTTCCTATAACTGGAGCAGATTTCTCCTGCTCCTGGCTGTTAAAGTTACAACAATCTTTGATACGCTTACCAGACCAGCAAGAGTAAAGGTTCTTATTCTCGATGATTCTGTTATTAAACGCAATCGTAGTAAATCGGTAGAACTTCTTGCACGCATTTATGATCATGTAGAGCACAAATACCAAAAAGGATTTACACTCCTTACGCTTGGTTGGTCAGATGGATACAGCTTTATTCCAACTGGCTTCAACATGCTTTCTTCTGCGAATAAAAGCAATCGCTACAATGAAGTTTCATCTCAAATGGATCATCGTACAAATGGATACAAACTCCGTAAGGAAAGTATGATGCACAAAACAGATGCAGCTGTTCTCCTAATCAGGAATGCCTTAAAAGCAGGTATTAAAGCTGATTATGTCCTTATGGACACATGGTTTACTACGGAACCTATGATTGCAGATATTCTTGAAACCGGTATGGATGTCATCGGTATGGTTAAACAGCTAAAACAGTGTTATATCTATAAAGACAAAAAATATAAACTTCCTGAACTAAAGAAATTTGTAAGTTTTGAAGGTGCAGGAAATATCTTTGGTTCATTGGTTGTTACAACCAAAACAGGAATTCCTGTAAAGATTGTATTTGTACGAAACCGCAATAAAAAAAGTGAGTGCTTATATATCTTAAGCACCGATATATCACTAAGTGATGCAGAAATCGTACGAATTTATGGAAATAGATGGTCTATTGAGTGTTTCTTCAAATCATCTAAGGAAGCACTGATTAATTGACATTATTTCCAGCATTCTCCCATTTGATCGTTTTTTTTTGCCGAATATGTAGCACATATGCCCATATCTGTTGTACTTTTTCTTTCACGATGGGAGATTTTCCCATCAATGGGCATACTTATGCCATACAACTCCGAAATTCCGCCGTCCTTCCTGCCCTACTGCACATGATCAGATTCGCACTTGCGAAAAGAATGTTGAATCGGTTCATGTTTTTCTTTATCCCTTTATAGACTACCTTCGAATACCCCATTTGCTTTTTGACAATTAGAAATGGGTGCTCCACTTTACAGCGGATGGAAGATTTTTCGTGCTCCATCTTTTTATCCCAATTGATTCCTTTATAACTTTCTGTGGTTTTGAGGCTTGATGGACGTCTGTTAATCCGGAATTCTATTTTGGACAGAACTTCATCACTTTTTATTTCGCTGCGCTGCTGGGCTCCCAGATATCCTGAGTCCCCATATATGGTATGGTCATCTTTACGAATCAGTTTTGATGTTTCTGAAACATCATGCATATTTGCAGAAGTTCCCGTAAGGGTATGGACATAACCGGTTCCGGCATCTACCCCTGTATGGACCTTCATGCCAAAGTACCATTCATTTCCTTTTTTCGTCTGGTGCATTTCAGGATCGCGCTTACCGGACAGGTTCTTTGTGGACTTTGGTGCTGCAATAAGGCTTGCATCAACAATTGTTCCACCATGCATGATCAGACCTGATTCATCAAGACGTTTACTGACATCTTCAAATAGCTTCTCCCCGATCCTGTTTCGTTCAATCATACGGCGGAATTTTAGAAGTGTGGTAGCATCCGGTACCTGCTGTTCATTAAAATCTATATGCATGAATGTTCGCATAGCATAACTGTCATAAATAGAATCCTCAATCCCCTCATCTGACAGATTAAACCATATCTGCATCAGATACATGCGTAGCATAATTTCAATTCCTATCGGTCTGCGTCCACGCTTATTACTGAAATAAAACGGACGGATCATATCTACCCAACAGGACCATGGGATAATCCTGTCCATAGCATCAAGAAATTCTTCACGCTTTGTTTTCTTTTTACGGTTTGAATATTCCATATCAGTAAGTGTTAATTGACTCATGTACAGCACACCTCTCTTTGGGTTGGTGCTTATATTCTACTATTTATTGGGCGAAAATGCTTGTATTAATCAGTGCTTCCCTAAATCTTTCCTGAAGTTGGGCACTGAATTTCAGAGCCATAATTATGGTGCAATGGTAAGCCATACAACCATTGTATTTACCAGATATATCATTCTGGAATGGATTCGCAGGAACCAAAATGACCAGAAAACGTATGGCGAATTGTTTTTCATGTTCTGTGAAGATATTCAGGACATGGATTTGAGTAGTGCACTTCAAAGCCTGATGGCTTTGTTTGTAGAACACATTTCATCTTTATCAGCAGACATCACATCTTTGTTAAAAAGTAAAGTGACTGAATGGATGGTATCTCAAGCCTCATTTATTCAGGCTCTATTTGGAAATATCTGCTGGGAAAGTTGAGTCACTTATTTCTATCTGACTATCATTAATGATTTCATCATCGCATGAAGCCCGTAATATAATATTCCTATACACATCATTTGATTGATTTTCAATAACTATATTACGTATTACCGGGATTTTGTTCTGATATTGTGCATAATTAACCATGTCAGAAATTGTTATAGTCATTTTAATATCTGTATTCATATGCTCTCTTTTCCAATACTATAGTTAATACGTTCACTGATTTCAGTATAATAATAAGCTCAAAATGACACCAACTCTGTTTCTAAAAATAATTATTAATAATGTCTTGCACTTTTCTTATTTCTTCTTCCGTCAATGTTACACCTTTACCCATTTTTTCATGTTCCGGAGCCCAATCACGAATATCATATTTTGGTTCGCCACCATTCCATGAAATCTTATTTAGCTCCTTAGTCCATCCCTTGGGGCTCTCTGAAAGAGTCCCTATATGCTCCGTTATTTCAAATTTAAAATCTGCCATATTATCGTCCTCTTAACTTATTTTGACACTAAATCCATTAGTTTCTGGTAACTGTCTACAACATCATATTTTATCTTTTCACCGCTTATAGCCTTAAAATGCTCACGTGCACAATGAATCTTTGATTCTTCAATTAGTCTCAATTGCATGGAAGACATTGAGCCTTTTGTTTCTGCCACAAAATATATATGTTTTACAGTTCCTTCATAAAATGCAATAGCCCAGTCCGGGTTGTAATGTCCAACAGGCGTATTGATATAAAAGCCATCTGGTAGTTTTACATATACGGCTACATCTTTGTTTGTATCCAATTCTGTTGCAAAATCACGCTCATTTGTAGAATCATAAACAATATGATCATACAAATGTCTCTTGGCTTTCATTGCATTTACGCCAAGTTTTCCTTTGATTGTAGGCTCTGTGAATATATCAGTGCTATATTTTTCATCCATAGCATCATATGTAATATGCTGGATAATTGCAGTAGCTTTCTGATCATTAATTAAATTTGCCGACTGAATAATAAACTCTTCCGGATTATATTTGAATTGATCAAATACAGGCTTCTGGATTCCCTTGAGTATTTCTACAATTGCCTTTCGCGTAAGTCCGGTCTCATCAACAAGTTTTCCAACTAAATCATATTTAACATTTGAACTTGCCACTATCTCTTTCATGTTATATTGACCAGTCTCATTTAATGTAAATGCGGTCCCATTAGTAAGATCATCTTTGGACTTGATTTCATCCATTTTTCCGCTTTCGACCTTGAAATATATCTTCGGGATCTTCAACTTTGCATCTAATTCAGCAATCGAATTCTTGATCAGTTCATCAGTATCAAAATCAACTACATAAACTGATTTCTGATTGATTCTGGACCAAAGTTCTTTAAATTCCGGCATTGTAAGTTTACTATTATCTACTTGGAGATCAACATTATTGCTACGTGCGTCTTCCGGTCTCATTGCATTTGGATCATAAATTGAATCAATAATCTTCACAACAGAATCAGCACTTTCTTTAGCTTCATCTGGAAGTTTTATTTCATTATTTTTCTTATCTTCATAATACTTGTCGGTTAATATGCCATGCTTATCTATATAATCATTTTTGATCATATCGTATACAAGTGTTGATGCCAGATCAGAATCTATTATCTGTTCCTCGCCCCTTGCATTAGTAATTACTCTATTCAGGAACAGATCACGATCCACCTTCTGTGGACGATCAGCAACTGCCTCAGCCATTTCACTCTGAAGACCCTTAGCAAACGCTTCATAGCTTTCACTTGCTATTACAGTCAATATATTAATGTTTTGAACATCTTTCCCAAGCACATTTTCATCCATACGTTCCCCATCCTGGTTAACGCAAAGACGTAATCCTCGTCCAACTTCCTGACGTTTTCTTACCTCGCTGCCACTTTGCTTTAATGTACAAATTTGAAATACGTTCGGATTGTCCCAGCCTTCTCTAAGTGCGGAATGAGAAAAAATAAATCTTACCGGAGATTTGTGTGGATCTCTATCAAGAAGCAATTCCTTGTTTTTCATAATCAGATCATAGGCATCAACATCATCTGATGACGTCTCTTTGCCCTTTGTTCGGCTATTTATTAACTTACCTTTTTTATCAATTGAAAAATATCCTGCATGTGTCTTGTCTGCCGGTATACTATTCAGGTACTTGATATATTCTTGATCTTCAATGCCAATCTGATAATTTGAAACAACATCTGCGTATTCTTCTTCAAACATCTTGGCGTATATTCCATTTTGTGGCTGTCCATCTACATATTCTTTATATTTTGCTACTTCGTCAATGAAAAATAATGAGAGAACTTTAATCCCCTTGTTAAATAACTGATGTTCACGCTCCAAATGTGAAATAATAGTTTCTCTGATCTGAATCCGGCGAAGCTGATTCTCATCTACCTTGCCTATTACATCTCCAGCGTAGATTTTTATTCCATTCAGAAATTCAACAGAATCGTCCCTGCCATCAATACTTTTGACAACAAAACCATTTCTATATTCTTCCAATCCATTTGACTGATCATATAGATTTGTCTGAATCTGTACCCTGATTGACTTTTTCTTAGGACCGGATGACATCTTAACATCAATCTGCAAAGTTGCTGTTGGATCACTTTTAGAGAGATTAATGCTCTCAAGATAAACATAGCTCTCCGTTGCAGTAGTCCCCGTCTCAGTAATACCTTTTACCGCAATCTTTTTTACCAGTTTCTTATTGTAGGCTTCCATAGCATCCAAGCGATAAATAAGGTTATAGTATTCCTTGGGCGTAGCTGAATAACGCAGCGTAAAAAGAGGGTTAAACTCCTTAAGACGTTCCTTTGTCTGCTTTCCCTCTACTGACTGAGGTTCATCAATAATAACAATAGGATTTGTCTTCGCAATAATGTCTATCGGTCTACGTGAGCGGAACTCATCCAGCTTCATATAAATTCGACGCGCATCTTTTCCCTTTGCATTAAATGCCTGGGAATTGATTATCATGACATTGATTGAACTATCCGAGGCAAACCTGTCAATCTCTGTAAGCTGTGCAGAATTATATATATAAAATCGAATCTTTTTCCCATACTCTTCTGCAAAATGATCCTGCGTAATCTGAAAAGATTTATACACACCTTCACGTATAGCAATACTAGGAACAACAATAATATATTTGCTCCACCCATATTGCTTATTGAGCTCATACATCGTTTTAATATATGTATAGGTTTTACCAACACCAGTCTCCATCTCAATAGTAAGGTTATACTTTCCTTCAAGTTTCTGAGATGGCTCAATCTGTCCTGCTCTCTGAATCTTATTGATCTGTCCCAAAATTCTATCATCAGTTAGTTCTGGAATTAGATGCTGATTTCCCCAGCCGGTATAATCTTCTTGTTCAGACATACTAATCTGATAATTTCCAGTGCCCTTATCCATCATATATGTGGGAGTGAGGTATGGCTGCCCGGCAAAAACATCACATACAGCATTTGCGGCATCGGCTTGGAACTTCTGATGCTTAAATTGTAGTTTCATTATTCTTTGCCGACCTCCTTTGTTTTTTCTTCTAACTCTAGCAGAAACTTATCATAGTCAGACATGAAAAGTTCATCCTGAATGATACGGTATTTCTCAAATTCCGTTTCTGCACGGTCTTTTGCAATAGCAGCAGTGATTTTGCCGGGATTTTGTAATACAGCTAAATCATCAGCAGCTAAATAAATATCAATACGCTTTGCCCAATCCTCCATTGTCATAGGGATTTTCCGTCTTGTTCTGTTTTCTGCCAAATCCAAATAAGCAGATACAATCAGTTCAAGTGAAGCCATCTCATCTGCGGTCAAATAATTCTTTGCAACGGAAACGTCACTCTTGGAAATTTTTCCATCAGGCGCAGCTTTCCAACTGGTAAGTCCCATATGCGGTTTATCTGCACCGGCTCTTTCCATAATCAGTTCTGCCGCTGTATGATGATGAACGGCATAGTGCATTTTATTCTGAACCTTTGCAAAAAAATCCTTTGTGGTTTTTGCATTCTTATCATAGTCAATTGCAGTTGCATAAATATCCGTGAGCTTTTGATAAAACTTGCGTTCCGAAAGTCGTATTTCTCGGATTTTTTCCAGCTGTTCATCAAAATATTTCTCGGTCAAAATGCTTCCACCGTTTTTCAAACGCTCCACATCCATCGTCCAGCCTTTGACGGTGTACTGCTCAACAATTTGATTTGCCCACACACGAAAACGAACGGCACGTTGATTATTTACTTTGAATCCGACCGCAATAATTGCTTGAAGATTGTAGTGCTTTGTATTGTATGCTTTGCCGTCAGCGGCAGTTATCCGAAAATTTCGGATAACTGAATCTTCCTGCAATTCAGCATCCTCGAATATTTTTTTTAGATGATAGTTTATGGTTCTGACATCTACATCATATAATGCAGCCATCATTTTTTGTGTCAGCCAAATATTCTCATCTTCATAACGCATTTCCAAGCTGTCAGCACTATCACCAACGGAAGCAACATAAGTGAGGTATTCTGCCGCAGAACTTCTGATAGTTATTTCGTTCTTATTATTCTCAGCCATAGAATCCTCCTTATAGAACTTTAACTCTGGTATCCGGTGCAAGCAGTTTAAAAATTTCCGTTACATTGATTTTTGCAGGACTGTTTGCAAAGCTTGAGTCACGGAACACGGCACGAAATGGCTGACGTTTTGCGATTGCTTTCACCACGTTGTCCGAAACATTCTCATCAAAGCAAGCAACCAAATCGCCGTCATTATAGGTATGAACGGTGCAACCCTCAATCTGCTCGGAGCAGTAAGGCATGGAAAGAGGAAGTCCCCATTCAAGCAGACAGCTGAACAGCAGATCAAGGTCAGTGCGATCGGCTTTTACATTAGATTCCAACATGGAGAGCATACCTTGGTTATACTCATCAGCGGAATAGTACACATCGGTCATGTTGCTATCGTCAAGTTTCAACACACGGAAACCATAGTCGATGTCTGCACCTGTTTCGGACTTGATTTTATCGCCGGCACGACGGATACGCTCTTTACCGATTTCACAGATAGTTGGATAGCCAGCCTTATATGCATCACTTTTTTCGTCACATGGTTCTGGCAACTGTACCATGATATATTTGCGGCTTCCGCTATCTTCGGCATTAAGTTGCATTATGGATTGAGCTGTTGTTGCACTGCCAGAGAAAAATCCAAAATAATGTTTTCATCTTGTGTATGAATACCTGCGAGAAAGCGGACTAATGAGGAAGGCTTTGGAAAAGAAAAGACTTTTCCACCAAACAAGGCTGTTATCTCTTTTGTACCATCTTGAGACATACCAATGTCGTCAGATAATTTTGTACTTACTGCAACTCGTCCAAAATTATCCCCCGCCTTCTCCATATCATCTTCTTTCCAGTATCTCAACACAGGTTTTTGTATATTCAAAAAGTCATAGTCACCAGGGAAAACGATTCTGTCAGAAGCATAATAGTCTTTGAAAGTATCTTCTGTAATAGCCCAAGTCCGATTAGGATTAGCCGGATACTCTTTTCCTGTTTTCGGATTAACAATAGTAAAGAAACTGTTTGGTCTTTCACTTGCAGTTGTTTGCTTTGTTAAATCATGCACTCGCCAAGGCTTTCCGGGAAAGTCATTAGATTCATAATATTTGCGTTCTTTTCCAGCAATACTTGCAAGAAACTCTCCGGATTTTGCGAAGCAAACAACCCATTCATAATCTTGTGAAACGCCAAATGGGACATCTGATTTTGCAGTTCTCTTCCTCCAAGGAAAAGTTGCAACATAGTTTGCTGCGCCAAAGATATCTGCGCAGATTTTCTTAAGGTTATCAACTTCATTATCATCAATAGAAATAAATATTGCACCGTCTTCACTTAAAAGATTGCGAGCTAACAATAGTCTTGAATACATCAGTGAGCACCAGTCTGAATGATACCGTCCCTGACCATTTCCGTTTGTGCGAGAATAATTCACACTCCCATCCTCATCAAAATAGCCGCTACCGGTGTTATATTCATCGTTATCCATGGTGAAAGAATCTGGATAGATAAAATCATTCCCTGTGTTATACGGTGGATCAATGTAAATCATCTTGACCTTGCCAAGATAACTTTCCTGCAACAGTTTCAGCACTTCAAGGTTATCACCCTCAATATACAGGTTCTCGGTTGTGTCCCAGTTTTTGCTTTCTTCCACGCAAGGGCGAAGCGTTTTGCGGATAGGCTTGTTTGCCTCCACAATGGAAGCTTTCTTGCCCACCCATGTAAATTCGTAGGCTTCATCGCCCTCCAGTACTTCTTCAGAAAGCATCTGCTTGAGCATTTCAAAGTTGATTGCCTTTTTGGGATTGCCGTTCTCGTCCACCGTTTCGGTAATGCAGTTTGGGAACAATGCCCCGATTTTGTCTATATTCTGAGCCGTCATATCGACTGACTCCATTTTCATCCTATCCATTCGTTCCTCCTTAATCTAACACATCTAATGAAGATATATAGTCTCTTAGAAGTATATTTATCTTTTCAAATTTTTCGTTAATAGTCCCTGTTCGCTTATAATCTTCATGTTCCAATGTCGACTCTCCAAATTTGTGTCCAATAAATCCTTTGTTCCACCTTTCTTCAAAAACATTAAGTTGTGTTTTACAGTCAACTAAGATGTCAGAATAAGCATCATAAATATCCTTTGAGATAAATGGAATATTACTATTTAAAATATCTTGAGCCTTTACAACATCCGTAAGTGCTCGTGAATAATTATTTTCTTCAAATTTCTTTTTTGCTTCCTCATCAGCAGGAACGGTATTGTATCCACGTGGAATCATGATTGAGACACTTTTAATTGCATTAAAAAAAGCAAGCGATAATTCACGATATAATGCAAATTCTGCATCAAATTTTGTTTTACTTATATAAGTTTTGTTTTCAATTCCGGCTTTGTAGCGTTCTATTTCCTTAGTAAGTTTTAATTCGTATTTTTTTGATAGCCGTTCAGCAATAATGTTTGATGAAAATTTTACCGTAATAATTATCACTCCGCTTATGCCGCCAACACTCGCTATTGCGGTTAATACTATTTTCCATATGCTATTCCAATCCATATGTCTATAATTCCTCCAGTTCCTTTCTTAGCTTCTTCAATTCCGTATTCATCTGCACCTGTTTATTCAGTTGTTTGTCTTTACGGATTCTAACCTGCAATGTTTCTATCTGCTTTACCAATGCAAGCCTCTTTTCGTCTTTCTCTACCGATTCTTTCAAACTCTCCGAAGTAGAGGACCGGAAGTTATTTCTGGCAATCTGGCGAACAAAATTCTCATACATGGTATCAATGTTCAAGCCTTCTATCCGTATCGGCAATTCTGCTTCTTCAAGCCATTCTGTATGATAATACTTGCTGACTTTGAAAGCATTTTTGCCTGATTCAGCAGCTTCTTTATACCCAATCCAGGCTTGATATTTTCCCTCATATTCAAGTAGAAAAAGAATATGGTACGGAATTTCTTTATCAATTTGGCGAAGAACTGTTTCATCTAAGGTGCCACTGTTTAAGCGAACCTCGAACACTTCAATTTCCGTTACTTGTTCGCCGGCAGCTACATTCATGGTTGTTGCCGCCAATTTGTTACGCCAATATATCAAACGAATCTGATCCGCAAAAAATCGTTTAAGGGTAGGAGACACTTCAAGTTGGTCATAGAATTTTTGCTTTGGGATTCGTTTGTTAAATTCTGTTGTCTTTGGCAAATTAAGCATGAACGGACCTCCTTATTTGACAACGAGGAAGCAAATCAGTTCAAAATCATCAAGCCCAGAAATCTCTGACATAATAGCTGATGTTCCTCCTGCTTTAAATAAGCTGTCAATATCGCTTTCTTCCTTTGCATCTATGATTGAATTGATAGAATCACTTAACAGCTGTGACATTTTGCTCATATCTCGTCCGTCATCAGTTTCATCATTGAATTCTCTGCATAGTTCTGTATATGGCTCCGATTTTCCACGGCAAAGTAGCCTCACTGCATCCAAAAGCTTCTTGGGGTTAAGATAATCGCATACCACTTCTCCATCACGACTGATATACACCATATAAAATGGATGAATTCTATTCTGATGATCAATATTTATACTGTTGTTAATGTTTCGAAGTACAAAGATCACACCTTCCGGATTCTCTGAATCATGTGGTACTACTGCATGCATTCCCTTTGGCTTTATCTTCAAGTCATCATGATTCTTTATGTATTCCAACAAATCCATTCGAAACTCATTAAGTCCTAAATCCATTATTGAAATTCCAGAGGACATATCTTCAAGATCCACAACTTCTTCCTGTAATTTTTTTAGCTGCTGCTTTCTATATTCCAGATCTCCCTTTTCCTCAGGATTAATTAAGTCATCATCACCTGTAGATGTCAGAACAGATATTTTCATTCTTGTTTCTACACGGCTCTTTAAATTGATATATTCATCAAGTGTTAAATCTGGCCAGAAATTAACAAGCTGAATACACTTATTCTTACTTCCAATACGATCTATTCGTCCAAACCTCTGAATTATTCTTACTGGGTTCCAGTGAATGTCATAATTTACAAGATAATCACAATCCTGCAGGTTTTGACCTTCAGAAATACAATCCGTTGCAATCAGAACATCTAATTCTTTACTATCCGGCATCAGCAAGTCTTTGCCCTTAGATAAAGGTGAGAAGCAGGTAAGCACGTTATTTAAGGTTGCCTTAAATCCCTTGATTGTTGTTTTGCCATCTATTGATCCTGTAATAACCGCTGTCTCCAAATCGAAGTGGTCTTTCATGAATACGCTGACATTATCATATAGATATTCTGCTGTATCTGAAAATGCGGTAAAAACAATAACTTTCTTATTTCCCTCATTGATAGGATTTTCAATTTTCCCAGATAATAGTTTAAGCAGAGTCTGCAACTTTGTGTCATGTCCCGGAGTAATATCAGCAACCATAGTTGTTAGATGTTCCAGTACTTCAGCATCTTTCTCTAATTCATCTCTCCATGTCTGATAATCCATATCAATAAGTTCTATCTTAACTTTCTTCCCAACTGTAAAGTAATCCGTATTAACATCATCCATATCAAAATCATTTTCTGATGCCTCATACATTTGGATATTACACAGACCGTTCTTTTCAAAATCATTTATTGCCTGAATTGTATTATTGATTAGTTCCTTTATTCTTGTTAACGTCAAGTCAAAGGAATAAACGGAGCTTTCCAAACGTTTCAATAAGTTGACACTCATTAAACGTCTGATTCCTTCCTCACGTCCTTTCTGTGTAAGGCTTGTCCCTTTATTATGTGTAATATCAATATATTTCTGTATTTTGCTTGGGAAAATATAATTTGAAGGCGTATAAATGCATAATGACAGCATTGACAGCTGTTGATATATCTCGTTGTAGTTAATCGCCTGATCTAAGTCTGTAAGCTTAGGGCGCATAGATATAGGCTTTAATCTTTCCGGGAACTTTCCAATCTTTGCAGTGTCATAGTACTTTTCAATATGTTTTCTTGATCGTGCAATAGTTACACTATCGAGCACTTCAAAGAAATCAAAATCCAGCGTTTTTAGTAGTGCATCTGTTGTTCTTTCTTCCTGTGGCAGCTTGCTCCAAGCATTATATGCCCTTTGAGCCTGTCTGAATATTTCATCAAGAGGTTTCTTTGTATTCAGCTTTTCGTCTAATTCATCAGAATTGCCCTCATATGCAAGAGCCAACTGATTCTTTAAATCAACAAATCGATTATTAACCGGTGTAGCTGAAAGCATTAAGACTTTCGTTTTGACACCCGTTCTTATTACTTTATTCATCAATCGAAGATATCTGTTTTCTTTACCATCTTCACCAGATACTTCGCCGCCGTTTCTAAAGTTATGTGATTCATCGATCACAACCAGATCATAATTGCCCCAATTAAGCCTGTCCAAATCAAGTCCATTGGAACTTCCACTATTTCTTGAAAGATCTGTGTGAAACAAAACATCATAATTTAACCGGTCTGACGCAATCGGGTTATTTTTATAATTATCCTTGTATGTATTCCAGTTTTCTGCAAGTTTCTTTGGGCAGAGAACCAGTACTGTTTTATTCCTGTTTTCATAATATTTTACAACCGCAAGAGCTGTAAATGTTTTACCTAGTCCTACACTGTCTGCAAGAATGCATCCATTATATTTCTCTAATTTACCAATTATAGCTGTCGCTGCGTCCTTCTGAAAATCGTACAGCATATTCCAGATCTTGCTTTGTTTAAAACCATTTGCTTCGTTTGGAAGTTCATCTTCCGATATATCATCCAAAAATTCACTAAATACGTTATAAAGTACTAGGTAGTAAATCATCTCTGGTGAATTTTCATTATACGCCGACGAAATGTTTTCTATTACCTGTTCAGTGACATCCTGCATTTTATCTTTATCATTCCACACAGTATCAAACAGTTTCAGATAAGCAATTGATTCCTGATCCTCTAGCTTGTTGACCATATTATAACGATTATTTCCACGGTCGCATCCTATATCAACAGTAGTGAATCCCCCAAGTGGCATATATGCATCATGATCATCTTTTCCATCAACGGTCATAAAGCCGCTCATATTTTCACCGGAAATATTCGATCTGAATGTAGCTTTTTTCTTAATCCATTCTGCGCATTCGCGGGCTATTGCTTTCTGGGTCATCTCATTACGAAGTTTAATTTCAAATTCAGTGCCATACAAGCTATTCTCTCGGCTTAATCTTGGAATATAAAATTCTCTATTTTCCTTAGCTGTCTTCTCTGTGGTAAATGCAGGTTCGGTAAATATGAAACGAAATTCGCTTACTCCCTCTAATTGTTTCTTAAGTTCCTTATATGCATACATAGAAAAACAGGCTGCTGCAATTGAAACCTTGCTGCCTCTCTTTATTGTAACTGCCATATCATCTTTTACTATGTCTGTAATATTATTAAAAATCTTCACGAATTCCGCTTCCTTCTTATCTTTTTTCTAAAAATGATTATTAACAATTCTTGCTCTGTTTGTTCAACATATCCTTATATGCATTTCTCACATCTTCCGGTCCTACAATCTTCAGCCCAGTCCCTACTCCGAATATCCATCCAAAGAACATATCGCTTACTACAACCGATACCCTTGTCTCTGAATGTTCATCATCCACTTTTCGAATTGTGATATCCTTGCCAAAGCGATCAATTATGACTCCGACAAGATCATTTTGAAACTGCAGTGTGACCATTGTTTCTTCACCGCCGTACATTCCAAAGCTTTCTTTTGCGTAATCTGCCATATTGAATTCCTTGAAATGTTCCCTGCCAAGGCGTTTCTTATTTTCAAGGACACTGATCTTACGCATTTTATCAACGCGGTAGTGCTTAATCTTATCAGCTGCTGCATCGTAGCCGACAAGATAATAATTCTCATCATCCCACATAAGTGCCCATGGACTGATTTCATATAAGTCATCTTTTCTTGGAACCAGTTCTTTATTCAGATTCCATTTTAAATATTCAAAGCTGATCTGCCTGTTCGTTGCAATAGCACGGTGAATATCATCTACTACGTAATAGATGCTTTCATTCATCGTCTTGATTCTTCCATTAACAACGACCTGACGGTTTAACTGCTTTGCTTCATATTTACTTGCAAACCCTGTCAGCTTCTTGATCAGATCATTAGACTTCTTTGCAGTAATAAACTTGGATGCCTGAATTGCATCTACTAATAATTTCAGTTCAGCGATTTCAAACTGCTTTTTGATTACACGGTAATAGTAATCTCTTCCAATCTGTTGTCCATCAACTGTTAATCCCATTTCCTGAAGTGACTCAAGATCGTCATATAAAGTTTTCCGATCTGCAGTTACATCACACGCCTCTAATTCATCTTTGATTTCTCTCATCGTAAGTGTATGATCTTCATCCGTTTCTTCCTGCATGATCTTTGCAAGACGATACAGTTTCATCTTCTGGTTTGTTCCCTTGGGCATACTGTCCTCCATCGCAATTTGAGTCAAATATCCAAAATTAATTATACTTTTATATTTTAACTCATTTTGACAGCAAGGGCAATTTATATCGCTTTATCATACTGGATTATTGCTATTCAATTTTCTTAACACACTTAATCTGCATATTATTATTCTTCAAATTCAATATCAGTGATTTTTACCTTATACTTTGTAATATCAATATCAGTCCCAATTTTGTCAAATGGATAAAAAATGCCTTCGTCCATTTTCCAAGTTTCACCTGCATTAATAGTTGCTTTTTCAAAATCCGTTTCCGAAAAACTCATGTCCGTGCCATAAATGGATTTCCCATTATTGTCATTAAAATCAATTCGTATTGTTATGCTTTTAATAGCCTTGTCTCCATTATTCGTAATTGCAACATTGCCAATTCCAGGTTCAGTTCCACTATAGCTTTCATAATTTTTTATTTTATAAGAGAGATCAATTTTATTGTTAATGTAATCTTCCTGCTCTTTCATATCCTTCGTAACAAACGTTTCTATTTTTTTATCCGTATATACATTTTTCTTATCTTCATATAATTCTACAAAATCCAAATAATTAGGATTTTCCCATTTACTGCCATCTGTTGTTTCAAGAGAAACGATAATCGTTCTGACTTTTGCCGGATGAATATCTGAATTCAGCGTATATCCGGAATCTTCTCCATATTTTGAATTTGGAAGCATATTTATATCATCATATTTCACTTCTTCGATGTATGCCCCATCTGTAATATCAACACTTCCCTTAATCGTAATCGGATTATTATTTTTATCCCAGGCCGCAAATGCGATCACTGCATTTTTTATTGTCTTATCAGACTTATTCACAATAACCGCCTCAATAAGATCGCCTGTTGCCATCGTCTGCTCATCTTCAGGAATTACAACCGTTTTTTCAATATAATATGGATTTTTCAAAAGGGCTGTCTCTAATTCTTCATGTGTAAGAACAGACTCCCCTTTTTTCTGACGTTCTATAAGTTGGTCTTCAAGCCGTCTTTTTGTTTCCCATTCCTCTTGCTCCATCATCGTAATTCCAGTATTAGTAAAATCCCCATTATCTTCTGAAACAATTGTACCCAAACCGCTTCCTACCATAGTCCCATAACTATTTTTCCCTTCACAATATGCATATACCTGGTATTTACCTTCACTCAACTTCTTAATGATAAACTGAGAATCATCACAAAATTTTGCTGATTTTGGGTCCTTCAGTGATTCTGCCATCACTTTTTTAGAATATTTAATGATTTTAGCGCTTTCTCTTTTGGTAATTGCACTTCCTGATGAATCTTCACCACCCCCGCATGCGGTAGTTTCACATACCATAACCAAACACAGTAAAATTATTATCATTTTTTTTATTATTTTTTTCATAATCGTTGCTCCTTTTCTTTAACTGCTATAGTTTACTCTCACTTTCTGCATTATAGTTCCTGACATGTCCTATAAAAATGCCTGCTAGTAGCGGCAATACTGATTAGTCCGGATACGGACGTTTTACTAAGTCGCGAGCAGTGCCAACTTGTACAAGTTGGCCTTCCGCTCGTTGGTGACGTATCCCCAATCCCCTTTGATCAGACTCTTTGAGTCTGGCCACGCACTCACATGTGAGCGCTGAATGCTCTTCTTTAATTACGCCATGCCGGCACTTCGATTACGCTTCGCTTCATCTCAGTGTCACGGCATTCGCCGTATGCTCAAAACAAAAAACAGATTCGTGCGTGCATGCCTCATCTGATTTTTATTTTGAGCGCATGGCTCGTCTTAACACGCAAAAAATCGGGGAACCCATCAGACTTTCATCCAATGAATTCCCCGCTGGCTATCTTGCTGTTTCTTTTTTATTTTCTTTTTCCTGTTGCTGCGCTTCTTCATCAATTTTCAGGAAGCGATCAATATCCTGTTTGGCAATTCCGTATTCCTGCATTTCTTTTTTTACCTGCCGGTACTCGGTATAGGCAGCTTTCTTTTCTGCAAGGACCTGCGTATACTCGGCACTCAGTTCTTTCACTTTTGGCAGCTTGTCTGTCTGCAATTCTGTGAATGCCTGCTTCGCCGCTTTGTGCAAAAGGATTTCTTCCCTGTGCGCTTCAAAGAATTTTTTATTATAGCCGGACTTCCGGTAAGACACATACACCTCTTTGGTCTTTGAATAGTTTATGATGTGAGTCTTTAACAAGGAAATCTCAGCCAGTCGCTTCTCTTTTTCCTTGATGGTCGATGACAGTTCTCCAAAACGCGCAGTCTTTTCTTTGAGCTTTGTTTCGATTTCGCTGTAGTCCCTGACGCCATGCTGCTCCAGAAAATAAATTGCTTTGGCGATCTGCTTTGTGTTATGGTTCGTTGCCCAGGTCTCGAACCCCCGGCCTTTTCCTTCTGCAATCTTCTTCTGGATATCGATCAGCAGATCAAATTCCGTATCCGGTCTCTGCCATGTCCTGCGGTTCCTTCCATTCGGCTCCTGCTGACCTTGCATTTTTTCCGGATCCTGCTCCCACTCTCCGGCAATGATTTTTCTCAGATCTTCTTCCGTATAACCGGCACCGAGCGACCGGAACCGGATAAAACGCTTCTGGGATTTTCCCCGGATTGCAGTGTTCTTTCCGCGCTTGATTTCATACCCTTTCTTCTGCAGCGCAGCAAGAAATGCATCAAAGTCATCCGGCTTTTCTTCCTGCAGGATCTGATCAACCGTCTCCCGCAGTTCATCCCGGAACGATTTTCTCTCCGGATAAGTCGTCCTCTTTTCTCGCTCACTGGGTCTCTTTGGTTTGATAATGGAAAGGCCATGCTCAATGCATACAAGGTCAGAAAGATGCTGCAGTGCGATCCCGACAAAAAAGAAATCACGGAACTTCCGGTCACAGCTTAGATTTGTAGAATTGAAAATGATGTGATTGTGGATATGCGCCCGGTCCGTATGGGTGGCAACGATAAAAGCGTGATTGCCTTTGGTAAAACGCATGGCAGTTTCATAGCCGACCTGATTTGCTTCCTCCGGTGTGATCTCCCCCGGCTTAAAGGACTGGCGGATCTGGTAGGCAATGATGTCACCTTTCGGTTTTCTTCCGGTTGTCCGGAAATATTCCTGCTTTGCCAGCATGAACTCTTCATCTGCTGTTTCGGCGTCGCATGCATATGCGGAAATGTATTCTCCGTTCTCTGTCTTCTCTCCGTTCTTAGCATAATCCGTCCGGTCTTTCAGGCACCTTGCCACGGTTTTTCCCTTATTTACATGCATTGTGATCAGTCTGGTTGCTGCCATGCTTTCCCCATCTCCTTTCCCGGTTCTTTTATAGCCGGGAAAGGCTATATTTCTGATTTATAGCCTGTTCGTCTTCCCCGGTTACTGAATTTCCGCCAGGCGTCTCAGGATCTCTTTGAGCTTTTTCCATAATTCCGCCTGCTGTGTCTGCAGCTCCTTTACATCATCGAGATAAATACTGCCGGTCTCATTTGCCTTTTTTGCATACTGGTTCAGATTATTGCTGTTGATGCGAAGGAGTCTTACGACTTCCTTCACATCACTCAGGTCCATCCGGATCATATATCCGTCGATTGCCATCTTCCTGAGATACGCACTCTCATTTCTGATTCCGGCTTCTGCTTCCTTCTGACGAATTGCTGCAGCTTCCTCTTCGGTTGTAAAAAAATGGAACTGCACATTCCGGTCTGGCATATCACATCAGCTCCCTGTCCGGGCAGAGCGGCACAGCTTTCTTTGGCTGTAGCTGTGTGAATGTCTCCCTGTCCTGCTGTTCCTTAATTTTTCCAAGAACAGACTTCTTTGTTTCCTCTGCAATTTCTGCTTCGGTCTGCTGTTCTGCAAGAGATCCTGAATCTGGTGTCTGCGGCATGGCAACATTATTGATGATACCGTCAAAGCAGTTATCATTCTGCTCCACCATATCCTCAATACCTCTCATGTGGTTTCTGCTGATGGACGGACCCATGCCGACATCCTCTGCCAGGTCAACCATCTCCGGGATCTGGATCTCTACTGCATTGCCGGTTACTTCATCCCACTTTCTGATTTTCTTTCCAACCTCTGATAGGTTCATTCGCGTTCTCCTCTCTTCTGATTTTTCTTTTGGCTGTTATCAAAGCGCAGGCTGAATTCAGCCTGTCCGCTTTCCTTTATGGAAAGAACCAGTGTCGTATCATAGTTCTTTCCGGTCTTTGCTGATCTGCACTTTTTAAGACTTGCCTTTCCATCCCGGAGCAAGCTTTCTGCGATCTGCTTCGTCATCTTTTTACCCAGGGAATCCATGAAACGGTTATCCTTCCACAGCGCAAATCTGCACTGCCTGTTGCTGCAGAAAAAGCCTTTCTGCTTTTCCACCACATCATTTCCGCAGGCCGGACATTTTCCTACTGGTTCATATACCGGATGCATCAGCACTTCTGCGTCTTTTACAATCTCATAGGTTTGGATCAGTTCACGGAGCATGTCCTTGATTTCAAGCATGAATTCTTCCGCATCAAAGTTTTTCTTTTCCACTTCGATAAGCTTCTGTTCCCATTCTGCTGTCATTAACGGGGACTGGATGGCTTCCGGCATAACCGTGATCAGGGCAGTTCCCTTATGTGTCGGGATCAGATATTTTGTCTTCTTATCACCTTTCCTTTCCAGAAATCCGATGCGCACAAGTTTCTCAATGATGCCTGCTCTGGTTGCCGGTGTGCCAAGACCTTTCCTCTCTGCTTCATCCGGCGTTTCATCTGCACCGGCACGTTCCATTCCGGCAAGCAGGGTATTCTCCGTATAATGTTTCTTTGGTGTGGTCTTCCCTTCCCTGACCTGCGGATCCAGTACGTTAATGGACCGGCCCTCGGTAAAAATCGTATGGTCTGCCATCAGGACTTCAATGAGTCTGTCTTTCGCCTTTTCCTCATCCGCTACGTCATCTTCTGTGCTGCTCCCAAGAATCCAGTCCTGAATTTCCCGCCAGCCTTTTTTGGACACCATACTGCTTGTCGTTTTGAATGTCTGCCCGGCGCATTCCACCTCCAGATGAAACTCTGTAATCTCAGCCGGCTCTCCTATGGCGGCAAGAAGCCTTGCTGTAATCAGTCCCAGGATCTTCTGTTCCCCTGCAGGGATCGTACTGTAATCTGCTCCTGCAACATTCACAGTCGGGATGATGGCATGGTGGTCACTTACTTTCTTTCCGTTGATGACCTGCTTCACATTCATTCGCAGAATTTTCGTGAACCCATATTTCCGACGCATCTGCTCCGCAAGATTTGCCGTACTCTCTTCCATTTCATCTGTAAGATACCGGCTGTCCGTTCTCGGATAGGTCGCAAGCTTTTTCTCATACAGGCTCTGGGTATAATCAAGTGTCTGTTGTGCTGTGAAGCCATAGTATTTATTGGCGTCTCTCTGTAGAGTTGTAAGGTCATAAAGAAGCGGCGGTTTTTCCTTTTTGTATTCTGAATTCAAGTGCGTAACAGTTCCGGTCTTCGCTGCCTGCACCTTCCGGATCAGCTCCTCTGCTGTCTGTTTATCTTTCATACGGTCAGATGTCAGAGAAACGCTTCCTACCGTAATCTGCACTGTGTAGAAAGCTTCCGGTCTGAATCCTGCAATCTCTGCTTCCCTTGTGACCAGCATGGCAAGTGTCGGTGTCATGACTCTGCCAACATTCAATGTCTGACCATAAAGGGTTGAAAAAAGCCGGGTAGCGTTGATCCCGACAATCCAGTCGGCACGCTCCCGGCACAGCGCTGCTTCATACAGCGCATCATATTCATTTCCCGGCTTCAGATGTGTGAAGCCATCTTCAATTGCTTTGTCCTCCATCGATGAGATCCAGAGTCTTTGAAAAGGCTTCCTGCATCCGGCCTGATGATAAACCAGCCGGAAGATCAGTTCCCCTTCCCTGCCTGCATCTGTTGCTTCAACAAGGCTTTCCACATCATCCCGATTCATCAGATCTTTCAGAATCTGAAACTGCTTTTTCGTCTCACTGCTGATCCTGTACTGATACGGATCCGGAAAGATCGGCAGGTCATCCTTTTTCCATTTCTCATACTTTTCATCATAGTCCTGCGGCTCTGCCAGCTCGATCAGATGCCCTACGCACCAGCTGACAAGGATGCCTTCTCCCTGCAGGTAGCCGTCCTTCTTTTCGGTTGCACCGATTACCTTCGCAATGGACTGGGCAACCGAAGGTTTTTCTGCGATTACTAATTTCATTCGTTTTCTCCTTTTTTGGGTAACAAAAAAGGACTGTGCAATGAAAATTTTCATTGCGTCAGTCCTTGTAAGTAATTTCATAATAATTTATAAGAGATTTCTTAAAATAATTTTTATATCTAGTGTAGTGGCTCGTTCAGGATTAATTTAACCCTGAACTGTCATAAATTTAGGATACAAGGAAACTAACTTTACCCTTGCATCATGTGTCCTAAATTGCCAGTTAACTTTTGCTGCTTCTGTATTACGCTTTGTCTCCCATGCAGATAGCTCTTTTCTGAGCCTATCAAGTGAGCCGATTCTTCTTGAAAGACATTGGCGGGTCATGACATTAAGTTCAATCTCAGCAATATCAAGCCAACTTCCGTGTTTGGGAGTGTAATGAATCTCAAGTTTTTTGATAATACGTCTTGCTTCAGCAGCTGGAAAGGCTTTGTACAATGATGATGGTTTATGAATATTCAGGTTATCCATAACAAGAATGATTTTTTTATCATCCGGATACAGCACATCAACTAAATACTTTATCTGATGAGCCCAATCAATAGCTGTCCTGTGTGGTAAAACATCAACATGATGCCTACCTGCCAAGGGTTCTACAAAAGCAAAAATGCTGCAGGTGCCTTCTCGTACATACTCAGAATCAACTTTTCGATTACTGCCAGGTCTCATGGGAAGCGGTTCGCGTACCTCTCCTAAAAGCTGGTATGGTTTTTCATCCATGCATACTACCGGAATATCTGGATTATAAGGAAGTTCATATATATCCAAAACATCTTCCATGCATGCTATGAATTCTGAATCTTCTTTTTTGGGGAGACACCAATAGTCGTTTTTGTGAGGTCGAAGTTCGTTTTTTTTAGAGTGCGTCGAATAGTTTCTTTATTAACAGCTTCCTCTTCACCCACTTCAACTTTTAGTTCATCAGCAAGAAGGCGAATTGTCCACCTGCTATGGCCTTCCGGAACCGGACCACATGCTAATGCAATAATATGTGCTTCAAGGCGTCCATCTACTTTACGACGTGCCTGATCGGAATTAGGACTGCGGTTGAGCTTTTTCAGATATGTAATTCCATTTAAATCAAACCCTGCAACAGTATTTGAAATGGTGGCAGGACATACGCCATTGGATTTGGCGCATTGTTCATAAGTTGGAACCTTTCCATGTGCTTCATCAAGATCAAGTATAATCTGACAGCGGCATTTTACAGTACGTGATGTCTTTTTGTTACGAACTATATTTTTTAATTCATGGCACTCTTTGTCAGACAAAATGATTTTATATTTTTTAGGACGCGGCATAAGGAAACTCCAATCGTTTTTCTTTTATTATACCTTATCCATATTACAATTAATAGTTAAAACATTTTTATAAATATCATCAGGCCACTACACTAGATGTTCTTATTATTTATTTTCACTTTTCATAGATTCTTTTCTTCAGACCATCTGCAAACAACAAATATTTATTAAACATCTCATAATTTAAATCAACACTATTTCCAAATGTGTATATATTTTTAAATTTCTTTGTATCCTCTAACTCCTTAAGTGCTTTTTTATTAATAATACCATTATTGTGAATAAGAACATTCCGAATTACAGTATAATGGATTGCATTGTCAATATCATCCTGTGAAATGTTAAATCCTCTTTCCTGCAAAATCGTTAATCTATATCTTAAATTATCCTCTTCTGCTTGTTTTCTTTTTTTCTCTGCTTCTTTAGCTTTTATCGTTTTATAAATATAAACTTCCATATTGATTGTTGCATATATTATTTCTAACATATATTCATCAAGACAGTCATGAACATGAAGATACGCCATTTTAATCATGCTTTCATTTCTTCTCAAATTTTCGATTCTGGAATATATGTCATAATAAATCGCTACATATTCACAATAGAAAGCGTCTTTATATGACAATGTGCCATTATTCTTTCCAGTTAAAAATTCTCTATATCTTATATCAGACTCATAAAAGCCACTGGAGTTAATCATTTCTTCTACATCGGGGCATCTGATGTACTGTTTATACAATTCTCTTTCAGAACCAACCTTATTTACTAAAAAATCATACAACCTTAAAACTTCTTCTTTATTTTCTTTTCGAAATCTGGAATTTTCATTATTGATTCTTTCAATATATATTTTCTTGATATCATGAATAGTATCATCAAATTTCCTATCTGCATTATCTATTTCCCTTTGTATATTCATTTTAATATCTCCCATCGTCATACCAGTAATGTCTCCAAATCTAAACATCATTACAAACTTTTTATATTATTTTATTCCGCTTATGTCTTAATTGCTATATCGTCATATCATTCTTTTCCTTTAATGCACTTCTTTTCGGTTTCACTGCTTTTGCTTCCTTCACTTTCTCCTCTTTAATTTTCTTCCTGACAGAAGTTTTCTTCTCCGGTTTTTCCCTTGCATCCACAACTTTAATCGGTTCATCCCTGGGCTGCTCCACCATAAACGGCGGATCAATCGTGACCCGGTCTTTCAGTATATCTCCCATCAGCTGCTGAACATCTTCAAATGCCTTTTGTACCAGCGGATGATAGGAAAGTGCCGGAGCCAGTTCTTTGACTTCCTGCCGCTGCAGTCTGTCGCCCCGTACCAGATCCATGGGACCGGAAAACTCATTTTTATCCTGAATCTCAAAGCGGATGCTCTTGATACCATGCATCCTCTCTGCCGGAATCTGCTTATAGATTTCCACTGCTTCCGGAAGTGTCAGGTTCTCATGGAATTCACCCATCGATGAAAATTCAGAGCATTCTGCCACGGAAAAAGTAATATATGGCTTCTCCGCTTCTGCTTTTAATGCTTCTGAGGTTTTCTGATTAATTGCTGCCGGCCTTCTTTCTGCAGTCAGCTCCTGCACTTTCTCATCAATGGATGTGATCAGTTCTGAGGCTGCCTGTCTGATCGTATTCAGGGACTCTTTCAGTTCCGGCATCTCTTTTCCCTGTGACGAGGTGGCAACATAGGCAAAGCTATAATCCGATGTATCTATGCCATAATGCTGACAGACAGTATACGCAACGCTTTCTGCTTCCACTTCCTTGCTGTTTCTGGACTGCTTCCCTTCTTTCATCTGCTGTGCTTCCAGATTGTGAAGCTTGGCGTGTGCCATCTCATGGATCACCGTTTTCACATTCTGGATCTCACTCATGCCTTCCTTTATGGCAATACGGTTCTCTTCTGTGTGAAAATAGCCCTTTGCTCCGAACTGGATATTTTCAAATGCCACCGGAACAGGACTTGCATTGCAGATAGCATCAAAAAAGGTCTGATAATCCTTCACTTCTCCGGCCAGCTCACTGACGCCGATCTCCGGGAGCGGTTCGCCGTCCGTCTGCGAAATGTCAAAGGTACTCACCGGTTTAAACGCATTGACACTGATTTCTGTTTTTTCCTTTACCGGTTCACCGTCCTGATCAAGTACCGCCCGGCCTTTATCATCCAGTTTGTTCTGTTCCCGCTCCATCTTAAAAGGTGCCGGGGCAAGGATGCGGATTCCCTTTTCTCCTCTTTTTACAAAGCGGCCCATCTTGTTCCATCCGGTATAGGACTGGCAGAGCGTTGCATCCGGTTTCTGCATCATGATGAGCAGATTGTTGTTCAGGGAATACCTTGGGAACTTCGCCATGGTATTCAAAAGCTCCTGATACTTCTCGCTTGTAAAAATTTCCGAAACTCCCTTTTCCAGTTTTTCTGTGATGTCTTTCAGTTCCTGTCTGCGGTTTTCTGCCGCCTGTTTTGGATCAAATGATCTTGTGCTCTCAGCCACTTTGCTTCCCTCCAGTCTGAACTGATCAATGTTATGTGCTACGTTCAATTTTGGTATTGTGAGAATATCTTTTTCCTTAAATGAGTAATACTGATTCCCTGTCCCAAGGATGATATGATCCATAACCGGTATCCCGATCAGTGTGCAGATCTGCTGCATCCGATCGGTCAGTTCAATATCTTCCCTGCTGGGTGTCAGGTTACCTGTCGGGTGGTTATGAAAGAGCATGATCGACGCAGCGTTGGACAGAATGCTGCTTTTTAATATCTCTCTTGGATGCGCCAGGGAACTATTCAGAGTTCCCATACTGATGATGTTCATGTTGATTGGTTTCAGATCTGTCCGAAGATTAACGATACAGAAAACCTCACGGTCCAGATTCCGGAACGTATCTGCCATGACCCTGACGGCGGCCTGCGGGCCGTCCATCGGTTCCTTACTTAGAAGCGGCGGCATGTCCACCAATCGGATCGATACCTGTTTCAGTTCATATGGGTTATTTTCCATCGGCAGCTCCGATCGGCACAGTCATACTGAATTCCTGATTTTTAAGTTCTTTCAGCTTCTGCAGGATAGAACCGGGTGTGGATTTCTTTCTCTGCTTTGCCTTTTCCCCTGCCTGCAGCCTGTTAATCCCTTCTGCATATTTCTTATATCTTGATTTCATAGCCATTGTTTTTCTCCCTTTCTTCCTGTACTGAAAAAGGGACAGCCATTTCTGACTGCCCCGCTGTGTGCTCCATGCTCCCTATTTCAATCATTTATCTTCTGTTTCATCCGGATCTTCCATACCTTCATCCGAACCGGATGCATCCATGTCTTCTGCATCTTCCGGCATCTGTTCTTCCGCGTCATCTTCCGTGTTCAGTTCCGGAGTCTCAAAATCCGTATCATCCTTCGCATTCAGCGTACTCAGGTAATCTTCATCATCCTCTGAATAATCCGCATCCGGATCCGGACTTGTCACCGGCTTTTTCTGGCCCTTTTCTTTCAGGAATTTATAACCAAAATATCCTCCGCCGCCTAACAGGATCAGGATAGCAACAACTGCAGCCGGTGTTCCGCTGCCTGATTTTGAGGTATCCTTATCCGGTTCTGTTGAAGCCGCTTCTGTCACAGATTCTTCTGAGCTTTCTGCTGTTGCAGCATCCGCACTTTCTGCTGTTTCCGAAGAAAGTGAATCTGCATAGGCTTTCTGCTCATCCTCATCCATGAGGGCCATCAGGTCTGCTTCATCCACCTGATTCAGGAAATGTACCGTTTCCTGTCCCTGGTCATCCCGGTCAATGATGATATAAAAGTAATTACCGCTCTTACTTACAACCGTAATGAACTGCTTTCCGCCTGCGTCCAGTGTTCCGTAATCATCCACAATGCTCATGTTGCCGTCCGGTGTCAGCGGGCCATATTCTTCTGTACTGTCCGCGGATGCACTGTTGCCTGATACTGTTTCAGAGGCAGCTTCTGCTGCATCATCCGATACCGTTTCCGTCCCCTGACATAAAGAAATGTCCGTCTTACAGACCGGACACTCCTCATTGACATTCCCTTCACTGCACTTCGTATCACAGGTGCATTCCGCTTCAGGACCAGTATGGGCAAAGGCAGTCATAGGCATTGCCATCATTACAAGTGCCGCACAGAAAACGGCAGCTCCTGCGCTCTTTCCTCTCTTTTTTTCCCTGTCATTTCCATTTGCTCTCATCCTTTTAATTATTCTCATCTTCGTCATCCTCTCTGTTTTCATCCTCTTCATTGTCATCCCCGGCATCTGCCGTTTCTTCCTTTCGTGCTGCACCACATCCGGTCTGATCCGTCACACTTGTCGCCTGTCTGCTTCCGGCTCCTGCAGGCAGATACTGCCCGGATGCAGGAAGAGACCCGGATGCGGCCAGCTGCAGAAACTGCGCCAGCTGCTCCGGCGTCAGGTTCAGTGCACCGACATCCGACAGGATCTGGGTTGCCTCTGCTTCCTTTAATTTCGCCTGTGCTGCTTTCAGACGTTCCTGTGCATCTTCCATTTTTTTCTCACATCGCTTTACTTCTTCACGAAGCCTGTCAAGTCTTTCATACATACGCTTTTCCCTCCTTCTTATGGTGATAACTGGAATCCATTTCTGACCATTTCTTAATCATTGATCCTCCCAAATGTATAAAAATGCTTTCTCCAATAGTTCGTATCAATGGATGAATACTGAATCGGATTCCCGCAGTGGATCATCATTCCATTCCCGACATAGATCCCCACATGGCTGGCCCCGGCCGTATCATAGGTTCCCTGAAAAAAGATCAGGTCGCCGGGCTGTGCCTCATCCCTGGAGATCCGGGTACAGTGTGACAGAAGTCCGTTTGCTGTCTGTCTTCCGATGCTCCATCCGTTCCCGCAGTGATTGATGACCCAGCTCACAAATCCGGAACAGTCAAAACTCGTTGACGGGCTGCTCCCGCCCCATACATAAGGGTACCCAAGGTACTTCTCCGCTTCACGGATCATATTGGCAAAACGCTCATTCGTCAGGGCTTCCGACGGGATGTCATAATCCTGATAATCCCCCGGATCCGGATTAGAATAAATATCATCCCCAAACAGATACGGCTTGTTGCCTCTGGTCTGCAGAAGGATCTCATAGCGCTCTGTCTGACTGTCGGTCAGTCCGAGATTTCTGGCAACTGTATCCATTGTTGCATTGGTCAGTGTTACTTTTAAAATATGGTATTCATACTGCACTTCCACTTCATAGGTATAATCTTCATCATCCGAGGTACCGTCTGCATGATGAATGGTCCGGTGACCGGTTCTTGTCTCAGTCCGTGTCCGGATCTCAGTAACTGCCTGCGTAGTGAGCTTATACTGCCTTTCAAAGATTTCCTGCAGCTTTGTCTGCACTTCCGCTTCGGTATAATTCTCATACAGAACCGTCAGCAGGGCTGCCAGCTGGTACGGGTTATGATTGATCTCCGCAAGGTCATACCGGTATTCGTCATATCCCGGATAATCCGTTTCAATGCTGTCAATCTTCGCCTGCAGTGCGCTTTCTTTGTCTTTATAATCCGCTTCTGCCGCAAGGATCTGATCATCCTCTGTCGTGTAGGACGTTCCCACCATGGTATTGCCTGCCCCGCCTCCGATCATGGAGCAGGACGATAATATCCCGCTAAACACCAGAAGCAGGATCAGGATAATCACAGCAGCTACTGCGATCATCGGGTGCTCCGCAAGTGTTTCCGCGACCCATTCCCCGAAACGTCCCATCAAATCTTCCGCTTTATCCACAAATTTCTTTGTTTTGCTCCCGATCTGATTGGCTGCTTCTGCCGTAGATTTCTTATTGGCTGCCGCCTGGAATTCTTTTTTCATCAGACTCTTCTGCGCTGCTCTGGATGCCTTCCCTGCATTTCCGTACTCTGCAGCTTCTGTTTTAGATGTTGCTGCCCTTGCATTCCCAGCCAGTTTCCCGCCATTTCCGGAATACGCACTCTCATCCCGTAGTACGCTGGGGCCGTCTGCCCCCGTACTGCTTTGAAGCTTTCCGGAATATCTCCGGCGGCTCATTGCAGATACCATATTTTCTGCAGCTTCCGTGCCGTCATTCAGTGCTTTTGTCCCCACATTTTCATCCTGATTCTGTTCAGAGATGCTCTTGTGGATTTCTGCAGCCGCTGCCCTGCTCCGGATTTTGCTGCGTCCCTGCACCTGCAGCTTTTTCAGAGCCTTTTTCTCTGCAGCGCTCATTTCCACATCTGCCTTTCCATGACGGATCTTGCCGCGCATGGCTTTTCTGGCAGAAGTTTCATTTTTCAGTTTTTTTTCCGGGAGATCTGGTCTTATATCTCCCGGAGGACTTCTCCGCCTTCTTTTTCTCATGAAGGCCATCTGTTTCTTTCCATTCCATTTAGGGCTCCTTCACAGCTGCAACTTCATCTGGCTTTGTTGTCATGATCCGGTACAGTTCGAGGTCTTTCGGGAACCGGTCCACAAACGGCAGGATGACATTTCCGTAAAATAAAAGCCCTTCGCCTTCTCCCGAATGTGTCACATACGAAAGCTGGTGAGGACTGATGTTAAGCTGTTTTGCCAGAATCTGCCGGTCTCCGACAGCCTGGTTCAGCATATAGATAAAATCTGAGTTTTCAAAAATGTTCTCCACTTCCTTTGATGCAAGCAGATCCTTTACGTTCTGCGTAATGCCGGTCGGGATGCCGCCCCATTTTCTGAAACGCTTCCAGATCTCTACGGTATAGGCTGCTGTCTGCTCTTCCCGGAGAAGCAGATGCATCTCATCCATGTAATATCTGGTGGATTTCCCCTGGCTACGGTTTTCTGTAACCTCTCCCCCACACCTGATCCTGTACGACCAGCATGCCGATCTTTTTCAGCTGCTTGCCGAGATCTTTGATGTCGTAACAGACAAGTCGGTTTGTGATATCCACATTTGTCCTGTGGTTGAACACATTCAGGGAGCCTGTGACGTAGATTTCAAGTGCGGTCGCAACATTCCTTGCCTCCGACTCTTCCTGCTTCAGGAGGGCATTGTAAAGGTCTTCCAGAAGCGGCATGTTCTCCGGTCCCGGATGCTCAAAATACTTCTGATAAATCTGATGGATACAGCGGTCAATGACCGTCTTTTCCACCGGTTTCAGTCCTTCTTTCCCGCCCACGATCAGTTCACACAAGACAGAATAAAGTCTGCTTTCAGGGCAACCGGATTGTCATCATCGGAATAATTCATGTTGATGTCCATGGGATTGATATACTGGTCACTGGTCGGACTGATCTTAATGACCTGTCCGCCGAAACGCTCTACCAGCGCGCTGTACTCTGACTCCGGATCCGAGATGATCACATCATCATCCGTTACAAGGAACGCATTTGCGATCTCCCTTTTGGCAGCAAACGATTTTCCGGAACCCGGTGTGCCAAGGATCAGCCATTCGGGTTTTTCAGCTTCTTCCTGTCTACCATGATCAGGTTGTTGGAAAGGGCATTTAGCCCATAGTACAAAGTCTCGTCTCCTGTCTGGAACAGCTCCTGCGTTGTGAACGGCACAAAGATTGCCGTACTGCTGGTGGTCATCCCTCGCTGGATCCCGATCAGGTTATTTGCAAGCGGCAGCGAACTCATCAACCCCTGTTCCTGCTGGAAATCAAGCCGCGTCAGATTGCAGTTATGCTTCTGTGCAATGGAATTTGCCTGGAATACATTGTTCTCCAGTTCCTGCTCTGTGTGTCCGGTGTTTAATATGAGAAACGTTAAAAGGAACATTCTCTCATTCTGGCTCTGCAGCTCCTTTAAGAGTGCCTTTGCATCTTTGCCGTATGTTGCCAGGTCGGACGGGATGATGTCCATGTCGTATCCGGAACGGACTGCTTTCTTCTGTTCCTCAATTTTGCTGCGGTCCAGTTCTGTGATGGTATGCTTTACCGTCTTGATGGCCTCATTCTGATCCACGGACTGGATATGCATCGTCACGATCTGGCTGGACTCCATCCCAAGGAAATCCGCCAGCATCCGGTCGCTGATATCCGATGCAGTAATTGCAAGGAAGCTCATGGCTCCATACATGCTGCACATCCGGAATACCCTGCCGTTCTTAAAATGCAGCCCGGACGGGGCGATGAAGTCCTTGACCGACAGCCCGGAAGGCGCCAGCCATTTCCAGTCAAAACAGAACTTTTCCAGGATCTCCCATGTGAAACTGCTGATGCATCAGTTCAAGGCGTTCCCTGCCATTTAAGGTTACCGCCTGTACGCCAAGCCTTTTGAAGTTATTCAGCAGATCCATTTCAATGTGCATGAGTCTCGGTTTTGCTGTTTTCATGGAATCCGCATGGATCCCGAAGGTCAGGTATTTGGTCTTGGTCAGGCCGTTATTCCCGGCTTCCATCTGACGTTTCAGCATTCCGGTGTATTCATCCCGCACCTCATTGAAATCATCTTTCCTGTGCATAATGGCGATACTCTTTTCAAAGTCCTCTGCATCCGTTGCCATGTTCATGAAACTCAGCTGGAAATGCACGGAACTGTCAAAAAAGTTCAGGAAGCTGCACCATTCCTCAAAGATCTCGGTCTGGTCTTCCTGCTGTGCCAGCTGGTAATTGATATCCTGAAAATGGATGGTCTTTGTATAATAATCCGCAGCCGACCCTGCAGATGCCGTCCTGAAACATACGGTCAAACGGAATACTCTGCTGTGTGGTCCTCGGTACACCAGTCATCTTTCTGCGCGTTCTTTATAATCTCCCTTACTTTTTTCTGATTCTCTCTGGACAGATGCTCCGGAAGGACTGATCTCCCTCTTTTCTTTCCGGAACAGCTTCTTTATAAAGTTGAACACTGTTTTCTACCTCCTGTATTTGCCTTTCTGCGGCAGCCTGACGGATCAGTGCTGCATAATAGTTATCCGTCTGATAAATACGGATCTTCGGCCGGATGAAACTGGCCTGTATGAAGTGACCAAGGTACACTTCAAGCGGCTGTCCGTTCTTTTCATACATAGCAAAAAGAACATCGGCATCATGATCACCATCATGCCCATTGCCGCCATACTGGTGCTGCCGATCTTTTTCAAGAGAAAGAAAGACGGCACTCCCACAAGTGCTGCCAGTGAAAAACAGATCAGCTGCCTCTTGGTCAGGTTAAACATGATCTTGCTTTTGACTTTTGTAAGATCACGGGGAACTGCTATATAACTTGACATTTCTGTGGCTCCTTTCCTTAATGTGCATGCAGGATGCTCTTTGCTACAGATCCTGTCTTAAACAGCGTAAATACCAGCAGGACAGTGTAACCCACAACGCCCCAGAGGGAACCTACGATGTCATCCGAGAATGTGACGGATGTGATCAGTACCGCATAAATCCCGACACATACCATGATGAGAAATCCCTGAAATCCCAGTGCAAACAGTGACCTCAGATAGTTCTGCCCGACCATGCTCTGTTCCTTATTTCCAAAGGTTGCAAACGGGATCGGTGCCATGCTGACCATCAGATAGATCTCAATCATTCTTCCGTAAACCACTACAAAAATACAAAGCGATAAAATCCGCATCAGAAACTGCACTATGAAGGTCTGCAGAAAGACCATCAGTACCGAGCCGGCATCCATTGCTTCAAGCGTTGACTGCATCCCGGCAAGTGCCGAGGCATCAACTGCCGTACTTCCGGATATAATGCCGCCGCTCTGCAGCACCACATGCTGCGCCACATCAAAGACTGCCATGGTAATGTTGAAACGTATTTGTGATCAGTTCCACTGCCACAAAGGTCTTAAATACCCATTTAAAAAAGATCCATGTCTCAAAATTTGCGAGGTTGTTGTGGCTGATGACCAGCTGGATCAGCTCATAACAGGCGATAAATGTCAGGATAATTCCGGCAATCGGCATGATGACATTCTCTGAGAGTGTCCGGATCATGGAAAACACGCCCGGCTGGAAATCCGCCGGCGTCTGACCTACCTGTGTGGCAACTTCCCCGACCTTGTCATTTACCATGTCAAAGGTATGGGACAGGGTATCCATAATGACCGGAATCAGCAGGGATTTCAGCCATTCCCCAAATTGGTTGAATATTTCTTCCAATGCCTCTCTCCTTTCCGGGAGCCGCAGGACCGGCTCCGTTTTTCTTTTGCTTCATTGGTTCTCCCTGTTCCTGTCAGGTAACTTTTTCATTTGATCCTTCTGCAGGCCCCCGGCCTGCCTTTCTTTAGAAAAGTCCGGAAAGGAGCGGTACAAGGGTTGTGCCGATCAGGGCTACTCCGCCGCCTGCCATAAGCTGCTTCATTCCCTGGGACTTTGCGCCCGGATTATCGTTGCCGTAGCCTTCCATCAGGTTTACAACACCCCAGATTCCAAGACCTGCTCCGAGTGCTACTACGAGTGTCTGTAATACGCCTACCGCGCTTGTAAAAAATACCATAATATTTTTCCTCCGTTATTGAAATGTGATTGGTTATGGGAATAAAAAAGACCGGCCATCTTTTCCGGATGCCGGTCACATTCCCTGCTGCTGTTCAGTTGTAAGTTTTATCTGATCCGGCAGGGCACTGCCCTGCGCATAGATCAGAAAAGTCCGGAAAGAAGCGGTACAAGAGTCGTGCCGATCAGGGCCACTCCGCCGCCTGCCATAAGCTGCTTCATTCCCTGGGACTTTGCGCCCGGATTATCGTTGCCATAACCTTCCATCAGGTTTACAACGCCCCAGATGCCAAGACCTGCTCCAAGTGCTACTACAAGTGTCTGCAGTACGCCGACTGCGCTAGTAAAAAATGCCATAATTTTTTCCTCCGTATTAAAAATGTGATTTATTTGGTTGTCTGTTGTCTGTCTGCTCCGGAAGCTGTGCACGGCTCCCGGAAATGTGGCCACATGCTGCCATCTGCCAATATTTCGTTACAGTTTCAGGCAGGAATTTATTACAAAAAGCCCTCCGCAAAGTGATTCACAATGCAGAGAGCCTTTATTCAGGTACTTCGATGACTTCGTATTCATCATCCGGTTTCAGTATTAACCTGTGACTTAAAAATTTCTCGATATCAAACCAGTTCTTTTTGTCATAATCGGAAGTCAGCTTATAATTCGGATGCTGTGTCAGGTCATATTTATCTGAGAGAAAAGGTCTCACGCCTCTTACCTGCACAATGCATTTGCTGCCGTCCATGACTGCCAGTTCATCCATTGACATCAGTTCTTTGCCGAGTTTCTGATAATTCATGTTGTAGCTCTGCTGGGATCCTCTGGACTCGCCGGTGTTGTACATATCAATGGTTTCTTTTCCCAATGTCTCCGTAAGGTCCTTCAAGGTTGTCTTTTCCGAACCACCAAGGAATATCTGGGAATCCATGTTGCCGATAATGGTATCTGCATTATCTTTATAAATTGCTTTCAGCTGCGACTTTGCCTGCAGAACCAGACAGGCGGATATTTCCCGGCTTCGGATCGTTGCGACCAGCTTTTCCAGGTTCGGGATCTGCCCGATATTCGCCGCCTCATCAATGAGGCACCTTACATGGACCGGAAGCCTGCCGCCATATACATCATCCGCCTTTTCACACAGCAGATTGAACAGCTGGGTATAAACCATGCTAATCAGGAAATTGAATGTGGCATCCGTATCTGACATAATCAGGAACAGGGCTGTCTTCTGATCTCCCAGCGTATCCAGCTCCAGTTCATCATAGGCTGTGATCTCCCGCAGCTCTTTGATATCAAACGGGGCAAGTCTGGCACCGCAGCTCACAAGGATTGATTTTGCTGTCTTGCCAGCCGCAAGCTTATACTTGGCATATTGGCGGACTGCAAAGTGCTCCGGATCCCGCTGCGCCAGTTCTTCAAACATCAGGTCCACCGGATTCTTAAACTCCTCATCATCCTCCCTGACTTCCATGGCGTTGATCATCTCCAGCAGCGTTGAAAAGTTCTGTTCCTCTTCCGGTGCCTCAAAATGGATATAGCCGATCAGTGCCGTGTACAGCAGCTTCTCACTTTTCTCCCAAAATTCGTCCGCGCCTTTTCCTTCCCCTTTGGTATTGGCGATCAGCGTGGTAACGAGCTTCAAAATATCCTTTTCCGAATGGATATAGGCAAATGGGTTATAGTGCATCGACTTATGAAAATTGATGGTATTAAAAATCTTCAAACGGTATTTATTCTGCATAAGTGCATTTCCGCACTCATTTACAATGCTTCCCTTCGGGTCTGTCACAACGTAGCTGGAATGCATCTGCAGGAGATTCGGTTTCAGTACAAATCTCGTTTTGCCGGATCCGGAACCGCCTACAACAAGTACATTTTTATTGCGGGCATACTTCGGAAGCTTCGGCCTGCTGTTCATGGTAATCCTCTCTGTCTGGGACAGGATCACGTTATTAGCAAATACCGGATCCTCAAATGGTTCGATATCTGTATGCGTACCCCACCTGGCAGAGCCGTACTCTACGTTATGACGGAATTTTTTTGCGTTTTTCCCCCGCAGATATACTGCCAGGCGTAAGGCTCCTGCACAGGCGACTCCCACAAACAGATCCATGGGATGCAGACTCGGCAACAGATTGGCGAATGCTCTCTGAAATCCGCCATATAGGATCAGACCCTGCAGCTTTTCAGAAGCATTCGTTCCCTCCGATATTCTCCACGCCTCACCAAAATTCGATGCAAATAGCCCCAGCACAACATAAGGAATCGTCAGGATCAGCTTCTTCTTTACTTTTGGATTCATCGCTCCTGCTCCTTCCTTTTTTCTCTTGCCCTGCCCGGCATCTTCGCCACAATCTCCTTAAATTTCTGAAGCTTGGCCAGAATGCTTGGCCTGCCTTTGGTTTTGATTTTCAGGCGCTTAGCCGTATATTCTGCGACCACATTATTAATGGCATCCGCATCCCGTGCTTTGAAGAAGACCGTATATTTCGGCGGATCCAGATGTCTGCTCTTTACAATTGCAAAATCCACACCATACTTATTGGCGATCCGTTTAAAATCTCCAAGTCCCAGTTCGCTGATGTCAATTGCCTGTGCTCCCTGGTCTTTAAGGAGCAGCGTTTTGACAGACATCTTTCCTTTGGGATTCTTTATCTGATCCATTGCTTTGCGGGCAGGAAAAGTTACTGCCTTTGTCAAAACACTGATCAGCTTTTTCCCAGTAGGTTTGCCAACCGTTTCCCATACCAAGCGAACTGCCGGCTTTGCCACCTCGTTTTTCACATCATTTGAAATTTCTTCATTCAGCAATTCCGGTCACCTCCTTTTCCGGAACTAAAAAAAGCTGCATGTTCTGCAGCCTCTTACTCATAACCGATGACTCCTTCCAGCGATGTCACAATCACTTTCGCCTTCTTTACAATTGCAATGTCATCCTTCACTTCATCATTTTGTTTACTTCCGCAGATCACAAGAAATCTTGCCCTGCGCAGAAGATCTTCTGCCATTTCTTTTCTGCGTTTATGAGCATCCATATCTTCAGATGAAAAGATCCCGTCAAACGCAAGGACTGGACACAGCGGAAGATATCCTTCCCTGATCAGTTCGCTGCAGTATTTCTTTGCCTCTTCCTTCGCAACGACCGGATTCTTATTCCATGCAGCTGTCACATAGGCTCTTGGTACCGTTCTGCTCATCGTCTTCTCTCCTTATGAAAGTTCCAATGCTGAAAATCGCAGATCACCTGCTGTCATGTCTCTCATGTGTTCATCCAGAAGTTCTCTCGCTGTCTGGATTTCCTCTTCCGTAAGCGGGACTAATCTGTCCCCATCAATACGCATGATCAGCATACTGCCGACAAAGTATCTGCCTTCCTCTGTGTCAAATGCTTTATCATCATTAAAGATGGCGATATAATCCATATCTCCCAGCATGACTGATCCGCTGCAGCCATTCAGACCGTCAAGAATCGCTTTTACTTCCTGCAGACTGATCGGCTTCATGTCCCCATTTGTTGCTATAACAAGCGCATGTCGCTCCTGACGTTCTGCCTCATCTGCGCATGTTGACTGTACAATCCCATCCGTCAGCGGATTGAGATTAATTTCAATCTTTACTTCATTCATTTCCTGTTTCTCCTCAGATTTTTCCTGTCGCCATGTCATGAGCAACAAGCGACTTATAATAGTTATTGATGGTTAACGGTGCATTATAAAGAGCGGCAAGCAGGTACTGCTTCATATTCCGGATCCGAGTGGTGTTGTCATCCATTCCCTTTAATACGAATTCCAGATGCCCTGAGTCAAGCTTCATAAAACGGCTTTTAACGACTTCAATCGGTCTCTGCTCTCCTGCAATGCCTATTGTCTTTCTGGTGGAACATACTGTGTCGATCAGAAGCTCCAGAATCTCCCTGATCGTTTCTCTATCATAGGGGTAACGTTCTTCCATGGTCATGATTTCAAGCGATTTCATAAAATAGATACGGTACTGCTCTCTCTCTTCTCTTCTTTTCTCATCTGCAGAAGAGATTAGATTAGTATCATTAATCTTATGCTTATTTAACTCAGTATTATTACATCGTAATTTTTCCGACCCTGGATTCGTAATTTTTCCGATTCCAGAATCGGAATTAATACGATTCAAGAATCGTAAATTCTCCGATTCTATGAAATTCATGACATAGATGCGTGTAGGCTTTCCCTGCCCCTGACGCTTGCGTTCAATCAGTCCAAACTGCTCCAGCTCACACAGTAATTTTGTTGCAGTCTTATCTGACAGGTTTAATGCTTTCCGGATGCTCAGGTTTGTAGCATAGATGAATACCCTTCTTCTCTCATCAATCCATTTATTCCGGGCAGACAATGACACCCTGTCCAGAAGCAGTCCATACAGCATCTTGGCAAGAGGTGACATGGTTTTAAATTTTGGATCCGTAAAAAGGATTTTCGGTGTACGGTAAAATGCAAACTGCTCTGACTGCTCTTCATAAAAGTAGTCATATCCCACACCATCACCTCATCTTTCCAGCCTGCTCCTTTAAAAGTTTCTGCATACATGGCCAGCAGAATGGCCTTCCTTTTCCATAGCAGCACGGATGCTCACAGTTTTGGGGCTTTGGAACCGATTCTGTTCCCAGAACCGGTCCTTTTGCCCCTTTCTTTGTTCCGGATGGCTGCCTGTGAATCTGGTAAACCGCTCCGGATCTCATAATGCTTCGCCTCCCCTGGACTTCTTTACTGCATCCTTAGCATGCTTCTCCGGAGACTGTTTTTCGACATCATCTTTCTTTGCTTTCAGATCTTCAAGTACTGAATCCTTATCAGCTCCATGCTCCTCAGCATCCATTTCTGCCTGGTGCGCTTCAAATCTATCTGCCATCTCAAAGACATGCGCTTTTGCATCATAATGGTAAGCATGATCTGTCAGCTGCTCATCCGGGCTTACCTGTGTGGAATTAACTTCTTTTACCATCTGTTCCAGTTCTTTCGCTGTCATCTGGCCGTTGTCTCTGACAAGCAGCACTTCATGGATACTCGAAGGTAAAACATAGAAGTCACCGCCAAGCTTCTGCGCTGCGTCTTCCATGAAATTCGGGTAAGCAATGACACCCGCCCCATTGATCTTATCCGGTACCGAAGCGACAAACATCTGCTCATCTTCCGGTGCGATCTCTGGTGCCATCCCTGGGGCAATCTCGTTCATAACCTCAGACATTCCTCTGATTTCGGATGGTCTGATCTCCGGTGCATTTTTCATGGCGTCTGCATGAAGCCGCTCCTGCGTGATTCCAAATTGCTCCATCAGGTTATTTGTTACAAGAACGGTTCCCCTGCCGGATTCATTCTCACCAAGGATCAAACGATAGACAACAGCCATGTCCTCCATCTCTTCATGCGGAATTGTACCCAGCATCTCTGCGTTCTTTTCTGCAGAAACAACTTCCATGGAAAGCTTATCCTTCATCTGGCTGTAATCAGCGATTGAGTTTACATCAAACTGAGGTGTATCCTTCAAACCGTTTTCTGCAATATCTGCCGCATGAAAGATTGCCTCTGTAACGGTGATCTCATTTGCCTTGTACTGATCAAACAGGCGATTGAGATTTACGTTCACACCGATATGACTGTCTTTTTCCTTAACTGTAGCTGCATCATAACTTTCATTGAGCTTTTCTACGTGAACCGATGAAACTTCCATATTGGTTCTGCCGCGATGCTCCAGCTCATTCTTAATGTCCTCAACAAGAATCTTTTTAAAATCTTCAAAATCCATAATGTTTGTTTTCCTTTCATCATATGAAGGTTGATAGTCATCAGGCCGTCACCTGATTTTGGGCATAACAAAAGCGCCAGACCTGTGACCATTCTGATCACAAGCTGACGCTCGTTATTAACCCTATATTCTTCTGCAAAAGAAAAACAAGTGAAGGCTGCAGCTCTTTGCTTTCGCCCTCACTTGTCTATGATAATAATATCACTCATCAAAACCGCTTCATAGATACAAAACATTATCAGTTCATTATCACTTTATTATCAAATCCGCTTTCTTATATCTCCGACAGCAGATTCGTTACCGCTGACAGCAATTCCGTTCCAAAGCTGCGCAGAAACGCAGGCACACCGCCAAAGAGCATTCCGATCAGCATTCCCTGCCAGAAAAAATTCCAGTCGCATTGTCCCATAATTAAGGAAGCTATCGACACTACAATAAAAATGGCCCCAAATAATCCACAGATCATCTGAATTACTCCACCGGCAAAATCAAACATACCCGTGATCAATATCAAAACTATGATTACCGGCAGCAAAGCCAGCTTCAACAACCAATGTAACAGGATTCCAATGCCTTTTAATGCAATCATAATTTTCCTCTCTTTCTGTAATCACAGACGTCTGCTGATCTCCTGCAGCTGCCTGTAGATCTCTGTAAGTTTATCGTCTGTATTAAGATTTCTGAATTCATCCATGCTCATATCAGATGCCATTTTTCCAACTACTCTTTTGGAAAGCTCTGCTGTTGTTTTCTGCATCGCCTCATAATAGGCATTGAGGCGGCTTGTACGCTTTTTAAAATCAAGCCCCCACTTGATTACTGACCTTGCCAGAAAAGCTTTCTGTACGCCTCTGGTCGTACCAAGGCTCTCGTTCATATCTTTCAGGAGCTTTTCAAAGTCACTGTCCTCAATGGAAAGATGGCTGATGGAAGAATCATCATCTTCAAAATCTTCTGTACCCGGCTGATCGTCAAACTGTATCTTGCTGACATCTTCCCAATTGATATTTTTTGCTTTTGCTGCCTGATTTGCCGCCCATCGAAAGCCAGGATTTTTTTCCTGATACAGCTTCGGTGCCGAATCATTCAATGCCTTAATTGCGGCCTTTTCACAGGCTTTCAGTTTAATCGGAATATCCATACGCGCCTCCGCATCTGCCAGTATTCATTACGTTTCATTACTGTTTGTTACTATTCACATTATGCTTCATTGTTCAAGTACTGTCAAGTACGTTTTAATACTGTCATCTTGCAAGTTCAGGAAAATCATGCATTACTTCTGCCTGATAGTAACTTCCTGCCGTAGCCGGTGCATTAAACAACGCAGCAAGCATATATTTTTTGATGTTACGCACCTTTGTAGTATTACTGTGTATGCATCCTATAACGTATTCAATATGCGAGAAATCAAGCTTAAGGAACCTTGCTCTGACAAGCTCCGCAGGATATCTGTCACTTGCTATCACAATTTCATCCCGTTTTGATACAAAGGTTTCCAGCATCAATTCATAGATACCTTCGATTATATCCTGATCCAAAGGGTATCTCTTTAGCAGTATGTCATATTCAATATTTTTCTTGATCAGATCTGCATATTCGTTCATTCTGATCCTGTTCTTATCGCTATCATACGGTAAAGCTTTCTGCTGTCCGATCAGATTAGATTTGATTTCGTTAAAATCAGTATTGGTAATTATATTCTTATTAGGGTTTGAAATTCCAACTTCAAGAGGTTGGTTTTCCAAACATCCAGAGGTTGATTTTTCAAACTTCAAGAAGTTTGTTTTTTCAACTTCTGAATTATGATTTTCTCGTTTTTCCTCTGGAATATAAAAGCTTTTTACATAGATTCTGGTTGGTCTCCCTTGTCCCTGCCGCTTTTTCTCGATCAAACCTATTCCATCCTTACTGTCCAGCTCCGCAATTGTCTGTATTGCCTTATTCTTTTTGCATTTCAGCAATTCCATCGTATCCTCAACAGAGAAGTAGATAAATGCATGATTTTCCTGATCCATCCAGTTATTCTTTACTGACAGTCCAATGCGGTCAAGCATCAGTCCATAAAGAACTTTTGCATCTGTTGACAATCCGCTGAAAAACTTATTGGTAAATAAAGCTTTAGGTATTCTGTAAAAGGTGAACTGATCTGCTTCTGATCCGGTAAAATATTTCAGGATTGGTTTCTCATTCACTTCAGTCTGCCTCCTTCCCAGAAGTGCAAATCCCGCACTTCTAAAATTAACCAACTCCCTGAATTGCCGGATCTTTTAAATAAATAATGCTCGGCAGACCGCCGCCGCGTTTTTTCTTTTCAATCAGCCCCAATTGTTCCAGTTCAGACAAACAATCTATTGCCTTTCGCCTGGATAGCTTCATGTCTTCCTGAAGCTCTGCAACCGGATAAACAATATATACGTGTCCATTTTCATCCATCCATTTATTTTTTAGCGATGTTCCCATTTTATCAATCATCATCCCATACATGATCTTTGAGGGGCTGGACAATCCGGCAAATACATTATTTGTCATCAATGCTTTGGGAATCCGGATGAAGCTGTATCTGTCAGCTTCATCCCTGTCAATAAATCTGAAATTCATGCTGCCACCTCACTTATACCTCTGCCGTTTTGTTCTCTTTACTCCATTCTGACAGCAGCCTGAGAATAATTTCTTCTCGTTGCACTGCAGAATAATGTGCCGGGAAGTACTGATTTAACTTTTTCCCCGGCAGCATAACCTTTCCGTTATCCTTTGGCTTGGGTAATGCATCATTCATCAGTTCTATCATTCTAAACTGTGTCATTTCAGTTGTATTCCCGGCAGACCGAATTGCTTCTATCTGCTCTTTTTTCAGAAAACCATTTTCTTTTACATACTCGTAAATCCACTTCTGGATCTGAATATCAAGATATGATATTTCAACGGCAAGAGTGATTGCAATTTTTTTCTGATCAACTAAATTCAATACTTCTGATTGAAGCTCTGTCAGCCTAAGATAGTTCTGAACCTGTCTTCCTTTTAATCCAATAGATTCTCCGATTTCCTCACGTGTCTTTTTCCCTGATGCATCAACTGCATCAGACTTGTGGCATTCAGTGCCACAAGTTATATCAAGCCTTGCTCCCTGTCTGCTCATTGCTTCCATTTTCATTTTTAATGAATAAGCACGCTCACTCGGAAGTATTTCTTCTCGCTGCATGTTGGCATCAACCATTGCGATTGTTGCCTCATCATTAGTCATCGGTTTAATAATTGCCGGAATTGTTGTCAGACCTGCCAGACTGGCAGCATGCATCCTCCTGTGTCCGGAGATCATTTCATAACTTCCTGCATCATCAGGACGCACAAGTACCGGAACAATTACGCCATTGTTCCGGATACTTTCTTCAAGATCATTCATATTATCATCATCCAGAACCTTGAATGGATGGTTTTCAAAAGGGTAAATCTGATCAATGCGGATTTCCGTTGTTGCATCTTCTGCGACCGGAGCACCTAATAGTTCATCTACTGATGCAAAATGTACCTTTTCTCTTTTAACAGCCATGTTCCAATACCTCCTGCGTCAATGCATGATATGCAGCTGCGGCCTTTCCTTTAGGATCGTACTCATATATTGTCTTTGCTGCCTGACTTGTTTCCGAAGCACGTACAGATACAGGTATTTCTATCGGGAAAACCGGTATCGTTTTTCCATATACTTCGTTGACCTCCTGCACGATTTCTTTTGCATATACTGTTCTGCGATCAACCATGGTAAAAAGGATCCCTTCAATGGAAAGTCGGCTATTCAGACGTCTTTTAACCGTATATACCGTTTTGATCAGCTGTTGAAGTCCCTTTACCGGAAGATATGCCGCCTGCACCGGAATCAGAACTGAATCCGCACATGCAAGAGCATTGACTGTCAATATTCCTAACGACGGCATACAATCAATCAGAATATAATCATAGAAACCTCTGATATTCTCAATATAGGCATGAAGGATCTGCTCCCGACTCATTGCATTTACCAGGGACACTTCTGCAGCAGATAGTTCTATACTTGCCGGAAGAAGATCCAATTTCTCCGATATATGATGAATGCCAAAATCCTCTGCCATTTCTTTATCATTTACAATGCTGTTGATCACATCTGTAACCGTCGATGACAGTTTATCCGGCTCTCGCAGTCCAAGGCTTAATGTAAGTGAGGCCTGCGGGTCAAGATCAATCAATAATACCTTCATACCTGCAGCGGCAAGGCCTGCTCCAAGATTTACAGTTGATGTGGTTTTTCCTACGCCGCCTTTCTGGTTGGCGATTGCTATAACTTTACTCATTTGCTTCCTCCTTCAACATGATCTTCTTTAATTTGCTTAAATGCATCATTTTGTCATACTGCGGCTTCTCTACCGGCTTTTCTTTCTTAACTTTTTTCTCTGCCTGCTTAAATGCTTCCATAATTTCCAGCATGGTACGGATCGGTGTCATAGTGTCCTCACCGATTTCACTGATATTATTCAACCGTTCCAGTTCTGCAAGAATTGCTTTCAGATCTTTCTTGAATTGAAGCACCATCTGCGGATTACCCATTGCATGCACTTCATTTTTCAGGACTGCTTCTATCATATAATCCTGCTTCGTCCGGTATCCAAGCAGCTTCACACGATCATTCAGTTCGGCCTCCTCTCCTTCCGACATACGAAAAGCAATTGTCCTGCTTCTCCAACGGTTTTTATCATCCTTTACTTTTTCCGACATTCAAGAGTTCCTCCCTTTCCTGATTTAACTGCTTCGCCATATCACTCTGGATCGTTGGAAACAGATGCGCATAGCGATAAGTAATATCTACCGCCTCGTGACCTACACGATTTGCAATTGCCAGTGGTGAGAACCCCATATTGATCAGCAGAGATACATGGCTGTGCCTCAGATCATGGATTCTGATTTTCTTGACCCCGGATGCCTTGCATCCTCTTTCCATTTCATGGTGAAGAAAACCCTTTGACATACAGAAAATTCTCTCTTTCGGACCTACTTCATAAAGATGACTCAGATAATCTTTCACCTCCGCTGTAAGGAAATCCGGCATAATGATCACACGGTTGCTTTTTGGTGTTTTAGGATCCGTAATGACATCCTCTCCCTTTAAACGCTGATAAGATTTGTTGATTCTCAGCGTATTCTCTTCCAGATTGAAATCTTCCGGCGTCAGTGCAAGCATTTCACCTAGTCTCAGTCCGCACCAATATAGAATTTCGAAAGCCATATAGGATTCCTCCTTATCGGCAATCTCTTCTACAAATGTTTCATACTCTTCCTGTGTCCAGAATGACATCTCTTTACATTGCTCCTTTCCCATATTTCCCGCTAATCTTGCCGCATTCGTTCTAAGTCCATAAATTGATACCGCATGATTTAAAATGGCGCTCATCTGGTTATGAACTGTTTTCAGATATGTCGGTGTATAACCATTGCCGTTTGTATCTTTGTACTGTAATAGCTTGTTCTGCCAGTTCACAATATCCGAAGATGTTATTTCCGATAGTTTCTTGTCTTTAAAATAAGGCATGATCTTTGTCCGGATAATATGTTCCTTTGTCAGCCAGGTATTCAGCTTCAAACGAGGTTTTCTATCATTTGTATATACTTCAACAAACTGCTCGAAATTCATCGTCATATCAAACTGCATCTGCAGCTTAAATTTTCTTTCCCACTCGGCTGCATCAGTTTTTCTTTCAAAACCGCGTTTCGTCTTTTGTTTCACATGACCGGTCCAGTCCGTATAATGAGTCCGAACCTCCCACTTACCGGTTTTTTCATTTTTTATTATTGCCATTTCATCTGCTTCCTTCTGATGCCACACCATAATATGACTCTTCAAAATACTTTCTGCTTACACGCCCGGTCACAACATGAAATCCCTTTGATGCCATTTCTTTATTTAGCTGGCGGATTACTCTATAGGCCATGCTTTCTGATACGCCAAGCGCAGTTCTGACATCCTCAGCTCTCATAAATCTCGAATTTTCCATAAGTGTTTCCTCCTGTTTGAATTTTCCTTTAAATCATTCCTGTGCAGTTCATTTCTGTACTGTTTGTATCTATTATATTAACAGTTCATTTATGCACTGTCAATATGTGTTCTCAAAAACATTTCATTTTTGAACTGTATATGTTATACTTGTGCCATGTAAGGCATAAATATAAGGAAAGAAGGTTACTGTCATGGCAAATAATGAATCATCCTTCATACATCCGCTCGGTCAGAAAATCAGGGAATACCGAAAATACCGCGGTCTGACGCAAAAAGAGCTGGGTGATAAATGTGGACTTAATGAATCCACAATTCGAAACTATGAGCTTGGCAACCGTTATCCGGATGAACCGACTCTTACCAACATCGCTGATGCACTTGAAATCGACCGCTATACTCTTGCAGATCCTGATCCATCCTCCGTATGGGGCGCAATGCACATTCTTTTTGATCTTGAAAAGAACTACGGTCTGACACCAGTACTTGTTAAAGGGCAGGTTCATCTTGTTCAGGCAGATGCTCCCGAAGATCTGACTGCAGAAGAAAAGTTCAATCGTCTGCAGTTAAAACAATCACTTGCTCTCTGGGGACATATCCGCAAAGTCTACGAAGAGGGCAATCTGCTCGATGAAGAATACTACAGCTGGAAAAGCGAATATCCTGACTATATTGATCAGGATCAGCTGTATGACTACCATGAAGATTCCGTCACAGCAGAGCAAATGAAAACACTCGGTCAGGAGATCAGGCAAACTGAAAACAGTTCATCAGCCCCTGAGTCGAATGATGCTGCACCGCAAAAGAGAAAACGGCGCACAAAAAAGCCGGGAACGAGCCCCGGTAAAATGTGAGAATTCTGTCCGATTTGGACAAATGATAGAATGGGTACAAAGATTTCCATTATTCTTCGATTGATTCCAATAATGAACTATGTTGTCATTTTGTTGTCACTCGCATAAAAAGAGGCTGGAAACCCTGTAAATATCAGTGTTTCCAGCCTCAGAAAATTATTCAAACTCAATCGTGCCCGGTGGCTTACTGGTCAGGTCATACATTACGCGGTTAACGCCCTTTACTTCATTGATGATGCGGTTCATGACAGTCTGGAGTACTTCCCACGGGATGTCGGTTGCATCTGCTGTCATGAAGTCACTGGTATTTACGGCGCGCAGTGCAACTGCGTAGTCGTAGGTTCTGCCGTCACCCATGACACCGACGCTTCGCATATTGGTGAGTGCTGCGAAGTACTGGCCGATGTTCCTGGCAATACCTGCTTTGGCAATTTCTTCACGATAAATGGCATCTGCTTCCTGTACCATTTTGACTTTCTCTTCTGTTACTTCACCGATGATACGGATGCCAAGGCCAGGTCCCGGGAAAGGCTGTCTGTAAACGAGTGCTTCCGGAATACCCAGTTCCAGTCCTGCTGCACGTACTTCATCCTTGAAGAGCATACGGAGTGGTTCCACGATTTCCTTGAAATCGACGCAATCCGGCAGGCCGCCGACATTGTGATGTGATTTGATGGTCGCACCCTTTCCGATGCCGCTTTCTACAACGTCAGGATAGATCGTGCCCTGTACCAGGAAATCAACTTTGCCGATTTTCTTTGCTTCTTCCTCAAATACACGGATGAATTCTTCACCGATGATCTTACGCTTCTGCTCCGGTTCTGTTACGCCTGCCAGCTTGTCGTAGAAACGCTGCTGTGCATTGACACGGATGAAGTTCAGATCATACGGGCCGCTCGGACCGAATACTTTCTCTACTTCATCGCCTTCATTCTTGCGCAGAAGTCCCTGGTCAACGAAGACGCAGGTGAGCTGTTTGCCGATTGCCTTACTCATCAGAACGGCTGCAACTGAGGAATCGACACCGCCTGAGAGTGCACAGAGTGCACGGCCGTTTCCGACTTTCTCACGGATCTGGCGAATACTGGTTTCAACGAAATCAGCCATCTTCCAGTCTCCGCTGCATCCGCAGACATGATATACGAAATTACGGAGCATTGCGGTTCCGTTAATGGTATGCATAACTTCCGGGTGGAACTGTACCGCATACAGCCTGCGGCTCACATTCTCCATCGCAGCAACCGGACAGTTCTCGGTGTGCGCTGTGATGCGGAAGCCTTCCGGCGCCTCTGCAATATAGTCGGTATGACTCATCCATGTGACATTCATCTCCGGGATATCGGAGAACAGTACAGATGAGGCATCAAAAAATGTTTCGGTCTTGCCATATTCACTGACAGGTGCTGTCTTCACTGTACCGCCATTTAAGAATGCGGTCAGCTGCGCGCCATAGCAGATGCCCAGAACCGGTATGCCCAGTTCAAAAAGTTTCGGATCACATACAACTGAATCTTCCTGATAAACGCTGTTCGGTCCGCCTGTTAAGATGATTCCCTTTGGGTTCATCTCGCGGATCTCATCCAGACTCATATTGTAGGGATGAATCTCACAGTATACATTACATTCCCTGACTCTTCGCGCGATCAGCTGCTTATACTGTCCGCCAAAGTCAAGTACGATCACCATTTCCCGTGCCATACAAGCTCCTTTTTATGTTTGTAATATCGTTGTTCCAACTTCTCTGACCTTTGTTCGCTATATTATAGGAGACAATTGTCGTCTTGTCAAAATATCCGGATCAGAATATCAATCTGACATCTCTGTCAGGTTCAGATGCCGCCGTTCATCTCCTGGTACAGTCTTTTCGCATAGCTGTCTGTCATACCGCAGATATCGTCTGTGACCAGGAGCAGTCTCAGGTACAATTTCTCCAGTTCACTTTTTCCCTCTGAATAGATCTGATAAATCGCCTTATAGTTATCTGAAATGAGCGATATGATCTTGCCGCCGATCTCATCCGGGCCTTTTGTGGTATCCGCATACAGAATCGCAGGTACATAGGTGTCCAGCAGGGAACTCAGGATACGGTTCGCAGCGATCTCGATCTTGAGAATGGACTCGGACTGAAAGGCATATTGGTAGGCAATATTTCCCAGTGCCTTTCGGATCGCATTGCCGGGGGTACCGTCGAGCAGCTCTTTCTGAAAGGTTCCTGCCATGATCTGATCATAATGATCCCGAAAACTTACTGTAGCATCCGCGATGAGTTTGCCCTGTACCGTTACGATCCAGTTCTGAATCGCATAGGCGCCAGGATCACTGACCCCGCGTTCCACTCCTTTATCATAGCGGTAGCGAAGCGATCGCAACAGACTTTCGTATTCGTCGTTGTCTGTCTTCTCATCCGGCAGATGCGCCTGGCACATTTCAGAAGGTTTTGGTCTTTGTGCCTCAAGTTCCCGGATCAGACTGTCGTAACTGATCAGCTTCTTTTTGTAGGCATCTTCGATATCTGCTGTCAGATAGGCTATGTCATCTGCCGCTTCGAGTACGAACGTGAGCGGGTGCCTGCAGCCGTTCAGACCCAGCGCATTTTCCACATCGCTGAATATCTCGGTATCTGCATAATAATACCCCATTTTGTGACACCGGATATTCTCACTCTTTTTATCAATTTCCACAGAAGATACCGGATACTTGATGATCGTTCCAAGGAGTCCTTTTGTCAGGTTCATTCCATGCTCATCCACCAGGTAATGCAATTTGGTCACTACACGAAGCGCCTGTGTATTGCCCTCAAAATGATAGAAGTCATTTTGCATCTGAGGCGTGAGCAGTTCTGATAATGGTTTGGTACTGTCCGGAGGCGCCGCGGAATCGAGCATGCATAAAGGGTACCTGATCTGAGATAGATTCTTCTGAAACCAGTTGCGGATAACAGTTTCTCCGAAATGTCCAAAGGGCGGATTGCCGATATCGTGCAGAAGTCCCGCACACTGCAGAATGTCACATACATCTGCCTGATAGGAGGGTAAAAAACTTTCATCCTTTATTTCCATCAGGATCATCTTGGAAATATTCTGTCCAAGTGATTTGCAGAAAGAAGACACTTCCATGGAATGTGTCAGCCTCGTCCGGACAAAGTCCGACTGATCGAGCGGGAACACCTGTGTCTTATCCTGCAGACGCCTGAAAGATGCGCTCCCGATGATGCGATGGTAATCTTTCTCAAATTCTGTCCGCAGATCATTGGAAGGTCCCGTCTTCTTAAAGCTTCTGATTCTGTCATCACATAACAGTTCTTTCCACTCCATACACACTCCTTTTTGCTCCCCAATTTCTCAGTTCAGAATCCGTCTGACCGTGATCATGGGCTTATAAGCCGCATTTCCGATCTTGATACCGGTACGCTGCGTGCTGGCATGCACGATACATCCGTTTCCGATATAGAGTGCCACATGACCTGCATAGCAGATCACATCCCCGGGCTGTGCATCCGCATAGGATACTTCTGTCCCAGCACTTTGCAGTGCCCAGGAAGTTCTCGGAACAGAAATACCAAAGGCATGATAAACCGCCCACACGAAACCGGAACAGTCGGCGCCGTCTGTCAGGCTCGTTCCGCCCGGAACATAGGGATTTCCTACAAACTGTGTGGCAAAACTTGCCACATTTGAACCGCTTGCGCTTCCCGGTGCACTGTAGGACTTGGAGCCAGAGGAAGTCCCGGAATTATTATTCCCATCGTCTCCGCTTTCTGCTGCCTTCTTTTTGGCAGCTTCGGCTTCTTCCGCTGCTTTCCTCGCCGCATCTTCCTCAGCCTTTTTCTGTGTGATCTGATCGGTCAGTGCATTGATCTGTGCCGTCTGCTGCTTGACCTGCGCCTTATAGGCCGCTGCGTCCTGCTGCGCTTTCGCCAGTTGTACATCATAATCACTGTACTGTTTTTTATACTGCGTCAGAACTGACTCCATATGCGCCTTTTCCTCTATAAGCTCATATTGGGAAGTTTCCAGCTCTGATTTCTCGTCTTCAAGCTGATTCTGATAGGCAAGGGCTTTTTGCTGTGCTTCTACAAATTTCTTCAGCTGCTGCCTGTCGTATTCATACAGTTTCTCCACATATCCTGCCTTATTCACCATATCTGCAAAACTGCTGGACTGCATGAGCAGTTCCACGTATGAAGCATCCCCTTTTTCATACATGAATTTGATCCGTTCCTTCATCGCTGCATACAGATCATCTTCCTGTTTTTTGGCTGCATCGTATTCCTGCTGCGTCTGGCTGATTTCGTCTTCCTTCTGTGTGATCTCATCCTCGATCAGATCCACATTGGCAATGACTTCAACCAGATCCGCATTGGTTTCATCTATCTTTTCCCCGACAGCATTCTTCTGTCCGGCTATTCCGGATTTCACACCATTTGCTTTGTCAAGCTGGCTCTGAATACTCTTTTGCTGTTGTTGCATCTGCTGTTTCTGCTTCTCCAAATCAGAACTAGTGGCAGCCCATACCGGGTCTGCCACTAGCATTGTCATTGTCACAGCTATGAAGATGCATAATACTGCTGTAAATCTTTTCTTCATCCTCGTCCCAACCTGACCATTTTCATTACAGTTCGCAATTTCCTACTGTTCTCGGGAACGGAACCACATCACGGATATTGCCCATCCCCGTCAGATACATGACACAGCGCTCGAATCCGAGACCGAATCCTGCATGACGGACTGATCCGTAACGGCGCAGATCCAGATAGAACTGATAAGCCTCTTTGTTCATATTCAGCTCATCCATACGCTTTTCCAGCAGTTCAAGGTTATCTTCCCTCTGGCTGCCTCCGATGATCTCACCGATACCCGGTACCAGGCAGTCCGCTGCTGCAACTGTCTTGCCATCCGGATTGAGTTTCATATAAAAAGCTTTGATTTCCTTCGGATAATCTGTAACAAATACAGGTTTTTTGAAAATCTTTTCTGTCAGATATCTCTCATGCTCAGTCTGCAGATCACATCCCCAGAATACTTTATAATCAAATACATCGTTGTGCTCTTCCAGGAGCTTTACGGCATCCGTATAGGTAATACGTCCGAAATCGGAATCTGCAACATTGGTCAGACGCTCCAGAAGTCCTTTGTCTACAAATTCGTTAAAGAACTTCATCTCTTCCGGTGCATTCTCCAGTACATAACGGATCACGAATTTCAGCATGGCTTCTGCTGTATCACAGTCATCCTTGAGATCTGCAAAGCACAGCTCGGGCTCAATCATCCAGAACTCTGCCGCATGTCTTGTTGTATTGGAATTCTCTGCACGGAAGGTAGGTCCAAAGGTATATACATTTTTAAAAGCAAATGCATAGGTCTCTACATTCAGCTGTCCGCTTACGGTCAGAAAGGTCTGCTTGCCAAAAAAATCCTGGCTGTAATCTACACTGCCATCCTCTTTTTGCGGTGCGTTGTTCACATCCAGTGTCGTTACCTGGAACATTTCACCTGCACCTTCACAGTCACTTGCGGTAACCAGTGGTGTATGTACATATACAAATCCTCTTTCCTGGAAAAACATATGAATCGCATATGCTGCAAGAGAGCGGACACGGAATACTGCCTCAAAGGTGTTGGTTCTGGCTCTGAGATGCGGAATGGTTCTGAGAAACTCCATGGAATGGCGCTTCTTCTGAAGCGGAAAATCTGCCGTGGAAGTACCCTCAACTGCAATCTCATCTGCCTGCATCTCAAATTCCTGTTTGGCATCCGGTGTCGCAACGATTGTCCCGGTTGCGACGATAGCGGAACCGACATTCAGTTTGCTGATCTCGGCAAAATTATTCAGCTGATCGGTATATACGATCTGCAGCGGATTAAAGCAGGTACCGTCATTTAATACGATGAACCCGATCGCCTTGGAATCGCGGATACTCCTGATCCAGCCTCCTACTGTTACTTTTTTGCCTTCATATTTACTCAGATCCTGAAATAATAATTTGATATCTGTCAGTTCCATCTCGTCTGTCCTCTCTATTTAGACATTTTTCCTATTCAGTCTTTCGCTGTTGACGCAGCATCGCTCTGTGCAGAACTGTCTGAAGCTGCGCTTCCGGATGCTGTTGTTTTGCTCTCAGCTGTACTTGCTGATGATGCTGTGCTTGCAGGTTCAGAAATATTTGCTTTTTCTGTCAGGAAATCGAGCACCTTTGTAGCAAGCGCCTCTTCCTTGATAACCTGGTTCATATCGATTCCTACACTCTTGGAATAAGCATCCATGGAGGAATAACCGTTATTGGACATTGCAGAAGATGCTTCGGAACTTACTTCCGCGTCATCTACCTTAATGCCTTCTTTTGCTGCAATTGCACTCAGCATAATGATTGCCTTGCACTGTCTTGTTGCAGCTTCCTGGAGATAACCGTTCATATCACCTGAATAGCCGGCATTGGACATGGACTGCTGTAAGATCATCTCAGGTGTTACGGATGAGCCCTGCGCAGTGTAATATGCTGCCTGATTTTCCAGTGAATTATTCAGTTCGATCATATAACGATTGATCATACCCTGCGGCGGTGCCTGAAATACGCAGTTTGCTTCTGCCGCACTCAGAATCTGATTCTGAACGTCGCTGTCATAGGTAGACTGCTGCTGCTTCAAAAGTGAATCATGCATATAGGCTTTCAGCTGATCAACTGTTGATACACCGCTGATGCCAAAACTCGGAACCAGATCATCTGTCAGCTCTGGCGTTACGGAGATGCTGTTGATCTTAACTGTAAAGACTACTTCCTTGCCTGCAAGGTCAGCAGAAGAATAGCTTGTCGGGAAAGTCAGATCAAGGTCTACGGAATCTCCGATATTCTTGCCGATCAGTCCTGTCTCAAATCCATCAATAAAGCTCTTGGAACCGATTGTCAGATCATATCCCGTAGCAGACCCGCCATCAAATTCCTTACCGGTATCCTTCAGTTTGCCTGTGTAATCAATGTTAACGGTGTCACCGTCCTTGACTGCTCTGTCGGTTACCTTGGTTTTAGCCGCGCCCTGCATGAAATAATAATTGATATACATATCAACAAGTTCATCGGAAACTTTTGGTGAAGCTTCTGTTACTGCAAGTCCGGTGTACTCTCCCAGCTTTACATAATCATCCAGCTTGATTCCACTAATATAAGAAGTGTCATCCAGTTTCAAAGTAGACATGTCAACCAATGACGCACCGGATGATGCACTTGCTGCATCTGCTCCTGCAGAAGCGCCCAAAGTTGCTCCGCTGGATGCGTTTGATGCGGAATTATCTGCGTTCTTAGCGGCTCCGCAACCTGCCAGGCTGGATCCGGCCATAGCCAGTACCAGTAAAAGTGCCAATTTCTTTTTCATATAACCCTCTTTTCCATGATCCTGCGATCTTTTCTGCAAAAATAACAGTTAAATACTACCATACCTTTGCCCTTCTTTAAAGTGTTTTATTTGTTTAATGCAGTAAAATCAGTTGCCTAAGAATACAAAGGATGTTAAAATGTTCCTTGCATCATAATCTATGATTTGCGAACGGAGGTTGCCATTTTGAGTACAGGATGGATTGTATTTATTGTCGTTGCCGTTATTGTCGTAGCACTGATCGTCGTGCTGACAATTCTTGGTAAAAGATATCAGAAAAAGAATGCGGAACAGCAGGAACAGATGGAAGCTGCCAAGCAGCAGGTCACCATGTTCATTATCAGTAAGAAGCGTTTGAAACTCAACAAAGCAGGTTTGCCGCCGCAGGTTATGGCCTCCACGCCAAAGCTTATGCGCCGCTCCAAGCTTCCGATCATCAAAGCAAAGATCGGTCCGCAGGTAATGAACCTGGTGTGTGATGCCAAGATCTTTGACTCTGTTCCGGAAAAGAAGGAAGTGAAAGCAACCATCAGCGGAATCTATGTAACAGAAGTAAAGGGTCTTCGCGGAAAACCGCTTGTCAAACAGGAAAAGAAAAAGGGGTTCTTTGCACGTGCAATTGCTGCTGCGCAGGAAAAAGCCGGCGCAAAACCGATCAAATAATAATAGTTGTTATCAAAAGACTGTTGCAGAATAAATCCGCAACAGTCTTTTTTTACTGTTCTGTAACTTCCATTGAAATAATCGCCTGCGATATCTCCTGTCCGTTCAGTTCCAGTACATATTCTGCATTCACATGTATTTCGCTCTCCTGCTGCAAGATCACCAGTCCGCAGGTTCGAATCACCATATCCATCGCACCATATGGTGTTGTGTAATCCGTATGATGTATCACATTTTCTTCGAAGATCATATCTGAACCATATGCACCGCTTCGCATGATCTCCAAACGATTTGCATAGATTCTGACAGTACTGCTTACCTGTTCCTGCTCTTTTCCTGCCTGCTCTGTATAGCAGATCTCACAGCCATTTGGAATTTCTCTGTATCTGCCTGTTGCCTGCGTTACAATTTTTTCTGACCGCTCCCCTTCCCTTGCATGAATTCCGATCAGATGCACTTTCACATTTTCTTTCAAGCTATCCTCCCAATATTTACTGCCCGGGATTGATTGGTGCTGACAGATACAGCTCCGGGCACAGTCCGCTCTTTTCCAGTACAGCATAACTTTTTTGTACTGCTGCCCTGTCATCATATATTCCAAAGACCGTAGGGCCGCTCCCGCTCATCATCGCACCACCGGCTCCATTCTCCTTCATCTGTTTCTCAATCTGGCGGATGATGGTATATCTGGCCGTTGTAACAGGTTCCAGTACATTGCCAAGACGCACCTGTATTCCCTGGAGATCCTGCCGCTCAATTGCCTGCCGGATGCCGTCTATGTCCGGGTGCACACTGATCTCACTGTTATCCAGTTCCGTATAGACCCACCTGGTAGATACGCCGATCGCAGGCTTCGCGATCAGGATCTGACAATCCGGCATATCCGGAAGCGGTGTCAGAATCTCTCCGATTCCTTCCGAAAGCGCTGTTCCGCCCATAATACAATAGGGAATATCAGCCCCCAGCTTCACTCCCTGTTCACACATCTGCTGCCTGGTAAGTCCCAGCTGAAACAGTTCATTCATTCCCAGAAAAGCCGCTGCTGCGTCCGTGCTTCCACCTGCCATCCCGGCAGCTACCGGAATATTTTTCTCCAGTGTGATATCGACACCATCCGTTATTTTATATTGTTCCATCAGAAGCGCACATACCTTCCAGATCAGGTTATGCTGGTCTGTTGGAATTCCCTGCGACTGTGTCATGATATGAATCTGTCCGTCCTCTCTTTTGGAAAAAGACAGCACGTCATACAGATCAACTGTCTGCATGATCATACGTACCAAGTGGTACCCGTCTGCACGTTTTCCTGTCACGTCCAGACCCAGGTTGATTTTGGCATAAGCCTTTCGGGTTACTTTCATTCTGTTATGATCCCTTCGTTTAGCTGATATTCTTGATTTCGTATTCAATAGTATAAACATTTCTACACGGAAATACAAACTTTACTATAAAGTTTTCACCAGATTATCCGATATCTGTATAGAGGAAATGGTGATTATTCATGCCAGGTGCCGGAGTTAAGCGCACGGAAAAGGAGTTCCCATGAGCGTAAACGGAATTACAGCTGCCAATAACATTGCGACTGCATATACGTCCTATGAAAACACAGCAAAAAACAAAACAACTGAAAATGCAGCAAAGACCACCCCGGAAAGCGGTGCCGTATATGAAAAAACTGATACTGCAGCTGCCGCTTCCACACAAAAGAAAACATACACTTCCAACGCAGAGCTTGTCTCCAAAATGAAAGCCGATCTGGAGCAGCGCCAGCAGCAGCTCACAGACCTCGTACAACAGATGCTCGGCAAGCAGTCCAAAACCTACGGAGATGCCAATAATATCTGGCAGTTCCTTGCAAAAGGAAGCTATACCGTTGATCCGCAGACACACGCACAGGCACAGGCCGATATCTCGGAAGACGGATACTGGGGCGTCAGCCAGACATCTTCCCGTATTCTGGATTTTGCATCTGCACTGACCGGTGGTGACCCTGACAAAATTGAAAAAATGCGCGATGCCTTTAAAAAAGGTTATGCACAGGCAGAAGACACCTGGGGCGACAAGCTTCCCGATATTTCCCAGAAAACTTATCAGGCAGTGATGGATGGTTTTGACAAGCTGGCAAAGGATGCCGGTCTATCCGTCAAATCTTCTGATTCAGAAACTGTTACAACCTGACTTTGCTGTTTACGGCAAAATTGAATATACCGGGATGCGTAAATCCCGAAGAACCACGGCCCCGAAGGCAGTCACCGGATTACTTCCGCTGATCAAAGCCCCGGGGCTGCATTTTTTATATTCTTTTTTTCTTATTCGTGCACTGCGCCGATCAGTTCTCTGATATCTGCAATATGATATTCTGTCATATATGCCTCTATCCCCTCTATCACAGACATCGTTGCATACGGATCATGGAAGTTCATCATTCCGACTGCAATGGCACTCGCGCCTGCCAGCAGGAATTCGATTGCATCCTCAGCCGTTTCGATTCCGCCCATTCCGATAATCGGAATTTTTACGGCCTGTGCAGTCTGGTATACCATTCTTACCGCAACCGGTTTGATTGCAGGGCCGGAAAGTCCGCCTGTTTTATTGGCCAGCGCAAATCTGCGTTTATCAATATCAATTTTCATACCCGTTATGGTATTGATCATGGAAAGTGCATCTGCTCCTGCTGCCTCTGCTGCTCTTGCCATCTCCGTAATGTCCGTTACATTGGGGCTGAGCTTCATGATCACGGGTTGTTTCGCATGCTGCTTGATCTGCCTGGTAATATCATAAAGTGCATCCGCTTTCTGTCCAAAGGCAATGGCTCCCTCCTTGACATTCGGGCAGGATACATTAATTTCGAGCATATCTACCTTCTGATCCGACAACTTATCCACAACTTCCAGGTAATCTTCCACTGTTTTTCCACATACGTTGACAATTACTTTGGTATCAAACTGTTCCAGATAGGGGAGATCTCTTTCGATCATAACATCCACGCCGGGATTTTGCAGGCCGATGGCATTGAGCATTCCGCCATAGGTTTCCGCAACACGAGGCGTCGGATTGCCTGTCCAGGGCACATTTGCAACACCCTTTGTCACAACGGCGCCCAGACGGTTCAGATCGGCAAACTCGGCATATTCCATTCCGGAACCGAAAGTTCCGGAAGCAGTCATTACAGGATTCTTGAAACGCACACCTGCTATTTCAATATTTGTATTCAAATTAAAGTCCTCCATCCACATTCCGGCTTTTCTCACAGTCAGATATCCACATCTTTTGCAGCAAAAACCGGCCCATCGGTGCATATCCGTGTATTATTCACATGAGAATGTGCATCTTTCTGCACTGTATTGCAGACACACCCAAGGCATGCACCCACACCGCAGGCCATTCTTTCTTCCAGCGAAATATATGCGTCCTGCCCGTTTTCCTGCGCATAATGCTTAATTGCACGCAGCATCGGCATGGGACCGCAGGCATAAATAACATCTGCTTTCAATCCATTTTCGTGAACTGCATCCAGCACATTGCCTTTTGTTCCAACACTTCCGTCTTCTGTTGCAATATAAAGCTGTCCGTTCTGTGCAAATTCTTCTGCCAGAAACGTTTGTGCATCACGATAGCCCATTACAATGATAATCTCCTGCGGGCAAAGCTCCTTTGGCAGATTTTTCAGCTGTATGGCGAGTTCCAGAAGCGGAGGGACACCGATTCCGCCGCCCATCAGCATGACTTTTTTGCCGGCTGCCTGTTCCATTGGAAATCCATTTCCAAGCATTCCCAGAATGGAAAGATATTCACCCGGCCGGTATAGTGCAAATTCTGCAGTTCCCTTACCGACAATCCGGTATACCAGACGGATTGCCTGTTTATCCGCATCTACTTTGCAGATACTGATTGGACGCGGCAAAAGCATCGCCGCATTTGCCGGATATACCCCTACAAACTGTCCCGGTCTTACCTCCTGTGCAAGCGGTGTTTCCAGCCATAGATCGCAGATTCCTTCTGCCAGCATATTCTGTGCAATTACCTTTGCAAGAATTTTTTTCTTTTTGGCCATTTACTCCTCATTTCTGCGCAGATCTCCTGCGCCCTATCATCAGAAGCGGTGATATACTGTTGTACCGCCGCAGATCGTTTCATATATGATACCGGGAAGACGTTCTCCCCAGAATGGTGAATTGGAAGCCTTGGATAAAAAGGAATCCACTTTCCATTCCTGTGCCGGATGGAATATCACAAGATCAGCCGGATGTCCTTCCTGCACACAGCCTGCATCCAGTCCATATACAGCAGCAGGTCCAAAGGACATTCTCTGCAACAGCTGCAGCAGTGTCAGATAGCCTGGCTGCACAAGTTCCCGAATGCCAAGCGAAAAAGCTGTTTCTAGCCCGGTTATTCCGCTTGGCGCTTCCGAAAAGGACTTCTTTTTCTCCATAGCTGCATGCGGCGCATGATCGGTTGCAATCATCTCAATTGTTCCGTCACACAATCCTTCTATGATCGCTTTTCTGTCATTTTCACTGCGAAGCGGCGGATTCATTTTGGCGAGCGTCCCGAACTTGAATACCGCTTCCTCAGTCAGGGTAAAGTGATGCGGTGTCGCTTCCGCATGAATGCGCGGATTTGTTTTCCTTGCTTCCCGGATGAGCGCAACGGCTTCTGCTGTACTGATATGCTGTATGGTAATCTCTGCTCCTGTTTCCGATGCAATCCGGATATCCCGCTCCACCATGGAGATTTCTGCCTGCCTTGGTGAACCGGTCAGTCCCATCTTCGCTGCAACCATGCCTGCATTGATCCCGTTTTCAGTAATGCATTCCGGATTTTCCTCATGAAGACTTAGAATCTTATGCATTGCAGCACTCTTGACACAGGCCTGCCGCATCAGTTCCGGTGACAGAACCGGTTTCCCGTCATCCGTAAACAGAACAGCCCCAGCCTGTTCCAGTTCTGCAAAATCAGTCAGCACTTTGCCTTCCATACCCATCGTAATGTTTCCGCAGGGATAGCAGTGAATCCCTGTACGTTTCCCCTTCTCTGATACATAGGCAAGGGTATCGGCATTGTCCATATGCGGGCTGGTGTTTCCCATCATAACAACACTTGTATAACCACCTTTTGCCGCAGCCGCGGCACCTGTGAGGATATCTTCCTTACAGGTCTGACCCGGATCTCTGAAATGCACATGTGCATCCACAAGACCTGCCGATATCACAAGTCCTTCACAGTCCATGATCTGAATATTTTCCCGGGTCTCTTCGGGATGAAACATTGGTTCTGTCAGTTTACTGATCTTACCGTCCACAATCAGAATATCTTTTTTTCCTTCTGTTCCACCTGCAGGATCCATGACATATCCGTTTTTGATCAGCAGCATTGCCTTCATGCGTCCCTCCGTTTATAATGAAGATAGAAATTTTTTATGGTAAAGTGTTTTTGCAAACTTTATACAAATATTACCACAGGAGCGTATATGATTCGTCTGATTTTAGTTTTTCTGTTCGTAGTAATTTTTCTCATTGTCAGTATCCCGATTCTACTGGTTGAGTGGATCATCGGCAAGTTCAACATGAATCTGAAAAAGAGAAGTTCGCTTGCCATTGTAGCCTGGGCATTCCGTGTCGTTTCATTTCTGAGCGGAACGAAGATCACCGTCATCGGAAAAGAAAATGTGCCGGTTGATCAGCCTGTTCTTTACATCGGAAACCATCGCAGTTACTTTGATGTAGTTGTTTCCTATGCACTGGTTCCGAATCTGACCGGTTATATTGCCAAAAAGCAGATTCTGAAAGTTCCCGTTCTGGGGCAATGGATGAAGAATCTGGATTGTCTGTTTCTGGATCGTGATGATCTGCGGCAAGGCATGGAAGTCATCCTGGAAGCAATTGAAAAAATTCGAAACGGAATTTCAATCTGCATCTATCCGGAAGGAACACGCAATAACACCGATCAAACGCTTCTGCCTTTCAAAAAGGGAAGTTTCAAGATCGCGCAGCGCACCGGATGTGCACTGATCCCCGTTACCGTAAATAATACACGCGACATTTTCGAGTCTCACCCATGGTATATCCGTCCGCAGCATGTCATCATCGAATATGGTACTCCGATCTATTATAACAAGCTTGAGAAGGAAGACCAGAAAAATATTCATGAGAACGTACAGGCGATCATCGAAAAAACCTATCTTAAAAATAATGACCTGATTCAGAAATGAATCAAGTCATTTTTTTACAAATTCAGCATTTGCTGCCCTTTGCTCCGCCAAGTGAAACACCTGCAAGAACATTGGTATCAAAAGAATATACCACTTTATGATTTTCTCTGTCAGCCTTGCGTGTCAACTGGATCAGATTCTCCAGCAGCTGCGGATATTTCATTCCCAGAGGTTCCCACAGATAGAAAGCAAGGGATCCCGGAATGGTATTGATTTCATTCAGATATACCTTCCCGGTTGCTTCATCGATCATGAAATCGATTCTGGCAACTCCGCTGCAGCCAAGGCACAAAAATGCATCTACCGCCATCTGTCTGATCTGCTCGCGTACCTCCGCACTGATTTCAGCCGGGAGTTTTCTCTTGAGACTGGTCATTCCCTTACTGCCGCCATTCTTTGGTCCCTTTGCTCCGCCGATATACTTATCTTCATAACTGAGAATTTCATCAGCATTAACCGGTTCTTCACATTCAGAAGCCTGTGCCCCCTCATAATCTCCCAGAACGGCGCAGTTGATCTCTTTGAGCTGTGAAATGGCAGGTTCTACCAGTACTTTTCTGGAAAACTCAAATGCAAGATCAAGTGCTTCCGTAAGCTGGTCTCTGTCAGAAGCCTTCTTGATACCGATACTGGATCCCAGATTCAGAGGTTTCACAATAACCGGATAAGAAAACGCGGCTTCCACCTTTGCAATCAGTGCATTCGCATCCTCATAATCTTTCCATGTATAACATTTGCAATCCAGAACAGAGATTCCATTATCTTTCAGTACTGTTTTCATAACATATTTGTTCATACCGACAGCGGATGAAAGAACATCACATCCTACGACCGGAAGACCCAGTGTTGCCAAAAATCCTGTTAGTGTACCGTCCTCCACATTTGTACCATGTACGATCGGAAATGCCATATCCACTTCATGCATGATGTTATTTCCAAATTTTTTCATCGGATAACGCATCAGGCTGACCTTGTCGCCATCTTTGATCCATACGACCTGTGTACTGTTCTTGAGCAGTTCCGGTATATTCTGATATGCTTGAATTTTGCCTATATCTTCTCCGACATAATAGTCATTATTCTTGGTCATATATACCGGAATAATCTCATACTTCTCCTGATCCATGGAACGGATCGCCTGAATTGCCGAAATAATGGATATCTCATGTTCCGTACTTTTTCCGCCAAATAAAACTGCAATCTTTAATTTCATATTCTGACTGTGCCTTTCTTTTCTATTAATCTGCAATTCCGATTCCATCAAACGATTACTTAGTATAGTTATCCGGAAGATCATTTTCAAGCAAAATCACTTTTTCTTTTCCGCAATCAACTTCATACATCAATGCAGTCGCTTCTGAAAGCGTATCTCTGATAAACAGTTTATTTTCATCAAATCCGGCCTCGCGTGCGCCATCTGCGATCGGCTGTGCCTGTTTTCCAACCAGAATGATATAATCACAGACCGCAGCAGCCTGCCTTCCGAATTCCATATTATATTCTGCTTCCTTATCCCCAAGCTCTACCATACCGGGTGTTACCAGAATTTTGACCATATCATCAAAAAGTGCAAGTGTATCAAGTGCTACCTTCGCACCTGTCGGATTGGAATTATAGGCATCATCCAGGATGGAAACAGCACCATGCTGCAACAGTTCGAGCCGATGCGGTACCGACTCCAGTCTTCTGACTGCGGGACGCAGCTTGGCAAGCGGTATTCCCATGCAGTTCGCACAGGCGATCGCACCGACAATATTCTCTACATTATGCTGACCTACCAGTTTTGTGGTATATTCCTCGTGGTCTCCATCCGGAGAAGTTACCGTAAAGGAAGTTCCTGCCTTGGAGACTTTGATATCCGCAGCACGATACATGTTATTTTCACCCATGCCGTAAGTAATGGCATCTTTGTATTTCATATGAGACGCAATGATTTCATTGTCTCCGTTGATAAATTTCAGATTCTTACCGGTCTGGAAACCTTTTTTCTTCTTTTTCTCTTCTACCGCATCAAAGAGTTCATACTTGGTATTGATAATGTTATCCAGTGTATGAAATGTCTCGAAGTGCTGATGTCCGATTGACGTGATGATACCGTCATCCGGATGCACAATATCGCAGATCTCCCTGATATCACCAACGTGCCTGGCTCCCATTTCACACACAAATATTTCATGTGCCGGTTTCAGGTCATTCCGGATCGTACGAACAACTCCCATTGGGGTGTTAAAACTTTCCGGTGTCATTAATACACGAAAGCCCTCGGAAAGAAGCGTCGTCAGATAATATTTGACACTGGTTTTGCCAAAACTGCCTGTTATTCCGATGATACGAAGGTCCTGATGTTCTGCCAGAATGCGTTTTGCATCGTTAATATAATAGCGGTTTATTGCATTTTCAATCGGCCTGTTGATCAGATTCACAAGTGCTGTAAACCATGGCATCAAAAGCATATAGGAAGCCCATATCAGGGTGGTAATCATCAATCCCGTCTGCAGACTGCAATACAAAACTGCACTGATTATGGCCAGAATAGCTGTAACAATCCCATATGTCACAAATAACCGTTCCACACGTTTGGTCACAACGAATTTCTTCTTGGCAGGCTTCGGCAGGTACTGCAGGATCAGAAACACCTGAAAGACAACTGCCAGCGTGAGCATCCAGTGAAAAGACGGTTTCAGATAATATCCGAAAATGCCGGAAGTCCCCAGAAGGACAAATTCTCCGGTATGCAGTCCGTTGTATTGTTTATGTGTCCGCAGGAATCTGAAATATCCCTGAAATTGATAAGAAGACAGCTGCAGCATATGTGTAAAATATCTGAGTCCAAGTACTGCTGCACTGATATAGGTAACTGCAAAAACAGTGTAAAAAATTTCTTTCATAGGCTCCGTCCCCCTTACAGTTTTATCTGTAAAAAGCTTCCTAAAATCCGCTGGTACAACACCGGGTTGTCCAGAAATGAATAATGTCCTGCTCCCTCTATTACCGCAAGTCCTGCTTCCGGCATCAGTTTCTCCATCTGCTGCCCATCCGATAAGGGAGTTGCTGTATCTTTATCTCCCCATACCAGCAGTGCCGGCATGGTAACCTTCGGCATATATGGTGCAAGATCCTCATTCACAACCTTCACAAGACTTGCACGCATTACCGGTGAAGCAGCGCTGTAATCTGCCGAACCAAATTTCTTCTGCAGCTTGTTAAGCGCTTCCGGATCAAGTTTCAAAATGCCGGATTTCATAATCAGATTTTTGTAAAAGTGATACCGCTTCGTACGCTTTTGTTGTTCCCTGGTCCTGACAGGCATAATACCGGCACTGTCGGTCAGAATAACCTTCGGGATCGTAAATCCGGGATTATAGGTATCAAGCCGGGCCGCCAGTTTGATGATGATACGTCCGCCCATGGAATGTCCCAAAAATATGATCTGTCTGTCCTGTGGACAGATTTTTTTGATAAAAGCAAGAACAAACCGGACATAATCATCTACATCCCAGGGTCTTTCCGGTTCTCCACTCTTGCCAAAACCCGGCATATCCATTGCCACAACATGATATCCGGCAGCCGCAAAACGGATAATACCGTCAAACAGTTCAATATTCGATCCCCAGCCGTGTAGCATGATCAGAAGTGTTCCCTGTCCTTCTTCTCTGTAATTGATTTTTATTCCATCTATCTGTGTATCCATATATCCACACTCCTGCCCATTTCGCCATATATCTTTTGCGAAATACGCATTACCATCTTTAGTATATTCTTCTGTATCACAGCTGTAAATTCCATACCTGTAATCATGTGTATCTTATCATTATCGCTTTGCTTATGCAAATCCGGAACTGCCAGAAAGTTGGTAATTCGTGCGTTTTGTAATCATCCACCGATTGTACTGATCAGAATAATGAACTCGGCATCTTCGATCGGCTGCATGGTAATTCCGTTTCTGTTGCCGATATCTTTCCAGGTATGTTCGGTTGTATCATCCACCAGATTCACGGCATCCTGATTTCTCCCCATCAGATAATGCGCATAGTTCTCAATAATCTCGGTATATTCATGGCTGTATATGACATGATTGGTAACGGTCAGGCAACGCATATCTGCCAGGATACTACCGATATCCCTGTTCTGATCGCTGTAAACATAATATGCTGATTGATCTGCCCCATCCGCTATCTTCTCTGTTTTTTCCAGAAGTTCTTTCATAATGGAAGAGCAGATTTCAACATTCACAGGCTGGTTCGTCAGCAGATAGGTAATTCCACCTGCAAAAACCTCATCATCGTTCTGGAAATCTTCTGTAAAGGTATCTTTATTAAAGAAGAAGCTCAGAACTTTTTCATATTTCTTATCTCCGGTCTCCCGATAAAGCTGCGCGGCTGCGGCAAAAGCAGCAGAATGATCATTCGCTTTTTCTTTTGCAGTATAGTATTCCCACGCATGCTCCGCTGCCTGCAGGCAACTTGCAGCATAGGCACTGTCATATTTCTGATACAAAAAGGCAAATCTTGCCATCGCTCCGGAAAAAGCAATGGTCGCTTCCTGCGATACCGGCAACACTTTGACCGGTGCAAGAGAAAGGTTACCGGAATCTGACACTTCTGTCAGTGCCGCAGCATAGACACCACCGGAAGAAGCCTGCATCTTGCACAGCCACTCAATTTCATATCGGACTTCATCCAGAATGTCCGGTACCTTATTGTTGCTTTCCGGAATTTCTGTGTCATCCGTAAAGCTATCCGGGTTCATCTCGTATGCCAGAAGCAGATTATCAATTACACTGCAACCGGTCAGAACATCCCGATCCGCTTTTTCATCCAGATGCCATCCGCCTGTGACATCAATTTCCTGACCGCTGCCCTGCAGATGTGCCATTGAAGAGTGACAGACACTATGCGCATTATCCCCCGCATATGCTTCTGTCAACGCCATACCACACCTGTTCAGATAGAACTGCTTACATGCAGAATTAAAAACATTTTGATAAACATCATCTGATATGGTAAATGCGTAAGAACTTCCGATCAGATCCGCATGGATATAATATTCCCCATCTGCCTGAAAATCTGTAAAATACCCGTAACTGTCATATTCATTTAGATCTTCATTATATTTCTTATCCTTGATACTACCGGTAAAAACAACGGAATCATCCTTTACCCTGCGAATCTCAAACTGCTGCGGAAGCTCTTTTCCTCTGAAAATCACCATTTTGGCAGCACCCGTCCGATATCCGTTCTGATCCACCAGGATATTTGGAACAGACTCCGGCACATCAATCGACAGACCAAGAGCAGGATCATCTCCCACCTGACCCTGCTCTCCGTTATCTGTAATTGCATCCACTGCGCCGCTATGCCAGGTACATCCGGTCAAAAGCGCTGCCACAAGCAGTACTGCAAATATTCCATGTTTTCTTTTCCCCCGAAACCATGTCATATCATCTGTCTCTTTCCATTCTGCATTATTTATCCGTACGATTATAATTAATCAGACAACCGTCCAGAATAATCTCACGCTCATGATCCGTGAGATCTCCAAGTGTCATTTCGAATTCCGTTACGGATGTTCCTGATATTGCATATGCTATGATTACATCGGCTTTTTCCGATACTGCCTCACGAATACCCGGTACAAAAACGTATTCTTTATTTTTGAACGGAAGCGCACCCTTTCCGACTACAAACGGAAGCATTCCCCAGTTGATCAGATTGGAACGATAACGTTTGGTTGCATATTCATTTGCAATATTGGCCCATCCTCCCAAAACTTTCTGGCAGGATGCCGCCTGTTCGCGGGCTGATCCATCACCAGGTTTTACAGCAAAGATCGTCGAACCAAATCCGATGTTATCCATTGTAACAAAATCAAACTGCTTTTGTACAGTTTCCATAACAGATTTCAATTCCGGCCATGCCAGATAAGGATCCTCATGCGCCATAAGTGCAGTCTGCGCAGCCCGCATTTCCTTGGCAAGCCCGACATATGCCGGATCCTTTCTGGAAAGTGTGTATTCCGCAAGTCCTTCCGGGTTGGAACGATAGGAAGAAGTCTCGCCGGAAGGAATCAGCTCATCCGTTGTCGTGACCGGATCGTGAATTTCAGATACCACACGCAGCAGAAGGTTCTGTGGAAGTCCTGTCATTTTGGGCCAGTCCTTGATGTTGGGTCCCATTTGAAGCTCTGTGCCGGGATCTGCAATTCCATGAGAGTCAAATACGCGGTTCGCATAAATCTTCGAATCAAAGTGATACTGATAATGTCCGATCTCTCCGTCAAAATCCATTGCAGACGTAAGATATCCCTTATTGGCAGCCGTTGCAGCAATAGAACGTGCATCCATAAGCGCTACGGAAGCGACCTGCCCATTCTGCACCTTTGAACCTTCGCGGTTCGGGAAGTTTCTTGTAGAGTGGCGGATACTGAATGCATTATTGGCAGGTGTATCTCCTGCTCCAAAACATGGTCCGCAGAAAGCAGTTTTGAGGATCGCGCCTGTTTCCAGAATCGTTGCCGCACATCCATTACGCAGAATCTCCATATAGATTGGTGTAGAGGCAGGATATACGCTGAGCGTGAACCGGTCACTTCCGATGTAACTGCCCTTTAAAATATCCGCTGCTGCGCAAATGTTTTCAAAGCCGCCGCCCGCACATCCTGCAATGATTCCCTGATCGACCAGAAACTTTCCGTTTACGATTTTGTCTCTGAGCGAATACTCTATCTTATCACCAAAGCTTACTTTTGCACGTTTCTCTGTTTCTGCCAGAATATCTCCCAGATTGGCATTTACTTCATCAATTTCATATGCATTGCTGGGGTGGAACGGCATTGCGATCATCGGTCTGATCGTACCAAGATCCACTTTGACAACACCGTCATAATAGGCAGTCTGTCCCGGCGCAAGTTCTCTGTAATCCGCCTTTCTGCCGTGAATCTGATAGAACTGCTCGATCTGCTCATCTGTCTGCCAGATAGAGGACAGACAGGTTGTCTCTGTAGTCATTACATCAATTCCGATACGGAAATCCGCACTCAGGGATGCCACACCCGGACCCACAAATTCCATTACCTTATTCTTAACAAAACCGCTTCCGAACACTTCTCTGATAATCGCAAGTGCAACGTCCTGCGGCCCTACCCCTTTTTGTGGTTCGCCCTCCAGATAAATTGCCACCACCTGCGGCATCTTGATATCATATGTCTGCTTCAGAAGCTGCTTTACGAGTTCCGGTCCGCCTTCTCCCATTGCCATGGTTCCAAGTGCGCCATATCTGGTATGCGAATCGGACCCCAGAATCATCTGTCCTGCACATGCCAGCATCTCACGTGCAAACTGGTGGATAACCGCCTGGTGAGGCGGTACATATACGCCGCCATATTTTTTGGCAGCTGTCAGCCCGAACATGTGATCATCTTCATTGATCGTACCGCCAACTGCGCAAAGCGAATTATGGCAATTTGTCAGGATATAGGGAATCGGGAATTTCTCAAGTCCGGATGCTCTTGCTGTCTGAACAATTCCGACAAACGTAATATCATGCGATGTCAGTTTGTCAAATTTAATCTGCAGATTTTCCATATTGCCGGATGTATTATGTGCCTGCAGAATACCATATGAAATGGTTTCCTTTTTTGCGTCCTCACGGGACACCTGCCTGCCTGTTTTTGCTGCTATTATTTCTTCTGCCTGTGCATCATCCTCTATCAGCTGCGTTCCGCCGATCAGATAGCATCCTGTTTTTATTGTGCTGACCATTTATCTGCCCTCCTGCCTGTGTATCAGAGTTTTTCTGTATCCATGTATATCATTGTCGGTATTTTAACACATAATGCATATTCATGCAGAAAATTTTGTTTTTATTCTTCTTCCGATTCCTGATCCGGCTCCGGTTCCGGGATTACGACCTGATCCAGATGCCAGATTTCATCCACATATTCCTGAATGGTTCTGTCAGAACTGAACTTACCGGCACATGCTGTATTATGCATCGCCATCTTCGCCCATTTATCCGGATCCATGTATGCTTCTGCAATCTTACTCTGTGCCTCTACGTAAGATCTGAAATCCTGCAATATAAAGTATGTATCGGCTTTTGCGGTACTGATGGTGTTCAGGAGAGAATTGTACAGCGGGCGGAACAATTCCTTATCCTTATTATAGGATCCGTCAATCAGGTGATCCACCGTCTTCCTGATTACCGGATCACTGTTATAGATATCTGCCGGATTATAATTATTTTTCTTTTCATATGCTATGACTTCATCGGAAGAAAGTCCGAAAATAAATGCATTTTCCTTTCCAACTTCCTGCACAATCTCCACGTTTGCACCATCCATTGTTCCGATTGTCACTGCACCGTTGAGCATCATCTTCATGTTCCCCGTGCCGGAAGCTTCCTTACTGGCTGTTGAAATCTGTTCTGATACATCTGCCGCGGCAAAAATAAGTTCTGCATTGGATACTTTATAATCTTCAATGAACACAACCTTCAGTCTGTCATTTACATCCGGATCGCTGTTCACAATATCTGCCACACTGTTGATCAGTTTGATCGTCAGCTTGGCATTTACATATCCTGCTGCCGCCTTTGCTCCGAAGATAAAGGTTTTGGGATAAAAAGTTTTCTGCGGCGCCGCCTTGATCTGATCGTACAAATACACGACATGCAGAATATTCAGTAGCTGCCTTTTATATTCGTGCAGACGTTTTACCTGACAGTCAAAAATCGAATCGGGATCTACGTTTATTCCGTTATGTGCCAGAATGTATTTTGCAAGACGCTTTTTATTCCGGCGTTTAATAGCCATAAACTCTTTCCGGGCTATCGGATCATCCTCATATTTTTTCAGGCCTGCTATCACAGACAGATCCGTGATCCAGCCGTCTCCCACATGTGCCGTCACCCAGTCCGCCAGCAGCGGATTTGCATGCAGCAGAAATCTTCTCTGCGTAATACCGTTTGTTTTATTGTGGAATTTCTCAGGCATCATCTCATAGAAATCTTTCAGTTCTCTTTTTTTCAGAATCTCCGTATGCAGCTTTGCTACTCCGTTAACGGAATATCCTCCCACAATCGCAAGGTGTGCCATTTTGACCTGATTGTCGTACAGAATCGCCATCTTGCGAATCTTCTCCTGCACATCAATTCCTGCAAGATTCACATATTTCTGCATGATCTGATCACAGAAACGACGATTGATCTCATCAACGATCTGGAAGATTCTGGGGAGCAGTCTCTGGAAAATGTCCATCGGCCACTTTTCAAGTGCTTCTGCCATAATGGTATGGTTGGTATAACAACAGGTATGCGTTGTCACATACCATGCTTCATCCCATGACAGCTCATACTCGTCCAGCAGCAGACGCATCAGTTCTGCAACCGCAACGGTCGGATGTGTATCATTTAACTGAAATACATTTTTTTCATAAAATTTTCTGACGTCATCATGGTTCTTGAGATATTTCTGAATTGCCGTCTGTACAGAAGCGGAAATAAAGAAATACTGCTGTTTGAGCCGCAGCTCTTTGCCGGCAACATGATTATCATTTGGATAAAGAACTTCACACAGCTGACTTGCAAGATTCTCCTGTTCCACAGCCTTTTGATAATCTCCCTTGTCAAAGGAATCCAGCTGAAAACATTGTACGGGTTCCGCATCCCATATCCGAAGCGTATCCACCATCCGATTTCCGTATCCCACAACCGGAAGATCATACGGAATCGCATGCACCTGCTGATAACCTTCCTGCCTGAAACAGGTTCTGCCATGTTCATCCTGATAAGTCGTGACATATCCCCCGAATTTGACCATTTTGGAATATTCGGGTCTTCTGAGTTCAAACGGATTTCCGTTTTCAAGCCAGTTATCGGGCACTTCTACCTGATAGCCTTTGCGTATCTCCTGCCGGAACATACCATACCGGTATCGGATTCCACAGCCATACGCCATATAGCCAAGTGTCGCAAGTGAGTCCAGAAAGCATGCAGCGAGTCTTCCGAGTCCGCCGTTTCCAAGTGCAGGATCCGGTTCCTGATCTTCCAGAAGATTGATATCAACGCCAAGTTCCTCCAGCGCTTCCTTGGCATCCTGATAACCCTGAATATTAATGAGATTATTGCCAAAAGCTCTTCCCATCAGAAATTCCATCGACATATAATACACGATTCTGGGATCCTGCTCTTCGGCCGCCTTCTGCGTATCCATCCAGTAATCAACTACCGCATCCTTTACTGCATAGGATGCCGCCTGAAAAATCTGCTGCTGACTTGCCTCTTCCAGCGTAATGCGATACAGGGTCTTGATATTATAAAGAACACTCCGTTTGAACAACTCTTTGTCAAAACTCAGTTTCTGCTGTTTCATGCCTCTCTCCGATTTCTATGTTTGCCCAGATTCATTTGCCTAATCTTTTTATTTTACAGCTTTTAAGACAATTACACAAACCATAAGGTTATCTGTAATTGCAGGAAACTCTTCCATTTTATATTAATAACTCAAACTTCGCACATAAATTTTAACTATGCACCTTGAAAATTCAATATCTGGCAGTTATTCAGTTGTCAATGTTTAGTGATTATGCTGCTTTGAGCTGCGTTTTCAACAATGCTGGAATTGCATTCATAAACGCATCCACCAATTCATCGATTTTTTCATCCGATAATTCGCAGTAATCAGCAAGTATAGTTCTGAACATTTGAAGCATCATTTGAAAAGCCTGTATCCATGTGATATCAGACATTTCATCAGAAAAGTGTAAAAACAGTTCCCCAAGTGAGCGGTTGTCACTTGACTCCCGGTTTTCCAGGGAAAGCATCATATAACGCGTAAAAACAACTGCTGTATGTGCAGTCATTGCATCATAGGATAGAGAATTGCATTCTTTGCTTAAACTGAGATAGCTTTTACATACCTTGAAAAAGACTTCAATATCCCAGCGCTTTCCATAGATTCTGATGATTTCAGCTTCATCCAGGCTTATATCTGTAGAAATAAGACAAAGGTATTCTTTTCGCTTATTGCGATTGCGGACATAAACTACTTTAGCCGGAATGATTTCATCATCCTTTACAACATCAACAATAACGGAGAGCAGATATTTTGATTTGCCACGTTTTTTCTTGTTTTTGCTGTAGATTGATATAAGAGACATATCCTCGCCATTGTAACGAAAGAACATTTTGGGTGTTTTCTTAACCATTCCAATGACATCATAACCAATAGATTTTACAGCATGCAGCGTACTTGGTGATGAAAACCAGCTATCAAAAAGAACATGTTTTGCTGGAATTGCCGCCTTCTTGGCTTCACACAGCAGTTTTAGCATAGCATGAGTTCCTTTTTCCATAGATAATTTTCGGCGTTTGTAACCAACTGTTCTTTTATCAACTTGAGCTGCTTCATTAATGCGGTTTCTTTTATTTTCCGATGAGAGAAGTATGCTGTTGATTGGAAGAAATGTACTTCCATCTGACCAACCTAATGTAAGCATTCTAAATCCGAAACGATATTTATGTTTTGCGTGATCAAACACTTTAGCAAGAAGTTCCACCTTTTTAGAACGGTTACGTTCGAACATGGAGTCATCTATGATAAGGACATTCACACGGTCTTCGGAATCCAAAGGAAGAATTTCATCCTTAATAATTCTTGATGCAAGAATAGTTGTAAAGCGGATCCAGTTAACCTGAATCATTTTCATAAAACGATATACAGTATCTTTTGCAAAATTTGGAGTATTACGACCAGTAATCAGGTTCATATACATGCTTCTGTTAGAGAAAATCAACAGAAACATATATTGAAAAATTTCGGTTACTGGAGTTCCTTTTTTCTTATAAGCATTGGATGCTTTTAAAGCTGATGAAATATGGAATCTTATAAAAAATCGTTTGATAGATTTAGAAATCTGTTTATCATTCTGTGTTGCTTGTGTTATACTTTTATTCATAGCATGAGCCTCCGGTTTTTATGATTTGGTGTGGTAACTTAATTATACCAAAACCATAGGTTTCATGCTATTCTTATGCCAGTTATTATTGAATTTTCAAGGTGCATATACACTTATTGAAGTGCGAAGTTTGAGTTAATAAGAGTCATTTCGATAGTATCCAAAAGTGTTATACTGTAAAAAATCAGAAAGGAAAAAAGAACCATGACTGTGAAATCTATAAAAAAATATACGGATTATATTGTGGATGAAGTCGTAAAACTTCTGACAATTGATTCTCCGACAGGCTACACAGATGAAGCTGCGGCCTTTGTACTGGCTGAATTTGAAAAACTCGGGTATAAACCCAAACTGACCAACAAAGGAGGTGTCCTTGTCCGTCTGGGCGGAAAAGATCAAAATAATGGGCTCCTTCTGGAAGCACATACCGACACCCTCGGTGGTATGGTTGCAACCATCAAAGAAGACGGCCGTCTGAAAATCACACCGCTTGGCGGTATGAATGCCAATAATGCCGAAACGGAAAACGTGCGCATCATAACAAAATTTGATGGTGTGTATGAAGGCACCTGCCAGCTGAGCAATGCCTCCATTCACGTAAACGGTGAATACAATGACACAAAACGTACTTTTGACAGTGTGGAAATTGTGATCGATGAAGCGGTCTCCTCCAAAGAAGATGTCGAAAAGCTCGGTATCAGTGTGGGCGATATCGTCTGCTTCGAGCCCAATACCCGTGTCACCAAAAGCGGATATATCAAAAGCCGCTTCCTGGATGATAAGCTAAGTGTCGGTATCCTGTTGGGATATGCAAAGTATTTGAAAGACAACAAGATCACCCCCGCACGCACCGTTTATGCACATATAACCGTTTATGAAGAAGTCGGTCACGGCGGCTGCGCTTCTGTCCCCGAAGGCTGCACAGAAGCCATTTCCGTCGACATGGGCTGTGCCGGAGAAGGTCTTACCTGTACAGAACGCCAGGTTTCCATCTGTGCAAAAGACAGTGGAGGCCCCTACTCCTACAGCGTTGTAAAAGGGCTGATCGAAGCTGCCAAAAAAGCGGATGCAGATTATGCCGTCGATGTATATCCGCATTACGGCTCTGATGTTGAGGCAACTCTGGAAGCCGGATATGACTTAAAACACGGTCTGATTGGCGCCGGCGTCTATGCTTCACACGGCTATGAGCGAAGCCACCGGGACGGTGCTGAAAATGTACTGAAACTTCTGATCGCTTATATTACAGCATAAATTCGTATCCTGCCTGTCGGCTGCGATTGTGACTGCGAAAAAAGCACTGCCTTCTTTTTATAGAAGCAGTGCTTTTTGTATGGATCACTTTTCCCCTTTTTTGTTCATATCTGCATTCATACCTGTCCGATATATTGACTGTTACAGCATTCTCGTTGTATGATTTGCGGCACGCTTACCTTTTTCAGGCTGCCGTATCCATTTCTTCCTCCTGATCATCATTCCGATACATCATTCCGACTCCGATTCTGAAAACATTTCTGACAGCAGGACCTGCAAAAAAAATCTGCCAGCAAAGTGCCATCGGAAAATTAAGTACCAGTTTCTGAAGCCATACTGCCACTATCTGACTTCCTGCATGTGCAAAAAGAACAGTCGCAATAAAAACTCATAATCGGACACATCAGACATACGATCATAGACGAAATTGCCAGCAAAATAAAAAACGGCTTATCTTCCGGCGATATGATCCGAAACGCGAGCATTTTGGATAGTTTCTCTACTACAAAAATTCCAGAATGAACGCGATTGGCCACATGATCGGCATTTCATGAAAAGCGATCAAAAAGATATCGTTCGCCATTCCCCCTTTTTCAATTGCAATGTTATAGCATACCATTCCGTAAACCATAACAAATGCCATAATCAGTGTAAAAATAATATTCTGCAGTTTCGTTTTGGCATAAAAATGCCCTCCCTTTCTTCTGTGTTGTTCGTTATCAGCGTCGGGGAGGACACATGTGTCGTTTCTAATTGATACCATTCATTTCTTATTCAGTTGCACCGAGTGTTCATCTTAACATGCTTTTTCAAAAAAAGTAAAGCATTTTATCAGATTTTTTCAACACCGATGGTCACATTCTCACCATTGATATCCCACTCTTTGCTGTTCGCGACATTGCTGTCATAAACAATCTCGTTTGCCAGAACTTTTGTGGCAATTGCCGTTTCATTTGTCTGCACGACCGCTGCAACCTTTGCATTTCCGTTTACAGATACTTTGATGTGATCCATGACTTCAAACCCGGAATCCTTACGCATCGTCTGTACTTTGCTGATCACTTCATACATGAAGCCTTCATCCAGAAGCTCCTGTGTCAGATTTGTATCCAGAACAACTGTTATTCCATAATCTTCTTCTGACATGAATCCGGGCTTTTGTGCCATATCAATCAGCAGATCTTCTTTGGTCAATTCAACTGCTGTATCACTTACTGCAACTATACTTTAAAACGCCGTTTGCACTGAGATCATCCATTGCTGCATTTCCATCCAGCATGGACAGATGTTCTTTGATACCGCCAAGAACCTTGCCATATTTCGGACCAACTGTCTTCAGCTGCGGTTTGAAGGTATAACTTGTGAAATCACGCACATCATCTGTAAAGGTTACTTTTTTAACATTCAGTTCATCCTCGATGATATCCTGATAGAATGACCCGACCGTCTGCTCAGCCTTCACATACATCTGACCGATCGGCTGACGGTTCTTAATATTGGAAGCATTTCTGCAGGCACGTCCCAGAACTACAATGTCCAGAACCTCTTCCATATCCTGCTCCAACTTCTTGTCTACATAAGAAGCATCCGCTACCGGATAATCACACAGATGAATACTTTCCGGTGCATCCGGAAAACTCGTGCGAACCAGGTTCTGGTAAATCTCTTCTGTCATGAACGGGATCATCGGCGCAGCACATTTGCAGACATTTACAAGTGCTGTATACAGGGTCATGTATGCAGAAATCTTATCCTGCTCCATTCCCTTTGCCCAGAAACGTTCTCTGCTGCGGCGGACGTACCAGTTACTGAGTTCATCTACGAAAGAATCCAGTGCTTTTCCTGCTTCCGGAATTCTGTACTGATCCAGGTCATTATCAACCTCTGTAATCATTGAATTCATTTTGGACAGGAGCCATTTATCCATAACGGTCAGCTTATCCTGCTCCAGTGTATATCCGGATGCATCAAAGCCGTCAATATTGGCATACAATACGAAAAATGCATAGGTATTCCATAGGGTTCCAAGGAACTTACGCTGTCCCTCCTGTACTGCCTTTCCGTAAAAACGGCTTGGAAGCCACGGTGCGGAATTCGTATAGAAATACCAGCGGATCGCATCCGCACCATATGCCTGCAGTGCATCAAAAGGATCTACTGCATTTCCTTTGGATTTACTCATCTTCTGCCCGTTTTCATCCTGCACCAGTCCCAGAACAATTACATTTTTATAGCAGGGCTTGTTAAAGAGCAGTGTTGACTCTGCCAGAAGAGAATAGAACCATCCTCTGGTCTGATCGACCGCTTCTGAAATAAAGGAAGCCGGAAACTGCTGCTCGAACAGATCTCTGTTCTCAAATGGATAATGATGCTGTGCATAAGGCATCGCACCGGAATCAAACCAGCAGTCAATTACTTCCGGTACACGGTGCATCACTTTACCGCACTTTGGACATTTGATTTCAAACTGATCAATATAAGGTCTGTGCAGTTCAACTGTCAGTGCACTCTCTTCTCCCGAAAGTTCCTTCAGTTCCTCTCTGCTTCCAACAGAAAGCTGATGTCCGCAGTCATCACATTCCCAGATATTAAGCGGAGTTCCCCAATAACGGTTACGGGAAATTCCCCAATCCTGTACATTCTCAAGCCAGTCTCCAAAACGACCTTCTCCGATTGCCTTTGGAATCCAGTTGATCTGCTTATTATTATTGATCAGATCCTCTTTTACCGCCGTCATTTTGATGAACCAGGAAGAGCGTGCATAATAGATCAGAGGCGTTCCACATCTCCAGCAGTGCGGATAATCATGCTCAAATTTAGGTGCTGCAAATAAAAGTCCGCGTTTTTCCAGATCTTCCAATACAAGCGGATCTGCCTTTTTGACAAAAACACCGCCAAAAGGAGTTTCCGGCTTCATGTCACCTTTTTCATCCACAAGCTGCACAAACGGCATATCGTATTTACGTCCTACACGCGCATCATCTTCACCAAATGCAGGTGCTTCATGTACGATACCGGTACCATCCGTCATGGTTACATAATCATCACATTCTACAAAATAGGCTTTCTTGTGCTGCTTTTCAACAATCGGAACAGAACATGCATAAAGCGGTTCATACTCCCTGTATTCCAGTTCCTGCCCTTTCATGGTCTCCAATACTTCGTAAGCCGGCTGATCATCTTTTGCCAGTTTGCCCAGTACCGTATCCAGAAGTGCCTGTGCCAGATAGTATGTATAACCGTCAGCAGCCTTGACCTTTGCATAGGTTTCTTCCGGATTCACGCAAAGTGCCACGTTGGAAGGAAGTGTCCACGGCGTTGTCGTCCATGCAAGGAAATATGCATCTTCATCCTTACATTTAAAGCGAACCATGGCAGATCTTTCCTTGACTGTCTTATAACCCTGCGCAACCTCATGAGAAGAAAGCGGTGTTCCGCAGCGGGGGCAGTAAGGAACTACCTTAAAGCCTTTATAAAGAAGGTTTTTATCCCAGATGGTCTTCAGTGCCCACCATTCTGACTCAATGAAATTGTCATCATAAGTTACATAGGGATGTTCCATATCAGCCCAGAAACCAACCGTACCGGAAAAATCTTCCCACATGCCCTTATATTTCCAGACACTTTCCTTACATTCTTTGATAAAAGGCTCCATTCCGTATTTCTCGATCTGATCCTTACCATCCAGTCCCAGCTTCTTCTCAACTTCCAGCTCAACCGGAAGACCATGTGTATCCCAGCCTGCCTTACGAGGCACATCATATCCCTTCATGGTGCGGTAACGCGGAATCATATCCTTGATGGCACGTGTCAGAACGTGGCCGATATGCGGTTTGCCGTTTGCAGTCGGCGGACCGTCATAAAAGGTGTAGACTTCTCCCTTTTTACGATTATCAATACTCTTCTGAAAAATGTTTTCCTTGTCCCAGAACTCTTCGACCTGCTTCTCACGGTCTACAAAATTCATGCTCGTTGATACTTTCTGGTACATGATTACTCCCTCCTTGATTAAAAAAAGCCCCGTCCTATGTAAAAAGGACGAGGCTCCTGATAAGCTCGCTAACCACCTGTTTACGCATACGCCCCGCCATATGGCAGTTGATACGGTTCCCCCTAACGCGGAGAAAACGTCGCAGCCTACTGAATCCTGATTTCGGCCTTGCAGCTCGAAAGTGATTTTCATGAATGCTTACTTGCACCGGCTCACACCTTCCACCGGCTCTCTGGAGCGTTCTGTATTCATTACTCTCTTCGTCATTGCTTTTGTATTTTGATAATTGGCATTATTTTAGTTCATCCGGTGTGAAATTGTCAACTGGTAATTTGCTGCTGTGCCGAAACTCTCATGCTGTTGTTACTCACCTGCAATCTGTGCTGCAAATTTCTGAAGCTTCTCATCATTTTCAGATGATAACTGATTGCCTTTATCCATAAGGGATACACTGCAGCGAATATGGTGCAGCATTTTCTCCAGATCGGAAATGCAGCCGGCATTATCGCCACCGCCACTGCAAGTGAATACAGCAAAAACCTTATCATCCGGATGATTCTTTTTCAAAAAACTGCGGATCGCAGGAGCACACTTTCCGGCCCAGACCGGAGTTCCCAGGATGATTTCATCGTAAGCAGCCAGGTCAGCAGAAACATCCGCCAGTTTCGGACAGATTCCAAACATCGCCTGCATCCCGCCGATCATGAATTTCTTACCGCCTTCTTTGGGAATGTCTTTCAGCGGCCGGATCTCCAGAAGTTCTGCCTGTAACTGCCCTGCAAGCCTTTCAGCGGCCTGTTTCGTATTTCCTTCCAGTGAATAGTATACAATGATTCTCTTCATCCTGTTCCTCCGTTTCCACACGTTTGAACTCGTACGATTTATTTGCTGAGTGCAACCGCTTCTGCAGCATTCTTCTGAATCGCTGCAAAATCCTTTGCCGCAAGAAGCTCATTTTTAACAATCCAGGAACCACCAACTGCATAAATTTTATCAAACGCAAGATAATCTTTCACATTTGCCACCGTAACCCCACCGGTCGGCATAAATTCCATTTCCGTATAAGGTCCGCAAAGTGCCTTGATTGTTTTTAATCCGCCCATTGCTTCTGCCGGAAAGAATTTGACCGCATGGAGCCCAAAATTCATTGCCTGTTCAATTTCACTTGCTGTAGCGACACCGGGTATGAACGGAATCTTCTGCTCCAGGCAGTACTGAACAATCTTCGGATTGAGTCCCGGTGATACAATAAATTTTGCACCCGCTTCAATTGCGGCATCTGCATTTGCTATGGTCAGAACGGTACCTGCACCGACCATCATATCCGGATGAGCTGCACACATCCGGCGAATCGTTTCTGCTGCTGCAGGTGTCCTGAAAGTCACTTCCGCTGCCGGAAGTCCACCCTCTGTCAATGCTCCTGCAAGCGCTTCTGAATCATTTGCATCCTGCATGGCAATGACCGGAATGATGCGAAGTTTTCGAAACTGCGCTACAATCTGTTCTGTTGTCATGATAAGTCCTTTCCTGCCCACGGCAGCCTGTATCCCATAATCATTATATTCTGTTTTCCGCAAGAAAGGCTGCCAGTTTCTCCCTGGTCGGAAGTCCGTCATTGTCACCTGCCACACAGACCTGCATGGCACCAAGCGCATTGGCCCGTTCTGCCATTTCCGCAACAGAAAGATTTTCCAGATAACCGCTCAGGAAGCCCGTTGCAAATGCATCTCCTGCACCTACCGTGTCTACAACATGTGCAACTTTAAATCCGGGATAGAATCTTCCTTCCTGTCCGCTTAAGACATACACGCCTTTTGCTCCTGCTTTGACAGCAACCACACGTGCTCCCTGTGCCTGATAAAATGCTGCAATCTGCTCCGGTTCCCGAGATCCTGTCAGTATCTCCCCTTCTCCGACACCGGGTAATACGATATCTGCAGCTTTTGCAAGTTCATTGATCCTGCTTACCATCGTCTCACGGTCTTTCCAGAGTGCGGGGCGAAGATTCGGATCAAAGCTGACTGTTATGCCTTTTTCTCTTGCACGTTCCATTAACCTGATTGTTGCCTGCAGGCAGCTTTCAGAAAGTGCCGGCATGATTCCCGTAACATGAACCAGCTTTGTTTCTGACAGATCAATCCATTCTGCATCTTCCGGTCCATAACAGGAAGCCGCACTGTTTTTTCTAAAATAGCATACCTCAGGGTCCGCTGCAATTACTTTGCTTTTTAAATAGAAACCTGTCAGATGATCTTTGTCATATGCGATCTGTGTATGAATGCCTTCCGCCTGAAGTCTTTTTTCTATAAAGCGACCAAACGGGTCATTCCCAAGCCTACTTACATAGCAAACACGATGTTCCAGTCTGGTAAGCCCAATCGCTACATTTGCCTCTGCTCCTGCCAGAAATCTGGTAAAGGTTTCCACGTCCTCCAGTTTTCCGATCGTATCCGCCGCAAAGACTACCATTGGTTCTCCCAGCAACACAACTTCTGCCATACTACCCTCCATTTTATACTTTACTGTGGTTGTTTACCAATATAGGCAAGTATACCACCATCGACGTATAAAATGTGACCATTTACAAAATTTGATGCATCCGAAGCAAGGAACACAGCGGGTCCCTGCAGATCCTGCGTAGTCCCCCAGCGAGCTGCCGGTGTCTTGGATACGATAAAGGAATCAAAGGGATGTCTGGAACCGTCTGCCTGTCTCTCCCGAAGCGGTTCGGTCTGCGGCGTTGCAATATATCCGGGTCCGATACCGTTGCACTGAATATTGGCTTCCCCGTACTCGGAACAGATATTTCTGGTCAGCATCTTCAGTCCGCCCTTGGCTGCCGCATAGGCAGATACTGTTTCACGTCCGAGTTCACTCATCATGGAACAGATATTGATGATCTTGCCGTGTCCCTTCTGTACCATTCCAGGGATGACCGCTTTTGAAACGATAAAGGGTGCGTTCAGATCGACATCGATGACCTGGCGGAACTGTTCCGCGCTCATCTCCAGCATCGGAATGCGCTTGATGATACCTGCATTATTGACCAGAATATCGATCACACCGACTTCAGCTTCGATCTTCTGTACCATTTCCTGAACCTGCGCTTCATTTGTAACATCGCATACATACCCATGCGCTTTTATACCTTCTTCGGCATAGGATGCAATTCCCTTATCAACCAGTTCCTGTTTGATATCATTAAATACAATTGCTGCTCCCGCTTCTGAAAAAGCTGTTGCGATCGCAAATCCGATTCCGTAGGAAGCACCTGTTACCAGTGCCACTTTTCCTTCCAGTGAAAAATTCTGCAAAAAATCTGCTGCCATTTTTTCCTGCCTTTCCGCGCCCCGCGCTGAAAAAGTAATTACTTTGCCACGCTGTCTGCCATGAACCTGTATGAATCACTTACATCAGATCCTTATTATCTATATTGTCCATATCGCCAAACGCCTGATTCTCACCACACATACCCCAGATAAATGTATATGCTCTGGAACCGCTTCCTGCATGAATCGACCAGCTTGGAGAAATGACTGCCTCCTCATTCCGTACCACAATATGTCTTGTTTCTGTAGGTTCTCCCATATAGTGCATTACAAATGCATCTTCTGAAATATCAAAATAAAGATATACTTCCATTCTTCTGTCATGCGTATGGCAAGGCATCGTATTCCATACACTGCCCGGCATCAGTGCCGTCATACCCATTACCAGCTGGCAGCTCTCCACCTGTCCCGGCAGAATATATTTGTTGATCACTCTGTGATTGGATTCTTCGAGTGTTCCAAGCTCTACTTTATTTTCTTTTTTGATGATCACAACCCCGTCTTCCGGTTCCCCTTCGAGTTTGATCAGAACCGTCGGATAGGAAGTATGCGCCGGAACACTGTTGATATAGAATTTTGCGGGATTCTGCGCATCCTCACTCTTGAATACAATGTCTTTTGCACCCATTCCGATATACATACCGTCTTTGTGATCAACCGGATATTCTCTGCCATCTACTATAATAGAGCCCTTTGCTCCGATATTGATGACTCCCATTTCTCTTCTCTGCAGAAAATATTCTGCGCGAAGCTCCTCTCCCGCTGTCAGTCTGACAGGGGACTGCGGCATGCAGGCTCCTGTAATAATACGATCAATGTGGCTGTATACCAGCTTGATTTCTCCCGGAACAAATAAATTCTGTATCAGAAATTCCTTTCTGAGCCTCTCTGTTGTGTAATGCTTCATATCCTCTGGTGAACATGCTGTTCTAAGTTCCATTTGTGTGCCTCCTTATAGCATCTGTATTTTACTGTGATTTGTAATTTTATGGTAACCAGCAGATTCTTTTGATTCTGCTATGGTGCTCTCCTGTTATCCAGTCGGTGTCATCCGTGACCCATTCCATAATATCAAGCATATGCTTTTCCCATCGGATGGTATCTTCCCGCTCCTCCAAAGTCATTTCATGCTCCATGGAGGTATCAATTTCATCATAACCAAATATGTATGTGCCTGCGTTCCAGATCGAAAAGTTGCTGTCCGGTCCCGGATCCGGTTCTGTTCTGCCTTTTTTTAACTCGTCATGACGCCTTTTATACTCTTTTACATCTCCCTGCAGAAGTTTTGTAACAAATACCCTGTGCCTTATCATCGACTTATCAGCGCGGACGATGCCGTAGTCCTCATACATCAGAGGCATATCCTGTCCCGGATCGGATATCCAGCTGCAGTATTCCTGAAATATATCAGCCACCGGTTTCAGCACAAAAAGGGTACAATTCTCTGCTCTTTCATAATATCCCAGAAAAATCTCATCCACATTCCAGAGACTGAAATTTGTGATTCCTGCCATTTCAGCATTTTGTCTGATCCTGTCCCAATTCTCAGCCCATTTCTGCAGAAAAGAGCCAAGCTGGCCTTCCCTGACCGTAAAAGCAAAACTGTGTCTGTCCATTTTTTCTCCTTCTACATTAATCACTTTATCATGCACGATAAACTATTTCTTGTCTTTTATGCCATACTTTATTGCATATATTGAACACTTCCTTTATACTGTTCTTAGGATCAAATTCGTTATAATCTGATACAACTACCTCGCATAAGCATCAGGAAAGGAACTTCGTCCTATGAAAGAACTGAATTCCTGTAAAACAGCAATGCAGACCTGCATCGATAACAGATATTTTGCCGTCGCACATCTATATAAGGATGAAAAGGCCATGGCAATGCACATTCATGACTGTTACGAGGTATATTATTCCATTTCAGGCGGAAAACAGTTTTTGATAGGAAATAAATTGTATCCGATAGAACCCGGAGACATCTTTCTGATCAATCAATACGAGAGTCACTATCTGACACAGATCGATCAGGCTGTCCATGAGCGTATTGTGATCAGTATTTATCCGGAATTTATGCAGCAGATGTCTTCTGCCGCAACCAATCTGGATTACTGCTTTCAGCATCGTCCGGATCATTTCTCCCATCGGCTGCACCTGACCCCGGATCAGCAGAAACGCTTCCTGTATTTTATTAATAAACTTCTGACCTCCAACGATTACGGTTGTGATCTGATTGAAAAATCTGTCTTTACCGAGCTTTTTGTCATGATCAATGGCATCTGCCTTTCCAGAGAAACCCGCCCCGCAGAAGAAAATATTTCTCTGTATCACTCTCAGGTCGATGACATATTATCCTATATTAATAACCATATCAGTCAGCCCCTATCGCTGACTGAGCTTGCAGCAAAGTTTTTTATCAGTGAATCCTATATCTGCAGGATTTTCAAATCCACGACCGGTACAACGGTCAATAAATACATCACCGCAAGACGGATTTCCATTGCAAAATCCTTTCTTGCAGAAGGCGTTTCTGTAACTGACGTCTGTGTGCGATGCGGCTTTAACGACTACAGCAATTTTCTGAAATCATTTACCAAATCAGTCGGCATATCACCAAAAAAATACGCACAGCTCTGCAATCAGTAACTGTGCGTATTCTCTAGATCTCTCTCATGCACGTTGCATAAGGTTCCAGTTCAAATGATACTTCACCGGCTTCTGTCCTGACTCTGGTCTTCTGCGCTTTTTCCGAATTATTGATGACCACAAGTTTCCCGTTTTGCGGGTAATATGCACACTCTGTATCCGGGTTATCTGTCAGATATTCCGGATTCAAACCGATTCCCGTCGTATACAGCAATAAGTTCATCAAAAATCTAGTACTGGCGTTGCTTAACCTGAAACCGGAAAGATAGATTCCTTTTCCTTTTCCGTAAGGATGCTCTGTTACCGCCGGCTGACCATTGGTCTGTGCCAGAACTGTCGTTTTGGCATCCGTCAGAAAGAGATTCTCTTTGGCCGGGATTTGTGTTCCTTCCGGTATCAAGCCGTCTATCTCACTGCCCTGATATTGCCATTTACCATGGCACACCCTGCTGCCGGTGTCTTCGTCCATGCCAAGCACCGGAGCCATACGGAAATAATTCATGTAGCCGCTCACCGCAGAAGGTTCTCCGATTCCGATGAATACACCCCCTTCTGCCACCCATTCATAAATCTTTGTCAGCATATCGGCATCACGCCAGTTATCTCCTCCGCTCCATGCCGAGTAAGCCCGTCCTGCATTGATCACAACATCATAACCCTGCAGTCCATTTGTCTTAACATCTTCAAAGCTGATAAAAGCGACATCAACCGGAAGTCCCGCAAGTGCTTCATTTACATGAATCAGATCATGCATGTATGTTTCATGAAAATGACCGGATAAAGTCCAGGAACGAAGCGCTCCCCAACTGTGCAGCACCGCAACTTTGCAGGGAAACGTGTACACCTTTCCATCTTCATGCAGCCCCTTAATTATCCGGAACTCGTCTGCGATCTGTTCGATATAATCATTGAAATCAGGATATTTTTCTGTCAGATGCAGATAACCTCCCAACCCGATTCTGTCTACCGGCTGCCTCAAAAGCGCTCTGCGGATCCGGTTCCAGTATACTTTCGCATCTGCAGCAGGATCGCCCCCCGGTGCAAAAGTCGGTGCTCCACCCAATCCAACAGGAAACAGATAGGGATGCAGGCGCAGTTCATGTATCGGAGCCTCTGCGCCGGCGCACAATCTGGCTTCGTATCCGGAAAAAACACACTTGATCAGACCATCAAAGCCAAACCCTGTAAACCGCTTTCCGTAGGGCTCTATACCAATCCAGCTGTCGTCATAAAACACATACGCTTTCTTGCCGAAATCATGTACAATATCAACCAGTTTTTTGCCGAATTTCACGACAAAAGAATTTGTGAAATCCATATAATCCAGCTGCCTTGCTGTTGGCGGCATATGTGTTACATGAAGCTTCCCCTGATTGATAAAATCTTCCGATGTCAGCGCATATCCGTAATTTTTCTCAAACTCTTCCAATGCGACAGGACTTACTGTAAAATCATACGAGCCCCAGTCGGCATAAATATCACGCCTCCGCTCATCTGATCCCCAGATCCAGACAAAATTGTAAATAAAGAAGTAAACCTCACTACCCCAGTCGCCTTATGCTGTATGCACCAGTTCTCAAGCCATTTGCACAGATAATTTTGTGCATCCTGACTTCTTGGGTCAATCGGCATCAAATGCTCTTTGTTCCAATTGTTGGTTACGTGATTGTACATGGAAATTTCTTCCCATATGCGGTAAACCAGAAAGTTGACAGTATACTCATGAAACGGTATCACTGTTTCAATCACAACATTTTGGGATTCTTTTTCATAATTCCAGAATCTGGGAGATACCTCTTTTCCACTCGTTCGATCAAATACCTGCCAGAATTTGACTGATTCTCTGCTTCCATTTATTTCAAACTGCTGCGCATAATATCCATCCAAAAGGTGAATGGACAGAAATTCTTCAGTGGCGGTAACCGGCTGTGACATCAGAAATGTCTGCTGTAACTCCTGCGGATGCCGGGTCGCCCATTCATTGTGATCTCTGATGATACAGATCGTAGAATATATTTCGTATCCCGCATTCAGTATTTCATCCGACAATGCCGTACCATCACTGTCCCTGATTACATCTGCGCCCCATTTTTCTGCCATTTTAAGCGTCAGTTTCTCATAGCCGGATTCTCCCGGTAATGTAAAACTTCCTTTGGTATGTTTCGCCATGGTCTTTTCCCCCGGATTTTATTTTTTTTATTCATATTTGTATTTTGTTGCAGATTTCTGCCAATATCTTTCTGGATACTTTTTTCTTTTCCAGAAAATGTGGTGGCAGAATCTTATCCGCATCCAGGTGATCCGCCCTGCGACTGCAATATCCATTTTGCAGAAACTCCCAGAACTCCTGTCCCGTTACATAGTCCTTCGGCCTGAAATATCCGTCGCATATAACCGTTTGCGGGATCATTCCATTTTGATAGGCGCATTCGACTGTACCGGCATATATCTCATGACCAATGACGTCTCTAAACATGTCGTTATACACATTGGTCGGGAAAAAACGCATACTTGCGATAACCATCTCAAGCGCATCTGTTCTGCTGGCCATTTCAAATGGCCGCTCCAGATTCGGAAAAAGTTGCTGCTCATATAGACCGGATATATGCTGCAGTTCTTTGGGCGGCTGTGGTTTCGCCGCTTCCCGGACCGGTTCCCACCGGGGAACACTTTGCACAGCTTCAATTATCCTCTGCTGCAGGAGTTCCCGCGCAACAATTCCTGCATAAAAATATGCACCATAATCATTGGTATGCGTATAATCTGAAGGAAAGAAATATTTTCTGGTTTCTTCCCGCCCCTTTTCGATCATGAAGTTTCTGCTGCAGGCGTGCAGGGCTACCACTGGGATTTCATATTCTCTGCCAATTTCCAGACATGCCATTTCATAACCTGTCAAAAGGTCATTGTATTGAAGCGGATTTCCTTTCCAGGAATTTCTGGCAAGCGGCGTAACCAGTACCGGTTTTGCTCCTTTTTCTCTGATCTCCAGAATATAATTGATCAGATTTGTCCTGTACCCTTCAAACGCTTTCAAATGGTCCAGTTTCTGATCGTTATGTCCGAACTGGATGAGGCAGATGTCGCCTTTGCGCAGTCTGTCATACAGTATCTGATAATGGCCCTCACTGCGAAAGCTTTCTGTTGTAAGCCCCGAATGTGCATGATTGGATATTGCATATTCATGCCCGATATAGCAGCTCAGCATCTGTCCCCATCCGCAATAACTTGCTTCCGGCACATACGGATAATCTGTATTCTGGTCTGTTACCGTAGAATCCCCTGCAATATGCAGCGTTCTGCACGCCGCCTTCTCTATCTGCACGCTCCCCAGGCAGACCCCTTCTCCTGCAACTGTCACTTCTACCGAAGTATCCGCCAGAACTTTGTCCTGATTTCTGGCAATGACCGGGCATACATTTGCCAAAAACGTTTCTCTGCAGGTTTCTCCTTTTTGCATCTGTCTGAGCAGATATAGCCTCCTTCTTCCCAGAAAGATCATTGCATCGGAAATATCTTTCCCCGCTGTAATTTCTACTGTAATCTGATAATTTCCTTCTTCCGGCACGTCACATTTGAAGGTAAGCGGTATACCGGACAACTTCGATACCGTTTTGGCCGGTACCGCATAACAGCCCATCTCACCCTGCCTGATATCTGTAATCTCCGTTCCCCTATACCAGACAGCCGTATCAAATCCGCTGTTGAGTTCCGGGATTTGCAGTTTTTTATTTGCGTTTCTGTTTTTTTCAACCAGAAAACCGGCATGTACATTTTCTTCATACAGACTGTCCGGTTCAATATATTCCCCGTCCAATTGCTCTTTTCCATTATTGTAAAAAATATAGTTCATCCTGTTCACATTTCCGACTTAAAATTCTGTCTGCTTATTTAAAGTGCGCCGTCATTTCTGGATTTATCATAATTGAGAACCTCAGAAAGAAATGTGAGTGCAAGTCCCTGTCCCCATCCCTGTATCCAGTCTCTTGAAATATTCCGGTACCCGTCTCTGTCATTCATAACTGCGGTACCTCCTGACACATCCATTACCCTTCCATCCGGTGAAATATGCTGCAATATCCCTGAAATGGACTTATTAATATATTTCAAATGAAGCGGATTGCCTTTTGCAAGCATAGCTGCTGCGATGCCGCAGGAAGCAGAAACCTCTTCATAAGAATCTTCATCATCAAGGATCGTTCTCCACAATCCATTTTCTGTCTGCACCAGCTTCAGTGCCGACAACTGTTCATTCAAAGATCCCACTACATCCAGAAACTGTGGGTAAAGATAGGCCTGCGGTAAGATTCTGCCCACCTGTGACATGGTATATGCCGCCCAGGCATTTGCTCTTCCCCAATAGAAACCTGACATATGACTGCCTTCAATATTATTGTACCCGTGATAATACAATCCTTTTTCAGTATCCTGCAGATATTTGATATGCCAATAGTATTGGTTGAGTGCATCTGCAATGATCTCCTGATCTCCCAGCTTTACTCCGACACGCAGCAGAAAAAAAGCCGCCATGAAAAGTGTATCTGCCCATGCCTGCTCCGGAAAGTCATTATTCACCGAAACCGTATGCTGTAAAACATGGTTGCCAAAACGGAGTGCTTTTTTCTGCAGGTATTCCGTTTTGCTCATAACAATATCCCAGTATTTTTCGTCCCCCGTTTCCTCATATAGTGTAATCAGACAATGCCCCATTGCACAGGTATTTACCGTCCAGTCCGGAAGTCCCAGTTCAATGTATTCGTCTATTCTCTCTTTCATCTGATTGAGATAATCCTTATTGCCGGTTGCTTCAAAGGCACTGCTGATCCCATAATATGCAACACCGCATGGCCAGTCCCAGGTCAGGTCCATCCGCATGGTACGCTGTACAATTTTTCCGATCAGATTCTCTATTTCTTCTTTGTTGTATGTCAGTCCCGCCATTACTTTGCCAGCCTTTCTTTTTCAGAAAGCCTTCCTGCCTTTTGGCAGGAAGGCCATTCCGGTCATTCCATATCGTTTGCATCAATTATGCATATTACTGCGCTGCCTGCAATTTTGTTGTTTTGCCTGAAGTATATGCTTCTTTTCTTTCATTTGTCAGTTCCTGATAACCTGCATCGTTATATTCTTTTGTCAACTGCTTATACAGGGCATCAAATTCTTCAGGTTTGCACATGGTCAGCTTATCGCGATCTTCCTTGTAAAGTTCTTTCAGTGATCCGCTGTATTCCGTTTCAGCATCCAGCGCTACTCCGAACAGACAATCACTGCATGCATAACCCTTCTTTACCAGTTCCACTTTATCGTTATAGTACTTGATGATATCCTGTGTGAAATCCCGCGGCAGACCCTGCGGTGAAACTGCTGCAATTGCATCTTCTGCTGTCCCTGCAGTTCTGGAAGCGGATTCAATACACCAGTAGTCAACATTGTTGTTATAACCCTGCTTGGAATCCCCTGCATAATCTCCAACAGATACAGGAAGTTTCGTGGTTGCATCCGTGTTATAATTCTGACCTTCCACACCCCACTGCATGGTAAACAGATTATCTTTTTGTGCCATCCATTCCATATACATCCATGCCGCTTTGATCTGATCCTCACTTGCGGAAGAAGAAAATCCCACGATCATGCCGAACGGGTTATCTGCACGCCATGCAGGAACAGTTCCGCCTTCCTGATCTACACTTGCCATCGGTGTAATTGCAAGTTCCGCATCCGGGTTATTCTTATAGAAAGATGTCAGCCAGTCCATATTTGCCGAGATATATCCTGCATAGGAATAAATTTTGCCATTTACAAAATCAGCCTTATTGGTTTCATCGTCTGTAATATAGTATTCAGGATTTGTGTAGCCTGCATTGTAATCTTCATTTGCTCTCTTGAGCAGCTTATAGTTCGGATCCCATCCAAGAGAAGGTGTATTCACATCGCCATACATTGCCCACTCTGTTTCATCCATCGGGTAAGTTCTGTAACTATAGTTCTGATCCGGTCCTGCATCAGGTACCTGCGACCCGCCTGCCGGATGCTCTGAAATCTTTGCTTCCTGAATCTTCTTCATCGCATCTACATACTCCGCACGTGTTGTCGGAACATGATCATATCCAACCTGTTTGAGCCAGTCCATACGTACAAAAGTCTGGAAATAGAAATTGGTATTATAAAAAGGTCTTTCAGCCAGGCAGAAATAGGTTTCCCCATTCATCTGACTGTAGTCCAGCTGCTTCTGCTCTACCATCCTGTTATAGTAGGTAGGTGCCACCTTTGCAAAATCATCCATGTTAAATGTCGCAAGATATCCGTCATTGGCCCACTGTGCCACCTTTGGATAATCATATTCCATCAGAATCGTCGGAAGAGAGTCTGATGCAGCCAAAAGTGCATAGTCTGTCATAACATCTGTACGTGTGATCGGCACATATTCAACGGTTATGTTATACTTGTCTCCGAAATTTGTCTGAATCCATTTGGTCCAGTAATTGTCGTTTACAGTCGGAACGCCTTCCACGCCTCTGTCATATACCGGAACTTTTAATGTTACGTTGGTCGCAAATGGTGTATAGCTGTCCACTCCGCCACTTGAAACCGCTTCTGCTGCCGTATCGGCTGCGCTCACTCCGGATGCTGCATCTGTTGCTGCTGCGCTTGTCTCACCTGTTGCTGCTGTACCCGTAGCAGCTGTACTGCCACAACCCGCAATCATTCCCATCGTCATTGCGCTTGTCAGTACCACACTCAAAGCTCTTTGAAAATTCTTCTTCATGTTTCCTCCTTTTTTTGCCTGCCCAATTGATATTTACATTTATAAATACGAGAATGAAACAACTCGTATGATTAACCTTTCACTGCACCGATCATGACTCCCTTGACAAAATACTTTTGTAAGAAAGGATATACGCAGATAATCGGAATCGTCACAAACATAATTGCTGCTGCCTGCAAAACCTCCGGTGTACTTTTTACAGCTGCCATTTCTGACAGGCTTGCTGTCTGCGCTTCTGTCGCAGATGCCACCATCTGGTACAGCTTGTACTGAACCATTTTCAAAACTTCTGTCTTGATATAATATTTGTTATCCGCATAACTGTTCCATCGTCCGACTGCATAGAACAATGACAAAGTTGCAAGAATCGGTTTGGAAAGCGGAAGCACAATTTTCCATAGGATTTGAATGTTGCTTGCTCCATCAAGAAATGCTGACTCTTCAAGCGAATCCGGAATGCTGGACTGAAAAAAAGTCTTCATAATCAGCATATTATAAGGAGAATAAATCAGCGGCAGAATCAGCACCCACATCGTATCCAGTAAATGAAGATCTTTCATTAAAAGATACGTTGGTATCAATCCCGCACTGAAATACATTGGAAACATCAGCAGAAAGGTGAAAAATGTCCTTCCCTTCAGTCTTTTTTTGGATAAAGGATATGCCGCACAGGTACAAACGATCATTCCCAGCAAGGTAAAGATCAAAGTGACAATTACGCTATAACCCATTGCATATACCAATGTCCCGTCTTTGAAAATAGATGCATATGCATCCAGACAGATTCCTTTGGGAACCAGATAAACCTGCTTCGCAAGAACGAAACTGTTGCTTGAAATAGACTTTGCTGCCAGATGTAGAAAAGGCAGAATACAGGTCAGACACAGCAATATCAGAAACGTCATGATCAGAAAATCACTGATATGAAATTTATTGATCGCTCTGCTCCCTTCGGAGGCTGCCTCCCGTTCACGTTTTGCATCATTTTTCTTTGCCATTTTGAACCTCATTTCCAGACTGTTTGCCGGCACATCTTGACTTTGCAGCAAAAGCACCTCAATCTGATATTTTTTTAATGTCCACATTTTGTTTTATAACAGACCTTCTTCTCCGAGCATCTTTGCTATTCTGTCTGCGAGAAGAACCAGAACCAGACCTACCAGTGACTGAAATAGCCCGACTGCAGTTGATTGACTGAAGGCACCGTTTCCAAGTCCTTTTTCATATATATAAATTGCAAGCTGATACTGGAAGTCCTTTACCTGTGTATTTCCGAATACATCCAGTCTTTCAAAGTTGCTTCCCATGATTCTGCCAAGATTCATAATCAAAAGCGTAACTACTGTTCCCTTGATTCCGGGAAGTGTAATGCTCTTCATGCGCTGCCATCTGTTCGCCCCATCGATCATGGCTGCTTCATAAAGTTCTCCGCTGATTCCTGTAATCGCCGCCAGATAAATGATGGTCCCCCATCCCATTCCCTGCCAGACACCGATCAGCAGATAAGTCACTGCCCAATGCCATTTTTCTGTCAAAAATGGTATTCCCTGACTGATCAGCCCTGCATTTGTCAGGATATTATTTATCAATCCTGTACTGGGACGAAATATAGTATAGGCAACACTTCCAACAATAACCCATGACAGAAAGTGCGGCAGATATAATACCGTCTGCGTGACTTTTTTGAATCTCTGAAAACGCAGTTCATTGAGCATCAATGCCAGAATGATCGGCATGGGAAATCCAACCGCAAGATCCAACAGATTAAATACGATGGAATTTCGGAGCGCTCTGCTGAAATCGGCATCCCGAAATACTTTCTGAAAAGTCTTCCAACCAACCCATTCACTCCCATCAAAACCTCTTGCAGGTTTGTAATTCATAAAGACCATACGAAGTCCCGGATATGCCGCATAACAGAAAATGATAACCATCAGAAGCGGAAACAACAAAAGAAGATACAATTGCCAGTCTCTTTTCAATGCGGCCTTCCAGGTCATTTTAGGTGGTGCGATCGTCACAACAGCCTTACTTTTCTTACTCATACACAGCCTCCAACTTCATGTAACACAATCTCTCTGCAAAATTTACTCATTTGATAGTTACATTGTATTTTCAGATGTGCAAATCTTCCTTTCATTTCCATATAGAAAACTGTGCATTTTCAACTATTATCATTTTCGGTTTTGCTTTTATATTTTTATTTTTTTTAATAGCAATCTCATTTATAGGCTATTTTTCGTATTTTTCGGTGATTTACTCCATTCCGCAAGTTCATTTTTTTCCACTTTTTGGGTCATAATTGCACATTCATTTGTTTGAAACAAATTATGTCATATCGTATACTTTTTATATTATTATTTGATATGAGGTGTGCAAAATGTCCAGAACTCCCAGAGCAACAATTGAATACAGAAATTATGATCTGCCAGAATATTTCCCGGTATTGCTATTATCCGGAGAACAGTGGCATATTTCCGACATTCCATCCGGTACACTGCATTTTCATAACTGTCTTGAAATCGGTATCTGTGAGTCTGACAGCGGAACCATGGAATTTATGAATATACAAAAACCATTTCAAGCGGGTGATGTTACCATCATTGCAAGCAACATCTCGCACACCACTTATTCCGCTTCCGGGACTGCAAGCAAATGGTCCTACATTTTTGTCGATGTCATGACCCTATTGCAGCCGATGTTTCCAATGTCACTCCTGGAATACAGTGACTCTGTCATTGAAATGATTCACAATTATTACGATATTCTGCACGCACACGACAACCCGGATATATATTATCTGGTTGCTTCCATCGTGCGGGAGCTGCAGCAGAAAAGTATCAATTATCAGTTTATTGTACGGGGATACTTTCTTTCTCTGATGCTCAAACTTTTTCCCATCTACCTGCACAATCAAAACCAGACACCCACGCAGACACACTCCCATGAAAAAGTGCTTGTGATCGCTCCTGCAATCGACTATATTCATGAATATTACATGCAGGATTTCACAATTGAATATCTGGCTGAGCTGTGCGGACTCAGTCCCACTCATTTTCGCAGACTGTTCACCCAGATCATGGAGGACGGACCATTAAAATACCTGAATCATATTCGAATCCAGAAAGCTTCTGTACTTCTGCGTACCACCGAGATGCCGATTCTGAGTATTTCTGAGGAGGTCGGTTTTCATTCTCTTTCCAGCTTTAACCGTCATTTTGCAGACGATCTGGGAGAAGCCCCAAAAGACTGGCGAAAAAAAGCTGTCGCAGCGCAAAATCCATCTGTCCGCAAATTCTCCGGATGGCTGATTCCACCAAGAATTGATTCTGTTAACTGATTATATATAAGCATTATTACGCTCTTTCTACATATAAAAGAACCCCGTTTGCAGGCAAACGAGGTTCGAATTTTCTTTATGCAGATTTTCTTTTTATGCTTTTCCTGTTTCTCACATCGAAATATGTTACAGATTCAGCCCTTCAAAATCTGTCACTTCTTCCAGCATCCTGACGAACTGTTCCATTCCTTCCTGATCCGGTTCGCCAAATCTTCCCGGTATGGTGCTGTCCAGATCCAGTACTCCAATCAGCTTCCCTGCATAATGGATGGGAATGACCATTTCTGAATTGGATGCACTGTCACAGGCAATATGACCCCTGAATTTGTGTACGTCTTCTATTCTCTGCGTCTTATCAGTCTGTGCAGCAGTTCCGCACACACCTTTTCCCGGTTGGATCCTGATGCAGGCAACATGCCCCTGAAAGGGTCCAAGCAGAAGGCTGCCCCTGTTCATGAGATAAAAGCCCGCCCAGTTCAAATCTTCCACATTATCCATGATAAGCGCTGAGGCATTTGACAGCACCGGAATATACGCCGGATCTTCTTCCGCTAACGCTTTTATCTGCTGTGCAAGCAATTTGTAATCTGTCATGATTCTGCTCCTTTGTATCTTTATGATGTTCATATTTTGTTTACAATACTTTTAGCTTCAATTAAGTTTCATGCACTATGATCATTTTATCAGCTAAAGCAACTGGCTGATACCCCAAATAAATATCTTTTTCATAACTTTAAAAGGCCGCCTGATTCCCCGATCAGACGGCCTCCTCCCTTTTATGGCTTAATCTTTTTTATTCCTGTCTGGCATTTCAGTATAAAAGATACCAGATTCTGTAAAATTGTAAAAATATATTTTTCATTATACAGTTATGACATATAATGAATAAATAAAATTTTGTGGAGAAGGCTGATGAAAATAAGGAAAGGTACTCCTGACGATATTGATTCGCTGGAAAGTCTGTATCATGACTTAACAGGTTACTTGTCACAGCACATCAATTACCCCGGCTGGGTGCGGGATGTATACCCGGTTCGTCAGAATGCGGAGGATGGTATCCGCGAAAACGCTCTCTTTGTTGTGGAGAAAGATGATAAAATTATCGGAACTTTCATGCTGAAGCAATATCCGGAACCGGAATATGATTCGGTTAACTGGAAAACGCCGCTTACTTACAATGAAATCTATGTTGTATACACACTTGCCGTTCATCCTGATTATCTGGGTGCCCATGTCGGTGATTATATCATGGAAGCAATTGTTAATCATGCAAAGAAAGCAAACATGAAAGCTGTGCGGTTGGATGTATATGAAAAGAACACCCCTGCAATCAAATTGTATGAAAAACATGGTTTTGCATACATAGGCACGGTTGATTTAGGCTATGCCGAATATGGTCTTCCATGGTTCCGCCTGTATCAGTTACTTCTTTGAATATATCAAACACATAAAAGGAACTTTCAAATCAATAAAAAAAATTGATCCGAAAGTTCCTTTTCTATTCTTACTATATAAACAGCTTATGACTGCCTTACAGAATCTTTTTCTCCTTAACACATTGATAAATCTCCAGCTGCTGTATACCTGCCGCACTCATGATATCCATGCTGATTTCAGAATGATCGCAGTCCAGAAAAACTCTGGTACTCATCGCGCGTCTTCCTTGGTCAAAAAAGCCTTCCAATGCACTGTGATCCAGAATCAGATCCATATCAAATATGCCATTCTCCGCCACTATATCCGTGAAACGTTTCGCGTCTTCCTGACAGGATGCATTGCGCCTTTGCATGCAAAGCTGATTTTTATCATATGTGAGCTGTATATGCTCAGACTGTTCTGCACCGATTCGAATGCGAATCACTGTGTCAGGTGTAATACTGATCTTACCCTTCAAACGAAATGCTGTATCCGCACTCCACTCTTTATGAAATATTTCTTCTCCGGGCTGCTGTATCGTTTCCAGTAATTGACAGTAATTATCAAATTCTGCAACCGGGTGCTGCAACAGCTCTCCCGTAGATTCAGATACCGAAATTTCCCGCGGAATTGTCATTGCGCCATTCCACGACAGTCCCTTTTTACCTGCAGGATAAACATCCTTCCATGTCTCCATCCATGCAATCATGACATGTCTGTCACCGAAGTTTACTGTCTGTGGGGCAAAGAAATCAAATCCATGATCAATTTCTCCGTACTGTTCCATTGTAAAATTTCCGGATTCAGCATCAAACTGCCCGGTAATCCAGATTGAACTGTTTTTGTTCTGATAACGATGCTGCTGCGCCGGCATTTCATTCGGAGACAGCACGATTACGTCCACGTCTCCAATCCGAAACAAGTCCGGGCATTCCCACATCACGCCCATTGTCTGATCCCCTGATAAAAGGACTGACTGAAAGCTCCAATGCAGTAAATCAGCTGATTTGAATAGTAAGAGCTGACCATGTCCGTCTACTGTACGCGAACCAACAACGCACAGATAATTTTGTCCCCTGCGTATGATTTTGGGATCTCTGAAATCAAATATATCCGTATCTTCCGTATATTTTTTATTTAATATTACAGGATTGTCCACATATTTACCAAAATGGACACCATCTTCAGAAACTGCCACACACTGTGTCTGACAGAACTTTTTGTGTTCCGCATCTATGTTCCGGTTCCCTGTATAAACCAAATACAATTTTCCGTCTTTTTCAATTGCACTGCCGGAGAAGCAGCCATTTGCATCGCAGTACTGACCGGGTGACAGTGCAACCGGTAAGTGCTCCCATGTAATCAGATCTTTGCTGACAGCATGTCCCCAGTGCATGGGTCCCCATACAATATCATCCGGATAATGCTGATAGAAAAGATGGTACTCTCCCTGATAAATACAAAAACCATTGGGATCATTCATCCAGCCTTTTTGCGGAGTAAAATGAAACTCCGGTCTGAAAATATCTTCCTGATCCTTTACGATTTTATTATGTTCTTCGTCCATTTCAGTTTTTTCCCGTCGTATGATTGTAAATATTTTCCCCAATATATGATATTCCGATTGTTTTATAATCGTACAATTGCTTGTACCCGTTCTGCATATTCATTATCTTTCCAACAGACGGATCATCAATGATCCGTTTCGCCGCTGTCAGATAATCGGCCATAATTTCATGACCAAGCGGACTTTCATGGTGTCCCGGCCATATTTCCCCATAGCTTTCCTGCATGCCCAGAAGTTTCTGAACCGATGCACGAAACGTCTCTACCGTTGCAGAATGTGAGAAATATATCAATACTTCTCGATTGCAAATGGTATCTCCGCTGAATAAATATCTGTTCTTTTCATCCAGATAACAAACGCTTCCTTTTGTATGTCCCGGTGTGCGAATGACCTGTATACTGCGTTCTCCAAGCTCCAAAACGCTTGTTTCTTCAATGTATTCCAGTTTTTCCGGTGCAGTACGTGCAAGAAAGAAATCTTTTTCTGCATTACCTGCACTTACCTGATATAACCTGCAGAAAAAATCCCACTCTTCCTGTCTGACTGCCGGGTCAAATCCATTTTCACAGATCTCCAAATCCTCTTTGGTCAGATATGTTCTGCCAAACATTGCCCCGCAGCCGGTATGATCAAAGTGCCCATGTGTCAATGCAACATCCACGGGTTTATCGGTCAGTTCCTTTACCGCTTCCTGCAAACCGCTAAATCCGTTTCCTGCATCAATCAGCAGCGCACGCTCTGTTCCTTCCAATAAATAAAGATATGTTTTGAATGGATCGGCAAGTTTCCATGTATGCCCATCGATCTGTTCAATCTGATAATTTGGCATCATCCTTTAACACTTCCTGCCACAATACCTTCAATAATATAACGCTGACCGACAAAATACAGAATCAGAACCGGAATCAATGTCAATACCAGACCCGCCATCATCGGTGCATAATCTGCAGAATGATTGGTCAGAAATGCATAAGTCATCAGCGGTAATGTCTTTACATTTTTTACAGATAAAAAGGTACTCGCCAGAATATAGTCATTCCATATTGATAACGCTGTAAATACAGCGCAGGTTATGGTAATCGGTTTTAAAAGCGGAAAGATGATCTGAAAAAATGTTTTTTCCGGTGATGCTCCATCGATCAGTGCTGCTTCATCAAGTTCTTCCGGTATCCCACCGATAAATCCGCAATACAGAAAGGTCGGAAACGGAATATTCAGACCGATATCAATATAGGTTACCATCCAGATATTATTGGCAAAGCCCAGCATATTTCCATATATTTTAACAAGCGGAATCATGATGACCTGAAAAGGGATAACCATTGCCGCAACCAGGATCATAAAGATCATTCGATTGATCTTCCACTTTTTTCTGGAAAGAACATAGGCATTCATAGCACTTAAGGTTGCACTGACTACAGTTGCAACCACGCAGATCAGTAGAGAGTTTTTAAAGGAATTGGCGAAATTCATCGTCTGAAAAGCCTTAATATAGTTTCCCAGCATGACAATATCCGGGAAAGAAAACGGATTGGCTGCAAAATCGGACGATGTTTTAAAGCTGTTGAGTATCACGAGGAAAAAGGGGACCACGAACAGTATCGCAAGACACAACACGATCAGAAATACTACTGCAGATGATGTTTTACCTTTATTTTTTGCATATCCTTTCATCTTCAGTTTTCCTCCTTTTTCTTGGATACCGATACCTGAATCAGGGAAATAACAGCAACGATCACGAACAATACAAGCGCCTGTGCCTGTCCTTTTCCATATTTAAAGTTGCTGAAAGCCGTCTGGTATATTTTGAAAGCCATCAGTTCAGTGGATTTGTATGGTCCGCCGGATGTCAGAGAAAGGTTCACGTCAAAAGACATGAATGCTCTTGAGATAGCCATAAAAGTACAGATTGTAACAGAAGAACGGATCAGCGGCAGTTTGATCAGTCGAAACAACTGCCATCTGCTGGCTCCGTCGATTGTCGCTGCTTCCAGAATATCTGCCGATACGTTTGTCAGACCTGCAACATAAATTACCATCAGATAACCGCTCATCTGCCAGACAGTTACCAGGATGAGTGCTGCCATTGCCGTTCCGGGTGATGTCAGCCAGGAAGTCTCAAACAGTTTCCAGCCTGTATCCGCACCGATTTTGGTCAGTGCAAAAGAAAAAATGTAACTCCAGATATAACCCATAACGATACCGCCAACCATATTGGCAGCAAAAAAGCAAGTTCTGAATATGCTCTGCATTCTGATGCCGTGTGTCAGCAGCATGGCCAGTAAAAGACCCAGTACATTGCTGAGTATAACAACAAAAAAGGCGTATATAAATGTCCTTCCGATGGAAGTCAGAAATGTTGTATCCGTAAAAATAGAAATGTAATTCTGGAATCCGATCAGATTATACTTCGGAGAAATTCCGTTCCAATCCGTGAATGTCAGATAACACCCATATATCAATGGTAATATCACAATAGATGCCCATATCAGCATGGGTGGCAAGACAAATTCACAGAATAATCTGATGTTAACACGTTTTTTATTCATTGCTATCTCCCTGTGGTAAAGATGGAGGTAACATAATGTTATCTCCATCTCGCCCATTAAAAATCTGCTGTTAATCAGCTCACAGATCTGAAATCACTTCTGATTCTTCCAATATGTCTGGATTGCATCTGCTGCCTTATCACGATCCATCTTACCGGTGAGATACTGCTGCATGGTTGCACCGTTTTCTGACCAGAAATCAGAAGGAAGGAGCATGGAAAATGCATAAGTGCTTGCTGTCTTGCCAGATGAAATGTAGGACTGTGTTGCCTGTGTGATCGGATTGGAATAGGTCACATTTGAATTGGTAAATGGAAGTGCTGTACCAAGCAGATCTGCCATAGCCTGCTGATCTCCAAAGCAAAGGAACTGTACCAGTTTCTTTGCAGCGGCCTGCTGTGCTTCATCACTCTGGCTCTTATCGATACAATAACCCTTGGACGGGAACACATCCAGTTCCTGATTGATCGCATCGCTTTCTCCTGCCGTAAGCGGACATGGCATAATACCATACTCGTCATTGGCATTTGCCGTATCCTTGAGATAAGACCAGGACCAGTCACCCATGAACCACATAGCAACCTTGCCCTTGGCCATCGCCTGTCCATCCACTTCAGTATCACCTACCAGCGGATCTTTTGCATTGTAATTGTATTTTGCAATGATATCAAAGGTATCCATTACGCTGTTCCATGTTGCATCTGTTTTCAGATCTGCCTTGCCGCTCTTCACATCATTTATAAATGCCTGCTGTGCGTCAGCATCTCCCCTTACACCGCTGAATACCTGACTGAGATAATGTGATCCCAGTGACCAGTCAACACCTGTAAACATGATCGGACTGACCCCGCCTGCCTGAATCTTCTCACATAAAGCGGCCAGATCAGCTGAAGACTTTATCATGGAAGGGTCAAATTTTTCTCCGGTTGCCTTCTCAATGACTGTCTTATTATATGTAATTCCCATTGCCTGTACGGAATTCGGAATTCCGTAGATCTTGCCGTCTTTCTTGAATACATCCAGATACTTGGAGTCCACGTTGCTCATCCATGTGTCCGCTGTCGGATCATATTCCAGCATATTCTCTACATTTTCCTGAATATCAATCGGATCCATAACAGATACGGTTGGTGCCTCTCCGCTTGCATACAATGTCATCCATTTCTGCTTCTCATTACTGTCATATGCAATGTAATTTACTGTAATCTCCGGGTTCTGATCCATGAATTCCTTACAGAGCGCCTCAAACTCGCTGTCATGTCCCGGGATGGTCGTATAGAGCGAAATGGTAGCAGGAGCCAGTGCTGATGCATCCGCAGAAGCAGAAGATACTCCCGATGTTGCCGTTGCAGCCGTTGCAGTTGTTGCTGCTGTTTCCGAAGATGCTGCGCCGGATGTCTCTCCTGTAGCAGTAGATACGCCGCAGCCTGTCATACCTGCTACCATTGTAGCTGCCATTGCTGCTGATAATACTTTTGTTGCCAGTGAACCTTTCATTTTCTTCCTCCTTTATATTGATCATCCCCGTATATAATGAAAAGATGATTTGGTAACGTTATCATGAATAATCAAAAAAATTTATATATCAAATTTATCTGCATTTCTCTATATCTGCAGCATTTTCAATTTGGTAACGTTTTCACGTTTAAAAAAAATAAATCACTCCAGTCTTCTGGTCGAATTTCTTCTGATCAGCTGATAAGGATAATAGCTCCAATGCTTTTCCTTACGGTCCATTTCCGGATCAAACAAAAGTGCACAGATTTCTTTTCCGCCATGAATGCCTCTTACCGTAGAAAGTGGTATTTCAAATATATCCGAAACAGAATCATCAAATCCGAATACTGACATATCATCCGGTACTTTGAGCCCAACTGACTGTAAATAACGAATCACTCCAATTGCAATCAGATCACTTCCTGCTATTACAGCTGTCGGTAATACCTGATTATGTGCATAAATGCTTTCCATTCCCTTCATGCCGCTTTCAATTGAAAACTTTCCTTCATAGATATAACTTTCCGGTACCTGTAATGACAGGTCTTTCATTGCATCCAGAAAACCCCTGCGTCTGAGCTGTTCATTGGTATAATCTTCAGGATTTCCACCGATAAATGCAATCCGGCTGTGTCCTTCCATAGCAAAGAACTTTGTCACATCACAAATTGCATGATATCCATCTGCTGTAATCGTCGCAAATTCACAGTTATCCTTCTGAATACCCTGATTGGCCAAAATGACCGGGCAGACAAACTGGCGCAGTTCCTCAATGATCGCCTCATTAAAACTGACACCCATGAAAACCAGTCCGTCAACATTCTGTTCGCGCATTTTAATCAGTAAAGTAACTGCCTTCTGATTATCCCCGCTGTATTCAGAAATAACTGCAACCTTGTTGTTCCGGATACATTCACCGTTGATTTCTTCCAGTACCAGTGAAATCGTAGGATTGGTAAGATCCGATACCAGAACTGCGACTATCCCGCTTTGTTTCGTGATCAGACTGCGCGCCGCAGCACTTGGATGAAAGTGGTTTCGTTTGATACTCGTAAGAACACGTTCTCTCTTCTCTTCGCTGACCGAACTGGATCCATTGATAACTCTTGATACAGTTGATACAGATACTCCTGCATCTGCCGCAATATCCTGAATGGTAACTCCCATGCTTCAATTTGTCCTTTGGTTTATTTGGTACCGTTTTCAAACTTGTAAATTCAGAATACCATTTTTTATACTAAAGTCAACATAAATTCTTACTTCTATAGCATATTTGTATATTATAAACAATTATATCATATACTTTTTGTATAATAATTATACTTTCAACTTATAAAACCGTTTTCAATAGAAATCATACACTCCGTCATTAAAAGTGATAAACTATATTCGTCAAATGCTTGATAAGGAGTTGACCAAACCATGAATATGAAATATTTCTGGAAACAACAATATGATCTTCCTGCCGGAATCGGATACCCGCTTTGGGGCAAAACACACCTGACCAGTATCTTTGTGGTCACGCTCTGCATCTGCCTGATTCTGTATCTGATCCTGCATATGACAAGGCAGCATCAACATATCTTCATCTATGCCATTCCGCTTTTCATGACAGGTCTTGAGACCTGGAAAGATCTCTTTCTGGTGTCCGTGCATCGTTTTTCACTGGGCTATCTGCCGCTGCATCTGTGCAGTATCGGAATATTCGTATTTCTGGCACACGCCTTTGCCAGAACTGCCAAATGGCGTGAGATCTGGGGTGAAATTGCATTCTGTCTGATCATGCCGGGTGCCATGGTCGCACTTGCAGATCCTGACTGGACAACCTGGTATCCTTCCTGGAATTTCATGAATCTGTACAGTTATACCTGGCACGGACTTCTGGTTCTGTACCCTGCACTGCTCAAACTGCGGAACGACATCCACCCCAGTATCCGTCATATACACTGGGATCTTCTGTTTTTGTGCGGCGTTCTTCCGCCAATTTATGTTTTTAATAAGATTTTTCAGTGCAACTATTTCTTCATCAACTGGCCCATTCCAGGCAGCCCATTATCATGGCTTTCCTCATTCATGGGTGTTCCGGGATATCTGGTGGGCTATGCCATTCTCGTCTTCATCATGATCCTGATCGTCTATCTATGCATTTATATCGTTTCGCGTCTGATCAGATTCCGGTCGCATTAATCCACTTCCCGTTCAGTTTCATGAACAGATGGACGAGCGGTCCGAGGCAAAATGCAGTCAAAACCGTTCCCACTCCCAGATGACTTCCGTTCCAGGTGATAAAGCCTGTCAGAACCGCAACCAGAATGACTGTCACACAGCTCCCGTCTGTGATGATTCGACCTGCAAAATAGGGGATTTTGAAATGTTCCGCCAGCCACATCGAGAGGAAATCATAGGGAGAGGCCCCCAATCCCGCAGCCTGATACATCGAAAGACCAAAAGACAAAATGGTAAGTGCAATTGCCATAACGATCAGCTGCAGGACAATCGTCAGCCCGTCTCCGGTGATTCCCGCCGTCATCAGCAGCCAGGTAAATCCCTGCGTCATATAGCCCAGCAGGAAAAGATTGATCAATGCGCCAAAGCCGAGATATTTGAATCCGATCACGAGCTGCAAGGTCAACAGGATCAAATTCATCAATAACTGGAAATTGCCAAGCCCCATTGAGAATCCCATGCTGATTGCCATCATCATTGCAGTAAATGGGTCATTCCCCATTCCCGAAATTCGTAAGACTGCTTCCCCTAGTCCCAAAATGATATTTCCCATAAATGCTGCAAACAGTTTTTTCCACGTAAATCTGCCGATAAAGATCTGTACTACCTTTTCCATTGTTCCCTTATCCCCCGTAATTGTTTTTTGCCCCCATTTTATCCACATTAAAACCATCTATGCATAAAAAAGGATCCGGTCTGTAGCCGAATCCCTTCCTATCATTTAAACATCTTTGCCTTGCGGAAAATCAATGCCACAAAAACACTTATCATAATAACCATAAATACAATAATGGTAAATCCAAACGGACTTTGTGCAAAAGGCATTCCAGTGACATTGACGTTCATACCATATGCACTGAATATGATTGTCGGAATTGCCATGACAATCGTAATGATTGCCAGCACCTTCATCACGATATTCAGGTTATTGGAAATAACAGAAGCAAAAGCATCCATCATCCCGCTCAAAATTCCACTGTATATATCTGCCATTTCAATGGCCTGTTTATTTTCTACGATAACATCCTCTAACAGTTCCGAATCTTCCGGATATTTCTTGATCAGCGCCGTCCTTAAAAGTTTCTCCAGAACTGCTTCGTTTGAGCGCAGTGCAGTGGAAAAATACACCAGACTCTTTTCCAATTTGAGTAATTCGATCAGTTCGCTGTTCTTCGTAGATTTATGCAGCTGATCTTCAATTTCATCACTTTTTTTATCCACATTACGCAGATAGCGAAGATACAATGTATCAATGCGATACAGGAACTGCAGTATAAACCTTGACTTCATAAAGGTATTGAAATCTCTTACCTTGCCTTGTGCAAAAGCCTTGATCACAGGAGAATTCTCGCTGCATACCGTAATCATTGCATCCTGAACAATCAGGATTGACATGGGAATGGTGCTGTAAAGTTCTCTGTCGCTCTGCTCTTCAACAGTCGGTATGTTTACCAGTACCATCGTATAATTGTCATCTACTTCAATACGGGAACGCTCATCCGTATCCAGTGCTGCCTTCAGCACATCATCCGGCAATGAATACTGCTCACAGATATACTGAATTTCCTTTTCCACAGGAGCCACCATAGATATCCAGCATCCTTCTTTAAATGCCTGAATCTCCTGCAGACGTCCGTTTTCAGTCATGTAATATTGTAACATAATCCATACTTCCTTTCGCGGCACCATGCCGCAAAAAGGGCATGGTATTATTTAGTTGTCATCATTAAGGTACATAAGGGAATGTCTGAACTTTGCGCAGGTTCCATGCGATCACATCCTTTCAAAATGTGTGAGTATTATTACTCAGTCAGCTTATCTTACCTTCTTAAATCAGGTGCTGTCAACCTTTAAATATCTGTCGAACTCCATGTCAAACTGTGTCCCGATCCGAGACAATTCTCCAAATACTTTTTCCCGTCCGATTGCGCTCTGATACCAGTTATCTGCAGAGATGTCGTACTCCTGTGTCTGTGCTACAGAATCTATCATAAATGCCGTATCCGGAAAGTAAATCTGATAATACATCAGGCATCTGCGTGCATGAAAAGCCTTACAACATATAATTGCCTTTTTGAGAACAATCTTTTTGTCATCCAGAAGTTCCCGTGAGAACAGAGCATTCTGCTGTGTATACCTCGCCTTATTCTCCGCAATAATTGCATCTGTAGCTACCCCGCAATCTGTCAGAACCGCGGTATAGAAATCCGCTTCTGTATCATATGGCCCAGGATATTTATCCTGCTGTGATCTTGCTCCATGAAAAAATCTGTTTTTATGCTGTATTTTCCGGAAGGAACCACAATCGGTGCCAGGTTTTCTTTCCAGCACTTTGCAGCTTCCTGCGGAAGTTCTGCAAGACTTCCTCCCGGAATCAGAACCGCATCTGCCGGTTCCAGTTCATTTTCTATGAAAATGAATCTCGTGATATCGTCTATGATCTGCATATTCATGCTGCTCGCCTCCTTTTTCTCTGATTATGCTCCTGCATATTTCCTGTATATACGCAAAAACCCCGAATGCATTCCGCATCCGGGGTTTAAATAAGCGATAGACGGGATTCGAACCCGCGGTCTCCACCTTGGCAAGGTGGCGCTTTACCAGCTAAGCTACTATCGCATTTTGTCAGTCGTTTATCGCGACAACAAAATGAATTTTAAACCATAACGGAAAGCTTGTCAACGGGATTTTTATATTTTTCCAAACTTTTCAGGGTGCAATTGAAAACAGGATATCATCTCTGCTGTCAGACTCATTTGATTTGGTGTCTGATCCATTTCCTGTCTGTCTACCCATTCTGCTTCGGCAAGTTCCCCAGCATCCCTGTGAATTGCAGTACTCCCTTTTACCCGGCAGAAATACCCCAGTAACAGGTTCGAATCAAATCCCCACGGCTGACTCTTATAATACCGGATATCTGTAACTTCGAGGCCCACCTCTTCCATCACTTCTCTGCGAACTGTATCCTCCGCTGTTTCGCCGATTTCACAGAATCCTGCAATCAGTGCCGTTCCCTTATATTCTCTCCCTGCGTAACGTGTCATTACAATCCGGGTTCCATCCGTCACTCCAACAATCACAGCCGGTGCAATTTTGGGATAAATCAGATTCCCGCATTCCGGGCAACGCAGCGCACGCTCCGTATCATATATTTCTGTCTCATGTCCGCATCTGCCGCAAAACCGGTTGTCTCTGTACCATGTATACAAATGATAAGCAGTCATCCCTGCAAAGCATAAATCCTGCGGATCCGTTCTGCGAAAAAGAACCGTCTTCTCATATTGAAATCCCGGCACCTGCAACTCTGCATCTGTCATTAACAAAAAAAACGCGTGTTCGTCAATCCGAAACAGATACTGTAACGGAAATTCTCCCGCTGCAGAAACTTCGGGAAAAGACGGTTTCCCTTCTTCATCCAGATGTGCCAGTACTTCTCTGTTGCGAAACGCGAAAAGTATATCTCCTGTCTTTGGCCTTGTCCGGTTATATTCATTATGAAAAACTGCCGGGTTAATTTCCTGTATCACCGTTCTTCTGCCTCATTTTCTATATGTTTTTACAGACACGTTTCTTTTCCGAACGATCTGTCTGAAATAAGTTAGAATCATCATATGGCAACTGCAATTATTTCTCAACTGTTTTCATAAAGGGTAGCACATATTGTTTTTCCGGAAAAATTTATAAAAATCCGATTCAACAACAGTCATTTTTTTATATTTTGTACTTCTTTTTCCCCAAGCACCCTTGTGCTATACTAAATAAATGCAGTCAAAAAAATGCACCCATAATAAAAGTACTGTTGGATTACCAACAAAAGGAGTCATTTGAGTAACGATCATATAATTCATACAGCAGATGCCAAGGTACTGCTGAAAAAGGGAGAGGGCCGCACAATCAAAGCCGGAGGCCTCTGGGTCTTTGACAATGAAATTGCTTCCATTTCCGGAAGCTTTGAAAATGGAGATATCATTGCAGTACATGATTTTGATGATTTTTTCCTCGGATATGGATTCATTAATACAAATTCCAAAATCCGTATCCGTCTGATGTCCCGCAGCAAGACAAATCCGGTAACACCGGAGCTGATTGAGACCCGTGTCCGCAATGCCTGGAACTACCGTAAAGAAGTCATCGATACGGACTGCTGCCGCATGATCTTTGGCGAAGCGGATTTCCTACCGGGTATTACAATTGATAAATTCTCAGAGGTTCTGGTCGTCGAATCACTTGCGCTTGGGACAGATCTGCTCAAGCCCCTCATTCTGGATGCCTGCCAAAAAGTATTGGCAGAGGATGATATTATCGTCCGCGGAATTTATGAGCGCAGTGATGCAAAAGTTCGTGAACAGGAAGGCCTGGAACGTTATAAAGGCTTTATCGGTAAACCTTTCAATACCAAAGTTCTGATTGAAGAAAACGGTATCCGGTATTATGTGGATGTGGAAAACGGCCAGAAAACAGGATTTTTCCTGGATCAAAAAAACAATCGTATGTCCATTCGCAGACTTTGCCCCGGCAAAAAAGTGCTGGACTGTTTCACCCATACCGGTTCTTTTGCTCTGAATGCTGCGGCCGCGGGTGCCTCATACGTTCTGGGCGTGGATGCTTCTGACCTTGGTATTGCACAGGCACAGGAAAACGCCAGAATCAACGGTCTGGACAATATCGCAACCTTTCAGGTCGCCGATGTTTTCGAACTGCTCCCCACTCTTGAGAAGCAAAAGGAAATGTTTGATGTCGTCATTCTGGATCCTCCTGCATTCACCAAGTCCCGCGCTTCCATCAAAAAAGCTGTAACAGGCTATCGTGAGATCAATCTGCGCGGTATGCGTCTGGTAAAGGATGGCGGTTTCCTGGTGACCTGCTCCTGTTCTCACTTCATGGATCCTGATCTGTTCGCCAAGACCATTCAGGAAGCGGCACGTGATGCGCATAAACGGCTCCGTCAGGTCGAATTCCGGCAACAGGCTGCGGATCACCCCATTCTCTGGGCAAATGACACCTCCTATTATCTGAAATTCTATATCTTCCAGGTGGTAGACGAACTGTAAATCTGTATACCATGCCTTTCGACACGGTTCCTACATCAAATTCTTATTCTGTCAGTCTCAGAAAGGCTCTGCTCATGAAAAAAAGTTCTAATTCTATGGACATGACAGAGGGTATCATCTGGAAACAGCTGGTACTCTTTGCCTTACCTCTTCTTGCTGGAAATGTCTTTCAGCAGCTTTATAACACCGTTGACAGTATTGTCGTCGGAAATTTTGTGGGTCCGGATGCACTCGGTGCCGTTACCTCTGTTGCACCTGCCATCAATACGCTGGTCGGTCTCTTCATGGGAATGTCTTCCGGAGCAAGTGTTACGATTTCCCAGTATTTCGGAGCAAAAAACATTACAAATCTGCGTAAATCTGTTCACACTTCCATTGTTACCACTCTGCTTCTCGGTTTTATCTTCATGTTCATCGGCTACTATATGACCCCTCCAATGCTGAGGTGTATGAAAACACCGGATACCATATTTCCACTTGCAACGACCTATCTGCGCATTTATTTTCTGGGCATTCTGGGACTCATGATCTACAACATGGGTTCTGCCATCCTGCGTGCTGTAGGAGATTCCAAACGTCCTCTGTACTTTCTGATCCTGACTTCCATCATGAATGTATTTCTGGATCTTCTGTTCGTTATTGTGTTTCATATGGGTGTTGCCGGCGTTGCCTATGCGACAATCATCTCACAGTTCATATCTGCCATTTTGATCATAATTGTTTTATTTCACAGTAAAGAATGTTACAGTCTTCGCTGGAATGAAATGCAGATCGATCGCCATATGCTCGGCAAAATCGTATACATTGGTATCCCTGCCGGGCTCCAGATGGCCATCACTTCTTTTTCAAACGTATTCGTGCAATCCTATATTAATAACTTTGGAGCTGCCAGTACTTCCGGTTGGGGTGCCTACGGCAGAATCGATTCCTTTGTCATCCTGCCGATGCAAAGTCTTGCGATAGCCGCAACTACTTTTGTCGGGCAAAACGCCGGTGCGGGACGAATCGATCGTATCAAGCGCGGAATAAACCGCACTTTATCGCTTGCCATTACCTGTACACTGCTCATCTGCATTCCTGAATTTCTGCTTGCGCCTCGCGTTGTCTCACTCTTCAGCAATGACCCGCAGGTCATGTATTACGGCGCTCTCTTCATCCGTCTGAACTGTCTGTTCGACGTTCTGTGCTGTATGAACCAGGTGCACGCAGGCGCGCTTCGCGGAATGGGTGATGCAAAGGTACCGATGTTCATCATGCTCGGATCGTTCGTCGTATTCCGCCAGATCTATCTGTTCATCGTCTCCCATATAACCACCAGTATCTATCCAATTGCACTCGGGTATCCTGCAGGATGGTTGGTATGCAGCGTATTGATGTTCCTGTATTTCCGCATGAGTCACTGGGAAGAGAAATTCTCTGACCGCAAAAAAACCTCCTGAGGCTGATTTTACCTCAGGAGGAATAATCTGTTTCGTCTGATCGGTCAGCGCTGTTATTCCCTGCCGGTCAGACGCTCTATTCCCTTTTCATATTTCTCATAACTGCAATAGCCTTTTTGATACCAGCTGCAACCGCTGCAGGAGTTTTCGAAGATCTCTCTGGTCATATGCCCGCGGATATGCTCCCAAAGCGCTGCCGAATCATACGGATGCTCTTCCTGTATCTGTAAAGCCTGCAGCAGCTTTTCATCTTTGGTCTGTACTTCGTTGGCATCCAGACTGCACCCTGCCAGATCGCCCGGTGTCCAACACAGATTCGGACAGGATGCACATATCTCATCCGGCTGTGTCTGCAAAATGACCCGGCAACCATTTCGAAGCTGCTCTGCCTTGTGGTCCATATTATCAGTAAATTCCCTGCTGTAGCCATGCCCGGTATAGAGCGGCACGCACAGAAGATGATGCACCCGCAGTTTCAATCCAGAAGCCCTGCTTTCATCAGTCTCTTTCTCAATATTCCCCCGATTATATATGCCAGCAGAACAGACAGCACATCCTTGATCAGATAAGGCGCGCTGACCAGCAGAAATGCCTCTGCAAAACCGGAAGATGTCAGGATCATGAACTGAATTATTCCCAGAATATGGCAGGCAGCTATGCCAAGGATACCAAGTGCCATTTTGAAGCCATAATTCTTCCTGGTCTCTCCCATTGCGCAGCAAAGTGTCAAAACAAAAAATCCCCATATAAATCCGCCGGAAAAAGATACCAGTGCCTGCGGTCCACCTGAAAGTCCTGCAAATACCGGAACACCGACACAGCCAAGCAGTACATATATGAGCATGGATAACATTCCCTTTTTCCTGCCAAGAAAAACACCCATGAGCGCAACCCCAAAGGTCTGCATGGTCATCGGGACACCTGTCGGTGAAGGAACCTGTATCTGAGAAAGAATTCCCAGAACTGCGGCAAACATCCCTACCAAAATAATATCTGCGGTTTTGAATTTAGAAGAAGTCTTTACCTTACTTTCTGCCATTACCCTTATCCTCCATTTAAGTATACTTCTGTCATCATAGCACAGGCCGACAGGCAGTACAAGAACCGGAGGCCTCCTGAAACAGTCATAAAAAAGCATTGGAAAAAGTAGAAAAAAGTAGTCAAAAAAATGGTTAAAAAGCCTCTGAGGGGGGTTGACAATTGCCCCTTTCATATAGTATTATCATTGTTGCTGCTGAAAGTCGTAGCTTCTGTTTCGAAGAGCGGTGGCAAACTCGAAAGTGACCCCGAAAAGGATCCTTTCGTTTACATATAAAACGAAGCGTGGCTCAGTTTGGTAGAGCGCTGCGTTCGGGACGCAGAGGTCGCCCGTTCGAATCGGGTCGCTTCGATTTTGGGGAAGTTAGTTCAAAGAATGTTGTTAATTCAACGTTTTTTGGACTTTCTTTTTTTCGTGCGATTCCGGTTTATTTGATATTTGTATTTACACTATATATTTCAGAGCGGCATATGCTAATTTATTTCGGTATCATATTTCTTTTTTGTTATTTATAAATTCAAAATCAGATTGAATCATACCATAATAGCATACATTGCTATATTCACCATCCACTATAGTGAAGTGCCTCATGGTTCCTTCTCTCTTTAAACCGGATTTTTCCAACACATGACAGGAAGCAGTGTTTTTCTCCATAGCTAACGCTTCTACCCGTTCCAAGTGCAAATTTGTGAATGCATATGCCAAAAGCGCTTTTGCTATTTCAGTTGCATATCCCTTATTCCAAAATGCCGGCAAAAGGTTATATCCAATCACACATCTGTTAACATTATGGTTAATAGAAAGAATGCCTGCTTCCCCTATATATTTACCGGATGCTTTTTCAATCAGAGCACAAAAACCAGTATCATTGGTGAATTGGTTTTCTATCAATTCATTTAGTTGAGATTTTATAAATGCAATGTCAGTATTGGGAAGTGTGGTGGAATATTTCCATACCTCATTACACGAGCGCAGCTGATGGTAATCATTACCATCAGTTGGAACATAATTTTTTAATAACAATCTGTTTGTTTGCAAGTACATATCAGCATAATTCTCCTCTTAATCCATAAATTTACTGCTTAGAAACGTTTGAATCATATTCATTATAGTGCTTAGAATGCAGAACTTTTCCGAATATTATTATATTCCAACAATGTTAGTATCAGCATCAAAACGTCTACTATCGTCACTATAATCAGCATAATTGAATGTGTCTGGGTAAATCGCTGCAGCTGCATTACAATAAATCCCATAAACATAATGCACGATATGGGATAAGCCCAAAGTTTTTTATTCCACAACAGGAGCAGGAATATGATTTTGACTATGCCATGTGTCAGTAGATAGATGCTGGTAAACTGCTGTGTATCGAATGAACATATTTTGACTATAGGACACCAGATAATTCATTACCAGATCCCCTGGATTTTCGTGCAGTTCTTCTTTTGAAATAATAGCAATCAGTTTACTCATTCGTTCCGGAGTCATGAACAGCATGATCATTCCACTGATAATTTCGCCTGCATCAAAAAATCCTTTTAGAATCAAACTGACATGAAAACCGAAATAAATTTTTTCTTTGCTTATTAAGAAATGCATACTTTGTCCCTTTCTTTGTTGAAATAGAATTTGAAAACACTGTTCAATTCATTATTCATTCTCTGTCAAAATCTCTTAAAATCACATTTTCCCTGGCAAAAGAGATCTCAATATAGTTCATTATAACAGCATGGAAAGAATATATATTATCTGGTTAATAATAATATGGTTTATGTTCTGGGCGATGTCTTTTGCTTGCACTGTTTGCAGATTGCTGTAGCAAAACCGATCACACCTTTCATACAGCAAAAAACAGAGCCCCAGTCCCGGACTCTGTTTTTCTGCTAATTCACCTCTTGCATTTATTCTGCACGGTAAACAATCTTCCTGATCGAATCTACCGAAAGATGAAATTCATCGGATATATCCTGCAGGGAAGCGCCGCACATGAATTTCTGACGAATCGCCTCGTTCCGTTCTTTGTAATAGCTGCGTGAGCCGGAAGATTCTCCCCATTGCTTTTTGGATTGCGCATTCGGAACATATAAAATTTCTCCCGATGCATACTTTTGAAGCTCACGCAGCAGTTCATCCGGTAAAATGTCCTGCGCATTTTTATACTTCATTTAGCAGCTCCTCTGCACTATGGTACTCTCTGATTGTGCCCCCATGTTCCTGAATCACGTCTCTGATCTGTATTTCAAGTTTATTTGCATGATCTGCAAAACCCATAAGATCCTTTGCATCAAATGCGGACATGAGATTCATTTTCTCCAGGTCAAAATCAGCACATACATGGTTCAACTCTTCCTGTAGCACGATTCCCCACATATATGTTTTGAGGATATCTTTTCGATCACTGTAGACACGGATTCTAAGCCATGTATAAGACAGTTCCGCATACCAGTCTGCAAGATCCTGAAAATTATGCTCCGTGAAAGTTGAATCCATAGCACTATTCTGATTCCATGCATTTTTTTTCAGAAAATCCTGTACCAGCATCATCATTTCATAGCACAATTTTTTCTGTTCTTCGTCGCTTCGCTCCGTAATGACTTTCCAGTACAGGTCCGTAAACCCATCCGGTACTTTTTCCATCGCACGAAGTTCATTCATCTGATCGGTCTGCGACCGCTTAAAGTAACTGTGATTGGTAAACGCAATTGCACGTGCAAGATAATCCAGCACATAACCCGCTCCCAGTTTTACATCACTGCCTTTACCCAGCGCGGTTTCCAAAAGATATTTTTGGCCTGCTCATAGGCTTCCAGCGCGCATTTGCGCATCATTACATCATCCTTCAGATACTTTGCCTGAAGGCTCTGCAGTTCTTCAAAACGGTCCTGATCAGCCTCTGTACGTGCATATAGAATTTCACCATCTGCAAGACATGTAATATTATACTCTTCCAGTTTTGCAAACTGTTCCAGGCGCTCCCATTCGATTCCCCAGATATCAAATCCTTCGCCTTCCAGAATGAAGGTACGTGCAAATTCCCTGCCGCGCTTCGTAATGGGAACAAAATAGCTCATCGCCTTTTCATTCTCATCGATTCTGAGTGTTGTGTGCGACACAACCAATGCAATATCATCCCTGTATTCTTTTTTTACCTGATCAAGTACCCAGTTTGTGACTGCTTCTCTGTTGTTCATATAACATCCTCCCTTTTTTGTCTGTGTTTGTTTACTGATTTCATCGCCCCGTGACTGTAATAAGAGCATATCGCAATATGCTCTGCAAAAAAATATAAAGGATGGTTATAAAACATTCCTTCCTGATCAGGTCCGATTAAAAAAAGGTATTGTATCCGGATTGCTTTTCTTCTTTCTTTATTCCGGTGTACAGAAATCCCGGAAAAGATTAATATTTCAATTTTTCCGGGATTTCTTATAAATATATTTCTGTTAAATTATTATTCAGGAGCACCGTTCCAAAACTTGTCATATAAAGCTGCAGTCACAAATACCTGAACGATCTGTTTCTTATTTTTTCTCAGAAAAAGAAGCAACTTTACTGCTGTAATGGGTATGCAGCAGTTCATGTGCGATTTCACTGCCCGGCTGATCCAGAAATTCTTCATACAGTTTCATGATCGCAGGGTTTTCATGTGATTTACGGATTGTTTTATTTCGATCTTCTGTGTAAAGCGCATTTGCTCTCTTTTCCAGATTTTCATAATGTCCGTGCAGATAGGGTTGTCCGCCACCGTTGATACAACCACCCGGACAGGCCATTATTTCTATGACCTGGTAGTCGGCTTCGCCTTTTCTTATTTTTTCAAGCAGTTTCCGGGCATTGCCAAGGCCATTTGCAATCGCGGCTTTGACAGGCAGATCTCCTACCTGTATCGTTGCCTCCCGAACGCCATCCAGACCACGGATAACAGAGAATTCCACCTGGTCCAGGGTACTGTGCGTAATCCATTCATATGCTGTCCGAAGCGCCGCTTCCATCACCCCGCCGGTCACGCCGAATATAACCGATGCACCGGAAGATTCACCCAGAAAATCATCGAATTCTTCATCCTGCATCTGATTGAACTGAATACCGGCTTCTTTCATCATTTTGGCAATTTCTCTTGTACTGACAACGATATCGACATCGTTTTTCATTTCCGGTCTTGCCGCTTCATATTTCTTGGCAAGGCACGGCATAACAGATACCACGACCAGATCCTTGGGATCAATTCGCATTTTTTTGGCATAATAACTTTTGGCAATTGCACCAAACATCTGCTGCGGAGATTTGCAGGTAGACGGAATGTCGAGCAGATCCGGAAATTCATGTTCAAAGAAGTTGACCCAGCCGGGGCAACAGCTCGTGAGCATCGGAAGTCTTCCGCCGTTTTCAATGCGGTCCACCAGTTCAGCCGCTTCTTCCATGATTGTAAGGTCCGCGCCAAAATCTGTATCGAAGACCTTGTCAAAGCCGAGTGCTCTGAGTGCAGCCACCATTTTGCCGGTTACCAGCTGTCCCGCTTCATTTCCAAAAGCCTCTCCCAGAGCGGCTCTGACAGCAGGCGCCGTCTGTACGATCACATATTTATTGCTGTCATTGATGGCATCCCATACTTTTGCAGTATTATTCACTTCTGTCAACGCACCTGTCGGGCAAACAGATACGCACTGCCCGCAAAATGTACAGTTCGTTTCAATCATGGGGAGACCAAACGCCGGAGACACAATGGTATGAAAGCCTCTGTTTCTTGCTGACAAAACAGAGACTGTCTGGATTTCATTGCATACCGTAACGCAACGTCTGCACAAAATGCATTTATCCAGGTTCCTTTCGATTGAAAAACTGGAATGATCTTTGGGAAAAGTTGACATATCACCTTTATATTTCATTTCCCGGATGCCCATGTCTGCTGCCAGAGACTGCAGTTCGCAGTTTGTGTTTTTCTCACATAAGAGGCAGTCCTGTGGATGATCGGATAACAGGAGTTCTACCACGGTTCGCCTGGACCGGATCGCTTTGATCGAATTTGTTTTGATCTTCATGCCTTCAGAAACAGGCGTATTGCAGGCAGGTGCTAAATTTTTTCTCCCCTCAACTTCTACGACGCAGACGCGGCAGGATCCCGGATTATGGACATGTCCATCCTGTAAATTCATGTGGCACAGGGTCGGTATGAAAATATCCAGCAGTTTTGCTGCTTCCAAAATGGTCGTTCCTTCTTCGACCTGAAGTTTTTTCCCATTTATTGTTATATTTACAGTACTCAAGCCATCACCTCTTTCTCTCTGCTAATCAGACTCTGATAATCGCACTGACCGGGCAACTGGAATAGCAGGCGCCACATTTGATGCATTTGTCCTGCTGAATCCTGTGCTGTCCCTTCGGGTTACCGCTGATGCAGCTGACCGGACAGTTCCGTGCGCATTTGGTACAACCGATGCAGCTCGTTGTGATCTCATACGTGATCAGTTCTTTGCAGACACCGGCAGGACATCTGTGATCCCTTACATGTGCAAGATATTCATCTCCAAAATATTTCATCGTGCTCAGAACCGGATTTGGCGCTGTCTGTCCAAGGCCGCAGAGCGAGGTATCTTTTATGACCTGTGCCAGTTCTTTTAACGTGACCAGGTCTTCCTCTTTCCCTTCTCCTTTTGTGATACGTGTCAGGATCTCGAGCAGTCTTTTATTTCCGATTCTGCAGGGTGTACACTTTCCGCAGGATTCATCCACAGTGAATTCCAGATAGAACTTTGCAATGTCTACCATGCAGTTTTCTTCATCCATGACGATCATTCCACCGGAACCCATCATGGAGCCGATTGCAGTTAAGGATTCATAATCGATCGGAAGATCCAGATCTGCAGCCGGGATACAGCCTCCGGAAGGACCGCCTGTCTGGACTGCTTTGAATTTGCCGCCGTTCTTGATCCCGCCGCCGATATCGTATATGATCTCCCGCAGCGTTGTTCCCATCGGAACCTCTACCAGTCCGACATTATTGATCTTTCCTGCAAGAGCAAATACTTTCGTTCCTTTTGACCCTGCAGTTCCGATTGCGCTGTACCAGTCCGCCCCTCGCAAAATAATGGCCGGAATATTGGCAAGTGTCTCCACATTATTTACAACCGTTGGCTTGCCCCAAAGTCCACTTTGCGCAGGAAATGGCGGTTTATTGGTCGGTTCGCCTCTTTTGCCTTCCACGGAATGGATCAGTGCGGTCTCTTCTCCGCATACAAAGGCACCCGCGCCATATTTAAGTTCTATATCAAATGTAAAATCCGTACCAAGAATATGTGATCCCAGAAGGCCCAGTTCCTTTGCCTGTCCGATTGCGACCTGAATCCGGCTTACTGCCAGCGGATATTCTGCACGAATATAGATATAACCTTTGGATGCCCCAATGGAATAGCCTGCAATTGCCATTGCTTCCAATACACTGTTGGGGTCTCCTTCGAGAATGGAGCGGTCCATAAATGCGCCCGGATCTCCTTCATCTGCATTGCATATGATATATTTCTGATCCGCTTCATTTGCCTTTGCAAACGCCCATTTTTTTCCGGTCGGAAAGCCGCCGCCACCTCTGCCGCGCAGACCGGATTCTGATATGATATGGATCACTTCATCCGGTGTATACTCGGTAATACACTTTGCCAGAGCCTGATAGCCTTCATTTGCAATCGATTCACTGATTTTCTCCGGATTGATCAACCCGCAGTTTCGAAGTGCGATCCGCATCTGCTTTTTATAAAAAGACATCTCATCCTGGCTGGATACTTTTTGCTTGATTGTGGGTTCTTCGTATAACAGGTGCTCTACTTTACGATTTCCAACAATATCTTCAGAAACAATCTCTGCTGCATCAGACGGTGTTACCCCGATATAGAAGGTATTATCCGGATATATTTTCACAATGGGCCCTTTTTCGCAAAATCCAAAACAGCCTGCCATAGTGACTTCGACTGTGTCTGCAAGACCCGCCTTTTGAACTTCTTCCCTGAGTTTTTCAATGATCTGCATGCTGTCAGAAGATTTGCATCCCGTTCCGCCGCACACGGATATCACTTTTTTTTGACAGGAATCTTTTGTTTCAACTGTTTCACCCATACGGACTTTGAAACATGCCGCATATTCTTTTGCCAGATTCTTTAACTCTTCATAGGAACTTATCCGATTCACCTGTGACCCTCCTATTCGTTGTACTCGTCAATAATTTTGCTTACCATGTGCTTTTCAAAATGTCCGTAAACTCGATCATTTACTGTTACAACTGGTGCAAGACCGCAGGCTCCGACACACCGCAGCATCTGCAGTGTAAAGCGTTCATCCTCTGTCGTCTCTCCGACCCTGATATGCAGTTTCCGCTCAAATTCCTCTAATATTTCTCCTGATCCTCTGACAAAGCATGCTGTTCCCATACAGACATTGATTACGGTCCGCCCTGTCGGCTTTTCTGAGAAATAGGAATAGAAGGTTACTACACCGTTCACCTCCGATAGGGGCTGCTGTAATTTGGCTGCTACATGTTTTTGTACTTCTTCCGGCAGATATCCGAAAATTTCCTGCGCTTTGTGCAGCACTGCTATGAGTGAACTTGATTTGTCCTCCAGATTGTCAATGAAGGTATCCAGTTCATCAAATAACCGCTCCTTTTGCATATTCTGACACATTTCCTTACCTCCCAACTTTTTTGCCCTTTCCCTAAATTACCTTCCATGTATTTGCTTCCTCTGACTGAAAAACTTTCGTCAGTCCGTCCCAATTGGCAACATTGCTGTCGAATAGTTATATTTTAACATTCCGCATATATCTTTGTGAATACGATAATTTGTATTCGTAATAATAAATTAATGATTGCTGTCTCCAAAAATATTTTCATCCCATTTATGGCCTTCCTATAACAGATAACAATTGACCTCACTGCTTTATTCTTTCCATTTTTTGCATTATAATTTGAACAGATAACCAAAGATTATCACGATAGGTATAACTTTATCTCTCTAACACAAACATGGAGCATAATATGATTTATGAAAAGGCTTGCGGCGCAGTCGTCTATACATTTTTGAATGGGCGGATACACTATGTGATCATACAGCAGCAGGAAGGTTTTCATGGCTTTCCAAAAGGACATGTGGAAAAAAATGAAACCGAAGAAGAGACAGCCCTGCGTGAAATATATGAAGAGGTGGGACTCAGACCCACTTTGATAAAAGGATTTAAAGTGATCGATGAATACCCGCTTTTACGTAAACAGCATGTAATAAAGCAGGTCGTCTACTTTCTGGCTGAATATAGCAGTCAGGCTATTATCATTCAGGAAGAAGAACTGCTCGGCGCTATGCTCTTGCCTTATGAAGAAGCGATAAAAATATTGGATTATGAAAGTTCCAGAAAGGTTCTGGCGCAGGCGGATCATTTCCTGCTTGCACAGTAGCACTTCTCAGAACGATCCTTTTTGTAACATATACCAGATGTTCACATATGTATATCTGAACATCTGGTATATGTCGCTGAAAAAAATTTTGTGGATATCTCGTAAAAAGTACGATACACTTTACTGTATATACAAATTTCCGAAATCAGCCGAATGTAAAAACCAGTGTAATTTCATCCTGATACGAAAATTTATGGAAATACGAGTTGTGCTGATCATAACAATTTACCAATATACCTGCGCAGCACTGATGACAGTGCAGAAATGAGGAAGCATGATTTATGAAATGGGCGGACTGTTTGGCTGGCTGATTACAATTTCTTTTGCCGGAACGATTCTGAATTATATTTTGAAACGGATTAATAGACAATGGGGCAAAAAAATAAATGCAAATCCCTCTGCTGCCCGTCTGATGAAAATCCTGATGACAGTCTTTGTACGCCAGCATAAATACTGGGGCTTTGCAGCAATTATTTCGCTGATTTTACATTTCCTGATCCAGTTCAGCCGGTTCGGAATCAATTTGACCGGCGCTCTGGCGGCTGTACTGATGTTATGTCAGCTGTTTCTGGGTTTTTTCCTGACTGCTGCCAGAAAAGCAAAGAAAAAAATCCGTGTCAGTATCGTGATCCATCGCATAATTGCCATTTTACTGATCATCGGAATTGCACTGCATTTGCTTCTCCCCTATTCGCTTAATGGGTTACTGAAAAACAATGCAAAGTCTTTGTCAGAAAATGCACAAATGACAGCTTCTGTTCAGACAGCTACCGCCGATTCTTCCTCTGTTTCGCAGGCAGCTTCGGCGACTGCTTCTACGCAGTCCGGTACTGCTGCATCCGTTCTGCCAATCTTTACGCTGGATGAACTGGCCAAATATGATGGAACAAATGGTGCAAAGGCATATGTCGCATGCAACGGAACGGTCTATGATGTGACTGATCTGCCACAGTGGAAAAAAGGTTCTCATGAAGGACACGCTGCCGGAACCGACCTTACAGATGTAATCAGTCAGGCCCCGCATGGAGATTCGATTCTCAAGAATCTGCCCGTGGTAGGAACACTGCAGAATTAATTCTGTCATGAAAACATATTTTGTACATGATTTCCATACAATCTTCGAATATAACCAAACCCCGGACTTTTTTACCTTCCGGGGTTTCTTTTTTATCTTTTTTCGGTTAAAATCATATCAGAATTTCAGGCCCATTTTTTTAACCTTTTTGACGAGGATAATTCGCCCATATGAAAAACGTGACCAAAGAAGCACTTACACAGATCAGTTCACTGCTTGTGAATCCTGTTTATCTGATACAGGAGCAGTGTGCATATCCCATGAATCCGCCAGCAGAGATCCTATTTCCGGATACTGCAGCTTTTTTGGACTGTCTTGCAACTGATTTATCCGCTCCGGAATGTTTTTCCAGCTACCACGAGCTTATGTCTGCAGACAATCAGACGGTCAATTTTTATTCCTTTTCGGGTCGCAAAATCTGCTGTGAAGATCATCTCTGCTGGCTGATAGAAGTTCTGCAGCTCCATCCGCAGAAAATTGTTCCTGACATCTATCGGATTGCCTCCGCCAGAAAGATCATGCTGGACATCTATTCTCAGATCGACCAGCTTGAAACAGATTCCGACATATACGAATTCATTCTGGATAATTGTCGCAAAGCTGTCGCAAATTCCGACTTCTGTTCTCTGATCATTGTAAACGGGCAGACGGCCAGAATTGTTGCGCAGCGCGGCTTCAGTCAGGATGTCTGTTATGTGGATATTGCACTGAAAGATACTTTTCTGGCTCTGGAAACAGACGGAAAATTTGACCATATTGCAATTATCAACGATCTGGATAAATTTAACGACCGTTATCATTTCGAATTCAAGCCCTGGAAAGGCAATGAATATCTTGCTTCTACCATTTCGGCACCGATTTATGTCGACCATTCTCTTTATGCAATTCTGAACTTCGACTCTACACAGAAGAATACCTTTACAGAATCGGACAAAGAACTTTTGTATATCATTAAATCCAACATCGAAATTATTCTTACCAATCATCGGATGTATACTGAAATTCGAAGGCTATCACAGACTGATATTCTGACCGGTCTGTATAACCGGACCTATCTGCGGGAATATATCCGTTCTCATCGTGAACAGGCTTTTTATATGGGCCTTTTTGATATGAATGACATGAAACACATAAATGATATTCATGGTCATAACAGTGGTGATACAGCATTGAAACATTTTGTTTCTTTTCTGCAGCGCAGTTTCCCCTTCCCCAGTGCACTGTTTCGGATTGGAGGGGACGAATTTCTCTGTATCACATTTGATCTGGATGAAGCAAAGATCAACGATTGTGTGAAATCAATGCGCAGTCTGCTTGAACAGAATCCCATACTTTTGCAGGATGGTACAGAAACTGTCATATCTTTTAGTTGCGGCTTCAGCCTCCATGGACCGAATATGTCTTCACACCAGGTAATGCACCTTGCCGACAATGCAATGTATCAGGAAAAACGTGCATATAAGCTGTTGCACCCCACTAATAGATAATTTCTTCCGAAAGATTTACCTGTAAGAGTCAAAAAGATGCGGGAGTCAGAGACTCCCGCATCTTTAATTTGCTGCTGTTTACTGTCTGTTACTGCATTTCGTCCAGAATAGAACTTCCGATTGTGCCTTCCGGCATACTGATACCAAAATTATCGGCAATGGTTGCTCCGATTACTGCAAATGTATCTTTTTCAGGAAGTGGTCCGTTTCCGATAAACGATTTGGAGTAAGCCAGAAACGGTACTTTTTCACGGGTATGATCGGTTCCTGTATAAGTCGGGTCATTTCCATGATCTGCCGTAATCATCAGTAGATCATCTTCCTTCATAATATCCAGCAGTTTGCCCAGATTGACATCAAATTTCTCAATTTCCTGCGCATATCCCTGTGGATTTCTTCTGTGTCCCCAAAGTGCATCAAAGTCAACCAGATTAACAAAGCAAAGCCCTTTCCAGCCATCTTTTTGTGCTTCCTCAATGGTCTGTTCCATTCCGTTTACGGAGCTGGTCGAGTGAATCGCTTCAGTAACACCTTCGGTAACAAAGATATCGTTGATCTTTCCGATGGAAATAACATCATATCCGGCATCTTTAAGTACATTCAGTGTCGTCGGTCCAAACGGTTTTATTGCATAGTCATGGCGATTGCTCGTTCTGACAAATTCACCCTTTTTCTTTCCGAGATAGGGTCTTGCAATAACACGTCCGACTTTCCACTCATCTTTCATGGTAATCTCACGGGCAATTTCACAGCATCTGTACAGATTTGCCAGATCAAATGTTTCTTCATTTCCGCAGATTTGGAGAACAGAGTCCGCAGAAGTATATACGATCATCTTTCCTTCATTAATTTCCTGCTCTGCCAGTTCATCCAGAATTTCTGTACCGCTTGCGCTCTTATTCCCGATTACTTCCTTGCCACAACGCTCTTCCAGTTCTGCAATCAGTTCTTTCGGGAAACCTGTATCTGTAAAGGTTACAAACGGCTTTGTTGTCAGAAGTCCCATCATTTCCCAGTGTCCGGTCATCGTATCCTTGCCTCTGCTGGCCTCTCTTAAGGGGCAATAGTAGGCAACCGGATGCGCTGCAGGAGTTGTATGCTTCATTTCTTTTAAATTGGCCAGTCCCAGCTTCTCCAGATTCGGAATCCGGAAACTGTCTACAGAATCTGCAATGTGTCCAAGTGTATCTACCCCGACATCTCCAAACTCTGCTGAATCAGGCATTGCTCCCATTCCCATGGAATCACATACGATCACAAATACTCTGTTAAATCTGCTCATCAGTATCCTGTCGCCTCCTGCCCCTTCACAAGCTTCACGATTCGGCTGGTACCAAGTCTGTCAGCACCAAGTGCCAGAAATTTCTCCGCATCATCCAGCGTTGCTATTCCGCCTGCTGCCTTAATCTTCACATTTTTCCCCACGTGCTCGGCAAACAGTCTGACATCATCAAACGTCGCGCCAGCCGTAGAGAATCCCGTTGAGGTTTTGATATAATCCGCTCCGGATTGTGTCACAATCTCACACATTTTGATCTTTTCTTCATCTGTCAAAAGACAGGTCTCAATGATTACTTTCAGAATTAATGTTCCACAGGCTGCCTTTAACGCTTTGATCTCTGTGAGAATATCATCATATCGTCCGTCCTTAAGCCATCCGATATTAATGACCATATCGATCTCGACCGCACCGTTTGCAATGGCATCCTTTGCCTCAAATACCTTTACTGCAGTTGTGGAATATCCATTGGGAAAGCCGATGACCGTACAGATATTCATCCTGTCCCCCATATATTCCTTTGCCTGCTTCACGTAACTGGCCGGAATGCAGACGGATGCAGTGTGATACTTCATCGCATCGTCACAGATCTGTTTGATCTCTGCCCAGGTAGCCCCCTGCAACAGCAGTGTATGGTCTACATGTTTCAACATTTCTTCCGTATTCATAGCTTTATCATCCTGACTGTACCGTTTCTTATGGTTGTTCCATGTATCAGTCTGGGGAAACAGTACCAAATGCAGACTATACCTGTTTTCAGAATACTACAGTTCAAGCGCCAGTTCCATCATTTTATGGAAGCCGGTCTGTCTGTCTGCCGAATCCAGCTCTTTTCCGGTCAGAATCTCATCCGAAATTGTCAGAACCGCAAGCGCTTTTTTCTTACTTCTGGCTGCTTCCATATAAAGCGCTGCCGCTTCCATCTCTATGCACAGAATTCCCATTTTAATCCATACTTCATTTGCATGGGTATCATCATTATAAAACGGGTCAGAAGAAAGAATGTTTCCGACTACTGTTTTGGTTCCCTGCTTTTTGGCAGTTTCTACAGCCTTTGCCAGCAGTTCATAATCTGCAATCGGTGCAAAGGTTCCGGGTATCCCGTACTGGTTGGCCCACGCTGAATTTGTGCATGCACCCTGCGCGATTACAATATCCATTACATGAACATCTTCACTTAATGAGCCTGCAGATCCAATTCGGATAATTTTGTCCACATTATAAAAATTGTAAAGTTCATGGGAATAGATTCCGATAGAGGGCATTCCCATTCCGGCTCCCATAACAGAGATTCTTCTGCCATGATAGGTTCCGGTGAATCCCAGCATGTTACGAACATCAGTCACACATCTGGCATCCTCCAGATAATGATCTGCAATATATTTTGCACGCAGCGGATCGCCCGGCATCAGGACGGTATCCGCAAAATCTCCTTCTTTTGCACTGATATGAGGTGTTGGTACATTTGCCATTTCTTAATTCTCCTTCCCTGACGCAGCCTTCTGCGCCACTGCAACAATAATTATATTAAAAATAATATCTCCTCACATATCTGTCGGCATTTGAGACGCACATATGTGAGCATATAATAATAGTATAATCCGGTATCGCAGGATATTCAATCAGTGTGTCTATCAGATATTATAATGTCATTCCTTATATATTTTCCTTCGCCATTTGTCTCATACTCTTGTCTCTGCGGAAGGAGATCACCAGAATGATCATGGGAATGACCGAGATCAGAATACTGATTCCAAGCGTATTTCTGATTCCGATTGCATCGGAAATTCTTCCCGCAAAAGGCATCATCAGCATTCCGGAGATAAAGCTGTAACTTGAATCTGCAATTCCGTTCGCAGTCGTCTGATAATCATAAGGTATATTATTTTTCACAATTTCTCTGGAAGCCGAGGTCAGAATGCCATATGTTCCGAATATCGTCATTGTTCCCAGAATGACCATCACCGGGGATGTGGCAAGATAGCTTACGGTTATTCCGAAGGTAATAAGCACAGAAGAAAGAACCAGTCTCTTTTTGGGTGCAATTCCGGCAAAAACACCTGTAAAAAAGAAAATCAGAAACTGCGTCACACAACCCATGAAACTGTCAATTCCCTGCGTGGATATATCTCCTCCGACAGACTCCAGTACCACAATCTTTAAATTATTCAGCGGAGATCCCGCCGCTCCGGCTATGATCATAACAACAGCCAGAATCAGAAATTCCCGATCCTTAAATATTGAAAGAATATCCCGAAAGGTTACTTCTTTTTTCTTTCCTGTCTGCACAAAAGGGGCTTCCGGTATGGTAAAGGACATCAGCAGTGTAAAGATCAGAATCCCTCCGGAAACCGCAGGCATGATCCAATATCCGTAACGTTCTGCCAGAAATCCCATATTCAGAATTGCAACAGCATATCCTGCGGTTCCCATGCTGCGCACTTTTCCGTATACCGGAACATCATTGTTCAGACAACGCAGCAGCCAGGTATCCAGAACCGTCCCCGCAGGGCCCAGCAGAAACCCGAGCGAACAATACAGAAAAACATACAGCACCTTATTCGGACTGAAAAAAAGTGCCGTTTGTATCATGCCCGCTATCATAAGCAATAAGAGAAATATTCTTTTATTGGAGCGGATCTTATCACAAATGCTTCCCCAGAAAAACTGGCCCAAAAAAGCAAACAAAAGGTAGCAGGAAATTGAACCGCTGATAAAGCTCTGTGAATATCCTCTATGCAGTGCAAAAGTTCCGATAAAGGAAGCAAAAGAAGCAAACATTGCATAATAGCTTGCTTCAATAGTGGCAAAACGGATTTTCAATTTTTTCGTATTCATAATATGTCTCATTCCTGTCCGGTAAACGTCCGGTTCATACTGTATGCGTTGTCTGCCGCAGCATCAGCCGATGTGGCAGAAGGACTCTTTTGGGGGTACTTTTGATATTATTGATTTTCTCCTGCAGAAGATCAAATGCAGTAGTTCCGATATCAAAACAGGGCTGTGCAACACTTGAAATGGCCGGCAGATAATTTCTGGACATATCTATATCATCAAAACCGATCACATCAATATCTGATCCTGCTGCAAGACCGTACTCACTGATGCAGCGTACAGCACCTATTGCCAACTGATCTCCGTAACAGAAAATAGCCGTTGGTCTGTGCGCTTGCTGAATTAATTCAAGGCAACCTGCATAGCCACCATCATACGACAATTCCTGGCGTGTAATATCCGGCTGGACCAGATCCGGTAAGAATTCCTGCAGTGCCCCGCGATATCCGGCTTCCCGCATCCGTCCGGAGTTGCAGTCACATGCAATACTGATCATCCCGATTCTCGTATGCCCTGCCTGAATAAGTGCTCTGGTGGCATCATATGCTGCTGCACGATTATCAACTTCTACGCAGGAGATCTCCGCTCCGGAAGGACACTCACATGCCACAATAAAAGGCTGGTGCTTTCCGATTGTACGGATCTCCTCCTGATTCATCATTGTTGAAAGCGCAATCACGCCATCAACCTGATGGGTATAGAGCATTGTCAGATATCTGTCTTCCACTTCACGTCTGTTTTGTGTAGGCGCAACAATGATGTTGTATCCATTTTCTGCCGCCCGTTTTTCAATTCCTGTCATGATATTGCTGTAAAAAGAATTGGACAGTCCCGGCATCAATACCAGAAGCATACCTGTTCTGGAAGTCCGAAGGCTCCTGCCCGTTGCATTCGGCACGTAATGATACTGCTCTATTATTGCAAGTACCCTTTTACTGACTTTCTCCGATACCTTACCCTGATGGTTGATTACTCTTGATACCGTTGCGACCGATACGTCTGCCAGTTCAGCAATTTCAGATATTGTCATTTTTCCTCCATGCAGAAATCTTTCATTGATTTTATTGCCTGTTATTATGTGATTTTAGCACGCTTTTTGTATTTTGAAAAGGATTTTAGGGTAATCGATTACATTTGCTTATTGACTTCAATATCAGGCATGTCATATAATTCAATTGGAGCCTGATTGGTAAACGATTACCTGCTTATGGGAGGTACTTTATGTCAACTGTCAGAAAAGTGCGTACTGCTATTGTAGGGTGCGGCATGATCAGTAATATCTATATCCACAATCTGAAAAATCTTTTTTATATCACAGACCTGGTCGCATTGTGCGATCACAAGCAGGAAACCGCTGCGCAAAAAGCCCGTGAATACGGAATTGAAAAGGTCATGACGCTGGAAGAAATTGCAGCGTCAAAAGATATTGAACTGGTCGTCAATCTGACGGGTCCTGCTGCGCATTACGATGTAATTCGCATGATGCTCGACTCCGGTAAACATGTTTATACCGAAAAAATGATGGCTGTCACCCTGGAACAGGGGCAGGAACTTGTCGCTCTGGCCAAAGAAAAGCATCTATACCTTGGCGTTGCACCAGATACCATCCTGGGCGCAGGAATTCAGACTGCACGCAAGATCATGGACGCAGGTCTGATTGGCAATGTAACTTCCTGTTATGCCAGTATCAATCGGAATCAGTCTTTGAATTCCGAAAAATTTCGTTTTCTCAGAAATAATGGAGGCGCTCTTCCGTACGATGTAGGGATTTACTACATTGCAGCGCTTTTGTGTCTACTTGGTCCGGTTCGATCGGTGCGCGGTTTTGGCGCACCAGCTCCACTTTATACGCCGCAGCTTCTATATGAGCTGCCGGAAATTCCCGTCACTCCCTGGCAGATTCCCGGCAATAATCTTATGATCGGAGCACTTGAATTTGAAAGCGGCGTATTGGGTGGTTTACATTTTGATGGAAATACCATTGGAGAATCTCAGCACGCACTAAAGATTTTTGGTACAGAGGGCATTCTCGAGCTTGGTGATCCCAATACATTTAACGGCTATGTCAAACTGATCCGTCCGGAAGCAGAACCCTGTCTCCTCCCCCTTACACATGGCTATAATGGAGATCCAGTTCTTTCAAATCCCACTTCCTGGGAATATGCTTACGGGCACCGCGGAATCGGGGTTGCCGAAATGGCCTGGGCAATCAGACAGAATCGTCCCTGCCGCTGCAGTAAGGAATATGGCCTGCATGCCATGGAAGTTCTGTGCGGCCTTGATGAAGCTGCTGCAAACGGAAATACCTTTTACCCAAAATCACGCTTTGCAATCAAGCCACTTCCATCCGGTTATTTTTCCAGTCTGGGACACGGACAGCTGCGAGGTGACGCAGAAATATCTCTGATGAACTGATTTATTATAATCGCAGGCTATAGAACTATGGAACGCTTTTGTTCGAGCCGGCAATCCGATCCGGAAAAGAGGTCTGTTATGCGCTTTGGAATAAATATGTACGGTGTTGCAAAAGAGTTCCATCACGATCCTGAATCCTTTCTGAAAGAAATCCGTTCTTTCGGTTATCGCCGGATTGAACCCTGCATCAGTTTTGAATCTCAAATTGATCTGCGTGGTAATGGCTTCTGGAGTTCTTCTGATCTGGTCGGCTATCTACCCTTTCTGCGTGCACATGATATTGATATCCGGTCGGCTCATGTCTTTGCCTCTGATCTGACCGGCGCCATTCCCGAAATGATTCATCTGGCTGAAACAGCAGATATTTCACAGTATATTATAAAATGTCCGCAGGATATCTCGATCGCTTCCTATCAGCGTTTTGCAGATACCTGCATTTTTGCTGCCGACGCGCTGTCTCCACATGGCATTTCGGTTTTGCTGCACAATCAGGCGACTGAGATTCATGAGCATCTGGAAGGCGTTACTGCATATGAGTGGCTGCTGCATGCCTGTCATAAAAAGGTATATGCACAGCCTGACATTGGCTGGCTCGCTGCCGGAGGAGAAGATCCGGAGGCTTTTTTGTGGCGCAATGCCTGCTATGTCAAGTCGGTTCATTATAAAGACATGAAACTGTCCTATGACCACTCTGATATGATCGAAGTACCGCTTGGACATGGTTTCCTCGATCTGAGAGCCTGTTTTCAGTTTGCACGTGCAAACGGTGCTTCTCAAATCGTAGACATGGACAGCTGTACCATGTCCGAAGTCCTGGAGAGTCAGCATCTCCTGTCTTCTCTGACGCAGGAACGAGCGCATACCACAAGTCAGCTATGTACGCTGGATACTGTGACAGGATCACTTACGATTCTCCACAGCTTTGATCATATCATTGAAGCGCCCAACTGGCTCCCCGATGGAAATGCTATCCTCTATAACGCAGATGGACACATCTTTCGCTATCAAATTGATTCTGATACATCGGAAAAAATTGACACTGCAGACTGCGCGCAATGCAACAATGACCACGTTCCTTCTCCTGACGGCAAAAGCCTTGCCATCAGTTGTTCTCCCCCCGGAAGCTATCTCTCTGCGATCTATACACTCCCTATAACAGGTGGTCAGCCCCGGCGTGTTACTTCAAACGCGCCAAGTTATCTCCACGGCTGGTCTCCTGATGGGAAAGAGCTTTCCTACTGTGCTTTTCGCCCAAATTTTGATAACGATACAACAGATGTTGATATCTATACCATTCCTGTCTGCGGCGGTACGGAAAAGAGACTGACAAATGCAGAAGGCTTCAACGATGGACCTGAATATGACCCAAATGGTCAGCATATCTGGTTTAACAGCACCAGATCCGGACTGATGCAAATCTGGCGCATGAACCGTGATGGAAGCGCTGTGAAACAGCTGACATTTTCTGAAGCCAACAATTGGTTTCCCCACATATCACCGGATGGAAGACAGGTTTTTTATTTGACTTTCCGTAAAGACGAACTCGAACCAAATGAGCATCTGCCCAATATGAAGGTATCCTTATCTGTCATGAATTATGATGGTTCCGGAAATCATAAACTGCTCGATTTCTTTGGCGGACAGGGGTCTGTTAATGTTAATTCCTGGGCACCGGACAGTCGTCATATTGCACTTGTTCAATATTATCTGCAACATCCCTGATATTGAAGACATCTTAGACAGTAAAAAAATTCTGTGCTAGAATAGGACATAGATTCTTCTGATGCCTGATTCCGGCACAGTTCTATTTGTCTTTATGTCGGCCGAAGCCATACAGGGTTCTTCATGCCGCGTTTCCGGTTCCCTGTACAGGAGTAAATTTCTCAAATGCAATCATCTGTATATTCTAAGAGCACCGCACTTCAAATGACGTGCCGTATATTATTTTATCTTCTGGGCGTTATCATACTGGCACTTGGTTTGACACTGAATACCAAAACCCTTCTGGGTGTATCTGCCATTATTTCTGTTCCGTACACAATTTCGATACTGTCAGGTCTCAATTTTGGTAATATGACTTTTATCGTCTATACCCTGATGGTTCTCGCACAGATGTGGATCAAGGGCAAAAAACGTACCTGGACTGATCTTCTGCAAATTGCATTAAGTCTTGTTTTTACCAGACTTTTAAATTTGTTTAATGATTTGATTATCATTAACGATCCCGGTATGATAATGAAATCCGTTCTTTTGATCACTGCTGTTCTCTTCACCGGAATCGGTGCTGCCGTAACCGTAAACATGCATATCGTTGCCAATCCGGGGGACGCATTTGTTGCTGCTATCGCAGATCGCATTCACAAATCAATGGGACTGACCAAAAATATTGTTGATATTATTTGTGTCTGTATCTCCTGCTGCACCGGTCTTGTTTTTTCAGGCAGGGTTTCTGGCGTAGGTCCCGGTACGCTTGTCTCCATGATAATGGTTGGCCGGGTCATTGCAGGATTCAATCTGCTGTTGAAAGACAAAATGGCAGCCATCACAGGATTATCCTCTGCTGTTTCTGAAAACAAAAAAGAGTCGGAAGCCGCATAGGCTATGACTCTTTTTTATTGCTATATTATATATGTTATTTTCTATCGTTATTCCTTATCTTCTGTTCAATGACATCCGCAGCCGTTTCCGCCGCATCCGCCTCCACACTGATGTTCTTCCCCGTGATGTTCTCCACAGTCATGCCCTTCATGGTCATGATGATCACAATGTACCTCCGGATCATATCCCAGACTTCCGGTAATCCATGCATTCACTGCTGCATCTGCATTTCCCTGCACGCCGCCATATAGTTCAATACCCGCTTCAGCAAGTGCTGTCTGTGCACCCCCGCCGATTCCGCCGCATAAAAGTGTATCTACATGATAATCCTTGAGAAATCCTGCCAGCGCCTCGTGTCCGCTTCCAATTACACTGACAACCCCGCTGTTCACAACAGCACCGTTCTCAATTTCATATATCTTAAACTGCTCTGTATGACCAAAATGCTGAAAAACTTCTCCATTTTCATAACTGACTGCTACAACCTTCATATTCATCCTCTTCTCTTTTTCTGGACAGGCACAATATACTTCACATTCCCGTCTGCGCTTACATTGCTTTTTACAACACCCTGTGTCTGTTCCATCACATAATCTGTAGTTTCCGCCGGAAATCAGAAGTCTTTTTCCATTCACAATGCTGTCTGCAATCTTATACCTGGCGGCTTCATAAATTTCCGTTACCGTTGTTCTGGATATATCCATCTGCACCGCGCACTGCTCATGTGTCTGTTTTTCAAAATCCACCAGTCGCACAACCTCATATTCATCCAGTGTCAGTGTTACGGTATTTAGCGGTTCGCCGTTTTCCGGCGTGAAACTTTTGCAAGCCGGAAATCCGCATATTCTGCGGCATCTCTGATGTCTTGGCATGTTTTGACTCCTTGGTCATTTCCGACATATGTCGGAAATATAATATCAAACAAACCATTCTGTGTCAAGGATATATATCTATACTTCACCTTTTACCGATTCTTCACTCTTTTTGCGATTAATCCTGACCCAAATAATTTCACGAAAAACATAATCAAAAATTGCTGCAAACGGAATTGCCAACAAGACACCCGCAACACCAAAAATTCGTCCTCCAACGATGATACTGATCAGGATCCAGACTGCCGGAACGCCGAGTGAATCTCCGAAAAGCTTGGGTTTTATCACATAACCATCGCAGGTCTGCAGAATAATCGTAAAAATGATAAACCATAACGCATACCACGGATTTACCAATACCAGAATGAACCCTCCGATCACGCCACCAACAATCGGTCCAAAAGTCGGTGCAAGGTTCGTTACGCCAACCACAACTGATGTCAGAATCACGTATGGCATTCCCATGACTGTCATGAATATTCCGTTTGCAACACCAATGATCAACCCATCCAAAAGATCACAGATAATAAAACGAATCAGAATACGATTGCATCTGTGAAAAAAATCTGCAGATTCGCGATATCGTTTTTCCGGCAGAATAGCCTTCAAAAGTTTTGAAATACCGGAAAGCATTCCCTTTTTATCAATCAGAAAATAGATTGCCATAATAAATCCAATGATCAGATCAAATGCGTTTTTACCAATGCTGAAAGAAGTATTGATAATCTCATCCATATTGTTGGGAATGGATTTGGTAAGATTATTGATCATGTTTTCAAAAAATGATGTAATGCTGGAAATATCAATCAGGTTGCTTCCCTTGCCCGCTGCCTGAAGAAACCCTTGAATCGATGCTGCATAGGTTCCCCAGATTGTTATACAGTACAACCATACTGTTCGCCATCTGTGGAATCAGTCCTGCCAGCAGAACGACAAACATCAAAATGACAAAAACGATCGTAATCAGTACCGATAGATCTCTCGCAAGACGCTCTGATTTCATTTTAGCAAAAAAAAGTTTGTGTATAAATACAACCAGAGGATCAAAAACATATGCAATTACAACGCCGATAAATACGGGCGAAACAAATCCATATATTGCATGAATCCCCCTTGCAAACAAATTCAGATGGGAAAGTACCAGATACAGGACTACTGCGCTGCAGGTTGCAATTGTATATGCTCCCCACTTCTGATCCAGCCAGTTCTTATTCATTTTCATTTTCTGATTCCTCCGGAATGCTTCTGATGTCATATAAATTCTATTGTAATTCTTCCTTATCTGATCGCACAAGTCAATTAAGAATATATTAAATAATACTTTCCCAACCGATGAGACTATATAACAGCCTATATGAAGCCTGCTTTTTCGGTTGATCACTATATTTTCGCTTCTGGTTGGCCCGTTTCAGCCAGATATTGTGCCGAAAATCCCTCTTTTTGACACTAAATACCTTGAATCCTGTCGACATTTCAGGCATGTTTATCTTGAAATATAGTCTAATATATGTTATTATTAGACTATACAAAAGGAGGCCTGCTATGCCGATCCCACGTGAAATTTTGGATGTCCCGCGTCCAAAGAATACAGTTGTCATTGCTTATGGCAGCGACAAAAAGCTATACGCTGTCCGCCAGCGTGTCGGCTGCAGAAACGTAGGTGGCCGTCATCTTCCGGTGAACGGTCCTACGATTGGTCACATCGTTGATGGTTCCTATGTTCCAATCGCAAAGAGTGCTCCGCAGGATGTTTCTTTTTCACCCGATTGATCTGAAGGATTGGGCCAGTGTCGTCCTCTGCGACCAATTGTTTAAAAGTATCCAGAACGAACTGTTTGCCGTATACAGCCAGCGTGACGCAATGAAGATCTACTGCATCTCTCTGCTGAGAGTCTGTGACAAAGGCATCCGCGACTTTGAGCTTAAGGAGGCATATGAAACTAGCTTTTTGTCAGAACTGTATCCTGACGTATCCTTATCGAAAAACACGGTATCGACCTTTCTGAATGATCTTGGAAAGACGATGTCACGCATCGTTACCTTTATGAGAAACCGGACAGCCTCTGTCTCTCTGGATCACCATTTGTTAGTTGATGGAACGCTCAAGTCGGATGAATCCAAAGTGAATTCTCTCTCTGATTTTTCCAGGAAGGCCCGGATCAAGGGGACAAGAGATATCTCTGTTCTCTTCGCGTTCGATCTGGAAGCGATGGAGCCGGTCTGCTCCAAGTGCTTTCCTGGAAAATATGCTGGATGCCACTTCCTATGAAGCCTTCATCAAGGAGAACCGGATCACCAAAGGAATCATCGTCGGTGATAAAGGCTTCCCGGAATCTGCAGCGCACAAGGAGTTTGAAAGCCATCCGGATCTGCATTACCTTAATCCGATAAAGCGCAACTCCAAGCTGATTGCGCGGCACTCCATGCTGGACTTCACGGCGATTCTGCCCGGCTTCGAAGGCATCACTTGCCGCAAGGAGAAGTGTGTCGGTATCGATAAATGGCTCTATTCCTACCGGAGCAGTGCCAAGGCTGCCAAAGAAGAAAGTGACTGGCTGCGCCGGGCAAAGAAGGAAAAGACCTATAGCCTTGAAAAACTCAGGGAGAAACAGAAGACTTTCGGCACGATCGTGCTTGAGTGTGATCTGGATCTTCCTCCGGAGATCGCCTACAAAGCTTATGCCAACCGCTGGGAGATCGAGCTCGTCATGCGGTATTACAAATCCGCCTGTGAATTCGATGAGACCCGCGTGCAAGACGATTACTCTGTGATCGGTAGTGAGTTTTGCGATTTCCTTTCAACGCTCCTGACCTTTCGCCTGATCAATGCCTTTGACAAAGCAGGTCTTCTCGAGGATTACACCTACAGAAAGATTCTCTCCGTGCTAATCCGAGCGAAGAAAGCACGTGTCGGAAGCGAAAACTGGCAGCTTGTACGGATGAATCCATCTCACCTGGTGGTCCTCCAAAAGCTGGATCTCATTCCGAAGCCGGAAGAACCGCCCAAAAGAAACCAGGCAGGCCCAGAGGAAGCAAGAATCGTCCGAAGGCTAAGGCACCATCCGATCAGACGGAGCAGCTGGTAAAGCGTAAACGCGGTAGACCGGTGGGCAGCAAAAACAAACCGAAGGCAGCTCCGCCAGAACCATCAATGTGACCAACAGGTCACTGAAGAAAACATCCATCTGAGGCTATGTCATTGTCGATATAGTCTCACTGGTTGGGAAACTACTAATTAAATCTTTTACACTTTCTTTTATCCGCAATAAAGGCTATGGTATGCAAAAAAACATTTCCATATGATCCATGATTCGCTATAATTGTAAAAGATTATAGCTTTTTTGCCTGAACTTACAATCAAATAAGCAGATGAGGTTTATAAATGACACCTTCTTTCATTTTTTATATGGATATTATCGGCACGATTGCTTTCGCTATTTCCGGCGTAATGGTAGCTGTCCGCAAGGACATGGATGCTTTCGGAATCAATATTCTTGCTCTTGTTACCGCTACGGGAGGCGGTGTGATCAGAGACCTTCTGATTGGTGAGATCCCACCTGTGATGTTCCGAAATCCGCTATATTTCATCATATCCGTACTGACTGCCAATCTGGCATTTCTGTTTCTGTATTTTAATAAGGGCATCAGCAAACGAAATATTGCCTCAATTACAGAAAAGCTCTTATTCTGGTTTGATACGCTTGGTCTTGCCGCTTTTACCGTTGATGGCGTCAGCGCAGGCATGCAGGTCGGGGATCAGAAAAGCCTCTTTCTGGTTGTTTTTCTTGGTACGATCACCGGTGTGGGCGGCGGAATCATGCGTGATATTCTTGCAAATGAAACGCCCTACATTTTTGTACGTCATATCTATGCAATTGCTTCTATCCTCGGCGCGCTTACTGCCGGAATCTTCTGGCCTGTATTGGGACAAAATCATGCTATTCTAATCGGTTTTCTGCTTACCATTCTGATCCGCTGCCTTGCTGCGCATTATAAATGGAACCTTCCTCATATCAGAAAATAGCATCAGGCCGGCAATTATACTGGTCTGATGCTATCTGTTATCTTTTTATTTCTATTTGTAATCTTTATTTAGGACTCTCCGATATTCACATCCACTTTCAGTTTCAGTTCATCATATGGAATTACGATATCCTGCATTCCCGCTGCATATGGGGCTATTTCATATTGTCCGAATTCAACGCCGACGCCTTCTTTGGTCAGATAGTAATTAAATTCATTGTTCTGATATCCGTTCTCTATATTTTGCTCTGCTCCCTCAAAAAACATTTCCGGATTTTTGCTGATCTTCTCTTTCAGATATTTTACAACAAGTGATTTGAAATCTGTATTGTTCAGATCCACAATATCTCCAAGCAGCAGCTTCTGTCCGGTCTTTCTGTCCATTACATAATAACTGTTTACAGTTGATCCGTGTGCCCCGCCGGTATAATCATATTCTGTAATTCTAAGACTTAACAGATGATCATCATAATAGGTAAGTCCTGTCACCGTATTATAGAATTCATATGGAAGCCCGCTGTAATCCGTCATAGGATCTGTAGAGTCTCCTGCTTCGCTGTCTGTACTTTGCGCCTGCATAGCGGTGTAATCCCTATACCAGTCCTGCGCATTCTTAAGCATTGTCTCTTCAGCCTCTTTCTCTTTATCAGAAAAGAGTGAATTCATGACCTGATCCGCTACCGAATTACCCGAAAAAACAGGCGTCGTCGTCTTTACATGCAAAATGGCCTGTTTGTCTGTATCATCTGCATATTTTGTATATTCAGACTGCCTAAGCGCTATTCCGGCTTCTCTGAGTCCTGACTCATAGAAGGGATTCCCTCCAAGCTTCGTTTCCTTCTGCGGATCCGCATAACTTCTCATAAATGCAACATTATTGTAATCTGAAGATCTCACATAACAGATTCCATTTGCAAGAACTCCGTAGTTGCCATTTGCATACACACCGGCAGTAATATCCGTACTTGCTTCAGCCGTCAACTGATAAAGTTCTGTCATGCTCCCGTCAAGATAACTGTAATATCTTGTATCATATACCACCTGGGTATCCGTTCCCGATTCTGCAGATGAAATGCTTACATAAATACCATCCTCATCATATCCGATCACCTGGCCGACCCCTGCTGCATCATGGATCGTCGCAAACTGTCTTTGTGTTCCGTCCGATAAATCGGTCAGATAACATTTCCACCCATCTGCAGAAGCTGCGTCCATGCTGATTGCATATTTCTGTGTCATACCATACAGGCTTCCCGGTATACTTGCCGCAACTACCCTGGGATTTGCAAGAGATGTCTGATCTGCGGGATCTGCTACAACCAGCTGGCCTTTCCCATCCATTCTGTATATTTTACCATACACCGCCATGCAATATGCCGCATCAAAATAAGATGTTGTATCATTATATACCGTTAAAACATAATCTTCTGCCGGCAATTTTTTTACCACTTCCTGCACCTTGTTATCCGCATCTCCAAGTGTACCGTCTTCCCGCAATGTATAGGCTTCATCTTCCATTCCTGCTGCGCTTGCATCCGCATGCATAAGATGCAGCACCTTATTGCAGACATTTACCTGTCCGATGTAAGTATTCGAAAACTTCTTCAGCTCCTGCTCTTTCCCCTCGGCATTTATGAGGATCAGGCTTGTATCGGAAGCATTATCCGTTGTAAGAATATACAGATTTCGATCGTTCACACAAAATCCGGTGATGGTATCATCATCCGATTGCTGCTGATACATTTTTGTACAGGCTGTCAGATCATTCTTATCATAACGCTGAATCATCCCATTTGCACAAATATAGATATCATTATCATCTTCCTGTATCATTCTGCCGCCACGCAGCTTCTCTGCATCTGCAAGCCGTATGGATCTGGTGCTCATTCCAATATCTGACAGGGAGGCTTCCTGTGAACTGTTCTGTACAATATCGGCTCCCGCACTTACATATTCCTGTGCCGCCGGAGCTCCTTTTGTTCCACACGATGTCAGTACAGATCCAGCCAATATAGCCGTTGTAATTGCAAATATTCTCGAAATTTCGCTGATACATATATGTTTTTTCAACCGAAAATTCTCCTTCCATTTGCTTGATTCTTATGTGCACATAGTGTACCATATGTAATAATACACGTCAAACAATTTTTTATTCAAATAATCGTTCTGACTAAGGTATAGTATGATATATTGTATGTATTTATAAGAAATGCGTTACATGAATACGCAGAAATGAGGAGTAACATGAAAAAAGGATTTCAGAAAAAGCTTTTTTATTTGTTTTTTCAATTCTTATTTTGCTTTTTTCCATGTCGTTTGATTCTAAGGCCGCAGATAATCCGACCCGTAATACCACTTTCACGACACTGGAACAAATGCAGTCCAAACTGGGTGCTGACAAGGATAGCCTTACCTGGTCTCCCGTCTATCTGACTGAAGTAGAGAATTATTACTGGACTTTTTGTGATCAGAACGAACTTGGTCAAACAGATATCTCACTTAACCTTGCCAAAAATGCCTACCGGAATCTGGAAATGCTTCTGGACAACGGTTATACAATGGATTATCAGATATTGAAAAACTATTGTGCAGAATATCTGGCAAAAACAGGCGGAAAAGAAGATGCTTATTACAAAGTTCTTACAGGCTGCCTCGACAATCCTTACCTGCTGAACCGGCCTGCTGCATCTGTTACCGCTACCACCTATAACGGACGTGATTACGCTCCCGTATTCGATGCCGCCTACTATTATCAGAATAACCCTGATTTGCAGAAAAGTATCGGAAACAATCCACCGGAACTGCTCCGACACTTTGTGGAGCAGGGGATTAATCAGGGGCGCCGTGGAAATGCTTCTTTTGATTTAAACAGTTACATTGCACAGGTAGATACACAGGTTATGCAGAATATCTTGGCTTCCAGTGCATGGAAATCGCTTTCTGCAGGTCATCCTGCACCACTTGGCCGCTACAGTTACAGTCCTGCCTGTTATTATGGGAAATATCTTGGTCACTACGCTGCTGCAGCGGCAGACTCTGCGGATGGTACCGCATCATCTGACGGCAATTCGGATACCACCATTACTTCCGATGTCAAAACAACTACCGGTACCTATACCGAAACTTCCGACAAAAGTGTTTATACAAATGAACCCGTCAGCAGCACTATTGCCAACCAGAGACCTCTTGCAGTCATGATCCCGACAGATTCTGCCGCACAGCCTTCTTACGGAATCGGCAGCGCAGATGTCCTGTATGAAGTCATGGAAGAAGGCGGCATCTCAAGACAGATGGCCATTATTCCCGACTGGCAAAAGCTATCACGGATCGGTAATCTGCGCAGTTGCCGTCTCTACTATATTTATGCTGCCAAAGAATGGGACCCCATTCTGATCCACTTCGGCGGAGTTGCCTATATGAAGGGAACTATTGATGCACCTGATATCAACAACCTTTCCGGTACCTATGAATACGGAACCGGTGGAAAAGCGCCGGGCGCCGGATTTTTCTTCCGTACAGCTGACAGAAGTGCCCCTCATAATGCCTATATTTCAGCAGCAGGAATTCTGAAAGCATGTAAACGGCTTGGCTACCAGACCGGTTTGCGCTCCGATTATTATAATGCCAGGCATTTTGCTTTTGCCGATGGGACCAATGCACTTGCAAGTTATCCACAAGCACAGTCTGCTGCTACGATTGATCTTTCAAAAGTATTTACCTACACCAAAACCCGCCTGGTGTACGATTCCGCAAGCGGTCTCTATCGAAAGTATCTGCATGGAAAGTCGCAGGTCGATGCGTTGACCGGAAAGCAGTTAACTTTTGCCAATGTCATCGTTCAGAATACAACATGGAAACAGTTGGACAAAAAGGGATATCTGGAATTTCAAATGATTGACGATAAACAGGATGGATACTATTTTACAAAAGGGAAGGCTATCCACATTACCTGGAAAAAGACAAGTGATTATGAACCGACCAGATATTATGATGATCAGGGAAATGAAATTCAGCTCAATACCGGTAAAACTTATATTGCGGTTGCCCAGGATGGCAGGGACGTCCGGTTTCAATAAAAAAATTTTATATATATAAAAAGACAGTGGCTGTTTCGGATGCATGGTTCCAATCATTTCTATTACAAACGATTGGAGCAATACATTACCAGAATAGCCACTGTCTTTCTTTTTCGTTATTTTCTGTCAGGCATTTGCAATTGCATCCACAAAAGCATCCACCATAGCTTGATCTTCAGCATGTAACGCACTCCTGATCGTCAATACCGGTTCAAGAATCTTCACATTTTTAAGTGCCGACAACTGTTCTTCCATAAGCTTTCCTGATACAGGTGCCCATGTTCCATTCTGTGCAAGTGCAAACGTACGCTTCTGTACCCCAAGTGCTTTCATATCCTGCAAAAGCGACTCCATCGGAAGATAAAGCCCATTGTTATAGGTCGGGCAAAACAGTACAATTGTTGCACATCTCCATACCTCGGAAATCAGATAAGAGATATGTGTTTTTGATATATCATATACACGAACTTTTTTACCTGTTCTCTGCTGAATTGCTGCTGCCGTCATCTCCGCTGCACTTGCCGTATGTCCGTACAGACTACCGTAGAATACGACAATCTCATCATCTTCAGCTGTATAAGTACTCCACTTCTGATATTTATCCAGAAAATAGGCAATATTTTTTCTCCATACAGGTCCATGCAAAGAACAGATCAGGCGAATATCAAATTTCTCTGTCTTCTTCAGAACAGCCTGTACCTGCATGCCATATTTACCGACAATATTCGCATAATATCTTCTGGCATCATCCAGAAACTGCTTTTCATAATCGTAATTATCTGCAAAAACACCTGCATCAATCGCACCAAAAGTTCCAAATGCATCTGCAGAAAAAAGGGCTCCCGTCAGCTCATCATATGCCATCATCGCTTCGGGCCAGTGTACCATCGGAGCCATAACAAAATGAATCGTATGCTTACCGGTGCAGAGTGTCTCTCCTTCCTGTACCACAATTCTGGAAAGATCATCAAGCTGTGGGAAAAACTGGTGTAAAAAAGTAAAACTCTTGGAATTTCCTACCAGTGTAAGTTCCGGATAAAGCGCTGCCACGGTAGCGATCTGAGAACAGTGATCCGGTTCCATATGCAGAATCACAAGATAATCCAGCTTTTTATCTGCAAGCATATATTTCAGGTTCTCAAGAAACTGGTCAGAAATAGATATGTCAGCAGTGTCAAATAATACGGTTTTTTCATCAGAGATCACATAACTATTGTAGGATACCCCGCCCGGAAGCGGAAAAAGATTTTCAAACAACTGCAGGCGTCTGTCACTTCCACCGATCCAACAAGTATCATCTGTTATCTGTTGTACATTAATCATGTTTTTATTCCCCTTTTCTATCAAATATCTTTTTGCATACAATCAATTACGGCGTTGTAACTGCAGGAACAGATGCTGCGGTTCCGCTGACAGGTGTTGTTACCGGCTGCACGGCTGCAGTACTGGCCACTGCTCCTGCAACCGGCGTCGTAACTGCAGATGCCCCTGTCACAGCTGCAGGCTGTAGTGTCAGACTCGCACCGACAGTCGGATTCACTGTACTCAAACCTGTGCCTGCTGCGGTATCCGTACTGCTTGCTGCAGGTGCTGCTGCAGGTGTTACAGTAGTCGCAGCGGACGTTCTTACCTGTGTCGTATCACTTTCAATCTGTGCACTGTAATCTTTTACTTCATCAGATACAACATATCCATAATCCTCAAACAGGAAGTGGTGCAACCAGACAACATTGCTTTCCAATGTATCGGGAATAACGCAGCTTCCCTTACGTCCTACTCTCCCTGTACTTCTCATGTCTTCCTGCGGGAACCCTCCCTGATCAGATATTTTATATGTACTGATCCTGGACAGATATCCCAATATCTCATTCAGATCCATCGAAGTATATACTTCCCCAAACACATCATCTGCAACTGCAGTCAACTGACTTGCACTTGCCTGTTTGGATTTTTCAAATATTGCATTCAATACGATTCTCTGACGCTCTGTACGTTTAAAATCATCCCCTGCCGTATAACGGATTCTGCAGTAGGCTGTCGCCTGAAGACCTGTCAGATGCTGCAGTCCCGATACTGTAACCGGTATATATTCTTTGCCCAGCTGCTGTGCCATTTTCTTTTCATAGTCATTCAGATACTGAATTTCCGCATCTTCAATATTAAGATCCAATCCACCCAGTGCATCGATTGCATCTGTGAGGCCTCCGAATCCTACCGTTACAAAATCAGTAATATTCATATCCAGATTCATATTCAGCATATTGATAGCCTGTTCAGGTCCACCTTCTGCATATGCTGCGTTACATTTATTATAGGTATCATTTCCCAGATTCAGGTATGAATCCCGGTATATTGAGACCAGTTTGATATCCCCTGTATCCTGATTAATGGATGCAATCACGATCGTATCAGACCTCGTATCCTTGGTCAGTTCTCCCTTTCGCGTATCGACACCGAACAGGGCGATATTGACATAGCCTTTCATCTGTCCTGTCTGTGTGTTTTGTTTAACAGAATCACTGATCTTCTCGTTAATTTTGGCAACCGGAATGTCAACCTTCTGTACCTTTTCAATCTTGGATACTACAAAAAGTGCAGCAACCACAACAAGTAGCACAATAAGCTCCGTCACAAAGAAAATGATCCGAAGCTTCTTTTTATTAACTTTCTTTTTATGCTTTTTCCTGCCATCCGAACCGGTATGATAATCATCAGATTCTTCATCGGTCTCAGATTCTTCCTCATAGTAATTGGCATCATCGTCATAATAATCAATTTCCTGAGAAAATGATTCATTCTCTTCCCGATCCGGTATTTTTTTCTCTTTTGTACGCTTACTCACAAATTCCTGTTTCTCTGCATTTCTTTCTTTATCTTTTTGTTCTTCTGTATCCCGTTTGTTGTCTTCCTGCAGAATATCCTTTGGTTTTACTTCTTTTACCGGTGCGTCTTTCACATCGGCAGTTCTTACTTCCGCTGTTTTAACCGCATCCTGAATTTCTGCCGCTTTCTTATTGCTGGTGTGCTCTTCCTTCATAAATCTACCAATACTTTCCAATACCTTCTGAATTATTTTACTGACACCCCTGATACAACTATATAAGTATACCATGAATCTGTCCAATTAAAAAAACGTGGCAAATTCCGATTATATAACTTTTTTCACAATTCCAAACAGTTATCATGATATCACAAAAAAAAATCATGTCACGCTATTTTTATCGCGACGTGACATGATTTTTCTATTTTCTCATTTTCGGCACTATCTCCGATACCACAAACATTTACATAACTTCTTTCAGAACAGCTTTCAGTGTATCAGCTGATGCCTTCAGTTGCCCCTGTTCCTCTTCGCTTAGTCTGATCGGAACCAGTTTCTCTATACCATTTTTACCTACTACAGCAGGCATGCTCAGGGATACTCCCTCAATTCCATACTCCCCGTGCAGCATACTTGATACAGGCAAAATAGATTTCTCATCTCTGATAATTGCTTCACATATCCTTTTTACTGACATTGCAATTCCGTAATACGTCGCATGTTTCTTTTCAATAATTTCATAGGCACTGTTTTTTACCTGATCGGCAATCTGGTGCATTGCTTCATCATGATTATGATGCCCGCGCATTTCACAGAAGCTGTCCAGTGGAAGCCCTGAGACATTTGCACAGCTCCATGCTGCCATTTCGCTGTCCCCGTGCTCACCTATGATATATGCGTGCACACTCCTGCTGTCCACACGCAGATGTTCTCCCAGAAGATATTTCAGTCTTGCCGTATCCAGTACCGTACCGGATCCGAACACCCGTGATTCCGGCAGACCGCTCTGTTTCTGTGCCACAAAGGTCAGAATATCTACCGGATTTGCCACGATCAGCAAAATCCCCTTTACTTCACGTTTGGCTATCTCCGGCATGATCGTCGAGAATATCCCGACATTCTTCTTTACCAGATCCAGTCTCGTCTCACCGGGTTTCTGACTGGCACCTGCAGAAACTATAATAATTGCGGCATCTGTTATATCATCATAACCACCTGCATATATCTGCATGGGTTTTGCAAAAGGCAGTCCATGACTGATATCAAGTGCTTCCCCTTCTGCCTTGTTCTGATCCGCATCAAGCAGAACCATTTCAGAAAAAAGTCCGCTCTGCATCAGCGCAAATGCTGAAGCAGAACCGACAAATCCACATCCGATCATTGCAACTTTACGCAAATTTACACTTTTCATATTTCGCAGACCTTCCTTCCTCTTAAGCGCTTTTTCTACAGCGCCTGACAGATGTTACACTTTTATCTTATCGCTGACTCTACCGTATCGCAATCCCCTTTTCTATTCTGTAACATTTGTTACATTATATTGCTTTCCCCAAAAACTGACTCTGATACAGCATATAATAAAATCCTTTGCGCCGCATCAGTTCATTGTGGTTGCCCTGTTCAATAATATGTCCGTCTTTCATGACCAGAATGACATCCGCTTCACGGATGGTAGACAGCCTGTGCGCTACTATAAAGCTGGTTCTTCCCTGCATCAGTCTTCCGAACGCTTCCTGTATCCGGACTTCCGTTCTGGTATCTATGGAAGAAGTCGCTTCATCCAGAATCAGCATGGATGGGTGACTGAGCATAACTCTGGTAATACACAGGAGCTGCTTCTGTCCCTGTGATAATCCACCGCCATCTTCCTGAATCTGTGTATCATATCCCTGTGGCAACCTTTTGATAAAGCCATCTGCATGACATGACTTTGCAGCTGCAAGCATCTCTTCTTCTGTGGCAGTTTCATTGCCCATACAGATATTTTCCCGGATTGTACCCGCCTTTAACCAGGTATCCTGCAGAACCATACCATAACCACCCCGCAGGCTTTTTCTGGTCATATCGCGTATCTCATTCCCATCTACATATATTTTTCCGGCATTTACATCATAAAAACGCATAAGCAGATTGATCAGTGTTGTCTTGCCGCACCCTGTCGGTCCAACAATGGCAATCCGCTGCCCCGACTGCACCTGCAGATTAAAATTTTCAATCAGCTTCTGATCCGGAACATAGGAAAAAGATACATTTTCCAGTTTGATTTCTCCCTTGAAACTCTGCGGCGCGAGTGCACCTTCTTTATCCGGAACCTGGGGCTGTTCTTCTATCAGATCAAATATCCGCTTTGCACAGGCAACCGCATTCTGAAGTTCCGTTACCACACCGGATATTTCATTAAAAGGCTTGGTATACTGATTTGCATAACTCAAAAAGCTGGAAAGCTGTCCTACCGTCATCCGTCCGTTTATCACAGCAAATGCTCCCGCAATTCCAACCCCTGTATATACGAGGCTGTTTACAAATCTGGTAGCCGGATTTGTTATGGAAGAAAAGAACGTAGCTTTCAAAGAAGCATTTCCCAATCGCACATTGATCTCGTCAAATTTTTTCATGACGTTTTCCTGCTGTCCAAAAGCCTGTACCACCTTTTGTCCGCCGATCATTTCATCGATCAGGCCTGTCTGTTCTCCCCTTGTTTCTGATTGCAGGCGGAACATCTGATAGGTATGTTTTGATATAAAAGACGCAACCCAGAAAGAAACCGGTGTAATCAGTACTACTACAAAAGTGATCTTAACATTGACCGACAGCATGAAACAAAATGTTCCCAGAATTGTTATAATTCCTGTAAAAAGCTGCGTAAATCCCATTAAAAGTCCGTCTGAAAACTGATCCACATCCGCAACAATTCTGCTGACAATTTCACCATAGGAATGGTCATCTATATATTTGAGTGGCAGGATTTCAATTTTGTGAAACGCCTCATTTCGAATATCACGTACAATTCCATAGGTCATTTTATTGTTACAGATATTCATCAGCCACTGGGCAATTGCTGTAATAATCGTACAACCTGCAATCGTCAGCATGATTTTGAACAACGCGGCAAAATCAACCTGCCCTTTACCGACTATTTTGTCAACTGCCATGCCGGACAGTTTTGGAATATAGAGGGTAAGTGCAACTGTTATAAAAGCAAGCATCAAAGATAGAATTAAATAGATTCTGTATTTTCCCAGTCTGCGAAAAACTTTTTTGATCGTCTGCATCTGTGTCTCTTTATTCTGCATGATATTCCTCCTCTCCCGGAAACTGTGAATAATAAATTTCCTGATAAACAGAATTTTCTTTAAGGAGTGTTTCATGTGAACCGATTCCTGCTATTCTGCCTTCGTCCAGAACCATTATCTGATCTGCTTCCCTAATAGAAGCTGCACGTTGTGAAACAATAAAGATCGTCATACTGCTGTGCATTTTACGTATGGCCTGGCGTAGCTTTGCATCTGTTGCAAAATCAAGTGCAGAAGCACTGTCATCCAGAATCAGTATCTCCGGCTTTCTGATCAGTGCTCTTGCAATCGTCATTCTCTGCTTCTGTCCTCCGGAAAGGTTTCGTCCGTTTTGTTCAATCTGAAACTTTATCCGTCCCGGCTTGGAATCAACAAATTCTTTCGCCTGAGATGCTTCCAGTGCATCCTCCATATCCTGCTCGGTGGCCTGCGTATAGCCCCATCGCAGATTGTCTGCAATACTGCCCTTAAACAGCTCCGCTTTCTGGAAAACCATGCCTACTCTGCTGCGCAGTTTTTCTGTTTCCTGCAGTCTGACATCTTTCCCCATAACCTTTACTGAACCGTCCGTTACATCGTAGAATCTTGGTATCAGGTTCACAAGTGAGGACTTTCCGGAACCCGTTCCGCCAATTATACCAATTGTCTGTCCTGCATATGCTGTAAAGGAGATCTGCTGCAATGCCGGGTCGCCGCCTCCCGGATAAGTCAATGAGACATTTTCAAATGCGACAACCGGGCACTTCTCTGCATCAACTGCTGTTTCTTTTTCTTCCTGTATGGCTGAATGCCCATGTTCCATATCCGGCTCAATCGCCAGAATATCAGCAACACGATTTCCGCTTGCTGCAGCACGGGTCACCGTTATGATCAGATTCGCCAGCTTGATCAGTTCAACCAGAATCTGCGACATATAATTCAGAAGCGCAACCACAGCTCCCTGTGTCAACGCCCCGGAATCCACTCTGATAGCCCCAACATAAATCAGTACAACAATTGCAAAGTTAATTGTTACATAGGTCAGCGGATTCATCAGTCCTGAAATTCTTCCGACATATTTCTGTGCCGAAGCAAGCGTTTCGTTTCTGTCTTCAAACTGCTTCGTTTCTTCTTCTTCCCTGTGAAACGCACGAATAACTCTTGCGCCTGTCAGATTTTCTCTTGCGCTTTGCAGAACCTGATCCAGATAGGATTGTACTTTTTTATATTTAGGCATTGTTATGAGCATAATACCAAAGACAATTACAGATAAAACAGGTATGGTAACAGCAAAGACCATTGCCGCCTTCACGTCAACCGTAAATGCCATAATCATGGCCCCCAAAACAATAAACGGAGATCGCAGGAACAAACGCAGCACCATATTGACACCCGACTGTGCCTGATTGATATCACTTGTCATACGCGTAATCAGAGTTTCCGTTCCGATTGTATCCATCTGTGAAAAACTCAGTTTCTGCACATGCTCAAAAAAAGCATGGCGCAGCTGCGTTGCAAAACCGGTAGCCGCTTTTGCCGCAAAATACTGCGCTGTAATCGAACTGACAAGACCTACTATTCCCAGAAGGATCAAAACCAGACACATATGGACAACATAGCTTCTGTCACGGTTTGCAATACCTACATCGATCACTGCTGCCATGACAAGCGGTACGATCAGTTCAAAAGTTGCCTCCAGCATCTTAAATATCGGTGCCAGAATACTTTCTTTCCTGTAATTCTTCAGATAGATCAGTAATGATTTCATTTCTTTTTCTCCATATCCGCAAATTACTGAATTAAAAAAGCAATGCCGTAAAATCTCATTTCCTTTCCGTAACTTGCTCTGATAAGGATAACACTTATACCCTTTTATGGCAAAAAGAAGCCTTTGGAGAATTTAAATTCCAAAGGCTTTCATGACTTTCATAGAATAGGAATAAATACTATCCCTGCCGCATATTTTACAATTCTTCAACATACCGGATATATTCCATTGCACGAAGTGTGTCCAGCATGACCGGCCTGAGTTTCCTGTCATCGACGCTCAGCGATATGATTGCAGATGGTCCCTCACCCTTGATCTGACTCTTGGCAAGCTCAAATCCTGATATTTTGACCTCCAGTCCATGCATATCTTCTGTAAACTGACGTACTGCCTTATTGTTTTCAAATTCCAGATAAATATCAAGAATTTTTGCATTCTTATGAATACGGACATCCAGAAGATTGAGTACCTTAAGTGTAAACATAATGAAAATAAGTGCAATGACTGTTCCCTCTATAAAGCCGATACCGACTGCAAGACCGCAGCATGCACATGCCCATAACCCTGCTGCCGTAGTAAGTCCGCGAACCTGGTTCTTACCTGTTACAATAATCGTTCCGACTCCCAGAAATCCAACTCCGCTTATGACCTGCGCTCCGATACGGTTCAGATCAGCCTTCACCCCCGGAAAAGCCACCTGAATATACTGGCTTGTCATCATCACAAGTGCAGCGCCAATGCACACCAGGACATGCGTCTTGATTCCGGCACTCCGGTTCTTCATTTCCCGATCGATTCCGATCAGTGTTCCCACAAGCATGGCCCAGAACATTCTTATTATCAATGCTTCCAGACTCCATCCCTGTGCAATTCCAAGCATTTCTTTCCATAATCTCATTGCCGGACTCCTGTTATTTCAAATCTATTGGGTACTGATCCGATTATTACCATATTAATAGAGGCTTCGTTCATTCCGTATCTGAATGGTATGATCAAATCCCGTATAATCAGTAAAATAGAGCGTAGACGCCCCCATTGTTTTCAGTTCACTGTCTTCTTTTCCTTCCATATAATGGTGCGTTCCAAAACCAGGTCCGATCACGATTGTATCTCTTCCATTTGTGACCTGGCTCATTCCTTCTTTCACCGTAATTGCCTCACTTCCATTCAGGAACATCGCCATATGCTCATTCTCAAGTCTTTCCGCTCCGGTAAATGCCATTTCGATCCGCCATGGGTCACCCTGTACCCCATCCGTTATGATTCTGACATCTATGCCGTCTCTGCTGTCCGCATTTGTTACATAGACATCGATCTGCATATCCGGTCCCATTTTCCTGTCTCTGAGAGAATTGTCCATTTCCCACCAGTTACTGGTCTGCGGTCTTTTTGCATCTGACCAGGGAAGATAATACCACCCATGCATCGTCTGATGCAGATGATACCCTCCCGGGATCTCTTCTATCGTTTCGGAATGGAAAGCCCTGTGTTCACAGAAACTTCCTGCCACTTTCATCTGCAGTTTGATCGAACCGTTATGAAAATACAGGAAATCAGATTTCCCGTTCATTACAGTAAAAGTATACCTGCCATTTTTCACTCTTGCAATCCCGGATTCCCTGTAAAATACGGCATAATCCGGATTTTGATACAAACCTTCAAATACCTGCGTACGCCAACCGGGATTTCGCAGAAAATCAATCAGACAATCCGGTGCCAGCATATTCTTTTTTTCGCAGATTTCAATAATCGTATTGGCCATTTCATAAAATTCCGGAATCTGATGCCGTTCTGCCATCAGCATATATTCCGTATAGTAATCGGTCGGATACATCAGCAGATCTTTATCAAACCTTGTTGAATTTGCTGTGAATACGGACCCGTCAGGCTCCCAGTAATGCAGCATCATTCTCAGATTGCGGATCACATATTCTTCATAAGAAGAATCTCCTGTCGCTTCTGCCAAAGTAATCATGGCATCGTTATTTACCCTGTTATAATTTCCTGCTGACTTTTCTGAATATTCTCCGTCACTGTTGCAATCAATTCCTTCGCTGAGATATTGTTCCGCACATCTGCGCATATTTTCATCTTCATATATCACCGCACATTCTATTAAAGAGGATGCGATTGCCCATCTGTGATTGGGCGTATGGAAGCCGCCTTCCATCATACCGTGTGCCGCCGCTTCAATGATCCTGTCTATTCTGACAAACAGGTTCTCTTCCTGATCTGTTCTGCTGATCTCCCGCAGATAATAGAATATCGGCATCAGTTTCTTGATACAAAAAGCCGTATCCGGTGCAGAATTGAAATTGCATGTCACATAATCAAAAAGTCCGTTTGCATGCTGCACGCTGCGTACGTAATCAAGTGCCAGAATAATTCTGTTATAAACATTTTCATCTTTGTAAAAAGAACTGTCTCTGCAACAATAAACAGCTATCATGGAAGACAGCCGGTAAATCATATATTTTGCCTGAATGATTCCCTGTTCATCCGTGAAAGCTCCATAGCAGGAGCTGCCTTTTTGCAGAATCTGTGCAGAAAAAGAGTCATATACCCGTTCCTGCGTATCTTTTAAAATAATCTGATAATGTTTCTCCATAATATCTCCTGCTTTCTACAATAACATATATTATTGTTCCTGTGCATACAACACTTCAAGCAGATATAACATGGCAAGTGCCTGCCCGTATGGCATCGGCTTGATTTCAATTTGTTTATAGAAATCTTTTGATTCTCTGCCCATCGGGGTACCATAGGAAACCTGCCCCACGGTTCCATCCGGCGCAATTTGCTCCAGGACGGATAATAGTGCATTCATTCCGGTCTGCTTATATTTTGAATCAACCAGCCCCATCCTGACTGCTTTCAGGATGCCATAGCCAAATCCGCAGGTTGCACTTGTTTCAAGATACGAAGTCGGATCATCTACCAGTGTATGCCACATTCCGCTTTCATCCTGCATCCTGGCAAGCGTTTCGATCTGTGCCCCAAGTGCCTGAATCAGATATCTGCGATCTGCCTCCGGTACTTTGGCAATTGAGAGCATTTCCGGTACTGCAACCGTAAACCAGCAGTTTCCACGTCCCCAGAAAGCATTTGCAAAATTACTTTTCTCCAGAAAAGTCCATCCATGATACAACAGTCCCGTTTTCTTATCTGTAAGGTATTTCATGTGTACCAGAAACTGGTATAATGCCTCATTCCGATATATTTCATTATCTTCCAGTTCTCCCATACTTGCCAGAAAAAGGTCCGTCATAAAAAGCGTATCATCCCAAAGCTCCTGCGTATTCTCACTATCCGAAGTCCGGTGCTGCAATCCGCCTTCCTGTGTCCGCGGAAAATCCTTCATGATACTTTCTGCCCAATCGTGACAGATCTGCTGCCACTTCCTGTTGGGCTTTTCACGAATCAGAAGTGAAAGTGTCAGGAGAGGTGCAACCGTATTGATATTTCTGGCCGGAAGTCCGTTCGTTATTTCTCTGTCATAATATTTTTCAAGCAATGATAAATATGCCTTTTCTCCTGTCACTTCATATAACTGCCAGATTCCGTAGAGTCCCACTCCCTGCGTCCATTCCCAGTGCTGATAATGTGATATGTCATCACCTGCCAGACTCTTACTTTGCATATTTTTTAAAAAGGTCTCATCATCCTCATAAAGAAATTTCTGAAAACTTTCTGCCAGTATTTCCAGCGTTTTATGAATCTGTTCTATCCCTGTTTGCATGCGCACCATACCATCCCCTTTGACAATATTTTGAACTCTTTTTCTTGCAGCCTTTTTACATTTAACCTATACTGATAGCATGCTGACAAGTGATAATATTCTTTATGAAGACAAACATTATATTATTATCAATAACACGCAGAATAATACATTCTATTACATTGATTATGACAGACGGGATGCTTCCATTAACATGGAATTCCAGCATCTCCACCGCTTTTATGAAATCATGATTCTGCTTGCTCCAAGTGCCAGTCACCTGATCGAAGGAGTTCCCTATACGATCCATGCAGGTGATATTGTTCTTCTTGCGCCCTCGATCATGCATAAATCGATCTATTATAAAGGTGAACCATCCCGTCGTATTATCATCGACTTTATGTTTCCGATTAATGCCCCGGCTTCTCAAAAAGCATATGAAGCAATTTTGAAACCTTTCCGGCAGACCGTTCCTATTTTCCGTTTTGATTATGAAAATCAGCAGTTGCTGGTTGATATTTTGAACAGTATTTACCGTTTTTCAAAAACGCATCAGTACTATGAGAACGATGCTGATGAGTTCTTTCTTCACAACAAATTTCAGGAATTTCTGTATTTACTATATAAAATGCAGGATCTGAATACCTATGTAAATGACCAGTCCTATAATTCCATCGAACAAAGGGTTTATGAGATTACTTCCTATATCCATGGACATTATCAGAGTCCGGTCTCACTTAACTCGCTTTCTGAAATGTTCTACATCAGTCCAAGTTATCTTTCCCGTGAATTCAAGCGTGTCACACATTTTAATCTGACCAACTATATCCAGATGACACGAATCAAGAATGCGCAGTACCGTCTGTCTGCAACAGATCATAAAATCACCGACATTGCTTCTGACTGTGGTTTTACCTCTTTTTCACAGTTCAACAGAATTTTTAACAAAGTGACCGGAAAATCTCCTCGTGAATATCGAAATGCAACGCATCATAATTGATTTTTTTATCCAGGAAAATCGGGTTGGACATTGCCATATTGGTACAGTCACTATCTGCAACAAAATAAAGACATGCACAATCCTCTATTGAAATGACTGCTTTCGTACTATAGTCATAATATGTTTCTTTATCCCCGGCATGCTCCGTGTTCTGGAGGTCAAGCACTTCTTTCATTCCTTTTTCCGAGTATACCATGAGCTTTGTAAGCGGACGATTCGCCAGAAGCACAATTTCACATCGCACATTTTTCTGTGTTTTTTCCACCTGAACATGTTCTCCGGGTATCTGAAGTCTCTTTTCATGTTCATCCCATATTCCCGGAATCAGTATCGGGCCGTCTGTCAGAAAACTGTTGCCTGCGCGAAGCGCATCCAGAATGCCAGCTTCATCCAGTTTCCCTTTCCGGTATATATAGGTTCTGACCCCGCCACTGGTCAGATTGGTTTCTGCCCATTTCTCCATAATCGGGAAAACTTTTTCAATAATCTGTTCCAGTACTGTAAATACATCATGGTAATCCACCGAAAGCTGTTTTTTGTGATCTTTTATCCACAAATAAAGTTCTCTCAGCTCATCAAAAAATGCATTGTAGTCATTTGCTTTTATGTTATGTGTATCACTGCCTGTTGTTGCAGGTATGTATCTTCCCTGCCTCAGCAGTTCAACCCAAAGCCTGTATGCCATATCATTTGTGGAACCCGGCAGCATCGGATTGGAACCATTCCAGATTTCCACAGTTTCAAAAATATTGATCATGTCATAAAAATCAGGATTCCAGGAAATGGATACCGAAAGATCCCTCGGATGATTCAGCTGTGCAAGTCCTTTCGCAGCCTTGATCTGTTTTACTGTTCTTTTAAACTCATTTCGCAATTTCTCATCAGTTCTATCTTTATCGTCCGGAATTGCATATATCACATCTTCCTCTACTCCAAGCGCCATCACATGCCCATTTGATGTAGAAATCTCTTTTGATATAACCGGAAGAAAATTTTCTTTTTTTCTTTTTTCCATGCTTCGTGATTCAATATGTTGTGGTGGTCGCTGAGTGCTCCAAAGAAAAGCCCCATCGCCATCATGGAATTACATACTTCAGAAGGACTCTCTACCACGTCATCTGTACCGCCATATACCGGACTGCTATATATACTGTGATGGTGCAGATCCCCTGCATACCATCCTTCTTTTTCCAGATTTACAAATCTTTTGAGCTGATATTTTCTACTGCACTTTGTATCTTTCTCTACTGTTAAGCTATCATTTACTATCCCGTACTCTGATCCATGTGTAATTTCCAGCACATACCTGCCTGCTGCAATGTTACAAATCAGATGTCCGTTCCCATCGGTCATTTCCCTTTGCATGGTAATCCTGTTATTTACCCGGTCAAAATTTTGTACCGTTTCATCCGGAAGAAGTTTAAACAGCTTTATCTGCGCCGGAATGCCATTTCCATCTGCGTCTGTTGTGGTAAATTCAACCTCTGCATCCGGATCCGGGCGCTCACTTTGCCGTTCACCTTTCTGCACAGGAATCTCTCTTCTGATCATTGAAAGTGTGTCATACATCTGCTCTGCCGTTATATGCGTGACAAGTTCTTTATTCTGATTTTGCATTCCCTGCAGTATTCCGATTGCAATTGATAAGAATTTGATTTCTTTCATTTTTATCCACATCTCTGTACTTTTTTATCAGTACGTTGTTTTTATAAGGGAGCGGTATATGCCGCCCCCTTATGCAATATTTCCAAAAGCAAAAATCAGTTGCTTGCACTTGCACTGGATGCAGCAACTGATGTCACCGCTCCGGTATCAAAATAGGACTGTCTTTCCTGTATGATCTTCTCAAGTCCTGCATCTACCAGTTTCTGATATTCTGTTTTCTGCACTGAATCAAAGTCTGCTGTCTTACAACTGATCAGGTTATAGACATATGAGATGCACATAGACTCCAGATTGGATTTGTACTGTGTTTCAGAATCAAGTACCTTTGGTGTCGTAGGATACAGATACTGTGCTGTCGTAGAAACATCATACAAATTGGAAAACCATTCTTTTGTTTCCCATGAGTAGGCAGATGTCCAGGAAGAAACCTGTCCTTCTTTTTGATCTACAAACGCAAAGTGCTGATTTACAATATTATAATCGGCCGTTGTTCCAGGATAGCTTTTTTCCTTCTTTTCCTCATCTGTCAGTCCGATCGGTGCGCCATCAGATGTTTTCTTGTGATCAGGAGTAAACTCAACATTTTCAGCATTTGTGGGATCTGCCAGCCAGTTCAGATATTTTACAACTGCATCAGTCTTTTTCTTGCTGGTTGCCGGAACCATAATATACATTCCGAACAAAGGCTCTGTCGGATTCCGATAGCTTCCGTCCGGAAGTGTCAGACAATTTGTGGGTACAAATTCTGCATCTTTTACAGAAGACTGCAGTGTCGGAATATAATCAAAAATATTGGTTGCGTCATCCAGAACAAATCCTGCATTTCCCGAAGAAACATCCTGTTTATACTGGTCATTGGTCGTATCAACTGCAAAATCCTGTGAAATAATGCCATCATTGTACAGCTTGTTCATCTCACGCAGTCCGTCCAGTGCGCCATTCGCGAATACAATAAAATTCTCGGAGTATACGTAGGCATCCTTGGCACTCAGTTCCGGTACATAGGAACCGATAAAGTTCAGATAGAACTTTTCTGTATCTGTTGTTCCACCCATTGCCCACGGAACGACATTTGCAACCTTCCCCGGATTCTTTTCCTTCACTGCATAGAGATATTTGATCAGTTCATCTTTTGTGGTTGGAACAGCCATTCCAAGCGCATCACACCAGTCTTTTCTGACATACGTAATATGACGGGGGCTCTGGAAGCCGCGGCGTTTCATGATCGCATATTGTTTCCCATCGTACTGACCCATATACTGAATATTTCCAATATTTGCGGTAATATTCTGTCCATACTTTGCAAGTGAATCTGTCAGATCAGCAACTCCGCCCTGAGAAGTATAATTTCCAAAAAGTGCCTGAGAATAGGTAAAAATCACATCTGGTGCATTTCCGCCTGTCATCATGGTGTTCAGCTTGTCATCTGAGCCGGATCTTGGTACTGATACGAAATTGACTTCCACATTACATTCTTTGAGTACCTGCTCTTTAATCCACGTGGCAAGTGGATTATCTTCCACTGTAGTCCCGCTTGCTGCATCCCCTCTGTCCCAGATCATACAGGTAATGGATTCTTTTTTTCCTGCATCTGAAGTGTCTTTTGCTGTTCCACTTCCGCCTGTTGTGGTTGCCACACTGCCCGTACTGCTCCCGCAGCCTGCAAGCATGGTTACTGCAAGTGCGCAGCTTACCAGTTTTGTTACGAAACTCTTTTTCATGTCTACCCTCGTTTCTGCGCTGTTCTAAGCGCATTGCAATTTAATGTTTTTTCAGCCGGCTTACCCCTTTACGGCGCCAAGCATAATACCTTTTGTAAAATACTTTTGAATGAAAGGATATGCAATCAGCATAGGTGTCATGGATATTACGATACTTGCTGATTTGATATTATCTGCTACAAGTGCTGTCGTTGTTCCTTCCAGTGCTGATATTTTAATGGAATCTATCATTTGCTTCAGCTGCATCTGTACGGTATACAGTGTAGAAGTATTAATGTAATACAGATTGTCTGTGACATTGTTCCACCTGCTGACTGCATAGAACAGACTAAGTGTTGCAATCACGGGTGTGGAAAGCGGAATGGCAATCATGGTCAGTGCTTTTATTTCTGAACAGCCATCTATATAGGCAGCTTCATACAAAGACTGATCGATACTCAGAAAAAAGCTTCTCATAATGATCAGATTATATGCACTCAGACATCCCGGAATTAAAAGTGCCCATACGGTATCGATCAGTCCAAAGCTTTTGATATTCAGAAAGGTCGGTATGGTTCCCGGATCCAGATACATTGTCAGAACAAAAAGTGTCATGATAACGCCTGCACCCTTGAGTTTTTTCTTGGAAAGCGGGTAAGCTGCCATTGTTGTCATCAGCATTGCAAGTGCTGTAAAGCCGAATGTCAATATGATGGTATAGACAAAGGATCCTGTAAAATTGCTGTTCCCAAAGGCTCTCTGATAGGCATCCAACGTAAATTCTTCCGGAAATATCGTTACTTTACCCGAGAGAATCGCACCCTTTGAACTGATTGACATGGAAAAGACCCGCAGAATAGGTATCAGTGCAACCAAAGAGGTTATGATAAACATTGTTCCGACTATCACCTGAAAAAGCTGGTTTGATTTTGATTTTTTCAGTTCTCCCATCAGATAATGCCCTCCTCTCCGAATTTTTTAGCCATTTGATTCACCATCAGAACCAGAACAATTCCTACAACAGACTGAAATAACCCAACTGCAGCTGCATAATCATAACGCATATTTTCCAGACCGGTCTTGAATACATAGGTACTGATAACTTCGGCTGCATCACTTACCAATGTGTTACCCATCATATAAGGGCGTTCAAAACTAATCGACATAACATTCCCAAGACTCATGATCAGCATCATGGTAATTGTGCCCCGAATCTGTGGTATTGTTACATACCAGATTCGTTTCATGCGGGTCGCCCCATCAATATAGGCTGCTTCATTCAGTGTCGGATCTGTCCCTGAAAGTGCCGCCAGATAGATAATCAGATTATACCCTGCACCCTGCCAGATTCCCGTGACCCAGTAAACAACTCTCCACCATCCGGTGCTGCTCAGAAAATCAATCGATGCTCCGCCGCTGAGCAGCCCGATCATATTATTTACCAGTCCCTGTTTTGCAAAGAGCTGCTGCACAATACCTGCGATAATAACCCATGACAGAAAGTGCGGAAGATACAGGATCAGCTGTGTGGATTTTTTGATCAGATTATTGCGGACTTCATATAAGAAAACCGCCAATATAATCGGAAGCGGAAACCCGAATAAGATATCACCAATATTCAGGACCAGTGTATTTCTAAGCGCCAGCCAGAACTGTGCAGAGGAAAATGCTTCATTAAAATTACGCAGTCCGATCCACGGACTCATAATTACGCCCTGGAATATATTGAACTTTTTAAATGCAATAATGATGCCGATCATTGGTTTATATTTAAATAAAATCAAATATAGTACCGGTAAAATCAACATCAGATAAAGCTGATAATTGTTTTTCAGATAGGTTTTCCGGCTGGCCTTTTGTTTTACACCAAATCCCGGAGATTCTTTGATCTTTTTTTCCATACCGCACACCTCTTTCGATTCCATGCAATCCCCTTGCTTTTTGTTTTCTAAAATCAGTTTACTGATTTTAGCAGTTATAATCTACGCATAATTTTATCTGATAGCGCAAAAACATTGCATTTTTTGCTATTACATTTACAATGCTTCCACTTGATTTTGTAAAAAAAAAACAGGGGGCATTCTTTTGCCTCTCTGCTTTTTTTCTGTACATACTCGCATATTTTCAGTGTCAGACTGATTTTATCAGGTTATGCCTTCCTCCCGATTTTCAAACGCCGCTCTCCTGCAGTGCCAGTAAAAAGCTTTCCGCACTGCGATTTGCAATCAGCTGCTCCGGAAATCCGATTTCACGAAGCATTGCCGTAACTCTGGTAAATATTCCAATATCACAGGAAATATGCGCATCTGAAGATACAATTATCTGTGTCCCAAGTTCCGCACATCTGACTGCTATACTTCTGCATTTCTGATAAACATCGCCTTCCGAATCAAAACTATGTTCATTGATCTCTATCATTTTATGCATTTCTTTTGCAGCCTTGAGCACTTCATCCGTATCAAATGCCACTCCTGCACGTCCGGGATGTCCCAGAAACAACACTTCCCGATGTTCCAATGCCTTAATATACATCTGTGTTGTCTGCAAAATTCCTGCTCCGATCGTGTGACTGGTCCCGTGAATACTTGCTATCACATAATCCAGTCTTCCTGTGATATATTTTCCCAATTCTATAGGCGGATCCAGTACATCGCCAACGGTTGATCTGTCGATCAAAAGACCTTCTCCAAACAAATGTCCTTCCAGATCGACAATATCAGCTTCACATCCCCGGAGCAGACACACTTTTTTCCATACTCTTGGCCATTTCCCCTGATTGGTAAAGAACTGATAATTCTTCAAACTCTCGGGATCCGAAAACAGCATACTGCTGAAGTGATCGGTGCTGCCAAGAAGTGTAAGTTTGCGTGCACAGGCCGCCGCCACGTTCTCTTCCAAAGTGGAATAAGCATGCCTGGAATACAATGTATGGGTATGAACATCACATTTTATATCATAAGACATTTCTTACTGTTCTCCTTTGATTCCAATACGGAATGTGCGGATTTCAAAAGGACGTATTTCAAACGAAAAACGATCATTCGTGCCCAGCAAATCCTTTTCCTGAACATCCTGCAATTCATTTTCCATCAGATCACACTCTCTGACTGAAGCAGGCTGTACATCGCGCAGATCACAGCATACCTGCTTTCTCGCGCCATATCCTTCATATAATCTGATGATCAGTGCTTTACCGTCTTCCGATAATTTGACGGTGTCTGCATATACGCCCTCTGTGTCTGACCTGATGAGACTGTATTGCTGCCCCGCTTTTTCCCGGAGCTTTTGACAATTTGCATAATACAAACGAATCGGTACATTTAAATCATACGCGGCTTCAATGACCCTGCCTTTTCTGTAATCTCCCATATGCGGGTATAATGAATACACAAAATGATGAAATCCATTGTCTGCTTCCGGATTGGGATATACCCCCGATTTCAGCAAAGTAAGGCGAAGCTGCTGATCATCCGCATCATACCCGAATTTTCCATCATTCAGGATCGCTGCTCCAAAATCCGCTTCTGAAAGATCAATCCACTTATGCGCACATTCTTCAAATCTTGCCTGCTCCCAACTGGTATTACGGGAAATCGTCCTCGCAACATTACCAAACTGTATCTCGCTTGTTACATGATCTGAGAGAATATCCAGTGGAAATGCTGCTTTCAGGAGTATCTGATGTTCCTTCCAATCCAGTGTCGTCTCAAAATCAATTCGTCTGTCATCCCGGTAAAAATGAATTTCCTGCACAATTGTCGATTTCAAAAACAGATACTCGATGATCACCGTAATCCGAAGTGCACCTTTTTCCAGGATTCTGCATATTTGAGGCACTGGAAGTAGCAGTTCTTTTGCTGTAAAGGTAGCATCTATATTCCAGCAGTCATAATCAAGTGGCCGGTCTTCAAAGAGCTGCAGATGATTCAGTCCTGCTGCCCCCGGCCTGCACAGCTGCCTTTTTGCTTCCTTATCATAAAAATCCGACATCTCTCCGGTCATGTTTATGGTAACCTGATAAAATGGTGTTTGTATCCGTATTCCTTCTGCATCCTGATATGCCTCAAAGATATCAGACTGCTCTTTTCTCAAATTTCCACATGCTGCACGTTCTTCATCCACCGTTTCCTGATCCGATATGCGAAACCCTTTTGCGGGAACTTCATTCACCCGAAAAATGTATCCTGATTCATTCTCATACTGAATTTCAGTATACTGCACATTTTCCGGTCTGATCACGCCCTGCTGCAGAAGACTGTCTCCTGTTTCCTTATCGGCAAACACCAGGCCTCCTCTCGCAAAACCCAGTGTATTAAACAAAAGAAGTTCTTTCTGCTCTTCTCTATTTGCAGGATCCTCGCCCGCAAGACTGCAGGCAGCCTCATAGATCAGTTTCTCATCTGCTTCCCGGATATCTCTGTATTGCTCCCAGGATTCATCGTACACTTCTTTGATCGAAGACCCCGGAAGGATATCATGAAACTGATTCAGCAGTATCAGCTTCCAGATCTGTTCCAGCAGTTCCCCCGGATATCTGTTACCTGTCAGGAGCAGTGCCATTATCTGCATCGTCTCTGCTTCCTGATTCAAAAATTCACAATGCCTGTTCTCTGCCTTGTTTTCCGACATGGAAGTATAGGTTCCTCTATGATATTCCAGATATAGTTCACCATTCCATACCGGAGCATTTTTCTCATGTTGCAGCTTCTTTTCTGTTCTTTCAAAAAAAGCCTTAACAGAAGTCTGCTCCGTTTTGGGACATCCCGGGATTCCGGCCTCCATTCTGCGGTTTTCTTCCAGCATTGCGGATGTCGGTCCGCCTCCCCCGTCTCCAAAGCCATAGCAGGTCAGGACCTCATTTGTCAGTTCCTTATTCTGAAACGCCTGCCAGGTTCCCATCACCTGTGCAGCATTCTGCCTGCCATTGTAGGTATAATTGATCAGTTCTTTTGGTGTATTTCCTTTTTTCTGATAGTCACTTGTTGTAATAAAATAGGCCAGTACACTGCTGCCATCAATTCCTTTCCAGTACATCACATCATTGGGTATCCGGTTGGTATCGTTCCAGGCCAGTTTTGTTGTCATAAAATAATGAATCCCGCTCTTTTGCATAATCTGCGGCATTGCAGCACTGTAACCAAACACATCCGGGAGCCAGAGCACTTCACTTTCAACCTGAAACATTTCTCTGAAATATTTTTTCCCATATAGAATCTGGCGAACCATGGATTCTCCTGAAATAAGGTTGCAATCCGCTTCCAGCCACATCCCGCCTTCTGCTTCCCATCTGCCTTCTTTGACCTTCTTCCGTATTTCTTCAAAAAGTGAGGGTGCCTCTTCACGAACAAATTCGTATAACTGCGGTGTGCTTGCAAAAAAACGATATTCCGGGTATTTTCCCATCAGATGAAGTACTGTATTAAAACTTCTTACTGCTTTTTCCCTTGTCTGGCGAAGCGGCCATTTCCACGCAACATCAATATGTGTATGTCCGACAGATGCAACCGTTACATCTTTTGCATTCCCGTATAGATTCTGCCGGAGTAACAGACATGCCTGTTCGATCGAACGATGAAAGGAACCATCAGTTTTCCACATATCTGCCCTGTTATCATACTGACTGCCCTGTTCCCATAAATCCAATATGCCAACCGCTTGTGATAAAACCCTCAAAATAAATATCCTGTCCGGATTATCTTCTTCCAGAAGGATTGCGGTTTCCAGAGGCACCTGAATATCATAGAACAGCCGCTCTGCTTCTCTGTCAGGCGCTGCTATATCCAGATACAGGAAATTTGCCTGCGCATTTGTGTTGGAGTATGCATATATTCCGACATCAAAACACATTCCTGGTATCGCATTTTCTGTCAGTGTGACTTCATTATGATTCATATCCATCGCACAGCATTCACTGCCATTTATATAAATGATAAATTGCGGGTTGTCCGTATTCCAGATATCTGTCGCACCTGTCGAAACCTGCAAAACTACTTCCTTTGCTTCATATTCTTTTGGAATTTCAAACTGTGCACGAAACGCGAAATGTTGATCAGATCCTCCCCAAAGCCTGCCGCTTTCATAATTTTCCCATCCGGCACAGTCTTCGAGCGTTTTTTCTCTTTCCCCATAGGAAAGTCTACGAAAACAGACTCTGCTCCCCGAAATACTTTCAACTCGCTTTTTTCCATGATAAATGGATGCTCTGAGTGTATTTTGAATACTCTGTATTCTCTGCACCTGCTGCGTTTGCGTATACATTACTCATCCTCCAAAATCTTTCTCAGCTCCTGACACAAATAATCCGGTATTCTGTCTGCAAGCTGTTCCCACGGCATATACTGATCTTCTGTAAGCACTGTCTGAATAAAGTGCATGGACGGTTCAAATGAAAAATGTGTTTTGATATATTCTGCCACTTTCAGATTTTCTGCTTCTGACAAAGAAAATCTATCCTGAAAACAGGCCGGTGCATCCAGCCCATGTATCCCTGCCAATTTTGTACATGCTGCCCGCAGCTCAGGATACAAACAGAACAGCTCCGGTGATGGCAGCATAGCATGCTTCCCAGGCTGCGCATACATTATAATATGGGTTTTGTGCATTTGAGGAAGATTCTCCTTTTGCAAAATACTGTTAAGATATCTGCCATGAAAACTTGCCTCCACTCCTGTTATCATACCCTTTGTGTTCAGATAAATCCAGATATGTTCCAGATCATATAAATGTTGTATATCATAATCATAGAAATATGCATATTCAATTGCCATACAGGTATCAGAGGAAATATTCTCAAAAACAATATTCCTTTGAAAGGAAACACTTGGCCCATCCTTTGTATATATCTGATACCCGATTTTTTTGATATAAAAAGGTTCTCTGTCATCCAAATATATTTCAGGTGCGTATACCGCTATATTAACCATCCGCTACTGCCTCTGTTCTCTGTCACCTGCTCTTTTATTTCTTTCTGTACAATAACATCCGCAAGCGATGCATCAATATCCATTTTCCCCTCTATGGCTATATTTTTTGTATTTCGCATATATATGCAGGGAATTTCATGTTTGTAGACATCCCTTTCTGAAGGCTGTTCGTCAAAGACTTCCGGGCTATGTTTCCCCTGTTGTCTCCAGCATATATTGATGTTCTGCATCTGTACGTCTTCTATTTCGGAATATTCTTCGCCCGCAAGAAAAATACTGCTTTCTGCCAAAATGGAAATATGATCCATATAAATTGCATGAATTTTGCCTGGTATTCGATCTGTATTCCTTCTTTTCGTTGCAGAAATGTAAATCGGCTCTCCTTTTCCCCACCATGTGGGAGAGAAATTTCTACCTGCGCAATCTGCATAACGAAGTGTATTACCGGTTATATGATGAATATGAATATCCGATATTTCTCCTCCATCTCTTGACCAGATACCGATTCCACGGGAACAGTCCTTTAAAATGCAGTTACTGACCATAATATTTCTGATATTCCCATGCGTTTCTGTGCCAATTTTCAGAGCAGAGGAACGAGAATGCAGAATACATCCTTCAATGACAATATCTTCACAATTCCCATATTTTTGAAACATCGGTCCGGTTGCTTTTATTACGATCGCGTCATCTCCTCCGGAAATAATACATCCGCAAATAATCACATTTTTACAGCAGTCAGGATCAATTCCGTCATTATTGAGTCCTCTGTCATTATTTAGTATCTTAATCCCGTCTATACGCACATTTCTGCATCCGGCCATATGAAGCGTCCAAAAAGCAGCATCACGAAAAGTCACATCCTGTATGGTAAGATTTTCCACATCCTCCAGAAAGGTCATTCTGGGTCGGAATCCCCTGATATTCATCGGACATTCCTTCAATCCGTTATCTGCGTCATCTTCATAATATATCTTACATCCCTGTCCATCGATGATTCCGGCTCCTGAAATTGTCAGATTTCTGATATGGCAGGCATGCAGAAAACATCCTCCCTCCCAGCCTGAATCTTTGTTGTCATCCTGATATGCGCCTGTCAGATCCTGCATATCTGCTTCTTCCAGACTGGAAATAAGAACTGCTCCGCTTTCCAGATGCAGTTCCATGTCTGATTTAAGACAAAGTGTTCCCGACAGGAATCTGCCTGCCGGAATCAGTACCTGCCCACCACTGCCTGCACATGCATCGATTGCTGCCTGTATTGCCTGCGTACATTTTGTAACTCCATCTCCCACTGCACCGTAACTCAGAATATTATATTGCATTTCCTCTCCATGCCGGAGCGTTTTTGACAAAGGCACATAATGAAAAAACTGCTCCTACAGGTTCTCATCCGTAATCAGTATGGTTTGCGCTCCGTTGCAAACCTTCTGTGTAAAAAATTTTACACTTCCTCCTCTGTTCTCGCATTGATCTGTCTTTTATCCATTTCAAACAAAAAATGCATGGATTAATGTCAACAGACATGCTTACCATATGCTGTATTTATGGGATAACTATAGCAATATCCTCCTAAAAATACCTCGCATATTTTGTCATGCTATGTTTCAAAATCCATGCATTTTGATGCTTTCCATCCGATTCCCCATACTCCCAGGTTTCAGATTCAAAAAGCCCTACCCTTTTGTTACATATTACGCAGAAACTGAATATCCGCATCTGCATACGCCGGATCGAGTTCTTCTCTCAGCAGAGACATATCCGGGCGATTTGCATGCAGCCAGCTGCAAATCGTTTCATATTCCATCAAACCTGTTCCCAAAGGTGCCGGATGATAGCTTCCATCCTGATTAAACGTAAAGTCTTTCACATGCATGGCACAAATATATTCTCCGGCGTACTGCAGCCATTTTTCCCAATATTGTGTCTGCCTGTCAACCTGATCCGGCTCCAGTACATTTACTGCGTCAAAAATAATCTGCAGATGTCTTTTATCTCCTACCTGATCCATCACCTGCAGGACAGCATCCAGACTATCCAATACATGCGTACTGACCGGCTCAACTGCAAAAACAGCGTCCAGCTCCCGGGCCTTCTCTGTTACTCTTTTTATACTGTCAATCATATAAGGAAATCGGATTTTCTTTTCTTCCCGCGAAAGACTCTGGTATGAAGTTTCTGTCCCCACAACCCCTGCACCGATTTCTTTGCTGTAGGAGAAACATTTGCAAAGTCTTGCCACCGCTTCCTGTCTGATCTTATCATCCGGATTACCCAAATCCACATAGCAGCCCAATACAGGAATACTGATCTGCCATTTTTCAAAAGCAGCCTTGATGCGCATTCTTTTGGATGCTGTCATATCTTCGATGCAGTCGATTTCTGTAAAGGCTTTCCATGGCGCTATCTGTGCCGCTTCAAAACCTGCTTTCTGCAAATACTGCGGCAGTTTTTCTATCTCCATTTTGCCATAATCATGTCCCCGTACACCGATTACCATTTTATCCTGCTTTTCTGCGCATTTATCCATACGCTCAGTTCATAAAGTCATCAGGCAAGTGTCAGTCGAAATACGATCGGTGTTCCGCTTCTATACTCCGTGCTGACCTTAAGCCCACTCTTTGTCTGCTCCCAGATTGCTTTTGTCTCAGCACCAAGTACTTCCACATTTTGGATGATTCCTGTAAAACCTTCTCCCTTTTCTGATGCAGACGAAAAGGTCCGAATCAGATATTTCCCGTCTTCACTTTCTTTCAGGGCAATTGCATAAATATGCCCTCCCTGGACAGTAAAACGAAAATCCTGCGAAGTAAACACCTTTACTTTCTGATCGGTAAAAAATCCTTCTTCTACCTTTGTCGGTCCTTCTGCGCACACTTTATAAATTCCGGAATGGTAGATTGCTTCTCCATTAATTTTCAGCCACTTTCCAATTACCTGAAGCACTTCTTTTTCCTGCGTTGTAATTGTCCCGTCCGCCTTTGGTCCGATATTCAGGAGCATATTGCCATTTTTGCTGACAATATCCACCAGATCACACAGAATATCTTCGCCCTTTTTGTAACGGTTATCTGTCGTATATCCCCAGGAATCAAATCCGATAGAAGTATCCGTCTGCCAGGTATATGGTTTCACCTCTGCAAACTGCCCTCTCTCTACATCCGGAACTGCTGTTCCGAACAGGTATGCATCATGTTTATAATTTATAACGCCTTCTTCACCAAGTTCATTCATCCTGTCATAATAATAGGCCGCAGCCTTACGCAGATAAGGACGAAGCGCACTATGCTGTATCCACCAGTCAAAGTAAAGCACTTTGGGATGATAGCGATCCACAATTTCACAGGTTCTGACCAGCCAGTCCTGCATGAATTCTTCGGATGGTGCCGGCTCACTGTATATATCAAACTGATCTTTGGGTTCTGCCATGGATGGCCAGTAAAAATCTCCCCTTTGAAGCGGCTCTTTTATATCACTTTCAAAGTCTTTACCATTCCCCAGGAACCACCAGTGTTCTATTCTGTGTGAAGATGCACCAAAAGACAGACCCTTTTCCTCAATACTATCCTTGAGTTCTCCCAGGATATCTCTGTGCGGTCCCATTTCATAGGCATTCCAGTGTGAAATATTACTTTTATACATCTGAAATCCATCATGGTGCTCTGCAACAGGTACAACATACTGTGCACCTGATTCCCGAAAAAGTGTTGTCCATTCGTCCGGATCAAATTTTTCCGCACGCAGCATCGGAATAAAATCCTTTAACCCGAAATCCTTCTGTGGTCCATAGGTCTTCACATGATGTTCAAATTCTCTTGTTCCCTGTATATACATACTGCGTGTATACCACTCATTCGCATACGCCGGAACACTGAACAGTCCCCAGTGAATAAATATCCCGAATTTTGCAGCTTTGTACCATGCCGGTACCTGATATGCAGAAAGAGATTCCCAGGTATCCTGAAACGGTCCTTTTGCAATTACCGCATCAATCCGCTGCATTTCATTTTGCAAATTTATTTCTGCCATGTTTCTTCCTCATCATTCCCGATATAATATTTCCACACCATATGGCGCCAGCTTTAGCGTATCTCCAGCCTGATATTTTTTATGATCAAGCATGCTGACTCCAGTCATTTCTTTTGTCAGGCTGATACTGTTTTCAAGACCTGCATGCTGCTCCTGCCCCTTATGATTCAGGAAAAAGATATACTGCTTTCCATCTTTTTCACGCACGGATATTTCCATTCCTTCCGGCAGTTCGGCATCCGTTTCATGCATAATTTCCTGTTCTATACAAAGCTGTTTCATAAAAGCATGATAAAAAGAGGTTTCCGATCTTGTTCCAAAATAGTAGGTTTTTCCCTTTCCTGTCTGATTAACTGATAAAACAGGCATTCCCTTATAGAAATCAGATTCATATGTTGCAAGGGTTCTGGAACTTTCCGGATGACTGATTGCAAACATCAGCTCTGACCGGTACAGTATGCCATTCCATGTAAAATGATTGTATTCTCCTGCAGGAAGTGAGTCGAACTCTTCTGTCCATAACCCACACAGGTCTCTCAGTTCTCCAGGATATCCTTTTTGTGTCACATTCTCATTTTCATCTGCTATTCCACTGTAAATTGATACGACAAGTGTTCCGCCATTTTCCGCAAACGTTGTAAGTCTCCCCGCCACTCCGGGCTTTACCATATAGAGTGCCGGTGCAATAACAATACGGTATTCATCCAGTGCTGCATCTGTTCCGATCACATCGACCTGCACGCCATATGCATGCAGTGCTTCATAATAACAGTACATTTCATCAATATAATGCAGATCCATATTAAGACCGGCACTCATTTCAATCGCCCACCAGTTATTCCAGTCGAACAGGATTGCTGCTTTTGCATGCACCAGGCTCCCCGGAATCTCACTTCCCAGACTCTGTAATTCTTTACCAAGCGCCTGGCATTCTTTGTATATTCTCGTATTGTTCGTTCCCACATGGCTGATAAATGCACTGTGCAGCTTTTCACATTCCGCTTTGCACTGCCTCATCTGAAAGAACATAATTGAATCCGCTCCGTGTGCCATTGCCTGATAACTCATCAGGCGCATTTCTCCCGGTCTTTTCAGCGTAGCATAATTGTGCCAGTTGGATACGCTTGGTGTCTGTTCCATAAGTGAGAATGGCATACCGGGCTTTAAGCCCCGCATCAGATCATGCTTCATGGCGATCATAGCCTCTGGCTCTCCCGCATTCGGATAATTGTCCCAGGAAACAAAATCCATATTTTTTGCCCACTTGCCATAATCCAGTTCTTTGTAAAATCCCATCAGGTTTGTTGTGATCTTCGCATCTGGAATAATCTTTCTGATTTCAGCCGATTCATCTATAAAATTCTGCAACATACTGTCGGACTGAAATCTGTAATAATCCAGCGTGATGCATGGATACATACTGCGATTATTCTCAAAATGCTCTGTCAGCAGATTCGGTGCAACAATTTCATCCCAATCATAAAAGGTGTGACCCCAAAAATGTGTATTCCATACCTGATTCAGCTTTTCGATTGATCCGTATTTTTTTTGCAGCCATATGCGAAACGCCTTTTCACAGTTTTCACAATAGCAGATTCCGCCATACTCATTGCCGACATGCCATGCAACAATATTATCCTGGTCCCTGTAACGTTCAGCAAGCTTTGCAGCAAGACGGGTTGCATATTTATGAAAAGTATTACTGTTCGGACAGGAATTGTGTCTGGCACCGTATTTCCGTTTCATTCCGCTGAATTCTGTTCGGAGAATATCCGGATAGCGATGTGCCATCCATGCAGGATGTGCTGCCGTTGCAGTTGCCATACAAATCTTCATTCCCTTATCTGTTACCATTTGAACGGTTTCATCCAGTCCTGAAAAATCATAATGTTCTTCATCCGGTTGCAGCATTCCCCAGTTAAATACATTCAGTGTTACAATATTTACGCCGGCTTCCGGAAGATACTGCATGTCTTTCTGGCGCTCTTCTTCTCCCCACTGCTCCGGATTGTAATCACCACCATACAAAATTTCATGTACTTTATCACTGCAAATCATATTGATCCCCTTTTCTGCATGTTTACATATTTGATTATTTCACAAAATTCCGCTTTGCAATCTTTGTAATAAAAGGTCTGTGCATTGCACAGACCTTCTTTAGTTATTACAGATTATAACCCAAACTTTATGTTGCAATACTAGTATATCGTCCTTTAAATAAATGGACCATATATCCCAACTATGATATAATACCTTCAAGAACATATTCCTGGAGGTTTATCATGGGCAGAACAGCATCATCAATAGAATTATCAATAGAGGACCGCAAATATCTTGAATCTCAAATGCGCGCGCGCACCATTCAGGCACAAACAGTAGAACGTGCAAGAATCTTAATCCTCAAAGCAGATGGAAAACCAATTGATGACATAGCTGCATTGATCGGTATGAACCGGAAAAGCGTTATGCTCTGCCTTAAAAAATATAAAGAGGGTGGTGTTGAAAATGCTCTGTTCGATGCACCTGGTCGCGGACGGAATGCTGAGATCACGGATGATGAAAAGACTTGGATTATAAACATTGCATGTAAAAAACCAACTGACTTCGGGTATGCCGCAGAAACCTGGACATATGCAAAATTAACCGCACACGTGAACCTCACTGCTGAAGCATCCGGTTACACAAGACTATCTACCGTTAATAAGAGTACCGTACATAAAATATTGGATGATGCTGAAATCAAGCCATTCCGCATTAACTATTATTGTGAACAGCGCGATCCTGATTTTGATCGTAAGATGCACAATGTATTGCTTGTATATAAGCAGCTTTCAATGCAGTTCGATAAAAATGGACAGTTGGTTCCGTTTGAAGATGATGAGGCTGTGCACGTTCTTTCTTATGATGAAAAACCTGGCGTTCAGGCAATCTCTACGACATCAGATGACCTCCTTCCGAATGGCAGTAACGGTGCAATACAACGTGATTATGAATACAAGCGTCTTGGTACAGTTTCTCTTTTAACAGCGATAGATCTGCAGACAGGAGAAGCAATACCATTGGTTAGTGAAACACATAACAGCAAGGATTACATAAAATTCCTCAGGATACTTGATGACAAGTATCCTGCCGGGGATAAAATCCGCATCGTCCTTGATAATTTAAAAGTACATACATCCGTTGAAACCCGGCGCTTTCTTGCAACACTACCTGGGCGATTCGAGTTTGTGTTCACCCCAAAGCACGGATCCTGGCTCAATCTTGTAGAAGGATTCTTCAGTAAAATGACCCGTCAAATGCTTCGGGGAATACGTGTTAAAACAAAGGAAGAACTTATTTCCAGAATACACAGATATTTTGATGAGGTAAATGAACACCCTGTTGTATATCACTGGAAATACAAACTTGACGATGTTGATATTACCGAAGAAATTGGAACTGATACGTTGCTACTCGAACAGTCCAGTTAATTATCGGACGTTATACTAGGAAAATATTACCCGAAATCATGCATTAATTGTCTGGCATGGTATGATCAGTCTTTCATCTCCGGAAGAACTTCCAATCATATATTGCATTTTACCACGTTTGCTATGCGGCATTTCACTTTCTTCTTCCACAGAAATCTCTATGACCCGCTTTTCCCCTGCCTGTAAGTATATCTTTTCAAATCCTGCAAGCTCCTGATATACTTTGCTTTCGCTTTCACGAACATATACCTGTATGGTCTCACTGCCTCCCATACTTCCGGTATTTTGAACGGTACAGGCAACTTTTCTGACCCCATCTTTCTCACAGATTTCAGGATCAGAATAGGAAAATGTCGTATAGGACAATCCATGTCCGAAACAATAAAGCGGTGCAATCCTGACTGTATCGTTATACCGGTAACCGACCAGTTTCCCCTCTGAATAATGAACCTGATCGTCACCCGGAAACTCTCCCAGCACATGCGCACTGCAGCCTTCTTTATCTTCATATAAGGTTTCTGCCAATTTTCCTGACGGATTCACATTTCCAAGCAAAATATCTGCCAGTGCATTTCCGCCTTCCATTCCGGCATAATAGCTCCAGAGAATTGTCTGTGCCTGATCAGACCAAAGGGTCATTTCAACCGGACTTCCCGCATACATGACTACAATCATATCCGAACGGATTTCCAATAGTTCTTTAATCAGTTCATCCTGCTCATAAGGCAGTTTCATATCACTTCTGTCATTACCCTCCGCATCATGATCATGATTCAGCCCCCCAACATAAATAACTGCATCATAATTATCTGCAGCCTTCTTTAAGGCTTCTTCCCGCAATTGCCTGCGCTTGTCCTGCAGTACCAGATCCGTTTCCCGGCAGTTTTTTACCATCCCCCCACCATTTTGCAGCGAATCCTGCTGCCAGTTGACACTTTCTTTCTGCAAAGTTTCATCCGCTTTTTCGCTGGTATATCCTGCAATATAATCAATCTGTACATCGCCGCCGAAATGTGACTTACAACCCAAAAGCGGTGTCACTTCATACAGCGATTTTATTTCAGCACTTCCGCCGCCATTTGAATGAATCCGGTCTGCATTCTCCCCGATCATTAAAATCTTTTTGAGTTTTTCTTTATGAAGAGGCAGCAGATCATGATCGTTTTTCAACAGAATAATAGACTCTCTTGCAACATCCAGTGCAACCTGTCGATGTTCCGGTGTATTATATGCGCCGCATTTTCGTGTTTCTTTTTCCAACATGTGCAGGCGCATCATCAGCACCAGAATATGCTCCACTTTTTCATCCAGAACACTTTCCTTGATTTTCCCGCTTTCAATCGCTTTTTTCAGAGGCTCTGCCATAAAATATTCATCGAAATTATCCGTAACCGACATTTCAATATCAAGCTGTGACAAGGCCGCCTTTTCTGTATCATGAACAGCCCCCCAGTCAGAAATGACCGTTCCATCATATTTCCATTCCTCGCGCAATATTTTCTTCAACAAAAAATCACTCTGGCAGCAGTGCTCACCGTATAAAAGATTGTACGCACCCATAATGCTGTACGGATGTCCCTTTTCTATCGCCTTATGAAATGCACGCAGATAAATTGTCCGAAGCGTCTCCTCATCCACATCTGCCTCTACTTCAAGGCGTCTCGTCTCCTGATTGTTCACAGCAAAATGTTTTACACATGCCGCGACATCCCATTTTTGAACTCCCTCAATAAAAGAAGCTGCAAGTTCACCTGTCAGATAGGGGTCTTCGCTGAAATATTCAAAATTTCTTCCACAGAGCGGGCTTCTTTTGATATTGATTCCGGGTGCCAGAATCACATCCTTTCCTCTTCCCCGTGCCTCTTCTCCCAGAACACTTCCCATTTTCCGGGCAAGTTCTCTGTTCCAGGTAGATGCCAGTGCACTGTTGCAGGGCAGATACGTCACCTGGTCTGCCTGATGATCAGGAGTCATCCAATGATCAGGTTCGAAATTCTGACGTACTCCCATCGGTCCGTCAGACATGGTAAGCGGCGGGATACCCAGTCTTGGTACCCCTGCCGTCTGAAATAAATGTGCGCCATGCACCATGCCGATCTTTTCTGCAAGTGTCATCTTTGAAATCAGTTCCTTTGCCCGAAAGCTGTATGCCTTTTTTTCTGTCATTCCTGTATATTCTCCTGTTGTTTGTCAGCACGAAGCTGCCGGCGATAATCTGCGGGACTGATGCCTTCCTGACTGCGAAATTTTTTGCTGAAATAATCTACATCGCTGTATCCGACTCTCGCTGCAATTTCATATATTTTAAGGTCATCATCTTCAAGAAGTTTTCGGGCCTGGATGATTCTGCGCTCATTCAGATAACTGTTAAAACTGCTTCCTGTTGATTTGCTGAATACTTTTCCAAAATAAACACTGTTATATCCAAACAGCGGTGCAACTTCTTCCAGCGTCAGGTTACTCTGAAAATTATGATCGATATAGGAAAGAACGTCCTGCATAGTGCTCTCCGCCCCCGCATGTCCACGGATCTTCGTAACAATTTCTCTTGCTTTGATCTCAATAAACTGCATAATCTCATAAAGATAAAACCGATTTCCGATAAATTCAATAATAAGAGAATTACTTTCAAAAAGTTCTTCGCACTCTGGATATGTCCTGCTTACCTGTTCCTTAATCTGCAGATAAAGGTCAGTAACAAAGAGTCGCACATCCTGAATCGGATCCGAGACATGATGCAGATACTGTTCCAGATCCTTAAGCGTTTCGTGCACTTTATCTACACTGCCTGCCTGCAGATATCCGATCAGTCTGCTGCTGAAAATATGAAGTCTTTCTTTGGTAATATGCTCATCCGTCTCCTGTATATCTGAAAGTTCCAGATATCCAAAGGTATGTGCCCCTTCCGCACAATAAAATCTGCGATCGCAAAGTTTTCTGGCATCCAGATAAGAATCTGATATTTTTTCCGCACAGCTTACAATCTGTCCATATGCCAGAAACATGGTATCAAGCGGGCTGTCTTCCTGCAGAGGTCTTTTTTCATAATGATCCAGAAAACGCTGAAACTGTCTGATTGCGTTTCTTCCCTTGAGCAGCACTACCTGACGCTCCTCCAATTCGCAATACTCATAGGCATCCGCATCTACAAAAGCTGCTATTACATCCTCGATCTGATATACCGGCTGTTTTCTGTCGGTATAGTACATCTCATATACTGCCACCTGATAGGAATCTGCCTCTAAGTTGATTGCAGCAAGATCCCCTTCCGATATTTCTCCTGTCTCTCTGCCATTTACTCCTAAAAGCAGTTCCTCCAATACAGTATCTTTTGCCTTGGTCTGAATTCTTCTGAGACTTCCGCGTTCCGCAATCTCTTTTTCCATGTCAGCACTGATCTGCGCTACTGTCTGCTGCAGTTCTTCCTCATCAATGGGCTTTGTCAGATAATTCGTCACACCATATCGAATAGCCGATTGTGCATAACTGAAATCTGAATATCCGCTCAGGATGATGAATCTTCCTTCATAACCCTGTTCTCTTGCCATTCGTATCACTTCGATGCCATGAATTTTGGGCATATGGAGATCCAGCAGGACAATGGAAGGCTGCATCTTCAGAATCACTTGAAGCGCCTCTTCCCCGTTTGCTGCTTCCGCACATACCTGGAATCCATATGCACTCCAATCCATAATATACTTCAAACCTTCTCTGATATTTTTTTCGTCGTCTGCAATCAGTACTGTTCCCAATACTCAATCTCCTGTTTCCTTTGCTATTATATGCTGTTTCATTTCTCCGTATGCTTTCGCATTTTTCAGATCATATTGATATACCTTATCATATCCAAGTCCCAGACACTGTTTACGCATATTCTCCATCAATGCATCAAATTTATCCTGGTTTGGTGCAAAAATCATTTTCCAGGAATCTCTGATGATGATTTTTTTGCATGCAGCCCGAATTTCCTTAACATCTGAATCCGCCTCGGGTGCATTATAGGTACAGCCTGGTGATATCAGCAACTTATCATTCTTCTGGAGATAATCCATTGTATCTGTTGCATTCATATACTGTGACCATTCCTTTTGCAAAAGCGTTTTACTTCGGCTCTTTTCCGTTTCCCACATATGATAGGAAAAAGGATATCCACGCTGATCTTCCTGATTCAGAAGTATCGCAGTGTAATTCAGTTGTGAAACACCATCTCTGAATGTTCCAAGTTTTTCCTCTCCCGGAATTGGATTATTTTGTTTCTCCAGAAAAGTTTTTCTCCCATATTCGGTCAGTTCCGGCCCGTTTGTACCCATCTGCCAACAGATTCCTTCCGGTCCTGCACTCCCGTCATTGGGCTGCGCCTGGCTGTCGTATACCCCTTCATCGGAATATAGCCAGTCAATAAAATCAGCAAGCCTTTGTGGATCTTCCGCATCAGATCCGATTGCGATGACGCTTTTCAAATCCCCTGTCTGAGAACAGCCCTTGGAGTATATTTTCATATCACTGATATTTACTGCCATAAACCCGGTTCCCTGATCCATGTGTTCCTGTGTATTATATGCCGACTGCCCAAGGAACGGCCATGGACTGAATAATATCTGTCCATCCTGATACTTTTTAAAGACCTCGGAATAGTTTTGTGTCTGTGAATCCGGATCGACAAGGCCTTTTTGATTCGCATTATAATAAAACCGCAGTACACGCATGTACAGAGAATCGGGATCAAGAATATCCTGATAATCCGAACCGTCTGCCTTTGCAAGTACGAAACCGGATTCGTCATACCCGTAGAAACAGCATGGCTGCTTAGCGGCATTCATCATATTGTCATCCCAGTCATCAAAAAAAGAAAATGCATATGTTTTTTGACCAGATGTCGTCTGTGAATCTGTCATCTGCATTTTTTCCAATACCGGCAGCAGATCCTCCAGCGTATTGATTTCCGGATATCCCAGCTGTGCATAAAGATCCCATCTGATATAGGGGCTGTATGTTGGTTCCTGGATATTCTGCGGTGTAAACGCCGATAATGTCGACATTTCACTTGGAACCGCATATATACCGGCTTCAGAAAATCCGGCGTTCAGGTTTTCAATTGCCGTGTTATAACGCATAATGTCTTTATTTTTAAAGTAACCGCTCATATCCGTTAGAAGCCCTGACTCTACCATCCCTGCAAGTGCATTGTTTTCCGCAGAACAGATGATCAGATCTCCCAGATTTCCGGATGCGGTTCTCACGTCCTGCAATACAGACCCGTTGTAGCTCCTGTTTGGTGCGATAATATTCAGTTTCATATTGAATTTTTTCTTTACTACATCTGCAAACCATCCCGACTGTATTCCCTGAAAATTGGACAATGTGTCAAACACATCTACCGTAATTTCCTCCGGATAGTCAGATGCTTTGTATTCTCCGGGCTTACTGCCGGTTTTTGTGCAGGCTGCGCACATACTGATGGTAATGGATGTAAGTGCTAATATGGCTAATGCTTTTTTCATCTGCTTCTCCATGCTTCACTGACTTTTAATACATCCATTCTACTGTTTTCCTGACAGACTCACAATCTTTGACAAAAACATATTTTATATATTCTGGTCAAAAATTCCGAATAAAAAAGGAACTTTACCCTATTGTAGAAAGGCTGCAGTGACATAACCGCCGCAGCCCCATAGATCTACATCTCTGAAAGATAACCAAAAACTGATTTCTATTACTTACCCATTGCTTCGTTTTCTGCCTTAGCACGAAGTGTCGCTTCATTCTGCTGGAACTTCACGCAATCATCGTAGCCGTAGCCCTGTGCCTGCTTTGTCATATCTGCTACGATCTGATCAAACTCTGCATCTGTCTTTGCATAAATTGCTTTCCATGAATTATCTTTGATACAGGTAGCAACCTGATCCCATTCTACCTGAAGGTCATCAGAATGAACACCGCCTACATAAGTTGTTCCGGGAGCCATATTGTAGCTGCCACTCGCCATATAGTTATCAGGTGTTGTAGCCTTGGACCAGTCTCTCCATGACTTTTCAATATCGGATGTTGCATTTTCTGTATAACTCTTCCAGTTTCTGTAATTATATGTTTCACCGTTGGAATCCGGATTCTTAGCATCCAGTGCCCATGTTGTATTGTTGATCTTAAATGCACCATCATCAAATGTTCCGCTGTAATCACCGGTCATTGGCGTCTTTACATCGGTCTTTGCTGCTTTTCCAAGATCTGTGAAGCAGGTGTTTCCATTTTCATCATACTTCCAGCAAACATCCTTCGGACCATATTCTGCTGTCATTCTTCCTTCCGGTGTTGCCAGCCAGTTGATAATTGCCATACAAAGTTCCGGATATTCTGTTTTTGCACCGATTGACCAGATTCTGTTTCCACCGTATACATTCTGACCATATACGATTGGCTTTGCTTCATCCGGTTTTACCGGGAACATGCCTTCCCCTGCAGCAAGATGTGTTTCACCGTTATACATTGCTGAACCAAGGAAATTGAAGATATTCAAAAATGCAGTACCGTTCTGATAATCTTCCATCATTCCGTTATAGCCCTGTGTCTGTGAATCCGGATCCAGAAGGCCCTTCTGATACAACTTGTTATAGAACTTCAGGCAGGTCAGGTACGGACCGTTCTCCTCCAGTGCAGGATAATATTTCTGTTCAGTAGGATCATACAATCCAAAACCGAATTCGTCATAGCCGTAATATGCAGATGCCAGAGACTTTACATACATAACCATATCACCATCCCAGTCTTTAAACAGGGACATACCATATGTCTGATTGCCATTGTCGTCTTTGGGACAAGCTTTTTGCATCTGTGCCAGAACATCTACTAAACTATCCAGATCTGTGATCTTGGGTGATCCGATCTTCTGATACAGATCAAATCTCAGATCCCATGTATACATAAAGGACTGCAGGTCTGTCTCTGATACGCCGACATCATGACCAAAACCGTATACTTTTCCATCCTTATTGATTGACTTGTTCTTCTCAAGTGCTTTTGCCATATTGCCCTGAATGTACGGGCCATAATCAGCAAGCAGATCATCTTCATTCCAATCAAAGAGCATTCCCTTGTCTACAGCCTGCTGATATTGAACGCCATCTGCGCCCCAGATTACCAGATCTCCGAGATTTCCGGATTCCATACGTGTATCGTACACACCATCTGCATTGGGAATAATATTCAACTTTACGTTGAATTTATCTTTCATGACCTTAGCAAACCAGCCGATCTGCTCTCCGGAATAATTGGCAAGCTGATCATAGACGTCCAGTGTTACGGTCTGATCCGGAATGACATCTGAAAGATCCCCTTCCAGTGATGCTTCTGCGGATGCATCTGTAGATGCTGCGCTGTCTGCACTGTCTGCTTCTGTGCTGCTCTCTTCTGAATTATCGGAAGAAGCGGTTGTTGCTGCTGTTGTGGATGTACCACAGGCTGCCACTGAAAGCGTGGTCGTGCCTACCAGCATGATTGCCAGTAATTTTTTGAGTTTCATAAACTTTTCACCCTCCTGTGTAGTTTAATGCTTTTATCTATCGAAAGAATCAGCCCGAAACCATTTCCAGACCGTTCCGATGAGATCATCCTTTGACCGCACCCAGCATAATTCCTTTTTCAAAGTATCTTTGCATAAACGGGTACACGAGCAAAATCGGTATGATTGTAACCATGGAAATTGTATATTTTATAACCTTTCCGTTCAGCGCAGACTCCAGAACTGACTTACTGATTCCGGATGTATTTCCCGCTGACATCAAAGCAGACAGATTACTTGAAGTATTCAGGTAAATATATAACCTATGTTGCAGCGTATACAGTTTCGGAGCCGATTGCATCAGAATCAGTGAATCCTGAAAAGAATTCCACTGTCCCACTGCACCAAATATAGCAATGGTTGCCAGAATCGGCTTGGAAAGCGGACATATGATGGAAGCAAAAATCCGAAGATGTGATGCCCCGTCAAGCTGTGCACTCTCCTCCAGTTCAGCCGGAATTGCAGATTCAATATAGGTTTTGACCAGAATAATATTGTACGGAGCAATAATTGCCGGTACGATATAGGCTGCAAAATGATTGGTCAGACCCAGCATCGCCATATTCAGATACCAGGGAATAATACCTGCATTAAAATACATGGTAATAACAAGAAATCTGTACCAGAAGCTCCTTCCCCACATTTCTCTGCGCGTTACCAGATATCCTACAAATGCGGAGGCCATAACCATCAGTAAGGTTCCCAGAATCGTCCTTGCAAATGTTACGAAAATCGAAGAAAACAAATCATTTACTGCCAGAAGCCTGATGTAATTATCAAAATGAATTCCTCTTGGAACAAAATTGATCAGCCCTTTTCGTACCAGTTTGTTATTACTGATGGTGTTGATGAAAAGATAGTAAAAAGGGAAAATACATACAAACGTAAAAATTGCAAAAAAAGTATAATTAATAATGGAAAAAATAATATCTCCCGGCTTCATTCCGATTTTTTTAACGTGCATTCCGGTAATTTTCTTATTCAGCTTTTCCTGTGCGGCTTTTGCCATTTCAAATTCCTCCTTCTGCGGTTTCAGATACCGTATCCTGGGGTTGTCTCCCCATTCCTTTTTCAGACAATTGTTTCTCCGCGAAGGAGCTTTGAAATACCGTTTGCACCAAATAACAGGACTACACTGATAACTGACTTCAGCATACCAACTAACGTTGATAACGGAACTGCACCCTTAACAATACCCATGTTGTATACATACAGATCCAATACCATGATCTGTGCCGCATTGGATGAATTCTTAAATACCAGATACTGATCCATACCATTTGTCAGGATACCTGCTACGGACATCAGAAGCAGTACATAGAAAGTCGGCATAAGCCCCGGTACTGTAACATGCCACATTCTCTGGAATCTGCCTGCCCCATCTACTGTTGCTGCCTCATACAGCTGCTGGTCGATACCCGAAATACCTGCAATATAAATAATTGCACTCCAGCCAAGGCCTTTCCACATTCCCCAGAGGAGCATCTTCAGCCATACATGTGAGCCGCTCATCAGAAGATTCTGTCCCTGACTCCAGATTCCTGTATTGACCATCAGACTGCTCAGGAATCCATCTGTTGAAAAAATACAAAAAGCAATTGCAAATACCAGAACCCAACTGATAAAGTTGGGAATTGTTGTAAATGTCTGTACAAATCTTCTGAATCTGGTGTTTTTGATTTCAGAAAGAAAAATCGCAAATGCCATCGGACACCAGCTGGTTGCGATACCAAGTCCGCTCATGGCCAGCGTATTCTTCATAACACGGACCATATCTTCCATGGTCGTCTTATTGCGAACAAGTTCTGCAAACCATTTAAAGCCTACAAAATTTGCAGCAGAAAGCGTATCTCCCGCCTTATAATCAAAGAACGCATAGCGCCAGCCCCAAAGCGGCAAATAGGAGAATACGAATGTCAGTATAATAAAAGGGAGAAACATCAGAAAAAGCTTATATTTGGATTCCATGAAGATCTTTTCATCTTTTATCTTTTTTCCGTTTAAAAGCTGCATAATTACGGAAATAACAAGCATCAGGATCAAAAAGATCAGTATGGGCCAGAATCCTGCCGGAAATCCGGGCTCGACTTTTTTGGGTTTGCTGGTAACTGCCACCTGGGTATATGCAATATGCATTCCGAGCATAGTAACAATTGCAACTCCGCTTCCGATAATGCTGATATAATTTCCCAGTCTGCGGCATCTGTGATTACCAAGCGACAGACAGGCACCTGCTGTACATCCGAAAATTCCGAAACAGCAAAGCAGACTTGAGATATTCAGCATGCGCATTGTAGATTCCAACACCCATCCTTTTTTAAATGCACGCCCAAAATTGGCGATCAGTGTTCCATATGAAAATCCGGATGTCAGAAGTGATGTACTCCGGTTGATCAGCCCGCAGATTCTGGCCGGATTGGCCGCAGGCAAAAACAAAATGACGAACAGTAATACTGCCAGAAGACGATAGACATAATATAACCTGTCCGTTTTTTTCTCGTTTACCACGATATTTCCTCCCTTTGATTGCTTATCCATTTCACTCTAAAAATGCGCGATCTCCAAAAAAAAAATGAGTACCACACACTCATTTGAAACAACATCATTATATTGTTTCAAATCTGAATGTAGTACCCAACCAACTTGACAAAAAATCCGGTAGAAATTAAACCTGTGGTTTAAAATTTCCCGTCATTTTCTTCTGTTTCTGTTATGGAAATGTATGGTAAAACAAGTGTAATCGCTGTTCCGATTCCTTTTTGAGAAATAATCCGCATTTCATATGGCGCACCATAACTCAAGTGAATTCTCTGATTAACATTATACAAACCAATACTTCTCTTATCCCTGGAGGCATGTTCCATATGCTGTTTCAGTTCTGCAAGCTCCTGTTCATCCATTCCGCACCCGTTATCAGAGATGCTGATCATCAAAGCGTAATCAGATGCAGGATCGGCCAAAAGTTTTTCTTTGGTAATGCTGATTCTTACCATCCCGCCTGTCTCTTTTTCTTCCAGACCATGTAAAATTGCATTCTCAATCAGCGGCTGCATCAAAAGTGGAATCATTGCAGTCTTCCCGGTATCTATTTCTTCTTGTACCTGAATCTCATAGCTGATCCGATCCCCAAAGCGGAGCTGCTGAATAGACAGGTAATTTCGAATATAGTCGAGTCCGCCTTCCAGTGTGGCCAGTCTTGTCCCGGTGTTATCCAGGACATATCGCATGATTTTTCCAAGTGTTTTGATCGCACCTGCAACCTCCCTGTCTCCTGCAGTAAACGCCTTCATCCGGATTGTTTCCAACGTATTATATAGAAAATGTGGATTAATCTGACTCGCGAGAACTTTGAATTCCATTTCCTGCTGCCGGTTCATCAATTCTTTTTCAGCAAGTTGTGATTCATACATCTGTGCGTTTTGTTTTTGGATCTGACTGACTGTCACGACCAGATCCGAGAATGCTTCGGATATTTCATCATTTCCGTTCAGTGATGGCGGAATATCATAGTCTTTGCTGCTGACCTTATGCATTGCCGCTCGCAACGCAACAATTCTCCCTGAAAAGTATTCTGTGAAAAAATGTATGACCATGATGGGAAGTAAAAGCGCAATCAGCAAAATCAAAACACAACCTAAAATCAGGCCATGAATTCTGCTGTATATATTCCGGTTCAGCGTACAGATATAGATTCTTGAATCCGACCGGTAGGGTAAAAGTGTAGAGCCATATACCATATCTTTTCCCCAGATACTATGACTCGAACCTGCATATTTATAATATTTATCGTTGTAATCCATCGGTTGGAGTTCCTTTAACTGCGTTCCGTACAGTTCAGTATCTGAGCTAAAAGAGATTTCCTCTTTTCCTACGGCAACTGCCACCTGATACTGATTTTCCTTCAGGCGTGTCTTGAGATAATTACCGCTGAGACGGATGACAAGAACTGCATGGTAATTTGAATCCTCCAGCGGAATCTTCTGAATCAGGCAAATATTCCAGTATCTCGTCCCATATGTATCTGTTTTACTGATCCCCTGCCAAAATGCCGACTGCTGGGTCTGTGCTTTTTGAAACCAGTCCTGTCCGGTTATATCACTGCCGGCATAACAGAACTGCTGATAATTATGAATGCTTGGATTATCACTGTATATTTCAACACTGTCAATTGCTGTATAGTCATAATTGTAATCATCAACTACGCTGATATTGTCTATTGCAGCATGTTCTGCATCTTCCGTTTTGTAATCCCTGGATAAAATCCCCCATAACTGCGGATCATAAGAAAGCTTTCCCGCAATATTATACGTCTGTGTCGTAATTTCAAAAAAAGTTGTGGATACTCTCTGATTATAGGATTCCAGAAGATCCTGATTATACTTTTTGAACATGGTATAGGTATTGAGCAGTAAAAAAATACCGATTATCGTAATTGGAATTAATCCGACAAGAATGTATGCCTTATAAAGCTGCTGCCGAATGCTTCCCTGTTCCAGATAACCTCTCCCCATTTTTCGAACTTTGGTTATAAGCTCTACTCTTTCTGTCTTCTTCCGGAAAATACTCAATTTTGCTCTCCTGCCGCAAGGTGCTGTAGTAACATATATACCTGCGGATATCCCATTCCACTTTTCTGACAAATCTCCGTTACACTGTCATATTCCGGATAAAACCGACTGCTTCCTTCCAGTTCACAGACCTTCACACGTGCTTTTCCATATTCTGTCTGAACTGTTATCTCCCTACGCTGCAAAACACTTCTTTCCATCATAATACGGCGGATTCCGATTGTAGTCGTCTGCTTAAAAACAATCTGTTCCAGCTTTGGTATATCCTTTACGTCACAAATTATATTCAACTGCCATGCCGGACGATTTTTCTTCATGTAAACGGGAATATAATGAACATCTCTTGCCCCTGCTTCAAACAGCTTTTCCATTACATATCCCAGTTCCTCACCGGTGCAGTCATCAATATTGCTTTCCAGCTTACAGATTCTGTCCGGCTGCTCATCCGGAAGAGAAATCAGCATAGCGCGGAGTATCCCGGGAATTTCATAACTGCGTTTTCCTGCTCCCATTCCTGTTTTTTCAATTACAAAATACTCCGGCAGTTTTTCCGAGGTACGAAGTGCCGCTACCGCAGCAGCTCCCGTCGGTGTTACAAATTCTCCCTGTATATTCATGATTTTCATACGAATTCCGAATGCTGCAGCAATTTCTGCAACCGCCGGAACCGGAACAGGCAATATTCCATGCTGACATCGGATCGTTCCCGTTCCTTCTGACAGCTGTGGTACGATTACTTCTCCCACCCCCAGATTATCCGCACAAACTGCAATGGATATAATATCAACAATGGAATCAACTGCCCCGACTTCATGAAAATGAACCTCATCTTTAGTCGTTCCATGTGCTTTTGCTTCCGCACCAGCCAGAATATCAAATATCCGAACCGCAATACTGCGTGCATTTTCCGTCATACACGTCTGCGAGATAATTTCCTTGATTTCACACAGACCGGTATGTGAATGTTCATGCGGATCATGTGTGTGAACATGGTGTTCTTTTTCTACACCATGCAGATATTCCATATCATGATCATGATTCTCATGCACCGCATCCAGAATCACGTTAAAATCGCAGCAATCAAGTCCTGCCTTTTGTACACGGGTAATCTCTGTACGAAACCCTTTTACCGGGATACTTGCAAGTACCTTTTGCAGTACCTGCGTGTCAGCACCCAGATCAATCAGGGCAGCGACCAACATGTCACCGCTGATTCCTGCTGCACACTCCAGATATAACTTTCTTTCTCCCATTTTCCTCTCCTTAAACCGGATATATCCGATAAATACTCTGCTGTTTTGCTTTCTGTCATATCAAATTGTTTTCTACTTTTATCATAATACTGCAATCTGCCTGTGGTAAACAACTCTTTATCATTGATCTCTTTCTGCACACGCAAATATACTGCTTCCCGTTTCCAAAAAAACTGCTGTACAGTTTCCCATTTCGGTTCACTGTACAGCAGTTTTCATTTTTGTCAAAATTTTATTTTTCAGAATAGCCTGCAAGAAACTGCTTTGTACGCTCCTGCTGCGGATTCTCCATCACATCTCGGGATGTCCCCTGTTCTGCAATGACTCCATTATCCATGAAGATGACATAGTCCGCGACTTCTTTTGCAAAAGCCATCTCATGTGTCACAATAATCATTGTCGTTTTTTGCTCTGCAAGATTTCTGATTACTCGAAGTACTTCTCCTGTCAGTTCCGGATCGAGTGCCGAAGTCGGTTCGTCAAAACACAGAATGTCCGGTTTCAGCGCAAGCGCTCTTGCAATTGCCACGCGCTGCTGCTGTCCTCCGGAAAGCTGATGTGGATAATTGTCCATTCTGTCCTGCAAGCCCATCTGAAGTAGAAGTTCCTGCGCATGATTTCTGATATCTTCCGTCTTTCCAGAATTATGTTCGAGCATTCCCGGTGCCAACATTACATTTTCAAGTGCCGTATATTGTGGAAAAAGATTAAAGGACTGAAACACCAATCCGAAATGCAAGCGCTTTTTCCTGATTTCCTTTTCCGAACGCGAGCCTGGATTATCTGAGTCAAACAATGTCTCATTCCCTACCCTGATTACGCCCTGATCGGGCATTTCCAGGAAATTAAGACAACGCAGAAGTGTTGTTTTGCCACTTCCTGAAGACCCTATGATAGAGACTGCCTGGCCCTGTTGCATGGAAAAGCTGATATCTTTGAGTACTTCTGTATGATCAAATTTTTTTCTGATATTTTTTACTTCCAGAATATTCATTTCGATCCTCATTCCTGTATTATGATCAGGTTCATTCTACATCTGTTTTATCTGAAATAGCTGAGTTTCTTTTCAAGGTATCCGAACAGGAGAGTCAGTAACCCACTGAATACAAGGTAGAAAAGACCGGTATAGAACAGTGGCCAGATAATCCCTGCACTTTTGATAAAAGACTGCCCTTCCCAGATGATTTCATATACTGCTATCACTCTGGCAAGTGAGGTATCTTTAACCAGTGTGATAATTTCATTTGAAATCGGTGGAACGATCCGTTTAATTACCTGCAGCAGAATAACATTTCTGAAAATCTGTCCCCTGGTCATCCCAAGAACCTGCCCTGCTTCATATTGTCCCACCGGAATTGACTGGATCCCACCTCTGTAAATTTCTGAGAAATAGCAGGCATAATTGACTACAAATGCTACCAGCGCGGCAACAAACCTTCCGCCATCGCCGGATCCCCAGATATTCTGATGCAATATGATTCCCGGGCCATAGTATATGATCAGCAGTTGCAGCATCAGCGGCGTTCCACGAATAATCCAGATCAGAAGTCTTACCGGATAGCGCAGAATCACAAGATGCTTCATTGACCCGAAACTGATCAGAAGCCCCAGCGGAAGCGCAAAAACAAGCGTCAGAATGAATAATTTTATTGTTCCCAGGAATCCTCCCAGAAGTGTAAGCGTTACATTCCAGAACATTTTTCTGTACCTTTCCTTACTTCTGCTCTACAAGCGCATCCTGTACACCATATTTTTGTGCAAGCGTTTTTATCGTACCATCAGCATATAATTTCTTCAGCTCGGTGTTAATGTATCCCGCAAGATCAGAACCTTTTCGGCATCCTACTCCATATTCTTCCGTCGTCAGTTCAACTGTATGTGACAAATCTTTGTAACTGGTACCATCTCCGATCATTGCTCCTGCCATCAGAAGATCAATGATACAGGCGTCCGAAGTGCCTGCCTCTACTTCCATCAGTGCATCCGACTGCGCACCAAGTGAAGTATAATTCAACCCTGCATCCTTTGCCGCTGTTTCACCTGCAGATCCTGCTTCAACAGCAAACGAAAGATCTTTCAATGAATCCTTTGTCTGATACTTATCTGCTTTGGCAGAAGGCACCACTACAACCTGCGCATTGTTGCAATATGCATTGCTGCATGCCATTGCATTCTTTACTTCATCTGTCAGTGTCATTCCATTCCATACACAGTCAATACTTTTATTATCCAGCTCCAAAATTTTGTTATCCCAGTCTATTTCAACAAACTCTACTTTTACCCCCAGATCTTTTGCAACTGCCGTAGCAAGATCTGCATCAAAACCGATCCAGTTTCCATTATCATCTTTATAATCCATAGGCGCAAAATCGGTAATTCCGACGATCAGACTCTTTTTACCCTGAATATAACTGACATCACTTTCTGCAGAAGACGTTCCTGTTTTGCTTTCTGCCGATCCACATGCTGTGAGGGATGCTGCCATAATAACTGATAAAAGAAGTGCAAGATAGCTTTTTTTCATATTGTTTCCTCCCGATCTTATGGTATTTGTGCATTGCCAATCCTTTAGTTGTTTATCACTGTACCATACTGAACTGTTTTTGTAAATAGAAAAAGCCTGTACGCGCAAAACGACTTTTCAGATCAATCATTTCACCGCACAAGCTCATTAAATACAAATTCTTTCTATATTAAATAAAAATCAACCAAACCGCCCTGTAATATAATCTTCTGTTTTTTTATGCTCCGGATCCGCAAACAACTGTGTTGTATCGTTGTATTCGATCAGTTCCCCCAATAAGAAAAAAGCGGTACGATCTGATATTCTGCTTGCCTGCTGCATATTATGCGTTACGATGACAATGGTATATTTCTTCTTCAATTCTACTGCCAGATCTTCAATCTTGCTGGTAGATATCGGATCAAGTGCGGAAGTCGGTTCATCCATCAGGATTACTTCAGGCTCCACTGCCAGGGTCCTTGCAATACAGAGCCTTTGCTGCTGTCCGCCGGAAAGGCCAAGTGCACTTTTATGCAGTCTGTCTTTCAGTTCATCCCAGATCGCCGCCTGCTTTAAACTTTTTTCCACAATTTCATCCAGTTCCGCTTTTCTGCGAACACCATTAATTCTGGGACCATATGCAACATTTTCATATACACTTTTGGGAAACGGATTCGGTTGTTGAAAAACCATACCGACTCTTCTGCGCAGAAGTGTCGCATCCATTGATTATATATATCTTTGTCATCAAGACATACATCTCCCTGAATGTTGACTCCGGGCTCCAGATCATTCATTCTGTTAAGCGTTTTCAGAAATGTGGATTTTCCGCATCCGGATGGCCCGATCAGTGCCGTAATTTCATTTGCATTAATTTCCATTGATATATTTTTTAGAGCCTGAAACTGTCCATAAAACAAATTAAGATTCTGAACAGAAATCTTAATACTATGATCCGTATATTTCATAATTTGATCACCCTTTCTCCCTGTACTTTGCATATCAGGCTTTTCCGCTTGCCTGTCTGTGAATTCTACGTGTTATCATTCTTGCCAAAAGACTGAATGTCAGTACAATGATTACCAATATTGCCGCTGAGAAATTGGCAATTGCTTCTGAATTGGGATTCAGTGATCCTTCCGTTCTCATTACCCAGATATGAAGCGCAAGTGTTTCTCCGGGCCTGAAAGGATTCAGTGGACAGTTGGCAGAAGTAATATTCCAGTCAGACCAGTTCAGGTGCGTACTTTGACCTGCTGTATACAGCAGCGCCGCTGCTTCACCAAAGCCTCTTCCGGCAGCAAGAATCACTCCCGTTATAATTCTGGGCAGACATGCCGGCAATAGTACCTTTGCAATTGACTGCCAGTGTGTGGCACCGATTGCCATACTTCCTGAGAGATAACTCCTTGGCAGACTGCGCATGGCATCTTCTGTTGTCGTTGTAATTGCCGGAAGACTTAATATAGATACTGCGAGCGCACCAGCCATCAGATTCCATCTGGCTCCCGTCATCAGAATAAAGACAAGATAACCAAATAAACCTACTACAATGGACGGAAGTGAAGAAAGCGCCTCAATGCTGACTCTGATAAAAGCAGTCCATTTATTGTCCCCTGCATATTCTGCCATATATATTCCTGCAAGAACACCAATCGGTACACTGATCAGCAGAGAAAGCACAACCAGATAAATTGTATTAAAAAGCTGATTTCCGATTCCTTTACTGCTAAAGGAAAGCAGCTCCGGATAGAAACCTGCCATTCCCTTTATGATGATATATCCGGCAAGTGCAAAGATCAGAAGTAAAAAGGATCCACCAATTACAAAAAAGACTCCCGTCATAATATCATTGGCAAATTCTGCCCTTCTTATCCTTCCATATATTCGTTTATCTTCCATTTTTCAGTTTTCCTTTCGCGGAAATAGTATGAATGAGCAGAATGAACATCATGGATATCAGAAAAAGAAGAAGTGCCATTGTCCAGAGTGCCATATTCTGTTCCCCTCCGCTTGCCGAATTTCCCATATCAGAGGCAATTGCCGCTGTCAGATTGTTCGTCGGAGACAGAATATTTTTGGGAAATGCTCTTGTTTTTCCTATTACCATGGCAACCGCAAGTGCTTCTCCAAATGCCCTGGCAAGTCCCAGAATAATTCCTGAAAAGATTCCGGTTTTCGCCGCCGGAAGAACAATACGATATATCACCTGCCATCTCGTCGATCCGATTCCATATGCTGCTCCCCGAAATGCCGCAGGTACGCTTCTGATTGCATCAGCAGCCACTGTTGTAATGGTTGGAAACATCATGACTGCAAGCACAATGGAAGCCGCAAGTACAGAATAGCCTCCCATTTTGGCATGGAATGTATCCCTGATAAAAGGAACCAGAACTGTCAGACCGATCCATCCATATACAACAGAAGGAATACCTACAAAAATTTCCACTGCCGGCTGAAAAACCATTGTACCTGCTTTGGGCGCAATTTCTGTCATAAAAACCGCCGCACCAATTGCAAAAGGTGTCACAATAAGCAGTGCAAGTGTACAGGTCAAAAGAGAGCCAAAGATATATATTGCAGCACCGACACTGCCGCCTCCCTGTGCAGAATTATCGGTAGGCGCCCATGTAGATGAAAAAAGGAACTCCCACAATGTATGATGAAATCTGGTAAAAGTTCCCGTTCCCTGAACGAGGAGGAAAATACCAATAGCAGCTGTTAACAAAATGATAAACGCACCACATATTGTCACAATACTTTTCCCCAGATATTCTTTTTTAATTTTCCACAGCAATGAACTTTTTTCTGTACTGTTATCCACATTTATATGATTTATCACAGCACCATCTCTTTCCATCCGTATCATTTCCGGATCAAACATTTTTATTACGCATGGATACCGGCCAGAAATTTTCATCTGCCCGGTACCATATCCACTTTACAGGATGTTGTTTCTATTACTTTGCTGCATGTGCGGCAACTGCATCTGCGCTCATCTTGGTAGCTACTCCGTATCCCATTTTCTCAATCTGTGATGCAAACTGATCACCTGTCATGTAGTTGATAAATGCCTGTGTTGCATCTGATCCTGCACCGTTTGTATACATATGCTCATATCCCCATACCTTGTATGTTCCGTTATAAGTATTTTCGAGTGTAGGAGCCACACCATCGATAGATACGGTTGCAACCTTATCATTATTTACCAGATAAGAAAGTGCTACATATCCGATTGCACCCGGATTATTTGAAACGGTTTCCAGGAGTGTTCCGGAATCATCTGTCTCAAGTGCTTCATTGGATGCCTCTTCAGCATCATTTAATGCCCATGTCTTAAAAAGTGCTCTTGTTCCGGATGAACTTGGTCTTGTTACCAGCATAATTGCTTCGTCCGGTCCCCCGACATCTTTCCAGTTCGTTGTCTTACCTGTGAATATGCTGACAAGCTGATCTGTTGTAAGATTTTTTACACCAAGTGCTGCATTTACAACCGGTGCCATCGTAATTGTACATACCTGATGGTCAGTAAGTGCTTTTGCTGCCGCTGCATCGAGCTTCTTCTCTGCTTCTACATCTGAATTTCCTATATCAACAGCGCCCTGTGATACCTGCTTGAGTCCTTCACCGGAACCACCGCCATTTACAACAACTGAGCAATCCGGATTCGTATCCATAAATGATTCTGCTGCAGCCTGTGCAAGTGGCAAAAGTGCAGAAGATCCTGCTGCTGTAACTGTTCCTGATATCTTCGCTGCTGTTTCTGCAGCGGCTGCTGTTGTTGCTGCCTGTGCATCACTTTGTGCTGTATCTGTAGTCTGTGTCTGTTCTGCCTGTGTCTGTTCTGTCTGTGCCTGATTGGTACTGTTTCCGCATGCTGTTACAGATGCGATCATTGCAATACTCATCATTACTGCCAATAATTTCTTTTTCATGCTTTTCCCTTACCTCACATGAGGTTTCCTTTCGTTTTCATCTCTTTGACTTCTTTTGTATCATAATCCTCTCTTGTAAAATCCACTTTCTTCTCTACGTCAAATTTCTGTAAAAAAATTGCAAAATAAAAAGAGGTACAACAGAAAATAATCATTTCTGCCGTACCCCTTTTTATTTTATTATCGAATCATGACCTTTGTCATTTCAGCCACATACATGGTGTGATAATCACCGTTTTTATAAAACTCCTGTACCATCTGTGGAAATACAAATCCGCCTTCCGCAAGTTCCTGATGGTACACTATCCTGCAGAAAATCACTATATTGGCTTCATCTATATATGGAATATTCTCATCATACCCGACATTAAGTCGTGCACCGGAAATCTTATCCTCGCTTCTCCCTGAAACGCTTCCAAGATACTTCATCTCCCGGCGATATTTTTTTTGATCCAGAAATGCCAGAGAAAAAAAACCTGATTCATCCAGAAATCCTTTTGTATATCTGCTTTCACGAACAAAAATAAATGCACAGCGCTTATCCCAGATGCATCCCACTCCTCCCCATGACGCAGTCATGGTATTTACCTTTTGATCTTTTGCGGATGTAATAAGCATCCAATTATCTCCTCCGAAGCGGTAAGGTCCGGTTTCAATATCTTCAAATTTTACAGGCTGAAAAACGTGCATTTCTTTCATCCTTTCCTGCGGTTCCCCACATCTGCATTTTATATCTCTTTCCAAAAAGCTTGCCTGTCATCTTCATGCAAGATAAATCTTCGGCGGATTTCTGCGGTATTTTCTTGCTTCCGATATATAGGATTCCGCGTTTTCTTTAAAATGCAGTAGCTCCTGTTCTGTCACATTACGAACGACTTTTGCAGGTGTTCCCATTACCATGGTGTTATCCGGAATCTGCATATTCTGTGTCACAAGCGCCCCTGCCGCTATAATACAGTTCTGCCCGATCACACAGCCATTCATGAGGATTGCTCCCATTCCAATCAGAGAATAGTCACCTATCTGTGCACCATGTACAATTGCACCATGTCCGATTGTCACAAACCTGCCTATATGAACCGGAAGATCATAATCCATGTGAATAACTGCATTGTCCTGTACATTACTGCCCTCTCCAATATATACCGGAGCACGGTCTGCACGAATCGTTGTATGATACCAGACACTGCAATCTTTTCCAATTGATACATCTCCCAGAATAACCGCACCCTCTGCAATAAATGCCTCCGGATCAATTGCCGGCCCGATATTTTCATCTGTCCTTTCCATAAACATCACCTCCTCAGAAGTCTCTGATCTTGTCCTCCTGCGTCAGTCCTGTATTCTCGATTTTCAAAATCGTTACATCGTAGCTGTATTCCTCAGATACTTTTATGGTAACGATATCTCCAACCCGGTGTCCTAATAGTGTTTTTCCAAGCGGAGATTCTATGCTGATCAAACCTTTCAGTGAATTTCCCCGCATCGTAGTAACAATCTTATAGATTTCAGTCGATTGATCTTCCTCAACACGAACCGTGACTGTCTTGTTCATCCCGACCTGATCGTCCGTTGTATTGTCTTCAATCACATTCGCTGTTTTGATCATTCGTTCCAGAAATCGAATTCTGCTTTCATTTTGATTTTTTGCTTTCTTTGCAGCATAATACTCAAAGTTCTCACTCAGGTCCCCCTGTGCTCTTGCTTCTTTCACATGCTCCAGAAGTTCTTTCCTGATCACAATCTTGCGGTTTTCAATTTCCGCTTCCATATCTTCAATGTCTTTGCGCGTCAGTTCATTATGCATTTCGCGTTCCTCTATCATATATTTTATGTATCGGAAACAGACAGCATCCGATACTGTTTATTTTGCATCAAAAACATATTGATCAAGCCTGTCAAAAGCTTCTGCAATTCTGGAAAACGGAGAAGCAAGATTCATCCGGATCGCATAAGGTCTGTGAAAGGGACGTCCATCCTGCCATGCAACCCCTACGTCCCAGCCGGCTTTAAGCAGTTCATCCATAGTAATATTCTTTTTATGGCAGTATTTTTCGCATTCAAGATACAACATATAGGTTCCCTGCGGCTTTGAAAGTGTAATACCATCATAACATTCTGCAATATGTGCAACTGCATAATTCACATTTTCACTCAGCACTGAGCGTAATTCGTCTACCCATCTACGCCCTTCCTGACTATAGCAGCCAAGCAGTGCATGCATACTCAGCACATTCATGCTGTTATAATGCGTAGAGTCCGCAGATACCCGCATACGATCTTTCAGCAGCGAATCATATACAATATGATAGGAACCAATCAGTCCTGCCAGATTAAAAGTTTTGGATGGCGCATATAAGGCAATCGTTCTTGACCGTGCATCTTCAGAGATCAGCTGTGTCGGAATATGCTGATTGCCATTCAGTAACAGATCACTCCAGATTTCATCTGATATCACAATGCAATCATTTCTTTTGAAAACTTCCATCGCCTGTTCCAGTTCTTCTCTTTCCCAGACACGGCCTGTTGGATTATGCGGACTGCAGAATATGTCCAAATGTATATGATTCTCTTTTAGTTTGCGATCCATATCCGCATAATCCATACGCCAGATTCCATCCGCATCTTTTTGCAGATCACTTAAAACAATCTTACGTCCGCTATCTTCAATACATTTCGTAAAACCAATATAGGTCGGAGAATGCATCAGCACCGCTTCTCCTGGAACCGTAAAAGCTCTGAGGGCAGATGCAACGCCTCCAAGCACACCGTTTTCATATCCGATTTCAGCTGCAGTCAGTCCCTGTACATTATTCCGGTCTGCCTGCCAGTTGATTATCGCATCATAATATTCCTGCGAAATACTGTAATATCCAAATGCAGGATGCTGTGCTCTTTCAATGATTTTCTGTACCGCAGAAGGTACCGTTGGAAAGTTCATATCCGCGACCCACATCGGAATCGCATCAAACCCTTCTCTTGGTGCATCCGGGATAAATCCGGGTGCTGTACCAAGCCCGTCTATTGCAATTGCATCTTTCCCATGTCTGTCCATTATTGTTGTAAAATCAAATTCTGCCATCTCAGCTCCTACAAAAATATTCAATGTATATAGTATATCATATCTGATTATCCGCTATTAGTGAATATTTTCATTTTGATAACATGCCTTCTATATATTTATCCTGAAAAAAACCTCATACGGATTTTTTTCCGCATGAGGTTTCCATTATTTCTAATACTTTATTCCATTTGGTTTCAAGCCTGTCCATCAGAACCAAGTACGTTAAGGATCTTATCATGAACAATTTCCTTAACATAAGCACGACCATCTGTCATATACTGTCTGGGATCAAAGTGATCGGGATGTGCAAACAGATGCTCTCTGATACCTGCTGTCATACCAAGACGAAGATCAGAATCAATATTGATCTTGCATACTGCACTTCTTGCAGCATCACGAAGCTGTACCTCCGGGATTCCTACTGCATCCTGCATCGCACCGCCATTGTCATTGATGATCTTGACATACTTGGGCAATACAGAGGATGAACCGTGAAGAACAATCGGGAAACCAGGAAGCTTCTTAACAATTTCATCCAGAATATCAAGACGAATGTGCGGTTCAACACCAGGTTTGAACTTAAACGCACCATGGCTGGTTCCGATCGCGATTGCAAGTGAATCCACACCTGTTCTCTGAACAAAATCAACAACCTGATCCGGATCGGTATACTGTGCACTTTCTGCAGCAACCTTAACATCATCCTCAACCCCTGCAAGTGTTCCAAGCTCTGCTTCTACCACAACGCCTCTATCATGTGCATAATCAGCAACTTTCTTGGATGCTGCAATATTATCATCATAAGACTTGGATGATCCATCAATCATAACAGATGTAAATCCGTTATCAATACAATCCTTACAGATTTCAAAATCTGCACCGTGATCAAGATGGAGTGCAATCGGAATATCTGTTGTCTCACAAGCTGCTTCAACCAGCTTTACAAGATAAGCCTGCTGTGCGTATTTCCTCGCACCTGCTGAACACTGCAGAATTACAGGAGAATGAAGTTCATTTGCCGCTTCTGTGATTGCCTGTACGATCTCCATGTTGTTGACATTAAAAGCGCCTACAGCATATCCGCCGTTATATGCTTTTTTAAACATCTCGGTAGTTGTAACTAATGGCATAATTTTTTACCATCCTTTCCTGAAATAAGTGTCTTGGCACTAAATTCGGTCTTATTATAGCGCAGTTTAAATGAAGAGTATAGCCGTTTTTTTATGGAAAGTCGTAATAAAGCATATTTACAATATAATAAAATGCTAATTTTTGCCCCGCTTCATCTGAATTCCGCAAAATGATATTTTACATATTCCGGCCCCTCTGTATCTCTTTTCACATATTTCATTACAACTGCTGCATGTGCCGGAAGCGTAAGTGTCAGCCTGCCATTTATGACCGCTACCTGTATTGCTGTTGTTTCATATCCTTCTTCTGTCGTTTTCAGGAGTTGCCTCAGCATGCAGTTTCTCCGGATTCCAAGGTAATGTACATCAAGCTGCTCCGTCACTTCTTCTGTTGCGTTGTTTACTATGACAACACATGCGGCACCAGCGTTAAACCGTCCATATGCAAGAACATTCTTTTCGTGTTGTACTGCGATTGCACACAATGATCCGGTTCGAAGTTCTTCATTCTGTTTGTGCATCAGAATTGCATCCCTGTGAAATGCAATCATTTCCTGATCTTCCTGCCCCCAGGGATAAGTTCTTCTGTTGTCGGGATCGGTAAATCCGCTGACACCGGCTTCATCTCCATAATAAATGGTCGGTGCGCCCGGCCAGGTCATTTGCACAATAACTGCTTCCCGCATAATATCCTTGCGTACATTCTGATCTGCTGCCAGATTTCCCTTTTTCTCACAGCGTCCTACAATATGGTTGGTTCGTGTCAGGAATCTGGAATGATCATGATTGGATAATTCATTCATTGCAGTGTAAAAAGAAGCTTCTGTAAAATTTTCCCCGATATGATGTTTCATCTGCTTCCAAAATGCCTTCGTATCCCCTTCCATTTCAGGATGATAGGCATCGCTGTGCTTTTCCATTCCTGTCAAAAAATAAGTCAATGGCTCCATAAATGCATCATAGTTCATAACAGTATCCCACTCATCCCCCTGCAGCCATTTTCTTGCAGAACCATAATGCTCAGCCAGAATAATCGCATCCGGATTCGCCTGCTTGACCGCATTTCGGAAACGTTTCCAGAATGTATGATTAAAAATACCGGAATGGCCAAGATCAGCAGCCACATCCAGTCTCCATCCGTCCGCATAAAAAGGAGCTGAAACCCATTTTTTCCCAATGCCAAGCACATATTCACAAAGTTGTTCGGAAGCCTCATAATTCAGTTTAGGAAGTGTATCATAGTTCCACCATCCATCATAGTCTTTGTTACAGGGCCATTTTTTCTTATGAAAAGAGAAGTAATCATGATAGGGGCTATTCTCTGAAATATATGCTCCCGTGCTGTATCCCGGCACGTTTTCATATATTCTTTCTCTGTCCAGCCATTTGTTAAAGGATCCGCAGTGGTTAAATACGCCATCCAAAATTACACGCATTCCACGCCGGTGCGCTTCTTCTACCACCTTCCGGAACACTTCATCACTTGCCTGCAGATTTTCTTCATCCGTCATTCTGCTGATATATCTTTGCGCATGCCTGTTGCTGCGCGCTGTTTCTGATAAAAGTGCTCCTTTATCGGAAACGATTTTTCCAAAATGAGGATCTATATGATCATAATCCTGTGTGTCATATTTATGACTCGATGGAGAACAAAAAAGAGGATTAAAATATATTACTTCAATTCCAAGCCCCTGCAGATAATCCAGTTTATCAAGTACACCCTGCAAATCCCCTCCATAAAACTCGCATCCGTCCCATTCCGGAAGCGGCATGCGGTTCCAGTCTTTTATAAAACGCACATTTTTACGCATGTAATGGTATTCATTTGTCAGCACATCATTGCTGTGATCACCATTACAAAACCGATCTGTAAAAATCTGATACATCACTGCACCTTTGGCCCACTTCGGTGTATGAAACCCCGGAATCAGACGAAACATCATACGGTCTGTTGAAAGCTGTTTCGCGGCTGCTCCGCGTCTGTCATACACCACGACTCTGCCCGCTGCATGAATTCGAAAACAATATGAAATTGTGCTGTCCTGTACCTGCACCAATGCCGTATAATAATCAAAATCCTGTTCTGACCAGGCTTTTTCCATTGAAACTGTCTTTGTGTCCATGACCAGCTCAACACGCTCTGCCTGATCTCTTCCCGTGCGAAAATGAACCGTTACAATATCTCCGGGCTCACATTCCGCGGGATTCAGATACTGAGTGGTCATATCATGAAAGAGTGCCTTTAAATCCAGCATGTTTTTTCCTCCAACCTGTTATTTTGGGACAGTAAAAAAGACAGCTTTGGGAGGGCTGTCTTTTTTAGAGAAGGTATTTCTTTCTTATGGGGTATAGCAAAAAACTATATAATATATTGGGGGGTTACAAGAAGTATAATATCATTCACCCCAATCTTCGTAAATGCTCAGCTTTCACAAAGTTAACAAATCTTCATCGCCATTTTTGTAAAAATTGCACAATTTCAAAGGTTTTCTGTTATACCTGTTTGCCTGCATCAATTTTCGGCTGATGCTGATCAAACAACGCTTCAAATTCGGAACGTCCGATTTTTTCCTTCTCCAAAAGCAGATTCGCACATTTATGCAGAACATCCTCATATTCAAGAATCGTTGCCTTTGCTTTTCCATAGCAGTCATCAATAATGGTCTTAACTTCCTGATCTATTTCTCCTGCTATTAATTCACTGTGCTTTTTGCTGTGCGCAATATCATATCCGATAAATACGTCTTCTTCCTCTTCATCATAATTCACAATACCGATATGATCCGACATTCCATAGCGCGTTACCATACTTCTGGCTTCCTGCGTAGCCTTCTTGATATCACTGGATGCCCCTGTTGTAATATCGTGGAAAATTATTTCTTCCGCAATTCTTCCGCCAAGCGATACCATAATATCTTCCAGCATTTTCTGCTTTGTCAGGAACATTTCATCTTTTTCCGGAAGTGGCATTGTATAACCTGCTGCACCAAGTCCTGTCGGAATGATGGATACTGTATATACCGGTCCGACATGTGGCAGTACATGAAACAGAATTGCATGTCCAGCTTCGTGATACGCAGTGATCTTCTTTTCATCATCAGAAATGATCCTGCTGTGTTTCTCTGTTCCCATACCGATCTGTACAAATGCCTTGCGGATATCCGCCTGATTAATGAATCCGCGATTCCCCATTGCTGCATTAATTGCTGATTCATTCAATAGATTTTCCAGATCTGCTCCTGTAAATCCTGCTGTCGTCTGGGCTACCTGCTTCAGATCAACATCTTCACTAAGTGGTTTATTTCTGGCATGCACCTTAAGTATTTCTTCTCTGCCGCCAATATCCGGTCTGCCGACTGTTATCTTACGATCAAAACGGCCCGGCCTCAAAATGGCAGGATCAAGAATATCTACACGGTTGGTTGCTGCCATGACAATAATGCCTTCGTTTACACCAAACCCATCCATTTCAACCAGAAGCTGATTCAGAGTCTGTTCACGTTCGTCATGTCCACCGCCCATACCGGTGCCTCTGCGTCTTGCTACTGCATCAATTTCGTCAATAAAAATGATACACGGTGCATTTTTCTTGGCATCTTCAAACAAATCCCTGACACGGGATGCGCCGACACCGACAAACATTTCCACAAAATCCGAACCTGAAATACTGAAGAACGGTACGCCTGCTTCGCCTGCAACCGCCCTTGCCAAAAGCGTTTTTACCAGTTCCGGGTGCACCTTCCAGCAAGACGCCCTTGGGAATTCTTGCTCCGACCTTTGTGAATTTTCCGGGATCCTTCAAAAACGTAATCAGTTCTGCAAGCTGTTCTTTTTCTTCCTGTAACCCGGCAACGTCCTGCAGCTTAACTTTATTTTCCTCCGCATTTGACATCTTTGCCCGGCTTTTTCCGAAATTCATCATCCGGCTTCCACCTGAAGATGCTGCCTGCGCATTGTTCATAGATACAAAAATGACCACGCACAAAATCATGATCACCAGAATCGGAAGGAACCAGTTGACCAGCCAGTTATCTCCGGGAATATCCCTGACTTCCGGATCGATCTTGTTCTGTCTTAACAGACTTTCAATCTGTGTAACATCTGTTGCATACAGAATTTCTTCTGTTCCGTCCTTTAATGTTATTCTGGCCGCTCCTGTGGGTGTTTCACTATTTGGCATAATAACTGCACCCGCTACCTGATTTTCCTGCAGATCCTGCACCAGCTGTCCTTCTGTATATGCTCCGCTGGAAGCACCCAGACGATCTTTGCTGAATTCCAGAAATGCTACAAAAATCAGGAGTAATATAACGACACCAAAGTATACGTTATAATGCCTGTTCTTATTCACTGTATACCCTCCTGTTACTTCAGATCAGTCAAATTCTACAACTCCGATATATGGCAGATTCCGGTATCTCTGATCATAATCCAGACCATATCCTACAACAAATTCATCCGGGATCTCAAAACCGGTGTAATCCACCTTGACATCTGTTACTCTCCGTTCCGGTTTATCCAGCAGCGTACAGAGTTTGACACTTGCAGGTCCTCGGTCTCCCAGCATTTTCAGCAAATAACTGAGTGTTCTTCCGGAATCTACGATATCTTCGACAACCAGAACATTTTTATCTTTCAGAGGCTCATCCAGATCCTTTACAATCTTAACCACTCCGCTTGACTTGGTTGAACTGCCATAGCTTGATGCCGACATAAAATCAAGAGTCACCGGCACCGTAATTCTCTTTGCCAGCTCACACATGAAAAAGCTTCCACCTTTTAACACGCATACCAGATGAACAGATTTTCCTGCATAATCTTTACTGATCTGCTCTCCGATTTTTTTAATTCTGTCATTTACTTCCTGTTCCGTCAGCATAATACGGACTCTTTCAGACATTCCCATTTCCTCCATTTGTGCGAATTAGTAATCAACGGCAAGAATATATTTTGTATTCTCACTGATTTTATAATAGCTGCTTATCCGGTAACCCGGCACCCACAATATATGACTGCCGTCTGCCAGAAGATACATTATATCACGTTCTGCTGCCGGTATCTTTTCATTAATCATATATTTTTTAATGCTTTGCCGGCTGTTCTGATCGTCATAAACCAGATAATCGCCTTTTTCCCTGGGCCGAAAAACCAAAGATGCTTGTATTTTATCATAATCAAGCCATTTCGTATACGCATTTGAAGGAATAATTTGATACCCCATATGTGAAAAAACCCGAAGATTTACTGTACCTATTCCGGGTATTTCCATACTTTTTTCCTGCTCCGGTAAAATGTCGACATATAAATTGATTCTTTGCGTTTCCTGTTCTCTCTTTTTCCCAATTACAAGCTTTGTATATCTGCGTTCTGCATATAATCCATCAGGCAGACTGACCCTGCTGCTTCCACTGCACGCATTTGTCATTTGCTGCAAAAGAGAAATATGCGCAGCGGTAATATCTTTTCTGTACGGCGTAAGTTCTTCCATACACAGTAAAAAAACATTTTTCCTTATAATCTCAGGTTGTGCAGACATTTTATCAAGATTCAGACAAATTGTACTTTGCTCTTCGCTTTCGGATTCTCTGCAGGATAAAAGCACATCCGCTGCCTGTTTTCGGATATAACTGTCCGCTTCGGAAATTTCCTGTGCTGCACGTGCAAGATGCTGCACTGCTTTGTTATTAATCTCCTGTTGTGCGTATGGAAGAATATGATGCCGTATCCTGTTTCTGGTATGTTCATCTTCCAGATTTGTTTTATCTGTCTGATAGGAAATTCCCTTTTTTCGGAGATATTCTTCAATTTCGGTTCTCTCCGTATCAAGAAGCGGCCTGATAATTCTGTCCCTGACCGGGCGAATTGCTCCCGCGCCATGCACTCCGGTTCCTCTGAAAAGATTCAGCAGCATTGTTTCTGCAAGATCGTTGCGATTATGTGCAACTGCAATTTTTGTTGCACCTACCTTGTCAGCAAGTTCTTCAAATACGGCATAACGAACACTTCTGCCTGCCTCTTCCTCTGTCAGACCTTCCCTGCATGCAATGAGCGGAACATCTTCCGTTCGAAGAAAAAAAGGAATCATAAGCTGTTTACAGATTTTTTCAACATATACAGCATCCTCTTGCGCTTCCTGTCTGATTCCATGATTTACATGCACCACAAAAAGCTCAAATCCCATCTGCTCTTTCAGGTGGCTTAGCACATAAAGAAGGCACGTAGAATCAGCGCCTCCCGAAATTCCGGCCAGAACCTTATCGCCTCTGGTCACCATGTTGTTCTGTTTGATATAATTCTTTATTTTCTGTTCAAATTCCATGTGCTGCCTTATTATCTCCATATACACAAAAGATGCAGACTTATCCGGATTACTCCGTATTGCAGCCTGCATCTTATTTTTCGGAATCATTTTTGAATATTATTTCTCCCGGATATACCAACCCGAGCTTATCTTTTGCCACTTCTTCAATATATTTTTTGGTTTGCGTATATTTTGCAAACTCCTTAATATCTGCACTTCTCTTGGTTTCCTCGTCAATTTGAGCCTGCAGTTGCTCTTCCCGTGCCTGATAAGTCTTTTCCTTCTGCATCAGAGAAACACTTTTCACGGAAACAACAAGCATTAAGAGTAACACAACTATGGTCGCCAGAAACATTCCGAATCTGTTCTGTCGGCGTTTTTTTCTGTATCTTACTCTTGCCATGAGGATCCTTTTCTATATTTCAAAAAGTTACTGTTATCCATTTTATTGTATATTTTTCAGACAAAGATGTCAAATATAACGAAACAGTTGAGAAGCATCTTCCTTATGAATTGTTTCCTGTACATCAAGCACTTCAACACTGACATCCTTATTCCCAAACTGAATTGTCAGCTGATCTCCAGTCTTCACCTCGGCAGAAGCCTTTGCGGGTCTACCGTTGATCTGCACGCGCCCGGCATCACAAGCTTCATTTGCCACTGTTCTGCGTTTAATCAGTCGTGTTACCTTCAAATATTTATCAAGACGCATGTCCATCCTCCTGTTGAAAAAAGCCTGCAGAAAATCTGCAGGCTTCAAAAATCATTTTATCACTTCTTGTTTACAAGATCCTTTAAAGCCTTACCAGCCTTAAACTTAGGAGCATAAGATGCCGGAATCTTCATAACAGCACCTGTCTGAGGATTTCTGCCTTCTCTTGCTGCTCTCTTGGAAACTTCGAATGTACCGAAGCCAACTAACTGAACTTTACCCTTCTTCTTTAATTCTTTGGATACTGTCTCAGTGAAAGCTTTAACAGCCTTCTCGGCATCCTTCTTGGATAATCCGGCCTGATCAGCGATAGCTGCTACTAACTCTGTCTTGTTCATTTTGGAATTCCTCCTATATGATAGTAAGTATCTTATTGTGATGCTTGATACGCTTCGCAAGCACCTATATTTACTTATATACGTTTTCCTGTCCTTTGTCAAGAAAATTCCTTGATTTTTCGGGGCTTTGCGGCTTTTTTATAACCTTTTTTTCATTAAAAACCATTATCACCCGGTTGTGTTTCCGCTCACATCTGTTTCCCTGATTAAATCAGGAAATGAATATGTTTTATCGCACTTGGCATTATCTATACTGATAGAATAACTTCTGGTTGTGTAACCTGTTTTTTTCAACGTAATGGTATGCGTTCCCGAAACCTTCGTAAAGTTTGCCGGAACGACGCCGATATAGCTCCCATCCATATAAAGTTCTGCGCTGACAGGTGCATCGACATAAACCTTATATCCGGTGACTTCATTTCCGGTATTGCTGCTCTCCGTACCGGATGATCCGCTGCTGTTTCCACTGACGGTGTATCTTGTACCACTGCTTTTTGCTGTACTTGCCACAGCAGCTGTTGCTGTCTTCGCTGTTCCTGCTGAAGAAGATGCTACTGATGCTGCAGAAGCTGATTTTGCGATACTGCTGTTTGAAGAAACTGTACCTGCTTTTTCCAGATCGATCTGTACAACCGCAGATGGCTGGCCGACTCTCAAATATTTTTCTATTGTTTCATAACCCTGTGCAGAAACTTTCAACGCATGAAATCCATAATCATACTGGTAGGATACTCCTGTCAGAGCTTCTATCCCGTCCACATATATTTTTGCTTCTTCCGGGTCAGTCTGAAAAATCACATCTCCGCGTGAAGGTTCTGCCAAAGTTATATCGCTGGCATCAATCACTGTTTCTTTATTTCTTGCTACGGTTATTTGCTTTGTATAGTCTGCCCCGTTTCCAAGAATATGAAGCGTATACACCCCTTCCGGTGCATTGATCAGCATATTATCTGAAATGCGGTGAATTACCGTGTTGCCAAGCTCAAGCCATGCCCCGGCAAGACTCTGATCCCCAATCTCATCTGTTGACAGACTCACATATCCATGTCCGTTCGTCACGCAGATACTGTAAACTTCCTGTCCGATTCCACTGATACGTACGGTATCCCCCGGAAGAATATCCGCCAGGATAACCGGTTCCTTTTCTGCCAGAATCAGAGCATTATTGCCAAGATGATATGTCGTCCCGCCAATTTCTGCTGTTTCATCACTTTCTGAAAACACATAATCTTTTGTTCCATTTTGCACCCACGCAGCAGATGAGATAACAAGCGAATTCAAATGTCTGCTGTTTTTCAGGAATGTAGTATCCACAATCATCCCGAGTTCCAGAAGCTTGGGAGAAAGTGCCCTGCCATATTGATTATACATCAGAGATGTATTGTCATAACTGAGTGTATAATCTCTTCCCGTATCTTTATTTCTGAAAGAAATGGTGTCATTCTCTGTATCAATTGCCTTAATTGCTGCCGTATCCGCAGAATCGTATTTCCGTAAAAGTGATATCTGCTCTCCCTGCTTGGCAGATACCTGAAACGGTATTCCAATCTGTCCGACCAACAGACAAACCAGCATCCCAATTATCAGAATCAGACTTTTTTTTCTTTTTATCATATCTCAGACTTCCTCTCTGAATCGTTTGAGATTCTCCGGTTCCATCAGATATGCATAGGTATTATGCTCCGGACAATTCAATACATCCATGAGCATAACATGCAGAATATCTCCCAGTTCCTTACCCGGATTCAGTCCCGCCGCAATGAGATCCTGCCCACGAACTGCCAGGTTCTTCAATGAAAGGCAGTCTTCACGTAAAAGAATATCATCATATAATTCCTGAATATGTTCCAGCACTTTTTCTTTTCCGGATCTCTGATAATCGTTTTGTGCAAGCATGTCCGCCCGTTTTACTTCGAGCAGCAACGGAAAATCATTCTCTCCGACTTCATATATTGCTTTTCGGACATCCGCTGGTGTTGTATCCATTCCGATATATCTGTCGTGGTAATAAATCAGATTGCATACTCTGGTCAGCGTTTCTCTGTCAAATTTCAACCGGTTCATTATTTCCCTGGCCATTTCAGAGCCTTTCTCTGCATGTCCATGAAAATGTCTGATTCCCCGTGTATCTTCCGTCATTGTAACTGGTTTTGCAACATCATGAAGCAGCATGGTAAGCCGCAGAACCCGATCAGCACGCACATTTTCAGTTGCCACAATCATGTGTTCTCCGACAGAATACATGTGATGCGGATTGTTCTGTTCCACTGACATGCACCGGTCAAGCTCCGGGAGTATTACCTGCAGGATTCCCATCTTCCAGGCATCCCTTATCCGTCCCGGATATTCTGCACATAAAAGCTTTACCAGTTCTGTTTGTATCCGCTCCGCGCTGATTCTGGAAAGTGTATGGGAAAGTACAATAATTGCTTTCTTTGTCTGGGTTTCGATCTGATAATTCAGTTGTGCGGAAAATCTTACTGCACGCATAATCCGAAGCGCATCCTCCCCAAACCGCTCCTGCGGGTTTCCAACACAACGGATCATGCCATTCTCGATATCCTGCATCCCACCGAAAATATCAATCAGACCTTCTTTGGTATTATATGCCATCGCATTGATGGTAAAATCGCGCCTGCGCAAATCCTCTTGCAGGTTGGCGGTGAAAGTCACATCCTTAGGATGCCTGCCATCTGCATATTCTCCGTCGATCCGATAGGTGGTTACTTCAAAGCCTTCCTTGCCCAACATAACCGTAACCGTACCATGCTCGATTCCTGTATCAACAGTACGCCTGAACAGCCTTTTAATTTCCATCGGGTCAGCATCTGTCGTAATATCCCAGTCTCCCGGTATCCTCTGCAAGATAGAATCTCTGACACAGCCGCCTACCACATATGCTTCATGCCCTGCCTGATGCAGGGTAGACAGAATCATAGCTGCTTTCTCAGGAATTTCAATATGAATATTTTTATCTCTGCACATTTCTTCACTCATAGTACTTATCATAACGCAAAAAAACAAATGTGTGAAGAGATCCCTTTATCCTACCAGGCATTGTATTTCAAATGCAGGACTGCAAAGTTTTTCTTTTCCCTTTTTCCAACTGTTTATAATCCGTTCCGCTACCATCTTGCCATTTTCCGTATCTGTTCCTGTTAAGAGAATCATATACTGGCTGTGTCCAAGACATGTAATAACATCACCTTTTCGCAGCATCCGCTCTGCCACTTCTCCAAATTCGGACAGCATCATATCTGTTTTCATTTCATCCTGCACAGGTTCCTCCTGCATTGTAAAAAGTAAAAGCTGTGCACTGATTTCTTCCCGTTCACTACGCCTCTCAATGTATCTGAATATATTTCTGAAGTCTTCATAATCTACACGATATGCTCCGGAGCGACCTGCCTGCTCACAGATCATACCCCGTGCCTGATCGATTCGAACTGTGCCCTCTGATTCCCTGGCTTTTTTCAGACTTTCACATCCTCTGCTGAATATGCTGAAACCATGTCTTCCATTTTGTTTTACATAATAGAGCGCTTTATCCGCGTTATAATATAAAGATGCAAAGTCCGTTCCATCTCCGGGTGCACGAGCTCCACCAATTGACACGCTGAGCGAGACTTCCGCATCTTCTCCCAGCATATCATTCAGAATATTCTCCAGTCTCATGTTGATCCGATTGCAGCGTTCTGATAAATGTTCCGCATTATCATAATCCTTATAAAAAATCACAAACTCATCTCCACCGAGTCTTCCGAGTATATCATATGCACGGGTAAAAGACTTCAGAACTTCTGCTACACGCATAATCACTCTGTCACCCATTTTATGCCCATAGGTATCATTCACCTGTTTAAAATGGTCGATATCCATCATCAGAAGCACGCCATGTGCTTTGGACCCCTGTAAATAGTTATCGACTTCTCTTGCTGCAGCACGTCTGTTCAAAAGTCCCGTCAGCGGATCTGCATCTGCATTTCGTTCCAGTACTTTTCTGTTTTCCTCATTCTGAATAACCATTTCAATTCTTTTCAAGAGAATATCTGCTTTAAAAGGTTTACGGATATAGTCACGCGCGCCCATTTCCAGACCCTTTACTTCACTTTCGATATCATCTTCCGATGTCATGAAGACAACCGGTATATCAAACCCGCTGCACTGTTTAAGCTGCTCCATTACTTCATAGCCGTCCATTCCGGGCATGTTAAGATCCATCAGAATCAGATCCGGCTTCTCTGCTGTTGCCTGTTCAAGTGCATCAGTTCCGGAACATACGCTGACAGTCTCGTAATTCTTATGCAAAATCCTTTCTGCTATTTTGCAAACAATTTCATCATCATCGACGATCATGATCTTCTTCATGATAGTCTCCTTTTCCTAGAATTTGCTGCGATATGTCTCATAAGCCAAAACTCCCGCTTCTGCATACCTGTCACTGATCTGCAGCGCCTTTCCATCCTTTAACACAACCATTCTGGAATCAAGCGTTCTGATCTTACATAATGATACAACCTCAAACCTGGAAATCCGAATAAATTCGCCAATGGGCAACTTTTCCATCATTTTCCCAAGTGTCATATAGGTTGTGTAATCACATGCTTTGGTATGTATGATCAACTTTCTATTATATGTTTCAAAATAAGTAATATCGGATATATAGATCTTCCATGTCTCCCTGTTCATATATATTTCAATAGAACGTGTTCTGGCGTAATGCTGAAGCGCAAGATCCATAACATTACGGAATTTCTCATACAGAACCGGCTTTTGAAGATAGGATAGTGTGCCTACTTCAAACGCTTCCGCAGCATACTCATTTCCACTTGTGATAAAAATAATCTGACTTCTTTGTCCCATCTCACGCAACCGTCTGGCAAGATCGATCCCCGTCATATCCGGCATGTATATATCAAGCAAAACAATATCTGCTGCTATATCACTTATCTTCTGCAGAAACTCTTCTGCTGATGAACATTCTGTGATGACCGGTTGCATATGTGTCGTCTCCATGTACTTATCAAGCTGTTTTCTGATCAGCACACGCTCAATGCGTTCGTCATCACACAAAATAATGTTCAGTTTTTCCACGTGTAATTCCTCCCAGTCAAAAGTACGCAACACCCTATACACGCACTATCATATTATCAATTCCATATAAACCTGCAATGATGATTGTTTAAAAACCGCCTATCCTGTCATAGAATTTCATATATCTATTTTGATATTATAGATATTTTTTTACCGGAAAAGCAATTGCATAAGTGAATTTGTTTTTAAATATACCTGATAATCCCCAAAAATGACCGGCAGAAAGTTACAGCACTCCTGTCGGTCACCTTAACATTACTATATTTTTCTCAAACCCCTTTGTGCAACTGCTGATCAATATGCTCTGCCCCCAATATACCATTTTCTTAGCAGGCTTTCCGCAATATACACAGGTATCAGAAAGATTTTCCTGTTCAAACGGGATGCAACGGCTCGTCACATTCATTTCTTCCTTGATTTTCTCTTCGCACTCGCGGCATCCGCACCACATTGCCTTTACAAAACCTCTTGTCTCCTGAAAAGCTTCTGCAAACTCTTCTTTGTTTCTGGCAGGAAACGTATGTGTCTGCAAATGTTTTTGTGCTTTTTTCAGCATATCTGACTGAATCATTGGTAAAAGCTCTGTTACTTTGGAAGTTACCCCGTCAATCGCACATTCTATTTTTTCTCCCGTATCTCTGCGAACCAGGACACATTTCCCGTTCTCCAGATCCTTGGGTCCTATCTCAATGCGAAGCGGTATGCCGCGCATCTCCTGATCTGCAAATTTATAACCCGGGGCTCCTGTCAGAATCATCCGTTTTGACACGAACGCTTTCAGTCCGGCTGCAATATCATATGCCGCATCCAATACGCCTTCCTTGCGCTGCTGGATCGGGATTACCATAACCTGTATGGGTGCGATCTTAGGAGGTAATACTAAACCGGAATTATCACCGTGCACCATGATCAGTGCACCAATGATACGTGTGGTCATTCCCCAGGATGTCTGGCAAACATAATGAAGCTTATTATCCTGCCCTGTATACTGAATACCGAAAGCCTTGGCAAATCCATCTCCGAAGTTATGACTGGTACCGGACTGCAGCGCTCTGCCATCATGCATAAGTGCTTCAATCGTGTAGGTAGACTCCGCGCCCGCAAATTTTTCTTTATCCGTTTTCTGTCCCTTGATGGTAGGAAGTGCAAGATCTTCTTCGCAAAAATCGGAATAAACCTGCAGCATCTGCTTCGTACGCTCTTCCGCATCTTCCATTGTAGCATGTGCAGTATGTCCTTCCTGCCACAGGAACTCACGGGAACGTAAAAACGGTCTCGTTTCCTTTTCCCAACGCACAACGGAACACCACTGATTACAAACCTGTGGAAGATCTTTATAGGAATGAATTTCTCCTTTATAATAATCACAGAAAAGTGTTTCAGAAGTTGGTCTTACACAATACCTTTCAGATAATTTCTCAAGTCCGCCCTGTGTAACCCATGCAACTTCCGGAGCAAAACCTTCCACATGATCCTTTTCTTTTTGTAAAAGTGATTCCGGGATAAACATCGGCAGATATACGTTTTGTACCCCCGTATCTTTGAATCTTTGATCCAGATGCTTCTGAATCAGTTCCCAGATTGCATAACCTGCCGGTTTGATTACCATAAATCCCTTGATATTGGAATAGCTGATAAGTCCTGCCTTTACTACCACATCCGTATACCATTGTGTAAAATCTTCATCCATGGATGTAATTTCTGCTACCAGTTTCTTGTTGTTCTGATCTGCCATTTTTCCCTTTCCTTTCTTTTTCCTGTAATATAGCGATCTGTCGAACAGGACATAATATTCTATTACATAAAAAAACCTTCGGTCCTGCTGCCAGCTTGTAGCAACAGGGACCGAAAGCCTTCGGCGGTACCACCCTATTTAAATCCGTTATGTATCGGATTTCACTCTTCTTGTCCGTTAACGCCGGTTTACGCTGTATTTTACATACAGGACTCCAAGGCAGGTTCACTGTAACGTTACGTAAAGACCTCTCACCTATGGTCTTCTCTCTGGGAACGCCTTTTGCAGCTACTAACCCTCTTCAATGTCTTGAGCTCATTTTAAGCATATCACATCAAAAAGTCAACGCTTATTCTCTATCGAACACCGTTCTCCATTTTGTAAATGATGCCGTCGCTTTTTCAGTAAAAATACCAAGAAAAGTACCCGTGAAGGTCATTCCACGTGTAATCTCCGTGCACATGGCAGCCGTCGAACCCTGATCCAGCGTTTTGACTTCACCATGCTCATCTGCAAATTCAAAGTAATAATTGAACATATCTGCACGAATAATCAGTCTGACAGCCCCCGTTTGCGGTATACTCCATTCGGAAGTGACTGCTTCAAAGTCATATATCTGCTTTCTCACCTGCACATAACGCTTTCCGCCTCTGCAGGTTATGTACAGATCATAATGGTGTTCATTTGTATAAAAGACACTCAGCCCTGCTTTTCCGCCTTCGGGAAACAGCTGCGGCGTAACCTCTATTGTCATATTAAAAGAAAACTCTTTTTGTCTGATTCCTGCAAAAACAGGTGTTGCTTTTTCATCAGACAGACATATTCCGTTTCCGATGAGTGTGATCTGCTCCTCTGCAGAAACAAAATTTCTTTCATCCAAAGGTTTTCTTATAAATGTCAGTGCATGTTCTTTTCTGATCCTGTCATAATCATATACATCTTCCTGCACCTTTGCCGTAACACATTCTTCCGGAAGATCGGCCTCCATCTGCGCTTCCAGACGTTTGCCGCCGTTAACGACAGGCCATCCGTTTTCCCATATTACCGGTGCCAGAAATGTTTCTCTTCCGAGGTTATGCAACATCAGATGATTTCCATTTTCTCCGATACACCTGACCGCCAGACATACCATCCACCAGTTCCCATTCTGATCCTCTACCAGATCTGCATGTCCGGTACATGCAATATCTCTCCGTTCCTCATCCCTGTGTGAAAAAAACGGGTTATAAGGGCACGCTTCATAAGGTCCATATGGATCTTTACTCCTCTGCATTGTCACCATATGTCCATATTCTGTACCGCCTTCTGCCAGCATCAGATAATATGTATCTCCGATTTTATACACATGTGGTGCTTCTGCAGAACGTCCGCAACAGCCTTTGGACAAAAGTCTGCTCTGTGTAAGCTTCTCTCCGCTGTCCGGATCAATCTCACACATAAAGATTCCCTGACTCCCCTTCTCGTCACTGTTGGAAACAAAGTAGGTTTTGCCGTCAGCAAAAAGAAGGGAAGGGTCGATTCCTCCCTGTTCAACCCACACCGGTTCCGACCAATCCCCCATAAGATCATCCGTATGAACAATCATATTACCTTTATCTGAAACATTTGTTGTTACCATATAAAAACGTCCGTTGTGATATCGGATCGTAGGTGCATATATACCGCCTGAATTCCAACTGTTCTTGAGTTTTAACTGCATTGTCTGCGTCAGGCAGTGCCCGATACACTCCCAGTCTGCCAGATTCCTGCTGTGGTAAACCGGCACTCCCGGAAAATATTCAAAGCTCGATGTTACAAGATAAAAATCATCCCCGACTCTGCAGATGCTGGGATCCGGATTAAAGCCGGTGATTACTGGATTTCTGTACTTCTGCAATATTCTTACCCTCTTTTCTGCCTGCTGACTTGATAAACTGCTTAGAATATAGCATACGTGAGCGCTCAAAAGTACCCCACAAAATAAAGAAAAAATACGGCAGATGTATGTCACAGAAAACAGCATTCCAATGCAATGGCTTTTCTATATTACATTACCTGTTCTTCGTACTTTTTCAAGTGTTCCAGATATTTTTTTCCGATTGGACTAAGTGAAGTATTTGCTCTCATAATATAGGAAATGGTCATCACTTCATCATCTGCAAGAGGAATTGCCCTGTAATGATTCCCGTTCAGTTCTTCACAGATTATCCCGGAACAAAGCGTATACCCGTTCAGTCCTACCATCAGGTTCAGCATTGTTCCCCTGTCATTGACTTTAATCATTCTGTCATATTCATATGTACTGAGCACTTCTTCTGCAAAATAAAACGAATTATTCACCCCCTGGTCAAAGGAAAGACATGGATAATCTGCCAGCTCTTCAAATCGAATCTTTTCTTTTACAGCAAGCGGATGCTGCGCAGAAAGATATACATATGTGTGACAATTGAACAGCGGCTCACAGACAAGATTGTTCTCCTTAAAAAGCTTTTGCAGTACAGCTTCATTGAAACTGTCAACAAAAAGAATTCCGATTTCACTTTTAAATTTTCTGACTTCCTCTATCACATCTGCAGTCCTGGTTTCAGAAATGGAAAATTCATATTTATCCATTCCGTAGCTTTGAATCAATTCAATAAATGCCTTTACAGCAAAGGTATAGTGCTGTGTTGAAACACCGAATTTATCTTTGGGCTTTTTTCGCACAAAGCGATCTTCCATCAGCTCATATTGTTCTGCGAGCTGTCTTGCATAGCTTAAAAAATCAGTTCCTTCTGCTGTTACATATACGCCTCTGTTGGTTCTTTCAAAAAGCGTCATCCCGATTTCTTCTTCCAGTTCCCTTATAGCTCCCGATAATGCCGGCTGCGTAAGATAAAACTTTCTGGCTGCCTGATTGATCGATTTACAATCCGATACTGCAATTGCATATTTGAGCTGCTGTAAAGTCATCCTTTATCCCTCAGATTTCCATCAGTACAATTTTTCCGCTTTTACGGGTTTCCGGAACATTAATGATTCTTTGATTCACGGATCCCTTGAATTTCAGACTCAGATCCTTTTTGTCCAAAACAAATTCCCCATCTACAAGGACATCAATATAGGAAAGCATTTCATCCGTCACTTCACATCTTGCAATACTTTCTCCCAGAAGGTCTTCATCCATAAGGTATCCTGAATACCCCCAAACTGTTTTTTCCGGATACCTGGTTTTGATATTCCTGAGCAGTCCCACCAGTTCTTTTTGATTCTCCGGTTCAAACGGTTCTCCTCCCAGAAGGGAGAATCCTGCAATGTAATCCGGCGCAAGCGCTTCCATAATTTCGTTTTCTGTATTCTGCGTATAGGGCTGTCCATAATCAAAATCCCATGTCATCTGATTAAAACACCCCTTACAATGGTGTCTGCAACCTGATACAAACAGAGAAACTCTGACACCTGTCCCATTCGCTATATCTGTTTTTTTGATCTCTCCATAATTCATGGCAGCAGTATTCCTTTCTTTTTGTTCCAAAATATTCTTCAGAGTCAAAACAACCGGCCTGGATTCTGCCAGAGCCGGTTGTTCTCCCTTTATTCAACTATAAGGTATCTGTTTTACAGATGCAATACTCTTTCTTTGATTTCCTGTGTACGTCCCTGATTCCAGAACTGTGTTCCGATGTATCCGCAGGTACGCCTTGCAACATTCATCTTGGTCTGATCTCTGTTGCCGCAATTGGGACATTCCCACACAAGCTTGCCATCTTCATCGGTTACAATCTTGATCTCTCCGTCATAACCGCAGCACTGGCAGTAATCACTCTTGGTATTGAGTTCCGCATACATGATATTATCATAAATATACTGCATCACACTCAGAACAGCGTCAATATTGTTCATCATATTCGGAACTTCTACATAACTGATCGCGCCTCCCGGACTGAGTGCCTGAAATTCAGATTCAAACTTCAGTTTGCTGAAAGCATCAATCGGCTCCATGACATGAACATGATAACTGTTCGTAATATAATTTTTATCTGTAACGCCAGGAATCATTCCGAAGCGTTTCTGCAAACACTTGGAGAACTTATAGGTCGTCGATTCCAGCGGTGTTCCGTAGAGACTGAATGAAATATTGGTTTCTTTGCGCCATTCCGTACACTTATCATTCATAAATTCCATTACACGAAGTGCAAATTCCTTTCCATCCGCGTCTGTATGTGAAACACCTTTCATATATCTGGTACATTCACACAGACCTGCATACCCGAGCGAAATCGTTGAATAGTTGTTAAATAAGAGCTTATCAAGTGTTTCACCTTTTTTCAGACGCGCAAGTGCACCAAACTGCCAAAGGATCGGAGCAACATCAGAAGGCGTTCCCATCAGTCTCTCATGGCGGCACATCAATGCCTTTTTGCAAAGTTCTGTTCTCTCTTCCATCAGATCCCAGAATTTCTTTTCATCTTTTCCGGAAGAGCATGCTACATCAACCAGATTCAGTGTAACAACTCCCTGATTGAATCTTCCATAATACTTATGTGCACCGTTTTCTCCGAGACCTTCTGTATCGGGTGTCAGGAATGATCTGCATCCCATGCACGGATATACATCTCCATTTTTGTATTCTCTCATTTTCTTGGCAGAAATATAATCCGGAACCATTCTTTTTGCAGTACACTTTGCAGCCAACTGTGTCAGATACCAGTATTTGGTACCTTCCCGAATATTATCCTCATCCAACACATAGATCAGTTTAGGGAACGCCGGGGTAATGTATACACCTTTTTCATTCTTTACACCCAGAATTCTCTGATTGAGCATTTCCTCTATCACCATCGCAAGATCCTTGCGAAGCTGACCTTCCGGCACTTCATCCAGATACATGAATACGGTAATAAACGGTGCCTGTCCATTCGTTGTCATGAGTGTAATGACCTGATACTGTATGACCTGCACGCCACGCTTGATTTCTTCTTTTACACGCATCTCCGCAATTTCATCAATCTGATTCTCATCCGCCTGCATATTAGCCTGCTCAAATTCCTGCCGTACTGCCCTGCGGAATTTCTGTCTGCTGACATCCACGAACGGTACCAGATGGGAAAGTGTGATGCTCTGTCCGCCATACTGTGAACTTGCAATCTGCGCAATTGCCTGTGTCGCAATATTGCAGGCTGTAGAAAAACTCTTGGGTCTCTCTATCATCGTTTCGCTGATAACCGTACCGTTCTGCAGCATATCCTCCAGGTTAACAAGACAACAGTTATGCATATGTTGTGCATAATAATCAGAATCATGAAAATGAATAATGCCTTCTTCATGTGCCTTGACAATATCTCCCGGAAGTAAAAATCTTCTGGTAAGGTCTCTGCTGACCTCTCCTGCCATATAATCACGCTGCACACTGTTAACAGTCGGATTCTTGTTGGAATTCTCCTGCTTTACTTCCTCATTATTGCACTCGATCAGACTCATGATCTTCTCATCTGTGGTATTGGTCTTACGCACAAGTGCATGCTGATACCTGTATGTGATATATTTTCTGGCAACCTCGTGTTTACCGGATTCCATCAGTCCGTTTTCTACAAGATCCTGAACTTCCTCCACACTGGCAGCACGTGTCAGATTCTTACAGTTAGCCTCTACTTCCAGCTCAAGACTGCGAATCTGTTCCTCCGTAAGGCGCTTATCCTCTGTCACTTCCTGATTGGCTTTCGTAATCGCAGCGATGATCTTCTCTCTGTCAAAAACTGCTTCTTCACCGCTTCTTTTAATGATTTTCACCGGTAATCCCCCTCTTTCACTTATATATTGTCCCAAAACCTGCCTGACAGATCTCGAATAAAATGCAGCTCACAAATTCTATATCTTGTGGCTGCATAATTATCATAATACATTATATTGATTATTTCAAGTGGTTACAAAGCCGCCCCGAATGCAGACTCATATCCCGCGAACCGCTTCCAGTCTGTTATGCAGACGCAAAAAATGTTTTAAAATTTTTTCTTCCGTAACCAGCTGCCCCGACATATAGTATTCTGTATGACCGCACCCCAACATCTGCTCTGTTGAATCAAAAAACAGTGAGCAATTATAGTCCGTTGCCATTTCCAATTGCATCACTTCCGCAAGATGACGGATGGTTCCTTCATTCCCATCAATCAGAATGATTTTATCCCCGAAATAATTCCGGTAGGAAGGCTTGAAATAATTGAAATGGGTACAACCAAGTACCAATGCACAATACCTGCTCCTGTCATACTGCTGAAACTGTTGCTGCAGATAACATCCCACTTCAGTAGTCTCAAATTCTTCCCGCTCGGCAAAAGTAACAAGCCGCGGCATGGCAAGCAGATCCACACGATGTTCTTCATCCACCCGTTGTATCAGATGATGTAATTTAGCCTCCCGAATCGTTACCGGAGTTGCAATTACCATTACCCGTTTTCCTTCTGTTTCTTCGATTGCCGGTTTTACTGCCGGTTCCATTCCCAGAATGGGAAGTGCATATTTTTCCCTGACATCATCAATTGCAACACTGGTAGCTGTATTACAGGCAATTACGATTGCATCCACTTTTTTCCCGATCAGAAATTCTGTAATCTGCTCCACATATCCTCTGATTTGTTGTGGTGTCTTCTGTCCATATGGTACATGTTCCGTATCTGCGTAAAAAACATACTCACAACCCGGCAAAAAATGATATGCCTCATGCAATACGGACAAACCACCGATTCCTGAATCAAAAATACCTATTTTCAATGTCTTTCACCTCTTACTGAACTGATCAAAATGCCATTTTGCTTAACATAACAGACATAAGTGTATTTCACAGCGTCTGCACATCGGCACTGTTTCATGATATAATAAAACCATGGATAATGTAAATAACACAAGCATTGATGAACTGCAAAAACTATATGATGATCCGAAAATAAGCGGTTTTATCCAGGAAATCTGTGAATATTATGCAACAAGATGTGATTATACACAAAATTCCTTTCAGGAAGAAATTGAACCTGCTGAAATTCTGGAGCCTGTTTATACCCTTTTCTGCCTGCAGATAAGGGAGGAAGTGCTGGACACCTTTGAATACATCCATCAGAAATATCCGCATCTGTTCAAAAGTGTATCGGATTTCTATAATCGGATTCTCACTCATATGGATTACCGTCTGTTACAATCAGAATGCGAGCACCAGCTGGTAATGGCTGTGGGGCACATTTCTTCTGCCGAGATCTATGACAGGATTACACACATCTGTCTCACGGAGCCGGATTATCAGACGGGTATGGATCAGTTTTTTGCGTGGCTTCATTTACAGCGGGAACCTTAATACAGGAGGAAATATGACATGATCAACCCAATGAAACTGATGCAACTGAAAGGATTATGGGATAAATTTCAAAGTAATCATCCCAAATTTCCACATTTTCTAAGTGCCATGAATCAGAACGGCATCCGGGAAGGTACGATTATTGATATTACCATTCAGGAGCCGGATGGTGAGAAAATTCAGAGTAATTTGAAGATTACTGCTTCCGATATGGAACTTTTTGAACAGCTTCGAACGATTTCTTCAGAGATGCAGTAATTTATTACAGGCACAGAACCGTCAGTTCTGTGCCTGTAAAAATTTGGAAGCACAATATAAAGTGCGGCCATTATAGTCAATTTCCGACCACCCGTTTTCTTCTCCTGTTCTTGTAAGGGTCGTTCCGGCAGAAACGGTAGCAACAATATTGTCCTTTCCGGTAGCTTCCGGAGAACTTCTGAGATTCAGTCCGCTTAGCGTCACGACCTGTTCACCCCCTGATACTACCGTGGAAGCAAATTCTGACCCATCTGAATCATCTCTTCCAGCCATAAACGGATCAATCACCCTGACCTTTATAATGAAAACAAGAAGAATAAGGATCAGAATCCCTGTTATGGAAGAAGCGATCCGAATGAGTTTTTCCGGTGAATTTTTCTCTTTTTTGTCGACCGGCTCTTCCTCTTCTTCAGAATCACATTGTTCTTTTCTGGATGCAGCACCGTAATCTGCTTCTGTTGCCCTGTCTTCTACAAAATCATCATCCCGGATGTCCTCTTCCTCAATATCCTCTCCCTGCGAATCTTCATCCTGCATATCCGCATCCTGCATTTCCTCATTTCGATTTCTCCGAAAAGCAAAAAAGCGCTTCATCTGGTTCTTTGCTTTTACTCCTTCCGCCTGTTCCGGTTCTTCCTGCTCTGTCCCAGCCTTTTCTGTTTTCTTAACATCTTCAAGATCAATGTTTACTCCCAGCAGGGTTTCCTGATGTGCTTTCATATATTCCGCCCGCTCTGCAGGGTTCAGAAAATCAAAGGGATCCTCGATTTTAATATCATCAATATCCGTCTCATGCGTTTTTTCAGAAAAAGATATTTGCTGTTTTTCATTTTTTTCGTCTTTTAATTTTCTATAATCATCTATCTTTCTTATTTTATCTGCCAATTTTTATTTTCCTCATTAAAAAAGAATGCTGGCTTGTTAAGCCAGCACCTTATCGATCATTCCCTGAAATTTGGCTTTCGGTAAAGCGCCCACTGCCGAATCAATCATTTTTCCATCCTTAAAGAAAGCAAACATCGGAATAGACATTACCTGGTATTTCTGAGCAATTTCAGACTCTTCATCCACATTCAGCTTTCCAACCTTAAGTTCCCCTTCGTATTCGTCCGCAAATGCTTCCACCATTGGAGCCATCATCTTACAGGGGCCACACCAGTCTGCATAGAAATCAACCAGGACCGGCCTGTCACTTTTAAAACCTCTTGCTCAAAATTGTCTGTTGTAAATGTGTACTCCATAATGCTCCTTTCTTTGTGTCAGATCATTGTCATTGTGCCACAGAAAAATCATTTCGTATCTCTGGTGATAATGTATTTACAGATCGGATTTCCTTTTGATGAAAACCGTTCCTCATACTCTGTCATTACATTTCCCGCATTCATAACTGCATCATGATGCAGGTCAAATGTTACAGCCTTTTGCTGCCATCCTGCAGGTTCCGTTTCTTCCAGCGCAAAATCAAACAGCTCCCGATTGTCTGTCTTAAATTCAACCTGCCCGTCTTTATCCAGAATCACATCATATCTGCGAAGAAACTCTCTTGAAGGAAGACGTCTTTTTGCATGTCTGTCCTTGGGCCATGGATCAGAAAAATTCAGATAAATCCTCGCTATTTCACCCTGATCAAAAACTTCGGTAATAACCTCCGCTTCCATCCTGATAAAATACAAGTTGGGAAGCTGGGCTTCTTCCTGTTTCTGGAGTGCCCTGAGCATCACACTGGAATACTTTTCAATCCCGATATAATTATTCTCCGGATGCAGTTCCGCCATCGCTGTAATAAACTTACCTTTTCCCATTCCGATCTCAATATGAATCGGATGATTATTTTCAAAGACCTCATTCCAGTGCCCTTTATGCTGCTCCGGATCCTTTACCGCATATTTGTTTTCGACAATTGCTTCCTTTGCTCCCGGGATATTCCTTAACCGCATTCGTTCTCCTACAGAATTCTTTTATTATTGTTTATATAAAAATTTTACACCAAACAGGCTGAAATGGGAAGTTGCCAATCAGGCTGTGAACATTAATTTTTTTTGTATTTTTATGAAAACGCTGTGAATTCACTTTGGTTTTATCTGTGAATAGTGTATCATAAACCTGTCTGAAACGAACTTATTATTATATGGAGATAGATCATGTATTCACATAAATGTACCCGATTATTGATTCAAAAAATATTTCTGGCCCTGCTTCTTCCACCTGTTTTTGCCTGCAGTTTCTCCTCATTTTCCGGTGTAAATGCAGCATCTGCAAATAACTTTCAGGAAGCAGCGGAAGAGCGCAAACTTCTTCCCATAGAAAGTAATAAAATTCAAAATTGGCCGGAAGGTCCGCAGATTGGTGCGGAAGCCGCCATTTTGATGGATGTGAACACCGGTACCATACTGTATTCCAAAAATATACACGAACATCTGTATCCGGCAAGTACTACGAAAATTCTGACCTGCCTGTTGGCTGTTGAAAATGCAAAACTGGAGGATACTGTTACTTTTTCATACAATGCCGTACATAGCGTTACTGCAGGCGGATCAAATATGGGTATGGATGCCGGTCAATCGCTGACGCTCGAAGAATGTCTCTACGGCATTATGGTGGGTTCCGCCAACGAAGCCGCCAATGCAGTTGCAGAGCACGTAGGCGGTGATATCGAAAGTTTTGCCAAAATGATGAATACACGTGCAAAAGAGCTTGGCTGTCAGGATTCCAACTTTGTAAACGCAAATGGCCTGTATGATAAAAATCATTATACCAGCGCATATGATCTGGCAACCATTGCGCGCACTTTTTTCAAAAATGAACTTCTTTGCAAGATTGCAGATACGCCAACCTATCATTTTATACCTTCTGCAGGTCAACCGGATGATTTTTATCTGCACAACAAACACAAACTGATCAATGGGGATATTTCATATGATGGAATTGTAGGCGGAAAGACCGGATATACCGATGAAGCAAGAGAAACGCTTGTTACCTGTGCCGAAAGAAACGGCATGAAACTGATCTGCGTCATACTAAAAGAAGAATCTCCTGCGCAGTTTACAGACACCACCGCACTGTTTGATTATGGTTTTAACAATTTTCAGGCTGAAAATATTGCAAACATGGATCATGATTATCTTCCGGATGATTCTTCCTTTTTCAGTTCCGATTACAGCATATTCGGAACCACCGGCACCACATTAGCCCTTCATCCGAACGATTATATCATTTTGCCCAAAAACGCAGTATTGAAAGACACGAAAACCAGTGTATCTTATGATCCGGATTCTTCTGATCCGAATTCCATTGCCCGGATCAGCTTTACATACAACGGAATCGCTGTGGGAAGTATCAATGTAGATGCAATTACCGATAATGGTTCCGGATCCGGCAGTTCGTCTACAGACTCCAAAAGCGGCACCGCGATTTATATTAATGTCAGATTTGTCGTTTTGATTATTTCACTTGTTGCAGGATTCATCATTTTGCTCACATTTCTGCACGCATTCTCATCATCCTATCATTTTTCAGGTACCAGAAAGGATCGTCGTAGATTTCGCCGTAGAAAAAAAGAAGCACGAAAAAGAAGCATTCGTTTCAAGGATTAGTCTTTTTCCCGATTACTGCCTTCATCCTGCCTGCGGCGCCTGATTTTCTGGTGCCGCTTTGCCGTTTCCTGTTTTTTGCGTATCTCATCTACTTCCTGCGGAGAAATAAACTTCGTTGTTTTAACAACATACAATTTATCATCCTCCGCTTTACGGATTCTTACTTTTGCTTTCATGAAACCGTGCTTATCACAATAGGAAACGCTGTAATAATGCTTCCCGTTAGGGGAAAACCAGCGGATCTTTCTGCGCAGATTTCTATGACAGAGATAGCATTTCGTGCTCATCACTTCCGGGTCATCCAACAATTCTTCCTTGGTGTCAAATTCTCTGGATATATATTTTGCATAATTTTCAAATACAATATGAATCTCCTGCCTTCTATCCTTCGGGGTCACATAATTGTCAAAAGAAATATTCCGAAGAACCTTTTCGTCCAGAAGTTCAAAAATTTCTGCTGTATAGGCGGCATCCGACAATGCTCTGTGAAACGGATGTTCCTTTTCAAGGTTCATAAAATCGATTGCATATTCCAGTGCACGTCTCGACTTTCCATCTTCGCATCCGATACTGAACAGCTTCTGTACGTCATAGTATCGAAGCGGTCCGTTTGATAACGGCTTCATATGATAGTAGTCCATATTTCGCTGCAGTTCTGTCAGATCAAGTGTCCCCCAGCTGCAGAAAAACGGATCTTCGCCACACCATTTCAGAAAATCTCCTGCAACACAAATAAACGGATCTCCGTTCGCAAGATCCTGCATTGTCAGATGAATCAGTTTACCGGTAACACGATGCATCTCGTGATATACCTGTGGCTTGATCAGCCTACTGAATTCTCCGGTTTTTTCTCTTCGCTCATTCAGTCTTACCGCACCTATTTCAACAATTTCGAACGGAAGCTCCTGCAGTTCCTGTTCCCGAACACTTCCTCCCTGATTCCATTCCAGGTCAAAAACAATATAATTTCCCATATACGCCTGTCTGTTTCATATAAACTCACTTTTCACAACGATAATACTATTCTATCTCATATGTGATGGAACTTCCACCATTTGCCCCGCGTGTTACAATAATTTTTCTGTCAATCCTGTCTTTGAGTTCTGCAACATGTGAAATAATGCCAACCAGCCTGTTTCCGCTTCCCAGACCCGCAAGTGCCCGCATGGCCTGATCCAGTGTATCTTCATCCAGTGAACCAAAGCCTTCATCCACAAACATGGTATCAAGCTGGATTCCTCCCGCGCTTCTTTGTATTTCATCCGCAAGTCCAAGTGCAAGAGAAAGAGATGCCATAAAGGATTCCCCTCCGGATAAAGTTCGCACACTTCGAAGTGTCCCATTATAATGATCGATTACATCCAGTTCCAGTCCACTCTGGCTTCTTTGATTCTCTGCTTCCTGTTTCCGTCTCAGTTCATAATGTCCACTGCTCATCATCATAAACCGTGTATTGGCCCGTTCAATCATTCTGTCAAAAAAATTCATCTGAATATATGTTTCGAGCATAACCTTTTCTTTTCCGGAAATGCTCCCGTTTGCTGTATTACTGAGTGCAAGCTTCCAGGAAAGCTCCCACTGCATTTTCCGGATTCCCTGAATTTTTTCACAGATCTGGCTATATATTCTGTTATTTGTCTGACTCCGAAAAGCGATTTCCTGCTTTTCTGACGAAAGCTCCTGTCTCTCCTGGCTCAGTATCTGATACCTTGCCTGCAATACATCCATCTTATAAACCGGCATTTTTTGAAGGCTTTGCTCTATCGTCTGCACACTCTGCTTTTTTTGCATTGCATTCTGCTGCGCAGTAAGATATTCCTTTTCTGCAGCTGCAAAAGCCTCATCCATTGCTTTTTTTGCATTCTTGAGTACGCTGATCTCTTCCATCGCCTGCCTTTTGTCCGGAAACGGAAGCCGTGCCTGTACATTTGCAAGCTGTACCAGAATTCCTGTGCTCTCTGTTTCATTTTGCGCTTTTTCAACTTCCAGATTGTGAACATCCTGCTGTACCTGATGGCACCACTCTTCCATCTGCGGAATTTCATTCTGTAATATTTGCCTTTTTTCTCTGCATGCATGCGCTTCCTGCATACGCCTGTTTTCTTCCATTGCAGTTTCCTGCAGGCTTTCTTCCTGTCTTTTCCAGTTTTCTGTAAGTTCCTGTGGAATTTCACTTTGCAAAAGAGCCTTCTTTCTATGACTCTCCCATACATCCGCCGTATCCTGGCTATATTGCATCGCTTTTCCCAGAAGTTCCTGTAAAAAATTCTGCAGCTTTCCCTTCTGTGCACCTGCTTCCCCACTTTTCCCAGCCACAATCTGCTGCTGCCGGGAAGCTTCCTTCTGTGCCCGTTCAACTGCCTGCTGATCCGGGGCGTCTTCCTCCCTTTGGGCAGGTGAAGGATGATGAATTGCACCGCATACCGGACATGGCAGGCCTTCTGTCAGTCCTGCTGCAAGAATTCCAGCCTGCGCATGCAGGTAATGCCTGTTCATTTCCTGATATCTCTCAGTCAGTTTCTCTGCTTCCTGTTCCTGCATCAGAAACTCCTGCTGCAGCCTTCTGTATTCCAGTGCTTCTCTTTTAAAAATAATACTTTTTGCGAGCATATCTTTTATTATAGCCTGTTTATTCGTTGTTTCCGTAAGTGCTGCCCGAGCACTGCTTTCCTGTGAAGCTGCATCTACTGTTTCTTCCAGCAAAATCCGCTTTTTCTGCAGCTGCTCCAGCGCAGACTGCAGTTTTTCTTTTTTGTCCTGAATACATCCTTCCAATGCTTCTACTTTTTTTTGCAGTTCCTGCTTTTTTGTAAGGAGCTGCTCCTGTTCCTCATATTGTGACAGTTTTGCCTCTTTATCCGAAATCAGAATGGCTGCCCGCTCCCGCTCCGGCGCTCTTTTCTTTTCACTTTCATATATGATAAGTGCCTGCTCCTGACGCGGCTGTGCCATGATAAGTGCCTTTTTTTCCTCTTCCAGTTGCGTTTCCAGTTTACTTCTGTTCCCGGCTATCCCTATCTGCTGATTGATTTCTTCAAGCGCCTGTTCATTTTCCTGTGCTTTCACAGCAAGTGTTTCCAATTCTTGCGTATCCGTTTCTATCATATCCTTCAGGGTATCCAGAATTTCTTCTTCCTGCGTGATTTCACAGGTATGATAAAAATCCTTTTGCTGCTGCGTAATCCCGTTCACCTCACGCAGCAGCTGCTCCACACTTTTTTTCTGTATCTGATATTCTTCTGATACCGTAAGTGTTTCCCTGCGCAAAGCATCCTGCAGTTGCTGATATCTTGCAGTTCTGAATATTTCTCTGAAAATTTTGCTCCGTTCTTCTGTTTTGGCAAGTAAAAGTTTCAAAAAGTCTCCCTGCGCAATCATTGCAATCTGTGCAAATTGATTGCGGTCCAACCCGATCAGCTCCGTTACTGCTTTTGTAACTTCTTTCGTCCTGGTCACTGCAGCCCGACCATCCGGATAGATCAGCTCAGCATCTGCCTTTTGCAGGGTCACGCCTTCTCCCCTGCTCTTTGCACGTTCATATTCCGGATTTCTTCTGACGATATAAGACAGTCCATGATAGCAGAATATCAGTTCCACAAAAGTCGGCGTCTGCTCTTCCGCATATTTACTGCGGAACATTCTCGCATCATCTCTGCTGCTGCCGCTGGCTTCTCCATATAATGCGTAGGTAATTGCATCAAAGATCGTTGTCTTTCCGGCTCCTGTATCTCCTGTAATCAGATACAGTCCATTTTCCCCAAGGCGGGTAAAATCTACGATTGTTTCTGCCTTGTATGGTCCAAAAGCAGACATTGTCAGTTTCATCGGTTTCATCTTTTTATCTGCCTTTCTTATGCCTGTTCCCAGATTTTATCAATCATCTGCGCAATATATTCCTTCTGCTGTACTGTCATATTCTGATTGTTCTGCAGCTGATAAAATGCTTCAAACAGTTCTGCCGGACTTTTTTCCTGTAAGGGATCCGCCCCGGAAATATGATTGCTGTTTCTGGTACGCAGATTATCATAATCCAGCTTCATGATATTCGGATATATGGTATGAAGCTTATCCATTACATCCATAATATCCTCTTCATCTGTCAGCGTAATATGCAGATAATCTTCCACGTCCGTATCTGCATAATTCTTTCGTGCAGTAAGTTCCTCGTATGTTCCGCGGATTTCCCGCAGATCATGGAGCGGTTTGAGAATGTGTTCCTGTATCTGCACCTTTCCCTTTTCTGCAAATTCCACGATCGTTACACTTTTATCTTTTGCTGCCTCTGAAAAGGAATATTTGATAGGCGTTCCACAGTAGCGGATCGTTTCTCTTCCAACTTTTTGGGGTGTATGGATATGTCCCAGTGCAACATAATCATATGCATCAAAAACCGAAGCATCTATATTATCCAGCCCTCCTACCAGTATCTCCTCCGACTCACTTCTGTGTGCACCGGTCACAAACTGATGTGCCATCAAAATATTTCGCTGACTCTGATCCGGCTCCAGCTGCTGCAGTGCATAGGAAACAGCATCCTGATAACCTGCGATTTCCGCTTCCGGAAAGGCCTGACGCACAATCGTAGGTTTTAAAAAGGGCAATAGATACAGATTTAAACTGCCATTCTCATCCTGTAACTGATATGTCTGAATCTTTCCTGAAAAAGTTTCTGAAAAACATACCCCACTTTGTTCCATGAGCCTTGCGCCGAAAGAAAGCCGTTCTGCTGAATCATGATTTCCGCTTATGATAAATACCGGAAGCTTACGCTCAGACAGTTTCGTCAGAAAATCATCAAACAATTGAACAGACTCTGCCGGAGGAATCTGTTTATCATAAATATCCCCACAGATCATAACTGCCTGTACCTGCTCTTCGTCCGCAATTTCCAGAATCTGACTTAATATATACTTCTGATCTTCATACATGGAAAATTCATATACTCTTTTTCCAAGATGCAGATCCGATAGATGCATGAGTTTCATATATAGGCTTCCTTTCTGCACTGCTTGCTCCACAAAACAAAGCGATCAGTGCCCACCCTTTTTGCTTTATTTATATATCTTTACCTGCACGAACAATCGGCCTTTTCGACTTGTTCCGGTCTGCCCTTCATAAATAAATTTACCATATCCTCTTACCGATACTTTTACACCCGTTTTCAGATCATATCCTCCGCTGAATGCTGTCCTTCCATCAATATAAACTTCCTGCGCATCGATCAGTCGCTGCGCATCCGCACGGGAAAGGTGATAAACAAAGGAAAGGATCACATCCAGTCTCTCAGAGGCAACACTGCCTTCCAATTCCTCAAACTCCGGATAGATATCGCATTCTCCGGGAATTACTTCCTCACACTTTACAGATGTATGTTTGATCCTGATCAGTTCGCTGCAAACCAGTCCTGCCATATCCTTCATAACAAAAACATATGCTTTGGCTTCCTCACGCGCTGTCAGAATATCTCCTATTTTGTCTCTTTCAATTCCCATATTCATAAGTGCGCCAAGATAATCTCTGTGATTCAATGCGTCCGTAAATCTGGCATTTACAGGTAAGATGCGGATACAGGCTACCACCTGTGGCTCTGCCGCTTCCTGCAACCGGAAATTCTCCGCATCCAGATACGATGGCAAAAAAACAAGCACATTTCTGTCCGCTTCTTCTCTTCCGCCATATAAGCAAAAATGAACGGGCTCTTTTTCTTTTATCATGCCGTCATATACGCCCGCCAGTTCGGAAGCAGACAAAAAGTCCGTATGGGTAATATATTCATTCTGATATGCCTTATTGGCAAGTTCTCTGACTCGTCCTGCGAGATAATCTGTTTCCTTCACATTGATCCTTTCATGTCGTTTTCGAAATATATCATTTACTTATCAAACACTTACATATCTTTTATAATTATTCCCTTTTCCGCATTCGGTTCAATAAAATGCGCTCTGCAATAATTCCATAATTCTTCGGATCCCTCCCCCGTATGTCTGTTGCGGTTCAGGACCTGCTGCAGACGAACACTATGCTCGGTCCAGCTCTTTCCTTCTGAAGCAGCATTGAGCATCAAAGGCTGAATATTATCCATCGTTCTTGCAAATCTGGCTTCCGGTGTTTTTCGTTCTTCAAACTCTTCCCAAAGTGCCCGCAGTTTGCCCCCCTGATCCTCTGGAAGCATCCCGAAGATTCTATCTGCAGCAACCGTTTCTCTTTCTTTCTGACTGTCTTTTCCTGCTTCTGAATAGGCATACGTATCTCCGGCATCTATTTCAACAAGATCATGAATCAGCAGAATCGTTATGGTTCTTAGTACGTCAATTTCCTCATTGGCATATTCACTCAGTAATATCGTCATCAACGCCATATGCCAGGCATGCTCGGCATCATTTTCCTTTCTGCTGCCGTCTGCCAGATAGGTTTGCCTGAAAATTTCTTTTTCTTTATCAATTTCTTTGCAAAAGGCAAGCTGTTTTTCTATTCTCTCTTCATCCATTTCCTGTATTCTCCCTGTTTTTACTTAAACTGTGTGTTTTTATTATAAATAATCCTATTGCAAATAATCAATGAGCAGATCCAGTTCATCCGGGTAAATGCAATTGGACAGCGTACTTTCTCTGATATTTTTTCTGCATTTTTCAATATCCATCCAACAGACACTTTCCACTTCGCTCTTTTGCAGTGTCAGCGCCGCAATATCTACCTGCTGTCTGTACAGATATACATGACTGAGCTCTTTGTCATGAAACTTTTTACCATAAAATGTTTCTGCAAATTCGCCCCGGTGATCACCTATATAATTCAAATCCTCGGGATTTACCTGCAATCCCAGTTCTTCATACATTTCACGAACAGCTGCCGCAAGTGGTGTATCCCCTGCCTGCATATGTCCTGCAGAAGAGATATCATAACAGCCCGGGTGGGAATCCTTGTCAATACTGCGCTTCTGTAAGAGTACATCATGTCTGCCATCCTCTGTATCTCTCACAATCCACATATGAACCGTTCCATGAAGACTTCCCTCTCTGTGAACCACCCTGCGTTCCTGCACTTCCCCGCTGATACTTCCGTCTTCCTTTAACAGATCAAACAGCTCCATATTCTTACCATTGAGTACTGCATGTGCCAGACTTCCCTTTTCATTATATACGAGTTTCAAAGAAAAAAATGGTTCCCCGTCGTCTAAAAGTCTGAAAAAGATCTTGTCGCCTGCCCATATATTCTTTTCCCAGACCTGATCAGTATCGATCCATTCCAGTTCTCCTTCATCACAAGGTACCGGCTCTCCCTCAAAATCAGTTGCTGTAAACAAGAACATATACTCTGTTACACCTTTACCTGATACAAATGTGATGATGGCACGATATTGATAGGAAATAAGCGTATAGCCGGTTTCTTCTCTGACTTCCCTGCAGATACATTCTTCAGGACTTTCACCCTGCTCAAAGTGTCCGCCAATACCAATCCACTTGTCTCTGTTTATATCATTTTCCTTTGCGGTTCTATGCAGCATCAGATATTTTCCGGCTTTCTGAATGTAGCAAAGTGTTGTGAACTGTATCATGCGTGTCTTCCCTTCCGTTTTCTTTACAGTATACCATTTTGCAGGGAAACCAATTTTAATTTCGTAGTTTCTTCTTGACATACTTCAAATTTCTGATATATTTGGTTCAAAGTATTTACTTAAGTTTGTTTTAATTAAATACTTTGATATGTTGTAAGTATAACTATATCAGGTGGTATTGTATGTGCGATTTGATCGCCAATGGAAAGGACAAAATTATGACATTCGAAGAATTAAAGAAAATTATTGTTGATACACTTGGCTGTGATGAAGAAAAGGTAACACCGGAGGCAACTCTCATGACAGATCTGGAAGCAGATTCACTTGACCTCGTAGAACTTCACATGGCACTTGAAGATGCTACCGGAGCAAAAATTCCCGATGAAGCACTGGCAAATCTGCATACTGTAAATGATGTTCTGACTTATATTAAGGAGAATGCAGCATGACTTCATTCAAGGACTCTTTTCAGAGCATGGTATTCGTCAGCTGCCCGGCCTGCAAGAGACGTGCTTTGAAAACAAAATGGGAAAATAATTATTATGTATGTCCTCTTTGCGGTCATTATCATTCCATGAGTGCAAACGACAGACTTTCCGCTGTCTTTGACAGCGGAAGTATTCATGAAATGAATCGCAGGATACAGGCAAGTGATCCCCTTGCTTTTCCTGATTATCAGGAAAAACTGATACAGCAGAAAAAGAAAACAGGTTTGAAAGAAGCCGCTGTTACGGCAACCGGACGCATTGGTGGTATTCCTGCCGTCGCGGTAGTCCTTGACAGCCGTTTTTTTATGGGCAGCATGAGCAGCGCAGTCGGTGAAAAAGTAACACGGGCCATAGAATATGCGACAGATAAAAAGCTTCCTCTGATTATTTTTTCAGCAAGTGGCGGTGCACGAATGCAGGAAGGAATCTACTCACTGATGCAAATGGCCAAAACCGCTGCTGCAATCGAAGAATTCTCCATGCAGGGAGGTCTTTACATCAGTTATCTGACTCACCCTACTACCGGAGGTGTTACTGCAAGTTTTGCAACACTTGGTGATATTACACTTGCCGAACCCGGTGCCCTGATTGGATTTGCAGGTCCCCGTGTCATTGAACAGACGATTCACGCCAAACTTCCGAAAGGATTTCAGCGAAGTGAATATCTGGAAGCGCATGGATTTGTGGACCGGATCGTTCCGCGAAGTGAAATGCGCAGTACACTGCTAGATCTCCTGCAACTTCATAATCAGAAAGCAACCGGAAACGGTTTTACCGTTATACGGGATTTTGTGAAAAAAGCATAATTTCCCATTTATTTCAGAAAGGCAGGGAACAGATATCATGCACGATCATACATTATCTTCCGATAAAAAGATATTCTAACACCTGCGCAGAAGGTTTCTCTTGCGCGTAACATTAATCGCCCCCATATTGATGATTTTATCCATGCACTTTTTACGGATTTTTTTGAGCAAAAAGGGGATCATTTATATGACGAAGACCGCAGTATTCTGGGTGGTATTGCGCGTTACCACGGCATTCCTGTTACCGTGGTAGGTCATCGAAAAGGCCACAACGCACAGGACAATGTAGCCTATAACTTTGGTATGCCCTGTCCGGAAGGTTACCGCAAGGCACTTCGCATTATGGAGCAGGCCGATAAATTCCACCGTCCGATCATTACCTTCGTCGATACCCCGGGTGCCTATCCGGGTAAAGAAGCAGAAGAACACGGACAGGGTGAAGCAATTGCAAGAAACCTTGCCGTCATGAGCAGGCTTTCTGTTCCCGTCATCTGTGTGGTTACAGGAGAAGGAAATTCCGGCGGCGCACTTGCACTTAGTGTTGCCAATAAGATACTGATGCTGGAAAACGCAGTTTATTCCGTATTAAGTCCGGAGGGTTTTGCAAGTATACTCTGGAAAGATGCATCCAGACACGAGGAAGCCTGTGAACTTATGAAACTGACTTCTGACAATCTGCAAAAAGCCGGCGTTGCAGATGAAATCATTCCTGAACCTGTTGGCGGGGCTCATCTGGATCCGCAACATCTTTATCCGGAAATGGATGCTGTCATCAACCGGAATCTGAATCATTTAATGCTATTATCGCCTGCCGAAATAATCGCCGACAGGCGGGCAAAATTCCGCCATCTCGGAGAAATTCAGGAGGCTGCCAGTATCACTGGCTGAACGTATGAGCTGTGGACTTAAGATTATTGCAACCGGTGCCGCCAAACCTGCGAAATCCATTACCAATGATGATCTCGCATTAACAATCGATACAAGTGATGAGTGGATCTATTCGCGCACCGGTATTCATTCCAGATTTTTTTGTGAAAAAGAGGAAAACTGTACCAGTCTGGCTATTCAGGCAGCAAAGCTGGCGCTTACACGTTCCGGCCTTGCTCCCGAGCAGATCGGCTGCTGTATTTGTGCAACGATTTCCGGAGATTATGCGACACCAAGTGTTTCGTGCCTTGTTCAACAGGCGCTCGGACTTCCCGAGAATATTCCCGTCATGGATATCAATGCTGCCTGCAGTGGCTTCATCTATGCACTGGAAACAGCGCGGCGTTTCCTGAACGAATCTGCACCCTATGGCCTTATTATCGGTGTGGAACAGCTGTCCAGACTTCTTGATATGACAGATCGCAGCACTTGTGTGCTCTTTGGCGATGGCGGCGGCGCTGCCGTCGTTGAAGTTGTAACGGATTCTCCCCACGCTGCCATTCTGGGTGCAAGGGGCGGTCTGGAAATTCAATGCCCCGGAGCAGGTTATCCGGATAATTATATTCAAATGGATGGCACAGGTGTTTTTCGTTTTGCTGTTGAAGCAATTCCCAAATGCATTGACTATCTGCTGCAAAGCAGCGGGCTCACACTGGATGAAATTGATCATGTTATCTGTCATCAGGCCAACTCACGTATCATTGATCATTGTGTAAAAAAACTGCACGCAGAACCTTCCAGATTTTTTCAGAATATGGATCACTTTGGAAATACAAGTGCTGCTTCCATTCCACTGGCACTAAATGAATTATTTGAATCCGGTCAGCTCCTTTCAGGTCAGAAACTTTTTCTGGTAGGTTTCGGAAGCGGCCTGACCTGGGGCGGTATCCTGATCACAATGAAATGAGGCTGAACATGAACTATATCAATCAAATACTTGGTATTCGCTATCCTGTTTTACAGGGCGGAATGGCAAATATTGCCAATGGTTTTTTTGCTGCTGCCTGCTCTAACGCCGGCGCACTTGGTATCATCGGTACCGGTGGCATGAATGCAGACCAGTTGGAAGAAGAAATACACAAATGCAGAGCGCTTACAGACAGGCCTTTCGGCGTAAATATCATGCTGATGCATCCACAGGCAGATCAGATTGCCGCTATTGTCGCAGATGAAAAAGTCCCGGTTGTTACGACCGGTGCCGGAAATCCGGCCAAATATATGGACCGCTTTAAAGCCGCAGGAATCTATGTTATTCCTGTTGTCGCTGCACCAATTCTGGCCAGGCATCTTGCAGACTGTGGCGCAGATGCGGTTATTGCAGAAGGCTGCGAAAGCGGTGGACATATCGGAGAAATGACAACGATGACACTGGTTCCGCAGGTATGCGATGCAGTATCCATCCCGGTTATTGCTGCCGGGGGTATCGCAGATAATCGGCAGATGCGTGCTGCTTTTGCGCTTGGTGCTGCCGGCGTACAGGTTGGTACCTGCCTGCTTGTCAGTTCAGAATGTCCTGTACATGAAAACTACAAAACCGCCCTGCTCAAGGCAAAAGGTTCAGATACCATTGTAACAGGCAGAATAGGCGGTACTCCTGTTCGCATTCTGAAAAACAAAATGAGCCGCGAATATGTCCGTCAGGAAAAAGCCGGTGCCGATAAAGAAACGCTTGAACTTTTCACCCTCGGTGGCCTTAGACGCGCTGTTTTTGACGGAGACATCGATTCCGGCAGCCTTATGGCAGGACAAACATGCGGCCAATTATCTGAAATTCGTCCTGTTTCTGACATTTTAGCCAACCTGTGCGGAGGATTAAATCTATGAAAACTGCTTTTTTATATGCCGGTCAGGGCAGTCAGCATCCCGGAATGGGCAAAGATCTGTATGATATTTTTCCTGAATTCAGAAATGCGTTTGATGCTGCTCCTCTCGATTTTGATCTTCATCGCCTTTGCTTTGAAGACCCTGATCAGAAACTGATGCAGACAGAATATACACAGCCCTGTATGGTTGCTTTTGCCTCTGGTGTAACTGCTGTTCTGCAAAAAATGGGTATTACCGCTGATTATGCTGCCGGACTTTCTCTGGGAGAATATTCTGCCCTGGAAGCCGCAGGTGTTTTTAACGCAAAAACAGCCATCCGAACTGTCAGTTTCCGTGGAAAAGCCATGGAAAAAGCTTCCCGCGGCATTGACTGCGAAATGGTCGCTGTTCTGGGGTTAGACGAAGCCGCCCTAAACCGCTGCTGTTCTGAAGCCGCCTCTTTAAGCGGAAAAGTTGTTTCCATCTGTAATTATAACTGTCCCGGACAATTGGTTATCGGTGGTGAGAAAGCCGCCGTTGAATCAGCGGCGGCTCTTGCCAAAGAAGCCGGTGCCGCCCGCTGCATTCCACTTTCTGTCAGCGGTCCCTTTCACACCAGTCTGATGAAACCTGCAGGAGACGCACTTTCCGAATATTTCAGTCACATGACTTTTCAGGAAATGAAATTCCCTGTACTTTTCAACTGTCTGGGAAAAGAAAATTCAGAAAACCTTTCGCTTTCTGAGTTACTGGTTCGCCAGGTACAAAGCAGTGTCCGTATGGAAGATATTATTCGCAGGATGTTCGAACTGGGCGTAACTGATTTTATCGAAATCGGCCCGGGACGCGCGCTGAGCGGTTTTGTAAAAAAGACAGCAAAAGCGATGGGAATAACCGAATACGTATGTCACTCAATCGAAACAGCAGACGAAATCCTTGCTTTATCCGCAGACAAATGAGGTTAAATACAAATATATGGAACAGACAGAAATGCTTACACGTACTGCAGTTGTAACCGGCGGAAGCCGTGGAATCGGGCGCGCCATATGCCTTGCGCTTGCTGCAAAGGGAATTGATCTGTGCATTGGTTATGCCGGAAATAAAGAAGCCGCTCTGGAAACAAAAAATCTTTGTGAACAAATTTCTGCGCATGGCAAAGTTGAAATGATGCAAGCAGATATAGCAACCTCGCAGGGGTGCCTGGCACTGATCCAGTTCGCGCAGGATACACTGGGGCGAATCGATATTCTGGTCAATAACGCCGGCATTACCTGTGATAATCTGCTGCTGCGCATGAGCACAGAAGATTTTGATAAGGTACTGAATCTGAATCTCAGAGGTACCTTCCTGTGCTGCCAGGCAGTCACCAGAATCATGATGAAACAGCGTTATGGACGCATCATTAATATTTCCAGTATTGTCGGACTTCATGGAAATGCAGGGCAGGTAAATTATGCAGCCAGTAAGGCCGGACTGATCGGATTGACAAAAAGTATTGCCAAAGAGCTTGCAGGCAGAAATATTACAGCCAATGTTATCGCTCCCGGATTTATCAAAACCGATATGTCTGCCGCTATGAGTGATGCGGCAAAAGAAGCTACACTTGCACAGATTCCGCTAAAAAGAGAAGGTGAACCCGGTGATGTTGCTGCCGCAGTTGCCTTCCTCGCTTCGGAAGATGCTGCCTATATTACCGGCCAGGTACTTGGCGTAGATGGAGGAATGGGAATATGAACAAACGTAGAGTTGTTGTAACCGGTCTTGGCACCGTCAATCCGACAGGAAACAGTGTCACAGAAAGCTGGGATGCTATCAAAAAGGGAATTTGCGGTATTGCACCAATTACGTTGTTTGATACTGCCGAATTCAAAGTGAAAATGGCCGGAGAAGTAAAGAATTTTACGCCGGAAATCAGAATTGATAAGCGGGAAGCAAGACATATGGCCCGCTTTACACAATTTGCACTTTATGCTGCGGAAGAGGCCATTCATTCCAGCCAGCTTTTAAGCACATCTGATCAATCGGATCCTGCAACAAAGCCTTATGAACAGAAAATATCCGATGCCGATGCATCGAAGACCGGTGTTATTGTATCCAGCGGAATCGGCGGAATCGGAGTCATAGAGCAGGAACACAGCCGCGGACTGGAAAAGGGATGGGAAAGGGTAAGTCCTTTCTTTATTCCAATGACCATATGCAATATGGCAGCTGCAAGAATTTCCATTTCTCATGGTCTGAAAGGCATGTGCACCTGTCCGGTTACTGCCTGTGCCGGTGGCAGCAATGCAATAGGAGATGCTTTTCACCGTATCCGTGACGGTTATGAAACTTTGATGGTGTGCGGCGGAACAGAAGCTGCCATCACGCCTCTGAGTATTGGCGGATTTTCCAGTATGACTGCGCTTTCCTTTGCTGACCAGGCTGACCGTGCAAGTATTCCGTTCGATGCAGAAAGAACCGGATTTGTTATGGGAGAAGGCAGCGGAATTCTGGTTCTCGAAGAACTGGAACATGCGCTTGCAAGAAATGCGCATATCTATGCTGAAATTCTGGGATATGGTGCAAACTGTGATGCATATCACATTACTGCACCTGAACCGGATGGAAACGGCGGTGCCGGATGCATGCAGCTTGCACTGGAAGATGCTGCAATTGCACCGGAACAGATTGATTACATCAATGCACACGGAACCTCCACTCACCTTAATGATGCAGGTGAAACCGCCGCTATCAAATCCGTTTTCGGCGCACATGCACGTAAACTTGCCGTTTCCAGCACCAAATCCATGACCGGACATCTCCTTGGCGGAGCCGGTGCCGTAGAAGCTGTTTTTTGTTGTATGGCACTTGCCGATCAGTTCATTCCTGCTACAATCAACCTGAAGGTTCCCGATCCGGCATGCGATCTGGATTATGTTCCAAATACAGGGCGAAGTGCCAAGCTTAATTATGTACTGAGTAACAGTCTGGGCTTTGGAGGACATAATGCCAGCCTGATTTTCAGCAGATATGAATAAGCAATTTATCAGGATCTATCACTGGCATACATCCTGCTGTTTTTTTGTATTTAGAAAGTGAGGTTTCAAAATGGGAATATCCGATTCATCATCCGAACATAAAAGTAGTATGCCGACCGCACCAAGAGATAACCCGAAGCATCTGACCGCAGAAGGAATTGCAGATATTCTTCCGCACAGATATCCTTTCGCGCTGGTCGACCAGATCACAGATTATGAACCCGGGAAATGGGCAATGGGTATTAAATGCGTCAGCATCAATGAGCCTTTTTTCACCGGACATTTCCCGGGACATCCCATTATGCCGGGTGTTCTGCTTCTGGAAGCTCTTGCGCAGACCGGTGCCGTCGCATTATTATCTCTTCCTGAAAACAATGGTAAAATTGCACTTTTCGGCGGTGTGAACAAAGCCAGATTCAAAAGGCAGGTAATTCCCGGTGACGTGGTGGAACTCAAATGTGAACTGACAAGACAGGAAGGTCCTCTCGGAATTGGTGAGGCAATTGCTACTGTAGGGGGTAAAATTTGTGTCCGGGCAGAGCTTTTGTTTGCAATTTCATGACCAGACAGTATGAGATTCCTTATTTGCTTTGCATATCACATCTTCCATTTCACAGAAAAACTGCTATAATTAGTATCACAAACAGGAGGATGTAACTTGAATAACTTTAATCAATCTCTTACGGAAATCTATAATAAGCTGCGTATCCATTTTTATATGCAGATTTTTTCAAAATTTGAACGTCGGGAAGCAACACTTACGACTGTGGAAGCGTTCAGTATGGAATGTATTATGGCACTGGACGAACCTACTATTGCAGAATTTGCCCGCATGATGAGTATTTCCCCGCCAAATGCAGCATACCGTGTAAGCAGTCTGATTCAAAAAGGATATGTTGAAAAAATTCAGTCAAAAGAAGATCAACGTGAACACCATCTGCGTCCCAGCGAAAAATATCTGCGTTATTACAAAATCAACAATGAATATTTGAAAACAATCGATGAACGCTGTCAGGAACGATTTTCTTCTGCAGATTATGCAAAATTGACAGAACTTCTGACCATCATCAATGATGAACTGATGCCGGAACTGAATCTTGAACAGTTTAAAAAGCATTCATAAAAATAAGAGTGTTGCAAAATGACAAAAATCATTCATTTTGCAACACTCTTTTGATTAAAGCAGTTGATTTAATGAATCAATCAGTTTCTCCATATCAGATAATGTAATCATGCCAAAACTGATCAAAGATTTCAGTGGCATGCCCGCCATCATTTCCTGCATCATGCGTTTATCGGATTCAGACTCTTCTTTTCCTGCAGATGTTTCTGAAAATGGTGAATTTTTCTGCGCTTCTGCCATCATCTGTTGAACGACCTGGGCTGTACGGGGATCGCCAAGCAGCTCTCCGATCGTTGTATCGCCCGCAACCTTAAGCGGTAAAAGCTTATCCGTTGTAAATGTCAGTGTCTCTTCACAAAGAATATGGTCACTTGCATCTCCCACCAGAATACTGTAATTTCCGGATGGTGCATACCAGTCGCCCAGTGCTTCGTTGTAATAGGAAAGGTCTCTTGCCGAGATCTCCATTGATACCGTTTTGGTTTCTCCCGGCATCAGTTCTGTCTTTGCAAATCCCTTCAGTTCTTTTAGCGGTCTTTCTACTGTTCCGTTTCTGTCGCTGATATAAAGCTGTACGACCTGCTTACCCTTTACAGAACCGGTATTGGTAACCTCCACACTCACGCTCACTCTGGATGTGTCATCCATTTTTTTATCAGAAAGTTTCAGATTACCCATTGCAAAAGTCGTATAGGAAAGCCCGTGTCCAAATGCCCATCTGACCGGCATTTTTTTGGTATCATAATACCGATAGCCAACAAAAACATCTTCTGCATATCTTACGGTATGTCCGTCTCCCGGGAAAAACAGATAACTTGGATTATCTTCCAGCTGATACGGGAAAGATTCAGCAAGATGTCCGCTTGGGTTAACTTCTCCGAATAAAAGCTGATCTGCTGCTTCTCCGACTCCCTGTCCGCCAAGGTAAAGTTCCAAAATGGCAGCAACTTTGTCTGCCCACGGACATTCTACCGGACTGCCATTGTGCAGCACTACTACTGTATTGGGCTGTACTCTGACCACTTCTTCGATCAGGCGATTCTGACACTTTGGCAGTTTCATATCTTTCCGATCATATCCTTCTGACTCAAACGAATCCGGAAGTCCTGCAAAAATAACTGCTACATCTGCGCTGACTGCTGCTGCAACTGCTTTTTGCAATTCTGCTTCATCCTGCTCATCTTTGTCTGCCGGAAATCCTTTTACATATTCCAGATTCCTGTTTTTATTTCGTCCCGATTCCAATGCCGATGTTACTTTGGAGGAGTTGATATGACTGGAACCGCCTCCCTGATAACGCGGTTTCTCGGCAAATTCTCCGATATAAGCCACTTTTGTGCTGCTCTTTAACGGCAAAACGCCATTATTCTGCAGTAAAACGGCGCACTGGGTTTCCACTGCAACCGCTTTTTCGTGATCTTTTTCTCTGTCAAATACCGCATCCGTATGTCTGTGATCAACATAGGAAAAAATAACTTTCAAAATCCGTTCTACCGTTGTATCCAGAACTTTTTCATCCAAAGATCCGTTTTGCACTGCCTCTACGATTCGTCTGTCATTTTCTCCACCGGAAGCAGGCATCTCCAGATCAAGTCCTGCTCGAATCCCATCAATGCGATCATCAATGGCACCCCAGTCTGTCATTACATAGCCTTCAAACCCCCAGTCATCCCGCAGCACTTTGGTCAAAAGCCACGGATTTTCAGAAGAATATGTCCCGTTTATTTTGTTATAGCTGCACATAACTGTTTTGGGCTGTGCTTTTTTTACTGCTTCTTCAAATGCCGGGAAATAAATTTCACGCAGTGCTCTCTCAGAAACTTCGGATGAAGTATTCATTCTGTGGTATTCCTGATTGTTTGCAGCAAAATGTTTGATGCTGGTTCCAACATCCCATTTCTGTACGCCCTGAATATATGCCGCTGCCATCTTACCTGCGAGATAAGGATCTTCGGAAAAATATTCAAAATTACGTCCGCAAAGAGGACTTCTCTTGATATTTACTGCAGGCCCAAGCACAACGCTCAGATCTTCAGCCTGACATTCCTGTCCGATGGTATCCCCCATCTCATGAATCATCTCAGTATCAAAGCTGGAAGAAGTCGCGCATGCTGCCGGAAAACATACCGCAACGATACTGTCATTGATTCCCAGATGATCGCCTTCCTGATCCTGTTTACGCAGTCCGTGAGGGCCATCTGATACCATTACTGCAGGGATTCCCAAACGTTCCACTGCCTTGGTGTGCCAGAAATCAGCGCCAGAACATAAGCCTGCTTTTTCTTCCAGCGTCATTTCCGATATTAGTTTCTGTAAATCACGTCCCATATCATACCTCCTGATTATCTACCCAATCCTTCTCTGTTGGAATATTACAATATATTCATATTGATATGGTACCCAATTCCATTTATACTGAATATATGATTTTACTGATTAATATATTTTTTCACTTTCCTGTTCTGACACTTTTTCAAAACTTCTTTGCATTATGAAAATAAACCAAAGGTGCCTTACATGAAAAAAATAAATAAATATCCTCCCCATTTTTATCATATTGACGCAGCTGTTAACAAAGCGGTGCAGACTCATTTCGAAAAGACACTTTTTGAAGATCGGGAAAATGCGGATATGTTGCCGCATAATGAACGCCTTGGAGAACAGCAGCTCATTTATATGATTGTCTCCGGAGATGTTGCAGGAGTAGATGCATATATTAATTCCATGAATCAGTCAGGCGCAGATATGATCGTCGGCAGTGTATCTGACTCACCGGTAAGGCAGGCAAAATACATCTTTGTCAGTGCCATCACGCTTTACACCAGAGCAGCCATGCAGGGAGGTCTTCCTGAGGAAATTGCTTATAATATCAGCGACAGTTATATCCGGGTTGCAGACGCGATTAATGATCCGGATGAAATCAATATGCTGGCACTTCATGCACTTCGCAGGTTTACGCAGGAAGTTTGCGACTGCACCTACCGAAACTGCAGTCCTGCTGTCAGAATCTGCTGCACCTACATTCAGGCTCATCTTCATGACGCCATTTCTCTTGCAGACCTTGCAGAAGTCTGCCACCGCAGTCCAAATTATATTTCGGATCTGTTCGCAAAAGAGCTGGGAGAACGCCCCATTTCCTATATTCGTCTGCAAAAACTGAAAACGGCATGTCTGCTTTTAGAAACCTCAGATATGCCGATTGCAGATATTGCAAGTCTGCTTTCATTCCCAAGCCATAGCAGCTTTGCTGTTTTTTTTGCAAAAAAATATCATATTTCTCCGCATCAATACCGTTTGTATAACAGAAAGTAACTTTCGGACCGGAATCAGAGTATCTGTTCCATACTGATATACTGCGGACTCAGGCCGCATTTTTCATAAAAGTGCATCGCGTCTGTATTACAGGACCATACATGCAGAGTCACATTGTAGCAGGCATTTTCTTTTGCATAGGAAAGCACATACTGATAGAGCTGCTGCCCGATATGCTGCCCGCGAATATTTTCATCCACACAAAGATCATCGATATAAAGTGTCTGAATGTCTGTCAGAATCGCATCCTGACAATGACGCTGTAAAATACAGAATGCATACCCCATTACATGATCCTGCTCATCTACCGCGACAAATACCGGTCTATTGTCATCTGCAAAAATTTCCTGCAGCTGCTTTGAATCATACTTTTGCGCAGGTCCGTTAAAGAGATCCGGTCTGCCATTGTGATGTACCATATTTACCTGTACCAGAAGTTTTCCAACCCCTTCGATATCTTGTGTCCCTGCTCTTCTGATTTGCATTTTTCTTCTCCTTTTTGCATTTGTACGCCGAAAGTTAGGCATCAGACCTTATAAGTGAATTTTTTACATATATCTTATTACGAAATTTAAAATCAATTTTTTTCAAAGCTTTTCGTAAAAAAAGCGTCCGGTAAAACAGCTCCCTTGCATCCTACCACCAGCTCACTTACATGATTTGCCAGCGTTAATGCTTCCAGATTGGAATCCCCAAGGGCCTTGCAGGCCATGTAGGTTCCAATGTGCGCATCTCCTGCCCCGGTCCCGTCTATCTGTTTTACAACTTTTGCAGGAATGATATAGTTCTGTCTTTTTTGCAGATCAAAGCAGACAGTCCCCGCTTCGCCGTTTGTCACGATTACAGTATTTCCCGTAATTTCTGCTGCCATCTCTGCTATTTTTATAACTTCTGCAGTTGTAAAATTATCCGGCGTTTCTCTTGCGGCCTCTTTCGGCCACTTATTTTCTTTTTTCAGCCACGCTCCCGCTTCTCTGGCATTCAGATGCAGAATGGGATGCAGTGCATAGAGTCTTTTCTGTCTGCTTTCCGGTACCGAATTAATCCTTGGACCCGGGGCATAATAGATTGTTTTATTGGGGCAGCTTTCCAGAAATCTCAGAATTTCCTCTCCGGAAGGCTCTTCCATTTCCAGTCCGCATACATAAATGCCGTCAATCTGATCTTTGTCAATCTGATCAAACCACTCTTTTTGAAACTGATACTCTGCACCATGCACCGCCATAAAAGTTCTGTTGCCACTTTTATCAATCAGACAGTAACAGCATCCGTTTTCCTGTTGCGGTAAAAGTGTTGTTCTGATTTTCTGCTTTTCCAGTTCTTTTTTGACAAATTCTCCATAGATACCAGTTCCGACAGGAGAGAAAAGAATATATGGTATCTGAAAAAGCCGCAGCATATTCGAAACATTATAAGCACAGCCTCCAAGTGAAAGCTTCTGCGATTTGGGTATAATATCCTCTTCAGCCCCGGGAAGATGATCAATCTCAATCATCACATCTGCTACCGTTGAACCAATAACCAATATTTTCTTCATTATCAAAACCTTTCATGCTAATTGACTTTTCCCATCCATTTGTGTGGGCACAATGTCTGTAAAAAGTCACATGGCTCTGCTTTCTTTTTTGTATAAGCAGACACCACCTTCGGAGCTTTCAGCTCCTCGGTCGTGTTGCTCGCCATATGCCCTTTTCCATCCATTTGTGCAAAGCACAATGTCTGTAAAAAGTCACATGGCTCTGCTTATACACGCAAACAGAAGGAGAAGATTTTTTCCTTCTCCTTCTGCTGCTATTATAGATTCAGTTTAGGTGGTTCGTCTATGTGGTCAGAAATATATTTTCCATTTTTTTTACGTTGTCTGACACATTCGGTCAGAAGATATTCAATCTGCCCGTTCACAGAGCGGAAATCATCTTCCGCCCATGCAGCAAGTGTGTCATACAATTCTCCGCTCAACCGAAGCGGTACCTGTTTTTTTTCACTCATAATCGTTACTTAATACAGCGAACCGGAATTTACAACCGGTTGTGTATCATGATTTCCACACAAAACTACCAGCAGATTGGAAACCATCGCAGCCTTTCTTTCATCATCCAATTCTACCACATGATTTTCGTTCAGACGATCAAGTGCCATTTCCACCATTCCGACTGCGCCATCTACAATCATTTTTCTGGCATCAATAACAGCTGATGCCTGCTGTCTTTGCAACATCACTGCTGCTATTTCCGGCGAATATGCAAGATAGGTAATTCTCGCATCTACAATCTCAAGTCCGGCATCTCCAACCTTGGCCTGAATCTCATCTTTGATTCTTTTGGCTACAATTTCACTTGATCCACGAAGGCTTCCGTCATCTGCCTGACCGTCACCTGTTGTGTCCACGCCCGGTGCAACATCATACGGATATATCTTTACGATATTTCTGACTGCACTGTCGCACTGCAGGGAAAGGTATTCCTTATAATTATCTACTGTAAAAACTGCTTTTGCCGTATCCACTACTTTCCACATTACCGCAACACCGATATCAATGGGGTTACCAAGGCAATCATTTACTTTCTGACGTCCGTTGTTCAGTGTCATAATCTTAAGTGATACTTTATTGCTGACCGCTGTACTCTTACCGGCTGCAATCTGTACTGCTGCTGCAGCTTTATCCACATCACTGCTCTGACCCAGGTGCGTATGAGCTGCAGGATTCACACTGGTACAAAAGGGATTAACAAAGTAGAATCCTGCCCCTTTGAGTGTTCCCACATAATTACCAAACAGCGTCAGAACAAGTGCTTCCTGTGGCTTTAATACTTTCAGTCCCATAAGCGGGATCCAGAATATGCAGATCATTGTCATGATCAGACCAAATCCCAATGTTTCCTCAAAATTTTCCACCCGATTTTCCCCAAGGATCATGAGTATAACCAGAACTGCATATACCGCAATAATTCCCAGCATTACTGCCATCCCATTTTTTTTATCTGATAAAATTTTCTCTTTCATATATTTTCCTTTCCGGATCGCCGATTGTAAAATCAACTTGGACATCTGAATAATATAAAGATCCATGGCAGGGTCTTTGGTAGAATGTAAATCACCAAAACCTACATCTACAAGGAGAACCGCCACCATGGACTACCCCAATTCTACCATAACTTCCCGCAAGAAAGGTAAACATCTTTCCTATGAGGAGCGAGTTATTATTCAGATACGGTACAAAGACCATTATTCCGTCCGTGCCATCGCTCGTGAGATTGACTGCTCCCCGAGCACTATATCGAATGAAATAGCACGTGGTTCTGTAAAAATGTATCACGGCAATGTGATCCGTTACAAAGCATCTGCCGGTCAGGAGGCCTATCAGAATAACAGAAAGAACTGTTGCAGGCATTATGACTTTTTAAGCAAGTCTGCTTTTCTGGACTACGTTATCAGGCATTTCACAAAAGACTGCTGGTCTCTTGATTCATGTGCAGGACGGGCAGTTGTGGATGGCGATTTCACCAGGGATCAGATTGTATGTACCAAAACACTGTATCGATACGTAGATCTTGGACTGTTCGGGATCAAAAACCATAGCCTTCCTGAAAAACTTAAGCGTAAAACCAAAAAACACCGTGTTCGCGCCAACAAGAAAAAGCTGGGGCGCAGTATTGAAGAGCGCCCTGGGGAGATAGAATCCCGCGAAGAATTTGGGCATTGGGAATGTGACCTTGTTCTTGGTTCCAAGACCCGTGATGATCAGGTCCTGCTTACACTTGCAGAACGAAAGAGCCGGGAATTCCTGATGATTCCAATTGCTGACAAAACATCAGCGTGTGTCATGAATGCAATAGAGTTGCTCAGGGAAACCTACAGCGAGCACTTCAGTAAAGTATTCAAAACCATCACCACTGACAACGGATCCGAGTTTGCTGATCTTGCGGATCTTGAGAAGATATCTGATACCCTTGTGTACTTCGCTCATCCCTACACATCCTGTGATAAAGCTACAGTAGAGCGACATAACGGTCTCATTCGAAGGTTCATCCCTAATGGGAAGAGGATTGATAACTTTACAAGCCAACAAATCTCAGATATCGAGACCTGGTGTAACTGTCTTCCGAGAAAAATTCTGGGATACCGAACCCCGGATGAAGTCTTTGAAGATGAACTTGACCAAATCTACAAGACGACTGCCTAGTGGAGGGTGTCCAACTTGTTATTGCAATTTGTGTTTCCTTTCCGGATATATAATTTAATTTGAATTTATTTGATATCATTATGATATCACAACGTTTTTGTTTGTCAACTGTCCTTTCGCTATATTTCATAGATAATCTTCCTGTCATCCGCATATGCAAAAAGTGAGGGGATGCAATACTCCTCCTCACTTCTATGCGATCACTTATTTTATATTCACCAAAAAAGTAATTTCTTTTATTATATTTTTTCTCAGGTTTGCATTTTACACTTTTAAAATGCAGGATGGATTTGAAATCATTGTTTCTATTTCTGTTTTTATCAGCGCTCCACTCTTTGTATCTATCTGAATCACGCTCAGATTACCTGATTCCTGGTTGGCAACAATAACATGATCCCCGAATATCTCAAAATCTCTTGGCATGGAACCACCGCATGCCAGAGCCTGTACTCTTTCCAATGTCCCATTTTCACATACCCGGAATGAAATGATCAGATTAAAAATTCTTGCACTTGCAACCAGAATCTTTCCATCCTCCGTAAATTTTACAGCAGCTCCCGTCATTCCAAGTTTCACTGCACCGGCATCGCATCCTTCCGGAAGCAGACTGATCCGCTGTACGAGTTTGTACTTTTGATCTTCCTCCTTCTGTGCTGCTTCTGCTTCTTTCCGGTATACCAGAATTTCAGCCCCCATTTCTGTAATAACATACAGCATACCCGGATGTGCAGCGTGTAGCGTCAGATGTCTTGGTCCACATCCCCTGGGCGCTTCTATATCCAGTCCGGTCTTCTCCAGGCTGCCTGCCCATGGATCAAGCTCATAACGGATCACTCTGTCCAATCCCAGATCACATATATACAATTGTGTATCCACAAATTTCGAAAAATGGACATGTGGCCCTTCCTGTCTGCCTTTATAGATACTATGCCCTTCATGTTGTCTATGCTCTGTCATGCAAATCGGAATTCCCATTTCATCCAGTCTGAACATGCCAAGACTTCCGCTTGTATAATTCGCCACGGTCAGAAATCTTTCTTTTGCTTCTATTGCAAGGTGACATGGATCAGCCCCCTGTGAAGGCATGGAAGTCAGAAGCTGTGGCTGCCCGTTCTCCATTATAAAAACTGCCACCCGCCCTTCCGGATTTCGTTCTTCTACTGCATACAACACTTTTTATTGGGATGCATCAGTATAAAAGAAGGATTTTCCACCCCTGACACTGTATAAAGGCATTGCAAAATACCTGCCTGTGTATCAAGTTCATAACAATATATACCATTGCTGTCCTGCGGCGCATAACTTCCCACCATAAATCTGTAGTTCGTCATTTTATTCTCCTTCCAGCATTTCAATCCATGATTTCCTGTTTGCTCATAATCATACTACATTTGTTCCATCAGACCCTGGAGCCCTTTTTCTTTATACAGATCTTTATAATATCCGATTTCATCCTGAATCATACTATCAATAACGCGCATCCCCATCAGTTCCACCGGTGCACGATCATCCGTAAAAATCAGATCTCCGGCATGATATGGAATCATATCATCTTTTATCTGCCGCATCAGCATGCCCAGATCCTGATCCTTAAGATCTGCAATCTGTGTATCAAAGTGTTCCATAACTGCATCATCATCTGTCGCGAACAGTTCCCTGTTCGTATACCCACTTACATCCACCGTATATACATTTGCAAATACCGAGGCGATCGTGTCAGACAGGTATTCATTGATATTTCCTTTTGCCCCATTATGCATATTCATATTTACTACCATAACGCCGTTTGGTTTAAGATGCGCTTTTACCAGTGTGAAGAATTCAGCAGAGCTCATCTGAAAAGGTATGGTGATATCCTGATAGGCATCTACCATAATTACATCATACTGATTCTGATCGGCATTCAAATATGCCCGGCCATCGTATGTTGTGACGGGAATATCCGTCGGAAGATTAAAATACCGATGCGCCAGTTGCGTAATTTTTCCATCAATTTCCACGCCCGATACCGACAACTGCGGAAAGTATTTTCTGCTCTCAAGCGCATAAGTCCCCGTTCCCATCCCCAATACAAGCATGCTGGGCTTATCTTTTTCTGCCATATTAGCCATAACCGGAGCTGCCAGCGCATAATCGTAATACATCCCTGTCAGCTTATTCTGCTTCATGTATATGGACTGCACACCAAACAATACGTTTGTTGACAGCACAGTACTCTGCTCGGTATCTCTTACCTGCAGATAATTATACACAGATTCTCCTTCATACGTCAGATCTTTCTCCCAAAAAGCAAAACTGTCTGAATTACCCAGAAATCCGCATAAGATAAAAAACAGAACTGAAAATGCCGTTATTTTTTTTCTGCTGCCTTCCACTATAAAATACAAAATTCCAAGAATCAGAAGTGTTCCTGCGAAAATCAGAAAAGTAACTGCTGTCCCAACTGCCGGAATTGTAACAAAAGTTGGCAGAAATGTTCCGATAATACTTCCGACTGTGTTACATGCGCCTAATGTACCGACTACTTTTCCGTTATCTTCCAGATTTCTGGTTGTGAATTTTACCAGGGAAGGTGTCACTGTACCAAGCAGGAACAGCGGAAATACGAATATGATCATGCAGGCAAAAAAGGCTGCCCAGATCAAAAGATTTGTACTTATCGTTACAACCAGAATTCCTGTAATTGCAATGATGATATATTTTCCGACCACCGGTATTGCAGCTATCCAGAGCGCCGCCACGATAATTCTGGTGTAGAGCCGCCCCGGTTCGGGGTGCTGATCTGCCATTCTGCCGCCCCAAATATTACCAAGTGCCATGGCAATCATGATCGTTCCGATAATAATCGTCCAGACGATCTGTGAAGAACTGAAATAAGGTGCCAAAAGTCTGCTTGCTCCAAGTTCAACTGCCATTACAGCCATTCCGGAAAAAAATTCCGTAAGATACAAATAGTAACGGTTCTGCATTAATTTATTATTCATTCTTCTTTAACCCCATTTCATGATATCCACGGCATCTATTCAATCACATCTCTTTTGATTATAGTTGTGCAGGATTTCTACTGCAACCACAAAAACCGGACAAACTATTATTATATAGTTCGCCCGGTTTTCTGTTTTACAAATATTCTTTATCTGCTTCTTTTACTGCATAATCATTCTTTTTCTATATTCCTTCGGCGTACAGCCTTTTGCAGTCACAAAACGATTCACAAAATAATCTGTATCATGATATCCGACTTTTTCAGCAATTCGGCAAGTCTTTTCATTTGTATGCACCAGAAGAATTACAGCCTGCTCAATTCGTATCCCATTGAGATAATCTCTAAACGACTGCCCGTATTTTTTTTTGAATATTTGTCCCAGATAAGCTGCATTAATATAGTATTTTTCACTTAAAATTTTAAGTGTCAGATTTTCCGCATAATGCTCACGAATTTCTTTTTCCAATTCGATTGTCACACCCTTAGACCTATCCTCCTTCACTACATCATCTGATACATACTCTGGACTTTTCTCTCAGAATACCAGCTGTAATTTTTTTGCTTCTACTCCCAGAAGTTTTGCAGTACGTGCATCCGGCTGACCCGTTCCGATATAAACCCTTGCACCGGTTCCTTCTCTGTGTGACTCACCATTTTCGTCTACTGCCGTAAATGCCTTCTGCGGGATACAAATTTCAACTTCTTTCAATTCACCCTGCTGCAGACTGATTCTGGTAAAGGCTGCAAGTCTTGGGTTTTTCACCTCATTTTCTGCATTTTCAAGCTGTACATATACCTGCAGAACATCTTCTGTAAGCAGATTACCTTCCGCACTGACCTGAACTTTTACTTTCAGGTCCGCACCTGCAGCAACACGATCCTCTATTACCGTAACTTTTTGGATATTGGTCTTTCCGTAAGTAAGTCCATATCCAAACGGATAAAGCGGTTCTTTTTCCAGAAAACGATAGGTTCTGCCCTTCATGCTGTAATCCGTAAATTCAGGCATCCCATCCATATCTTTGTATATTGTAATCGGAAGTTTTCCGGATGGCTGTTCCTGTCCAAACAGGACCTTTGCGACATCTCTTCCTCCTCTTCCTCCGGGATACCACGTCTGGAGAACTGCTGCCGCATGCTCATCCGCATAGTTCATATCCATTGCACTTCCCGACATCATGCACACAATGACAGGAGTTCCTGTCTCTACAACCTTCTGCAGTAAAATTTCCTGTGATAAAGGAAGACGTAAATCTTTTTTATCTCCGGAAGCATCTGCATTTCCGGTATCCCCTTCTTCACCTTCCAGGCTCTCGTCAAGTCCCAGACACAATACCACAACATCCGAATGTTCCGTTACTGTCTGCGCTTCCGCTATTCGATCGTTTGCACGTCCAAGAGGCTGTACACAATCCTTAAATTTATGGCATCCCTCAGAATACAGTACTCTGATTTCGTCTCCTGCTTCATCCTCGATGCCTTCCAACACAGTTATGTATCTTGCACTTGTTCCATGATAATTTCCGATCAATGCCTCTCTGCTGTCCGCATTTGGCCCGATTACTCCGACTGTTTTGATCTTGTTTTTATCCAGTGGCAGTATTCCGTTGTTCTTGAGCAAAACGATACTTTCTCTTGCCGCTCTTGATGCAAGTGCCTGATGTGCTTTGCTGTCTACTTCTTCATATGGAATACTGTCGTATTCGGTTTCTTCAAACATTCCAAGCAGGTATCTGGTGGTAAAGAGACGCACCGCTGCCCTGTGAACCTGTTCTTTCGTAATAAGACCTTCCTGAAAAGCATCCATTATTTTCTGATAACTGCAACCGCAATTTACATCGCATCCTTTTTCAAGTGCAAGCTGTACACTCTTTTCAGGTGTTGCGGTTATTTTATGCTCCTCATGAAAATCACGAATAGCCCAACAGTCTGAAACAAAATGCCCTTGAAAGTTCCACATCCCCCGCAGTACCTTTTCCATCAGATAGGTATGTGCACAACATGGTTCTCCGTTTGTGCGGTTATATGCTCCCATCACGGATTCCACGTTTCCTTCTTTGACACTTGCTTCAAATGCCGGAAGATAAGTTTCCCACATCTCTTTCAGACTGGCCTTTGCATCAAAATGGTGACGAAGTGCTTCCGGACCGGAATGAACAGCGAAATGTTTGGCACAGGCCGCTGTTTTGAGATGTTGTCCGTCTCCCTGCAGTCCTTTAATAAAAGGAACTGCCATTTTACTGATCAGAACCGGATCTTCTCCATAGGTCTCCTGTCCGCGTCCCCATCTGGGATCACGAAACAGATTTACATTCGGAGACCATACCGTAAGTCCTTTATATATATCTCTGTCCCCATGTTTGATTGCTTCATTGTATTTGGCCCTTGCTTCTGTTGAAATACAGGTTCCGATTTCCTGCATCAGTTCTGTATCAAAAGTCGCGCCAAGTCCGATCGCCTGTGGAAAAACTGTTGCCGTACCATTTCTGGCAACCCCGTGCAGACCTTCACTCCACCAGTTGTATTCCGGTACCCCCAATCTCTCAATTGCAGGTGCATCATAACGCAGCTGTGCAGCCATCTCCTCCAGTGTCATCTGATCCACAAGCTCTGTCGCCTTTTTTCTGGCTTCTTCTCTGTTCATGTAATCCCCTTTCTGTGTGTCATCCGGACGGTAGATCGCCAGGCAAAGCATTTCGTGCCATTAATTTGACAGGTTCTCTGTTCTATATGGTCACTTCCTGCCCATTTTCCTTTTCGCATGGATACTCCATTCGTGATACCAAAAACATCAATAGAATCTGTTGCAATAATTGCTTATCCTGCTATAAGATTTATATAAAAAATAGTGGAATATGCATTTATACTGCTCTGTACTTTCTATTGTATCCATACAAAAATTTGCATACATTACATTACTTGCGAAGTGTTTTACAATTATTGCTAATTTATTCTTTAAAAATTAATTTACTGGTAAAATAGAATTGATTACTATTGTATCTGTTTTTACCTCAGGAGGAATCCCGTATGCCGGAAAAAACACACCGCCCATATAAATATGAACAACCGGATCATTCTTTTGAACGGAGAATTTTAGATGGCGCACTGGAAGAGGTTGTGTATGTACCACAATCACACGTCCGCATCTGGCACAATGATATGACCAGAAGCTATCCTGTACACCATCACAATTCCATGGAAATCATTATATGTATGGAAAATCAGTATACTGTAATTGCAAATGGTCAAAACTATATTCTGAATGTCGGTGATATTTTGCTGATACCACCACACATGCTGCATGAACTGATATGCACCAGCAAAGGTATTCGCTTTATCATGCTGATCAGTCTTGAAATGCTGACCGCGCTGCAGGACTTTAATACACTTGATCCCCTTTTCATGGAAGCATACCTGTGCAATACGCAAACGCACCCGATGATCTATCAGAAGATCTATTCGCTTTTTATGCAGATTATAGATGAATATTTTTCGGGAAAAACTTTTTGGGAGACCTCTGTTTATTGTCAGCTTCTGGCAATCTTTACTGAGATCGGAAGAGAAAACTTTGAACCGCGTTTCGACAGTGAGGGTGCCCCCTCTGCGGCAAGACAAATGGAAAATTACGAAAAATTCGCAAGCCTTCTGGGATATATTGATGCACATTTTGCAGAAACAATTTCCCTACAGGAGGCTGCTGATTATATGGGGTTTTCAAAATATTATTTTACCAGACTGTTCCGCCAGCAGATTCACACAACTTTTTATGATTATCTGATGCATAAGCGAATCTCTGCTGCACAGTCACTTTTATCGGGAGATATGACCATGACTGAAATTGCTTTTCAGACAGGTTTTAACAACCTTACCTCATTTTGCAGAAGTTTCAGAAAATACACTGACTGTTCTCCAAGTGAGTACCGTTTGAGTCTGCGGCAGGAACATGACTGGCAGAAGCAGTAATAAAGATTCCGCTTTTTGCTGAATTCCTATTCTGCTCTGCCTTTCTTTTTGATACGTTTATTTCGGTACATTTCCATATCGCTTAATCGAATACATTCCTGACAGGAGGTTTTTCCGTCAATTATGGTCGTATACGTTCCGATAGACGCTTCGACTGCATATTTTTCTTCTTTTTCAATATTGAGCAATGCAAGCTGCTGAAGCGTTTCATTTTCTATTTTTTCTGCTTTTTCGTTATTGCCTTCCACTATGATCAGAAATTCATCCCCGCCTGTTCTGGACACAGATGAATTTACGGGCACTGTTTTTTTGACTGCTCTGGCAATTGCACAAATTGCACGATCTCCTTCTTCATGTCCATAATGGTCATTGATATACTTGAGCCCATCTACATCAATACTGATAAATGACACAACCGCACGTTCCCGCATCCATCTCGGCCAATTTTTATTTACATAACGTGCGAGTCCTCTTCTGTTATTCATCTGTGTAAGAAAATCCGTGATACTGTTCTGATCATTTTTCTGCAGCAGTACCTGAATCCTCTGATGTGCATAAAACTCATTAATCGAAAGTGCAATCGTCAGATTCCAGTCATAATAGAAAATTCCGATTCCATCCTCCGGACGTTTAAAAGCAATCGCAGTATAGCCAAAAGTACTGACACGATCGTGCAGCATGGTCAGGAAAAAAGCCTGTGGCTCATTATACTGTTTTTGAGGCGGCAACAACTGCGCTCTATCAAATGATATTCCCTGCAAATCCTGCACTTTTCCATTTTTCCATCCAAGAATTACCTCTGCCTTATCCGGGATTTCCTTCTGAAATACCGGAATTCCATTTCTGTCACGCTTTCCCAGGAGACAAAGATAGAAAGAACTGCAATCACCTGCAAGATGTAGATTTCTGACAACCATTTCCATCATTTCATTGAAATTGTGACATCCCGCCATATCTATTTTGAAAAAAGTCTGCCTTGTATGCTCTTCCACAAGATCTGCTGTCTGTCTATAGTGGTTCTGACAGTCAAAAATAGTTTTTCTGTCATTTTCTGACATACAGCCACAGCTTTCCCTGTATAGAATCTTTGCAGGTACCGAAATGTACTGCTCTCTTTTTTTGCCCGCCAGAAGATCATTGATCAGATGGATGGTCTCGGCAGCCATTTCAGGATAATCCATTGCTACTGTGGTAAGTGCCGGTTCGATCTCCCGTGCCTCCGGCGCATTATCAATTCCGCTGATCATGAGATTCTGTGGAACACAAATATCATGTTTGGCAGCTGCATCACAAAGTGCTCTTGCCATAAAATCATTTGCACAGATAATGGCATCCGGACAATGGTTCTTGTCCGAATAAAAATATTGCAGTGCCTCTTCGCCCTGATGTTTCCACAAATCTCCGTAAAAGACAGAATTATCATAAACAGGAAGTCCAAACTCTTCCATCGCATCCTTATAACAGGTAAATCTTTTCATACTGTCGTAATGGTCTTTATAGCCTGCCATAAAAAAGATATTCCGGGCATGATGTACCGTTGCAAAATGTTCCACAATTCCCCGAACAGCCATATTGGCATCACTCAGTACACCGTAAAAAGAAGTATCCTTTTCACGGAAAGTAATCACAGGGCATTTTGCGCGTTCCTTCAATGCTCTGACCAGTTTCTCACGGAAAACTGACATGTCATAGGTGTCAAGCGCAACCACAATTGCGTCAAACTGTTCTATTGGTGCAAAATCAACAATAATATCCCCGTAAATATCATATGTGTTCTCACTGCGCCGAATTTCATAGGAAGTCATAAATGCAATATTATAATCTTCTCTATGTGCATTTTCGATCAGTGCCGTGCAAAGATTTCTCTGAAACTCCATTTCTGCGCGGTTCATAAAGACACCTATTGTTTTTTTTCCATTATAAAACATGCTGTCCCGCACCTCATAAGAACATATCCCAGTAGACACTTCTGCCTGGTTTGATGACAAATGAATATTCTGGTCATATAGAGCCATACTTCCTGTAGAATGAGAGCCATCATTCCGGCAATATAGAGCCACGTTGTTTTGCTTATCAGATTATCTATTATGAACCATTGAATTTGTCAATTGAGTATTCCAATGCAATAGTGCATTGTTTCTGCTAATTCAGAGCACCCATTTCCGGAACAACAGAGCATGTCATTCCGGAGTGAGTGCAGTTGATATTTAGTATTCAGATGGAATTTCTATTCCATGCTGTCTGAGAGTATTCTGCAATAGTTCGATATACTCTCGCTGGTGCTGAATTTCAATCCAGTTACCATGGCACAGTTGATCCGCTTCTTCCAGTTCCAACTGTGCAATCTCATAATCAGACCATTTGATACATTTATGGTCTTTGCTAAAAGCGCAATAATCAGTCATGTGCACCGCCTTTCTGGCTAGATTTAAGCCCATGACGTTCTCTCATAGATACGCGGCCGTCAATCATGACTTCATAGGAGTTATGTACAATACGGTCAATGATGGCTTCACTTACGGTTGCATCGCTTTCGTTTCCAATGCGTGTATACCAGCCGCTTGGCTCAAACTGAGTACAAAAGATTACAGAGCCTTTCACGCTTCTGGATTCTATGATTTCCAGAAGCTCACGAGCCTGATCACTTGCAAGAGGAGTAAGTAAAAACTCATCAATAATCAGAAGATTTATTTTCTGATAGGACTTTATCACTTTTTCAAAAGTGCCTTCTCCATGCGCTACAGCCAGTTCATTTAGAAGATCTGGCAAACGGACATAGCTTGCTTTTATAAAGTTCTTACATGCGGCTATACCAAGGGCACAGGCAATATATGTTTTACCATTTCCAGAAGCTCCTTTCAGAATGATATGATGACTGTCTGCTATATACCGACAGGTTGAGAATTCCAGCATCTGGGATTTATCCAAATTTCTGTCTGCGTGATATTCAATATCTTCAACGCAGGCATTCGGATAGCGGAATCCCGCATCACGAATGATTTTCTGGAGTTTTGTGCTTTTACGCTTATCCCATTCTTTGTCGACCAGCATACCAAAGCGGTCTTCAAAAGAAAGATGCTCATAACTTTTAGTATCGTTACATTGATTTTCGAAGGCATCTGCCATGGCAGAAAGCCTCATATCATGTAATTTATCTATTGTTGCCTGTCGTATCATCAGCGCTCACCTCCTTTGAAATAGGAGGCACCACGGGTAATACCATATGTGTTACTTTGTTCTGTCTGGCAGGTTTTTGATGCAGGAACTTTATCCTGACCATTTTTCAGAATAGTTGAAATATTTTTCAAACTTGGACTTGGAGTATATCCTAAGGCTTTCTCACAGGCTTTGTCCAAACGCTCTATCGAATACTTGTCAGCCAGTTTCATCAAGGAAGCACATGGCTTATAGCCCTGTTGTTCAACCTTATGCATATGTAAAAAGTTTTTCACAACAATGAGAGTAGATGTACCAATGCTCTCACCCCATTGAAGGAATGTATCTGTATTATACTCCAGATATTTTCTATGATTTTCAGGCATGTGCTCTGGTAAATAAACTGGATCTTTAGAATAATTCCTACGCACATGTGAAGCAATACGATTGTTATGGTAGAAGACTTCGATGCTGTTTTCGGTTGCACGAATATCAACGGCCTTACCAATAAATTCATAAGGAACAGAATACTTGCAATCCCCGACAGTTATGAGATAATCGGGTTGTACGGTGGCAGTTGACCAGACGGCCGTTTCATACGGGGAAGCGGGCAGTGGCATGAGGAATTCTTTTTCTTCCTCAAGAAATGCTGACAGTCGGCTTCCTTTTCTTTTCTGAAATGGTTTTGCATTGAGTTCTTCCAGTTTTTCTGCTATTGCTGAATTAAGTTCTTCAAAAGAGAAGAACCTGCGGTTACGAAGAGCTGCAAGAATCCAGGTCTCTATTACTTTTACTGTTCCCTCAGCAGTTGGCTTGTCTTTAGGTTTGACAGGTCTTGCTGGGATAATGGCTGTTCCATAATGCTCAGCCATCTCATAATAAGAACGGTTCAGAATCAGTTCTGTCCGAGTGTTCTTGATTACACCTGTTTTTAGGTTATCCGGAACCAAGATACGTGTTACACCTTCAAAATGAGAATACGCATGTACATGAGCAGTAATCCAGTGATTTGACTTCATATCTGGAAATGCTTCTGCATACCCATACATGCTACATGGAAGGCAGGCTACAAACACATAGGCTTTTACTTCTGAACCAGCAGCAACATCAAATACCTTTAATGTATCACCAACCCAGTCAACCTCCATTATTTCGCCAGGCTTGCGGTTAATGCGTAAGGTTGCTTTCTTTGCTGCAGCAAATGCATGGTATTTCTCATTAAACTGTGCATGCTGATAGGGGATGGTGTTCTCCTGTTCACATTTGGTACAGTATTCAGCCCAAAGCAGGGACAGTGTTACACCAGATTTAGCCAGTTCCTGATGGACATACTCAAAATCAGGAAGTTTTCTCCCTTCTCTTGTTGCACGTTCAGGATAAAACAGAATTTCAATATCTCTGTTTGTCAGTACTTCTGGAATAGGCCATTCCAGTTCATGTGTTTCTGATAGCTGTAATACTTCAGAAACCGTGTTACGTGAGCAACGGATGCTGTTTGCAATACCAACGTTGCTAAATTTCAGACTATGAAGTCTGATGATTTCTCGATAATCAACCATGGTTATCGACCTCCTTAATGAATTTACACATAAATCATGTGCATGTATTCATTATAGGGGTTGCACTGGAGAGCGGAAACACCTGCTCTCATCTATCGGAAAGGGGTGCTCTGAATTGTCAGAAAGAGTGCACTTTTCAACTGGAATAATCAGTCAATGCCTTGCCACTTCTGTGGTGCAAAGCAGCATTTACAAATTCAATGGCGAATGATTCAATCAGAAAATGCAAAACTATTGCTATATGTCCTGGCTCACGGGAACCGGACTGCTGGATCAAAGTGTTCCAGAATATTCAACAAAAATATCAGTCCCAAAAATAGTAATGATATACTACCGAAACTTCCCCCGAAAATTCCTTTTCACATTTTCTAAAAAATCATAAAAATCTTTTTTTGCGAAATATAGTATATTTATTATTATGGTTCAGTATGGTCTGGTTTGTAAAGGGGATTCTGTCAAAGCTATTACAAAAAAAGCTTTTAAATACAGAAGTTTGCAACTAATTTTGTAAATCGAACAAATCCTGCACTGCTAAATATACCTTAAATTCATTTTTATATAACATCTTTTCCACTTCTTCATATTTTTCTGGCGCGACTGCCACCACAATTCTTGCGCTATCCTTTTCTATTCGATTGTCATCTACCTGTATAACAGGTATTCCATTCACATTATCTTCTCCAAATGCCTCTATATCACTTACCATAAAGCAGATTGGAATCCCTATTCTACTAAAAGAGGATAAAAAATTTAAACATCGCTTTCCCCATACGCCAGCTCCATATATAAACAGAAATTTTCCTTTATTAATAAATTTATACAGTTTTTCTTCCTTGGAAATCAAATTATAAACATACTGTTCTGGTGAAAAAAAAATTTTATAAGTTTTATCATAACAGAATCATTATTCTCCCAATATTTCAGATCCGCCACTTCTAATTCATTCATTTCCAAAAGATCCTGCTTAATACATCTTGCAATCAAAAGTTTATGTTTTTCTGAAACCCTTTCAAGCTCATTCAATAGTGCCATTTCTCTCGCCCAGAAATAAGCTGGCAAATACTTTAAATAATCTTTTCTTTCTATAATCTTTTCTCGGATATAATTATATTCTTCTATCATTGCATATTCTTTATCTTTAGAAAAAGAAGACGCTGAAAGATTATCCATCCGATATCTATATCCTGGCTCATTAATATTGTAAATGCTATTAGCAAAAAGAATCGTTTGAAACCAAAATCCATTATCTTGAAAAGAAGCTCCTGCTGTTTCATTGTGAACTATTTTATTTTCTTTAAGAAAATTCGTTCTATATATTGCACACCAAGTACATTTATGCGTCTCAATAATTAACGGATTGTCTGCAAAATTAACTAATTTTCCATAAAATTCGTTATGTCCCATACAAATATCATTGTATATATCAATATCTTTATCATAAAATTTATTTCTGCGATAAAACCCGGTTCTTACAATATCTGCGCCCGTTTCCTGCGCCGCTTGATACAAATGCAAATACATATCATGCAATATACTATCATCACTTTCTACAATTCCAATATATTCTCCAGAAGCCACTCTCATACCCGCATTTACTGCTGCTCCATACCCTGAATTTTTTATATATATGACTTTAATTCGATTATCTTTCTTTGAATATTCATTTAATATTGCAGTGCTTTTGTCTGTCGATCCATCATTTACACATATAATCTCAATGTCTTTTAACGACTGTAAAATGACACTTTCCAAGCATTCTCCAAGGTATTTTTCTACATTGTATATAGGAATTACTATTGATAGTTTGACCATTTTTTCTTGTATGATAATTCCAGAAGCAAATTACCACTTTTCCTTTCTTTTTGATCTGTGGCTTAATACATTCAGATACTGTGGGACTTTTGATTTTTTTCCTGTAGCTTTGACTACTTTATAGGAGTGTATTGCCGCTGCCTTTATCTGAATTGTTTATAGCTGGATGTGCCGGAGATCTTTCTCCTGAGCACTTATATCAATCAAGTCTACGATGATAACCGTTGGTGGTTGCCGCAGTATCAGAAAACTTTGAAAAGGAGGTATATACCCTTATGTACTACGTTGGCATCGACATCGCTAAACTTAATCACTTCGCCTCTGTCATATCTTCAGATGGCGAGGTACTCATTAAGCCGTTCAAGTTCACTAATGACAATGATGGCTTCTGTAAGCTGCTTTCTGCACTCGCTCCATACGAATGCGGCAGCCTCATCATTGGTCTTGAATCAACGGCACACTATGGTGACAACCTGGTCGAATTCCTCGTCTCCAGACGCTACCAGGTCTGCGTCATCAACCCCATTCAGACTTCTACGATGCGTAAGAACAACATCCGTAAAACAAAGACTGATAAGGTTGATACCTTCATTATTGCCAAAACACTCATGACTCAGCCTCACAGGTTTTATACTCTGGAGGACATCGACATGATGCACTTAAAGAACCTTGGCCGTTTCCGGCAGAAGCTTGTTAAGGACCGCACACGCATTAGGATCCAGTTGACTGCATATGTGGATCGGATATTCCCTGAGCTTCAGTATTTCTTCAAGGCCGGGCTTCATCAGAAGGGCGTTTATGCCCTCCTTGCAGAGGCACCTACACCGGAGCTTATCTCTTCCATGCATCTGACCCATCTTACGCATCTGCTTGAAGTTGCCTCCCATGGTCACTTCACTAAAGAGCAGGCTAAGGAATTAAGAGTTCTTGCACAGAAGTCTGTCGGTTCCAGCGACAAAGCTTTATCTAAGTCATCAACCACCAGTTCAACTGGTGGTTTGGCATTAGCCCTCAAAAGGGCTATGTTACTGCTCGTCCAAAAGGACGGGTATCGCAAGCAGTTTTCACTGGTCCGCTATAAAGCGGTTCCTCTTGATTCTTCTTTTCTCGTCTCTTCTGCTTGTTCCTTTATATATTTTTGAACTGCTTCATCTGTTATATTACCAATCGTTTCTACGTAATATCCCCTTGCCCAAAATGATTTGTCCCATTTACTTTGAAGTTCTGGATGTCTGTCATAAACCATCAATGTGCTTTTACCTTTTAGATATCCCATAAATTCTGAAATACTAAGTTTCGGGGGTATTGCAACACTCAAATGTATATGGTCTATGCATACTGCTCCTGCTATTATCTCCACATTTCTATATTTACATAATGTACTTATTATTTCCCTAACATCATCTCTGATTTTTCCATATAATACTTTCTTTCTATACTTCGGTATGAATACGATGTGATATTGGCATTTCCATTTTGTATGTGATATGCTTTTATTGTCCAAATGGGACCTCCTCCTGTGTTTGAGTTTGGCTTGCGACACCATTCTCAATATAACACAGGAGGTTTTTTTATATTATCCTCACCGTTTCCAACTATTCCATTCTCCCCAGCATAGCTGGGGGATTAGGATTTTCATTCAGATAACACAGTCCGTTGAACAGATCATGTTATTGGATAGCCAGGTAAAACAGGTGGAATCTGAAATGACTGAGATAATGCTCGGTCTCGATTCCGATAAACCAATCTGACCAAACAATATTTGTACAATATTGCTTCTCAGGAATATTTCTTGTATAAAATGGATAATTGAAAATATTTACATCAATCATATGCGTTAAAAGCACCGTAGAATCGATCCACCCTCCGCCCCCATTTATAAAGCAAGGATACTCTAATTATGTCAGATAGCGTAGTTAATGAAATTTTTCCACTTTCAACTTTTTGTAAAACAAAATCAGGAATATCAATATACTCTCCATAATTATACTTTGATATAACGACGTGTCTAATCTCTTTTGGAATATTTCTTTTCTGACTTCTTATACATGCTCTTATCAAATCTGGTGCTTCCTCTTCTCCTTGCCACCAACATGTAAATAACATCTTTGTTCTATTTCCGAAACATGGCATATTTGTACTTGTGGAGTTAAATGGATATACTAACATAAATGGTTCAATCATTTTCAAAATATTATGATATGTATTTTCTTGAAAGATATTACTCAACTTTCCCACCAGCATAACTGTGGAAAACGCTTGATTTTTCAAGTAAAACAACTTCATAAATCGGTGCCTTGACATTAAAATAGCACCAAATCTTTGGTATAATAAGTTCACCACAAACATTACCATACAAAGAAAGGTGCTGAACTTATGATATACCAAAATACCCAAAATGAAAATCCTCAAAATCAGTTTTCTTATGCTCTAAAGGAACTTCAAATCGGAAAACTACTACGAAAATCCAACATTACAAAATCTTGTGGTATTTCTGCGTATGAGGTATTTCAATTTTTACTACTTTTAGCTTTTCAGGGAAAGAACCTGTTTCGTTTCCTGAATTCGAAACATAAAGAGCTGGCAGTTTCAAAGAATACTTATTATCGTTTTCTCAATGAAACTTCCTATAACTGGAGCAGGTTTCTTTTGCTCCTTGCAGTTAAAGTCACTACTGCATTTGATTCGCTTACCCGACCAGAGCGGGTAAAAGTCCTGGTTTTAGATGATTCTGTTATCAAACGTAATCGCAGCAAAACGGTAGAACTGCTTGCACGTGTCTTTGACCATGTGGAGCACAAATATCAGAAAGGTTTTACACTCCTTACACTTGGCTGGTCTGACGGATATAGTTTTATTCCAACTGGATTCAACATGCTTTCTTCCGCGGAAAAAAGCAACCGTTACAACGAAGTATCTTCTGACATGGATCATCGTACAAATGGCTATAGATTTCGTAAGGAAAGTATGATGCATAAAACGGATGCTGCAATTCTTTTGATAAATAATGCACTGAATGCTGGTATAAAAGCGGATTATGTCCTTATGGACACCTGGTTCACCACAGAGCCAATGATCAAAGAGATCCTAAAAGCAGGCATGGATGCCATCGGTATGGTCAAGCAGTTAAAACAGCGTTATACCTATCAGGGCAAGCAATACACCCTCTCAGAATTAAAGAGATTTGTAAGTTTTGCAGGTGCTAGAAACATCTTTGGTTCATTGGTGGTCACAACCAAAGCCGGGATACCAGTTAAGATTGTATTTGTACGAAATCGAAACAAGAAAAGCGAATGCTTATATATCCTAAGCACAGATGCTTCGCTGGAAGATGCAGAAATCGTACGTATTTATGGAAATAGATGGTCAATCGAATGCTTCTTTAAATCATCTAAATCTTTCTTGAAGTTAGGCACTGAATTTCAGAGCCATAATTATGGGGCAATGGTAAGCCATACAGCCATTGTATTCACAAGATACACCATTCTAGAATGGATTCGCCGGAACCGAAACGATGAGAAAACGTATGGCGAATTATTTTTCATGTTCTGTGAAGATATCCAGGACATAGATTTAACCAATGCACTTCAAAGCCTGATGGCTTTGTTTGTGGAACACATAGGGGTATTATCAGCAGATATCACATCCTTCATCAAAAGTAAAGTCACTGAATGGATGATGTCTCAAGCCTCATTTATACAGGCTTTATTTGGAAATGTTTGCTGGGAAAGTTGAGATATTAAAATCAACCGTCACAACTTCAGCTCCTGCTTCAGCAATTACTCCAATAATATCTTTCTTATACCTATGTCCAAGTGCCAAAATAATAGTCTTTCCATTCAAATTTACTTTATTACTATATTCTCTAACAGGAATTCCCTCTACTTCTGTAGGATTATCTTTTATATCAGATACTATGATAAACTCTATTTTTTTTTTGAAATTTTCATCTATTGCAGAACATTTATCAAATAACAAATTCAAATAGAACCCAGCTCCCCAAAGTAACAGATTTTCTTTCTTATTTATATATTCCTTTAGGTTTTCCAAATCATCCAAGAAAATTTCTTTATTTGTTACTTTCATTTTCTTTTGTTTTCCCCCAAGCAAGAACTCTATACGGCTCAAAATTTACAAGTTGATTCATTCGAATTCCTAACCCTAGTAGTTGCTCTTTTATCTCTTTTGCATACTTTTTGGAAGCAATAAGGTAACAGTCGTTTGGAAAATTCTGACATGCTTTTTGAACAGAAATAATTTTAATATTCCAAAAGCAACTTCCACATACTACTTTATCATTGTCGCAAAACGCATCTATCATAATATCTAGTTTTTCACATGAAAAGAAAGCATTTTTTCCTCTTGCACCCGCACCTGCAATAATAATTGTTCTATTCCCAACTGATTCGTTTAAATCTTTTAACCATTTTTCGTATTTATTATCATTGTCTTGAAGCCAATAAGCATAATCAATTTCATTTTCTAACAGAAAATGAAGTTGGAGATTGCAACACATTTTTTCTCTACTACCTATAAAAATTTTTTTTAGTCCACAATAATATTATGTAAATATTCAGAATTTATATTATATTTTTGTATTCTCAATACTTTTTCATATTCCGTTACAAAAATATTTGATAACCGCTTGTAAATATATGGAAAATCTTCTTGATCCATACTCAAATATGAATTTAAAAAAGAAATTGAATTTCCTGATAGGCAAACTGAAGTGCTTTTGGTTCCCATGTTGATGCGCCTGCACGATTATATCGATACTGATAAAACGGTGCTTTAATATAAAATGATTTCGGATGATGTACATGCAACTGTATCATGAATCCAATATCCTGGAATGCAGCACCATCTGTTTCATTTAGAAAAATATGATTTTTTCTTATAAAATCGACCTTATATATGCCTGTCCAAATATTATTCAATGTCATTTAGTTAACCAATTTCAAATTAAAATCCAGTGGTTTTCTTTCAGAGAGAGCCACTGTTTTTTTTCGTCAAAACTTAAAAAATATTACGAAATAGTTGACAAGATAGCCAAAATATGTTGCGCGAGCCTTGATTATAAACATTTTTCAAGGAGGCGCCCTATGGCTCAAAATTTTTTATCTGATTTAAAAACTGACCCTCGACAACTGTATTGCAGACCTTGATGAGATTCACTTCATGTTCTGCCAAAATCCGGAGGCTGATTTTACAAGAAATCGTAAACTCTCTTTCCATGATTATATTCAGCTCATGCTTCAAATGCAGAGTAAGTCTGTTTCAAATGAAATCCTGGATTTCTTCGAACATTCTCTTTCAGCTCCTACAAAATCTGCTTTTACACAGCAGCGATTCAAACTTCAACCAGAAGGATGGATTTCCTGTTCCATATATTTGTGGAACAGTGCAGGGAACTGTCTGATCAGCTCTATTGCGGCTATCGCCTTTTAGCATGCGATGGTTCTGATGTCAACATAGCACGCAACCCAGAGGATGAAAGAACTTTTATCCATGAAGGTGAAAAAGGTTACAATGCAATTCACGTCAATGCACTTTATGATATCACTAACCATACATACTGTGATTTTCTGGTTCAGGGCAAAAAGAAGCTTCATGAACGTGCTGCACTAAATTCCATGATTGACCGTTACTCCGATCCTGTACCAGCTATTTTAATGGCAGATCGGGGATATGAAAGCTTCAATGTCTTTGCTCACCTTATTCAAAAAGATATGAAATTTGTTATCCGTATGAAGGACATCAACATAATGGCATTCTTTCCACTTACAGTCTTCCTGACAGTGAGTTTGATACCTATATAAGAACTACGCTTACCAGACGAACATACGAAGGAAACACTCGAAAATCCGAATACGTATACCATTCTTCAGCCGATTACCGGGATTTTGATTTCTTTGATGATGGTTGTACTTATTTTGCCTATTGAATTCGCATTGTTCGTATTCTTCTTGATAATGGAACTTACATTTGTATTGCAACCAATCTATCAGAAGAAGAATTTCCTTTGGAAGAGATTAAAAAGCTTACAGAATGAGATGGAGCGTGGAAACAAGTTTTCGGGAACTGAAAATATACGATTGGTCTCGTCAACTGGCACAGTAAGCAAGTATGACGGAATTCTTCAAGAAATCAATGCGCGCATGATACTTTATAACTTCTGCGAACTTGTAATCGCTCATGCTGTAGTAAAAACAAGGGACAACACGAAACATACGTATAAAATAAATTTCGCCACTGCAGTCAACATATGCAGAGCATATCTAAAACAGGGCAGTGACGAAATAAAGACCATGCTTCTCATACAAAATCATCTGACACCAGTCAGATGCAACCGTAAATATCCTATCAACCTCCGACCAAAGAGAAATAGGGATTTCATGTATCGAGCGGCTTAAATCTCGTTACCATTATACTTCCTTTTTAGGCAGATTTGCAATCTGTCTATTTGACATACGCCAATATATTTTTGAAACCGTCAGATTTGTTTTCCTGATTCAAATCTCAACCGTTTTCACATGCCTTTTCTTAACTAAACAGATTTTCAGAGGCTTGTAACCGTGAGATACCTTTCCTAACAGAAGC